>Ga0209909_100011_pt1 | contig 468206 bp, 470 predicted proteins | sample FECB22metaG_FD_188302 | JGI IMG/M metagenome (GOLD analysis project Ga0209909, IMG submission 188302) | Cyanobacterial communities from the Joint Genome Institute, California, USA - FECB-22 (SPAdes) (version 3) | ecosystem: Environmental > Aquatic > Thermal springs > Hot (42-90C) > Microbial...
GGCCGGATCGCCTCCCATTCGAAATCCGTCAGATCGTAGCGGCCCATCGCAAAGCTCCCGAAAAGGAGCTTGAATCACAATTGCCACCGTCAGGGAACCCAGAGCCGTTTATGGGTTTACGGCCTAGGATTCTATTCAGTTGACACAGCCCGCGGCGAGGCGGGGCGAAAGCAGTCATGGCGAAGGCTCCGGCACGAAGGCGGGCACGCGGCGACCGTCGATGTCAGTGAAACCGTAGTGCGCGGCGAGATCGGCCACCCGCAGCACCTTGCCGCTGTGCCGCATGACCCGCGGGTCGGCGGCCAGCGCGGCGACGGCGCGGCCGAGGTAGCGGGGTGACTCCGTCCGCGCCAGCGCCGGGACGTCCTGCCAGTGCGCCTCGTCGGTGCCATGGGCCGCCAGCACCCATTCCGTCCGCATCCAGCCGGGCGAGAGCGCCAGCGAGGCCACACCGTGGGGGCGCAGTTCCTCTGCCATGGCACCGGCGAGGCGACAGATCGCGGCCTTGGCGAGATCGTAGCAGAGGTTGCCGCGCAGCACCCGGCCCTCGTCCCAGAAGGTGGTGGCGACGATCACCCCGCGGCCGCGTCTCCCCATCCGCGGCGCGACGGCGCGGGCCGCCAACCAGTGCAGACGCGCGCCGCCGTCCATCATCGCCGGCCAGTGCGACAGCGGCTGTTCCCAGAACGGCACGTCGAAACGCCCGTCGAAGCTCTCGTGTCCGCCCCAGGCATTGTTGACCAGAAGATCGATGGCGCCGGTCTCCTGCTCGATCCGTTCGACCAGATCGTTCACCGCCGCCGGATCCCCATGATCGCAGCGCATCGCCATCCCGAAGCCGCCCGCGGCGGTGACGGCCTCGGCCGTATCCTCGATGCTGCCCGGTGCAGACGAAAGGCCCGAGAGCCCCAGAATCCCGCCGTAGCTGTCCGCCGGCCGGCCGCGCGTACTGCGCCCCGTCACCACGACGACCGCGCCGGCGGCCCCGAGTTCGATGGCGATGCCGCGCCCCGCGCCGCGGCTGGCACCGGTCACGAGCGCGATGCAATCCTTCAGGGGACGCTCGGGTGCTGACATGGGCAGTCTCCTGTCTCGGCTGGCGCGTTGCCTAGCCCGACTCCCGGCCGGCCGTCTTGGACGGACCCGAAACGGCCAGCGCCCGATAGACCGTCGGCGTCATGCCCGCGAAGGCGCGGAAGTCGCGCAGCATGTGCGCCTGGTCGTACCAGCCCTGCGCAACGGCGAGCGCGGCCCAGTCCGGCCGGTCCACCATGCGCAGGCGGCGCAGCAAGCTGTGCCAGCGCCAAAGCCGCCGATGCTCCCGCGGCGAAAGCCCCAGATGTTCGACGAAAAGCTGCTGAATTCGCCGCTCGCCGAGTCCAATCTTGTCGGGGCCCTCGCCGCGCGCCAGCGCCGCCGCCACCCGCGCGGTCCGCCTGCCCTCGTCGGACAGGCCGCCGGCGCACTGAAGGCGCTGCCGCAGCCCTTGCCACAGGGCCGCGGCAAGCTGCCCCAGGTCTGCGGCACCCGTGAGCCGGTCGCCGAGATCCCTCGCCTCCAGTCCCCAGAGGTCGGTAAAGCCCACGGCCTGCGCGCGCAGGTCCCGGAGCGGGGCGCCCACAATTGCCCGCGCCGCGGCAGGCGTCAGCGCGAGCGACAACCCCGCCACGCACCCCTGCACGATGACAGTCTGGGCCTCCAACCGCGGGCCCAGAACCAACGGCTCTGCCGCCGCCCCCGACAGGTCGAACCAGAGCCGCACGGCCCCGTCCGGCAGGACATGCTCGACAATCCGCCGGTGGGGCGCCACGGCCTCGCGCCACACCAGCGCCTGACGGATCGCGGGGCGCAGGTCCGGCGGCACGGACAGCGTGTCCGTCTCGGCCTGCGGTGCAACGGTCTCGGGCCCCGGCCCGGTATCGCCTGGAAGGCCGACGAAGAGTCGGCGGGCCTGGGGCTCCGTTTGGCAGCCGGGTCGATCAGCCATGCCGGGCGCCCCTGTCGCGCAGAGTGAGGAATGTGTTTCTTGTCACCCCTCGTCCTCCTCGACCTGCCGCGCCAACCGGTCGAGCGCACCGTCCCAGGCGGCGCCAACCTCGGCCAGCCAGTTTGCCGCCTCGGCCAGCGGCGCGGGGCGCAGAGTCAGCTGTAGTTCGCGTCCATGGCGGCGCGCCGCGACGAGGCCCGCCGCCTCGAGCACGGCGACATGACGGCTGACCGCCTGCCGGGTGATCGGCGCGCCGCGGGCAAGCTGCGTCAGGCTCAGCCGCCCCTCGCGCGCCAGCCGCCGCAGGATGCCCGCTCGGGTGGGATCGCCGAGCGCGGCAAAGATCGGCACCGCATCGGGCGCGCGCATCTCAGGTCGCGACATGATCGACGATGTTCTGCATCTGCATCGTCCACCCACCCTCGTTGCGCTGCCAGACGGCGAGCGCCGGCCCCTCGGGCAGATCGGCAAAGCCCGATTCCACCAGCGTCAGCCGCGTGCCCGCGCCCTCGGGCGTGAGCGTGATCGAGACCGTCAGCCGCGCGTCGCTGTCCGGATCACCAGGAAAGGCTGCGGGGTCGAAGGCGGGCCAGTCCCAGACCAGCCGCCGGCCGGGTTCCAGCGTCACGATGCGCATGTCCCAGCGCATGTGCTCAGTGCCGGGATAGAGGCTGCGGCAGGAGAGCACCGCGCCCTCGCGGATCTCGCCGGTCACTTCTGCGCGGAACCAGCGGCCGAACTCGGTACTGTCGCTCAGCGCACGCCAGACGCGGTCGGGCGGAGCTTTGAGGTGGATGGTCTTCTCGATCGTATCGGGCATGGTCACTTCTGAATATGCAACACAATAGTTGCATGATGCCACGGGCACCGCAAAATACAACGAAAAGGTTGCATATTCTCCGGTCGCGTCGGTCCCGATCCGACGCGACCAGCGGAAAATCACCGCAACAGCGCGGCGCCTCGTCGACCGCGCCTGCAAAGGACGGGCGCGCCAACAGCCAGGCGCGATAGGCAACCCCGGATGCTCGAGCCCGATGGGTTGCGCCCAGCGGCATCGAACAGCGCCAGCCCTGCCGCCCTGGCCCGGCCGGTAATACGCCGCCGGATCCAGCCATGGGCGGCATCGAGCCGTTCGATGGCTTTTTGGCGCGCCTCAGCCAGCCCGTCCTATCCGGGCCGGATCGCCCCGTCCACGGCGGTCTGCATGGCGTTCATTGCGCCGGGTTCCTCGAGATGTCGGTCATCAATGTGGACGTTATTCTCCCACAGCGCGACCAGCACCTTCTGGCTGTGAAACGAGAACGGATAGGCATGGAGCGTCTCGTCATCACACACCTGCCCGCGCACCACGCGCGGCGAGGTGGCGCGCGAGCTTGTCAAGCGTCTGCGCGCCGTATTCGACCGCACCGAAGCCGACAGTCGCCTGCCGCTGCGCGCGGCTCGGATGCATCTGGCGCAAGGTCAGCACCGTCTTGCCGTCCGACTGCGCGTCGAACGTGACCAGCATGCGGAAGCGGCCGGGGTCGTCGTCGCGGTCGGCGCCGTGTTCAACCTCTATCCGGTGCGGCCGGTCGATGATGAGAAAGGTCATGCGATTGTCGTAGCGGGTGCCGTCTGCCCCCACCATGTCGAAGCGCCAGACGCCCCCTTCGGTGAGGTCGATCGCGCGCGTCTCGATCGCCATGCCTTCAGGCCCGAACCAGGCGGTGATCTGGTTGGGATCGGTCCAGGCGTCAAACACTGCCTCGGGCGGGGCATCGAGAACCCGGGCAAGGACGATCTCACGATCGAGCGGCCAGTCGGCCCAGGCGGAGTCAGCGGTCATTGCCTTGATCCTTCTTCATGCGGGTGAGATGCGCCTCCAGCCGGTCGAGCCGGCCTTCCCAAGCGGCGATATGGGTGCGCAGCCAGGCCTCGGTCTGGCGCAGGGCGTCGGGGACCAGAGCGCAGCGCCGGACGCGGCCTGTCTTGGTCGAGACGATCAGCCCGCCGCGCTCCAGCGCCCGGATGTGCTTGAGCATCGTCGGCAGACCGATGGCGAAAGGCTCTGCCAGATCGCCCACCGACGCCTCGCCCTGCGCCAGCCGCGCGACAATGGCGCGGCGGGTCGGGTCGGACAGGGCGGCGAAGACGTGATCGAGTCGGTCCGAATTGTTTTCCATAGGGCGAAGTAATCGCACGGCACGCCGTCGTCAAGGACAATTTGCCGACCGGCGAAGTTTACCCTTCGTCGCGGAGGTTCGCGCGGCATCAGCGGCAACATTCGCCCTGGAATAGCGTCCGAAGACGGCATATAGCCCCGGACGGTCGCGGATCGAATGGCGAGCGCATGCAGCGTATCGTCCGCGTCGGACCGCGCCTTGCGGATGAGCGTCTGCGCTATGTCGCCCCCCTGAGCGGCCGTTCGTCCATCCGCCCGTCTGCATCGAGCCAAGCCCGCTGCAGGATCGTTTCCAGATCGACAAGCTCGATCCGATCCAGTAGCACCTCCGTCCAGCCCCGCGCCCCCCAGCCGTTCGGCACCGGGCGCAGCGCCGCAGGAAGCAGGGCGCACCAATGCGCCTGATCCTCGGGCGACAGGCGCAGGTTCGCGGTGGTCCCATCCCGTGGCAGCGTGGCAAAGATGCGCCGGGCCCGAAATGCCGCGCGGTCGAAATGCGGCGCTTCGGTCGTGCCGGGGAGCGACAGGGCGAGGCGCCGCACGTCGGCGGCCGATGTAGGAGCAGGAGCAGTCACGGCGCCGCCCCCCGGACGGCCTTGCCTTCGGCGAAGGTCTCGCGCTTCTCCACCGACCCGTCGCGGGCAAGGCGCAGCCAGTCCCCGTGCTTCACGCCGTCGCGGAAATGGCCGATCTGCCACAGCTCGCCCGTCTCGCGCCAGAACAGCCATTCACCCTGCATGACACCAGCGACAGAGCGTCCCTGGGCCTTCTTCAGCCCGGTCTTGAAATAGTAGGTCAGCAGTTCATCCTCCTGCCGGAAAACGGGCTGGCCGTTGGCATAGCGGGTCTTGCCCTGCATGGCCTCAGCCCCGACCGGCGGCATTGATGGCGGCTTGGTCGATCTTGCGCATGGTCATTATCGCGGCGAAGGCGCGCTCGACCTCGCGGTTGAATCCGAGACAGACGGTATTCTTCGGGACCATGGAGTCACCTCAGGCATCCTGAACCATCCAGAACCCGAATAGATCATGCGGCTTCCGTCAAACGACATAGAGCGGCCCGTCTCCACGGGGCGGCCATGACGCGGACACAAACGACATCGGGTAGTGACAGGCCGGCCGGTTGCCAACCTTGCCTCGCCTCTCGTCGGCGGCTCAGTCCAAGTCGATCCGCACGGCATCGGTGTTCGCGCCGCAGATCAGCACGCAGACCGTCTCGCCGGCCCGAGGCCGGTAGCGCCCGCTCAGGATCGCGGCAAAGGCCGCGGCTCCGCCCGGTTCGGCCACGACCCGCGCCGTTTCCCACAGTGCGGCTTGCGCCCGCCGAATCTCGTCATCGGTAACAAGCAGGCTTTCGGCGACAAGGGCCCGGGCGATCGGGAACATTATCCGTCCCACCTGCCGTGGCGCAAGGGAATCCGCAGCGATCCCGCCCGCAGGGGCATCGACCGGCTGTCCTGCGGCCAGCGCGGCATGAAGCGTCGGCGCTGTCTCGGGCTCGACGGCGACGACCCGCCTTTCGCCGGCAAACCAGGCTGCGATCCCGCCGATCAGGCCGCCGCCGCCGACGGCAACCAGCAGGGTCTCGGCTTCGGGGGCGTCCTGTGCAATCTCAAGGCCCAGCGTTCCTTGACCCAGCAGGGTCTCGGCCTGATCGAAAGCGTGGATCGGACGCGCTCCTGTTTCTGCTGCGAAGGCCTCGCTGGCGGCAAGAGCATCGGCGTAACGGGCACCGCCGACGACAAGGCGAGCGCCGTAGCTCTCGATGCGCCGGGCCTTGGCCGGCGACACGACTTCGGGCACGAAGATCGTGGCCGGATGTCCGAGGCGACCGGCGGCCCATGCCACCGCGGCGCCGTGATTGCCCCCCGAGGCAGCGACCACGCCAGCCTGCGGCACGGGATGGCCGATCAACGCCGCAAGGGCGCCGCGTGCCTTGAAAGATCCGGAATGCTGGTGGCATTCGAGCTTCAGGGCGACAGCGCAAGGCGCCCCACCGAAGTCCGCGAGGTCGCAGCGCAGCACGGGTGTGCGCCGGATGTGCGGGCGGATCAGGGCTTCGGTCTGCCGGATCGCGTCCCTGTCGATGCTTGCAGCCACGGTCATGTCGGGCGCCCCGTGCCTACAGTGGCTGTCCCCGCACGTTCGACGATCTTCTCGGAGAAGCGCGACATGCGAATGACCGCTCGGCGATGCGTCCCCTCGCCGATTGGACCAGCCGAATCGAAGGCCCGGACGCGGAAACTCAGGATCCGACCCGCGACGGTCTCAACTTCGACCTCGGCGCGCAGATCCGACCCTGCAGAGGTCGGAGCCGCATGGCTCATGTCGATATGGATGCCGACCGAATGTTCGCCCTCGTCGAGATGCGGGCGCATCAGGTCTATGCAGGTCGCCTCGACGAAGCCAACCATCATCGCCGTGGCCAGAACGGCGGGCATGTCCGCAAAGGGTGGCAGTTGGCCGGCCAGGGCCGGCACCAGCATGGCAGGGGTCACGATCGTCCTCGACTCGTGACGAAGGCCGGGAATCAGGGTGTCACGCAAGCGGCGATTTCCTTTCAGCAGGTTCGATCGAAGTGCAGCGCGCCAGCAGGATCAGACTGCCGAGAACCAGCGCCGCGGCGGCCACCTCGACCGGATGTGTCGGCGTGCCCAATGCCGCCCAGCCGATGACCAGCGCAGTCACCGGGCCGAGGCCGAGGAAAGCGCTGGCAACTCCGGCTGGCAGCCGCTCCAGAGCCGTGAGCCACAGGAGGATGCCGAGGCCGCTCGAAGCGCCGAGGCCCAGCACGAGCGCGACTGTCTCTTCCGACCAGTTGCGCGGCAGGACGGGCCAACCCTCGAGAAGGGTTGCGAGGGCGAGGAACGGCAGCGCCGCCGCCATCGACAGGCCACTCACGCGGGCGACTCCATGGCGCACGATCTGCGGCTGATGGACCAGCGCGCAAGCCGCCCCGACCAGTGTGGCCAGCGCAGCCAGACCCAGCCCCGGCAGGGCCGAGACGGAAGGGCTCGCGGCCAGCGCCTGCCGCCCCAGGACGAGGCCCGTCGCAGCAACCGCCCCGCAGACCGCCACCGCCTGACAACGCGTGACGGCGCGTCCCTCCGCCAAGGCCGACAGCGCCAGCGCCATCAGGGGCATGGTCGCGAAGACGAGCGCCACCTGCGACGCGGGTGCCGTGGCCACAGCCATGTTCAGCAGCACGACCAGAAGGCCGAACTGGGCTGCACCTGTCGCGCAGATGACCAGAAGATCGCGAGTGCCGGGCAGGATGCGCCATGCTCCGCGCAAAGCCGGCACGAGGATCGCGAGCCCTACACCATAGCGCAGAAAGGCGAGCGTGGACGCGCCGGTTTCGGCCACGGCCGCCGCGCTCATCGCCATCGCCGCGCCGACCTGCACGCCGGTCGCCGCCGCCGCGAGGTGAGCGTACCCGGTCACAGCGCGCGCTCCCAGGTCTGGCCGACGAGGTCCTGCCCGAAGCTGTGGTGGGGTTTCTCGTCGATCAGCCGGAAACCCGCCGCCTCGTAGATGCGCCGCGCCGAGACAAGAACATCGTTGGTCCAGAGAATCATTCGCCGGTAACCGCGGGCGCCGGCGAAGCGCAGCGCCTCTTCAACCAGCCGCCGCCCCAGACCCAGGCCGCGCGCCGAGGGCTCAACATAGAGAAGGCGCAAGCGCGCTGTTGCATCGTCCTCGCGGACGACGAAGATCGAGCCCACGATGCCGCCGTCGCGCTCGGCCACCCACGCGCGTTCGCCGGCCGGGTCGAAATGCTTCACGAACTGCCCGACGATTTCGGCCACGAGGCCCTCGTAGGTCCAGTCCCAACCGTATTCCTCTGCATAAAGGCGCGCCTGGCGGTGCACGATCCAGCCCAGATCGCCCGGCTCGGGATCCCGCAAGACCACGAAACGGTCCTCGGTCCGGTCGCCGAGAAGCTGCCGGATGCGCGCCATGGCCCCGACAAGCTCGCGCCGGTCACGCTCGGACAGGGGCGCGATCAGCGCCTCGACCTCGGCGGCAGAGGCGCTGTCGAGCCGGGCGAACTCCGCACGGCCCGTCTCGGTGAGCCGCAGTTCCTGCCGGCGCGCGTTGCCGGGCGCCGGCTCGCGCAGGATCAGCCCCTTCGCCTCGAGCCCGCCGATCAGGCGGCTGAGATAGCCGGGATCGAGCCGGAGGGCTTCGGCCAGATCGTTGGCCGAAAGCGGCGCGGCCGGGGGGGCGTTGGCGATCTCGTAGAGCACCCGGACCTGCGGCAGCGAATAGTCGGAGGCCAGCAGATGTTCGTTCAGCGCACCGACAAGCTTCGTGTGGAAGCGGTTGAACTGCCGGATGGCGGCGATGGCGGCATCTTGCATGTTGCCAATGTTCCATTTAAGTTGCTTTTGGCAACATAAAGACGGACGAGGCAACTTGCAATGGGTGTAAGTGAAGGGAAAAGGGCCCGGCAGATGTTCGAGGGTGACGCGCTGATGCGCAGTTTCGGCGCCGTTCTGGAAAGCGCCGACGGCGACAGGGCGCGGATTTCGCTGGTCGTTGGCGAGGGGATGGTTCAAGGTCATGGGACGTGTCATGGCGGTGTGATCTTTGCCCTCGCCGATGCCGCGTTCGGCGTCGCCTGCAATGGCGGAAGCGATACGGCGGTGGCGCAGCATTGCACCGTCACATATCTGCGGCCTGCCCGGCAGGGCGAGCGGCTGACCGCCGAAGTGTCGCGTCGGTCCGGGGCCGGACGCTCGGGCGTCTACGACGGTACGGTCACCGCGTCCGACGGCACCGTCGTTGCTGAATTCCGCGGCGTCGCGCGCAGGCTCCCGGATCGCGGGATTTGACGCCAGGCGCCGCACGGATTGGCCGGCACATCATGCCTATTACGAAGGGCTTCTCCATGGCCTTGATCGACGGCACCCGTCTGCGGCTTCCGGCCGAAACCTTCAGGTCGCCGGGCGCCCTGGCGCCGGCAACGATCCTCACGACGGCCCGCATGACTCTGACGCCCGCCTCGCCGGACGATGGCCCAGAGCTTGCTTCCCTTGAATTCGATGCCGAGGTCATGCGTTTCCTCGGACCGCCGGGACTGCCTGAAGATGACTCCGCACCCTTTCTGCGACCGCGCGGCGGCGAACCGGGCATCTGGACTGCGCGGTTGCGTTCGGACTGCAGTTTCGTCGGATGGTTTGCCCTGATCGCTGCGGAGGATCGCTCCGGCACGGCCGAACTCGGCTATCGGCTGCGTTCGGCTGACTGGGGTCGGGGCCTCGCCACCGAAGGGGCAACTGCCGTCCTGCAGCACGGGATCGCGACAATGGGCCTGACACGGGTCAGGGCGACAACGATGACAGTCAACACCGGCTCGCGGCGCGTCCTTGACAAGCTCGGCTTCGTTCACGTCGAGACCCGTCACCTGGACTGGCCCGCCCCCTTGCCGGGAAGCGAGAAGGGCGACATGTTCTACGAACTCGACACACGGCGGTATCGAGAAATACATTCGCAGCAGTGACGGGCCCGGCCGAAATTCTCAATGAGTGATGCATTCTGTGCCGGTCAGCAGTAGTCCCTGCTCGGACTTCGTGTCGACGCACTTGGTGTGGAAACGGTCCGATATCAGACCCATCCCCCGCCATTATTTATGATTTTCCCCAATGATCTTAAATTGCGTGAGCTTGCAAGCCGTCGTCCAATCGGCTAGCTCCCTGCGATGTGCAATGCGAACCGGGGAGCGCGCTCATGTCCAAGACTTCTGTCTCAAGCGCGCTCGCTGGCATCGAACAGGGCGACAGGCGTTAGGCCCGGTCGCGCCCGATCCCTTCTGAGCCAGTTCACCAGTCACCGGTTCTGCTCGGCCCCCGCGGGCTTGAGAAGAACATTGTGCATTGCCACGGCCGATCCCACTCCGGGCAAAGGGTGGTGATCGCGAACAACTCCGGAATTGTTCATGAAAGACATCGAGCAGCGGGCTGCCGAAGTGCGCGCCGCCGTTACAGTGAGACCACCGAAGCGTGAGGACTATCGCTCGATCTTGTCGTTGCGGCCCCATCCGCACCAGGCGGCGTATATCGCGAGCAACGCGGAATCGCTTGAGGAAGCAGAAGACAATGGTGCCTGCGTGCCGCTCATCATAACCGCGGCAGGTGAGCCCGTCGGGTTCGCCATGTATGCACGCGATGAGGACGACGGGAACTACTGGATCTATCGCCTGATGATCGATGCTCGGTTCCAGGGCAAGGGATATGGGCGGGCTGCCCTGGGGCACATCCTCGAGCAGTTCTCGCGGCTGCCCGGTTGCCCCTGCGTCGTCCTGGGCGTGCATCCCGAGAACGAGCGGGCGCGCCGGATCTACGAGAGCTTCGGCTTCCGGTACACCGGCGCTGTCATCGGGGGCGAGATCGTCATGGAATATCGGTTCTGAGACCGGTCGGGGGTGGCGCATGCACAGGCGCCGCCCTTCCGATTGCCAGTCCCCTTCGCCCGCCCTAACCTGTCGTCACACCGGCATCCTCAGGGGAAGACGACGCCATGTACGGACTGCTCGGCCAGATCATCGCCACGCCCGGCGCGCGTGACAGGCTGGCGGCCATCCTCGTCGAGGGCACGGCCGACATGCCGGGCTGCATCAGCTATGTCGTCGCCTATGACATGGAGGATGCCGACGCCCTGTGGGTGACGGAGGTGTGGAAGGACAGGGAGAGCCACGCCGCTTCGCTCGACCTGCCGGCGGTCAAAGACGCCATCGCCGAGGCGCGGCCGCTGATCGCGGGTTTCCGCAACCGCCACGAGACCCTGCCCATTGCCGGCGCGGGCCTGCCGGAGGACGCCGGCTGACGGCGTTCAATCGCCGTTGTCCGGCCGGCCCGAAAGCGCGACGTAGAAACCGGCGCCGTCGCGAGCCGGAAGCGGCGTGAGCCGCTCGACCCAGCCCTTGCGCCGCGCCTCGAGCAGAAGGCGGCCGACGGGCTGGAATAGGGTCTCTCCGCTCGTCGGCGAGGCCGGATCGATGAGCACGGCGACGGATTTGCCCGCGGCGAAGCGGCTGCGCTCCAGCATCTCCTTGATGGACGCGAGCGCCCGCTGGCGGGCCACGCCGCGCAGGTCGATCACTGATTCGGCATCGGCGAGGCCGAGATTGCCGCGCAGCTTGGCTGCGTAGATGTCGTCGAAGAAGGGCATGGGCGCGACAACTCGGGCAAGGCTACGCGGATAAGGGCAACGCTGGCGACAGACGCCGGACGACGTCGGGGTAGCCGGACCGGCACCCTGCGGGCCGCTCGGACCGCACTGTTGCCAACAGTCTGTCCATGCCCGCGCCGCCGCGTCAACCGCGACGGCGCTTGCTGCTGTCGAAGCGGAAACGAGGGCCTGTCGGCCCCGCCTCAGCGCACGATGACGTTCTTGAACTGCCAGGGATCGTCGTGGTCGACGTCCTCAGGGAAGAGGACGCCGCGGTCCTTGAGCGGCGTCCAGTCGGTATAGCGGCCGACGACGGGGCCGAGATAGGGCAGTTGCACCTCAAGGCACCGACGGAAATCCATCTCGTCGGCTTCGACCACGCCGCGGTCCGGGTTTTCGAGCGCCCAGACCATGCCGGCGAGCACCGCGGAGGTCACCTGCAGACCGGTCGCATTCTGATAAGGCGCGAGGCGCCGCGTCTCCTCGATGGAAAGCTGCGAACCGTACCAGTAGGCATTGCGCGCATGGCCGTAGAGCAGCACGCCGAGTTCATCGATGCCATCGACGATCTCCTCCTCGTCGAGGATGTGCCATATGTCCTGGATCCTCCATTGGCCACCGGCCATCTCGTGCAGCGACAGCACCGCGTCGTCGCAAGGGTGGTAGGCGTAGTGGCAGGTCGGACGGTAGACCACCTTCCCGCCCTCGCGCGCCGTGAAATAGTCGGCGATGGAGATCGCCTCGTTGTGGGTGATGAGCCAGCCGTGCTGGGCCTCGGCCGTCGGCGTCCAGGAGCGCACGCGCGTGCCCGCGCCGGGGCGCATGAGATAGATACCGGCGCCGCAACCGAAGTCGTGGCTGCGGCCCTCTGGCGGCAGCGTCTTCTCGTGCGTGCCCCAGCCAAGCTCGGCAGGCTGCAGGCCTTCGGCGATGAAGCCGTCGACCGACCACGTGTTGACAAACGTGCCGCGCGGCTTGGGCCACTTCGCGCGCTGGGTGTCGCGCTCGGCGACATGGATGCCCTTGACGCCGGCCTTCATCATCAGCTGCGCCCATTCCTCCCGGCTCGCCGGCTCGGGCTCGTCGAGGCCGAGGTCGGCGGCGAGGTTGAGGAGCGCCTGCTTGACGAGCCAGGACACCATGCCAGGGTTGGCGCCGCAACAGTTGACGGCCGTGCGGCCCGGGCCAAGCGCGCCCTTCATGTTGAGCACCCCCTCGCGCAGGGCGTAGTTCGAGCGCTGCGAGACCGTGAGGCGCGGGTCCGTGTAGAAGCCGGCCCAGGGTTCGGCCACGGTATCGATGTAGAAGGCGTCGCACTCGCGCGCGAGGCGCATCATCTCGGTGGACGACACCTCGACCGACAGGTTGACGAGAAAGCCCGGCCCCGGTCCGGCCGTCAGCAGCGGCTTGAGGAGATGGTCGAAGTTCTCGCGCGTGATCGCCTCGTTGATGAAGCGGATGCCGCGCTCGTCGAGCACGCCGCGGTTCTTGGCATCGGGATCGATGACCACGAATTTCGAGCGGTCGTGGGCGATGTGGCGCTCGATCAACGGCAGGGTGCCCTTGCCGATGGAACCGAAGCCGATCATGACGATGGGGCCGTCGAAGCGGGCATGCACGGGCCAGTCGGTCATCTCTTCACTCTCCTGGGCTGGCGGGTGATGTCCCGCAGGCGGGACGGACAAAACGGCTGCGACCGCACGAATCCGTGTCCGTGCGGCGCAGTCAATCGGAAAAGCAGGAATCAGGCCGCCCGGGCGTATTCCCGGCCGCCTTCGTGCGCCGCGGCGACGAGCTGGCCAAGATCGGGCAGTGCCGCCGGCAGCCCGGTCGGCGAGACGAGGCCGCGCGCCCCGCCGAGCGCGCCGGGGGCGAGTTCGAGCCCGAGGAAGCGCTCGCGCGTGAAGGGTCCGGGCAGCCACAGGCCGCCGGTGTGCGCCGCCGAGAAGCCGAAGCGCGCGTAATAGGGCGCATCGCCCACGAGCAGGATGGCCCCGTGGCCGAGATCGGCGGCATCGGCGATGGCCTGGCGCATCAGCGCGCCGCCAACGCCGGCCGAGCGCCTATCAGCCGCCACCGCGAGCGGGCCGAGCATGAGCGCCGGCCGTGAGGGACCGGCCGTGACGCGCCACAGGCGCAAGGTGCCGACGAGCCGCCCGCCCTCGCGCGCGGCAAAGGCGAGCCCCTCGGCCGGCAGGCGCCCTTCGCGCAGGCGCTCCGACGTCTTCGTGAAGCGCGCCGCTCCGAAGGCCTCGTCGAGCAGCGCCTCGCGTGCCGCGATGTCACGCGGCTCTTCTTTCCCGATGATCATGGCAATGCCTTCCCGTCCCGCGGGCGGGACGTTCCGTGCAACCTGCGTTGCTTCGTGAGGAAGGGGAGCCGGCCGCCCGGCTCCCGACGATGGCGGAGCCGGGACCCAGACGGGCCGCGGCTCAGATGTGATAGGCCTTCAGCGGCGGGAAGCCGTTGAACGCGACCGCCGAATAGGTCGTCGTATAGGCGCCCGTGCCCTCGATCAGCACCTTGTCGCCGATCGACAGGCTGACCGGCAACGGATAGGGCACCTTCTCGTAGAGCACGTCGGCGGAATCGCACGTCGGCCCGGCGAGCACGCAAGGCTCCACCGCATCGCCATCGCGCGGCGTGCGGATAGGGTAGCGGATCGCCTCGTCCATCGTCTCGGCGAGGCCGCCGAACTTGCCGATGTCGAGATAGACCCAGCGCACCTCGTCGCTCGCGCTCTTCTTCGAGATGAGCACGACCTCGGCCTCGATGATGCCGGCGTTGCCGACCATGCCGCGGCCCGGCTCGATGATCGTCTCCGGAATCGCGTTGCCGAAGTGGCGGCACAGCGCCTGGAAGATTGACGAGCCATAGGCCTCGACCGCCGGCACGTCCCTGAGGTAGCGCGTCGGGAAGCCGCCGCCAAGGTTGACCATCGACAGGTTGATGCCGCGCTCCGCGCACTCGCGGAAGATGCCGGCTGCGGAGCCGAGAGCCTGATCCCAGGCCTCGGTGTTGCCCTGCTGCGACCCGACGTGGAAGGACACGCCATAGGCCTCGAGGCCGAGGCGGTGGGCGTGCTCCAGCACGTCGACGGCGAGCGACGGCTCGCAGCCGAACTTGCGCGACAGCGGCCACTCCGCACCCGCGCCGTCGCAGAGGATGCGGCAGAAGACCTTGGCGCCGGGCGCGGCGCGGGCGACCTTCTCCACCTCGTCCGCGCAGTCGACGGCATAGAGGCGCACACCGAGCGCGAAGGCGCGCGCGATGTCACGCTCCTTCTTGATGGTGTTGCCGAAGGAGATGCGGTCCGGTGTCGCGCCGGCGGCCATGGCCATCTCGATCTCGGCGACGGACGCCGTATCGAAGCACGAGCCGAGGCCGGCGAGCAGCTTCAGCACCTCCGGCGAGGGGTTGGCCTTGACGGCATAGAACACGCGCGTGTCCGGCAGCACGCGCGCAAAATCGAGGTAGTTGTCGCGCACGACGTCGAGGTCCACCACGAGGCAGGGACCATCCTCTCGTCGGTTGCGCAGAAATTCGCGGATGCGCTCGGTCATCGACCTGCTCCCAAAGCTCAACAGGGGCGAAACCGCCCGGCATGACACGGATGCGATAGCCTGCGTCGCCACGCTGTGGAGACGTGACGACGACGAGGGGTTTCACACCCGAACGTGCTGCCTACGCTTTGGAAGGAATGCCTTCCGCACGCCTGGCAATGATGGACAAGCCTCTTCGGTAGCCCGAGCCGACCTTTGGAGGGTCGGTAGAGACCAAAAAAGCCCGTTCCGTCGTTGCTTTAAGCCGCGTCCCCCGCGGAGAGCGGAGTGCGCCGGTTTCGCCTCCGGCTGCCAGTCAAGTGTTCGAAGCGCTTGCGCTTCGGGCGGCTGTCCGGCCTCTTGTCCGGATGCCCACCGACCGGCACGCGACCACAGGCACGTGCGAAATTGGGCATGCGTTTAATAGTATCGTTGCCTGCCGCTCTCAAGACCCGAAGCGTGCAAAAATGTCGAAAAATTTCGTGCCCCCAGCGCAGCCCCGCCTTGATGCTGCCGCATGGGCGGATTGATGGGATCTTAAAGGTCGGAATGGCACCGTTCCGGCCTCGTTGTTCCCATGGGACGAGGACCAGAAAAGCGCAGCAGATGACGATGGACCGCCGCACCCTTCTCAAGCTCGTCGCAACGGCCGCCGCCGCTTCCCTGATGCCGCGGACCGGCATCGCCCAGCAGGTCGATCCCGCCGCCCGTGGCCCGCAGGCCCGCCCGCCCTTCAGCTTCGAGGAGGTCGTTCGCCGGGCCCGTGATCTCGGTTCTCTACCCTATGAGCGGCCGGCGAGCGCCGTGGCCGACGTATTGGCCAAGCTCGACTTCGATGCCTACCGCGACATCCGCTTCCGTCCGGACAAGGCCCTGCTCGCCCAGAGTGGCGGGCCCTTCCGCATGCAGCTCTTCCACCCCGGCTTCCTCTTCCGCCAGCCGGTGACGATCAACGTCATCCGCGAAGGCGTGCCAACGCCGGTGCCCTTCTCCGCCCAGATGTTCGACTACGGCCGCACCAAGCTCGACAAGCCGCTGCCGGTGAATACGGGCTTCGCGGGCTTTCGTCTGCACTATCCACTCAACAACCCGAAGGTGCTCGACGAGGTCATCTCCTTCCTCGGCGCGAGCTATTTCCGCTTCCTCGGCCGCAACCAGCACTACGGGCTTTCGGCGCGCGGGCTCGCCGTCAACGCCGGCGGGGAACCCGAGGAATTTCCCGTCTTCCGAGAGTTCTGGATCGAGAACCCGGAAGCCAATGCCGAGCGCGCCACGATCTACGCCCTGCTCGACAGCCCCTCCATCGCGGGAGCCTTCCAGTTCCACCTCTACCCCGCGGCGCAGAGCGTCCTCGACGTGACGGCGACGCTGTTCCCGCGCACCAGCATCCCGAAGCTCGGCATAGCGCCGCTGACCTCGATGTTCTTCTCTGGCGAGAACGACCGCCACCTCGACACGGGTTACCGGCCGGAGCTGCACGATTCGGACGGCCTGCTCATCCATTCCGGCTCGGGCGAATGGATCTGGCGTCCCCTGCGCAATCCCGCGCGTCCCGCCATCGCCGCCTTCGTCGAGAGGAACCCGCGCGGCTTCGGTCTGATGCAGCGGGACCGGCATTTCTCACACTATCAGGACCTCGACCTGCACTATCAGACACGCCCGAGCTACTGGATCGAGCCGCGCGGCGACTGGGGCGAGGGGCATGTGGAACTCGTCGAACTGCCCACCGGCGACGAGACGAACGACAACATCGTCGCCGCATGGATCCCGCGCCAGACGCCGGATCGCGGGCAGGAACTGACCTTCGGCTACCGCATCACCGCCCTCGACCGGGAGACGGAGATGCATCCCGGCGGCAAGGTGCTCAACACCTTCGTCACCGTGCCGAAGGCGCACGGTTCGGACGAGCCGGTGCCGGCGGGGGCGCGACGCTATCTCGTCGATTTCAACGGCGACGACCTGCCCTATTATCTCGGCGACCCGCAACTGGTGCAGGTCGATGCCAGCATCTCGGCCGGCCAGGTCACGCGCGCCTTCGTGCTGCCGAATCCGGCCATCGGCGGCTTCCGCGCCTCCATCGATATCGAGGTGCCGGAGGGCCAGACAGGCGATGTGCGCGCTTTCCTGCGCGCCGGCGACAAGGCGCTGACCGAAACCTGGATCTATCCCTGGTCGAGCCAGTGAAGGGGCTCAGTAACCCTCTTTTTGCCACGGCTGCGGCGGCGGACAATCCGCCACCTCGCGCAGCATGGCGATGAAGGCCTCGGCGCCGTGAATGGCGCAGGCCTCGCCTTTCTCGCGGCTGGCGCGCGCGGCATCGCCCATGGCGCCAGCCTCATGCAGGTCCTGGCTCATCCAGCCGAAGGACGTTGCCGTGCCGATGCCGATGTGGCGATAGCGTTGCTCCATGGCGAGCGAGCGCGGCTCGAAGTTCTCGGCCTTGTCCATGCGCACTGTGTCGGGCCGGAAGGCGAGCATCAGCGAGGTCTCCACCTCGCCCGCATGGATGCCGTGCCTCAATTCGCGCGCGGCGAAGAGGTCGGGATAGCCGAAGCGATGCCAGGAAGCCGAGACCACCAGCATGTCGCAGGCGACGCGCAACTCACGGGCCACGATGTCGATGATAGCGACGTTGCCGCCATGCGAGTTGACGATGACGAGCTTGCGACAACCGGCGCGGGCGACGCTCTCGCCGATCTCGGTCCAGGCCCGCATGGCCGTCTCGGCCGACAAGGTGAGTGTACCCGGATAGGCGAGATGCTCGTTCGACTTGCCAACCGACTGCACCGGCAGGAACAGCACGAATAGATCGTCAGGCAGGCGCCGCGCCACGGCGTCGAGATAGCCCTGCATGATATGGGTATCGACGCCGACCGGCAGGTGCGGGCCGTGCTGCTCGACAGCAGCGACCGGCAGCACGGCGATCGCCTCGTCCATGGGCAGACGGCGGAAGTCGTCGCTCGTCAGATCGAGCCAGTAGCGAGAGGGAAACATGGCGGCAGATCCTCGGCTTGCGGAATGTCAGCCCGGCGTCAGCCCTTGGCGGCGGCGATGATCTCCACCTCCACCTTGAACTCCTCGCGCGTGAAGCCGGAGACGATCATCAGCGTGGAGGCCGGCGGCGGCTCGCGCACGAATCGGTCGCGCACCTCCATATAGGCCTTCATGAAGGCCCTGTCGGTGACATAAGCGTTGATGCGCACGATATCGCCGAAATCCATGTCCGCCTCCGCCAGGATCGCGCCGATCGCGCGAAAGCACAGTTCGGCCTGGGCGCCGGCGTCCTCCGGCACCTCGTCGTTGACGCTGATGCCGAGTTGGCCGGAAGCGAACAGCATGCGGCTGCCGGCCTGCACCTCGACGGCATGGCTGTAGCGGGCGAAGGGCGGGCGGACACCCGCCGGGCTATGGGCCTTGTTCATTCTTGTCCGTCCGTTGCTCGGAGACTTGCCACACCATCGCGGACACGCCGCATCACGGCAACGCCCGAATGGGAAGGGCGCCATGCACCGGGCGGGACCGTTCCTGTCCGGCACGGGTCTTGCCAGCGCCGTGCCGGGATCGCCGTTGAACCTTGCCAACCGGCGCGCTGGCATCGCACAACAGGCGTCTTAGCTGGAAGGCTGCGCAAGAGGGAGGCAGCGCATGAACGGTTCAAAGGCACTGGCAGCAGGTGTGACTGCTCTTGCCATCCTCGCTGCAACGAGCGGTGCCGAGGCGCTCGACAAGGTACGCTTCGGCACCAACTGGGTCGCCCAGGCCGAGCATGGCGGCTATTACCAGGCCGTCGTCGACGGCACCTACGCGAAATACGGCCTCGACGTCGAGATCGTCCCCGGCGGGCCGCAGTCCAACAACCGCATGCTGCTCCCGGTCGGCAAGCTCGACTTTTACATGGGCGGCAACATGATCCAGGCCTTCTCGGCCGTCCAGGAGAACATCCCAACCCTCGTCGTCGCCGCCCATTTCCAGAAGGACCCGCAGGTCATCATCTCGCACCCTGGCATGGACAAGTGGGAGGATCTCAAGGGCGCCACGCTGCTGATCTCCAAGGAGGGCCTTGCCTCCTTCTACCAGTGGATGGTGAGCCAGTACGGCTTCAGCGAGAGCCAGGTCCGCCCCTACAACTACAATGCCGCCCCCTTCATCGCGGACAAGAAAGCGGGCCAGCAGGGCTACCTCACCTCCGAGCCACTGGCCGTCGAGCGCGAGGCCGGCTTCAAGCCCAACGTCTTCCTGCTCGCCGACTACGGTTTCTCGACCTATGCGACGACCGTCGAGACGCGCCGCGATCTCGTCGAGAAGAACCCCGACCTCGTGCAGCGCTTCGTCGATGCCTCGGCCATCGGCTGGTACAATTACCTCTACGGCGACAACGCCAAGGCCAACGAAGCCATCAAGCGCGACAACCCGGAGATGACTGACGAGCAGATCGCCTATTCTGTCGCCAAGATGAAGGAATACGGCATCGTCGATTCGGGCGACGCGAGCGATAAGGGCATTGGCGCGATGACCGACGAGCGCATGAAGGACTTCTTCGACAAGATGGTGAAGGCCGGCGTCGTGCCGGCGGACCTCGACTACAAGAAGAGCTACACCCTCCAGTTCGTGAACAAGGGTGTCGGCCTCGACCTCAAACCCAAGAATTGATCGGGACCTGAACTGACGGGAAGAGGAAGCGGTCGGAAACCGGCAGCGGCTCGCCCCCGGCGGTTGACGCGCCGGGGCGGGGAGTGCAAGCACTGACGCAATCGACGCCAAGACGAATGCGCGGCGTGTCGCCCGGCGGCACGAGATTCAACAACACTCGAGACCTAATGATGCTCGCTTCGCTGTCGCCGACCGTCGCGGACCGGGAACCGGTCGTCTCCCTCATCGGGGTCGGCAAGACGTTCTCCAACGGCACGATGGCGCTCGAGAACCTCAACCTCGACGTCTTTCCGGGCGAGTTCCTGTCGCTGCTCGGGCCATCGGGCTGCGGCAAATCGACGGCGCTGCGGCTGATGGCGGGCCTCGGCCGGGCGACGTGCGGCGAGGTCTCCATCGTCCGCCACGATCCCGGCGAGCACCGCGGCGACATCGGCTTCGTCTTCCAGGAGCCGACGCTGATGCCCTGGGCGACGGTGGCGGACAATGTCTGGCTGCCCCTGCGCCTCAAGGGCGTATCGCGGGCGAAGGCCGATCCCGTGATCCGTGACAGCCTCGCGCTCGTCGGCCTCGCCGCCTTCGCCGGCGCGTATCCGCGCGAATTGTCCGGCGGCATGAAGATGCGCGTCTCCATCGCCCGCGCACTCGCGACGAAGCCCTCCATCCTCCTGATGGACGAGCCCTTCGCCGCGCTCGACGAGATCACCCGCTTCAGGCTCAACGACGATCTCCTGCGCCTCAAGGCCGAGCTCGGCTGCACGGTCGTCTTCGTCACCCATTCGGTCTACGAGAGCGTCTACATGTCGAGCCGCATCGTGGTGATGGCGGCGCGCCCCGGCCGCGTCGTCTCGACGATCGAGGTCGACGTGCCGATGCCGCGCGGCGAGAGCTTCCGCGCCACGCCGCGCTATGCCGAACTGTGCCGCGAGGCCTCGGCCGCCCTGCACAGCGCCATGGCGCCCGACGACCATCTCTAGCAGGGCCACGATGAGCGCCTCGACAGACGATACGCCCGCAACCTCCGGCCCCTCGCGCATGGATGCGGCGCGCCTCGCCGCCATCCTCCTGCCGGTCGCGATCCTCGTCCTCGCCGTCGCCGGCTGGGAGGCGGTGGTGCAGCTCAACGAGATCCCTCCCTACATCCTGCCGGCGCCGTCGCAGATCGCGGCGACGCTCGTCAAGGACTGGCCGGTGCTGTTCGGCTCGCTGCTCGTGACGCTGCGCATCACCTTTCTCGCGCTGTTCGCCGCCGTCGTCGGGGGCGTCCTGCTCGCCATCCTCTTCGCCCAGTCGCGCTGGATCGAACTGTCCTTCTTCCCCTTTGCGGTGATCCTGCAGGTGACGCCGATCGTCGCCATCGCGCCGCTGCTGCTCATCTATCTCGAACCGGGCACGGCCGTGCTCGTCTGCGCTTTCCTCGTCGCCTTCTTCCCCATCCTGTCGAACACCGCGCTCGGGCTTGCCTCCGCGGATCACAACCTGCGCGACCTCTTCGACCTCTACGGCGCCTCGCGCTTCAAGCAGCTCATCTACCTGCGCCTGCCGGCCGCCCTGCCCTATTTCCTCGGTGGGCTGCGCATCGGCGGCGGGCTGGCGCTGATCGGCGCCATCGTCGCCGAGATCGCCGCCGGTACGGCGGGCCAGGGCTCGGGCCTTGCCTTCCGCATCATCGAATCGGGCTACCGGCTCAACATCCCGCGCATGTTCGCGGCGCTCTTCCTGATCTCTGTGGCGGGCATCCTCATCTTCCTCCTCTTCACGGCCCTCAGCCATCTCCTGCTGCACCGCTGGCACGAGAGCGCCCGCAAGCGGGAGGCCTGAGGTGAGCCGCGGCTTCCTTTCGCTTCCCGACACGCCGGCCTTCGTCCTCGCCGACGCCACGGTGCCGGCGGCGGTGCTGCCCGCGGCGGCCATACGCGGCGCCGTCGAAGGGCTCGTGCGCTGCGACATTCACGTGGCCGACGGCCGCATCGCGCGCATCGCTCCCGTCGGTGGCGGCGAGGAAACAGCGTCCGCGCCGACGCGGGTCGGCCTCGACGGCGGCATCGTCCTGCCACGCCTCGTCGACGTGCATACTCATCTCGACAAGGGCCACATCTGGCCGCGCACGCCGAACCCCGACGGCAGCTTCATGGGCGCGCTCGACAGCGCCGGGCGGGATCGCATTGCCTTCTGGAGCGCCGAAGACGTCGCCGCCCGCATGGACTTCGCCCTGCGCTGCGCCCTCGCCCACGGCACGGGCGCCGTGCGCACGCATCTCGACTCGCTCGAGCCGCAGACCGCCATCTCCTGGCCGGTCTTCGCCGAGATGCGCGAGGCGTGGAAGGGGCGCATCGCCCTACAGGCGACCGCGCTCTTCACCTGCGACATCGTCACCGGCGACGAGCCGCAATTCCGCGACATCGTCGCCACCGTCGCCCGTCATGGCGGCGTCCTCGGCGGCGTCACCTTCCTCGGCGCCGCGCCAGATGCGGCGCTCGATCTTGCCCTCGATCGCATCTTCATGGCCGCCGCAGCCAACGGCCTCGACCTCGACTTCCATGTTGACGAGAGCGACGCCCCCGAGGCGCGCAGCCTCGAGCGCATCGCCGACGCCGCCATGCGCCACCGCTTCAAGGGCCGCATCCTCGCCGGCCACTGCTGCTCGCTGGCCCTGCAGAATGAAACCGATGCCGCGCGCGTTATCGACAAGCTGGGCGAAGCGGGCATTGCCGTGGTCTCGCTGCCGATGTGCAACATGTACCTGCAGGATCGCCGCCCGGGACGCACGCCACGCTGGCGCGGCGTCGCGCCCCTGCACGAGCTGAAGGCCGCCGGAGTGCCGGTGATGGTGGCGAGCGACAACACGCGCGACCCCTTCTACGCTTACGGCGACCTCGACATGGTCGAGGTCTTCCGCGAAGCGACGCGCGTCGCCCATCTCGATCACAACGGCGACGACTGGATCGCGACGGTGACGACGACGCCGGGCGACGTGATGCGCCTTGCCGACGCGGGCCGGCTCGCCGAGGGTGGCCCGGCCGACCTCGTGCTAACACGGGCGCGCAGCTGGACGGAACTTCTGGCACGGCCACAGGCGGACCGCGTCGTCGTCGTGGCCGGCCGGGCCCTCGACGAGGCCCTGCCGGACTATCACGAACTCGACCGGCTGGTCGCAGCGCAACGAGAGGGACAGGACCGATGACCCACCGCTACGACATCGAGGGGCTGAAGAGCCGCATCGACGGTATCAAGACAGAGGACAACCCGGCCCTCGTGCGCCAGAAGAGCCGCGACTTCTTCTGGTATTCGCCGACCCTCAAGCGCCAACTCGAGAACGTGACCGGCGACATCCTCGTCTCGCCCGCGAGCGAGAGCGAGGTGCTGCGCGTGCTCGCCGCCGCCTACGAGCTCGGCATCCCGGTCACACCGCGCGGCACCGGTACCGGCAATTACGGCCAGGCCATGCCACTCTCTGGCGGTGTCGTCCTCGACATGTCGGGCATGGACAAGGTCAAGGAGATCGGCCCCGGGCGCCTCGTGGCCGAGCCCGGCGCCATGCTCGCCAAGATCGACCGGCAGACCCGGCCCCATTCCGGGCAGGAGCTGCGCCTCTTCCCGTCCACCTATGCCACCGCCTCGCTCGGCGGCTTCATCGCCGGCGGCTCGGGCGGCGTCGGCTCCATCCGCTGGGGCGGCTTGCGCGATGCCGGCAATGTCCTCTCGCTCAAGGTCGCGACCATGGAGGCGAGCCCGCGCGTCCTGACGCTCACGGGCGACGACCTGCACAAGGTGGCCCATGCCTACGGCACCAACGGCATCATCACGGAAGTCTCCGTGCCGCTGGCGCCGGCCTATACCTGGGTCGACGTCATTGTCGGCTTCGACACGCTGGCTGCGGCCGCGGCCTATGCCAACGCCCTCGGCGAGCAGGACGGGCTCCTCCTGAAGGAGCTCGCCGTCATCGCTGCGCCGGTGCCGCATGACGTCTTCCTGCGCCACCAGAAATTCCTGCCGCGGGAGAAGCACATCGCTGTCGCCATGGTGGCGGAGCACGCGCTCGACGCCACCCTCGCCTTCACCCGCCGCTTCGCGGGGGCGCAGGTGCTCTTCCGCCAGGACGTGATGAGTCCCGAAGAGCTGCGCGGCCTGCCGCCCGCCTTCGAGCTCGCCTGGAACCACACGACGCTGCGCGCCCTGCGTATCGACCCGAGCATCACCTATCTGCAGACGCTCTATCCCTTCCCGAACCAGCTCGACCTCGTCGAGAAGACCCGCGAGCGCTTCGGCGACGAGGTGATGGCCCATCTCGAATTCGTCCGCTTCGACGGCAAGATCACCTGCTTTGGCCTGCCGCTCGTGCGCTTTACCAGCGAGGAGCGCCTCGACGAGATCATCCGCATCCACGAGGACATGGGCGTGCCTGTGTTCAATCCGCATCGCTACACGCTCGAAGAGGGTGGCATGAAGCAGACCGATGCCGTGCAACTCGCCTTCAAGCGCGAGGCCGACCCACGGGGCCTCCTTAACCCCGGCAAGATGATCGCCTGGGAGAACCCGGACTACGATTACACGTCGGGCAAGACCTACCTCTTTCCTGGCCTTGCCGACCGTGCCGCCTGACGCCGGGCGGCAGCGATGCGCATCCTCCTCGTCTACTGCCACCCTTGCGCGGACAGCTTCACCGCGGCGGTGCGCGACACCGCCCTCTCTGCCCTGTCGGGCCGAGGGCACGACGTGCACCTGCTCGATCTCTATGCCGAGGGCTTCGACCCGGTAATGAGCGCGGACGAGCGCCGCGGCTATCACACGCCCGGCACCAATGAGGAGCCGGTCGCCGGCCATCTCGCCCTGCTGCGCTGGGCGGAAGGGCTCGTCTTCGTCCACCCCACCTGGTGGTACGGGCCGCCGGCGATGCTCAAGGGCTGGCTCGATCGCGTCTTCGTGCCGCATGCCACCTTCCGCATGCCCGAGCGCGGCAAGACGACCCTCGGCACCTTGGGCCACATCCGTCTTATCGCCGTCGTCTCCACTCTCGGCAGCCCGCGCTGGTGGTGGTGGTTCATGGGCATGCCCGGCCGGCGCATGCTGCTGACAGGCATCGGTGCCCTGTGCGGCCTCCGGTGCAAGCGCCTCTGGCTCGGCCTTCACGGCATGGACACGGTGACGGCGAACGAGCGCCGGCGCTTTCTGACCAGGGTTTCGCGCGTCCTCGGCCGTGTCTGACCGACGATAGGCTCAGGCCGTCATTGAAGTGTCACGGCCTGCCGGTCATTATTTCGACGGCAAGGCAAGCTCTTCGATGAGCGAAACTGTTCGAGGCCCGCAATGAAGCACCCGGTCGCCAAGAGTGTCGGGTGGGCATTGGTCCACGCCGCCCGTCTCCACCGCACGCGCGTCGGCGAGCGGCTCAACGGCCTCGGCCTGTTCCCGGGCCAGGAACAGGTGCTGCAGGCCCTCGTCGGCGGCAAGACGCTAACCATGGGCGAGCTCGCCGGCCTCCTGCGCGTCAAGCCGCCCACCGCCTCCAAGACCATCGCTCGGCTCGCGGCTCAGGGGCTTGTCCAGCGCGCCACAGAGCCGGGTGACGCCCGCATCGTCGTCGTGAGGCTGACCGACGAGGGCGCCCGCCGCGCCGCCTCGATCGATAATCTCTGGAACGAGGTGGAGGACGATCTGCTGCGGGGCTTCGACAACAAGGACCGCAAGCGCCTGCGCAAGCTCCTGCGCAAGGCTGCCAGGAATCTCGCGGGCAGCAGCTCCGACGAGGGCGAGAGTCTCGACGAGGATCCTGACACCGACGACATCGAGGAGGCGCCCGCGATCGCCTCCGTTGGCTGAGCACCGCATCGCCGCAGCACCGCACAAGGCGCAGGGGAGCTTTGCGGGGGGACGACTCGCTCTTCGCCCGCGCCTCGTCTAGCGTCGGGCATGGCTCGGTCAAAACGGTTGAAATCGGCAGGATGACGCAGGCCTCGCTCGAAGCGGCGGATGAAAGGGCGCGCAGGGACCGGCTCGTCGCGATCGCCCTGATGTGCGGGGCCCTTCTGTGCTTCGCCTGCCTCGACACCAGCGCCAAGTGGCTCAACCGTTACATGGACCCCATCCAGACGGTGTGGGTGCGCTATATCGGCAGCATCATCTTTGTGGCGGCGCTCATCAATCCCGCCACGCATCCCGGCGTTCTCAGGACCAACCGCCTCGCGCTGCAGCTCGGGCGCTCGCTGCTGCTCTTCCTGTCAACGATTCTCAACTTCTTCGCGCTGCGCTACCTGCAGCTCGTCGAGACGATGTCGATCCTCTTTTCGACGCCGCTCATCGTCGCGCTGATCGCCGGCCCGCTCCTCGGCGAATGGGCGGGGCCGCGACGCCTCGCCGCCATCGGCGTCGGATTCATCGGCGTCCTCGTGGTCACCCGGCCCGGCATCGGCGGGCTGCATCCGGCCGCGCTGCTCTCCGTCGCCGGCGCCGTCTGCTATGCTCTTTACAGCATCGCCACGCGCGTCCTCGCCGCCCATGATTCGTCCGAGACGACGATGGTCTATTCCGGCTTCGCCGGGGTGGCGCTGACGACGCCGATCATTCCCTTCGTCTGGTCAGCTCCGGCCTCGCTCATGGTCTGGCTCATGATGTTCGCCGTCGGCGCTTTCGGCGCGCTCGGGCACTGGATGCTGATTCTGGCGCACCGGCGTGCCCCCGCCCCGATTCTCGCCCCTTTCATCTACACGCAGATCGTGTGGATGATCGCGCTCGGCCTCATCGTCTTCGGCGATGTGCCGGACGGATGGACGCTCGCGGGCGCCGGCATCGTCGTCGCATCCGGGCTCTATCTGCTGTACCGGGAGCGCGTGCAGAAGGCCCCGCTGAGCCAGGCTGCAGGCTGAGACGGACATCTTGCCACGCGCCGCGGCGCAGAATGTCGTTTCGCCAAATGGCCCCTTGACTTAATTCGATTGAAAATGCGTCCTTGCTGGACAAGCAAAGGGCTCCGGCGAAGCGGGGCAGACCAGGGGGAAGCGCAGACCATGACCGTCGATGGCTTGATGACCGAAGGCCAGGAGCGCGGCCGCGTAACCCTGCAGGTCATCGCCGACAAGCTCTCCCTCTCCACGGCCACCGTCTCGCTCGCCCTGCGCGACAGCGCCGTGGTGGCCGAGAGCACCAAGCAGCGCGTGCAGGAACTCGCCCGCGAGCTCGGCTATGTCTACAACCGCAGCGCCGCCAGCCTGCGCACCGCCCGCACCAACATCATCGCGGTCGCATTCCACGACATCACCAACCCCTATTTCACCGAACTGCTCAGCACGATCGAGGACACGGCGAGCCGCAACGGCCTCACCATCCTGCTAGGCACCTATGCCGAGAGTCTCGAGAAGCAGAACAAGGTCTTCGCGACGCTCCGGGAATATCGGCCGGACGGCATGATCATCTGCCCTGCCGGTGGCACCACGGTCGCCAACCTGCGCATCCTGACGTCAGCGGGCATTCCCGTCGTGCAGGTGTCGCGCGAGGTGCCTGACGCTCCTCTCGACTTCGCCGGCTCCGACGACGCGCGGGGCATGGAGCTGGCGGTCGAGCACCTGCTCGCGCTCGGCCACCGGCGCATTGCGCTCATCGGCGGCAACGAGTTGATCTCGACCGGGCACAACCGTAGGATCGGCTATCGCAACACCCTCGCCCGCCATGGCATCCGCTTCGATCCCGCCCTCGTCGTCGAGGGCTTCGGCACGCGCGAGCTCGGCTTCCGCAGCGTGCAGAGTCTGCTCGGACTTCACGATCCGCCGACGGCCGCCGTCTGCTTCAACGACCTCGTCGCCTTCGGCGCGATGCTCGGCCTGCGCCATGCGGGGCGTGAGGCCGGCGTCGACTTTTCGGTCGTCGGTTGCGACGACGTCGCCGAGGCAGCCCAGTGGTATCCGGCCCTGACGACGGTTCATAACCGCCAGCTCGAAATGGGCCAGAGCGCCGCCGAGCTGCTTATCCGCCGCATCGCCTCACCGCAGGCGGAGGTGCGCCGCGTCCTCCTCGAGCCGCGCCTCGTCGTGCGCAACTCGACCTGCCCGCTGCGGTGACAAGGGGCGGATAGCGAACCGCAGGCCCGGCCATTTCTCGACCCAGCGCCAGCACAACGCACGACCGTCCAGGTTGAGCGACGTATCGTCTGCAACGGCCCGGTGCACGCCCCTCTCGTCATGGCCTGGCGCGTCCCGGCCATCCACGCCTTTGACGTCGCTGATGTTGGCAAGGGCGTGGATGCCCGCGACGAGCGCGGGCATGATGACCAGGCCAGCCGGCCCTATTCCTTCACCGCGCCGGTCATCGACGAGACGTAGTGCTCGACGAAGAAGGAATAGAGGATGACCACCGGCAGGGAGCCGATGAGCGCCCCGGCCATCAGCGACCCCCATTCATAGACGTCCGAGCGCACCAGCTCCGTCAGCACGCCGACCGGCACCGTCTTGTTCTCCGACGAGGCGATGAAGGTGAGCGCGTAGATGAACTCGTTCCACGACAGCGTAAAGGCGAAGATGCCGGCCGAGATCAAGCCCGGCACCGACAACGGCAGCAACACCTTGACGAGGATCTGCCAGCGCGAGGCGCCGTCGATCAGCGCGCATTCCTCGAGCTCGTAGGGGATGGAGCGGAAATAGCCCATCAGCAGCCACGTGCAGAACGGTACGAGGAAGGTCGGATAGGTGAAGATGAGCGCCAGCTTGCTGTCGTATATGCCGAAGTTGAACACCATCAGGGCCAGCGGAATGAACAGGATCGACGGCGGCACCAGATAGGCGAGGAAGATGGCGAGGCCGACGAAGCGCGAGCCCGTGAAGCGCAGCCGCTCGATGGCATAGGCCGCGAACACCGAGGTGACGAGCGACACGAAGGTCGCCGCCACCGCGACGATCATCGTGTTAACCAGCCAGCCCGGATAGGAGGTCTCGAACAGGAGGTAGCGAATGTGGTCGAGCGTCGGGTCGACCACCCAGAAGGGGCTGTAGTTGTTGTAGTCCGTCAGCTGGGCATTCGGTTTGATGGAGGTGATCGCCATCCAGTAGAACGGGAACAGCAAGACGAAGAGGAAGACGAGAAGGGGCAGGTAGACGGTCACGAGTCGCCGCGGCAGGCGCTCGAGATAGCCCATCCCGCCCTCGTCGCCAACGAGGGCCTCGCGGGGCGCCGTGTGGGTTGGAGCGCTCATCGATGTCTCCCTCAATCGGCCCCGCCCTGCTGCCAGCGGCGGCGTTGCAGGCCGAAATAGCTGAACAGGATGGCGGCAAGCAGGAATGGAATCATGGCGACCGCGATAGCCGCGCCCTCGCCCAGCTGCCCACCGGGAATGGCCCGCTGGAAGCTCAGCGTTGCCATGAGATGTGTCGCATTGAGCGGCCCGCCGCGCGTCAGCACGTAGATGAGCTGGAAGTCGGTGAACGTGAACAGCACCGAGAAGGTCATCACAACGGCGATGATCGGCGTCAGCATGGGCAGCGTGATGTGGCGGAAGCGCTGCCATGATGTTGCCCCGTCCAGCGTCGCCGCCTCGTGCAGCGAAGGCGGAATGGTCTGCAGGCCCGCGAGCAGCGAGATGGCGACGAAGGGAATGCCGCGCCAGACATTGGCTGCGATCACCGAGGCCCGCGCATTCGTCGCGTCGCCAAGGAAGTTGATGTTGGAATCGATCAGGCCGATCTTGATTAGCGCCCAGGAGATGATGGAGAACTGCGCGTCGTAGATCCACCAGAAGGCGATCGCCGACAGCACGGTCGGCACGACCCAAGGCAGCAGCACGATGGCGCGGAAGAAGGCCTTGAACGGCAGGCGCTCGTTGAGAAGCAGGGCAAGCCACAGGCCGAGCCCGAATTTCAGCACCGAGGCGACGGTGGTGTACAGGATGGTGTTGAACACCGACAGCCAGAAGATGTGGTCTTCCCACAAGAGCTGGTAATTCTCCAGCCCGACGAAGATGCCCGAGCGGCCGATGCGCGTGTCTGTGAACCCCAGCCAGACACCGAGGCCGAGGGGATAGGTGAGGAAGACCAGCAGGAACGCGGCCGCTGGCAACAGGAACAGGACGCCGAGGACATTATGGTCGTGCGCAAGCCGCGACAGGCTCCAGCGCGATGAGGGGGCGGCCGGGATCGAATCGGCACTGACGGACATACGCCGCTCTCCGGTTTCACAGTGAACGAGACCGCCACGCGGCCGGGTTTGACGGGCCGCGGCGGCCTTGAGGAGGCGGCGGCGGCGCCGCCGCCTCGTGATCGATCAGACGCGGTAGTAGCGGTTGGCGCGCTGCTCGGCGCGCTTGGCCGCATCTTCCGGCGTGCGCTGGCCGGTCGCTGCCTCGGCGAACATGTCGACGAGCACGTAATCCGCCATGACCGCTGCCGAAGCATAGCCGAGCGGCCCGGCATAACCGTTCGGGCGCAGCGTCTCGGAGGCCTTGGCATAGGGCGCGTGCACCGGATCCGACGTCCACACCGGATTGCTGGCGAAGGCCTTCAAGGTCTGGCAGCAATAGGCGCTCGAGCCCTGGATCCAGTTGTTCATCTGGTCGGCCTCGAACATGAACTGCAGATAGGCCTGCGCCGCCTGCGGGAACTTCGTGTACTTGAAGATCACCGCCGTCGTCGTCTGGTGCAGCTCGACAGACTGGCCAACCGGTCCGATCGGCAGGTTGGTCGTCTTGATGTCCGCCGCCATCTCGGCGAGTTTCGGATCGTTCTTGGCGGCGTAGTAGAGCGACACGCCGTTCGCCGTCACCGAGATCTCGCCCGCGAGGAACGCGCGGTTGTTGTTGACGTCGAGCCAGCTCTCCGTGCCGGGGATGAAGGTCTGGTAGAGCTCGCGGGCATATTTCAGCGCCTCGATCGTCTCCGGGCTGTTGATGACGACTTTGCCGTTCTCGTCGACCATCTTGCCGCCATGGCTCCACAGCAGCCAGTGGGCGTAGTTGTTGCCGTCGCCAACGGCCTTGCCGTGCGGGAAGCCCGCCGGGTGGCCCTTGGCCTTCAGTGCCTTGCAGAGCTCGAGGAAGCCCTTGGTGTCCTTCGGAAACTCGCTGAAGCCAGCTTCCTTAACCCAGCTATCGCGATAGCACAGGGCGTTGCCGATGGTGGCGAGCGGCAGGCCGATGAACCGCCCGTCGCGCTTGGCATAGCCCTCGGGGCCAGCGTACCAGCCGCCGTAGCGCGAGCCGAGGTCGTTGGCAAGGTCGGTCACGTCGAGGAGCTTGTCGGGATACTGGTGCGCGTCGTCGAACCACACCCACATGACATCCGGCCCGGAGCCGACATTGGCCGCGACCGCCGCCTTCGGCCGGATGTCTTCCCAGCTCTCCTTGTCGATGCGCACCTCGACGCCGGTGGCTTCCGTGAATTTCTTGGTATTGGCGAGCCAAGCGTCCTCGTCGCCCTTGACGAAGGGTGACCAGCGCAACACCCGCAATGAGGCGCCCTGCTCGGGCGTGAACTTCATGGCGGACTGGGCACGGGCCGGCACGGAGCCGAGCATGGACATGCCGGCAGCGCCGGCGGCAAGGCCGGCGCTGCCGAGAAGCAGATCGCGTCTCGAAATGGTCATGGGCAATCCTCCGATATGATGGGACGCAACTCATGGGCGCGGTGCGGCCGTCCCTTGGCCATTCTGCATGAAGACACCGCCATGCAGCCGCGGCCGCAAGGCCGCGGCCGAAGCCTTACAGGCGCTGACCCGTCTGCGCGTCGAACAGGTGAACGAGCGCGGGATTGGGCGTGAGCGGGATGGTGTCGCCCGGGCCGACGGTGACGCGCTCGCGGAAGACGCCGACAATGTCCTGCCCGCCGAGTTTGGCGAAGACCTGGGTCTCCGAGCCCGTCGGTTCGACGACGACGACCTCGGCCGGGATGCCGTTCGCCTCGTCAATAACGAAATGCTCTGGCCGGATGCCATAGACGGCCGGACGCCCGTCTGCACCGGCCGGCGCCGTAGCCAGCGGCAACTCGAGGCCGCCCTCTGTCCTGAAGACCGCCTTGCCGTTAGCCGTGATGCTGCCCTTGATGAAGTTCATGGCCGGCGAGCCGATGAAGCCGGCGACGAACATGTTGGCGGGCCTGTCGTAGAGCTCGAGCGGCGCGCCCATCTGCTCGACGATGCCGTCGTGCATGACAACGATCTTGTCGGCCATGGTCATGGCCTCGATCTGGTCATGCGTGACGTAGACCGTCGTGGTCTTCAGGCGCTGGTGCAGTTCCTTGATCTCGGTGCGCATCTGCACACGCAGCTTGGCATCGAGGTTCGACAGCGGCTCGTCAAAAAGGAAGACCTGCGGGTCGCGTACGATGGCGCGGCCCATGGCGACGCGCTGGCGCTGGCCGCCCGAGAGCTGGCGCGGATAGCGGTCAAGCAGATGGCCGAGGCCGAGGATGTCGGCCGCCTTCTTGACACGGGCCTCGATCTCGCTCTTGGGTGCGTTCCGCAGCTTGAGCGAGAAGGCCATGTTATCCGCCACCGTCATGTGCGGATAGAGCGCGTAGTTCTGGAAAACCATGGCGATGTCCCGCTCCTTCGGCGGCACATCGTTCACGACGCGTTCGCCAATGCGGATTTCGCCGCCGGTCACGTTCTCGAGGCCGGCCACCATCCGCAGCAGGGTCGACTTGCCGCATCCGGAAGGGCCGACGAGAATCACGAACTCGCCGTCCACGATGTCGATCGACACGCCGTGGATGACCTGGGTCGCGCCAAACGCCTTGCGCACGTCTCGAATTTCAACCGATGCCATTTAAGTCGACCGTCCCTGTTCGAGCGGCGCCACCGGCCGCATCACCACTTTCCCCGATGCCTTCCACGGAAGGCAGCGGGACACGCGAGATCGTTCGTCAAACGCAATCGCTACGCAAGACGAAAACCCGCTCATCGCGAAAAGCTGAGATGACGCGCACCGGTTGCGCACGCTGTCCCCTCCCCTGGGCCCGTGAAGGCTGTTCCCCCCATCGCCGGTATCCGGCAATTCTTGGCGTGCCGCGTCGGCGGCATCCTTGTTCACCCAACGCTAGCCGCGTCTCAACTTGAATTCAATCGTTTAAACGCTTAAGCCCGACGAAACCGAACGACAGCCAGGGAAACGCGCCCGTGAGCAAGCCCGACATTCTCCTCGTCCGCCCCATCATGCCTCTCATCGAGGATGGACTGACGCAGCACTTCACCTTGCACAAGCTCGCCCAGGTCGCGGACGAGTCAGCCTTCTTCCGCGAGGTAGGCCCGCGCATCCGCGGTGTCGCGGCCGGTGGCGCCGGCAAGGCCGACAGGGCACTGATCGAGAAGCTACCGGCGCTCGAGATCATCGCCAATTTCGGCGTCGGCTATGACGGCATCGACGTGAAGGCGGCAGCCGAGCGTGGCGTCATCGTCACCAACACGCCAGACGTGCTCACGGACGAAGTGGCGGACCTCGCACTCGGTCTGCTTCTCGCCACCGTGCGCCAGATTCCGCAGGTGGACCGTTATCTGCGCGCCGGCAAGTGGCTGGAGAAGCCCTATCCGCTCACCGCCACGCTGCGCGAGCGCAAGGTCGGCATCCTCGGCCTCGGTCGCATCGGCAAGGCCATCGCCGAGCGTTGCGCCGCCTTCGGCCTTGACATCGCCTACCACGGCCGCAGCCGCCAGGCGGACGTGCCCTACCGCTATTACGACAACCTCCTCGCCATGGCACGCGACGTCGACGTGCTGATGGTGGTCGCGCCGGGCGGGACGGCGACGCATCATATCGTGAACGCCGATGTGCTCACGGCACTCGGCCCGGACGGAATCCTCATCAATGTCGGGCGCGGCAGTGTTGTCGACGAGAAGGCGCTGATCGCCGCTCTGCGCGACCGCAAGATCCTCACCGCCGGCCTCGACGTTTTCGAGGACGAGCCGCGCGTGCCGGCCGAGCTCATCGCCATGGATCACGTGGTGCTGCTGCCCCACGTCGGCTCCGCCTCGGTCTACACCCGCAACGCCATGGGCCAGCTCGTCGTCGACAACCTCGTGTCCTGGTTCGAGGGCAAGGGCCCGAAGACGCCGGTCGCCGAGACGCCCTGGCCGCGGAAGTGACGCGCAGCTGAACTCATCGAGCAGCGCAGCCGCCAGAGGGCCCTGTCCCCCTCCCCCCGCTTGCGGCGAGGAGGGGCTAGGGGGTGGGGGGCGCCGACGCTCGTCACGAGCATGCCGGCAATCCCCGACCAGCAACGCTCTCTCGCAACTTTCAATCGCCGACCGCCTGCCTGCGGCACCGCCCCCGCCCCGCCCCGCCGCTTCGTGGGGGAAGGCGCGACCGGGGGCGTTCGGATCAGACCTTCCTCGCCCGCCACGGGCGCTTGATGCCCCACGGCTGTTCGGTTCAGATAAAATGCTACCGTCTCCCCACGTCTTGGTCGGGCCTATCCCGGCCATCTTCGCCGTTGACGTTACTCAGCCGGCAAAGACGTGGGTGCCGGCGGCCAGCGCGGGCCTGACCACATCGAAGAATGCCAGCTTGCGTGCTCCTTCCCGTCACACCCCCAGTTTGCCACCGAGCTCATCCTCGATATGCACGCGGATGATGTCGTCGAAGGACGCGTCCGCCTTGAAGCCGAGGGAGAGGGCGCGGCTGGCATTGAAGTTGCGCGGCCAGCCAGCGACAATCTTCATGATGCCCGGATCCGGCTCGTGCCTGACCAGCGCCACCGCCTTGTCGCCGGCGATGCGCCGCAGCGCCTCGAGCTGCTCGCCCACGGTCACGGAGAGGCCCGGCATGGTGAGGTTGCGACGCGGCCCCACCTTTTCGCCCTCGATGGTCGCGGCGTGGATGAGGAAGCCGACGGCCGAACGCGGGCTCGCGTGCCAGTGGCGCACGTCCTCGCCCACGGGCAGCACCGCCTCGATACCGGACAGCGGCTCGCGAATGATGTTGGAGAAGAAGCCCGACGCCGCCTTGTTCGGCTTGCCCGGCCTGACGCAGATCGTCGGTAGGCGGATGCCGATGCCGTCGAAGAAGCCACGGCGGGTGTAATCCGCAAGAAGCAGTTCGCCGATCGCCTTCTGCGCGCCGTAGCTCGTCAGCGGCGTGGTGAAGAACTCGTCGCCGATCGCGTCGGGGAAGGGCGCGCCGAACACCGCGATCGAGGAGGTGAAGACGAGGCGCGGCACATAGCCCTCGATCGCGCGCACCGCGTCGAAGAGATAACGCGTGCCGTCGAGATTGATGCGGTAGCCCTTGTCGAAATCCGCCTCCGCCTCGCCGGAGACGATGGCCGCGAGATGGAAGATGACATCCGGTCGCTCGGCCACCAGCTTCTCGGCTTCGCCCGGCTGAGAGAAATCGGAGGCGAGCGTCTTCACGGCGAAAGGCGCACCCGCCGGGACGGGCGGCTCCACGATGTCGTGCAGCGTGGCGCGCGTGATCGTCTTGCCGCCGAGCGCACCGTCCCGGACCAGCCGTTCCGTGAGCTTGCGGCCGACCATGCCCGCCGCGCCGATGATGAGGATATGCATGACCTGGGGTTCCTTTGCATTGCGGTGGGGACGGAGCCCCTCCCCCTTGCGGGGAGGGGTTGGGGTGGGGTCGCGACGCAAGAGCCATGAAGCCCTGCATGCTGCACCACCCCCTCCCTACCCTCGGAGAGGGAACGGGATGCGCTCGCCCCGTTAGACCAATCGTCGTTCAGAGCGCGAAGCCGCCGTCGGCGAGATGGATCTGGCCCGTCGTGAAGGCCGACTCGTCGGAGGCGAGATAGACTGCGAGAGCGGCGATCTCTTCCGGCTTGCCGAGCCGGCCCATCGGCTGGCGGTCGATGAAGGCCTGCCGGACGGCTTCCACGCTCTGGCCGGTCTCGCGCGCCAGGGTCGCGATGCGCTCGTCGAGCGAGGGTGATTCGATGGTGCCGGGGCAGATGGCGTTGGCGCGCACGCCCCTGCGGATGAAGTCGGCCGCCAGCGCCTTGGTGAGGCCGACGACCGCCGCCTTGCTGGCACCATAGACATAGCGGTTGGGGATGCCGCGCACGGAGGAGGCACCCGAGGCGATGTTGACGATGGAACCGGCGCCCTTCTCCAGCATACCGGGCAGGAATGCGCGCACCGTGCGATGCATCGACTTCACGTTGAGGTCGAAGGAGAAATCCCAGTCCTCTTCCGAGCATTCCAACACCGAGCCGTGGTGGACATAGCCGGCCGCGTTGAGCAGCACATCCACCGGGCCGACGGCGCGCGCCAGCGCCTCGACGGCAGCGGTCGAGCGCACATCGAGTTTGCTGCAGCGCGCGCCCGCAAGACCGGCGAGCTTGGTCTCGTCGAGATCGGTCGCGACGACTAGGGCTCCCTCGCGCAGGAAGGCCTCGGCGCAGGCCCGGCCGATGCCCTGCCCTGCCGCCGTCACGACACATGTCTTGCCCGATAGGCGTCCAGCCACTTGTGTTACTCCCTAGATTGTCGCTTGAGATTTCTTCTGAAAAGCGGCGAGCGGGACGCGCTGGCGCCCCGCGGCGTCGAAATTGTCGGGCGACAGCCAGCCCTCGAAGGCCGCCTTGCGCGCCGGCCACTCTCTGTCGAGCATCGCGAACCAGGCGGTATCGCGGTTCTTTCCCTTGACGATCATGTGCTGGCGGAAGATGCCCTCGAAGGTGAAGCCGAAGCGCTCGGCTGCCCGACGCGAGGCGGCATTGGCCGCGTTGCACTTCCACTCGAAGCGGCGGTAGCCGAGACCGTCGAAAACATGCTTCGCAAGAAGATAGATCGCCTCCGTCGCCGCAGGGGTGCGCTGCAGCGCCGGCGAGAAGACGATGTTACCGACCTCGACGACCCCGTGGGCGGGGCGGATCTCCATCAGCGTCGCGAGCCCCACGGCCCGTCCCGTGCCGCGGTCGATCACGGTGAAATAGAACGGGTCGCTCAGCTCCGCCCGCCCCTCGAGCCAGAGGCCGAAAGCCTCCGCATCGGCGAAGGGGCCGTAGGCCATGTAGTCCCAGAGGCTGTCGTGGCCGGCGACGGCCGCCCACAGGTCGGCCACATGCCGCCGCGCGTCAAGCGGCGCGAGAACGACCGTGCGCCCCTCGTGCTCTCGCCGCGGCGGCAGGCCGCGCGCCGGGCCGATGACCGGAGCGTTCATCGCGTCGGCCTCCGCCCGTGCGCCAGGTCGTCGCGAAAGAAGCCGTTGATCTCGTCGAAGGGCACGGCCTCGGCGAGCGCGTCGAAGCGCCCGGTCGCCGCGACACTGCGCGCCGCCTGCATGAAGGCGCCCCAGGCAACCCGGCACAAGGCCGAGCCGCCGCTGAGGCGCTTCACCCCGAGGGCCGAAAAATCGTCGACGCCCATAGTCGTGCCGGCGGGAATGAGCACGTTGACGGGCTTGGGCGCCACGGCTTCCACGATGGCGCGGATCTGCTCGGGCGTCCTGCAGCCCGGCGCATAGAGGCAATCGGCCCCGGCCTCGGCATAAGCCACGAGCCGGCGGATGGATTCGTCGAGCGGCGCCGCATGGCCGACGAGCCAGCACTCCGCCCGCGCCGTCAACACGACGCCCTTGCCGGCCTCGTCGATGGCCGCACGCGCCGCCGCGATCCGTTCCTGCGCGAGGCTGAGGTCATAGAGTGGACGCGACGGCTCTCCCGTCGCGTCCTCGATGGAGAGGCCCGCGACGCCGGTGTCGACGCACAGCCGCACATTCTTGGCGACGTCGCCCGGCTCGTGCGCATAGCCCGATTCGAAATCGGCGTTCACCGGCACGTCCACGGCTTCGACGATCTCGCGGATATGAGCCAGCATCGCATCGCGCGGCACGGCCCAGTCGGTGTCCGGGAAGCCCTGCGAGAAGGCGACGCCCGCGCTCGTCGTCGCGAGCGCCTTGAAGCCGAGGCTCTGCAAGAAGCGTGCGGTGCCCACGTCCCACGGGTTCGGCATGACGAAGGTGCCGCCGGCCTCGTGCAGCCGGCGGAATGCGTGGCGGCGGTCGTGGATGGAGCTCACTGGTCTCTCCGTCGGGAAAGGCGAGCCGTGTGAACGACGTCAATGGTTGTCGCGCGGCACCCCGAAGGTCTGGGAGACCTTTTGATATTTCACCGCCGGTTTCAGCACCATGCCCTCCGAGAGCTGATCGACCATGGCGCGCTGGATCTCCTGCCAGGGCGTCTGGCTGGCGGGATAGGGATAGCCGCCGTTCTTCTCGAGCTCCGCCCGGCGGGCGGCAAGCTCTTCGCCGGAGATGAGGATGTCGGCTGTGCCCTTGCGCAGGTCGACGCGCACCCGGTCGTTGGTCCTGAGCAGTGCCAGGCCGCCACCCGCCGCCGCTTCCGGCGAGGCGTTGAGGATCGACGGGGAGCCCGACGTGCCGGACTGACGCCCGTCGCCGATGCAGGGCAGCGAGGTGATGCCCTTCTTGAGGAGATAATCCGGCGCCTGCATGTTGACGACCTCAGCCGCCCCGGGATAGCCGATGGGCCCGGCGCCGCGCATGAAGAGCATGCAATGCTCGTCGATGCCGAGAGCCGGATCGTCGATGCGCCTGTGGTAATCCTCCGGCCCGTCGAAGACGATGGCCCGCCCTTCGAAGGCGTCGGGGTCGCTCGGATTCGACAGGTAGCGGTCGCGGAACTCCTTCGAGATCACGCTCGTCTTCATGATCGCCGAATCGAACAGGTTGCCCTTCAGCACGATGAAGCCGGCATCCTGCATCAGCGGGTTGTCGAAGCTGCGGATGACGTCGCGGTCCTCCGCCTCGCGCCCACGGCAGTTCTCGCCGATGGTCCTGCCGTTCACCGTGAGCGCGCTCTCGTGGATAAGACCATGCTTCATCAGTTCGTTGACCACCGCCGGCACGCCGCCGGCACGGTGATATTCCTCGCCGAGATATTTGCCGGCCGGCTGCAGGTCGACGATCAGCGGCACCTTGTGCCCCACCGTCTCCCAGTCCTCCACGCTCAGCGGCACACCAATGTGCTTGGCGATGGCATTGATGTGGATCGGCGCATTGGTCGAGCCGCCGATGGCCGAATTGACCACGATGGCGTTCTCGAAGGCCTCGCGCGTCAGGATGTCGGAGGGCTTCAGGTCTTCCCATACCATCTCGACGATGCGCTTGCCGGTCTCGTAGGCAATCTGCCCGCGCTCGCGGTAGGGTGCCGGGATCGCGGCACAGCCCGGCAGGCTCATGCCGAGCGCCTCGGCCAGCGAGTTCATGGTCGAGGCCGTGCCCATGGTGTTGCAGTGCCCGACGGACGGCGCCGAGGAGGCCACGAGCTCGATGAACTTCTCGTAGTCGATCTTGCCCTCGGCAAGCAGCTCGCGCGCCTTCCACACCACGGTGCCGGAGCCCGTGCGCTCGCCGCGGAACCAGCCGTTGAGCATCGGCCCGCCGGAGAGCACGATGGCGGGGATGTTCACCGTCGCCGCCGCCATGATGCAGGCCGGCGTCGTCTTGTCGCAGCCCGTCGTCAGCACCACGCCGTCGAGCGGATAGCCGTAGAGCACTTCGACGAGGCCGAGATAGGCGAGGTTGCGGTCGAGCGAGGCGGTCGGACGCTTGCCCGTCTCCTGGATGGGATGGACGGGGAATTCCATCACCACGCCGCCGGCCGCACGGATACCCTCGCGCACCCGGTGCGCCAGATCGAGATGGTGGCGGTTGCAGGGCGAGAGGTCCGAGCCCGTCTGGGCGATGCCGATGATGGGCTTGCCCGACTGCAGTTCCTCGCGCGTCAGGCCGTAGTTGAGGTAGCGCTCGAGATAGAGCGCCGTCATGCCCGGATTGTCGGGATTGTCGAACCACAGGCGCGAGCGCAGCTGCGATTTGTCCCGGGATTGCGCAGTCATGTGGCGTTGTCCTTCCCGTCTCACGCCTTTTTGGCAAGGCGCTATAAAACCGATTTAGCCGTTTGATTTCCCTGCCAGCATCGCCCTAAATGCAGCGGAAAATCAATCGCTGAACGGATGCGCTGGAGGCAGGGCTCGGTTGCCTCACGCTGGCAACAGGCGGGGGACGCGAGGGGTGGGGAGCGATCGGAGGGGGCGCAGCGGCCGAACCATGCGGCTGTTCGCGGCGGTGTTCGCCGTCGCCGTGCTGGCCTGCGCCGGTCCGGTCCTGGCGGCCTGTCCCGAGCGGCCGGCGTGCCGCGGCTGCGGCTGCAAGGGCGGCCCCGGCTACCGCGGCCCGGACGGCCGCTGCGTCGGCTTTCGCGACCTCGCGAAGGTCTGCGGATCGCAACCGGAGCGCCGATGCACTTTCGAGAACGCCCCGGGCACGGGCGCCAACCGCGCCTGCGCCCTCGGCAAGCAGATGAACAACCGGGACATCAACTGAAGATCTAGGGAGTGAGAATGCTCAGGATCGTCGACGCCTTCGGGCGTATAGGAGAGGAAAACGCCTTCGCCGTGCTGGCCCGCGCCACCGCGCTCGCCGCCGAGGGGCGCGACATCATCAACCTCGGCATCGGCCAGCCGGATTTCCCGACCCCGCCCCACATCGTCGAGGCGGCCGTCAAGGCCCTGCGCGACGGCCACCACGGCTATACGCCGGCCACCGGCATCCTGCCGCTGCGCGAGGGCGTCGCCGCCGACATCCACCGCCGCCTCGGCGTCTCCGTCTCGCCCGACGAGGTGCTGATCGTGCCCGGCGGCAAGGTCACCATGTTCATGGCGATCCTCATGTTCGGCGAGCCGGGGGCCGAGATCCTCTATCCCGATCCCGGCTTTCCCATCTACCGCTCGATGATCGAGTTCACCGGGGCGACGCCCGTTCCGGTGCCGATCCGCGAGGAGAACGGCTTTGCCTTCTCCGCCGAGGAGACCCTGTCGCTGATCACGCCGCGGACGCGCCTCCTCATCCTCAATTCCCCCGCCAACCCCACCGGCGGCGTCACGCCCAAGGCCGAGATCGACCGGCTCGTCGCTGGCCTTGCCGACCACCCGGACGTCGCCGTGATGTCGGACGAGATCTACGGCCAGATGACCTATGACGGCGAGAGCCATGTGTCGCTGCTCGCCTATCCCGAGATCCGCGACCGCCTGATCCTGCTCGACGGCTGGTCGAAGACCTATGCCATGACCGGCTGGCGCATGGGCTTCTCGGTCTGGCCGAAGCCGCTCTACGAGGCGGCGCGCAAGCTCGCGGTCAATTCCTATTCCTGCGTCAATGCCGCCGCGCAATGGGCGGGGCTCGCCGCCCTCACCGGGCCGCAGGATTGCGTGGGAGAGATGGTGGCCGAGTTCGACCGGCGGCGGAAGGTCGTCGTCGAGGGCCTCAACAAGCTGCCGAACGTCTCCTGCGCCACGCCGAAGGGCGCGTTCTATGCCTTCCCGAACGTCTCGCGCACGGGCTGGAAGGCGAAGGCGCTCGCCTCAGCCCTTCTCGAGGAGGCGGGCGTCGCCGTCATCGGCGGGCCGGACTTCGGCGTCCATGGCGAGGGTTTCATCCGCCTGTCCTATGCCAACTCGACCGAGAACATCTTGAAGGCGCTCGAGCGCATGGGCGACTTTCTCGCCTCGCGCAAGGCGGCGTGACGAGCCTGCCTCGCTCAACGGCGGAGCGTAGCCTCCCCGCCCGTCATGGCCGGGCTCGTCCCGGCCATCCACGCCTTTCACCCCTGCGCGAACGTCACGGCGTGGATGCCCGCGACGAGCGGGCACAACGGTGGAGACGGCTGCGCAGATGGAACGGGAAGAGCGCTGCACAACCTCTCCGCCCGTCATGGCCGGGCTTGTCCCGGCCATCCACCCCTTTTCACCCCTGCGCGAGCGTCACGGCGTGGATGCCCGCGACAAGCGCGGGCATGACGGCTGAGAGCGCCGGACAGTCTTGTCAGCGCCCCGCCCCGTGTCTGCGCGCGCCCCTACGCCTTCGCCGCCGTCGCCGCCGCGTCGATATGGGCGATAAGCGCCTTGTCGAGGCCGAGCGCGTCGCCGAGCTGGGTCAGGAACGTCTTTTCCTCGAAGGTGTCCGGCTCGATCGTGAGGCGCGCCGCCGTGTAGATCTCGCTCGCCAGTTCCGGCGTCCGCGCGGCGGCAGCGAGCGTCGTGATCGGGGCGGGATTGGCGAATTCATTGTCGAGGAACTGCGTCGCCTCGATGTCGAAGCCCGCCTGCTTCAGCCCGCCGATGATGCGGCCGCGCTCGACCGTATCGACGTGCCCGTCCGCAGCCGCCGCGGCGATCATCGCCCTCAGCAGCACGAGCGCCGTGTCCTGCGAGGCGCCCTCGACGCTGAAGGGCGACTGCGACGGCGGCGGCAGCATCTGCACTCCGCCGTTTTGCGCACCGGCCGAGGCGGCCGGCTGCTGCCCGGCCTTCCAGTTGCGGTAGGCGGTATAGGCGAGGCCACCGATCAGTGCGAGGCCGCCGATCTTCGCGGCCGAGCCGGCGAGCTTGCGGCCGGATTTCGAGCCCATCAGCAGGCCCGCGAGGCCGCCGATGACGGCGCTCGCCGCCATGTTGCCCTGCGGCGTGTTGAGATAGCCCATCGCCTTCTCGGCGATGTTGCCGTCCACCCCCGGTGCTCCGGGGCGTCCGGCTGCGCCTGCACCGCCCGTGAACTGCCCGAGCACTTCGTTCAGCATGCTACCGAGGCCGGCATCCCCCTGCCTGGCGGTATTGCCGCCGGCAGCCGCCGAACCGACCAGCGCGTCGAGAAGCTTCTTGGCGTCGAACATCCCTCTCTCCCTGTTGCGGGCGCTGCTCGCCGCCCTCTCCTTCCGGCAGGTAGGATCGCCCGGCGACGAATGCCAGATGGGTACCGCTTCGAAGGGCGACAAATCCCACCGGCGGGACAGCCGGCTTCCGCCGCCTCACGTCGGCGGGCCCGGGAGCGGCAGTCCGGCCGCCTCCTTCAGTGTCTCGAGCACGATTTCCGAGCGCACACGGGCGACGCTCGGATCCGGCAACAGGACGTCGTTGATGACGAGCGACAGCTCGCCAAGGTCCGCGACTGCGAGCTTGATGAGATAATCAGCCTCGCCGGTCAGGGCATGGCCCTCGAGCACGCTTGGTGTCCGGCGCACCAGGTCCCGGAAGCGCCGCGCATTGTCGCGCGAATGGGTATTGAGCGTCACGTGGACGAAAACGGTGACGCCGAGGCCGAGCCGGCGCCCGTCGAGATCGACCCGGTAGCCGCGGATGATCCCGGCCTCCTCCAGCTTCTGGCGCCGCCGCGATACCTGCGAGGCCGACAGGCCGACGCGCTCGGCAAGCCCCGCATTGGTCAGCGAGGCATCGCCCTGCAAGGCGTGGAGGAGACGCCAGTCAAACCCGTCGAGCGCGATCGCTTCCTGCATCTATCCTCCATTTCATGCACCAAACTAGCATCATTGCCGGCCTAGATGCCGCCGTTTGCAAGCACCTTGCGCCGATCATGCTTCATTCTGTCTTCCATAACCAGAGAGGAGACAACAGCATGGGACCCTTCCCGCATGACGCCGGACCGGCCGTCATCGATGCTTCCAATCCCATGGGCACCGACGGCTTCGCCTTCGTCGAGTTTGCCCATCCCGAGCCTGAGAGGCTCGCCGATCTCTTCAAGAAGATGGGCTTTGCCCCTGTCGCCCGGCACAAGAGCCGGGCGGTGACGCTATGGCGCCAGGGCGACGTCTGCTATCTCGCCAATGACGAACCGGCAAGCTATGCTGCGGCCTTCAAAGCCGAGCACGGCCCCTGCGCTGTCGGCATGGGCTGGCGCATGGTCGATCCCGCCTTTGCACGCGACCGCGCGCTCTCGCTCAATGCCAAGCCCGTACGCGAGGACCGCGGACCGCTCGCGCTCGATGCACCGGCGATCGAAGGCATCGGCGGCTCGGTCATCTATTTCGTCTCCAACAAGGGCGACGACTGGATGGCCGATTTCGAGCGGTTGCCAAGTTCCGAAAAGAAGCCCGCGGGCGTCGGGCTCTATTACATCGACCATCTCACCCACAACGTGCACCGCGGGCGCATGGACGTGTGGGCGAGCTTCTACGAGAAGCTTTTCAACTTCAAGGAGATTCGCTTCTTCAACATCGAGGGCAAGCTGACCGGCCTCATCAGCCGTGCCATCACCAGCCCATGCGGCAAGATCCGCATCCCGATCAACGAATCCGTCGATGACAAGAGTCAGATCGAGGAATATTTGAAGGATTACAAGGGCGAGGGCATCCAGCACATCGCGTGCGGCTGCCTCGACATCTACGAGAGCGTCGAGCGCCTCAAGGCAAACGGCCTGCCCTTCATGCCCGCTCCGCCACCGACCTATTACGAGAAGGTGGACGCGCGCGTGCCCGGCCACGGCGAGGACGTGGAGCGGCTGAAGAAGGACGGCATCCTCATCGACGGCGAGGGCGCGGTGAAGGTTGGCGCGCGCGGTGGCAGCATGACGCGCGTGCTCCTGCAGATCTTCTCCGGCACAGTGCTCGGGCCGATCTTCTTCGAGTTCATCGAGCGCAAGGGCGACGAAGGCTTCGGCGAGGGCAACTTCCGCGCCCTCTTCGAATCGATCGAGGAAGACCAGATCCGCCGCGGCGTACTGAAGGTGCCGGACGCGGCGGAATAATATCGAAAACCACGCTTCCAGCGTCATGGCCGGGCTTGTCCCGGCCATCCACGCTCTTGAAGCTGCACGACCTCGCAGGCGTGGATGCCCGCGACGAGCGCGGGCATGACGCTGTGACTCAAGACCGTCGACACGAGAGGGGTCCTGTCGGCCATCGCCTTGCCCGATCGGCCCCGCGCTCCGTCTCGGCTATTCCGCCGGCGTCGCACCCGCCGCAGAGCCGCCACCGGCCGGTCCGGCCTTACGCTCGCGCCGGCGGGCGCGGCGCGCGTCGCGCCAGGCGGCGAGATTGGCGATGGCCATGAGGGCGGCCGGCGTGACGATGAGCGTCAGGATCGTTGCAAAGCCGAGGCCGAAGACAATGGCCGTCGACAGGTGCACCCACCACTGCGTCGACGGCGCCCCGACAAAGACGTCGCGCGTCACGAAGTCGATGTTGACCCCGAAGGCGATCGCCGCAACACCGAGCACCGCCGTCACCGCTGTCAGCACCACCGGCCGGGCACGCTCGCGGCAGGTCTCGATGATGGCGTCATAGGCCGTCCAGCCTTCGCGCCTCAACCGGTCGTAGGTGTCGATCAGCACGATGTTGTTGTTCACGATGACGCCTGCATTGGCAATGACGCCGATGCCGGTCATCACCACGCCGAAGGCCTGGCCCATAATCATGAGGCCGACGAGCACCCCGATGGTCGACAGGATGACGGCGGTCAGCACCAGGAGCACGCTGGTGAACTTGTTGAACTGCGCGAGCAGGATGGCGAAGATCAGGAACAACGCCGCGCCGAAGGCCTTCATCAGGAAGGCGCCGGCCTTCTCGCGCTCCTCGTCCTCACCCTTCATCTTGAAGGAGATGCCGTCGCCGAAATTCTCCCTGGCGAGCGCCTCCATCACCGCCTGCTGAACCTGGGCGGTCTGCACTCCCTCGGCGACGTTGGCCGTCACCGTCACGACGCGCTGGGCATTGACGCGATTGATGAGGCCGACCTTCTGGTCCGGCGTGCGCGTGACGAAATTGCCGATCGGGACATAGCCCGAAGGCGTGTTCATCCGGAGGTCGTCGAGCTGGTCGATGCTGCGTCGGTCTTCCGGAAAGCGCACGAGGATGTCGACCGACTTGTCGGTGTTGTCGGGCCGGTATTCCGCGATCTTCACGCCGTTCGTGACAAGCTGCACGGCCGTACCGACGGAGGAGGGATTGGCGCCGTACTTGGCGGCCTCGGCCTTGTCCACGTCGAGCCGCCAGTCGATGCCCGGCAGCGGCAGCCCGTCGTCCACGTCGCGCGTGTCCGGCATGGCACGCAGCATGTCGGCCACCCGCACGGCCGTGGGGAACAGCTTCTCGGGATCGAGAGAGGTGATCTGCAGCGTGATGGGCTTGCCCGTCGGCGGACCGGCTGCGGGCTTCGTCACCTCGATGACAACGCCCGGAATGTCCGCGGTCTTCTGGCGGATCTCCTCCATGATGACGGAAGCCGGCCGCCGCTCGCGCCAATCTACGAATTCGAACTGGATGGTACCGACCGTGTCCTCGGTCACCTCGTCGGAGCCGCGCTGGCCTTCGCCGGCGCGCGCATAGACGGTCTCCAGCTCCTTCATGCCGAGCAGCGTCTCCTCCACCTGCCGCACGAGCCTGTCCTTCTCGGCGATGGAGAGATTGCCCCGCGCGCGCACCTGCACCAGAGCATAGTCCGGCTCCACCTCCGGGAAGAACTCCACGCCGTTGCCGAAGCGCCCATAGGCCTGGATGACGCCGACCAGCAGCAGCACCGCGAGCCCGAGCGTCGCGAGGGGATGTTTCAGGGCAACGCGCACGGTGCGCATGTAGAAGCCCCTTTCCGCCGCACGCTCGTCCTTGATCTCGGTGGCCCGGCCCATGATGGCGCCGAGAGTCGGGGTGAAGAACAGGGCGACCGCAAGCGACGCCGAGAGCGTGGCGATCAGCGTCAGTGGCAGGAATTTCATGAACTCCCCGACGATGCCGGGCCAGAACATCAGCGGCGAGAAGGCGGCGACGCGCGTCGCCGTGGCGGCGATCACCGGCCCGGCCATGCGCTTGGCGGCGAGCGAATAGGCCGCCTTCGCCGGCATCCCTTCGGCCATGCGCCGCTCTGCGAATTCCGAGACGATGATCGCATCGTCGACCAGCATGCCGACGGCGAGGATGAGCGAGAACAGGACGACGATATTGACCGTCAGCCCCGCGAGCTGCAGGCCGAGGATGCCGGCGAGGAACGAAGCCGGAATGGCGATGCCGATGAAGATCGACGCACGGCCGCCGAGCACAAAGAGCATGATGATGACGACGAGCAGCACGGCCGTGATGACACTGTTCTGCAGCTCGTGCAGCATCGTACGGATGTCTTTCGACTTGTCCTGCGTGAACGCCACTTCCACGGTCGACGGCCAGGTCTTCTGCAGATTCGCCATCGTCTGCTTGACGGCATCCACCGTCTCGATGAGGTTGGCGCCGGTGCGCTTGACGATCTCGAGCGTCATGGCCGGCTTGCCGTTGATGCGCGTGATCGATGTCGCATCCTTGAAAGTCGGCCGCACCTCGGCGACGTCGCCGAGCGTGACGACGGCAGATGGCGTCGCCGCCACCGGGAACTTCAGCACATCCTCCGGCCGTTCAATGAGCGAAGGCACCTTCACCGCGAAGCGCCCCGACGCGCTCTCGATGGCGCCCGCGGCAACGAGGCTATTGCCGGCGGAAAACGATTGTACCAGCGCGTCGAGCGAGATGCCGTAGCTCTTCATCAGCATCGGCTCGGCGATGATTTCAACCACTTCGTCCCGCGCGCCGCGCAGGTCGGCCGAGAGCACGCCCGGCAGTTGCTCGATCGCTGTCTCGGCCTGACGTGCGAGCTGCAGCAGTGTCCGCTCCGGCACATTGCCTCCGAGCGCCACCACGAGCACCGGAAAGAGCGAGAGATTGACCTCCTGCACCTTCGGCTCGTCCGCCTCACGCGGCAGGTCGCTCTTGGCGTCGTCTACCTTGGCACGCACGTCGGCGAGCGCCGCATTGGAATCGAAACCCGCCTCGAACTCGACCAGCACGTAGCCGCCGCCCTCGTAGGACGCCGCCCGCATCTCCTTGACGTGCGACACCGACTTGAGCTGCGTCTCGAGCGGCCGCAGGATGAGCCGCTCCGCATCCTGCGGGCTGATGCCGCGCTGGGTGACGCTGACATAGATGATCGGGACCTTGACGTCCGGCTCCGCCTCCTTCGGGATGGACAGATAGGCTGAAAAGCCGGCGATGAGCAGGAACGCCAGCGTCGCAAGCGTCAGCCTGGCGTGGGAGATGGCATAATCGACAGGATTGGCCATGGACCCGGTCCCCGAACGTTACAGGCGGAACGGCCGCTCGCGCCGTCCGGCCATTGAAGATGCATGATGGCCCCGAAACGCCAGCCGGCGGGCCGGATACAGGCAGTCGCGCGGGCCTCAGCCCTTGCTGACCATTGCCGCTGGCGCCTCGACGGGCGCCACGCGCTGGCCTTCCTTGACGAAATCCTGCCCCTGGACAATGACGCGCTGGCCGGTCTGAAGGCCGCCGAGCCACACCTTCTCAAGCCCGTCCTCGATGATCGTGACGGGCACGAAGGCCACCTCATCGCCAGCGCCGACGACGCGCACCCCAAGCCGTCCCTCGGCCGAGAAGGTCAGCGCCGAGCGCGGCACATGCGCGGCCGGCTGGGGCGCGAGCTCCAGCACCACCTCGCAGGTCACGCCGTCGGGCAGCCGCCCATCGGCATTGGCAAGCTCGATGTCGACGCGGTAGGTCCGGGTCTGCTGACTTGCTGCCGCCGAGATGAAGCGCACGCGCCCGGTGGCCTCGACGCCGTTCACCGTCTTGACCTTCGCCGTATCGCCAACTGTGATGCCGCCGAGCTGGCGCTCGGCAATCTCGACCACGGCAAGCATGGGATCGAGGCTGATGATCTCGGCCACCTTGGCGCCGACCTGCAGCGGCTGGCCGGCCTCCACCGGCACCTCGATGACGATGCCGTCGATGGGGGCACGCACCTGGTTCTTGCTCAGCTCCGTCTCGGCCTGGGCAAGCGAGGCCTCGGCCGCACGCAGCTCTGCCTCGAGTTGCGGCTTCTGCAACGGGGCGAGATTGCCCTGCTCGATCAAAGTAAGCCGCGCCCTAAGCTCTACGCGACGCTGCTCGAGCTTGGCCTTGGCTTGCGCCACCAGAGCCTCGCGTGCCTCGTCGGAAATGACGGCGAGGACGTCGCCGGTCTTGACGCGCGCGCCGCGTCGCACGTTGAGCTGATCGATGGTGCCATCGGCGCGGGCCGTCACATTGACGCGCCGGTCCGCCTCGGTCCGGCCGGACAGGACGACGCGCCGCGCATGGTCCTCCACCGTCGCCGGCAGCACCGCGACGCGAAAGAGCGCCGACGCCTGCTTCTCGACCTGCGGTGCAAGCGCCGCGGTCTGCTCGCCGTCGCGGCCGAACACGCCCGATCCGATCCACGCGACGGCGCTGATCAGGATGACGCCGGCAAGAACTCGACTGGCCTTCATGGGGACGCCTCCGCGCCGCAACCGCCTTGTGACAGACAAATGTGTCCCTTCAACAAGGCACCAAGGATTGTGAGAACATGACGGACCTCCCGCTCGGCGTCGAAATCCGGCAGGAGAGCCCGGCGTACGAACAGCCCATCGGCAAGCGTTGCGATCAGCACCGCAATGTCACGCGCCTCGCTTTGCGTCGAGACCGAGCCATTTGCCTGCGCCGCGGCGATCAGGTCGGTCAGGCGCGTGATGAGGTCGTGCTCGAACTCCCGCGCCGTTGCGGCCACCTCGTGGTTGCGGGTGGCCTCCGCCCAGATCTCGAGGCACAGAACCGCCCTTTCGCGCGGCTCGTCCTCGAAGTGCTTGCGCCCCAGTTCACGGAAGGCGGCGATGAAATCGTCCCCCGCACCGATGACGGACAGGTCGGAGGCCATCTCCGCCCGGTCCCGCTCCGTCAGGCCCGCGACGATCGCGCCCTTTGAGCGGAAGTACCGGTAGAGATTGCCCGCACTCATGCCTGCCTCGGCGGCAACGTCCTGCATCGTCGTGCGATGAAAGCCGCTGCGGACGAAACACCGCTCGGCCGCATCGAGGATACGCGAGCGCCTGTCAGCGCTGCCCTCGCCCTCGGCCGAACGCTCCCATAGGTCGCTACCCAACACTCACCCGATGAGAATGAACATTCATTCTCCTATGAATCGGGACCGGGCCCCTGTCAAGCTGATGGACGCTTCCGGGATGGTAGTGGCGGCACGTTGTCCGCTCCGAAATGGAAAAAGCGCCCCCTGAGGGGCGCTTTCCCGTGTGCGGTCCGGGTCACGGCGGTCACGCAGCGCGGCGCTCGTGCCGGCCCTCGCGGATCTCCTCCGCGAGCTTGCCGCAGAAGGCGTCGAGGTCGCCGGGATTGCGGCTGGTGACGAGGCCCTGGTCCGTGACCACTTCGCTGTCCTCCCACTTGCCGCCGGCATTGATCACGTCGGTCTTGATGGACTTGTAGGACGTGACGCGGCGGTCGCGGATGATGCCGGCCTCGATCAGCAGCCACGGCGCATGGCAGATGGCACCGATCACCTTCTTGTCGGTCCAGAAGCTCCTGATGAAGGCGAGCGCCTTCGTTTCGACGCGCAGCAGGTCGGGGTTGATCTGCCCGCCGGGCAGCACCAGCGCGTCGTAGTCCTGCGGCCGGACCTCCTCGAGGGACTTGTCGACCGGCACCGGGCGGCCCCAGTCGCTCTTGTCCCACCCCTTGATCTCGCCGGCCTTAAGCGAAACCACGTGAACCTCGGCACCCGCCTGGCGCAGCTTGTCGCGCGGCACCTCGAGCTCCGACTGCTCGAAGCCGTTCGTTGCGAGAATTGCGACGCGCTTGCCGGAAATATCCTGCATCTGTCTTCTCCCTTTCGTTGTCGGGGACAGTCTTCGAACGAAGCGCGGCCACCTTCGTTCCGCGGCGAAGGGCGAGATGCGCCGCAGGGACCCGCGCGACGATGTCGCAGCCTGCCGCGGCGACACCCACTGGCCGGCGGGGCGCGAGGCGCTAACGTATCGGCCCCGCGATTTTTCGACTGAAGGGCGACCCGATGAGCGACAGCCGCACCGTTCTCCTGTTCTCCTACGGCACCCTGCAGCAGGAGAACGTGCAGCTCGCCTCCTTCGGCCGGCTGCTCGACGGCAGCGACGATGCCATGCCGGGATACCGGCAATCCTTCGTCGAGATCACCGATCCGGAGGTCGTCCGCACCAGCGGCAGCCGCTTCCACCCCATCGTCGCGCCCACCGGTGACCCGGCCGACCGAGTCCCCGGCAAGGTCTTCGCCATCACCGAGGCCGAGCTGGCGGCCGCCGACGCCTACGAGGTGGCGGACTACCGGCGCATCCTCGTGCGCCTCGCCTCCGGCCGCGAGGCCTGGGTCTACGTCAAGGCCTGACCTGCCGGCCTCAGCCGAGGCCGGGCGCCGCCGCGCGCCGCATGGCAAGGATCTGGCGCAGGACGACCGGGCTCGCGAGGGCGACGCCGGCGAGCGAGCTCGTCAGCCCCGGCGCCACGGTGGGCAGCGCCGCGATGCCGATGAGCCACCGCTCCCAGCCGGCGAGCGGGGCAAGGCCATAGCCGGCGAAGGCCGCTGAGAGCAGCGTGATGCCGATGAGGCAGCCCGCCGTCGTCGTCAGGAAGTCCGGCCAGTTGAAGCCCTGTGTAACGATGAGCATAGCCGGGCCATAGACAAAGACGAAGGGCACCAGCACCTTGCCGAGTGCGAGCCGAAAGGCCGTGTTGCCCGTGCGGAACGGGTCGGCGCCCGCCATGCTGGCGCCAGCATAGGCCGCAAGGGCAACGGGCGGCGTCACATCCGCCAGTACCCCGTAGTAGAAGACGAAGAAGTGGGCCACCACGGGTTCGATGCCGAAGAGCGCGAGCGTCGGTGCCGCCACCGTCACCATGATGATGTAGTTGGCCGTCGTCGGCACGCCGCAGCCGAGCAGGATGCAGACGATGGCGGTCAGCACGAGGGTGAAGAAGAGCGTGAGCCCCTTGTCGCTCAGGAGTTCGCCTGGTACGACCGAGAGTACCCCTTGGCCTATCTGCGCCGCAAGGCTCGTGACGATGTAAGAGATCTTGAAGCCGACACCCGTCAGCGTGACGATGCCGATGATGATGCCGACGGTCGCGGCAGCGGCTCCCACCGATATGGCATATTTGGCGCCCACCACGAAGCCGTCGGCGACGTCGATGACGAGCGCCTTGTGCCGATCGTCGCGCAGCCAGCCAACGACGCCGAGTCCGATGGCGAAGAGCACCATCGGCACCGAGAACCAGAGCTGCGTGACGACGCCGAAGGCCACCGCCATCGCGAGCGCCACGAAATAGCCGACGGTGATCGCCGGCACGCGCGCGAGGCCGACGATCATGCAGGCGGTGATGCCCCAGAACGCGGCGAGATAGGGTGTATAGCCCGAGAAGAGGATCGTGAGCAGCGCGGCGAGAGGCATCAGCGTCTGCCAACCCTCCCGCAGCACCTTGAGCGGATTCGGCAGTTCGGCCGCGGTCAGGCCGCGCAGGCCGGCCTTCTTCGCCTCGAAATGTACCTGCGCGAAGACGCCGTAGAAATGCATGAAGGCAGGCACGGCGGCGGCGAGGATGACGCTGGTATAGGCGATGCCGAGGAACTCGACCATGAGGAAGGCCGCAGCCCCCATGATCGGCGGCGTGATCTGCCCGCCGGTCGACGCAGTCGATTCCACCGCCGCCGCGAAGTGGCGCGGATAGCCGAGCCGGATCATGGCCGGAATGGTGAGCGAGCCCACCGTCACCGTGTTGGCGATAGACGAGCCGGAGATCATGCCGAAGAGCGCCGATCCGAAGATCGAGATCTTCGCCGGCCCGCCGGCAAAGCGCCCGGCGACGCAGGAGGCGAGATCGATGAACAGCTTGCCGAGGCCGATGCGCGTCGCCAGCACCCCGAACAGGACGTAGTGGAAGACATAGGTCGCCACGACGCCGAGCGGGATGCCGTAGATGCCTTGGCTCGTCAGGTAAAGGTGGTTGACGATGTTGGACCAGGAGGCACCCGGATGCTGGAAGATGCCCGGCATGGAGGGGCCGAAATAGGCATAGATCATGAGGCCCGTCGCGATGATCGGCAGGGGCCAGCCAACGCCACGCCGGGTCGCCTCGATGAGCGTGACGATCATCAGCGTGCCCATGAGGACGTCGGTCGGCGTCGGGTTGCCGACTCGGAAGGCGAGTTCGCTGAAGATCCACGGCACGTAGAGGCTGGCAGCGACGGCGGCGACGGCCAGGATCCAGTCGAGAAGCGGGATGCCGCCGGGACGCCACCAACGCGAGGGCGCGAGCCTGTCCTGGTCGACCTTGCGGGCGGCAAAGACGAGAAAGATGAGGCCGACGACGAAGGCCATGTGGATGCCGCGATGCGTCGTCTCGCGCAGGAGGCCGAAGCCGGCCGTGTAGTAATGGAATGACGACAGCGCGAAGAGCAGCCCCGCGACCAGCCACGCCACGCCCGGCTGGAGCGGGCGGAAGCGCATCTCCGGATCGAACTTCTCCTCGAGCGACCGGCTCTCGGTCACCGTGTGAAGATTTGCATTGGTCATTGTCAGGGACACGGCAATGGGCAGTCGGCAGTCGTCGGGGCTGTCTGCCCCAAAAGGCTTGGCAGCAGGCAATCGCGCCTCGGCGGCCGGGATCCCGACTGCCGACGGCCGATTGCCTACTGCCTCTCCAGGCTCTTACTTCAAGAGGCCGGCTTCCTTGTAGAACTTCTCGGCGCCCGGATGGACCGGGATGCCCGCGCCGGCGAGCGCCGTCTCCTTGCGGATGAGCTTGCCCTTCGCGTGGCCGGCGTCGAGCGCCTGGCGGGTCTTGTCACTCCACAGCGCCTTGACGATCTCGTAGACGACATCATCCGGCACCTTCGAGGAGGTCACCCACTGGGCGCCGACGGCGAGCGTCTTGACGGCACCGACGCCCTTGTAGGTGTCGGCCGGAATCTCGTCGGCGGCGAAGAACTTGTATTCGTTCATGATCTTGGCCGCGCCTTCGCCGTCGATCGGCACGATGTCGATGCCGGTGGAACTGGTCGCCGCGAGTTCCGCGATGGCGCTCGTCGGATAGCCGCCGACGAAGAAGAAAGCGTCCATGCCGCCGTCGCGCATCTTCTCGGCCGCCTGGTTCGGCTTCAGATAGTCCGCCGCCACGTCCTTCTCGGTCAGGCCCCAGCCGCCGAGGATGATCTTGGCATCGACGAGGGTGCCCGAGCCAGGCTCGTCAAGCGACACGCGCTTGCCCTTGAGGTCGGCGACCGACTTGATGTTGGCGGCCTTGGAGACGACGAGGTGGATGCTCTCCGGATAGAGGTTGGCGATGAGCCGCAGCACGTCGACCTTGCCCTTGCCCTCGAACAGGCCCGTGCCCGTATAGGCCCAGTAGGCGACGTCCGCCTGGCTGAAGCCGGATTCGATGGCGCCGGAGGCGATGCCGTTGACATTGGCGACGGAGCCGTTGGCCGCCTGCGCCGTCACGATGAGATTGGGCGGATTGGAGACCGCGTTGGCGATGAGGCCGCCAACGGGATAGTAGGTGCCCGCCGTGCCGCCCGTGCCGATGCGGAAGAAGGCCGGCCCCTGCGAGAAGGCTGCGCGCCCCATGAGCGCAGCCGCGCCGAGCCCCAGACCGAGCCGCGCGACATCGCGGCGCGAGAACAGTTTCTGCATGATCGATTGCCTCCCGAGATGCGGGCACACGCCCGCGGCCGCCGATGACGGCGCTGTCACGAGCTTAGATCAGGAAGCTGCGGATTTGAAAGCTGCCCCGCGACGTGCTCCACGATCCTATTCGCCGCCCGGGCGCACCTTGCCGTTGACAGCAGGCTTGATGATGCCGCGAATAACGCCATGGATGCACGTCCGCCGACCATCGCGGAACACGCGCTCGACCCCTCTTTGCCCGCCGACGAGGCCTTGCGACAGCTCGCGCGTGCCCTCCTCGCCAACATGTCCCGCGCGCTCGACACATTCGACACGATGCCGGCGCCGGCCGCCCATGAGACGCGGAAAGGCATCAAGGCACTGAGAGCGCTTTTGCGCCTCGCCGACCCGGCATGCGGGCAACTCGGCGATATCGACACGCAGCTGCGCGACAGCGCAGCACTGCTCGCGGGCGCACGTGAGGCGCGCGTCCTTGCCGGAACCCTCGGCGACCTGGTACCCCGCGCCAGAGGCACGGCCGCTGCCCCGCTGGCCCGACTGTGCCGGTGGGCCGACGAATATGCCACCATCGCCGAAGCCGAGGCCCTCGGCCACCGGCGCGCGGCACAGGTGGCCGAGATCTTGCTCCGACTGGCCGCGGGCGTCGACAATTGGCCGCTGCCGGACGCGTGGCCGCACCTCATCAAGGGCGCGAAGCGCACCGTGCGCCGCGCGCGGCAGCGCCTCGCGAAGGGCCTCGCCAGCGGCGACGCGGAGGAACTGCATGCCGCGCGGCGCTGGGTGGTGCGCCATCGCTACCATCTCGGTTTTCTCGCGGCCGCGGGCCGGCTCACCGAGACGCGGCGCAAGCGCATGCAGGACCTGCGCGATCTCCTCGGTCGCCACCACGACCTCCATGACGCCCGCCAGACCATCGCGCGCGCCGGCCTCGTCGATGGGGCGGAATTCGCCGCCATCGACTCCCTCGTCTGCAGCGAGCAGCGGCGGCTGGAGAAGAAGATCGCCCGTGCCGCGGACAGGCTGTTCGACGGCGACAGCCGACGCCTCGCCAGGGCCTTGAAGGCCACCTTCGGCAAAAAGGCCGGCTGAGCGCGCTCAGCCGGCGCGTGCCGCGGGAGCCGGCTGCTCCAGGACCGCCTGCCATTCGGGATCGGCGCTGAAATCGGCGCCGTTCTCGACGGAGAGCATCTGGGCAAGGCGCGTGCGCGCCCGGTTGATGCGGCTCTTGATGGTACCGAGCGCGCAGCCGCAGATCTCCGCCGCTTCCTCGTAGGACATGCCCGCGGCCCCTACGAGCACGAGCGCCTCGCGTTGGTCGGCAGGCAGGGTCATCAGGGCAGTACGGAAGTCACACATGTTCATGTGGTCGAGCTGCGAGGGCGGCATGGCCTGTGCTGCGGCGGCACGGCCGTCGACATCCTCGACCTCGCGGCTGCGCTTGCGATATTCTGAATAGAAGGCGTTGCGCAGGATCGTATAGAGCCAGGCGACCATGTTGGTACCCTCAGTGAAGGAACCCAAATTGGCCCAGGCACGGATGAGCGCTTCCTGAACGAGATCATCTGCACGATCCGGATTGCCGGCGAGGGACATAGCGAAAGCTCGCAGGCTCGGGATGGCCTTCAGCAGATCCTGCTTGGTCTTCTCAGTCGGCTGCATCGGCTGCCCCCTGCTGACGATCGAGCTCTTCGAGGAGTTGACGGAAGCGATCCGGCACCGGCTCGTCGAGAACATCGTCGTACATGGCTCTGAGGCACCGCGTCAGGTGCTCCGGCAGCGGCGCAGCCAGTTGCACGGCCGGGAACGGCGCAATAGCTGCACCGTTCTTTTCGCCGACCATGAGGGATCCGCCATCCGTCTCGCGCATCCGAACGGCTGGCCCGCCGCCGACGGCAGCATCACGGCGTCGGTTGCGGCCGTCTCCGGCTCTTCCGTCGCTCGTCATGGACATAACAAGGTCTCCATAAACGCTGTCACGATCATCATACAGTCCTGTGCTTCTCCATCCACCAACGTGGCTCCGGACGAGAAGTTCCGACCGATCGGCGACGATGTGCGGACGGAACCATCGCTGCTGCATGGACGTTCTTTCCAGGCAAAGCCGGCACGGCAATGCGACCTTTCAGAATTCCTTGCAATGGAGATGGAGATGAACTGGGATCAGATCGAAGGTAACTGGAAAAAGTTCAAGGGCATGGCTCAGCAGCAGTGGGGCAAGCTCACCGATGACGACCTCGACGTCATCGAGGGCAAGCGGACGGAACTCGTCGGCCGCCTGCAGGAGCGCTACGGTTATGCCAAGGAACAGGCCGAGCGCGAGGTCGAGAGCTGGCTGAACCGGCACTGAGACGCCGTCGCGCATGTCAAAAGCGAGGAGGAGAGTATGGCCACCAAGACCGATGACGGGTCCGCCGAGGCGAGTGAGTTGCGACGGGAGATCGATGCCCTCAAAGGCGACATCGGCCGTCTGACCGAGGCGATCTCCAATCTCCTTCAGCGCGAACTTGAGGAAACCGGCGAGCGCGTGCGCACGGCAGCCGGCGAGACGATGGACCGCTTCACGGCGACGGCCGAGGACCTCGCCCGGGCCACGCGCGATGCGGCCGCCGACGCCGAGCGACGGGTGCGGTCCGTCGGCTCTGAGATCGAGCGCAGCATCGAGCGCAATCCGCTCACGGCGGTGCTGATCGCCGGTGGCATCGGTCTCATCCTCGGCATGATGAGCCGGCGGTGATGGGTGGGGTGCTCTCGCTCGTCACCGGCGCGGTCCGCCAGCAGGTGCAGAAGGATGCGGCACGCATCGTGCGCGGCATCGTTCTGGGCCTGCTGGCCGCCATCTCACTCGGCATCGGACTCGTCTTCGCCGCGATCGCCGCACATCGGTGGCTTGAACAGCTCTATGGGCCCATCGCCGCTCCGCTGATCATCGCCGGGGCCTTCGTTCTCGCGGCCACGATCCTTCTCCTGGTGATGCGTGCCGGCCGCGCTCGGCCGCGCGCTATCGCAGCCGGAACGGCCGCGACGACGGGCTTACCGCGGCACGAGGCGCTCGAAGCCTCCGCCCTGGCGGCGGGGCGCGAACTCGCCCGATCACTCGACGGCAAGCAGCTGATACTCATCGCGCTGATCGCTGGCTTCATCTCTGGGCGCCTGCTGGAACCTCCCGGACGATCGGCTCAGAAGAAATAGCCGTTAGGAAGGCCCCCTGCCGCGCCCCTCAGCGGAGGCGCGGCAGCGGCACGATCAGCTCGCCGCTGCGACCGGCCCTGCCTGATGCGAGCGCCGCTCGAAGAACAGCGCCTGACTGATGACCGCCTTCACGGCATCGGGGCTGAAAGGCTTTGTGACGAGGAAGGTCGGCTCGGGCCGCGCGCCGGTCAGCAGTCGCTCCGGATAGGCCGTGATGAAGATCACCGGCATTTCGGCCTCGGCCAGGATGTCGTTGACCGCATCGAGGCCGGACGAACCGTCGGCAAGCTGGATATCGGCGAGCACCAGGCCCGGCCGATGCCGCTTCACGGCTTCGAGGGCCTCGCTATGCGTCCGCGCCACGTCGATGACCCGATGGCCGAGGCTTTCGACCAGCGTCTCGAGATCCATGGCGATGATGGGCTCATCCTCAATGATGAGAATGTCGGTCGCAAGCTGTTCCGAGAGTTCCTTGCCAGCCTCGGCGAGAAGCGCAGCCGCCTCGTCCTCACTGCAATTGAGGGCCTGGGCTACATGCGCAGTCGGGAACCCCTCCACCGCCGCGAGGAGAAAGGCGACCCGCGGGCGCGGAGTCAACTGCTCAAGGCGCGTGAAGCCTTCATCCTGCGCCTCCGTACCGGTGGCGGCAGGCGCCTTGTCAGGCTGGGCAGACTGCCAAACGGTGAGGAAAACGCGATAGAGCGCGACACGCAGGTCGATCTGCCGGTCGAGCGCCGCCGGATCGGCCAGAATCGCCTCCAATGTCGCGACGGCATAGGCATCGCCTCCGCTCTGGCTGCCCGCGAGCACACGCGCGAAACGGCGCAGGTAGGGTAGATGGGGAGCAATCGCTTGAGCGAGGGACATGAACAACCTCTGTTTCGTTGTCGTCGTCTGCACACCGCCATCGCGGTGGGGGCCGCCCCGCCACTGGCGCGGCGACAGCACCATCATGACCAAACGGAGTCCATTCAAAAAAGTTCCGTTGGGTCAGGAACAATTTAAAACTCCGCCCATTATCGATGGAGAGGCGGAAGTCGCAGACGGAACACGAGCAGGCATATGGGCGAAGACAAGGCCGCAAGCGGTGGGCGCTCCCAACGGCAGCAGGAACCGGCGTCGAGCGCGCCTCCAATTGGGGGCAGGGCCCCCCGCAGTCGTCCGGCCCTCGACAAGGATGTCCAGGTTCAGATCGGCCAGCAGTTGCGTGCCGTCTACGACGATGTCTTGAGGCAGGAGGTGCCTGATCGCTTCATGAAGCTGCTGGCGGAACTCGACGCCAGAACGGGCGCCCCCCTCCCACGTGCGGACGAACCGGACGAGGGCGAGGAAAAGCAATGAGGATCGATCGATTTGCTGGCGGTTTCCCTGATGATGGAAGCGTGTTGGCATGAACGGTCGCCGTCCGTGCCCTTAGGATCGCGCATGCGCCCAGTGCACCGGTCGCGCTCCATGGGTCAGTGGACCGGCGAGCCATGACGATCCTTCGCAATGCCGGCACCGGCAGTCCCAACGAGGACCGCAAGGTCCAGGCGATAGAAGGCGTCAACAGTCTCAGCCGCAGCCTGCGCGGCCGCCTCGTGGCGGCACTCGCGCTCGTGCTTCTTCCGGCCGCGCTGATCGCTCTCGGCTGGACGGTGGCACAGAACCGCCAGCTGCGGCAGGAGCGGATCGATGCCGCCACCCAGGCCAACGCCTATGTCGCAGCACAGATTGACGAGGTGCTGCGGGAGGCACAGCTTGCAGCGGCAGAGCTCGAATCGCAGCTCGCAAAGACCGGCGCTGCAGCCGACAGTTGCAGCGCTGCCGCCGCCCCGGTCCTCGGCTCCTACCCGGAGCTGACGGCGGTTGCCGTCTTTACTGGTGACACATTGCGCTGCGCCTACGGCTTCGATCGTGATGCCCTCGTTGCCCGCGCCGGCACGACGACCCGGGAGCGACTGTCCACCCAACTCGCGCAAGGGCTCACCGCCGTTCTCGACAGCCCGGTCAGCGGCGGCCCGGTGCTGCTGGCAAGTGCAATCACCGCCAGAAGCAACCGCGATACGGTCGCGATCTTCTCCGTGTCGCACGTCATCTTCGAGATTGCTCTGCGGTCGGCGCGGGTGTCACAGGAGCACGGCTCGATCGTCCTTTCACCGTCGGACCGCCTCGTCGCCGAGTACCGGACCGAGAATATCCCGGCCGATTGGCTACCGCGTGGGGGGATCTCCGCCCAGCAGTTCGGCAGCGGATCGCATGCCTTCATGGACGAGAGTCGCGGCGGCGATGGCTATCGCTATTTCGCAACCCGCTCGTCGCGGACGGGAGTGACGGTCCTCACCGGGTATCCGTCGGCAGCCTTCTTCAGCAACGAGCAGCGCCAGCTGTGGGGCGCCATCATGCCGCCCGTCATCATGCTGTTGGGCGCGACGATAGGCATCGTCTTCGCCGTCGACCGGCTGGTGTTGCGCTGGCTGCACTACCTCAAGCGCCTGACGCGGGTCTACGGCAGCGGCCGCTTCTCCGTCCGGGCCGTGCGGCTCGTGCACGCGCCGAGCGAGCTCGCCGAGCTCGGCGAGGCCTTCGACAACATGGCCGAGAACATCGCCCAGCATGCCGAGGCGCTGGAGACGGTAGCCGAGGAGAAGTCGCAGCTGTTGCGCGAGCTTCATCACCGGGTCAAGAACAACTTCCAGGTCATCGTCAGCCTGCTCAGCCTGCACAAGCAGGCGCTGCCCGCGGAGCGGCGCGACGACATCCGGTTCATCGAGGATCACGTGCAGGCCATGGCCGTCGCCTATCGCGTCTGCTACGCGCTCGGTGACATCACCGACGCCCCGCTCACCGAGCTGCTGGAGGACGTGGTGGACGGCCTGCGCCGCTCCGCGGCGCTGCCTGCCGAGCAGGTGAGAATCGAGGTTGCCGCCCGCGACGTCACGGTTGATCTCGACCGTGCCATCGGCATCGGCCTCTATCTCGCAGCACTGCTGCCGGCCTATCTGGACGAGGCGCAGCGCGCCCACAGGGCCGTCGAACTCACGGCGGTGCGTCGGGAGAGCGGGCTCGTGCTGAGCTGCCGCTTCGCCGACGACGAGGCGGTCGGCTCGCTCAATCCGCTGCGCGAGCGCCTGACACGCGCTTATGTGCGCCAACTCGCCGCGCGGCCCCTCGACACCACCTGCGCCAGCGAGCGCAGCATCGAACTCGCCATGCCAGCGCCGGGGCCGGCCCCCGCTTGATCAGCCCTCGCCAAGCCGCCGCGACCAGTCCTCCACGATCCCGCGCTCCAGCCGCCGCACCGCCAGTGCCTTCCACGAGGCCGGCAGATGCGGCAGACGGGCGAGTTCCGCCAGAGCCTCGCGGTCGAGCATGTCGACATAGAGGACGTGGAGCACGCGCGACACCGGCCATTGCGGCTGCGGCCGCTCGAGGAGGACCATCCGGTCGCCCGACGCGACCATCCCCGGCTCCAGCACCCGGTAGTACCACCCGGTGCGGCCGCTCTCCTGCACGCGCCGCGCCATGTCCTTGCGGCCGAAGCGGTGGTTCAGCTTCCAGCAGGGTTGCCGCGCCTGCGAGACCTGGACGAGCGCCGTGCCGGCCCGGAAGATGTCATCGATGCATACATGCGCTTCGGCGAGTCCCCGCGTGCGGAAGTTCTCGCCGAAGGCCGCCCGGTCGGGCAGGAACGACGACATATCGATGCCCTCTTTCGCCCAGGCTTCATAGTGTTCGGCCGGATAATGGTGCACCGCCTTGTCCGGCCCGCCGTGGTTCTTGCGGTCGCCTTGCTCGTCGCCGGTGAGCCCTTCCGCGAGGATCTCGACCGGCGCCTCGAGGCGCCGCTTGTCGATGGCGCTCAGAATGCCCTCGCGCGCATAGGGTACCGCCTTGCCGGCAAAGACAGCTTCAATCGTAACCATGGGCCCGGTGTCTCCTCGTTGGTCGACGTTCTAGCGGCACGCCGGCGAGGCCGGCATGCGCCACGGCGTCGCCGCCTGACCCGGGCGCTATTCGTCGCCGAACAACTCGGCGCAGCGCGAGAAGGAGAAGCCAGCCCCATCCGTATCCCGGTTGATGCGCACCGAGGTGATGACGCCCTGTGCATCGGTCGCGATCTGCGCTTCGCAGAATAGGTCGACGCGCCGCGCCGACTCGACGATGACGGCAGTCGGCATCATGGCACCGAAGGATGTCGACGTGGTCTTTGTGCGCGTGACGGTGGTGCCCGGCGCCGGATTGGACACGGTTGTAACCGTGCGCTCGGAACGGTTGAGCGGCTGCGAAGGCCCTTGCGTCTGCACTCGCGCCGGCTGCACGTAGCTCGTCTCGCCGCCGCGCCAGGTGTAGATGGCCCCGCCGCCGTCAAGCTCGTAGCGCGACAGCGGCGGGCCGTTTTCCACGAAGAAGGCGTCAGCGGTCTGGCCGATCCACTTGCCTCGCAGTGCCTTGCTGGTCTCTTCCGTCGTCTTGCATCCGGCGACCACGACGCTTGCCGCGAGCGTCAGCGCGATTGCTGCCCACTTCATCCCCGCCCCCCGAGTTCTGGCATCAGCCGGCGTCGTTCTTGCCGCCCCGCCACGGAAAGGGCAATAGGGCTGGAATATGACAAGCGCGCGTGAATGGAGGCTGCGCCCCTCCTCACAGACGCCAGTGCAGGACGTCCTTCGGCAGGCGCCCCGGCTTGATCGCTGAGCGCACGTCGATCACGACGGCGCCCGGCGCCAGCATCGAGGCGATGCGGGCGCCCTCATCCGCGACATAGGCGCCGTGCGGGACGGCGAGCACCACCGCGTCGAGCGCGTCGAGGGCCCCCCAGTCGGCGAGGGCGACGCCATAGGCGCGCTCGGCCTCGCGCGCTTCCGCCAGGGCATCGTGCACCAGCGGGCGGATGCCGTATTCGCCGAGTTCGGCGATGATGTCCGGCACGCGGCTGTTGCGCAGGTCCGGCACGTTCTCCTTGAAGGTGAGGCCGAGGATGGCGACGCGCGCCGTGTGCAGGTCGCGCCCGCGCGCCAGAAGCAGCTTCACCAGCTTCTCGCCGATGAAATGCCCCATCGCATCGTTGATGCGCCGCCCGGCGAGGATCATCTGCGGGTGGTAGCCGAGCGCCTCGGCCTTGGCGGTGAGGTAGTAGGGATCGACCCCGATGCAATGGCCGCCGACGAGGCCCGGCGAGAAGCGCTGGAAGTTCCATTTCGTCGCGGCCGCGTCGAGCACGTCGCTCGTGGCGATGCCCACCCGGTCGAAGATAAGGGCAAGCTCGTTCATCAGCGCGATATTGAGATCGCGCTGGGTGTTCTCGATGACCTTTGCCGCCTCCGCCACCTTGATGGACGGCGCCTCGTGGATGCCGGCCCGCACCACCGCGCCATACACGGCCGCGACCGTCGCCCGCGTCGCCGGATCCGAGCCGGAGACGACCTTGGTAATCGTGGCGAACCGATGGGCGTGGTCGCCGGGGTTGATGCGCTCCGGCGAATAGCCGACCGTGAAGTCGCGACCGAAGATAAGGCCGCTCTCGGCCTCCAGCACCGGCACGCAGTCCTCCTCCGTCGCGCCGGGATAGACGGTCGATTCGTAAACGACGATGTCGCCCCGCTTCAGCACGCGCCCCACAGTGCGCGAGGCGGCGAGGAGCGGTCCGAGGTCGGGCAGGCGCTGGCGGGTGATCGGCGTCGGCACAGTGACGATGTGGAAGTCTGCCTCGCGCAGCGCCTGGGCATCGCCCGTCAGGTGGAGCAACGGCGCCGCCAGTTCCTGCGGCTCGACCTCGCCCGTCCGGTCGATGCCATCCTTCAGTTCCGCGATCCGGCCCGCGTCGATGTCGAAGGCGATGACGCGATAGCCGCCCGCGGCGAAGGCGCAGGCCACCGGCAGGCCGACATAGCCGAGACCGACGACCGAAATGACCCGGTCCGGCCTGTCAGACACCATAATACTCCCGGTACCAGTCGACGAAGCGGCCGACACCGGTCTCGACCGAGGTCGAGGGCGCATAGCCGGTGTCGCGCGCGAGGGCGCTCGTGTCGGCGAAGGTGGCAGCCACGTCGCCGGGCTGCATCGGCAGCATGTTGCAGACGGCCCTGCGCCCGAGCTTGGCCTCGAGGACGCGGACGAAGTCCATCAGCGGCACGGGGCTGCCGCGGCCGATATTGTAGATGCGGAAGGGGGCAACGCCGCTCGTGCCGGGATCGGGGTGTTCCGACGCCGGGTTCCAGGCGGAATCGGGCCGCGCCGGCCGGTCGAACACGCGCACCACGCCCTCGACAATGTCGTCGACAAAGGTGAAGTCGCGGCGCATGTCGCCGTTGTTATAGACGTCGATGGCCTCACCCGAGAGGATGGCGCGCGTGAACTTGAACAGCGCCATGTCCGGCCGCCCCCAAGGGCCGTAGACCGTGAAAAAGCGCAGCCCGGTGCATGCCAGCCCGTAGAGATGCGCATAGGAATGCGCCATCACCTCGTTGGCGCGTTTGGTGGCGGCATAGAGGCTCATCGGATGGCCGACGCCGTGCCGCTCCGAGAATGGCAGGGCGGCGTTGGCGCCATAAACGGAACTCGTCGAGGCATAGACCAGGTGCTCGATGCGCCCCTGCCGCGAGCATTCGAGGATGTTGAGAAAGCCGACGAGATTGCTGCCGGCATAGGCATGCGGGTTCTCGACCGAATAGCGCACCCCCGCCTGCGCCGCGAGGTGAATGACCCCGCGTGGCCGATGGCGGGCAAAGACCGCCTCGAGCCCCGACCGATCGGCGACATCAACCCGCACCTCGGCGAAACCGGCGCGGCTGGCGAGCCGCGCGAGGCGCGCCTCTTTCAGGGCCGGGTCGTAGTAGTCGTTCACGATGTCGAGGCCGACCACGGATTCGCCGCGCGCCAGAAGCGCCTCGGCCGTGTGGTATCCGATGAAGCCGGCAGCGCCGGTGACGAGAATGGTCATGTGCCTGGCCCGTCCAGCTCGTCCGCCGCCGCAGCGGCGGACAGCGCTTCATAACCGCTGGCGCCGCCTTTGCACAGCCTCGCGGACATACCCCTCAAGGACTGCCTCCCGCATGGGCACCTGTGCCCTTTCTCCACCCGGGATTGCCCATCGCGCGCTCTTGACGCCCGTCCCTCGTCATGCCCTCGTATGGCGCAAAATGGGGGAACAATCCATGTCCATGACCCGAACGCCCATCCACACGCCCATGATCGCCGTGAAAAATCTCTTCGCTCGCGGCTTCACCCGCCGTGGCCTTCTGGGCGCCACCGCGGCTGTCCTCATTGCCTCCACGAGCCCTGTCGTCCTCGCAGCGACCCCGAAGGATACGCTCGTCCTCGCCTGGGCGATCGACGACATCATCACGCTCGACCCCGCCGAATCCTTCGAGATCAGCGCCGGCGAGATCATGGGCAACACTTATGACCGGCTGGTGCGCTTCGATGTGGCCGATCCCTCCAAGCTCTACGGCGACGTCGCCGAAAGCTGGACGGTCTCGGAAGACGGCAAGACCTATACCTTCAAGCTGAAGCCCGGCCTCAGGTTCGCCTCCGGCAACCCGCTGACGGCAGACGACGTCGCCTTCTCGCTGCAGCGCGCAGTCAAGCTTGACCTGTCGCCGGCCTTCATCCTCACCCAGTTTGGCCTGACGAAGGACAATGTCGCGGAAAAAGTGAAGAAGATCGACGACCTCACCGTCGTGATCGAGACCGACAAGGCCTATGCGCCAACCTTCGTCCTCAATTGTCTCACCGCCAACGTCGCCGCCATCGTCGACAAGAAGCTCGTGCTCGAGCACGAGAAGGACGGCGACCTCGGCTACGCCTGGCTCAAGACGAACTATGCCGGCTCCGGCCCGATGAAGATCCGCGACTGGCGCGCCAACGAGATCCTGGCGCTCGAGCGCAACGACAACTACTACGGCGAGAAGGCCAAGCTGCCGCGCGTCATCTATCGCCACGTGAAGGAAAGCGCGACCCAGCGTCTCCTGCTGGAGAAGGGCGACGTGGACATCGCCCGCAACCTGAGCCCGGAAGATCTGGCGGCGGTGGAGAAGAACGCCGACATCGCCATCACCAACCGGCCCAAGGGCACGATCTACTACTTCAGCCTCAACCAGAAGAACCCGACCCTCGCCAAGCCCGAGGTACGCGAGGCGATGAAGTGGCTGGTCGATTACGACGCCATAGGCGCGACGCTGATCAAGGGCATCGGCACCATCCATCAGACCTTCCTGCCCATGGGTCTGCTCGGCGCCATCGACGAGAAGCCCTACAAGCTCGACATCGCCAAGGCCAAGGAATTGCTGGAGAAGGCGGGACTGAAGGACGGCTTCTCCGTCACCATGGACGTACGTCAGACGCAGCCGGTCGCCGGCATTGCCGAGGCCGTCCAACGTACCTTTGCCCAGGCCGGCATCAAACTCGAGATCATCCCCGGCGACGGCAAGCAGACGCTGACCAAGTACCGCGCCCGCAATCACGACATCTACATCGGCCAGTGGGGCGCCGACTACTGGGACCCCCACACCAACGCAGACACCTTCGCGCGCAACCCGGACAATTCCGACAATGCGGCCTCCAAGCCGCTTGCCTGGCGCAACGCCTGGGATATTCCGGAACTGACCAAGAAGGCTGATGCCGCCGTGCTCGAGCGTGACCCGGCCAAGCGCGTGGCGATGTACACCGAGTTGCAGCGCGACCTGCTGAAGACGAGCCCCTTCGTCATCATCTACCAGATGGTCGAGACCGCGGGCGTGCGGAAGAATGTCGAAGGTTTCGTCCTCGGCTCCACCTCCGATTCGACCTACGTCTTCAGGGTTTCCAAGAACTGAGGCCCGCATGGCACTCGCGGGTTCCGCCGGAGCGGGCGGGCGCAGACGCGCCCGCCTGCGTTCCACGGCCATGGCCGTCGCGCGCTTTCTCGTCGTCGTCGCGCTGACCTATCTCGGCCTCCTCGCCGTCACCTTCTTCATCGGCCGCGTCATTCCCGTCGATCCGGTGCTCGCCATCGTCGGCGACCGGGCGCCCTCGCACGTCGTCGAGCGCGTGCGCGAGGAACTCGGCCTCAACCTGCCGCTCTACCAGCAGTTCGTCATCTATGTCGGCAAGGCGCTGACGGGCGATTTCGGCATCTCGGTGCTGACGTCGAACCCGGTGATGACCGACATCCGCCGCGTCTTCCCCGCGACGCTGGAACTCGCTACGCTCGGCACGCTCATCGGCGCCCTTCTCGGCGTGCCGCTCGGCGTCCTTGCAGCGGTGCGGCGCGGCAGCTTCCTCGACCAGATTGTGCGCGTCATCGGTCTCGTCGGCTATTCGGTGCCGATCTTCTGGCTGGGTCTGATGGCGCTGCTCGTCTTCTACGCCCGCCTCGGCTGGGTGGAGGGGCCGGGCCGCATCGACGTGGTCTACGAATACACCGTGACGCCCGTCACCGGCATCTTGCTGCTCGACACGGCCATGCAGGGCGAGTGGGAGGCATTCCGCAACGTCTTCGGCCATCTCATCCTGCCGGCGTCGCTGCTCGGCTATTTCTCGATGGCCTATATCAGCCGCATGACGCGCTCCTTCATGCTGACGGAGCTCGGGCAGGAATATGTCGTGGCGGCAAGGGCGAAGGGTCTGTCGGAGCGAACGGTCATCTGGCGCCACGCGCTGCGCAATGCGCTGGTGCCGCTCGTCACGGTCATCGCTTTGTCCTATGCCAACCTGCTCGAAGGCTCGGTGCTGACGGAGACGGTGTTCTCCTGGCCGGGCCTCGGCCTCTACATCACCGATTCGCTGCAGAACGCGGACATGAACGCCGTCCTCGGCGGCACCATCGTCGTCGGCTCCGTCTTCATCGGCCTCAACCTGTTGTCCGACCTGCTCTACCGCGTCCTCGACCCCAGAACCCGAGCCCGATAGCGGACCCGCGCAAGATGACCAACGATGCTCAAACCTGGCGCGCATGGCTGACGAGCGAGCGACCGGCCTCGCGCCGACAGGCCCGCCTCGGCCGTGCCTATGCCGCCTGGTCTCGCTTTGCCGACAACCGGCTCGCCATGGCGGGCCTCTTCATCATCCTGGCCCTCCTCCTCGTCGCCGTCTTCGCCGACATGATCGCGCCCTATTCGGCCGTGACCGACGGTGACCTGCGCACCGCCCGCCTGCTGCCGCCGAGCGCTATGCACTGGTTCGGCACCGACGACCAGGGGCGCGACATCTTCGCCCGCGTGGTGCACGGCTCGCGCATCACCCTCTTCGTCGTCATCCTGGTTGCGGTCATAGCCGCGCCGGTCGGCCTCCTCATCGGCACCATCGCGGGCTATGCGGGCGGCTGGGTCGATGCCGTGCTGATGCGCATCACCGACATCTTTCTCGCCTTCCCACGCCTCGTGCTGGCGCTCGCCTTCGTCGCGGCGCTGGGGCCCGGAATCGTCAATGCCGTGATCGCCATCGCCATCACCTCGTGGCCGCCCTATGCCCGCATCGCCCGCGCCGAGACGCTGACGCTGCGCCATGCGGACTACATCAATGCGGTGCGGCTGATGGGGGCCTCGCCCGCGCGCATCATTGCCCGTCACATTATGCCGCTGTGCGTATCGTCCGTGATTGTGCGCGTGACGCTCGACATGGCCGGCATCATCCTGACGGCGGCCGGCCTCGGTTTCCTCGGCCTCGGCGCCCAGCCGCCCTCGCCCGAATGGGGCGCCATGATCGCCTCGGGACGCCGCTTCGTGCTCGACCAATGGTGGGTCGCCGCAGCCCCCGGCGTCGCGATCTTTGTCGTCAGTCTCGGCTTCAACCTGCTGGGCGATGGCCTGCGCGACGCGCTCGACCCCAAGGCGGCCGGCCAATGAGCGCGCTCCTCCATGTCGAAAACCTGCGAGTCAGCTTTCCCACGCGCTCGGGCATGGTGGAGGCCGTGCGCGGTGTCTCCTTCACCCTCGGACGCGAGCGCCTCGGCATCGTCGGCGAATCGGGCTCGGGCAAATCGCAGACCGGCCGCGCCATCCTTGGCCTCACCCCGCCGCATGCACACGTCACCGCCGGCCGCCTCGTCTTCGACGGCATCGACTTGCTCGCGGCAAGCGAGAAGGAACGCCGGGCGCTGCGCGGCAAGCGCATCGCCATGGTGCTGCAGGATCCCAAGTTCTCGCTCAACCCGGTGATGCGCATCGGCGAGCAGATCATGGAAACCCTCGCTGCGCATGGCCGCGGCTCGGGCGCCGAAGCGCGCCGGCGCACGCTCGCCATGCTGGAGGCCGTGCAGATCCGGGACCCTGAGCGCGTCTTCAACCTCTATCCGCACGAGGTCTCGGGCGGCATGGGCCAGCGCGCCATGATCGCCATGATGCTCGTTGCTGAGCCGGACATGCTCATCGCCGACGAGCCGACCTCGGCCCTCGACGTGACCGTGCAACTGCAGGTGCTCTCGATCCTCGACAGGCTCGTGGCCGAGCGCGGCATGGGCCTGATCTTCGTCTCGCACGATCTCAGGCTCGTCTCCTCCTTCTGCGACCGGGTGCTCGTCATGTATGCCGGCCGCGTGGTGGAGGAAATCGCGGCTGACAGGCTGCACCAATCGCAGCATCCCTATACCCAGGGGCTGCTGAACTGCCTGCCGAAGCTCGGGCAGAGCCACCATCCCCTGCCAGTGCTCGACCGCAAGCCGGAGTGGGCGGCATGACGGACGCACTCGCGATCAAGGGCCTTGCAGTCGTATTCGACGATTTTCGCGCCGTCGATGGCGTCAGCTTCTCGGTGCGGGAGGGCGAATCCTTCGGCCTCGTCGGGGAATCGGGCTCGGGCAAATCCACGGTTCTCCGGGCCGTTGCCGGCCTCGCACCGATCGCCGATGGCACCATCTCCATCGGCGGCGAGACGATCAGTCACGCGCGCAGCAAGAGCTTCTACCGCCGGGTGCAGATGGTCTTCCAGGACCCCTACGGCTCGCTGCATCCGCGCCACACCATCGACCGGGCGCTCGCTGAGCCGCTTGCCGTGCACGGCATCGGCGATGCCGAGCGGCGCATCCTGAAGGCCCTCGACGAGGTGGGGCTTGGCAAGGGCTTCCGCTTCCGCTATCCGCACCAGCTGTCGGGCGGCCAGCGCCAGCGGGTCGCCATCGCCCGCGCCCTGATCCTCGAGCCGTCGATCCTGCTGCTCGATGAGCCGACCTCGGCTCTCGACGCCTCGGTGCAGGCCGAGGTGCTCAACCTCCTTGAGGACATCCGCCGCGAGCGCGGGCTCACCTATGTTCTCGTCAGCCACGATCTCGCCGTCGTCACGCACATGTGCGAGCGCCTGCTGGTCATGCAGCACGGCCGGCCGGTGGAGCTCCTCACCTCCGCCGACCTCGCCGCCCGGCGCATCGAAACGGCCTATACGCGCGAGCTGATGGTGGCGAGCGAGGGCTTCCGGCGCGAGGCTTAAGGCTGGACCGGCAGCCACTGCTCCGTGCCCGCTCGCTCCCTTGCAAACAAGAAAATCCGCCGCGCCCGTCGCGCGGCGGATGTTCGTTGAACCCTCGCAGGGACGGCTTAGGTCGCCTTGGTCAGGCTGCCTTCACCTGTCGGATGAAGCCGTCGACCTGCTGGCGCAGGGCGTCGGACTGACGCACGAGGTCGTTGGCCGCCTCGACGATCTGACTGGAGACGACACCCGTTTCGGCCGCCGCACGGCTGACGCCAGTGATGTTCGACGACACTTCCTGCGTCCCCTGGGCAGCCTGCGAGACGTTGCGGGCGATCTCGTTGGTCGTCGCGCCCTGCTGGTCCACCGCCGAGGCGATCGTCGTCGACACCTCGTCGATCTGACGGATGGTCTCGGTAATGCTGTCGATAGCCGCCACCACGTCGTTGGTCGCGTTCTGCACCGCTGCGATCTGGGCCGAGATGTCGTCGGTGGCCTTGGCCGTCTGCTCGGCGAGATTCTTGACCTCGGTGGCAACGACGGCGAAGCCGCGGCCCGCTTCGCCCGCCCGCGCCGCCTCGATGGTGGCGTTGAGGGCGAGCAGGCTGGTCTGCGAGGCGATATCGGTGATCAGGCTCACCACCTCGCCGATGCGCTGGGCACTGGAGGCGAGGCCGCGCACCACGTCCGCTGCCGACTTCGTCTGGCCGTTGGCGGCACTTGCGACACGGGCGGCCGTCGTGACCTGCTGGCCGATCTCGCGGATGGAGGCCGTGAGCTGCTCGGCGGCCGAGGCGACTGTGTTGACATTGCTCGTCGCCTGTTCCGCGGCCGCGGCAACCGTCGTCGACTGGCGACTGGTCTCTTCGGCTGCGGAGTTCATGGCGCCCGCATTCTGCTGCAGTTGCGAAGCTGCGGCGGCGACAGCGCGCGCAACGCCCATCGCTTCGGCTTCGAACTGGCTGACCAGCGCCTCGATATTGCGCGCCCGCTCTTCCTTGGCGAGTTGTTCGGCCTCCTGTTCGGCGGCGAGCCGCTCGCGCTCGATGGCATTCTCGCGGAAGACCTCGACCGCGCCCGTCATCTCGTCGATCTCGTCGCGGCCGACAACCGGTGGCACCACGACGTTGCTGTCGCCATCGGCCAGGCGCAGCATAACGTCGCGCAGGTTGCGCATGCGCCGTGTGAGGTTACGGGCGAAGATGAAGGCGAAGCCGCCGATGACGAGAAAGAAGGCGAAGCCGACCGCAGCGGCCACGAGCGCGGCGTGCTGGATGCGCGCCGTCACGTCGTCGGTATAGACGCCGGTGCCGACGGTCCAGCCCCAGGGACCGAAGCGCTCGACATAGGCGAGCTTGGGCACTGCCTGCGACATGTCCCCACCCGCCCGCGGATAGTCGTAGGCGACGTAGCCGGATCCCTTGTCCTTGCTGATGGCAATCATTTCCTTGACGTAAGCCACGCCGTTGGCGTCCTTTGCGTCCAGGATATTCTTGCCCTCCATCGCTGGCTGGCCGCCGTTGACGATGGAATTGCCCTCGTCGTCGATGATGAAGAAATATTCTTCGCCGTTGTAGCGCATGGCACGGACCACAGCGCGAGCGCGCTGCTGCGCCCAGCCCTCGCCGATGAGGCCCTTCGCCGTTTCCTGGAACTGCTGGTCGATGGCTTTGATGACGACACCCGTCACTGACTGCAGCATGTCCACGCGGGCATCGCGGATCGAGGTGGCCTGCATGGATGCAAGGATGGCCACGATCGCAGCCGTGCTCACCGCAAAGAGTGCGACGACCGCCGCCAGCCGCGCGCCGATCGTCCTGAGGCCGATCTTTCCCAGAAAGCGACCCAATCCGTTTCGAACCTTGGCAGTTTCCATGCCAGCCACCCCGCATTCGCAGACCGGCTCTTGCCAGCCGGTCGCCCTTCGTTTGGTGCCGCCCACCCTTGCCGGTGGCCGGCGTTGCCTCGCCGATGGGGCACTCCGTCGGCCGGAGAGCCTTCTCGATCGCATTTCGGAATAGACGCAACTCGGCGGTGTTCGCTGAGCGAATGAGCCGCCGGCGCTTCTCCGGTCAGACCGGCCGCGGAGACCCGCGCAGGACCGAAGAACGCAATTCTCCCACCAACACCATGGTCAGCTTAGGCTGCCAGCCTTGCGCGAAGCTGGAGGACAACCTCAGCGCGCCAGTGCAAGGCCCGCCCCTGAGCTGAGCACGACGCCGCGATAACCGCCGTGATCCTCGGCAAGGCGGGCGATCATCGCGCCGCGCGCATAGAGCACCACCTCGCCCCCCTTCAGATCCCAGCCGTTGATGCTGCGCAGTGCCTCGCTTGCGCAGCCGTTCGTCGAGGCGCGGTACTGGTCGAGAAGGCCTGCATTGGTGAGCACCAGTTCACAAGCCTTCCCGCCCGCCTCCGTCATGCGCCATCGGCCAGAGACCTGGGACCGCTGCGGTACGGGCTTTGCATGGCTTGCCTGTGGTGGGGTGTAGCCCTTGACCACCTTCGGCGCCGGCAGCGGGCCGGCAGCCGTCTGGCCCGTCGGCGCAGGGGACACCGTCGGCTTCGCCGGCGGGGGCTGTACCGGAACGGACGGCATCGGCTCCTCGCGCGCGATCCCGCCACGCGGACGCGCAGCGGCGGCAGGCGCCACGACGACCGCTTCCACCTCGAGCGAGGGCGGCAGGGGCCGATAGCACCGCATCGGAGGGTTCCAAGGACTGGTGTAATACCGCTCGCAGCTGTTGAAGTCGCCCGCATTGCATCCCGCAAGGACGATGAGGCTGAGGAGCGGCCACGTCCTGCGGCACAGCAGCTGCAAGAGCGGCCGGGCATGATCCCGGCCGTCTTCCCCGATCGAGGACGTGAGTTCGCGCGTCACTTTCATGCCATGGCCCCAAAAGGCATCTCGAGTTGCATCGTCAGGCGGGGGTCGCCGAGGCATTCGGCAAGCCGGCGGCGGGCGGCATCGCCCGTGGCGATCAGCACGCCGGCGGTGACTTCACTCTTCCCCGACACCGAATAGCGAAGAACATTTGCCGGCTCTTTTTCCCCGCAGGCGCCCGACAGGAAGCCCTGCTCGCCGCCCGGCCCGGCCTCCTGTCCGCAGATGAAGGACACCCCGTTCAGCGCGCCCTTACGGGCCTGCAGAACGATCTGCAGCCGGCTATTGCCGGCAAGGGCAAGGCCGACATTGGCCGCCACGAGCACCCCGGCAACACCCGGCCCGAGATGGAGGAAGCCCTCGGCGGCGATATCGACTCCGGGCTCGATACCCGTCAGTCGGTCGAACACGGCAATTCCCGACAGATCGTCGAGCAGCAGGAAGAGTCGCCGGTGATAATGGAACGTCCCGTGGACGTTGCTGTCGACGAGGAAGGCACTCGCTCCCTCGAGGGCGACCTCGGCCGCTAGCCAGCCACAGCCGGAGACGCCCGCCGCACCGAGCGGTCGCAGGATGTTGTGGGCTGCCGCCGAGCGGAAGTAGCTGCCCGGCGCGCCGTCACCCCTGACGTCAATGCCGCCCGGATCGCTGATCCAGCGGATGCCTTTGGCTGCATAAACGAAGGACCCGCAGTCCTCGTGACCCTTGGCGTCGCTCGCACCGAAGCGGGCGGCGAAATAGGCCCAATCGTGCCCGTTCCTGTGACGCGCCGTAACGAGCCCCGCCTGCCGGTCGAGCACACGTGGCGCCGAGGCACGGGCGGCCAGCATCTCTGCCACCGCCGGTTCGGCCATCACGTCCCGCCCGCAGCGGGCGATGAGGTCCCTGAGGATAGGCAGATGTTCCGCCCCGCCCGCAGTTTCCCCGAAGGGCGCGAGGCAGCCGTCAGGATCCGTTAGCGCCACGGCCGTCGCGATAGCCCGACCAAGCGGCAGGGCCATGCGCCGGCGCAAACCCTCCGTGTCCGGCAGGGCAGCAAGCACTCCCTGCAGCGCGAGGCCAACCGCAAGCGCCTCGAAATGCAGGTGCGAGGAGCCTACGCTCGGCATCGCCGGCTCGGCGAAGAGCTGAATCATCGACCAGTCAATGTGATTGAGCGCCATGCAGCGCCACGGTCCGGCGAGCGGCAGGCGCGGCAGCGCCGCGGCGACGACGGCGAGCGCGGCGGCCGCATGCAGCCGCTCTCGCGCCTCACCGATGAGATTGTCGCCGAGCGCCTCGGCGACAAACCGGGCGTGCCGCACGATTTCGGCAAGCAGCCCGGCGCTCTTGCCCGCCGGCAGACCGGCCTTAAGCGCCCGTGCGAGGAGTTGCAGCAGCACCTCGAGCCGGATGGCCGTCGTTCGCGCGCCGTAGCGATCCTCGTCGTCGACGTCGGCCCGTGGAGTGGCCGCCTGCCACGACAGCGCGAGCGCAACCGCCCGGGCAAGGCTCTTGCGCTCGCCATCCTCCGGCAGAGAGAGGAGCCAGCCGAGCGCGTGATAGCGGGCGCGCCACAGGCCGCAACCGAACGGATCCTCCTGCCAATCGAGCATCTCCGGCAGCGGCCAGTCTTCATGCCCGGCCAGGCGAAGGCGCCCGTCTGCGACCGTGCCCAGCCCGCCGGCGAGCCAACCGGCGAGGTCGGTCTGGACGAACGGCGCCGCGGACAGCGCCGTTTCGTCGACAAAGGCCGCAAGAAGCCCGCGGGAGTCGCTCGCGGACGCCGCGGACAGCTCGGCAAGCCGGCCGAGCAGCACGAGCCCGTCGTCCTCGGTTGCGGCCGGGAGCCCGTCGTCGAGCGAAACTTCGTAAGGCAGGATGCGGCGGATATCCGAGCGGCCCCGCGCCTGGAAGCCGATGTCGACCGTGCTGGCTCCCGCGGGCGGATCGAGACGCAGTGTGAAGCGGCGCACGCGCCGGTCTGTCGGCAACATGATGAAGGCGCCGACGCCCTCCGCCTCGAGCGTGCCCGCATAGGGACGCGGCAACGCCCGGCCCTGTGCGTCGCGATAGACGATGCGCGCAAAGGCCATGTCGGGTGCTGGCGCCGCGCAGAACAACTGGCCGCGCACCGTGAGGCCGCCGCCCGGCACGACACCCCAGGTCTCCCATTGCGGCTCGCTGTCGAGAAGCTGGCTTGCCGGCAGCACCTCAGCCTCTGCGGGGGGCTGCGGCAGCGGTCGCAGGCGGGGCGTCGCGATTTCGAACGGCGCCGTGTTGCGCCAGCTGCGCACCGTCAGTTCCACGCGCTCGGCATCGGCCGGCAGGCGGAAGGCCACCCGCACCTGCGCGAACTTGCCGCCAGGCGCGGCAGGTCCGGCGACGTCGATCGAGAAGGGGTCGATCCGCCCCCGCATCAACCCGGCGACGGCGGGCAGGTCGAGGCTGACGCCGTCGCCCGTCTGGAAGTCGAAGCCAAGGCGGATGGCATCCGGTATGCCGCCGGTCTTTTCGTTATCAGCCCAGGTGAGCGCGAAAGACAATTCGCACCACCGGTCCGCCGGCACCCCACCGAAGGAGAACTGCACGCGCGCCCGGCGGTTGCGCGCCTCCACAACATGTCCTTGGCCGTCGCCGCGGGCGGCCGAATCTGCGCCGTATCGGACGGCCGCCGGCAACAGTTCGCGCCCGCCCATGGCCTCCGCTGCCCCGGGGGCGCGGGCGGGGCTTGCGGAGGGCGGAACGGGCGCGGCCTTCGGCGGCTGCGCCCGCTTCTTGACGGGGCCGGGCAAGCGCGGCGGCTGAAACGGCTTTACCCGGTCCGGCGCCTTCGCCAGACCGGGCTGCAACAGGGCCTCGAGACCGGGCCGCACGCGCTGCGTTCCCTTCTTCTTTCCCGATTGTTCGTCTTCGCCGCTCACGCCGCCGCCACACGGTCGAAGAACTGGCGCACGTCGCCGTTCATGTTCGCTGCCTGCTCGTCGAGCGAGGACGCGAGCGTCTGCACGGTGTTGACGATACCGCCGATGTCCTGCGCAGCGGCCCGCACGGTCGCCACGGCGCTCGCCACGCCTTGTGCATCCTGCGACATTTCCTCGACTGCGGTCAGGATCGAATGGGTCGCCGCAGCCTGGTTTTCGACCGCGGCGGCGATCGCCTCGGCCGACTGCACGACCTCGCGAATGACGGCGCCGATGCCGTCGAGGTCGCCGACCGTCGCCCTTGTGGCCTGCTGGATCGCCGCGATCTGGTCGGAAATCTCCTGGGTGGCCTTCGCCGTCTGCGTCGACAGCGTCTTGACCTCGCGCGCCACGACGGCAAAGCCGAGCCCTGCCTCGCCCGCGCGCGCCGCCTCGATGGTGGCGTTGAGGGCGAGCAGGTTCGTCTGCCGCGCGATGCCGCCGATGAGCTCGACGATGGAGCCGATGCGCTCTGTGACCTCGGCAAGGCCCCGCACGCCGGCATCGGCCGCCTTGGCCTGCTCCGCGGCCTTGCCGGCAATCTCGTAAGCCCGCTGCGCGTAGCTTTCGACAGCCTCGATGGACTTCGCCATCGTGCCCGCCGCAGCCGCGCTGCGGGCCGCCCGCTCAGCCATCTCCTCGGCGGTCATCGTCATGTTGTCGGCCTGCTCGCTCGTACGGCCGGTCGCCTCGCCAAGCTGCTCGGATGCGCCACGCATGACGTGCGCCGCCTGATTGAGCGCCGACAGGCTGTGCGAAAAGGTCCGATCGAAGATGTCGATCTCGCCGGTCAGCCGCGTGCGGCGCTCCTCGCCCGCAGTCAGCAAGGTCTCGTGATAGACGGAGACCGCGATGCCCATGTCGAACATCACCGCGCTGCCGACGGCGCTAGCGAGCCGCGCCAGCCGGCCCGAACGCAGCCGCGTCTCCTGCGCAAGCACGGTCGTCAGCTCGGCGAGGATGACGCTGTAGCCGCCGATGTACCAGTCGGGTTCGACGCCGACGCGCACATGGGCCACGGCCACGGCCCGCACGCTCGTGAGATAGCTTTCATCGAAGCCCGAGGTGAAGAGCCGGCGCCAGTGCTCGGCTTGCAGCTTGGCGAGCCGGTCCTGCCGCTTGTCGACGAGCCGCGCCGTCATCGGGAATTTGGCGAGATGCCGGTAGAAGTCGCTGATGATGCGCGGCATGTGGGGCGCGATGAGGCTCCACGCGGTCTCAAGCTCGCCACGCGCCGCAGCGTCGATCTTGTAGAAGGCCAAGCGCTCGTTCAGGGAAAGAACCGTTTCGGACATTATTCCTACCATGCGAACTCATCCCGCGCAGCGCTGCCCCTCGCGGCGGTGGGCGGGAACGGGAAAAGGGAGAGGGACGGCCGGACGGCACCCATCATGCCGTGGCCTCCGCCAGCCGGTTGGCCACATAAAGCCCGGGCCGCCCCGAAGCGGACCGGAAGGCATCGGAGATGCCCATTACCGTCTCGGCGGCGCCGAGGACCAGGTACCCGTCGGGTGCGAGCACCTTCGCCATGCGCGAAAGCACGTCCGCTTTCGTCGGAATGTCGAAGTAGATGAGCACGTTGCGGCAGAAGATGATGTCGAACGTGCCGAGCCCAGCAAAGGACTGCAGCAGATTGAACTGCCGGAACTGCACCATCGCCCGGATCTCCGGCCGGATCTGCCACTGGTCGCCCTTCTGCTCGAAATACTTGAGCAGGTACTGGATGGGCAGCCCGCGTTGCACTTCGAAGGCCGAATAGAGCCCCGCCCGGGCTCGCTCCAGCACGTGGCCGGCCAGGTCCGTCGCCAGGATCTCCACCGTGACCCCCGGCAGGAGGTGCGCATTTTCCTTCAGCGTCATCGCTAGGGAATAGGGCTCCTGCCCCGTCGATGCTGCCGCGCACCAGACGCGGATGCGCCGCGAGCCGCGCCGGTCGATGAGGCTCGGCACCACAAAGGACACGAAGGTCTCAAACGGTGTCTTGTCGCGGAAGAAGGATGATTCGTTCGTCGTCATTGCCTCGACGACGGCATCGGCGACCGCGCCCGATGGGGCAGTGCGCAGACGCGCCACGAGTTGCTCGACGCCGGCGAGCCCCACCTTGCGCGCCACGGGCGCCAGCCGGCTCTCGATGAGATACTGCTTCTCCTGCGACAGGTTGAGCCCCGAGCGCTGCTTGAGGAATTGCTGCAGGAATTCGTAATCGCCGGCCGCAATCATGCTCTACCTCCGACGATCAGCTGGCTGACCCTGGGGCCGATGTCCTCAATTGGCAACACGCCTGCGCAAGCCCCGGCGGCAATCGCCGCGCCCGGCATGCCCCACACGACGCTTGTCGCCTCGTTCTGCGCGATGACATTGCCGCCCGCATCCGCGATGGCAAGCGCGCCCCGGGCACCGTCGCTGCCCATGCCGGTCAGGATGACCCCGAGCGCTGCCGAGCCAAAAACCCGCGCGACGGACTCGAACATCGGGTCGACAGCCGGCCGGCAGAAATGCACGGGCGGCGCGTCCGACAGGCGGATGACGGGCCTCTCGCCCACTTTCTCGACCAGCATGTGCCGGCCGCCGGGCGCCACATAGATGCGCCCCGCCGCCAGCGGCTCGCCGTCGACTCCTTCCGCCGCCTCACGGTTGGCGGTGCGGCCGAGATGCTGGGCGAGGATGGTCGTGAACGTCGGCGGCATGTGCTGGACGATGAGGACGGGCAACCGCGCGAGTGCCTGCCCTGCCCCCTGCAGGAACTGCATGAGCGCTTGCGGCCCGCCGGTGGAACTGCCGACGCACAGGACGCGTGCGGGGATGCCGGTATAAGGCCTGAGCTTCTCTGTCGCCCGCAGCGGCTGCGGACGAGGCTGGAAGGCCGACGTCGCAGGAGCCGGCGCCGGGGCAGCCGGCTTGGCGACGGGTGGCCCGAGCGGCAGGCGCAGGCCAGCCGCCGAGCCGGAGCGCACCCGCTGTCCGAGATGGCGCACCTTCTCCACGAGTTCGCGGCGGAAGTCTGCTGAGGTAGCAAGCCGCCCCGTCGGATCAGGCTTCGGCACGTAGTCGGCAGCCCCGAGCGCGAGCGCCCTGAGGCTCGTCTCCGCGCCCCGCTGCGACAATGTGGAGGCGACGAGCACGACGGTGTCAGGCTTGGCCCTGAGGAGGAGCGGCAGGGCCGTGAGCCCGTCCATCTCAGGCATCTCGATGTCGAGGATGACCACATCGGGTTGCGACTGCGTCATGTCCTGCGCCGCGAGGCGCCCGTGCCGGTGCGTTGCGACGACCGCAAAATCCGGCTCTTCCTCCAGCCAACGCGATACGAGCCCGCGCACGATGGCCGAATCGTCGACGATCATGACCCGGATCTGATCACCCGCCGCGGCAACTCCCGTGACATTGGTCATGCGAGCGGCTTTCCGGCGTCAGCGAGGGCATCGGCATCGATGAGCCCGACCTCTTGGAACTTGTAAGCCAGGATCTCCCGGTCGAAGGGCTTCATGATGTACTCGTCCGCCCCAGCGATGAGCGCCCGCGCGATATGGCCAGGATGGTTCTCCGTCGTGCAGAACACGATCTTGGGCCTGGTACCACCCTCAAGGGCGCGCACCGCCTCCAGGAACTGCGGCCCGTCGACCACCGGCATGTTCCAGTCGAGCAGGATGGCGTCCGGCATCGTGACGACGCAATGGTCGAGCGCCTCCTGCCCGTTGCCCGCCTCGCTCACCTCGAAGGACAATTCCTCGAGGATCTTGCGCGCCACCTTCCGGATGAAGGGGGAATCGTCGACCACCAGACACGTTTTCATCAGCCGCCTCTATACTCATCGGCTTCGACCAATGCGGCTCAGGCCGCCATCGCCCCCTGCCGCAGGGACAGGACGCGCTCGACGTCGAGAATGACCATCAGTTCGCTCTCCAGCCGGTGGATGCCGTCGGCCACCTGCGCCCAGCGCGGATCGAGATTCATGGGGTTGGGCTCGCGCGTGGAGCTGTCGAGCGCCAGCACCTCGCCGACCGTGTCGATGATGAGCCCGTAGGACTCGCCCTTGTAGTCGATACCGACGGCCATCGGCTGCAGGGTGTCGGTCGCATCGGGAAAGTCGAGCAGCCGGCGCATGTTGATCGTCGTCACGATGCGCCCGCGCAGGTTCAGCACACCCTCCACGGCCCGCGGCGCCCGCGGCACGCGCGTCGTGCGCTCGGGCATGAACACGTCGTGCACGGACAGGATGGGCAGGCCGAAGAGCTGCCCGGCGATACGCACGGTCACATACTGGATGGTGTCGGCGGGCTTGCCCGCCGCCTCGGTCGGCTTGGTCATGCGGCCACCTCCTGCTGGATCCCGGCGAACTCCTTGAGCGCCTCGAGGAGGCCAGGCTTGTCGAACTTGGCGATGTAATCGGAGAAGCCCACGGAGCGGCCGCGCTCGATTGCCTCCGGCGTGCACAGACCGGACAGCGCGATGATCGGCAGACCCTCCATTCGCGGATCGCGGCGCAGACGGCCCGCGAACTCGAAGCCGTCCATGTGCGGCATCTCGATGTCGGTGACGACAACGTCGAACATGGCGCCGCGCTCGAAGAGCTGCAGGGCGGCGATCGCCGAGTCGCTCAGCGTCACGTCATAGCCGGCGGCCTTGAGGGCCGGCCCGAGCATGTTGCGGAAGAAGGCGCTGTCGTCGACGAGCAGCAGGCTGCGCCGCTCCGGCGCGCCCTGCATCGCGCCGCGGCGATGGAACCAGTCCTTGAACCCCATCGGCAGGTAATGGGCGATGTCGATGATCTCGGTCGTCTGGCCGCGCACCACGCCCGAGCCGAGGATGCCGGGCACATCCGAGGCGAGCGTGACCTCGAACTGTTCTTCGACGATATCGATGATCTCGTCGACCATGAGGCCGACGGAGCGGCCGGAATCCGAGAACACGAGCACCGGTTGCGTGCCGCCCTCGCGCTGCTCGATGCGCTCGTTGACGGGCACGAGCGGCATGAGCGAGCCGCGGTACTGCACGACCTGCCGCCCCGTCGCGCGCTCGATCTTCTCGACCGGCAACTCCTCGAGGCGCGTCACGAGCGACAGCGGCACCGCCTTCGGCTCGGCCCCACCGGCACGGAAGAGCAGCAGCGCCACCGCATTGCCCTTGCCAGAGGCGCGCTCGGCGTCGATGCCGGCCGCCTCGCCCGAGCCGAGCGTCGCCGAATGCGCCACCGCCTGCGCGATGCCGTTCGGATCGATGATCATGATGACGCTGCCGTCACCGAGGATCGTGTTGCCCGAGAACATCGACAGGTGCCTGAGCAGCGTCGACATGGGCTTCACCACGATCTCCTCGGTGTGGAAGACCGCGTCCACCACGATGCCGAAGGTCTGGTTGCCGACCTGCATGACGACAATGAAGCCCTGCTCGCCCTGTTCCACGCCGGGGGCACCGCCCCCCGGTTCGGCGGTGCCGAGCAGTTCGGCGAGCGGGACGACCGGCAGCAGCTTGTTGCGCAGCCGGAGCACCGGTGTGTTCTTGATGCGCTCGATGCGGTGGCCCGACTTGTGGTGCACCCGCACCAGCTCCATCACCGCCAACTGCGGAATGGCGAAGCGGTCCCCAGCGGCCTCGACGATGAGCGCCGAGACGATGGCGAGGGTCAGCGGGATCTTGATCACGAAGGTGGTGCCGCGGCCGAGCACCGAACGCACGTCGATGGTGCCGCCGATGATCTCGATGTTGTTGCGCACCACGTCCATGCCTACGCCGCGGCCCGACACGCTCGTGATCTTGGCGGCAGTCGAGAAGCCGGCGTGGAAGATGAACTTGTGGATCTGGGCCTCGTTCATCTTCTCGAGCTCGGCCTCGGTGGCGAGGCCGTTCTCCAGCGCCTTGGCGCGGATGCGCGCCACGTCGAGCCCGCGCCCGTCGTCCGCGATCTCGATGATGATGTGCCCGCCCTCGTGATAGGCGGAGAGGCGGATCTTGCCCCGCTCCGGCTTGCCGGCTGCCCGCCGGCCCTCCGACGTCTCGAGACCATGGTCCGCCGAGTTGCGCACCATGTGCGTCAGCGGATCCTTGATCAGGTCGAGGATCTGCCGGTCGAGCTCGGTCTCGGCGCCGACCATCTCGAGGTCGATCTGCTTGCCGAGTTCCTGGGCAAGATCACGCACGATGCGCGGCAGCTTCTGCCACGCGTTGCCGATGGGCTGCATGCGCGTCTTCATGACGCCTTCCTGCAGCTCGGCCGTGACGTTGGACAGGCGCTGCAGCGGCACCTTGAACTCGGTGTCCCCCTGGCGGCGGGCGATCTCCATGAGCTGGTTGCGCGTCAGCACCAGTTCCGAGACCATTGTCATCAGCTTTTCGAGCGTGTCGACATTGACCCGCAGCGACTGCGAGGAGACCGAGCCCTTGCCGGAGCCGCCCTGCTCGTCGCCCTCGGCGACGGGCGCCTTGGCCTCGGCCTTGGGAGCGGACTTCGCCTCGACCTTCGTCTCGGCCTCGGGCGGAGCCTTGGCGGCAGGCTGGGCTGCGGGCTTCGTGATGGGCTTCGGCCGCGGCACTTCAGCCTCCGCCTCGCGGAAGGCGCGCTCGATCTCGTCGAGCGTATCCTCTCCAGGCAGCAGCTCGCGCTCCAGCACCTGGTCGCTCAGCGTGCCGACGGAGACCTTGCGCTGGGGAGCTGGCGCAGGCTCCGGCGGAGCCGGCGGCCCGAAGGCCAGTGCCTCGAGCGGGGCGATGAGGTCGTCGTCGGTGCCGGCCGGCTCCTGACCGACGTTGTTTTCAAGCTCGACGAGCAGCTCCTTCACGCGGTCGATGGTGCGCAGGATGAGCCCGACCGCTTCCGTCGTCACCGGCGCGCCCTCGCGGAACTTGCCCATGAGCGTTTCCGCGGCATGGGCCAGCGCGCCGAGACGTGGCAGGCCAAGGAAGCCGCACGTCCCCTTGATGGTATGGACGAGGCGAAAGATGTTGTCGAGAACCTGAGCGTTGTTGGGGTCCCGCTCGAACTTCACGAGCTCGACATCAACGACATCGATGTTCTCGTTCGTCTCGGTCAGAAACTCCCGAAGCAGATCGTCCATGCGCCCAACTCCCCAAAGCCCGCCGTGCGGCCCGCCCGCCCCGGCGCCGGAGCAATGCCGGCCATGGTCGGCCCGCGCATCCGCTCCTTTCCATTCCGTCCCGACCGGAGCCCCGATCGCTCCGGCCTCTCAACCCATACCGATCAGGCCGCCCGTACCCGTGCGATGAAGCGTTCCACTTCCTCGCGCAACCGCCCCGCCTGATCCGTCAGTTCGCTTGCTGCACTGACAATCTCCGACGAAACACGCCCGGTGTCGGCCGCAGCACGCGTCACACCCGAGATATGCGCCGAGACCTCCTGCGTGCCATGCGCCGCCTGCTGGACGTTGCGGGCAATCTCACCCGTCGCCGCGCCCTGTTCCTCGACGGAGGACGCGATCGTTGCCGAAATCTCGTCGATGCGCGCGATCGTCTCGGAGATGCCCTCGATGGCCCGCACGACGTCGCCGGTCGCGCCCTGGACCGCGCCGATCTGGGCCGAGATCTCCTCGGTCGCCTTGGCCGTCTGGGCCGCGAGGTTCTTCACCTCCATGGCGACGACCGCGAAACCCCGCCCCGCCTCCCCCGCGCGAGCCGCCTCAATGGTGGCGTTGAGCGCAAGGAGGTTCGTCTGCGCCGCGACGTCGTTGATGAGGCGGATGACCTCGCCGATGCGCTGGGCACTATCGTCGAGGCCGCGCACCACCGATACGGTCGAGCCCGCCTGCTGCGCACCCTCGCTGGCGATGGCAGCGGCATTCGTGACCTGGTGGCCGATCTCGCGAATGGATGCGGAGAGCTGCTCGGCGGCCGAAGCAACCGTGTGCACGTTGTTGGTCGCCTGGTCCGACGCCGAGGAGACCGCGAGCGACTTGTGGTTCGTCTCCTCGGCCGCAGCGTTCATCGCCGCCGCATTCTGCTCGAGCTGAGCCGCCGCCGCCGAGACCGACCGCACGACGCCCATGACCTGCGCCTCGAAGGCATCAGCAAGACCGTTCAGCATCGCGCGCTTGCGCTCCTCAGCACGCGCATCGGCCTCCGCCTGCTCGGCCTTCAGCCGCTCGCCCTCGAGAAGCGCCGCGCGGAAATGTTCCGTGGCACTCCAGATCGCCCCCACCTCGTCGCGCGAACGGCGCGTCTCGATGGCGACATCGTAGTCGCCACCGGCCATCTGCTGCAGCGCGCCCGTGACCCGGCGCAGCGGTCGGCTGAGGAGAAATGTACCGAGCCAGGCGGCGAGGCCCGCACCGAGCAGGAGGCCGATCGCTGCGGTGCCAATGACGAGGCCCATCATGCGCGACTGGAAGTCGCGCATGCCGCCGCGGATCTGATCGAGCTGACCGAGGATGGCAACGACCTGCTGGTCGAGCAATGCCTGGAATTCCTTGCGATTGCGGCGGTTTGTCTCGTTGTTGCCCTGCTCGCTCGCCGCCGACGGCGAGACGTCGACACCGAGCCGCGCCGTCTCGAGGCGGAACGTGCGGAACTCCGCGGCGCGCGCCGCCATCTCATCGAAACTGCCGAGCCGGTCCGGGGGAACGAGCGGGCGCCAGTTCGCCAGCGTCTTGTCCATCTCCTCGAGATGTCTGCGGATGCCTTCGGCAAACTGGACCGCCGAATCGCTCGTCTCCGACATGTAGACGCCGCGCGAATCCATGACGACGGCCGTGATGAGGCGGTTCAGGTGCTCGGCGTAATAGGCGCGCTGCGCCGTCTGGTTGAGCAGGGTGCTTTGCTCGTCGTATTGCCGGAGCGCATGGACCGCCATCGCCGCGACCATGATCGTCACGCCACCCATGATTGCGACAATTGCGTATATCTTGCCGGAGATCTTCATGTGCCCCGCTTTCCCGCCGGAAGGAACGTACTCATTGCATCACTGATGAGAAATCCCGTTTTAGGACCTCATTTCGTCTTTCTTGATGTAGTTGATTTCTTCTATGAGAAGGTCACGAACGATCGGACTACCGATCCTTTCGTTGGTCCGATCCTTGATCACTTGCAGCAGTTCGGCCAGGTTCTGACGCGAGAGATTCCGGAAATCGATGCGGTCTTCCGCATAGATGCGGCGGAAGGCTTCGTCGATCAGGAAGGGGTCTGGCGGGACGGACATCTCGCGCAATGTGCCCGCGTCCGCCGTGAATATGAGCTGTGTGACGATGTAGCCCTGGAGTTCGCCATCGAGGATGACGGGCACTGTCATCGGCGCCAGTTTCTTGTATTCGAGGCCCTCGAGATAGGTCTGCTGCGCGCCGAGCGGGTTGCCGCCCGCGACCCAATAGGCGGTGGCGTAGCTGGACATCAAGGCGATGGCGGCCACCCAGAACCCGGTCAGCAGCAGACGCATCATCGAGCGGAACCCTTGAGGTGGCCGGCCGGATTGTAGGTGCCGTCGGAATCCTCGGCGCGGATCGAGGCGGCAACGATCTCGGCGACCTCGTTCATGGCGCGCAGGTTGAGCTCGAGCACCGCGTGGTTGCGAGCGAGCTTCTGGCGCACTCCGCTCATGCGGTCGATGACCTGCCGCTCCATCGGCTCCTGGTCGACCACCTTCATGAGTCGGCTCAGTTCGAGCAGGATCTGGCTCTTGCGACGGTTGGTCTCGTCGAGGTCGATATCGTGGTGCGTCTCGAGTGCGCGAGTCTCGACGTCGACGACGAACTCAAGCCGGTCCATAGCCCGCAACAGCGCCGTGCCCGTAGCGGAAATCCGCGGACTGCCAGGCGGAAGGATACCGGCCTCGCCGCGGCGTTCGCCGACGTCGCCGACCGTGCTTCCGGCATCGGACCCCTTGCCATCATCGAACGTCATGCTCTGTTCTCCTCACCTTTTCCGGCAGCTGGAAAGGGACTGGAGACACCCTTTCCGTCGTTGTGTGCAAACTGCTGCTTGGCCTGCTGCGACCGCTCGGTGGCCGTACGCAGCATGTCGGCTATGCCGATGCCGCCCGATACCGCCACCTGCTCGCCCATCTTCTCCGCAAGCATCGACTTCCAGATCTTGCCGGCCGTCCCGGTGCCGAAGACGACCTCGCCGTTCTCCGGCAGCATGGCCTCGATGAAATTCTGGAGAACGAACGCCTCGAATTTCCGATAAGGGTCGCCGTCGCTCCTGCGCACCGAGGCGGCGCGACTGCGCATCGCCGTGAGTGCCCCTTCCACGTCGTGCGTCGAGCCAAGCACCGGCGGGCGGACGGCGTCGAAGGTATCGGCGAAATCGACGCCGGCGGCGCTCGCCGGCATGCTCTTGAGGCGCTGGAGCGCGGCCTGATAGCGTGACGGCTCGACGGCGCGCGTCACCTCGAGCACGATATCCGACGGCGGCTGAATGGCCATGGCTTACCCTTTTCACGGCGCAGAGCGGATAGAGTCTGTCGCCGTGGGGTAATTTGCCCGCGCTGGCTTATGTCAGGCTTGCGTCGCGCGTGCCTGCAGGGCGTCGAGGATCTCCGCGAGGCTGCGCTTGTCCTCCTCCTCGCGGGAGGAGCGCGCCACCTTGGCTGCGTGCCGCTCAACGCGCTTGAGCTTCATCGCCTCCTGCAGCACCTGCTGCGCCTGCGTCTGCCGCGCCGCCTCCAGCTCCCCGGCGTGGCCCGCGAGCCGGTGGAGATGACGGGCCATCGTTTCCACGAACAGGCCGTGCAGCGGCTCGCCTTCGTTGAGGCTCGCCAGGATGTCCGTCTGCGCGCGGGAGAGCTCGGCCTGCTGGCGCTCGATTTCGACGAGCTTAGCCTCGGCCATGCGGCAAAGCCGCTCCTGCACGTCCATGAGGCGGCGCATCTTGTCCAGTCTGCGGCGGGCGTCCATGGGTTATCCGTTCCGGAGCCACTCGGCGAAGCCGAGCATGAAGAGGGTCATGTATTCGCGGAAGAGAAGGTAGAAGATCAACAGGCCGAGCCCGATCACGAGCGGCATCATGATGAAGTAGATCGGCAACTGCGGCGTCAGCTTGTTGGCGACGCCGATGGCGAAGTTGATGACAAGCGAATAGATGATGAAGGGGCTGCTGATGCGCAGGGCGATGAGAAAGGCGTCCGTCAGCTTGTCGACGACCTCCGTCAGCGCCAGGCGCGTGCCGAAGGTCTCGCCCGGCGGCAGCCGCTGGTAGGACGCGACGAGGCCGCGCAGCAGCTCCCAGTGCAGATCGGCGAAGAAGACGAGCGCGACCGCCGTCAGGGTGATCAGCGTCGCGAGCGACGGCAGGCTCTCGCCGTCATCGACCGGCGTGCCGAGCATGCCGCCGATGCCGATGGCCATGGCGATGGCGACGGCCAGCGTCTCGAGCGCCATGAAGAACAGGCGCGCCATGAAGCCGATGACGAAGCCGGTGAAGGTCTCGAAAGCGATCAGGCGCAGCATGTCGGCCGGTGCCGCATCCCCCACCCGCGCGCCGACCGGCCCCAGCAGCAGCGGCGTCAGCGCGAGCGAGACGGTGAGCGCGATGAACAGGCGCACGCGCGTCGGCACGCGTGCGCTCGAAAAGCCGGGCGCCACCATGAGGCAGCCGCCAATGCGGCAGAAGATCAGGAAGACGGCAAGGAGCGACTGCGAAAGCTGAGCGCTCACGAGATGGTTCCGAGCGACTTGATCTCGATGCCCCGCGCGATCTCGACGTGCGACAGCACCGGCAGGGTCGGGAACAGCCGCTCGACGATCATGCGCACGTAAGGCCGGGCATCGGGCGCCGTGACGAGGACAAAGGTGGCGCCCTCGTTGAGGTGCCGCCGGATGACCTGCGAAGCCTCGTTGCCGAACTGCTCGACGAGGCGCGGGTCGATGTCGAACTCGACGACGTCGCCGCGGGCGTCGCGCTTGAGACTCTGGTGAAAGGCAAGGTCCCAGCGGTTTCCGAGGCGCAGCACGCTGAGCACGCCGTTCTCCGCGAGATCACCGCAGATCTGCGGCGCGATGCGCATGCGCACGTGCTCGGCCACCTGCTCGGATCGGCGCGCATGCGGCACGATCTCGGCGACGGCCTCCAGGATGAGGTGCAGGTTGCGGATGGAGACGCCTTCGGCCAGCAGCAGCTTCAGCACCGCCTGCAGGCCGGAATAGGAAATCTGCGCCGGGCAGATATCGTCGATCAGGCGCTTGTACTCCGGATCGAGGCGATCGAGCAGCCCGCGCATGTCCTTATAGGACAGGAGCTGCGAGAGGTTGTTGCGGATGATCTCGCTAAGGTGTGTCAGGAGCACCGAGACATTGTCGACGGTGGTGAAGCCCTGTCGGCGCACTTCGTTCGAATAGGTCTCCGCCACCCACATGGCCTTGATGCCGAAGGCCGGCTCGCGCGTCATTTCCCCCGGCACGTCCGGCTGCGGGCCGTCGCCAGTGACGACGAGCATCTCGCCGATGCGCATTTCCTGGGTCGCGACGACCGTGCCGTGGATCTTGACCTGATAGGTCTTGCCGGGCAGCGACAGCGTGTCGGTCAACTTGATGTCGGGCACGACGAAGCCGTACTGCTGCGCGAACTTGCGCCGCATCTTGCCGACCCGGTGTGCAAGCTCGCCGTGGGCGTTGAGCAGCTTCATCGACAGCTGCTTGCCGAGGCACAGCTCGATCTCGGCCGTCTTGAGCGATTCCTTGACCGAATCCTGGGCTTCGCGCTTCGCCTGCTCCTCCTTCTCCTTCACCTTGGCGGCGGCCTGGGCCTCCCGCTCGGCAATGCGGCGGGGGATGGCGTAGCCCACGAAGGCCATGAGGCCGCCGAGCGCGACGAACGGCAGGAACGGCAGGCCCGGCACGAGGGCCATCGTGAACATGAGGCCGGCTGCCACGAACAGCGCCTTGGGATAGGTGCCGAGCTGGCCGAGCACCGCCTGCTCTGCCGAGCCGCGCGTGCCGCCCTTGGAGACGAGGAGCCCGGCCGCCAGCGAGACGATGAGGGCCGGAATCTGCGAGACAAGGCCGTCCCCGACCGAGAGCTTGGTGAAGACGTCGGCGGCCTGAGCCAGCGACATGTTGTGCCGCGTGACGCCGATGATGATCCCGCCAAAGATGTTGACGGCGGTGATGATCAGGCCGGCCACCGCCTCGCCGCGCACGAACTTCGAGGCACCGTCCATGGAGCCGAAGAAGGCGCTCTCCTCCTCGAGCTCGCGCCGGCGGCGCTGCGCCTCCTTCTCGTCGATGGTGCCCGCCGACAGGTCGGCGTCGATCGCCATCTGCTTGCCGGGGATGGCATCGAGGGTGAAGCGGGCGCCCACCTCCGCGATGCGCGTCGCACCCTTGGTGATGACGAGGAAATTGACGGTGATGAGTATGAGGAAGACGACGATGCCGATGACGAAGTCGCCGCTCATCACGAACTGCGAGAAGCCATTGATGATGTGGCCGGCAGCCGTCACGCCCTGGTCGCCATGGGCAAGGATGAGGCGGGTGGTGGCGATGGACAGCGCCAGGCGCAGCATCGTGGCGATGAGCAGCACCTGTGGAAAGGCGGAGAATTCGAGCGGCTTGTGGATCCACAAGGCCACCATGAGGATGAGCACGGAAAAGGCGATCGACAGGGCAAGGCCCATGTCGATGAGGATCGTGGGAACCGGCAGGAAGAGAATGGTGAGGATGGCGATGATGCCGATGGCGAAACCGACATCGAGCCCCCTGCGCCCGCCAGCCGTCGCCTGCCCCACCGTCACGTCCGACATCGCCTGTTCCCTCGTTCGCCGCGCCGGCCCGCCGCCTCAGAAGCCGGTGGTGATGCGGCCGTAGACCTGTTCGGTGAAGGCGAAGATCTGCGCCCCGGTGAACGAGCCGGTGAGCGCAATGACCACGAAGATGGCGAGGATCTTCGGAATGAAGGTCAGCGTCATCTCCTGCACCTGTGTGAGTGCCTGCAGGAGCGCAATGCCGATGCCGACCAGCATCGCCGCGGCGACGGCCGGCCCCGCCCCGATGATGATCGTCCAGATGGCCGCCTGGACGATATCGAGTGCATCAGCCTCGTTCATGGCTTCAACTGATATTGACGCCAGGGCCCAGCAGAACGCGCGTGCCGTCCTCGAGCTCCGCGACGGCGCCCTCGTCGTAGATCCAGACCGACTTGACCTTGCCGGAGATGCTCTCGTCGGCCGTCGTCAGCGTACGTCCGATGATCCCGTCGATCTGCTGCAGAGAGCTGGCGACGAGCAGGGAATCGAGCTTCTTGTTCATCATCACGCTCTGCTCCACCTGCGAGAAGGTGGCGAGCTGCGCCATGTACTGGGTCGAATCCATCGGCTCCGTCGGATCCTGGTTCTTCAGCTGGGCGACGAGGAGCTTCAGGAAGGTGTCGTAGTCTACCGACGTCTTCGACGTACCCGCCGACTGACTGGTCTGCGTCGTGTTCGTCACGTTGTATACGGAGGATACGGTCATGGGTTTTCTCCCGGTATCTGGCCGAGGGCCTAGCCAGCCCGCTTGCGCAAGCGCGGCTCCTCGGCCTCCCGCTCGTGCTCGTCGAGAAGCGGCAGTTCGTCGGCATAGAGACCGCGCAGGACGCGCATGGCCTCGAAGGGCCGGCCCTCCTCGGCAAGGCTTCGCACCTTCTCGAGCGTCGCGAGGAAGGAGGCTTCGGGCGTCTGACTGTAGCTGCAGGGGACGAGATCGAAGAGCTGACGGAACAGCTTCAACGTCTCCTGCGCCGTCGCCGGGTCCATCAACATCGTCTGCAGGACGAAGTAGAGGCGCTTCAGCGGCGTCGTCGCGTCCTCGATCTGCAGGACATGGTTTTCCATGAGGAAGGTCGCGTCGTTGAGCAGCTCGATCGAAACCTTGCGATCAACCCGCAGCACCGCGCCGTTGATGTAGAGGCGCTCGCCGGCGCGCAGCGACAGTTGCATCGAACGCTTCATGCAAGACCGTTCCGAATGGCGGAGTTGACTTCGATGAGAGCGGCGAAGCTGCCGGCCATCTCCTGCCTGAGGCGCTGCGCTTCGCGCAAAACCCAAAGGCCGATCGAGATGAGGCTCGCGCGCAGTTCTTTAGGCAAGCCGTTCTCGTCGCTCGCCAGGTCCTCGATCAGCAGGCTCCACAAGCGGTTGAGGAAGAAGATCGCCTCCACGGCCTCGCGCGAATCGACGCCTTTCGCCTCGGCCGCCTGCATGAGCTCGATGGCGTGATCGAAGGCCATGCGCTCGCGCGCCCGCCCCTCCGAAGCCGCGTCATCGAGGATTTCCGCATAGGAATGCCGATACATCCGTCCGCCTCACTAGCAGGTTTACAGATATCTGAGCAGGCTGAGGCTCTGCAGGCGAACCGTCAGGGAATAGGACATCTCGATCTGCGTCAGGAGAGCGTCGAGCCGCACCTTCGCCTCGGCAGGATCGACATCCTCCAGCTTCCCGACACGGGTGGCGAGGATCTTTTTCTGCGCCTCCATGTTGGTATTGGCCGTCTCGATCCGGTTCTGGGCCACGCCCATCTGCGCCTCGATGTCGATGATCTGGGCGATGGCACCGCCCATCAGTTCCGTTGCCTTGTCGATCACCACCTGCAGCGCATCCGTGTTGAGCTTGTCACTGCCGAGATCGAAGACCATCGTGTAGGCGGCGGCCAGCTGGCGCAAGGCCGCCTCGTTGGCCGACACGGAGGAGGTGAGCGTCTCGCTTTGCGAGATGCGACTGCGCTGGACGCTGTCGGCGGCGTTGGACCAGTCCGCCTGCCAGTTCGCATCGACGAAGAAGCGATCAGAGAAGGCGTTGTCGAGGAAAGTCGCCATGGCGGCCGCCGAGATGTTGGCGACAGCCGGGTCATCCTGCGCGAAGCCGAATTCGGCGAAGAAAGCCGCATCGACTGCGACCTTGCTGGCGGAGCCCGCGGCATAGTCGTTGATCGGAGTGACACCGCTGTTGGTGCCGCCGAAAAGAAACTGGCCGTCGACGGCGGAATTCAGACTCCCGATCAGCGCCGCAAGCTTGTCGCGGGCCGCATTGCGGATCACCTCGCTGCCGCGCTGCGCATGCGGCACCGATAGGAGCTCGGCCTGGAACTCGTCCGCCATCTCGCGGATGTTGCCGAGCGCCTCGACCGTAACGTCGAGCCGTGTCTTGGTGCGGCTGTTGGCGTCGATCATCGCCGTCAGGTTGTCGTATTCGGCCCGCAGCGACACGGCCTGGCTCGTCCGGCCGCCGAGCGTGAGACCTACGTCCGCATGCCGGCCAGTGGCGATCTCCTGGTTGTAGCGCGCCGCATCCGCCTGCATGCGCACCAGCGAAGAGCGCGGCGAGTTGAGCAGCGAATACGTGGAGATGAACGTCGTCTTCATGGCGCTTACCTCACCGCCTCGAGGAGCGAGCGCAGCATCTCGTCGATCACCGCGATGAGGCGCGAGGCTGCCGAATAGGAGCGCTCGAGCTGGAGCTGCAGCGCGAGTTCGTCGTCGAGATTGACCCCGGTTGCGGTCGACAGTGCATCGGAGGCACGGGCCAGCACCGTCTCCTGATAAGCGGCATCGGTCTTTGCGCCCGAGCGCCGGGCCTCAAGCCAGCCGACGGAGGAGGCTGAGAAATCGGCCAGTGAGCCGCTTGTCTGGATGCCCGCGGCAGGATCGAAACCGCGGATCGCGTTGAACCGGTCGACAAGATCGAAAAGCCTGGCCGAATAGCTGGCATCGCCGGTCGGGTTGGTGTCGCCGTCGCGCAATTCGTCAAGCGAGCCGCCCTGGTCGGGATCGTAGGCCGCGTTGATGCGAATGTCGGCGGCAAGGCCCGGGCGCAGTCCGCCGCCCGCGGGCAGGCCGACCTGCGTGAAGAGGCCACCCGCTGCCGTGCCGGTGTCGAAGATCTCGATGACGGCGCGAGCAATCTCGTCGAGCTGGTTCTGGTAGGCGACCGTCGTCACGTCGCGCACTTCCATCAGGCCGACGATGCGGCCCGAGCGTAGCGGCATCGTGGTGTTGCCGGTGACGGGCACGCCATCGATGACGACCTGGTTGCCCACAGTCGTCGCGCCATAGACCAGCGTCGGCGTGAACTCGACCTTGCGGGCGCTCGTCTCGAACAGCGTCACGCCGCCGTCCGTATAGAGCACCATGTCGTTGTTCTCGCGGGTGACCACGTTAACCCCGATCTCCTCCGAGATCTGGGCGAGGACGGCATCGCGCTTGTCGAGCAGGTCAGTTGTGTCGGCACCCGTCGCCGTGCCTTTCACGACGGCGCGGTTAAGCTCCTCGAACTGCGCCAGCAGATCGTTGACGCGCGTGACCGACTTGGCGATTTCGGCGTCCGCCTCCTGGCGAGTCGTCGTAACGGTCTTGGCGGCCTCGTTGAGCGTCGTGACGAGCGCACTCGCCTGGCTCAGCACCTGGCCAGCCAGCACCTTGTCCTGCGGCGCGTTGGCATATTGGTTGAGCGCGTCGAGCAGCTTGCCGAGGCGCGCCGCCGGCGAGCGCGCATCTTCCGTGTCGCCCACCGTCTGATGCAGCTTATCGAGCCCCTCGAGCCGCGCCTGGCTCGCGGCCGTGCGCGACGTGGCATCGAGCATGCGGTAGTAGAGCGAAGTGTCGGCCGCTCGGCCGATGGAGACGATGCGCACGCTGCCGTCGCCGGCCGTGACGGACATCGCGATCTTGCGCGAGTAGCTCGGATCGAGCGCCCCGCTGGTATTGGCTCCCGACACGGCGATCTGCGTCGAGGTCGTCAGCAATGACGAGCGGGCCGTGTTGAGGGCGACGGAAAGGCTCATGACGAGGGCTCCGGCAAGGCTGGCTGGGTCCCGTCAGCGCTTGAGGTTCATGAGAACGTCAAGCAGCTCGGAACCCGTCTGGAACACCTTGGAATTGGCCGTGTAGTTGCGCTGCGCCTCGATCATGGCCGTCAACTCCTCGCCCATGTCGACGTTGGACTGCTCGAGCGCGCCTGAAAGGATGGAGCCGAGCCCTGCCTGACCAGGAAAGCCAACCTGCACATTTCCGGACTCGATACTGGCCGAATAGACGTTGCCGGCCTCCGGTGTGAGCTTGTCGGGGCTCGGTACGTTGGCGAGCGGGATGCGATAGGTGGCGATGCGCGTGCCGTCCTCGTAGACGGCATAGACCGTGCCGTCCTTGCCGAACTCCACCTTGTCGACCTGGCTCGGGGCATTGCCGTTCACGATCGGGTCGAGCGGAGCATAGTCGGAGGCGAGCTGCTGCATACCCGAGAGGTCGAGCGTCATCGCCTGACCGTTGGGGATGTTGATCGGCGTTAGCGCGGCGCCGGCGACGATCTGGCCGGACGTGTCGAACGTGAGGGTGAACGGGCCGGCCGTCCAGCCTGCAGGCTGGACGCCGTCGATGGTGACCTGCCACTGCTGGTTGGCGGGAGCGAGCGGGTCGAAATTGGTCGTCTTCTCGAAAGTGACGTTGAATTGCACCTTGTTGCCGACGTTGTCATAGACGATGAGCGAGGACTGGAACGTGTCCCCCGCTGCTGCGGCTATCGGCAGGTTGCCGCCGAGCGAACCCTGCGTTGTCGGGTTCGCCGACATCGCCAGGTTGGCGAGGTTGACGCGCTCGAGACCGTCGAGGCTGTTGAGCGTGACGTTCGGGTTGCCGTTCGTCAGCGGGTAGCCCATCAGGTAGTAGCCGGCCGTGTTGACGAGATTGCCCTCGCTGTCGGGCACGAAGCTGCCGGCACGCGTCAGATAGGGTGTGCCACCTTCGTCCGACACCACGAAGAAGCCGTTTCCCTGCACCGCAAGGTCGGCGGAGGACGTCGTGAAGACCAGCGGCCCCTGTTGGCTGATGGAATAGCGGATGTTGGTGACGACGCTGCCCGAGTTGTAGCTGCCCTTGCCCGAGGAGAGCACGAGCGAGGAGAACTCCGCCGAGGCGCGCTTGTAGCCGACCGTGTTGGCGTTGGCGATATTGTCGGCAACGGTACCAAGCTTGTTCGACTGGGCGTTCATGCCGGACACGCCGGTGCGCAGCACACCATAAAGGCTCATGGGACCCTATCCTCGCTATCCGTGGTTGCCCCCAGTAAACGGGCAAAAGCTTGCGTGAAGCTGCCGCTTGCCGGCAGCCGCCCGGCGCTACTGGCGCAAAACCTGCGCAAGCTCGCCGAATGCGTCGACGCTCGGCGGCATGCCGGGGTCCTGCCGCAGGGCGTCGTAGATGCGCGGCACCAGGGTCACCGCCTGGTCGAGCGCCGCATCCGAGCCGGTCTGGTAACCGCCCATCAGGCGCAGGTCGCGGGTGTCCTCGAAGCGGGCGATCATGCCCTTGAGGCGCAGCGCCAGCTCTTTCTGGTCGCCCGACCAGATCTGGTCGGCGAGGCGCGAGATGGAAGCGAGCACGTTGACCGCCGGATAGCGGCCCTGATCGGCGATCGCCCGGTCGAGCACGATATGGCCGTCGAGCGTGCCGCGGATGTTGTCCGCGACGGGGTCATTGTGGTCGTCGCCGTCGACGAGCACGGAGAAGACGCCCGTGATGGTACCGCTGCCCTCTTCGCCCGGTCCTGCCCGCTCCAGGAGCTTCGGCAGGTCGCTGAAGACGCTCGGTGCATAGCCGCGCGCCACGGCAGGCTCGCCGGCCGAAAGGGCAACGTCGCGTGCCGCATGGGCGAAGCGCGTGACGGAATCGACGATGAGCAGGACGGACTCGCCCCGGTCCCGGAAATATTCGGCGATGCTGAGGGCCGTGCGCGGCGCGAGGCGCCGCATCATCGGGCTCTCGTCGCCGGTAGAGACGACGGTGATGGCGCGCTCGCGGCTCGCGGCGAGCGGCCCCTCCAGGAACTCGCGCACCTCGCGACCGCGCTCGCCGACAAGGGCGACGACCACCGTGTCGAAGCCGCTGGCACGGGCCAGCATGGACAGGAGCGTCGATTTGCCGACACCCGAACCGGCGAAGATGCCGATGCGCTGACCCTCGCAGAGGGGCAGGAAGAGATCAATGACGCGCACCCCCGTGCGCAGCGGCTTCGTCACCCGCCCGCGGGTCATGGCCGAGGGCGGCGGCGCGTCGGCCGGCATGGCGCGCTCACCGGCACCCAGCGGCCCGAGCCCGTCCACCGCCTTGCCGAGGGCATTGATCACGCGTCCCTTCCAGCTCTCGTGCGGGCGCAGGGCCATGGTGCCGAGGCGATAGGCGCGCGCGCCGATGCCGATATCGACATAGCCGTCGAAAGGCTTGACCGTCGCACCGCTGTCGTCGATGCGCACGACCTCGCCGGCGTGCTCACGCCCGCCGGCGCACAGCGCGACGCGATCGCCCAATTTGAGGAAACGGGAGAGACCAGCCACACGATAATAGGTCGGTGTCACCTCCCGCACCACACCGCCGACGCGCACGCTCGGCAGTTCCTGGGCACCGGCCGAAACGACGGCGGCCAGCCGCTCGAGCGGGTTCATAAGCGGCTCAGCTCGACGGGCCGAGGCTGCGGATAGCCTCGCGCAGCGAGGATTCGCCATCGTTCACGGCTGTCGAAGCGTTGTCGAAGGCGCGCGAGACAGCGATGAGCTTCGTCATCTCCATGATGGGATTGACGTTCGATTCCTCGACATAGCCCTGCACGACGCCATTGGCGACAAAATCCTGGACAGGTGCGACACCCGTCCGCGCGATGACGCCCGATGCCTCGAAGCGCTCGAGATCGGCCCCCGGCGCGATTGTGAAGAGGCCGATGGCGCCGATCTGCTGACCGTTCTGGCTCAGCGTGCCGTCGCGGCCGACGGTCGGAGGACCGGCTTCGGCGTCGATCATGATCGGCGCTCCGGCGACGTCGAGGATCGGATAGCCCGTCACGGTCCGAAGCAGGCCGTCGTTGCCGATCTGCAGGCGGCCGTCGCGGCTGTGAACGATGCCGACCGGCGTCGTGATGGCGAACCATGCCTCCCCGTCAATGGCGAGGTCGAGCGGATTGTCAGTCTTCGTGATACCGCCGGCGCGGCGCGAGATGAAGTTCTCGCCGCTCGTCGCAAAGGCGACCGAGTCCCGCGCCGTGCGCGACAGGACGGTCTCGAACTTCACCTCGTCGGCACGGTAGCCCGCCGTCGACATGTTGGCGACGTTCTGGGCGATGGTATTGAGCCGACGCTCCAGCGCGACCTGCGCCGAAAGCCCGACATAGAGCGCAGCTTGCATTGTTACAGTCCCGTCTTGATCTTCTGCAGGCTCATGAGAAGGTCGACGCCCATGCCCGCCGTCTGCCCGCTGTTACCGAACAGCGTGAGCACCGGCGCCGAAACGGTCACCGGACTGTTGACGGCGTCGTAGACGGCCGCATACCGCTGCAAGAACTTGTCAAGCTTCTCGGGATCCTTGAAGTCCTCGAAGTTGATCTTGGCCTCGATCATCTTGGCCTGAACCTCGATGTCGGCCGACGCCGCCTCTTGGGGGATGCCGAGCGCGGTCTGGACCACTGCTAGCAAAGCCCTGTCGGCCAGGATGCCGTAGACGGATTTCAGCTCCGGCGCCTTGCGCGCGAAGTAGAGCGCAAGGCGCACGCCCTCGTTCTGTGCCCCCGCCTCCTCCTCGAGCTGCTGGCGGACATAGCGCTCGACAGTGCCCTCGCGGGTCGAGGAGAAGACTGTCGTCGTCTCGCCGTAGCGTGCAAAGTTGAAGGTCTTGGTAAATTCGGCGAAACGCTTGTCGGCGAGCCTGTTGGCAAAGCTCTTGCTGTCGTCGACACCTTCCGTCAGCACCTTGCGCATGTATGCCTTGGCATAGATCATGTCTTCCAGGCCGAAAGCCTTCATGGCGAACGAATAGAGGCGATGATCCCCCAGGAAGTCGTCGATCGACTTCACGTTCTTGATGTTCTCCAGATAATATTCGCTGTCGCGCGAGACGAGCGGCGCCGACGCCGTGCGCTCCAGCGAGCGCGCCAAGTCCTTAGTGAGCATCTGATAGCTGACAAGGGTCGAAAGCATTGCGGCAGCCTCCTGCGAGGAGGTTGAACCCTCTAGCTTGCCCGAGCCTGACCTTGCGCGGCCCCACCCGCTTTCAGCCCCGCGCAAGCCTCGCAGGCTAGGAAACGGCCATCGCCGCCCAGCGGGAGGGACTGGCAATCATCACGCCGACAAGCGGAGGAGATCGGACTTGAGTTTCTTCATCGGCCTGATCATCGCCATCGGCTCGATGCTCGGCGGGTTCATGGCGCTCGGCGGCAAGGTGTCCGTCATCTGGCAGCCGTTCGAATTCGTCATCATCGGCGGCATCGCCCTCGGCATCTTCATCATCGCCAATCCCATGTCGACCGTGAAGGACACCGGCAAGGCGATCAAGGAAGCGATCGCCGGCGACGTGCCCAAGCGCGACGACTATCTCGCCATCCTGGGCCTCCTCTTCAACCTGCTGCGCGAACTGCGCAGCAAGGCCCGCAACGAGGTCGAGGCGCATATCGACGATCCGCACAACTCGCCGATCTTCAACAATTTTCCGCGCGTGCTGAAGAACCAGGAACTGACGAACTTCGTCTGCGACTACGTGCGCCTGCTCATCATCGGCAACGCCCGCCCGCACGAGATCGAGTCCCTGATGGACGAGGAACTCGTCACCATGCGCCGGCACAAGCTCAAGCCCTACAATTCGCTCACCGTGGTGTCGGAAGCCCTGCCCGCCCTCGGCATCGTGGCGGCCGTGCTCGGCATCGTCAAAGCCATGGGCGCCATCGACCAGTCACCAGCCATCCTCGGCAGCCTCATCGGGGCGGCGCTCATCGGCACCTTCATCGGCATCTTCACATCCTATGCCGTGCTCACTCCGCTCGCACAGAAGATCAAGCTGACACGCGAGAAGCAGGCCCGCATCTACATCATCGTCAAGCAGACGCTGCTCGCCTACATGAACGGCGCCCTGCCGCAGATCGCCCTGGAGCACGGCCGCAAGGCCATCTCTGCGCCCGAGCGGCCGACCATCGACGAGGTGGAGAACGAGACCGTCATCGGCCGCAACGATGCGGCCGCAGCGGAGGCTGCCTGATCCATGGACAACAGCATGAGCCAGGCCGTCAGCAACGACATTCGCGACAGGCTTCTCGACGCGGCCGGCCTGTCGCTCGACCGGTTGCCGATGCTGCATGTGATCTTCGATCGCATGGCCACGTATTGCGCTGACAACCTGCGCCACCTCTCGGCCTCGCCGTCCTATTTCTCGCTCTCGACCATCGAGAGCGGTCGCGTCAGCGATATCCTCGAGATCTACGAAGCCAACGCGGTCGCCGGCGTCTTCAACGTGCCGGAATGGGACAGCGAGATCCTCGTCGGCTTCGACCGCGACTTCGTCTTCACCATGGTCGAGGTGCTGCTCGGCGCCGACGGCACCGAGCCGCCCGTCGACGACGAGCGCGGCTTCACCAATATCGAGATGCGCATCTCCATGGCCATCTTCGAGCAGGTGGGTAAGGCCCTGCAGGCTTCGTTCTCGATGGTGTCGGACGCGCGCTTCAAGTTCGAGCGCCTGGAGACGCGCATGGACTTCGCGGTGATCGGCCGGCGCAACAACCTCGCCGTCGTCTCCAAGTTTCTGCTGCAGGCCCTTAATCGCGGCGGCGAGATGTTCGTCATCATCCCGCAGTCGGCCCTGAACCCGATGCGCCAGACGCTGGCGCGCGTGCTCTCCGGCGACAATTCTACGCGCGACCCGCGCTGGACGGAGCAGATCCGCAACGAGGTGAGCCGCACCGAAGTGAAGCTCCGAGCCGTGCTCGAGGAGCGGGAAATGGCGCTCGGCGACATCGCCGATCTAAAGATCGGGCAGGTGATCGAATTGCAGGCAACGCCGCGCAGCCGCGTCAAGCTCGAAGGCAACGACCAGCCGCTCTTCTGGTGCCGCCTCGGCCAATCCGACGGGTCCTACATGCTGCGCGTGGAGGACTACATCGATCAGGAGCAGGAGTTTATCGATGACGTCCTCTCTCGTTGACTACGTCCTTCTCGCCGCCCTCGCCCTGACGAGCGCCTGCGTGCTGGCGACCTATCTCAAGCTGCGCCACTTCGACCGCAACCACTACGACTACAAGCGCACCCTCGACGCCACGGCGGACGCGCTGAAGGCGGCCGGCCACTCCATGGGCAGCTTCACCACCGATGGCCAGAAGACCCTCCTTGAGCTCGCCATGCGCATCGACGAGGCCCGCAAGACGCTCGCCAGCCTCGACGCAGGCATCGCTGCCGCGCACGACACGCTGGCGAATCTGGAGAAGGCCGCCCAACATCCGGCCGGGGGCGGACGCGCCACCCTGCGGCTCGTCGGCGAGGACACGACGGCGTGACGCTCCTGCACCGGCGCAAGACGAGGAAGTGATCGAATGAACCAGAAGTCGGACGACGACTTTGACGGGCTCGGCGAGCCCGCCTCCCACGACGAGGCCCTGTTCGCCCAGGGCACCGAGCCGCGTAGGGCGACGGGCAAGGACGAGCCGCTCGGCAGCCCGCGCAACCTCGACACGATCCTGCGCATCCCGGTCGTCATGCAGGTGGTCCTCGGCTCGGCGACGATGCCGGTCGCAAACCTCATGAAGCTCGGGCGCGGCGCCATCGTGCCGCTCGATCACCGCGTCGGCGAGCCCGTCGACGTTGTCGTCAACGGCCGCGTCATCGCCCGCGGCGAGGTGGTCGTGGTCGAGGACGACAATTCTCGCTTCGGCGTGTCGCTGACCGAGATCGTCGGCCCGCCCGGATCCGAGCTCGGCAGCTGATGGCGGCGACGGCAATCCCCTCGAAGGCGCCGCAACCGATCGTGCCGCGCGGGACGCTGACGCGCGGCATCGAGAAGGTAGCTGCGCTGCTGCTTGCCATGGAGAAGCCGACCGCGGGCCGGCTGCTCACGCACTTCACGTCCGAGGAGATCAAGGAGATCACGCGCACGGCGGCCGAACTCGGCCCCATCCCCGCGCCGCAGATCGAAGCCCTGGTCGAAGAGTTCGCGGCCCAGTTCGCCACCGGCAAGAATCTCTTCGGCACGGCGAGCGAAGTGGAGAAGCTGCTGCAAGGCGTGCTGCCGCCCGAGCAAATCGCCGAGATCATGTCCGGCCTGATGGGCAACTCCAACCGCTCGATCTGGGACCGTATCTCCAATGTTTCCGAGAACGTGCTCGCGAGCTATCTCCTCAAGGAGCATCCGCAGACGGCCGCGCTCATCCTCTCCAAGGTCAAGCCGGCCTGCGCGGCCAAGGCCATGGGCCAGCTGCCGCAAGACATGCGCAACGACATCATGCGTCGCATGCTGACCTTCAAGCCCATCGTCGACGAAACGATGCGCATCATCGAGCGCACTATTCACGAAGACTTCATGCTGAACTTCTCCCGCAATGCGGGCGCGGATACGCACGCCAAGATGGCCGATATCATCAACAAGATGGAACGCGACCATATGGAGGACGTGCTCAACTCGCTCAGCGCTACCCGACCGAAGTCGGCGGAAATCCTCAAAGGGCTGCTCTTCACCTTCGACGACATCGTCAATCTCACGCCGGCGGCGCGCACGCTGCTGTTCGACCAGATCCCCAACGACAGGATCGTGCTGGCCCTCAAGGGCACGGACCAGTCCTTCCGCGAGATCATCCTGTCCTCACTCGCCTCCCGTGTGCGCCGCATGGTCGAGCACGAGCTCAACGGCCGCGAGCCGGCGGCCCAGCGCGACGTTCTGGAGGCGCGGCGCACCATCACGGACCTGGCGCTCGAGCTCGCCGGGCGCGGCGAGATCGACCTCAACCCCGAAGGAGACGACGACGCCTTCATTCGCTGAGCCGAGCGCACGGGCGCCGCGGACAGGAAGCACGGCCGGACGGCTCCGGCCGGCGGGACGAGTGAGGGTGCCGCCAGGCGCACGCCATGGCCGAGCAGCCCGATCAGGACAGCAAGACCGAAGAGCCGACCGAGAAGAAGGTCCGCGACGCGCTCGACAAGGGCAATGTGCCCTATTCGCGCGAGACGTCGATCTTCGCCTCGCTCGGCGCAATCCTCATCGCCTTTTCGTTCCTGACGCGGGACAACGGGGCGCAGCTCGGCGAGCGGCTGACACGCCTAATCGACACGCCCGGCGGATTCTCGCTGGCGAATGGCCATGACGCATCCGTGCTGATGCAGGCCGTCGCCTGGGATGCGGGGCAATTCGTCTTGCCCATCGTCATCGTCATTGCCATAGCGGGCACCTGTGCATCCCTCTTCCAGAACGCTCCGCGCGTGGTCGGCGAGCGCATCCGCCCGAAGTGGCAGCGCATATCGCCGACAGCCGGCTTCAAACGGATTTTCGGCAAGCAGGGATTTGTTGAATTTTTCAAATCCCTGTTCAAGTTCACAGTCGTCGGCCTGGCGTGCCTCATCCTGCTGGGCTCGGAGCAATCACGGGCGATAAATGCCATGTTCACCGATCCGAGCCTCTTGCCGGAAACGCTGCTGACGATCGCACTGCGGCTCGTCTCGGCCGTCTGTGTCGCCACCATCCTGCTCGTTGCGGCTGACCTCGTGTGGGCACGCCTGCGCTGGCACCGCGAATTGCGCATGACGCGCCAGGAGGTGAAGGACGAGTTCAAGCAGGCCGAGGGCGATCCGCTCATCAAGTCGCGCATGCGCTCCATGGCGCTCGACCAGTCGCGCAAGCGCATGATGGCCTCGGTGCCGATGGCGACCGTGGTCATCACCAATCCGACCCATTTCGCCGTCGCCCTGCGCTACGTGCGCGAGGAAGGCGGCGCCCCCCTTGTCGTCGCCAAGGGCCAGGACCTCATCGCCCTCAGGATCCGCGAAATCGCGACCCAGCATGACATTCCCATCATCGAGGACAAGCCGCTCGCCCGCGCCCTCTACGACGCCACGGAAGTCGATCGCATGATCCCGCCCGAGTTCTTCAAGGCTGTCGCGCAGGTGCTCTACTACGTCTACACCCGCGAAGGCGGCAACGGCGCCCAACCGCGTCCACACAGCATGGACCGACCCCTGCTGAAGTGAGTCGGCAGGCAGGCTCCCTTCACAGGAACCCGATCCACCGTCCGGCGACGACGGCCCCCATCCAGGCGACGATCGACAGCACAGCCGCGAACCGCACGCGACGGTGAACCGGCCCGCCCGCTGCAACCGACCGCCATGGACGACTGCGTCGCAGCAGCAGCGCATTGGCTGCACCGATGGCGATGAGGCCGAGCTTCGCGAGAAAGGCCGGGTTCGCGACATATTCGGCCGGGCGCACCGAGAACAGGAGCACGCCTGTCAGAACGGTGAGCACGATGCCCACCGCCGCGATGCGCGTCAGGAAGGACGCCAGCACCGGGAGCGGATGGCGCCGGAAGAGGCCGACGAGCCGCAGATCGAGCGGCACGATGGCGCCGACGATGAGTCCAATCGAGGCAATATGCGCCGCGTTGAGAAGGAGATAGGCAAGGCTCGAGCGCCGCAGCAGCGCCGCGCCCGGCCAGGCGGCGAGTGCCTGGAGCGCCTCGCTGAAGAACCCGCTCAATTGGTCCTGATGCGTTCAGGATAAATGTCGTAGGTCTTGCCGCCAACAGTGATGCGCACGGCCTTCATCCGTTTCTCGCCCGCATCCTGCGAGCGGTTGCCGATGGCGACGATCTCATCGCCGACCTTGGCCGAGCTTTCGACGAAGCCCGCCCGCTCCGTCTGGCGCGGATTGCCGAGCTCGACGCGCCATACGCCATCGGAGGCGGTCTCGATGTCGAGGGTCGGATGCGGGGGACCGATATAGATGTCGCGAATCGTGCCCTTGAGCTCGATCTGGTCTGCATCCGCCCATGACCAGCCGTGATGGGCCGCGGCGCCGGCCAGCACCGGCAGCACGAACATCGATGCGACGAAGAGGCGCGCCACGATTACGCGCGCGAATTGTCCTGCAGTGCGCTGCGAGCCCATGGTGCGCTCCCTTGCGGCGGATGCAAGCGGACGCAAACGGTAGGGAGGGCGCTACGTCCGGTCAACGACCGGCCGATCAACTATCGGCGAGCGACGAGTCCTCAGAAGAACGATCGCACCAGTCCGCCGACAAGCATGTTCCAGCCGTCGATGAGGATGAAGAACAGCACCTTGAACGGCAAGGCGATCACCGTTGGCGGCATCATCATCATGCCCATGGACATGACGAGTGTCGCCACGATCATGTCGATGACGAGAAAGGGCAGGAGGATGAGAAAGCCCATCTCGAAGCCGCGGCGCAGCTCCGAGATCATGAAGGCCGGAATGATGATGCGCAGGTCGATCGCCTCGCCTTCGGCGCGCGGCGCGAAGGAACCGGCGGCGAGGTCGTCGAAGAGCTGCAGATCCTTCTCGCGTACATGGCGCAGCATAAACTCGCGGAAGGGCGCCGAGACCTTCTGGTAAGCCTCCTCGTGGGAGATCCTGTTCTCCGTCAGGGGCTTGAGGCCCTCCTCCCAGGCTTTGTCGAAGGTGGGCGCCATGACGTAGAAGGTCATGAACAGCGCGAGCGAGATCATCACGATGTTCGCCGGTGTGCTCTGGAGGCCAAGGCCCGAGCGCAGGAAGGACAGGGCGATGACAAAACGGGTGAAGCTGGTCACCATGATGAGCAGCCCCGGTGCCAGCGACAGCACCGTGAGCAACGCGATCATCTGCACGATGCGGCCGGTCATCGCGCCCTCACCGCCCGGCAGGAGCTGGCCAAGGTCCGGCAGCTGGTTGTTGGCCTGGGCGAAGACGGCACCCGTCGTCAGGGCAAGAATCGGCAGGGCGAGCCCTGCGGCGAGGAGCGGTCGACAACGCAACTTCATGGACCGGGTACCCTTCACTGCACGATCATCGTCTCGATGAGCAGCTCGCGCACGCGCCCGTCGGCGCGCACCCGGGCCCGCTCGTTGAGGTCTTCGCGCAGGTGCTGCAGACCGCTCGGCCCCTCGATCTGGGCCAGTGTCAGCGTCTTCACATAGGCCATCATGTCCTGGCGGATCTCGCCGCTCATGACGTCCGGATTCTCGATGGTGCCGTTGTCGAAGATGATGGAGGTCTCGAGGCGCACCCACACGTCGGCCGGCTCGGAGAGGTTCGCCACCACCGGCTCGAGCGTTTTGATGACGGTGTTGCCGGAATATTTGAGCGGACGCGGTGTACCCTGCGCCGCCTCCTTCTCCGCGTTGGCGAGGCGCTTGACGGTATTGGCGAGGTGAATGCCCGACAAGCTGCCGACACCGAGCGCGATCAGCGTCAGCATGACAAGCGCAGGTAGCCAGCGCTCGCCGCCACCTGCCTCCTTCTTCCGCTTCTTCAATAACGGCGCCCGCGCCATGTGCCTGCCTCTCGCCTGCCCGCCGCGTCAGAACGGCACGATGAGATCGTAGATCTGCTGTCCCAGCGCCGGCTGCTGCACCTCCATGCTGCGCCCACGCCCGCCGTAGGAAACCCGCGCCTCGGCGATCTTGTCGTAGGCGATGGTGTTGTGGCGCGAGATGTCGGACGGCCGCACGATGCCGGCGATGTTGAGGACGCGCAGTTCGTAGTTGACACGAACCTCCTGTGAGCCGCTGATGAGGAGGTTGCCGTTCGGCAGTACCTCCGTCACGACGGCAGCCACCGTGAGCCGCAGTTTCTCGGAACGGTCGATCTGCCCCTTGCCCTTGGTGTTCGAGCGCGAATTGATGGCAAGGTTGCCGAAGATCGAGTCGCTCGTGGTGCTGTTGCCGTAACCGAGGTCGAGGCCAAAGTTGACGTTCGAATTGCGCGAGCGATCGCTCTCGTTGTCGAACTGCGCCTTGTCGTCCATCAGGATGGTGACGGTGATGACATCGCCGACCTGACGCGCGCGCGGATCGGCAAAAAGGTCGCGCGTGCGATCAGACCACAGCGAATGATAGCTGCCCGGCCGCTTGTAGGCGGCATAGGCGGTCGTGGGCAGCGGCTCACGCTGTACATTGAGGCCGTAGCCTACCGGCGTCATGTTGGGCTCGCGCCCGATCTCGTCCACCTTGACGGCGCAGCCGCCGGAGAACAGCGCGAGGAGAACGGCGAAAGTGCCGCAAAGGGTCGTCTTCATCACGATTTCTCCGCCGCTCGCTCACGCGGGGCACTGTCGATGAGCGTGCCCGTGAGCTGGGCGGCGCGCCCCGGCTCCATCTCGTTCAGGATGGCGCTGGAGATGCGCGGGTTGAGCCTGGCGATGATGGCGGCGGCCTTCTCGTCCTTGAGACTGGCGAGTTGCTGGGCCGCGGCATCGGGCCGCATGCGACTGAAGATGGCGACGAGCCCCTCGTCCGCCTGTTTCAGGAACTCGTTGCGCCGGCGCAGCCACTCCTCGTATTCGGCCCGCTTCTTCTCCAGCTGAACGATGCGCTGCTCGATGTCCTTCTCGAGCGAGGAGAGTGTCTGCATCTGCCAGGCGAAGCGCGCGTCTGCCGCCGCGTCGGCCACATTGGCGCAATAGGGATTGGTGCGGGCCGCCTCCGCCTGGGCGCGCGCCGTCTGCACCGCATCCTGGGCCGCGGCCCCGTGGCCGAGCCCGGCAATCGCACCCGCAACGGTGATCGTGGCAAACATGCGCATGATCAGCGACCTTTCCTCCCGTCGCGCGGGTCGAGCGTGTCTTCCCGCATCCACTGTCCGCCTGTCCTTCCGCCCCACTTCACGAGGGTCTCACTGCACGACGAGGTCGGCCTGCAGGGCGCCGGACGTCTTGATGGCCTGCAGGATGGAGATGATATCGCTCGGCTTCAGGCCGACCTGGTTGAGACCGCGCACGAGCGTCTGCAGGTTGGAGCCCTCGATGATGCCGACGCGGCCCGTCTGCTCGCGCGCCTGCACCTCCGTGCGCGGCACGACGACGGTCTGACCTTCCGAGAACGGCTCTGGCTGCGAGACCATCGGCGTTTCCGTGACCCGGACCGTCAGGTTGCCGTGGGTCACGGCAACGGTCGATATCTGCACGTCGGCGCCGATGACGACAGTACCGGTGCGCTGGTCGATAACCACGCGCGCCGGTGTGTCCGGCGCCACCCTCAGTTCGCCTATCTCAGCGATGAAACGGGCCGGATTGACGTTCGCTGGCCGCTCCAGGACCACACTGCGGAAATCGCGCTCCCCTGCGACGCGCCGGCCAAAGCGGCGCATGGAATAGGCGTTGATGGCATCAGCGATGCTTGCCGCCGTCCTGAAGTCCGGGTTGTGCAGTTGCAGGACGAGCCGCCCGATGTCGCGCAGCCCGCCGGGCACCGTGCGCTCGACGAGCGCGCCGTTCGGGATGCGGCCGGCCGTCGGTACGCCTTGGGTCAACGTCTCCGCCTCGCCCTGAGCCGAGAAGCCGGACACGGCGATCGGCCCCTGCGCCACGGCATAGACCTGGGCGTCGCCGCCCGTCAGCGGCGTCACGAGCAGCGTCCCACCCCGCAGCGATGTCGCGTCGCCCATGGAGGACACGGTGACGTCGATACGCGAGCCGACACCGGCGAAGGCCGGGATGTTGGCCGTCACCATCACCGCGGCGACATTGCGCGTGCGCAGGTTGCTGCCACGCACGTTCACGCCCATGTAGTCGAGCATCGACTGTAGCGACTGCTCGGTGAAGGGCGAGTTGCGCAGCGTGTCGCCTGTCCCGGACAGGCCGGTGACGAGGCCGTAGCCGATGAGCTGGTTGTCGCGCACGCCCTGGATGCTGGCAATATCCTTGATGCGCGTTGCAGCCGCCGCGGGCCCGCCGAGCAATAATGCGCCGATGACGCAGGTGGCGATGGCAAACATGGGCCGCATCATGGGACGCCCACCCGGATCGATCCATCCGGCTGCACGACGCCCGAGACGATGAGCCCACTGTCAACATTGCGCACGCGGATATGCTCTCCCGCGCCCGCCGACTGCAGGGGCGTCGCGAGCGCCGTGATGATGAGCCCGTCCGCCTCGAAGACGAGCCGTGCGGCAACGCCGCGCTTCACGATTTCGGGCTCGCTCACCGCGTTGTAGGGGATCGGGTTGCCCGGAAGCAGCATGCGCCGCGCGCTCTTGCCGATCACCTGCCCAGCGTCCACGACGCTGGCGAAGCGGGCCGTGTAGCCGGGCGGGAAGGCCCGTTCGGTCAGCATGCTCTCCGTGATGACATCGCCGGGCCGGATGGTCATCGCCGGGACCGGCAGCATGTCGGCGCGCACAAGCGTCGGCGTGAGCGCCGCCAACATGGCAATGAGGCCGGCCAGGGGCCGGATCGTGCCGGACATGCGCGATGCTGTGCCGGTTGCCATGGCGATCACCAGCCCGATCAACGGATGCCCTTGGAGACGGTGGCTGCCATCTCGTCCGCAGCCTGGATGACCTTCGAGTTCATCTCGTAGGCGCGCTGGGCGCTGATGAGTTCTGTGATCTCCTTGACCGGATCCACGTTCGAGGATTCTAGATAGCCTTGCAGGATCTTGCCGTAGCCAGGGTCGCCGGCCACGCCGAGGACGGCCTCTCCAGAAGCGGTCGTCTCGCGGTAGAGGTTGTCGCCGAGAGGTTCGAGTCCGGCATCATTGGCGAAATTCGCCATGACGAGCTGGCCGAGTTCCTGCGGCGCTGCCTCGCCCGCCACCTTTGCGAAGACCTGGCCGGTGGCATTGACCGAGATCTCGATGGTGTTTTCCGGCACCACGATGTTCGGCTGGACGAGATAGCCCTCGATGGTCACGAGCTGTCTGTCGGCATTCTTGTTGAAGGAGCCCGCGCGCGTATAGAGGAGCTCGCCATCCGGCCCCGTGACCTGGAACCAGCCGCGGCCGTTGATGGCAAGATCGAGCTCGTTCGTCGTCTGGGTCAGCGGCCCCTGCCGGTGCACGTAGCGGATGGCCGCCGCCCGCACGCCGAGGCCGAGCGTTGCCCCTTCCGGGATCGGCGCCGTATCGGCGACGTTCGGAATGCCCTGCATCCGCTCAACTTGATAGAGCAGGTCAGCGAACTCGGCGCGCGCCCGCTTGTAGGCCGTGGTGTTGATGTTGGCGATGTTGTTGGCGATGACCTCAACATTGGTCTGCTGGGCGTTCATGCCCGTCGCCGCGATGGCGAGTGCTCTCATCGGATCCTCCTCAGATCGCCATCCGGCTGATTTCCTGGTACGCCGAAACGACCTTGTCGCGGATCGCGATGGCCGTCTGCAGCGTCTGTTCGGCCGACATCACGGCCTGCACGACCTGCTGGACTGAGGCCTGCCCCTGGATGCCGGAGAGAGCCGTTGCCTCCCCGGTGCGCATGGTCTCCACCGCCTGGCCCGCGACTTGCGCCAGAATCTCGCTGAAATTCGTGGTCTGGCGCACGGTGGCGGCGGCGTTCACCGCCTGCATCGCCGAGAGCCGTGCCTGGGAGATCGACTGCAAGCCGCCGAGGTTCGACGTCAGGGACGAGATCTGGTCAATCATGAGGAGCTTCTCAGCAGGTCGATCGTCATGGAGATCATCGAGCGCGCCTGCTTGATCATCTGCAGGTTCGCCTCGTACGAGCGATTGGCCTCGCGCATGTCGGCCATTTCGATCAGCATGTTGACGTTGGGATATTTGACGTAGCCATCCGCATCGGCAGCAGGGTTGCCCGGCTCGTATTCGACACGGAAGGGCGCCTTGTCCTTGCCGATGCGGTCGACCTTGACGGTCGCGGCACCGAGAGCGCGGTCGAGTTCACCCTTGAAGGTGACGGTCTTTCGCGTATACGGCTCGGCCCCGGCGGTCGAGCCGGTCGACTGGGCGTTGGCGATGTTCTCGGAGACGATGCGCAGACGCACCGACTGGGCCTCGAGCCCCGCAGCGGAAAGACGGGCGGAAGCCTGTAGCGGGTCGATCATCAGGATCCCTTCACGCTCATCAGGTACATGCGGTGGAAAGACCGCACGATATTCGTATTCAACGAGTAGTCGCGGTTGATCTCGGAGGCCTTGAGCATTTCCTGCTCGACGCTGACGCTGTTGCCCGAATGGACGATCTCCCAGCTGTCGCCCTTGCCGACCTTCGTCGTCCTGGCGCCCGCCTCGTCGATGCTGATATGCCGCGCGTTGGTGGCGGCGAGCGTCAGGCGCGTCTTGTCCATGACCTCCTCGAAGGGCAGGACGTCCCGCGCCTTGTAGCCCGGCGTATTGACGTTGGAGATGTTGCCCGAGACCGTCGACTGCCGGACCGAAAGCCAGTCGGCCTGGCGGGCCGCGACCTTGAAGAGATAGACGGGGTCCAACAGAACGCCTCCTGCTGTCGAATGCCGAGGCGTTTATAGGTTGTTAACCTTGCACGAAGCTGTCCGGGACCTTTCCCCGTGGCTCAGCCGCAGAAACTGCGCGCGTTGGGCGTCCAGGCGCCGAAACCGACAGCGACGAGGTTGGCAATGACACGGCAGACGTAGCGCTTCTGCGCTGCATCATTGTTCGGCCCCGCGTGATAGCGCGCCACGGCCATCGTCCAGGTTCCCTCGCGCTCCTTCAACTCCTTGAGAAAGCGGGCGGCATATTCGACGTTGCGGCGCGGATCGAGCATGCTCTCGAGCGAGGGAAAGCGGTCGCTGTGGTAGTGGTGGTTGATCTGCATGCAGCCAAGGTCGATCAGCTTGATGCCGTCGCGACGCGCCTCGTGGAAGCGGCGCACGGCCGCCTGTGCATCTGGCGCAAAATAGGCCGTGCCGTGGATGTTCATGGCATAGGGCTGCATGGAGCCGCGCCGGCCCGTCTCCGTCAGGCCGACGGCATAGAGTACACCGACTGGTACGCCGTACTTGGCGGCGGCCCGGGTGATCTCGCCCTCGCAGACGGAGCCGCCACTGGCGGAAGCGCCCGCGTTAGAGATAGATGCCGCTGCTGCTATCGCGATCAGAAACCCGGCCCGCATGGCCATCGCCCCCTCCCTCACGCCGGGATCCCTGGGCCTGTTCCTCGCCCCGCGACGACGAGGCGCCACGGCCGCCCCCCCAAGTCTCGCCCTGGAACGCCTGCTGGCCAGCAGTCTGCTGACCGCCGCCCTGCTGCAACTGGCCGGAACCGGCATCGGCCGAGCTTATCTGGAGCGTTACCACTTCGGGCCGGTATCCGGCCGCGCGCAGAACGCCGGTGAGCGCCTCGCTGTCGTTCTGCAGCATCTGCACGGTGCGCGCATCGCTGGCGCGCATGTGCACCTCGATGCCATCGCCGACGAGCCGCAGACGCACGCTCACGCTGCCGAGATCGGCAGGATGCAGCTGGATATGCAGGATCCGGACCGGCCCACCTGCGTGCTGCCCCGTCTGCGCCTGATGCGCGGCCATCGTCGCCGCGCCGGATTGCGCATTGCCGGACGCCAGGCTGCGCATTTCCCCGGCGAGCCGCTCGCCGAGCCGCTGCAGCGTCGGGGCCGGCAGCCCCTCCCCCTGCCCGTTTCCTGCGTTCTGTACCGCGACCTTCGGGGCACGCAGTGCAGCTGTTTCGGCCGCCGGAATGGCCTGGCGCCGGCCTTCGCGCAGCGCGACAGGCGGCGCGCTCTCGATGCGTCCCTTCACCCGCGGCAGCGCCTCCTCGACCGGCTCGCCCTCTCCGGTCTGCGGCTTCACCATGCCGACCGGCTCGAAATGCGTCTCGCGCCCGGCCACCGTCATCTTCGGCAAGGGGCGCTCCTTCGGCTGCGGCGCAATGTCGACGCCGAAGCCCTGCTTCGTATCGGTCAGCCGCTGGGCGGCTGCAGGACGCTTGTCGACCTCCGCCTCCTGCAATGCCGCGCCGTCCGGCGCGGCGGCGGCCTGTTTCGGCCCTGGTCGGTCCGACACCGGCAGGCTCAGCCCTTCGGCCCCGCTTGTCCGCGTGTGGCGAACGCCGCCCTCCACACCACCGCCCGCCTTTCCTTCCGCGTTGTCCGGCAGCGCTTCAGCACCCTCACCCTCGGCGGAGCGAGGATCGAGGGGCCCGGCTTCTTCCCCCGCGCCTGCCGCTTCGCCGAGCCGCTCGACCAGCGCCCGCAGCGATCGTGCGGGCATGGCGTCGGCCCGGTCCTCCGCCTGCGCTGCGGCGCCGCGCGCTCCCGCGCCCTGTACCTTCTCGAGGAGGGTCCTGAAGGCATCCCCCCCCTGCTTGTCGTAAGCCTCGCCCCTCGCGCCACTGTCGGCCGCCACATCGCGCTGGGCCGGCATGCGCAGGAAGGACGGATCGAGCATCGTCATTCTTTGTCTCCCTTCGCCCCTTCGAGCAGGGCATCCACCGCTCCGATGAGTTCCTGCGCCCGCGTGATCGTTGGCGTCGGCTGCTGTACGACGGATGTTGCAACGGGCGTCGGCCGAGCCGGACTGGCGGCCGGCGTCCCCGCCTGCAGCGGCTGCTGGGGATCGGCGGGCGGCGATGCCGCGCGTTGCGGTGCCCGAGCGGAGGGGGGCCGGTTGGCCGGCGTCGGACGGGGTGCCTCAGCGCCAGCCGTCGCCGCAGGCTTCGCGCCAGGGCGCACCTGTCCGGCCTTCGGCTTCGGTTCCTCCTTCTGCTTCGGCTCCGGCGCGATCGGCTCGTCGATCTCGCCCGTTTCCGGCAGGGCAGCCGGCCATTGGCGAATATGCCTTGCGAGCCCTTGCGCAATGTCGAGCAGTTCGAGATCCGCCGCCGACAGGCGCGTGCGATCGATGCGGCGCAACTCCGCGCGCGCTTCGTCATAGCCGTTTTCGGTCACGATCTTGGCTGCAGCCTGATAGAGGCGTGCACGTTCAGCCGTTTCCTCACCCGGACGAGAAAGGGCCAGTGCCTGCCGGGCCGTATGGATGGCCGCCTCGATGCGCCCTTCGTAAACTGAGGCGCGCGAGACGAGCAGATAGAGATCGCGCCGGGTGGTCGGGTCGAGACCCGAGAGCATGCCATCGAGGCGGCCGAACCGGTCCCGATCCTTCGTGAAATCGAGACGCGTCAGAGCGGCGGCGAAACGCTGCTGGAAATTGCCGGCATAGACGGAATGCCGATAGCGGCGCATGTAGCGCTCCGCCAGCATCTCGAAACGATCGAGGTCACCGAGCTGGCTGGCAACAAAGATTTCGCGGCGCAGGGCCGCCTCCTCCACCAGGGTTCCCGGCATCAGCAGGCGGGCAACGGCCAGCATTTCCATGGCCTCGGACGGCTTGTCACGCACCATGAGGGCCGCCTTGACAAGGGCGATCTGCCCGCCGAGACCCGGTGCCAGGCCGCGTGGCGCCACCGGCTGGAGCAGGTTGCGTGCCTCGTCCTCCCGTCCCTCGACATAGGCAAGCGCACCGAGAAGCAGCCGTTCGTCCACATTGGGCCTCTGCTCGAAGCCGAGGAGGTGGCGGATGACACTTGGTTGTCCACCGCTGAGCAGGTAGACGACGGCAGCCCGCGCGTTCCGCGGCTCCTGCCATACCGTCGCCGGCGCCGCCATGAAACGCTCCTCGATCAGCTTGAGCAGGGCACGCTGGCCGGTATGGGCCGCCGTCGAGCCCGCCGCGATCTGATCCTGCATGCGCTGCAGCGTCCGCACCAGCTCGTATGGCTGGGCCTCCATCTCCTCCCCAGCGGCCGGCGCGGCCCCTGCGAGCGCAATGAAGCCGGCAAGAACGGCGGCGGCCAGCGCCCTCACGGGCTCTCCTCCTTGAGGAGAATCTCGATGCGCCGGTTCTCCGCCGCATTCGGATCATCGGGAACCTTCAGCAGCCGGTCCGCATGGCCCTCCACCCGCTCGACCCGGCTGTCCGACAACCCGCCACGCACCAGCATGTAGACGGCCATGTGCGCGCGCGCCGTCGACAGGCGCCAGTTGTCGTAATCCGCCGAGCGGAAGGGGCGGCCATCGGTATGCCCGCGCACGACGACCTTGCCCGGACGCTTCGACAGCGTCTCGGCGATGCGCTGCATGATGCGGACCACCTGCGGCTGCGGCTCGGCCGAGCCGATGGCGAACATGCTGAAATTGGCCTCGTCGGTGAGGCTGATCAGCGTGCCCTCGCCCGACTTCTCGATCTGGAGATGGGGCACGGCCGCCCCCTCGCCGGAGAAGGCCGCCTGCAACTCCTGCCGAAGGGCCGCCAGTTCGTCGCCGGTCTCGGCAACCGCAGCAGCCTTTTCACCGGCCGCGCTCTCGCTCGTCGCGGCCGGGACGCCCGCCGCATCGCGCGCCAATGCGTCCGGTTTGACCCCCTTCGGCGCCTCGTTCACGGTGCGCGGCTCGCCGGGGGTTTCCTCCCGCGCAGGCCGAAGCGGTACCGTGCGCCAGTAGGTCGGATCGAACGGATCGCGGTGGGCCTCGCCGCCGGTGATGCCAATGTCCGCCGTCTCGCCCATGACGAGGTCAACACTCGTCGGGACCGGCTTCGGATCGTTTGTTGCGGCTGTTTCGGAGGCGAGTTGCGCCAGGATGGCGTAAGGATCCTGGAAGAGGGCGCTGTCCTTGTACCGGGCCTGGGGCGCCTGCGCACTGCGGCTGGCAACGCCTTCCCCGGCGCCCGGTCCCTGCTCCCGGGGCTGGCGGCCGTCGTCGGTGCTTGCCCCCGGCCCCTGACCGGGCTGTACGTTGAGCGGCTGGCCCTGGTTGTCCGGCTCTCCGGACGGGTGACCCACGGTCGGGTCGCGCAGACCCTTGCGGTCCGTGACACTGTCGGCGAGCTTGAGCGGGTTGAAATATTTCGCGACCTCGCTGCGGGTCGTCTGGTCGGTCACGTTGATCAGCCACATGACCAGGAAGAACGCCATCATCGCCGTCATGAAATCGGCATGGGCAATCTTCCACACGCCGCCGTGGTGGGCTTCCTCTTCATCCAGTTGGCGCCGGACGAGGATGATTTCGGAAGGGGTCTTGTCGTTCATGACGCGTCCTGCCCAACGGCTGCCGCGAGCTCGGCCGCCCAGTCGGCGAGCCGCGTTTCGATGACCGTGTCGTCGGCGACGACACGCACGTCCGGCCCGGCGCCGGGCACAAAGCGCACGGAGGCCGCCAGATCGCCCAGATGGCTGGCGAGTGCGGCGGCGAGGTCGTCCGACGCACTGATCTCGATCAGCTCGTGCCGTGTCGTCTCTGCCAGGGTGCGCACGGCATCGGCAAGCGCCGCCAGCGAGCGCTGGCGCTGGGCCTGCTCCAGGAATGGCGTCAGCGTCCGCGCCAGCGCGGCCGACAAGCGCGACTGCATGGAATCGAAGGCAGTGTGCATCGCCCCGGCAAGGGCCTCGCCTTCCGTACGCGCCCATTCGGCCCGCGCCGCCGCCAACTGCTCCTGAAACTGCTCGCGCTCCACGCGCAGCTTGTCCTCCCAGGCAGCTTCGGCGGCGGCCCAGCCTTCGTTGCGCCCCTTGTCGAGCGCCTGGGCGATCATGATCTCGGTATCACGTGTCGGCGGTTGCACGAAGGGCGGTGGCCCGGCGCGCCGGGGCGCCGGCTGTGGCAGCCGGCGCTCCTCCGCGTCGAAATCGATGAGAAAGCTGACCAGCGGCGGTCGCGGCATCAGGCGGCATCCTCCTGATACAGCCATTGCTTGAGGATGGCCGCCGCCTGTTCCTCACTGAATTCGACCATCTGCTCCAGCCGGCGCTGCGGCGACTGGTTCATGCGTATGGTGAGCTCCTCGATGAGATTGGCTCCTTCAGCCGGACCGGCGATCTGCGGCACCTCCGTCCCGGGTGGCAGGGCGGGCTCGCCGGTCGCCGCAGCGACTTGCGTCTCCTCGGCTGGCGGACGGGCGAGGATGGCGGCGACGGCCGGCTTCAGACCGAACCAGATGACGAGCAGGGCGACGACAAGGATGGTCGCGGCATTGATGAAGTTGCCGGACTGGCGCACCAGGAGTTCGCCGATGCCGATCGGCGGGACAGGCTCCAGATTGCGCGAATCGGCGACGAAGCTGACGGAGGACACCTTGACCTGATCGCCGCGGTCCGTGATCGCTCCCGCCGCCGATGCGACCAATTGTTCGATCTCCCGGATCTGCTGCGCGATCGCCGCATCGGTTGCGCCCTCGCCGGCCAGCGACGCGAGGCGCTCGCGATTGACGAGCACTGCGATCGACAGCCGTTCGACGCGGTAGCCGTCCCGCACGGTCTCCACCGTCTTGCTGGAGATCTCGTAGTTCGTGACTTCCTCGCGCCGCTGGTTGTCCTCGCTCGACACCTCGCCGCCGTTGGCCTGCACCTGCTCGTTGGGCAGGTTCTGCTGCACGGTCGTCGGGTTCTGGTTGTTGCTGTTCTGCGAGACCTCGGTCTCGCGGATGGTGCGGATCGAGCGCTCCACCCGCGACTCGGGGTCGTAGATCGTCTCATTCGTGCGCGTGCGGTCGGTGTTGAGACGCGCGGCGACGCTGACCTCGAAATTGCTGAGGCCGAGATAGGGAACGAGCGTCTTGCGGATGTTATCCTGGATCTCGAGGCTCACGGTGCGCTCGAGATTGGCCATCCGCCCGGTTGCGGCGCTCGCTGCGTCGTCGCCGGCGAGCACCAGCGTGCCGTCGGTGTTGAGCACCGTCACCTTGTCGATGCTCATGCCCGGAATGGCGGCTGCGACGAGGTGGCGGATGGCGCGCGCGGGCGTGACGCTGTCGGCCGTCTCCGTACGGATGACGACGGAGGCGGAGGCCGGCTGCTCCTCGCGCCGGAAGGAGCCGCGGTCCGGCAGCACGATGTGCACGCGCGCGGCCTTGATGCCGCTCATCGTCTGGATGGTGCGTGCGAGTTCCCCCTCAAGCGCGCGCACGCGCGTCACCTCCTGCATGAAGGAGGTGAGGCCGAGCGAACCGAGATCATTGAAAAGCTCATAGCCGGAATTGGCGCTTTGCGGCAGGCCCTTCTCGGCGAGCAGCATGCGCGCGCGGGCCGTGTTGCCATAGTTGACCAGCACCGACGTGCCGTCGGCACTCACGTCGAACGGGATGCCGGCATCCTTGAGAACGGCGCCCATGCGCGACACGTCCTCGCGTGTCAGGCCGGTGTAGAGCGGCTCCTGTTGCGGGCGGCTGAGGTAATAGGCGCCGAGCCCGACGACGAGGAAGACGGCAAGGCCGATGAAGCCGAGCGCGATCAGACGCCGCGTCCCCAGGTCCCGGATGTTGGCCCAGAGCTGTTCGGCCTGTGCACGAGAGGTCATGAACTGCTTCTTGCTCCTGCCAAAAATGCTCTTGTCGCCCTTGCGATGCGGACCGCTGCGGTTTTGGGCGAGAGACCAATGCCGCGCATCCCGCCGCAAAACCTCGGCGCACAACGTCGCGTTGTGGTGCCGCAGTCTCCCGCGCGAACCTTGTCCGGAGGTTGCAAAGAAAAAGGCCGCGCCCGGCGGGCGCGGCCTTTCGCATTCGGCAAAGCGTCAGTATTAGCCGCGGAAGAGCGACAGGACGTTCTGCATGGAGGAGTTCGCGATGGAGAGGGCCTGGATGCCGAGTTGCTGCTGCACCTGCAGCGCCTGCAGCTTGGTGGATTCCTCTTCCATGTTGGCGTCGACCAGCTGGCCGACACCGCGCGTGATGGCGTCCGACAGCGCAGTGACGAAGTCGTTCTGGATATCCACGCGCTTCTTGATGGAGCCGAGGTAGGAGGCTGAGTCCGTCAGCTGGTTGAGGACTGCATCGACGCCCTTCGTGACGTTCTCAAGCTCCGTGAGGTCCGCAGCAGCGTTCGTCACGCCACTGATGTCGAAGGTGAAGACCGAAATCTTCGCGCCGGCAGTGCCCGTACGCTGGGTCACGGCAGTGAACGTGTAGGCAGTGCCGGTATCATCCTCAAGTGCCTCGTCGTAGAGGCCGACCTGACCGTTCGCATCGAACAGGTGCATCTTGGAAATGTCGATGTCGATCTTGTCGATCGAAACGGCACCGCCGGCCCGCGAGAACGAGGCGACGACGGCGCGGATGTTGTTGTAGGCGGTCGCGCTCGAGTCGACGTCGAGCCAGTTCTCGCCGTTGAACACCGCCGACGAGGCAGAGGCCTTGAGCTGGTTCTGCAGGTCGGTGATCTCGGTCTGCACCTTGGCGCGGTCGACGCCGGCGTCACGGGCAGCGACGAGCTTCTTCTTGATCTCGGTGACGATTTCCTTCGTCGTGTCGAGCGCGGTGTACATCGTATCGATGGTCGCGGCGCCGAGACCGATGGCGTCCTTCACCGCCGAGAGGGCGGCGTTGTCGGACTTCATGGTGGTGGCGATCGACCAGTAGGCGGCGTTGTCCGACGCCGTCGACACGCGCATGCCCGTCGAGATGCGATTCTGGACCGACGAGAGATTCTTGTTGGTGGCCGTCAGCGTCTGCAGAGCAGTCATCGCCGAGGCATTGGTCAGCAAGCTGGACATGGCTTTCGTCCCTTCGCATTGAGATGTGGATTGTTTGAAAGGGACATGCCGGGCTCGCACCGGCATAGCGGAGCGGCATCATGCCTTTGAGGGGCGCCGCGGCACAGCGCAGCCTCAATCCGCTATAGGTGAGCCGAGATTAGAAGGGCAAGCTTGTGCGGGGCTTGCGTGGTGGCGGGTGCCGGCACTGCAGGACACAGGGAGCCGATCATCCCTGCCATCCTACATACAAACATCCAGCCTATGACAGCACTGAGCCAGCTATATGTCGTCATGGCCGGGCTTGTCCCGGCCATCCACGCCCCCCAACGTTGCCCGACGGTTCAAGACGTGGATGCCCGCGACGAGCGCGGGCATGACGCCGGGAACCGCCGTTCAGGTATCTTGGCTGGGAGTGCAGCACACCCTGCCTATTCGTCTTGGCCGGGCTTGTCCCGGCCATCCACGCCTCCAACGCTGCTCGAAGTTCCAGGCGTAGATGCCAGCGACAAGCACGGGCACGAGGATGGGAAATGCTGCGCTTCGCAACCCCCGCTCCAGCATCCGTCAATCGAACCGCCGCGCAGCCGTGGCGGATACTTATGGAAGCATCCTCATAGAAAAAGGCCGCGCTTCTTGCGAAGCGCGACCCCTTCACGGTGCAGCTTACCGTCGTCTTAGCGGAAGAGCGACAGGATGTTCTGCGTCGAGGAGTTGGCGATGGAGAGGGCCTGGATGCCGAGCTGCTGCTGCACCTGCAGCGCCTGCAGCTTGGTGGATTCCTCTTCCATGTTGGCGTCGACCAGCTGGCCGATGCCGCGCGTCACAGCATCCGACAGCGCAGTGACGAAGTCGTTCTGGATGTCCACGCGCTTCTTGACGGAGCCAAGGTAGGAGGCCGAGTCCGTCAGCTGGTTGAGGACTGCATCGACGCCCTTCGTGACGTTCTCAAGCTCCGTGAGGTCCGCAGCAGCGTTCGTCACGCCACTGATGTCGAAGGTGAAGACCGAAATCTTCGCGCCGGCAGTGCCCGTACGCTGGGTCACGGCAGTGAACGTGTAGGCAGTGCCGGTATCATCCTCAAGTGCCTCGTCGTAGAGGCCGACCTGACCGTTCGCATCGAACAGGTGCATCTTGGAAATGTCGATGTCGATCTTGTCGATCGAAACGGCACCGCCGGCCCGCGAGAACGAGGCGACGACGGCGCGGATGTTGTTGTAGGCGGTCGCGCTCGAGTCGACGTCGAGCCAGTTCTCGCCGTTGAACACCGCCGACGAGGCAGAGGCCTTGAGCTGGTTCTGCAGGTCGGTGATCTCGGTCTGCACCTTGGCGCGGTCGACGCCGGCGTCACGGGCAGCGACGAGCTTCTTCTTGATCTCGGTGACGATTTCCTTCGTCGTGTCGAGCGCGGTGTACATCGTATCGATGGTCGCGGCGCCGAGACCGATGGCGTCCTTCACCGCCGAGAGGGCGGCGTTGTCGGACTTCATGGTGGTGGCGATCGACCAGTAGGCGGCGTTGTCCGACGCCGTCGACACGCGCATGCCCGTCGAGATGCGAGTCTGCGTCGCGGTCATGTTCTTGTTGGTGGCCGTCAGCGTCTGCAGAGCAGTCATCGCCGAGGCATTGGTCAGCAAGCTGGACATGCTTTCGTCCCTTCACATTGAGATGTGGATTGTTTGAAAGGGACATGCCGGATTTGAACCGGCATAGCGGAGCGGCATCATGCCTTTGAGGCGCAAGCTAGGACCGCCTCAATCCGCTATGTTTTCCACCTTAGCTTGCAAATATTACCGGTTTGTTGCCATGCGTGCACGCCAAAAATAGAAGCGCTTCCTCGCCGGCCGGCGAGGAAGCGCCTTCAAGGGGATAAGGGCGTGCGGCAGCTCAGCCGCGGTCGACGAACATGTAGCCCATATAGCGCTTGGCCTCGATCGGGTCGTAGCCGAGCCGCTCGCGCAGCTTCTTGCGCAGCTTGCTGACGTGGCCTTCGACCACGCTCTCTTCCACCGCCTCGTTGTAAAGACCGTAAATGGCGTTGAACAGCTGCATCTTGCTGACGCGCCGGCCGCGTGCGCGCACCAGATATTGCAGGATGTGACGTTCGCGGCGAGGCAACGTCACCGCCTCGCCGTCGATCTCCGGATCGCGGCCGTCGTAAAAGACCTTGAGCCGGCCAATCGTGGTCTTCTCTTCGGCGCTGTTCACGCGCCGCCACACGGCCTCTGCCCTCGCCAGGATTTCCTTTACGTGGACCGGCTTGCGAACCACGTCGTCGATCCCGGCGGTAAAGAGCTCGAGCGTCTGTTCCAGCGAGCGCGTCTCGCTCAACGCGATGATCGGCGCACGGCTGTGGTTGCGGATGAGCTCGGGATAGCTCGAGCGGTCGGCAAAGTCGCCGAGCACGAACCCCTGCACCGCATTGAGATCCACGGTCGATGCCGTCTCCAGCCATTCCCGGAACTCGCCCGAGTAGAAGCCCATGGACGGCACGCCCTCGCGCCCGAAGCTTGCCACATAGCCGGATGTGACAAGTTGCCTTTCGTCAACAACGATATACACAGCCTGACCCCCCAGCCCGTTCGAAAAATCAGTCATCACGCCACACCCGATCAATCAAGATCAGGCACGCAGCACTGATTTACCTTGATAAGGCGACATATATCGTTTGGTCATTACACAATTATAATATCTGCGATTTTATCGTTCTGTAGATATCAGCTCCATATCTCCCCTCTCGTGAGAGAGGAATACGCACTCCACCCCGCACTCGACCGCCGACAGCGACAGGCAATGCCCGGACAAGCCTGAGCACGGAAGATGCCGTCACATGGAGCGACCGATCATCCGTCGACGACACCCAACACGCCGCAGCGATCCTGAAGCCTTGACGACGACACCTGAAACGGCCGCGCCAACAGCGAATCAGCAATTCAAGAATTATTAATCATCCGTTAAGAGTCAATACGTTTTGTATCGATTTGGAATGCATGTGCTGCACTGAGTCATTTTTGCATCGGTCCGCTACAATTATCGCTAAAATTTTAACGGCAGCGCCATGCCACCAGCGCGCGAAAAGCGCTTGAAACGGCCATCTCATCAGCCTTCAGCCGACCCGATGACTTGAGCCCTGGAGTGCGGTGGAGAACGCGCGGGACATCAGCGATGCGGGAACGTCCCGGCAGGGTGTCATGGGCGCGCGGCAGCATCGCGGCCAGCCGTCACCCCCGGCGGGAGCGCACCACCGATGTGACTGCCGCGCTCCAGGCGACGTGGACGGCGCGCGTCACATGCCCGTCGCCGGACTGCAGATCGACGAGGCCCGAGCGCATGACCTTGCGCACGATGCGCAGGTAGCCGCGGCCCTGGCTGGTGATCACGACGGCTTCCCGACCGATGAGGTTACGCGGACTATCCCCCGTTCGGTCACAGACAACGATGTCGCCGGGATCGTAGCGCGGCTGCAGCGCCGTCCCGGCGATCCGGAAGCCTATGGCCTGTGGCGACATGGCGACGGGCGTCTCGACGCTGAAAACCGCACGCGGCGGCCCCGCCCTCAGCCGGGGCCGGACGCTGCCGCCGTCGCCGACCTCCCCGGCGATGTCGAGATGGTGTCGCCGGGGATGTCGGCCCTCCCCGGTCAGGAGCCAGGCGAGACTGACGTTGAGACGCGCCGCATAATGCTCGGCAACGGCAGACCGAATGCCGCGCAAGCCGTTCTCATGGGCGCGGTAGGTCACCTCACTCCAGCCGAAGGCCCGCGCCGCCGCAGCCGCACTGGCAAAGCCCGCGCGGCGCCGGGCCGCCCGGAGGCGCTGAGCGATGCTGTTCTCGGAATTCATTCCGGCCCCCGGCAGGAGGAGGCCCAGCAGGAACGAGACGCCGCAGGACGACGCAACTTCCGCCCCCCAATCGTCGAGGGCATCCGCTCGAAGTCGAGCCGCGCCCATCTACAAGTCTCTGATATTAAAAGTTGCTGCCAGGCAAGACAAGCCGGACCGGCAGCAGCCTGCCAGACCGTCTCGGACCAGCAGAAACCATCGGATTTACACGCTTAAAATACAAAGTGGCACGCCCTGCCCCCGGCAGGGCGTGCGCCACAGGCCCATTCGAACGAATGCGCAGAGGATTACTGCTCAGCGAAGACCGCCTCGATCTTGCCTTTCAGTGTCTGCGCATTGAACGGCTTGATGATGTAGTTGTTGACGCCGGCCTTCTTGGCAGCGACGACGTTCTCGGACTTCGCCTCGGCGGTCACCATGATGAAGGGCGTGTGGGCGAGCTTCTCGTCGGCGCGGACCTGCTTGAGCAGTTCGTAGCCAGTCATCGGCTCCATGTTCCAGTCGCTGATGACGAGACCATAGTCGCGCTCCTTCATCTTGGCGAAGGCCTCGGTGCCGTCGGCCGCCTCGTCGACATCCTGAAAGCCGAGCTGTTTCAACAGGTTGCGGATGATGCGAACCATGGTCTTATAATCGTCGACCACGAGGATCGGCATCGAAAGATCAAGCGCCATAGTTCACTCCACCGCTTTGCACTTTGTTGACAGGGGCGCATTTCGCTGCGCGGAGACTCTTGCAGAAAACTTGCACGAAGCTTGCATGACGGAAGCCGGACCGTTTGCCTTGGTTGAAGCCGAGCACGTATAGTAACGCCCTGAATTGACCAATCCTTAAAAAGGGAGGTGCCGATGACTGCGGGCCATCGGCCGTTTCGCATCGAATCCATGGTCGAGACCGGTTTCGGCGACACACTCATGGGGAGCCCGGCGGTGTCGGCGCAGCTCGAACAGATCACGCAGCAGCTCGCCGAGTTGCGCACTCTGGTCGAAGCCATCAACAGCCGCGACGAGCGAATCGGTCAGATCTCGGAAGGTGGCGCCTTTTGGCAGGATGTCGACGCCATCCAGCGCAGCATCCAGAGGACGAAGCTGGAGCTCGCGACACTTCATGCCAAGGGTCTGCGCGGCGAGCAGAAGAGCCGCGTGACAGACGAGCTCGACGCCGTCGTCTCGGACACCGAGAGCGCCACGGAGACGATCCTCTCCTCGGCGGAGGCCATCAACGACGCCACAGGCGTGCTGATGGAGCAGCTCACGGGCGAGCAGCAGGAACTCGCCAACCACATCTACGAGCAGGTTATCCGCATCTTCGAGGCCTGCAACTTCCAGGATCTCACCGGCCAGCGCATCGGCAAGGTGGTCGGCACGCTCAAGTTCATCGAGGAGCGTGTCGCCAGCATGATGGAAATCTGGGGCGGGCCGGACAGCCTCTCGAGCCTTGCCGAGGCCGAGGTGGAGGAAGAGGAGGAGAAGGGCGACGAGGCCTTGCTCAACGGGCCGCCGCTCGCCGGCGACATGAACGTCGTGTCGCAGGACGACGTCGATTCCCTCTTCCGCTGAAGAGCATCCCCACTCCCATTTCCCTTTCGCCATCGGACATCTGCTGGCGGCGGCATGAACGGCCGCCGCCAGGTACGGCCGCTCATGCCGGCTGTCCACTGACGGCGCTCGCGGGCCCGGCATTGACTCTCGCGTTCTCCTGAGTCGTTATAGAACGAAACAGGAACAAAAATCATGAGCGCGGTGCAGGATACATTGCAGGCGCTGCGGCGGAGCATTGCCGCGATCGAACCGGCGGCTTCCGAAACAGGCCGGCGCTTCACATGCGGGGCGCCGGCCGTGGATGGGCTGCTGGGCGGCGGCTTCCTCCGGGCCGCGGTGCACGAGATCTTCGCGCACGAGGAGGCGGATGCCGGCGCCGCTGCCGGTCTTGCCGCCGCCCTTGCGGCGCGAGCCGCGGCGGATGACCGCCGCGTGGTCTGGGTGCGGCAGGGTTTTTCCGTGGCGGAAACCGGCGCGCTTCACGCGCCGGGCCTTGCCGCCCTCGGGCTCGACCCGGGCCTGCTCGTCGTGGTGACGGGGCCCGATGCCACCTGCGTGCTGCAGGCGGGGGCGGAGGCCTTGCGCTGCCCGGCGCTCGGCGCCGTCGTCATCGAGCCGTGGGGCGACCCGAAATCCCTCGACCTGACGGCGAGCCGCCGCCTCGCGCTCGCGGCCGAGCAATCCGGTGTTCCCGCCCTTCTGCTGCGCATCGCGGCGACGCCCCGGCCGAGCGCGGCGGCGACACGCTGGTCGGCCGCCGCCGCCCCGTCCCGGCCGCTGGCCGCCAACGCCCCCGGCCATCCCGCCTTCGACATCACCTTGCTGCGCCATCGCGCCGGCCTTGAGGGCCGCCGCTGGCGCCTGGAGTGGCACCGTGAGCACCGTCTCTTCCGCGAGCCCGCGCCGCTATCTCGCCCTGTGGTTCCCCTTCCTGCCGGCCGACCGGCAGCGCCGGACCTCGCCCCCCTCGCCCGCACAGGCTGAGGCGCCGCTCGTCCTCGTCGAGAAGGTCTCGAGCGCGCTGCGCCTTGCCGCCGTCGACCGGCAGGGGTTCTTGCTCGGCCTCACCCCCGGCCTCACCCTGGCTGATGCGCGCGCCCGCATTCCCCATCTCGTCGCGGTGGACATGGACCGCGCGGCCGATGCCGCCCTGCTCGCCCGCCTCGCCGATTGGTGCGACCGCTATACGCCGCTCGTCGCCGTCGAGGAGCCCGACGGCCTCGTGCTCGACATCACCGGCTGCGTCCATCTCTTCGCCGGCGAGGCCGGCCTGCGCCGGACGGTGATGCAGGGCCTCGCCCGCGGTGGACTGACCGTGCGGGGCAGCGTCGCCGGCACGCCCCAGGCGGCAGCGGCGCTCGCCCGCTTCGGCCGCAAGGCGCTCGGGCGGCACGACATCGTCCCGCCCGGCGAGGAGGAGATGGCGGTGCGGCCGCTGCCGGCGGCCGCGCTCGGCGTCTCGCCGGAAGTACTGCTCGCCCTCACCCGGGCGGGGCTGAAGACCGTGGGCGACCTGGCGGAGCGCCCGCGCGCGCCGCTTGCCACCCGCTTCGGCGCGGACCTGCCGGTCCGTCTCGCGCGCATCCTGGGCCAGGAGGACATCGGCATCTCGCCGCGCCGGCCGCTGCCACCCTGCCTCGTCGAGCGGCGCTTCGCCGAGCCCGTGGCCCGCGAGGAGGACATCGACGCCGCCCTCGCCGGGCTCGCCCACCGCGCCGGCCGCATCCTCGCGGAGCGCGGCGAGGGCGGACGGCGCTTCGAGGCCGCCTTCTTCCGCGCCGACGGGCGGGTCACGCGCCTTGCGGTCGCCACCGGCCGGCCGGCGCGCGACGCGGCCGTCGTCATGCGCCTGTTCCGGGAGCGGCTCGCGGCGCTCGCCGATCCCCTCGACCCCGGCTTCGGCTTCGACCTGCTGCGCCTTGCCGTCACGGCCTGCGAGCCGCTCGGCGAGAGCCAGGTGAGCCTCGACGGGCGAATGGTCGAGGACGAGGAGGTCGCCGCCCTCGTCGATCGGCTCGGTGCCCGCTTCGGCGGGGCGGCCGTCCTCCGCCCGGCCTTCGTCGACACGCACATTCCCGAAAGGGCCGTGCGCATGGTGCCGGCGGCTCTCGACGACGACGGGACGGCGCCACCTTGCGGCTGGCCCGTCGAGCGGCCGGCCGATCCCCCGGCGCGGCCGGTCCATCTCTTCGATCCGCCACAGCCCATCGAGGCGCTTGCCGAGGTGCCGGACGGGCCGCCGCTGCGCTTCCGCTGGCGGCGCGTGCTGCACGAGATCGCCCGCGCCGAGGGACCGGAGCGGATCGCGCCCGAATGGTGGCGCGACGAGGCGGGTGAGGAGCCGACGCGCGACTACTACCGCGTCGAGGATGCGAGGGGACGGCGCTTCTGGGTCTTCCGCCAGGGCCTCTTCGGCGAAGCGCCCGCCCCGCGCTGGTTCCTGCACGGGATCTTCGCATGAGCGCTCATGCCCCAATGCCGGCGGCAGCCTATGCCGAGCTTGCTGTCACCACCAATTTCTCCTTCCTGCGCGGCGGCTCCAAGGCCGGGGACCTCGTCAAGCAGGCGCTCCTCCTCGGCCTTGCCGGCATCGGCATCGCCGACCGTAACACGGTCGCCGGCGTGGTGCGGGCCCATTCGGCGCTCGAGGAGATCAGGACGCTTCTGCAGGAACAGGGCAAGACGCTGCCTCCCTTCAGGGTCGTCGTCGGTGCCCGCCTCGTCTTCGCCGACGACACGCCCGACATCCTCGCCTATCCGGTGAACCGCACCGGCTGGGGGCGCCTGTGCCGCCTCCTCACCATGGGCAAGCTGAAAGCGGACAAGGGCGAGTGCATCCTCACCCGCGCCGATCTCGTGGCCGATGCGCGGAACCTCCTCCTCATCGTCATGCCCGGCCAGCCCGAGGGCATGTCCCTCGACATCCTCCGCGAACTGAAGGAAGCCGCTCCGGGCGCCACCTGGCTCGCCGCCGCCATGGCCCATGGCGGCAGCGACCGGCGCGACCTCGCCGGGCTGAAAGCGATCGCGGCCCGGGCCGATGTGCCGCTCCTCGCCGTCAACGACGTGCTCTATCACGAACCCGCCCAGCGTCCGCTGCAGGACGTGCTGACCTGCATCCGCGAGGGCGTCACCATCCACACGGCCGGGCGCCTCCTGGCCGCCAATGCCGAGCGGCACCTGAAGCCCCCGCAGGAAATGGCGCGGCTCTTCCGCGATGCGCCTAAGGCGATCGGCGAAACGCTGCAGGTCCTCGACCGTATCGACTTTTCGCTCTCCGAACTGAAATACGACTATCCGGAGGAGCCGGTGCCGCCCGGCAGGACCCCCCAGGACTGGCTCGAGGAGCTGACCTGGCGCTGCGCCGCCTTGCGTTATCCGCAGGGGATATCGCAGAAGGTGGAGAAGCTCCTGCGGGAGGAACTCGCCCTCATCGCCGAACTCGATTATGCGCGCTACTTCCTCACCATCCGCGACATCGTGCGCTATGCGGAGGATCATGGCATCCTCTGCCAGGGGCGCGGCTCGGCCGCCAATTCCGCCGTTTGCTACGTGCTCGGCATCACCGCCGTCGACCCGGAGGATAACGACCTCCTCTTCGCCCGCTTCATCTCCAGCGAGCGGCGCGAGCCGCCGGACATCGACGTCGACTTCGAGCATGAGCGGCGCGAGGAGGTGATCCAGCACATCTACGAGCGCTACGGCCGCGACCACGCCGGCATCGCCGCCACCGTCATCAGCTACCGCCCGCGCAGCGCCATCCGCGAGGTGGGCAAGGCGCTCGGCCTGACGGAGGACGTGACCGCCCGCCTCGCCGGCACGGTCTGGGGGAGCTGGGGCTCGCCGATCGCCGACAAGCACATCCGCGAGGCTGGGCTCGACCCGAAGAACCCGGTGATCCGCCGCGCGGTCGACCTTGCGACGCAACTCCTCGGCTTTCCCCGCCATCTCTCCCAGCATGTCGGCGGCTTCGTGCTGATGCGCTCCCGTCTCGACGAGACGGTGCCTATCGGCAATGCCGCCATGGACGAGCGCACCTTCATTGAGTGGGATAAGGACGACATCGACGCCGTCCGCCTCATGAAGGTCGACGTGCTCGGCCTCGGCATGCTCACCTGCATCCGCAAGGCCTTCGATCTCCTGCGCAGCCACTGCGGCCTCGACCTCGATCTCGCCGCCGTGCCGAGGGAGGATCCCGCCGTCTACGACATGCTCTGCAAGGGCGATTCCATCGGCGTCTTCCAGGTGGAGAGCCGGGCGCAGATCAACATGCTGCCGCGCCTCAAGCCGAGGGAATTCTACGACCTCGTCATCCAGGTCGCCATCGTGCGCCCCGGCCCCATCCAGGGCGACATGGTGCATCCCTACCTGCGCCGGCGGAACGGCGAGGAGGAGGTCACCTATCCCGCTCCCTCGCCAGAACATGGCCCGCCGGACGAACTGAGACAGGTGCTCGGCCGCACCCTCGGCGTGCCCCTCTTTCAGGAGCAGGCCATGAAGATCGCCATGGTGGCGGCCGGCTTCACGCCCGAAGAGGCGAACGGCCTGCGCCGCGCCATGGCCACCTTCCGCCATGTCGGCACCATCCATACCTTCGAGAAGAAGATGGTCGAGGGCATGGTGGCGCGCGGCTACGAGCGCGCCTTCGCCGAGCGCTGCTTCAACCAGATCAAGGGCTTCGGCGAATACGGCTTTCCCGAGAGCCACGCCGCCTCCTTCGCCAAGCTCGTCTACATCTCGGCCTGGATCAAATGCCACCACCCGGCCGTCTTCGCCTGCGCTTTGCTCAATTCCCAGCCCATGGGCTTCTATGCCCCGGCGCAGATCGTACGCGATGCGCGCGAACACGGTGTCGAGGTGCGCAACGTCGACATCAACGCAAGCGTCCACGACAACACGCTCGAGAAACGCCCGGACGGCGCGCTCGCTCTGCGGTTGGGGTTTCGCCAAGTGGACGGTTTCAGCGCGGACTGGTCGAAGGCGCTCCTGGCCGCGCGCGGGGTCGGCTACGACAGCGTCGAAGCTCTGTGGAAGCGCGCCCGCCTGCCGCAGCGAGCCCTGAAGATCCTCGCCGATGCCGATGCCTTCCGCTCCATCGGGCTCGACCGGCGGGAGGCCCTGTGGGCCGTGCGCCGCCTGCCCGACGACGCGCCCCTGCCGCTCTTCGCCGCCGCCGCGGCACGCGAACTGGCGGACGAAACCGATGCCGCCCTGCCGGCCATGCCGCTGTCGGAACATGTGGTGGCCGATTACCAGATGCTGCACCTGTCGCTGAAGGCTCACCCCATGGCCTTCCTGCGCGAGGGCTTCCGGCGCAAGGGCGTCAGGACCACGGCCGAGATCGCGGCCCTGCCGGACGGCGCTTTCGCCAAGGTCGCCGGCGTCGTGCTGGTGCGCCAGCGCCCCGGCAAGGGCAACGCCATCTTCATGACGCTGGAGGACGAGACGGGCATCACCAACGTCGTCCTGTGGACGCGGCGCTTCGAGCGCTTCCGCCGGCAGGTCATGAGCGCGCGGCTCGCCCTTGTTGCCGGGCGGGTGCAGAAGAGCCCGGAGGGCGTCGTCCACCTCATGGCCGAGGCGGTGGACGACCGCTCGCAGGACCTTGCCGCGCTGTCGCAGGCGCACGAGGCGCGCACGACGCTGTCGCGCGCCGACGAATCCGCCCATCCACAACATCCGCGCTCCGCGGGCCATCCGCGCAACGTGCGCATCCTGCCCAAGTCGCGCGATTTTCACTGAGCACCGGAGAAGGATGCGACACCTCCCCCCGCGCAGGAAAGATGCCCACACCCCGGTTGCTGCAACTGCCGGACGCACGGGCGCGCAGCAAACGGGCATCGCTCTGCCCAAAAAATCATCAGCGCGTTTGTCGATCGGGCCCCGCCTGCAGCCTGCGCGCCGCCGGCGCGGCTGGCACGGGGCTTGCTGCCCTCCCGAGGCAACAATCATCCGGGGGTGGAGCAACGACAATGCGAAATCGTTTCCAGAAGATACTCGCAACGCTCGCGACGGCGGCGACAATCGCGTTGCCGGCCGCAGGCGCCAGCGCTCAGGACGTCATCAAGGTCGGCATCCTGCATTCGCTCTCGGGCACCATGGCCATCAGCGAGACGACATTGAAGGACGTGATGCTGATGCTCATCGAGGAGCAGAACAAGAAAGGTGGCCTCCTCGGCAAGAAACTCGAAGCCGTCGTCGTCGACCCAGCCTCCAACTGGCCGCTGTTCGCCGAGAAGGCGCGCGAACTCCTCACCAAGGACAAGGTGGCCGCCACCTTCGGCTGCTGGACCTCCGTGTCGCGCAAATCCGTCCTGCCCGTCTTCGAGGAGTTGAACGGCATCCTCTTCTACCCCGTCCAGTACGAGGGCGAGGAATCCTCCCGCAACATCTTCTACACGGGCGCCGCGCCCAACCAGCAGGCCATCCCCGCCGTCGACTACCTGATGGAAAACGAGGGCGTCGAGCGCTGGGTGCTGGAGGGCACGGACTACGTCTACCCGCGCACGACCAACAAGATCCTCGAGGCCTATCTCAAGGCCAAGGGTGTCAAGGACGAGGACATCTCCGTCAACTACACGCCCTTCGGCCATTCCGACTGGCAGACCCGCGTCGCCGACATCAAGAAGTTCGGTTCCGCCGGCAAGAAGACGGCGGTCGTCTCCACCATCAACGGCGACGCCAACGTGCCCTTCTACAAGGAGCTCGCCAACCAGGGCATCAAGGCCACCGACATTCCGGTCGTCGCCTTCTCCGTGGGCGAGGAGGAGCTCGCGGGCATCGACACCAAGCCGCTCGTCGGCCATCTCGCCGCCTGGAACTACTTCCAGTCCGTCGACACGGCCGAGAACAACGATTTCATCGCCAAGTGGAAGGCCTTCACCAAGAACGACAAACGCGTCACCAACGACCCGATGGAGGCGCATGTCATCGGCTTCAACATGTGGGTGAAGGCGGTGGAGAAGGCCGGCTCGACCGATCCCGACGCCGTCATCGACGCGCTCATCGGCGTCTCTGTGCCCAACCTCTCGGGTGGCTATTCCACGATGATGCCGAACCACCACATCACCAAGCCGGTGCTCATCGGTGAGATCCAGGAGGACGGCCAGTTCTCCGTCGTCTCGCAGACGCCGGGCCTCGTCGTCGGCGACGAGTGGTCGGACTATCTCGACGGGTCGAAGGACCTCATCGCCGATTGGCGCGCCCCGCTCTCCTGCGGCAACTTCAACGTCAAGACCGGCAAGTGCGGCGGCCAGGGCCCAGTCGCCCAGTAGGCGCCCGACGCACCAGGCCGGCGGCATCCAGGCCGCCGGTCATTCTCCCGAAAGACGCGCGATGTCACGCCTCCTCTGCCTCATCCTTGCGCTCGCCTGCGGCCTTTTTGCCGCGCCGGTCTGCGCGGCACCGGCCGATACCGGGGACGCGCTCCTCCTCATCGCCAGCGGCCGCTTCCCCGACATTGAGAAGGGCGTCGCTCTCCTCGCCCGTTCGGGCGATGCCCGCACGCAAGCCATCATTGAGGCACTGCGCGACGGCCGCCTCGCGGTCGCCGCCGACAAGCGCGTGGTCATCGAGGGCGCGAACGGCGGCTGGTCGGACGCGGCGACGGGGGAAGCCCTTGCCGAAGCGCCTCCCTCGCCCAAGGCCGTGCGCCTCAACAACCGCATCCGCCGCGCCGTCGAGGCCGCGCTCGGCGCCCTGACATTGATGGCGCCCGACGCCGCCGCCCGCCGCCAGGCGGCCGAAGCAGTCTTCCGCTCGCGCGATGCCACTGCCCTCGCAACGCTCGACGAGGCCATCGCCCGCGAGGAGGTCGCCGGCATCCGGCGCCTGATGGGCGAGGCCCGCGCCGCCATCCTGCTCGGCGATGCCGGAGCCTCGGACCTTCAGAAGATCGAGGCCGTCGACATCCTCGCCACACGGGCCGACCAGGATGCGCTCGCGCTCCTGCGCGCTGCCGCCGCGCAGGGATCGCCGACGGTGCGCGAGGCTGCGGAAGGCGCCATCACCGCCGTCGAGCGGCGGCTTGCCGTGCTGTCGATGCTGCAAAATGTCTGGTACGGCCTGTCGCTCGGCTCCGTGCTGCTGCTCGCCGCCATCGGCCTCGCCATCACCTTCGGCGTCATGGGCATCATCAACATGGCCCACGGCGAGATGGTGATGATCGGCGCCTACACCACCTTCGTGATCCAGGAGCTGGCGCGCACCCACGCCCCCGGCCTGTTCGACTGGACGCTGCCGCTCGCCATCCCCATGGCCTTCCTCGTCGCCGCGCTCGTCGGCGTGGCGATCGAGCGCGGCATCATCCGCCATCTCTACGGCCGCCCACTGGAGACGCTGCTCGCCACCTGGGGCGTCAGCCTCATTCTCCAACAGACGGTGCGCTCCCTCTTCGGGCCGACGAACCGCGAGGTGGGCGCCCCCTCCTACATGGCCGGCGCCTTCGACCTCGGCGGCCTCACCATCACCTACGGCCGGCTCTGGATCATCGTCTTCAGCTTCGCCGTCTTCTCGGCCCTCATCGTCGCGCTGAAGGCCACCTCTTTCGGCCTCAAGATCCGCGCCGTGACGCAGAACCGGCGCATGGCCGCCTCGATGGGTATCCGCACACCATGGGTCGACACCATGGCCTTTGCGTTGGGCTCGGGCATCGCCGGGGTAGCCGGGGTGGCCCTGTCGCAGATCGACAACGTCTCGCCCAACCTCGGCCAGAGCTATATCGTTGACAGCTTCATGGTCGTCGTCTTCGGCGGCGTCGGCAACCTGTGGGGCACGCTCGTCTCGGCGCTCACCCTCGGCATCGCCAACAAGTTCCTCGAGCCCTTCGCCGGCGCCGTGCTCGGCAAGATCCTGCTCCTCGTCTTCCTCATCCTCTTCATCCAGAAGCGCTCGCGCGGGCTCTTCGCCCTCAGGGGACGGGCGGTGGAAGCATGACGCGACGCCCCATCCTCCTTGCGATGCTCGACGGCAAGGGCGCCATCTTCCTCGGTGTCCTCGCCGCCCTCGCCGTCCTCGTGCCGCTGTCGAACCTCTTCTTGCCGGAGACATCGCCGCTGCACGTGCCGACCTATGCGGTCTCGCTCCTCGGCAAGTATCTCTCCTACGCGCTGCTCGCCCTGGCGCTCGACCTCGTCTGGGGCTACTGCGGCATCCTCTCGCTCGGCCACGGCGCCTTCTTCGCCCTCGGCGGCTACGCCATGGGCATGTATCTCATGCGCCAGATCGGCCCGCGCGGCGTCTACGGCCACCCCGTGCTGCCGGACTTCATGGTCTTCCTCAACTGGCAGGAACTGCCCTGGTACTGGTCGGGCTTCGACATCTTCCCCTTCGCGGCCCTGATGGTGCTCGCCGTGCCGGGCCTACTCGCCCTCGTCTTCGGCTGGCTCGCCTTCCGCTCCCGCGTCACGGGCGTCTATCTCTCCATCATCACCCAGGCGATGACTTTCGCCCTGATGCTCGCCTTCTTCCGCAACGACATGGGGCTCGGCGGCAACAACGGCCTCACCGATTTCAAGGATATCCTCGGCTTTTCCGTGCAGGCGCAGGGCACGCGGCTTGCGCTCTTCGTCGCGACGGTCATCGCACTCGCTCTCGGCTATGGCGTGGCGCGCTACATGGTCACCTCCACCTACGGGAAGGTGCTCATCGCCATCCGCGACGCTGAATCCCGCACGCGTTTCCTCGGCTACCGGATAGAGCACTACAAGCTCGTCGCCTTCACCGTCTCGGCCATGATGGCGGGCGTCGCCGGCGCACTTTATGTGCCGCAGGTCGGCATCATCAACCCGAGCGAGTTCTCGCCCGCCAACTCCATCGAGGCGGTGGTGTGGGTCGCCGTCGGCGGCCGCGGCACGCTTGTCGGCGCGGCCCTCGGCGCCGTCGTCGTCAACATGGCGAAATCCTGGCTGACCGGCGCTCTGCCGGAGCTGTGGCTCTTCGCCCTTGGTGCGCTCTTCATCGTTGTCACGCTCTACCTGCCGAAGGGCATCGTCGGCACGCTCTCCGAGCGGCGGGAGAAGCGCAAGGCGATGGCCACGGCAAAGACCGCCGGGATCGCGGCCGAGGCGGCGGAGTGAAGCGATGACCAGCCCCACCCTCACCAACACCGTGCTCTATCTCGACGGCGTCTCCGTCACCTTCGACGGCTTCCGCGCCATCAACAAGCTCTCGCTCGCCATAGCGCCGGGCGAGATGCGCGCCATCATCGGCCCCAACGGCGCTGGCAAGACGACGATGATGGACATCATCACGGGCAAGACACGACCCGACGAGGGCGAGGTGTTCTTCGGCGGCATGATCGACCTCACCATGCTCGACGAGGCCGAGATCGCGGCACTCGGCATCGGCCGCAAGTTCCAGAAGCCGACGGTGTTCGAGAGCCACACGGTGGCCGACAACATCCGCCTGGCGCTCGCCGGCGCGCGCTCGCCCTTCTCGGCCCTCTTCGGCGCCCGCAACCGCATCGCCGAGGAGCGCATCGACACCATTCTGTCGACCGTACGCCTCACCGAGCATCGCGGGCGCCTCGCGGCCGATCTCTCGCACGGCCAGAAGCAGTGGCTCGAGATCGGCATGCTGCTGGCGCAGGATCCGAAGCTCCTGCTCGTCGACGAGCCCGTCGCCGGCATGACCGACGCGGAGACCGCCGAGACGGCGCATCTGCTCAAGGAGATCGCCCGCGAGCATTCGGTCGTCGTCGTCGAGCACGACATGGCCTTCGTCCGCGACCTCGGCTGCAAGGTCACCGTCCTGCATGAGGGCTCGGTGCTGGCCGAAGGTTCCATCGACGCGGTCTCGGCCAACGAGCGCGTCATCGAAGTCTATCTGGGGCGGTAGGATGCCATGCTGAGTGTCGATTCCATCGATCTGCACTACGGCGCCGCCCAGGCGCTGCGCCGGGTCTCGCTCGATGCAGAGGCGGGCAAGGTCACCTGCGTGCTCGGCCGAAACGGCGTCGGCAAGACCTCTCTGATGCGCGCCATCGTCGGCCGGCAGCCGATCTCGGCCGGCCGCATCAGCCTCGGCGGGGCGGATATCTCGCGGCTCGAGCCCTATGATCGCGCCCGCCGCGGCATCGCCTTCGTGCCGCAGGGCCGCGAGATCTTTCCGCTGCTCAGTGTGCGCGAGAATCTGGAGACCGGCTTTGCGCCCCTGAAGAGCGGCGACCGGCACGTGCCGGACGAGATCTTCACGCTCTTCCCCGTGCTGAAGGACATGCTCGGCCGGCGCGGCGGCGACCTCTCCGGCGGCCAGCAGCAGCAGCTTGCCATCGCGCGCGCGCTCGTCACCCGGCCGAAGGTGCTGGTGCTCGACGAGCCGACGGAGGGCATCCAGCCCTCCATCATCAAGGACATCGGCCGCGCCATCGACTATCTTCGCGGCAAGGGGGACATGGCGATCGTGCTCGTCGAGCAGTTCTTCGAGTTCGCCCGCGACCTGTGCGATACCTTCGCCGTCATGGAGCGCGGCCAGATCGTCCTTTCCGGCACGCGCGACACCATGGTGGAGGACGATGTCCGCCAGCGCCTTGCGGTCTGATATGCGGTCCGACATGGGCCACGCCGGCGCGGCTCCGGCCGCATCTGTCCCCGGCGTGCCCGCTTTCGTGCGCGCGAAAGGCGGCGTGCGCGTCGCATTCGGGACAGCCGGCGAGCGCACACAGGCGCTGACGGTGGCCGAGAGCGGGGGCTACCGCATCCGCTTCCCGCGGAACGCCGACATCTGCGAAGGCACCCTCATCAACACCGGCGGCGGCATGACGGGCGGCGACCATATGCGGGTCGACGTCACGCTCGCCCCCGCTGCCCGCGCCCTCGTCACCAGCCAGGCGGCGGAGAAGCTCTACAGGGCCGAGGACGTTCCCACCCGCATCGACATCGCGCTCAGACTCGGCGCGGGCAGCCATCTTGCCTGGCTGCCACAGGAGATGATCCTCTTCGACCGGGCGCGGCTCCTGCGCCGGCTCGACGTCGACATGGCGCCGGATGCCTCGCTCACCCTCGCCGAGGGCGTCGTGTTCGGCCGTACAGCCATGGGCGAGGCGGTCACAGAAGGGCACCTCGACGACCGCTGGTCGATCCGCCGGGACGGCCGGCTCGTCTTCGCGGAGGCGGTCAGGCTCCATGGCGGCATCGCGGCCCGACTCGCACGTCCGGCCATCGGTGGTGGCGCACGCGCGCTCGCCACGATCCTCCACATTGCCCCCGACGCCGAGGCGCAGCTCGACGCCATGCGCGCGACTCTCGCCGGCGCGACGAGCGAATGCGCCGCCAGCGCCTGGAACGGCCTGCTCGTCGCCCGCCTGATGGGACCCGACCCGGCGGCCCTGCGCGCCGACCTCGTGCGCACGATCGAAGCTTTCCGCGGCCGCAGCGTGCCGCGCTACTGGTAGCTGGAGGAGATGCGATGAACCTCACCCCGCGCGAGAAGGACAAGCTCCTGATCGCCATGGCGGCCATGGTCGCCCGCCGGCGCCTGGAGCGCGGCGTCAAGCTGAACTACCCGGAGGCCATCGCCCTCATCACCGATTTCGTCGTCGAGGGCGCGCGCGACGGCCGCTCGGTCGCCGAGCTGATGGAGGCAGGCGCGCACGTGCTCACCCCGGAACAGGTGATGGACGGCGTCGCCGAGATGATCCCCGACGTGCAGGTGGAGGCGACCTTCCCCGACGGCACCAAGCTCGTCACCGTGCACAACCCCATCCGCGGCGCGACCGGCGCGCTCCAGCCCGGCGAGACGCTGGCCGCGCCGGGCGAACTCGTCCTCAACGAAGGCCGCGAGACGGTGACGCTCACCGTCGCCAATACCGGCGACCGGCCGATCCAGGTCGGTTCGCACTGCCACTTCTACGAGACGAACCCGTCATTGTCCTTCGACCGGGACAAGGCCCGCGGCATGCGCCTCGACATCCCCGCCGGCACCGCCGTGCGCTTCGAGCCCGGACAGACGCGCGAGGTCACGCTCGTCGCGCTGTCCGGCGAGCGCAAGGTCTACGGCTTCCGCCAGCAGGTGATGGGCAGACTGTAAGGCGTACCGTTAAAATGCTATCCTCCTTCAAATTTGTAAGGAGATATCTAATATGACGCACATAGGCGCCTCTACGGTTACCAGCAAGGGGCAGATAACCCTTCCTGCCTCCCTGCGCGACAAGTTCGGCATCAGGTCCGGCGACCTCGTCGAGTTCTTCGAGGGCTACGACGGCACGATCAGGATGCGCATCAGGGCCAAGAGCGCCGCGGCGCTCGCCGGCATGCTGGCCCATCTGAAGCCCGATCCTCGTTTCGGGTCTGACGATGAGGCCATTGCCGCGGAAACGGCTGCGCGTGACGAAAGGTCGAAGCGCTCCGCTTCGGATGAAGCCCCGTGATCGGGCTCGACACGAACGTCCTGCTGCGGGCGTTGACCAACGACGACCCGGCGCAATCGCCGAAAGCGGTGCGGCTGCTCGAGACATTGAGCGCCGAGGCGCCGGGCTTCGTCAACAGTGTCGTCCTTGTCGAGCTCGTCTGGAACCTGCAGCGGCGTTACCGGGCGAGCCGCACCGACGTGATCATGGCCATCGAGGCGCTGCTGGAAAGCCCCGGCTATGTCATCGCGGACCGCGATGCCGTCATCGACGGCCTCGAAATCATGAAAGCGGAGCAACTCGACTTCGCCGACGCCCTGATCGCCGCCCTGAACAAGCGCGCAGGCTGCGACGGCACCCTGACCTTCGACGGAAAGGCGAGCCGAAGCCGGCTCTTCCGTCCCGTCTAGCCAGAAAGGACGCCCATGCCCTTCCCCTTCTCCCGCGCGGCTTACGCGGACATGTTCGGCCCGACCACGGGCGACAAGGTGCGGCTCGCCGATACCGAGCTCTTCATCGAGGTGGAGCGCGACTTCACCACCTATGGCGAGGAGGTGAAGTTCGGCGGCGGAAAGGTGATCCGCGACGGCATGGGCCAGAGCCAGGCGACGCGCGCGCAGGGGGCGGTCGACACCGTCATCACCAATGCGCTCATCGTCGACCACTGGGGCATCGTGAAGGCCGACGTCGGCCTCAAGGGCGGGCGCATCGCGGCGATCGGCAAGGCCGGCAACCCGGACATCCAGCCGAATGTCACCATCGTCATCGGCCCGGGTACCGAGGTCATCGCCGGCGAGGGCAAGATCCTCACGGCCGGCGGCTTCGATGCGCACATCCACTTCATCTGCCCGCAACAGGTGGAGGATGCCCTGATGTCCGGCATCACCACCATGCTCGGCGGCGGCACGGGCCCGGCGACGGGCACCAATGCGACCACCTGCACCCCCGGCCCCTGGCACATCGAGCAGATGATCCGCGCCGCCGACGCGCTGCCGGTGAACCTTGCCTTCGCCGGCAAGGGCAATGCCGCGCTGCCCGGCGCGCTCGTCGAGCAGATCGAGGCCGGCGCCTGCGCCATGAAGCTGCACGAGGACTGGGGCACGACGCCCGCGGCCATCGACTGCTGCCTCTCCGTCGCCGACGACTACGATGTGCAGGTAATGATCCACACCGACACGCTCAACGAGTCAGGCTTCGTCGAGGACACCATCGCCGCCTTCAAGGGCCGCACCATCCATGCCTTCCACACGGAAGGAGCCGGCGGCGGCCATGCGCCGGACATCATCAAGGTGGCGGGCCTGCCGAACGTGCTGCCCTCCTCCACCAATCCGACACGACCGTTCACGGTGAACACACTCGACGAGCATCTCGACATGCTCATGGTATGCCACCACCTCGATCCGTCGATCCCCGAGGACCTCGCCTTCGCCGAGAGCCGCATCCGCAAGGAGACGATCGCGGCCGAGGACATCCTGCACGACATCGGCGCCCTTTCGATGATGTCCTCCGACAGCCAGGCCATGGGCCGCGTCGGCGAGGTCATCACCCGCACCTGGCAGACGGCGCACAAGATGAAGGTGCAGCGCGGCCATCTGCCCGGCGAGAGCGGCAACGACAATCAGCGAGTCAAGCGCTACATCGCCAAATACACCATCAACCCGGCCATCGCCCACGGCGTCTCGGCCCACATCGGCTCGGTCGAGGTCGGCAAGCTCGCCGACCTCGTGCTGTGGTCGCCGGCCTTCTTCGGCGTGAAGCCGGACCTCATCGTCAAGGGCGGCACCATCGCGGCCGCCGCCATGGGCGACCCCAACGCCTCCATCCCGACGCCGCAGCCGGTGCACTACCGACACATGTTCGGCGCCCTCGGCAAGGCCCTGACGGAGACGAGCGTCACCTTCGTCTCCAAGGCCGCCCTCGACCGCGGCATCGATCACAGGTTGGGCGTCGAGAAGAAGCTGCTGCCCGTCGACAACACCCGCTCCGGCATCTCCAAGGCCTCGCTCATCCACAATGGCGCGACGCCGGATATCCATGTCGATCCGGAGACCTATGCCGTGACGGCCGACGGGGAACTGCTTGTCTGCGAGCCGGCCAAGGTGCTGCCCATGGCGCAGCGGTATTTCCTGTTCTGATGCAGATACATCCGACATCGGGCAGGTTAGTAGCACAAACGCCGTTTCCTGCTACTAACGCGGGCACATCGCCCGACTGAACTGGAGAACATCATGCTCCGTGCCGCTTCCGTCGTCCGCCGCCCGGCCGTCAAGGCCGAGCGCGTCGTCGACACCGTTACCCTCGTCCACGATGACCGCCACCGCCGCCGCGTGACCCTGACCGCCGACGGCGGCCTCTCCTTCCTGCTCGACCTCGACAAGGCGACCGTGCTCGACGACGGCGACGCCCTGAAGCTCGAGGACGGGCGGCTCGTCGCCGTGCGCGCCGCGCCGGAAAAGCTCCTCGAGATCCGCGCCGAGAGCCCGCTGAGGCTACTCAAGGTCGCCTGGCACATCGGCAACCGCCACACGCCGGCCGAGATCACGGCGGACGCCATCTTTATCTCCGACGACCCTGTACTCGCCGAGATGGTGCGCGGTCTCGGCTGCGCCGTCGCCAGGGTGGAACGCCCCTTCCGCCCCGAGCGCGGCGCCTACGATCACGGCGGGCACGATCACGGGCATGGTCACAGCCACGGGCCTGATCATTCCCATGGGCACGACCACGCGCATCACCATGAGCATGGCGCCTGCGATTGCGGCCACGATCATCACGACCATGACCATCACGAGCATGGCCACCACCATCACGATCACGGGCATGACCACAGGTGAGGCGGCGCCCGCCGGCGCCTCGCCCATGCTGACCCTGATGACGTGGCTGTCCCCGGCCTTCCCGGTCGGCGCCTTCGCCTACAGCCACGGGCTCGAATGGGCGGCCGAGGCCGGCGATATCCGGGATGCGGCGAGCCTTGAGAACTGGCTCGCCGACATCCTCGCCCACGGCGCCGGCCGCAACGACGCCATCCTGCTCGCCGCGTCCCACCGGGCTGTGACGGCCCGCGACCGAGCTGCCCTCGCCGGCGTCGCGGAGCTGGCGCTCGCCCTCGCCACGACCCGCGAGCGGCTGCTGGAGACCGTTACCCAGGGCAATGCCTTCGTGCTTACGGCCCGCAAGACCTGGCCGACGCCCGCCTTCGACCTGCTGAACGGCGCGTGGGAGGGCGACGTCGCCTATCCCGTCGCGCTCGGCGTCGCGGCGGCGGGCCACGGCCTGCCGCTCGCCATGACGCTTGAAGCCTTTCTCGCCGCCTTCACGGCCAATCTCGTCTCGGCCGCCGTGCGCCTCGGGGTCGTCGGCCAGACCGACGGGCAGGCGGTGACGGCCGCGCTCGTGCCCCTCTGCCGGCAGGTGGCGGGCGAGGCCGACGCGGCGGGCCTCGACGATCTTGGCGGCGCCGCCTTCCGCTCCGATCTCGCCTCGCTCAGGCACGAGACGCAATATACCCGCCTGTTCCGCTCGTGAACGGGCCGAGCCTCAAGGAGACGAACCCATGCCCTCCCCCAACGGTCCCCTGCGCGTCGGCATCGGCGGCCCCGTCGGCTCCGGCAAGACGGCGCTGATGGAGGCGCTGTGCAAGCGCCTCGCTGGCACCTACGACCTGTGCGCCATCACCAACGACATCTACACGAAAGAGGACGCCGAGATCCTGACGCGCACCGGCGCCCTGCCGGCCGAGCGCATCATGGGCGTGGAGACCGGCGGCTGCCCGCACACGGCCATCCGCGAGGATGCTTCCATCAATCTCGCCGCCGTAGACGAGATGATGCGCCGCTTCCCCGGGCTCGACCTCGTGCTCATCGAATCCGGCGGCGACAATCTCGCCGCCACCTTCTCGCCCGAGCTCGCCGACATCACCATCTACGTCATCGACGTCTCGGGCGGCGAGAAGATCCCGCGCAAGGGCGGGCCCGGCATCACGCGCTCCGACCTCCTCGTCATCAACAAGATCGACCTTGCGCCTCATGTCGGCGCGAACCTCGCCGTGATGGAGCATGACACCAAGCTCATGCGTCCGTCGCGGCCTTACGTCTTCACCAACATCCGCAGCGGGGAAGGCGTCGAGACGGTGGCGCGCTTCATCGAGGAGGCCGGCGGGCTGAAATCGGCTGCGTGAATGGCCCGACATTTGCGTGATGCGGCAGCAACAGCGCAACCAACAAGGCCAGCATCCATGCCGACCAGAACCGCCCGCCTTGCCGCCCTCGGCGTCCTCACCCTCGCCGCATCCCCGGCACTCGCCCACACCGGAGCGGGCGCTGCCGCGAGCTTCATGGACGGTTTCCTCCATCCGCTCGGTGGCCTCGACCATGTCCTCGCCATGGTCGCCGTCGGCCTGTGGGCCGGCGTCTCGGGCGGCCGCGCGGTCTGGTCCTATCCCCTCGCCTTCCTGTCCTTCATGGTCGTCGGCGGCCTCTTCGGCATCGCCGATGTCGGCCTGCCCGCCGTCGAGATCGGCATCGCCCTGTCCGTCGTGGTGCTCGGGGCGGCGCTCGCTTTCGGCCTGAAGCTGCCGGCGGCCGCGGGCGCCGCACTTGTGGCGGCCTTCGCCGTCTTCCACGGCCATGCGCACGGGGCCGAGATGGCGGCCGGCGCCGATGCGGCCGGCTATGCCGTGGGCTTCGTCGCCGCCACGGCCCTGCTGCACGGCATCGGCATCACGCTCTCCCCCCGCGCCGTGCCGCGCCTGCCGCTCATGGCGACGCGCGCGGCCGGCGGGGCGATGGCACTCGCCGGCATCGGTCTGCTCGTTCTCTAGGCAGAATGCCCGATCGGGCGGCAGTGCGTCACGCGACCGGCCGCCCCTCCACCGGATAGGCCGGGTCGATATATTGCGGAATGGCCGTCGTCCCGGGCCGCACCACGGCATCGACGGCCGCTTCGTCGTCCGCGTCGAGGGAAAGATCGAGCGCGGCGAGATAGGCCTGCCACTGCTCCATGGTGCGCGGCCCGGCGATGACGCCGGTCATCAGCGGATTGGCTAGTACCCACGCGCCGGCGAAGGCGCCCATGTCATGGCCGCGCCGGTCGCAATGGGCCTTGAGCCGCGCGGCGGCTTCGAGATTGGCGGGGTGGAACTCTGTCTCGCCCATGCGCTTGTCGCCGCTCGCGGCCCGGCTGCCCTCGGGGGCGGCGGCACCGGGCGCATACTTGCCCGTCAGCACGCCGCGCGCCAGCGGGCTGTAGGCGACCGTGCCGATGCCGAGCGCCGTGCAGGCCGGCAGCAGCTCGACCTCCGCCGGGCGATAGAGCGCATGATAGTAGAGCTGGCACACCACCGGCCGGTCGATGCCGATCTCGTCGCACAGCGCCGCGATGCGTGCCACGCGCCAGGCCCGGTGGTTGGAAACGCCGAAATAGCGCACCTTGCCGGCCCGGATGAGGTCGGCCATGGCGTGCACGGTCTCCTCGAGCGGCGTCTCGTTGTCTTCCTTGTGCAGGTACTGGATGTCGATGGTCTCGACGCCGAGGCGCCGCAGCGAATCCTCCGTCGCCTGCATGATCCAACGGCGGGAGAGGCCGCGCCGGTTGGGCCCCTCGCCCATCGGATTGGCGAGCTTGGTCGCCAGCACCCAGTCGAAGCGCTGCGCCCGGATGGCGCGGCCGACGATCTCCTCCGAGCGGCCATCGTTGTAGGCGTCCGCCGTGTCGATGAAATTGACGCCCGCCTCGCGCGCATGGGCGATGATGCGTCCGGCCTCGGCCTCGTCCGTGCGCCCGCCGAACATCATGGTGCCGAGGACGAGGCGCGACACCGTCAGGCCCGAGCGGCCGAGCCGCCGCATGGGCATCGTCTGCGTCATGGGATCATCCCGCAAGCTGTGGGGCCTGAGGCCCGGAAAGAGGCGCGATGAGACCATGAAAGCCCAGGCCGGACAACCCGGCCGGGCATTGCCCTATCGCGTTGCTTCGGCCTGGTGCGGATTGAACAGCCGGCCCCGTTCCGCCCACAGCACCACGGCGAGGCAGGCAAGGCCGAGGCCGAGATAGCCGCCGCACAGGGGAATGACCGTGCCGTCGAAGGTGCGGCTGATGAGGGCGCCGGTGATCGCGCTCGCAACGGTGGAATAGAAGCCGATGAAGGACGAGGCGGTGCCGGCGATGTCGCCGAGCTCGTCCATCGCCATGGCGTTGAAATTGGGCATCGTCAGGCTGAAGAGGAAATGGCTGACAGCCAGCAGGCCGACGAAGACGGAGAGCGGCGGCAGCCCGCCCGTGGCAAGGGCGATGACGAGCAGCAGCCCCGTCGTCACGCAGAAGCCGCAGAGCGCGGCATGGGACATGCGGCGCATGCCGAAACGGCCGACGAGCCGCGAATTGAGGTAGGACGCCACGCCCTGCATGATCCCGAGCAGGCCGAAGACGAGCGGGAAGCCGACGGGGCCGAGGCGGTAGCCGTCGGTCTCGAAGACCTGCGCCGCAAGGCCGATGTAGATCATGATGCAGCCCTGCATCAGCATGATCGCGGTCGCGTAGCCGAAGGACAGGCGCGAGGCGAGGATGCGGCGCACGTCGACGAGGATCGGCCTGACGGCCGCGGGCTTGCGATAGGCCGGGTTGAGGCTCTCCGGCATGCGCAGCGCGAACCAGGTGAAGATGAGGACGGCCATGACGAACATGGCGACGACGATCATGTGCCACTCGCTCGCCGCGAGGATGGCGCTGCCGACGGCCGGCGCGATAATCGGCACGGTGATGAACAGCATCATGACGAGCGACATGACGCGCGCCATCTCGCGACCGGAATAGCGGTCGCGCACAAGGGTGACGACGAGCACGCGCGCCGCCGCCGCCCCCGTGCCCTGCACGAAGCGCGCCACGAGCAGCATGTGGAAGCCGTCGGCCATCAAAGCGAGCCCGGTGCCGGCGACATAGATGGCAAGACCCGCCATCAGCGTCGGCCGGCGGCCGACGACGTCGGCCACCGGGCCGAAGAACAGCTGCATGATGCCGAAGCCCGCCATATAGGCATAGACGACGAGTTGCAGGTCGTTGCCGTCGACGACGCCGAACTCCTGCTGGATAGGGCCGAAGGCCGGCAGGATGCTGTCGATCGAAAAGGCGGCAAGACTCATCAGCAGCGCGACGAGCGCCACGAACTCGAAGAACGGCGGGTAGGCCGGCGCGAAACGCTCGCCACCGGTCTGGGGCTGGGTCGACAGGTCGGTTCGCATGACAAATCCGTCGCATCCCTGCCGGCAGGCGGGTGCGGCCATTCTCAGGATGATGACCGTTCTACCCGCGACCGCCCCGCGCCGGCAAGGAAGGACGAGACCTAGCTGCGGGGAAATATATGCATGATATGCATGTCGCCCGTCTTAATGCCGTCAAAGAGGCGCGTATGGCGCATGATGCCAGCGCGGCGCGGCCGTCGGTTCATGCGAAGCGCGCCCATGCCGAAAAACGCTCCGGCTCGCCCTCCCCGTCCCGCCCGCGCTTATCGCGACCTCCACACACGCCGGCACTAAGCTGAAAGGCTTGAATGGCAACAGCAACGCGCCCGTTGCGTCTCTTCGAAGTGACGCAAATCGGGCAGGCCCAACCTGCTTTGGGCAAGTCCGGCCAAGACGGGGGCCGTTGCGCTCCGCGGCCCTCCACTTCGCACCACGCAAAGTGATAACCACCAGCCGTGGGCAGCGATCACCCGATCCACGGCGGGCGCGGGATGGCGAGATGCGCCTGGCGCAGGGCTTTCGACCAGCGCTCGCGCAGGTCGCGGAAATAGGGCTCGTCCGGCGCGATGCGATAGGAGATGGCTGCCTTCAGTTCGTCGCGCCGGCACGCCGCCACATCGACCGGCAGGCCGACGCTCAGGTTGGAGCGCAGGGTCGAATCCATCGAGATGAGCGCGAGCTTCAGCGCATCGAGCAGCTCGACGTCATAGGAGATCGAACGGTCGAGGATGGGTTTGCCGTACTTGTGCTCGCCGATCTGGAAATAGGGCGTGTCCTGCGTCGCCTCGATGAAGTTGCCGGCGGCATAGACCTGGAAGAGACGCAGCCGGCGATCCTTGATCTGACCGCCGATCAGGAAGGTCACGTCGAAGGACATGCTCTGCTGCTGCAGGGCCTCGCCGTAGGTGCCGTAGACCCTGCGGATCGCATCGCCGACGAGCGTCGCCGCCTCGAACATGCTCTCGACGTCCATCAGCGTCCTGCGCATGCCCGCGTCCGTCTCGATGCCCTCGGTGAGCAGGGTCATGACCGATTGGGAGATCGACAGGTTGCCGGCGGTGGCGAGCATGATCACGCGCTCGCCCGGCTCCTCCAGCACGGTGAGCTTGCGGAAGGTGGCGATGTTGTCGAGCCCGGCATTGGTGCGGGTGTCGCCCAGCATCACGAGCCCCTCGCGCACCAGGATGCCGACACAATAGGTCATGGCTGCGCCCGCCTTTCCCGCAATATCCCTCGCCGCCGGCTTTCGGGCGGCGACGTTGCGATAGAACGAAGCCGCGCCCCGAGGCAAGCCCGCGTCTACCCTCAGCTCTGGATCTGGCGCCGGGCGTGCTCCACGCGCACGCTGACGTCGAGGCTCTCCTGCCCGCCACCGTAGCGGCTGCCGAGGATCGGCGCGGCCCCGTGGTAGTCGAGCGCGGCGGCGAGCCTTACATAGGCGTCCGTTGGCGAGAGGCCGTGCGCGGGGTCGAAGCCGACCCAACCAAGTCCGCCGACATGGGCCTCGGCCCAGGCGTGCCCCGCCTCCTGCACGACGAGCCCGTCATGACGCAGAAGATAGCCGGACACGTAGCGCGCCGACACGCCGAGAACGCGCGCGGCACTGATGAAGATGTGAGCGAAGTCCTGGCAGACGCCGTGGCCGAGGGCGAGCGCCGCGCCCCCCTTCGTCGCCGTGGTCGTCGCCTCGGTGTCGAAGGCCATGCGGGCGTGGATCATGCCCGACAGGTCGTGTAACCCGACGATGGGATCCCGCCTCATCGCCTCGCGCACCTCGCCCGCAAGCGCGAGGATCGCATCGTCTGGCTCGGTGAGTGTCGTCGTGCGCAGGAAGAGGCCGGGCGGGAAGCGCTCCACCGTGCCGCGCACGACGCCGGCACTGTCCTGCGTCTCCACCTCCCCGTCGACCGTCACCGAGAAGGACTGGATCGGCCCCTCGAGCGTGAAGGCATGAGTGATGTTGCCGAGCGCGTCCTCCCCCGCCTTAAGCCGGCACGGGGCGTCGACATCGATGCGCCAGTGGCGCACGTGCTGGCCTTCGTGGCCGCGCGGCGTCAGGCGCAGAAGCTGGATCGCCGACTTTGCGGGAGGGGAATAATCGTAGCGGGTGGTGTGCGACACACGGATGCGCATGGCCCGGTTCAGCTCAGGTATTGCTCGGCGATGGCTGCACCGAGCTCGTTGTTTTGGGCGAGGAAGCTCTCGACGAATTCATGCAGGCCCGACTGGAAGATGGTCTCGATGGAGGTGTTGCCGAGACGCATGTGAACACTGCGGGCGAGGCGCTGGCTGTTGCCCTGCCAGCCATAGGCCGTGGAGAGCTCGTCGAGATAGCCGTTGATGCTGCGGTAGCAGGCAGCAAGCGAGCGTGGCATGTCTTCCTTGAGGATGAGGAGATCCGCCACGAGCCAAGGTTTGACGCTGTCGCGATAGACCCAGCGATAGCTCGTCAGCGCCGAGACGGAGCGCAGGATGGAGGCCCACTGGTAATAGTCGAGCCCGCCGCCGACTCGTGCATGATCCGGCAGGAGCACATGGTATTTCACGTCCAGGATACGGGCGGTATTGTCGGCGCGCTCGGTGCACAGGCCAAGGCAGGTGAACCAGAAGGCGTCCGTACGCAGCATGGTCCGATGGGCCGAGCCGTCGAAGCGCAGTGCCGCCTCCTTGGCGAAGGCGAGGAAGCGCGGCAGATCGGCGAGCGACACGCCGCGGTCGACCCAACCCTGCATGGTCAGATAGCTGTCGTTGATCGCCTCCCACATCTCGATGGTCAGCGCCGTGCGCTCGGCGCGGGCATTGGCGCGAGCGATCTCGAGGCAGCGCCGGATGCTGGAGGGATTCTCCGGCGAGACGGCCAGGAAGTGGACCACCGCCTCCGGCGTCACCTTCTCGTGCGCGGCGGCGTAGGCAGCGGTGCAGCCCGCCGTGGCGATGGCCGAATCCCACTCGCTGGTCAGCCCGCCGTAAGCGGTCGGCAGCGAGGAAAGGCGATAGGCGGCATCGAGAATGCGCGCCACGCTGTCGGCCCGCTCCATGTAGCGCGCCATCCAGAACAGATTGTCGGCCGTGCGGGAGAGAAGCGTCATCGGTCGTTCGCCATCATTCGCCCAGGATCCAGGTGTCCTTCGTGCCACCGCCCTGGCTCGAATTGACGACGAGCGAGCCTTCGACGAGCGCCACCCGTGTCAGCCCGCCGGGGACAATGCGCACCTTGTCGGCGCCGGTCAGCACGAAGGGGCGCAGGTCGACGTGACGCGGGGCGATGCCCGAGCCGACGAAGGTCGGGCAGGTGGAGAGCGCCAGCGTCGGCTGGGCGATGAAATTGTCGGGCCGGCGCTTGAGCTTCTCGGCGAAAAGCCGTCGCGTCGCCGCATCCGCCGCCGGGCCGACGAGCATGCCGTAGCCGCCCGAGCCGTTGACCTCCTTGACGACGAGGTCTCCGAGATGGTCGAGGACATAGGCGAGCGCCTCCGGCTCGCGGCAGCGCCAGGTCGGCACGTTCTGCAGGATCGGTTCCTCGCCGAGATAGAAGCGCACGATCTCGGGCATATAGCTGTAGATCGCCTTGTCGTCGGCGACGCCCGTGCCCACCGCATTGGCCAGGCTCACGTTGCCCGCCCGATAGGCGAGCATCAGCCCCGGCACGCCGAGGACTGAATCAGGTCGAAAGGCGAGCGGATCGAGAAAATCGTCGTCAATGCGGCTGTAGATGACGTCGACCCGCTTGGGCCCTTGCGTGGTCCGCATGAAGACCGTCTCGTCGCGCACGAAGAGATCACGTCCCTCCACCAACTCGACGCCCAGCTTGTCGGCGAGGAAGGAGTGCTCGTAGTAGGCGCTGTTGTAGGGCCCTGGCGTCAGCAGCACCACGCACGGCTCCTCGCCGCGTCGCGGCGCGATGGAGTGAAGCGTCGCGAGCAATTCGTCCGGATACCCGTCGACCGGCGCGATGCTCTGGCGGGAGAACAGTTCAGGGAAGAGCCGAATCATCGCCTCCCGATTCTCCAACATGTAGGAAACGCCGGAGGGCGTGCGGGCATTGTCCTCGAGCACATAGAACGTATCGGCATCGACGCGCACTACGTCGATGCCGGCGATCGCAACGTAGATGTCGCCTGCGAGGCGCAATTGCGCCATCTCGGGCCGAAAGTAGGGATTGCAGAGGATGAGCTCTTCAGGGACGACACCCGCACGCACGATCTCGCGATGGCCGTAGACATCCTTTAGGAGGGCGTTGAGCGCCTTCACCCGCTGCTCGAGCCCGTGGGACAGCTTGCGCCACTCGTTCCCGGCGATGACGCGGGGAATGATGTCGAAGGGGATGAGCCGCTCCTGGGCCGCCTGTTCGCCGTAGACGGCGAAGGTGATGCCGATGCGGCGAAAAAGGAGTTCTGCCTCCTTGCGCCGCTGATCGAGGAGTTCCGCAGGGGCCTCATCGAGCCACCGCTTCAGTGCCGCGTAGCACGGCCTGCAACCCTCTCCGAAGCCGCCCATCTCGTCGAAGGCTCTCGGCGTCATGTGTCCTCCCGCAGCAACGCGCCTTGACGAAGCCTATCAAATTGCGTGCCAAATCGCCCGTGGAAAGCTGAAGCGAGGTGGGAGCCGCCACATAGCCGCCCAAGAGATGGGCAAACTGATCGCGGATTGGCCGGAAGCATGCCCTTTCAGTGGCCAGTCCGCCGGGCCGGCAGGGACCGAGGCAGTCTATTGTCGGCGGGCATCAAGATTCTATGATGGATCGATTCGTTGAATGCACGCGGGTCTTCACATGCTGCCATACCCGATCGCAGGGGATTAGGAGGCCCGTCTACAGTCCCTCGAGATGCTGGGTATCGTCGGCACCCCCACCGGGCCTGACTTCGATGCCGTGGTGCGATTGGCAGCATCCTTCTTCGATTGCCCGATCAGCGTGATCTCCTTCCTCGAGAAGGACAGGCAGTGGTTCAAGGCCCGGCACGGCCTCGACATCGAGGAGACGCCGCGGCGCTACGCCTTCTGCAACTACGCCCTCGTCGAGAATGGCGTCTTCGTGATCAAGGACACGCACGCCGACCCGCGCTTCCACGACAACCCGTTCGTCCAGGGCCCACCCTACGCACGCTTCTATGCCGGCTGCCCACTGCGCAGCGACAGCGGCCACCAGCTGGGCACGCTGTGCCTGCTCGACACGAAGCCGAGGAGCTTCGACGCGGACAAGGCCCGCATACTGACCGAATTCGGCCAGGTGGTGGAGGGGCTGATCCGCGCCCACGCCAACGCGGTCAAGCTTGCCGTGTCGGAGGCCAATGCCCGGTGTCAGAGCGAGGCGCTCGCCCGCCGCAACAGGCTGCTCGCGCAGACGGAGCACCTCGCCTCGATTGGCGGATGGGAATATGACGCCGCGACGGGGGAAATCACCTGGTCGGACGAAGTCTACCGCCTGCACGATCTCGAAATCGGCAGCCGCCTGCACATCGACGATGTGGTCGCCCGCTACACGCCGGAGGCCGGCGCCGCCATGCGACGCCAGCTGGAGCTGACCGCAAGCACCGGCAGTCCTTGTTCCTTCGAGGCTGACCTCGTCACCGCCGCCGGCGAGCGGCGCACCGTGCGCGCGATCGGGGAGCGTGTGGCGGGCGACGACGACGGCCACGTGCGCGTCGTCGGCGTCGTCCAGGATGTAACTCGCGAGATCGAGGCCACCCAGGCCCTGTGGCGGGCGGCCCACCTTGACGGGCTGACCGGTGTCGCCAACCGCGCCGCTTTCAAGACCCATCTCGAGGCGGTGGTGGATAGAGCCGCCGCCGCCGGCAGGCCCGTCTGGCTCCTGCTGCTCGATCTTGACGGCTTCAAGGAGATCAACGACACCTGCGGACACCATGTCGGCGACCGGGTGCTGATCGCGGTCGCCGAACGGCTCGGGCAGATCTGCAGCGGCCGGGATATGTTCCTCGCCCGCCTCGGCGGCGACGAATTTGCCATCGTCTGCGACGAGAGCAGCCAGGTAGACGGCGCCGAGCGGGTGGCTGCTCGTGTCGTCGCCGCCATTCGAAAGCCCATCCGCATCGGCAGCGATCGCCATTACGTGACGACCACGGTCGGCCTTGCCACCTATCCGACCGATGCCACGACAGCCGACGGACTGCTGAAATGCGCGGATGTGGCCCTCTACACTGCCAAGCGGCGCGAGCGCGGCGCGGTCGGGACCTACGCTCCTGAGGTCGCATCGCTGTTCGATGAACGGCGGCTGGCCGTCGAGACCGTGCGCAAGGCCCTTGCGAGCAACCGGCTCGTGCCATTCTACCAGCCCATCGTGAAGCTGCGGAACGGCCAGCTCAGCGGCTATGAAGCGCTCGTGCGGATCCGCGGGCGCGACGGCATGCTTATGTCACCGCAGGCCTTTTCCCACGCTTTCGCCGATCAGGACAGCGCTCGGCGCATCGGCGAGCGCGTCCTCAACCTGGTGACCTCCCATCTCGCCGAACTGCGCGCCGAAGGTTTCGAGGGACCGATCGTCATCGGCGTCAATGCGAGTGCGGCAGAATTCGCCGGCGGCGACTTCGCCGAGCGCTTCCTGCGCCAATTGCGCGCCCGCGATATTCCACCGTCCTGGATCAAGCTGGAGGTGACCGAGACGGTGCTGATGGGCGAGCAGGCACGTAACGTCCGCCTCGCGGTCGAGGAACTGAGCGAGGCCGGCGTGCCGATTGCGCTCGACGATTTCGGCACGGGCTATTCGTCGCTGACGCACCTCCGGGACTTCCCGATCAACTGCATCAAGATCGACCGCTCGTTCGTCGCCGGCATCGGTCGGGAAGCTGAAAGCCCGGCCATCATCCGTGCCCTCATCGAACTCGCGCACAATCTCGGCCTGACGGTCATCGCCGAGGGTGTCGAGACGGACGTGCAGCTCGAGTTCCTGCGCGCCATCGGCTGCGACGCGGCGCAGGGCTTCCGCTTCAGCAAGGCCGGGCCGTTCGACATGTTGCGCTCGCAGCTGCGCAAGCAGGATCGGCCCGCCCTGCACTATCCCGCACGCCTGCGCTGACGAGGGGCCGGCGCGGGCCGGCTACGGTTCTTTCCGTCCCTTGCTCAGACGCAGATAGTGTTCGGCATATTGATAGAAACGTTCGGCCTCGATGCGGTGTCCGATGCGCTCTTCGCCGCGAGCGAGCGCGAGATAACGCTCATAGGTGCGGCGCGCCTCGTCGCCGGCCGGTTGCCGGTCCGCCGGGCGCGGGCGGATAGCCTGGGATTCATCCTGGTTCATGGGTCATGACCGTGAAGCCGGCCTCGCCGGCTCCGCTTGCATTCACGCCCGGCTCAGCCGAGCACGTCGGCGACGATGGCCCGCAGTTCGCCGCGCGACAGACCGCAAGGTTCGGGATGCCAGATTGGCTCCTGGGCCCGGCGCATCATTGCCACGCCCGACCGACGAGACGTCTCGGGTCGCCGGGCAGGCCCGGTCGCCACCACATGCGGCGCCGGACGCGCCCGGGCAACCACGCTCTTCAACTTCTCCATTTTACTCATGATCTGTCCGCCGCGATCATAGCCGCAGCAATGTCCTTCTTGTTCTGGGTAAACGGGCATCAGGGTGCGGTCGACGCAACCCCAAGATTAGCTGTCCTCCCGGCCCTTCCGCGCATCCTGCGCATCGGAACCTGCCCGAGACGCTGATATGGGAGGGCAATGCGGCGCTTTCAAGTCGCCGCAACCGCCGCGTGTCACTGAACCCGCGCCGCCGCGCTGATACGATTGTAATGACAGAATTACATCTGTATAAAGGAGTCGCATTCGGAACGGGCGACCAACGGGGCGACCATATGGGCAAAGCTCTTTTCCTCCACGGCGCGCACGATGCACGGGTCGCCCCCTTCAACCTGCGCGAGGGGCAGCCCGGCGAGGCGCTGCTCGAGGTGGCGGCCGTCGGCCTGTGCGGCAGCGACCTGCACTATTACAAGGACGGCGGCATCGGCTCGGCCAGGATCCTTGCGCCTTTCGTGCCGGGTCACGAGTTTGCCGGCTATCTTGCCGAGGACCTGCCGGCACGCGGGCTGGCCCGCGGCGACCTCGTCGCGGTCGACCCCAACCATGCCTGCGGCCACTGCGACCATTGCCGCTCGGGCCACCCCAACCTCTGCCCCAACGTCGAGTTCATCGGTGCCCCGCCGTTCGACGGCGCCATGACCGAGCGCATCTGGGTGCCCGAAGACCTGATCGTGCCGCTGGCCGATCGCTTCACGCCCGAAGAGGCGGTGATGCTGGAGCCGCTCGGCGTCGCCATCCATGCAGTCGACCTCGCCAAGCCCCGGCTTCTGGAACGGGTGGCGCTCGTCGGCTGCGGCCCGATCGGTCTTCTCATCCTGCAGGTACTCAAGGCGGCCGGCGCCGGCGAGATTCTCGCCGTTGACCCGCAGCCGCACCGCCGTGACCTCGCCACGAAGCTCGGCGCGACGCGCGCGAGCGCCTCGGTGGCCGAGATCCGCGATTGGACGAAGGGCGAGGGCTGCCCGCTCGTGGTGGAAGCCACCAATGCGCCCGAAGGCTTCCGCGATGCCGTGCTCGCCGCCCGCATCGGCGGGCGCGTCGTCCTCGTCGGCATCCCGGACGGGGACACCTACACGCTGCCGGCCGCCGAGGCGCGCCGGCGCGGCCTCAAGATCAAGTTCGCCCGGCGGATGGGGGACGTCTATCCGCGGGCCATCGAACTCGTCGCGACCGGCAAGGTCGACGTGAACGTGCTGGTCAGCCACCGCTTCACGCTGGACGAGGCGCCGGAGGCCTTCCGCCTGCACGCCGAAGACGCCCCCGGCATGGTCAAGAGCATCATTTTTCCGAACGACAATAATCAGGGGAGACGCTCATGAGACTGTTCACGCATGCTGCGGTCGGTGCGCTCGCGCTCGCTGCCGCGGCCCTCTGCGCGCCGGCGCAGGCGCAGGACTGGTCGCTCGAGAAGGCGGCCGAGCCGCTGAAGGGGACGCAGATCAACGTCGTCTTTCTCGACCGCCCCGGCTATCGCGCCATCATCCAGCTGCTGCCGGAGTTTGAGAAGAAGACGGGCATCAAGGTCAATTACGAGATCGTGCCCTACGAGAGCTCGCGCGAGAAGCAGGTCCTCAACTTCAGCTCCAACGGCGACCTCACCATCGCGCTCGTCGACCTCGTCTGGATCGGCGAATTCGCCGAGAATGGCTGGATCGTACCGGTGGAGAAATTCACCAGCGACCCCGCGATCACCGATCCCAAGCTCAACCTCGACGGTTTCTTCCCGCTGCTGCTCGACGCCTTCGGCTCCTGGGGCGGCAAGGTCTACGGCCTGCCTTTCGACAACTATTCGGGCCTTCTCTTCTACAATCAGTGCATGCTGCAGGAAGCCGGCTTCGATAAGCCGCCGGAAACCTGGCAGGAGCTCTACGAGACCTACGCGCCGAAGCTCACCGATAAGGCGAAGAACCGCTTCGCCTTCGCGCTGCAGTCGCGTCGCGGCGAGACGCAGTCCGCCGACAGCTTCATGCGCGTGCTCTGGCCCTTCGGTGGCTCGCTGCTCGACAAGGAGTTCAAGTCGAACCTGCTCAGCGAGGAGAGCCAGGCCGGCCTCAAGTTCCGCCAGGACCTGATGCAGTACATGCCGCCAGGCATCGTCTCCTATGATCATGCCGAGGCGGTCAACGCCCTTGCACAGGGCCAGGTCGCGATGATCACCGAATGGTCGGCCTTCTATTCGACGCTCATCGACCCGGCGACGTCGAAGATCGTCGACTGCCTCGCCGTCGCGCCCGAGCCTTCCGGCCCGGCTGGCCGCCTGCCGGCCCTCGGCGGCTTCTCGCTCGCCGTCGCCGCCCAGGCGCCGGAGAAGGAGCAGAAGGCCTCCTGGCTGTTCATCCAGTGGGCGACCTCCGAGGACATCGCCCGCGCCTATGTGGAAGCCGGCGGCGTCTCCGGCCGCAAGAGCATCTACGAGGATGCCGACATCAAGGCCAAGTACAAGTTCGTCGAGCCGATGGTCGCCTCCTGGCAGAAGGGCGTGCCGGAGTTCCGTCCGCGCTTCCCCGCCTGGCCGGCCATCTCCGAGATCATCGCCGAGTGGGGCACCAAGATGATGCTCGGCGAGGTGTCCACCGAGCAGGGCGCCAAGGAGATCGGCACCCGCATGGAAGACATCCTCGCCAAGGAAGGCTACTACGACGGCAAGAAGGCGCTGCTGCAGTAACGAGACGCTCCGCCGGCCCGGGCGAACCCCGGGCCGGCCGGCATCGTCCCAACGTGTGACAGCACAGGCGGAGCCTCTTCCATGCCCTCGCTCTATCAACGCGCGCTCGACGAGCTCGGCGCGGTCTTTGCCCGTATCGACGAACAGGCCGTCGATGCCGCGGTCGAGCGCATCGCCGCGGCGAGGCGCATCGCCCTCTACGGCGTCGGTCGGGAAGGCCTGCAGATCAAGGGCTTCGCCATGCGCCTCTTCCACCTCGGCCGAGACGCCGCGGTGGTGGGCGACATGACGACGCCGCCGCTCGGAAAAGGCGACCTGCTCGTCGTCTCGGCCGGGCCGGGCGCATTCTCTACGGTTCTCGCGCTCATGGGCGAAGCGCGGAAGGCGGGCGCGGCCTGCCTCCTCGTCACCGCGCAGCCCGGCGGCGAGGCGGCGAAACAGGCCGACACGGTCCTGACCATCCCCGCCCAGACCATGGCCGACGACCGGGGACCCGCCTCCTCCGTCCTGCCCATGGGCTCGCTCTACGAGGGCGCGCAGTACATCCTCTTCGAGGTTATGATCCTCAAGCTCAAGGATAAGCTCGGCGTGAGCGCCGAGGCCATGCGCGCCAACCACACCAATCTGGAATAGGGACGTGATGAGCGTCGAGGGACAGGCACTGGCACAGGAAGCGGCCCGGGCGAGGCCCGCCCGCAGGCGCCGGCTCGAGCACGGCCGCTGGACGCCGCTCTTCTTCCTCGCCCCGGCTGTGGTGACGCTGCTCGCGATCGGCCTCTACCCGATGCTGTTCGCGCTCGTCACCTCCTTCCGCCGCTACAATCTCACCCGGGCGCGCGAGGGCTTCCCCTTCGTCGGCTTCGAGAACTACGGGCGCGTGCTGAGCGACCAGACCTTCTGGGACACGCTCCTGCTGACGGGCCGGTTCTTCCTCACCGTCATGCCGATCCAGGTGGCGCTCGGCCTTCTCATCGCGCTCATGCTGCACCGGCCGGGTTGGGGCTTCATGCGCTCGCTTGCGCGCGTCTCGCTCGTCGTGCCGCTCGCTACTACCTATGCCGTCGTCGGCCTCCTCGGCAACCTCATCTTCAACCGCAACTTCGGCGTCGCCAACCAGTTCCTGTCCTGGTTCGGCTTCGCGCCCTTCGACTGGCTCGGCAATCCGAGCGGGGCCTTCGCCGCCATCGTCATCATGGACGTCTGGCAGTGGACGCCATTCTGCGCCCTCATCTTCCTGTCGGGGCTCTCCATGGTGCCCATCGACATCGAGGAGGCGGCGCGGCTGGAGACGAAGAGCCACTGGGCGCTGCTGCGCCACGTGCAGCTGCCCTATCTCCTGCCCGGCCTGACGGCCATGCTCATCCTGCGCTCAGCGGACGTTCTGAAGCTCTTCGACATGATCTTCACCATGACACGCGGCGGGCCGGGCACGGCGACCGAGCTCATCTCCATCTACATTCAGCGCGTCGGCTTCCGCGTGTTCGATCTCGGCGCGGCCTCCGCCCAGGCGATGCTGCTGCTCCTGTTCACGATCCTGCTGAGCCGACTCTACATCCGCATCTTCTACCGGGAGATCGAGTGATGGTGTCCCGCCCCGCGGCACGCTTTGCGCATCTGGCCGGCCTCGTGCTGGTCTTCGCCTTCGCCATGTTCCCGTTCTACTGGATGGTCTCGTCGAGCTTCAAGGACCAGGGGGACCTGCTCGCCTCGCCACCAATGTGGCTCTTCGAGCCGACGATTAAGCACTACGCCGAGATCTGGGCGGATCAGAAGGTGACGGCCGCCATCGTCAATTCGCTCATCGTCGCCGTCTCGACGACCGCGCTCGCCGTCCTCCTCGGCACGCCAGCGGCCTATGCGCTCGCCCGCTTCGAGTTCCGCGGCAAGTCCGACCTGTGGTTCTGGTTCATCTCCAACCGCATGATCAGCCCCATCGTGCTCGCCCTGCCGGTCTATCTCCTCGCCCAGTCCCTCGGTCTGCTCGACACGCACCTCGTCCTCATCCTCATCTACCTCACCTTCAACCTGCCGATCGTGGTTTGGATCTGCACGGACCAGTTCCGCTCGATCCCGCCCGAGCTGGAGCAGGCGGCGCGGCTCGAGGGGGCGAAGCAGTTCGACGTCTTCTGGCGCATCTACCTGCCGCTCGGCCTGCCGGGCGTCGCGGTGTCGGCCATCTTCAGCTTCATCTTCTCGTGGAACGAACTGCTCTATGCGCTGGTGCTGACCCGCCGCAATGTGCAGACGGCGCCAGTGGCAGCGACGAGCTTCATGTCCGGCTACGAGCTGCCCTGGGGCAAGATCATGGCAACCGGCACGGTCATCGTCCTGCCGGTCACCATCTTCGCCCTCATCGTCTCGCGCCACATGATCCGCGGCCTCACCATGGGCGCGACCAAATAGGGAGGCGGCGATGGCGCTCGGCATCAATCTCTCCTTCTGCGTCAAGCGCTGGGTGACGCCCGCGCTTTGGGCCCGCCTCGTGCGCGAGGAACTCGGCCTCGACCTCGTGCAGCTCTCGTTCGACCTCGTCGATCCGCTGTGGCCGGACGAGGTGTTGGACAAGGCGGCCGCGGACATGCGCAAGGCCTGCGCCGAGCACTGCATCATGGTGCACAGCGGCTTCATCGGCCTTGCCCACTACACCTTCAACCAGTTGCTTCATCCCGAGCCCGGCGTACGCGACGCCGCCGAGCACTGGCTCGCTCGCGCCTATGCCTTCTGCGGCAAGGCCGGCATCCGCGCCGCAGGCGGCCCCCTCGGCGCCATCGGCGCCCGGCTCGACGCCGTAGAGGCAGACGCGATCCCGGCCGCTGACTATGTTGACCTCACCGCCCGCCTGAAACGTCTCGCCGAGAAGGCGCAGAGTCACGGCCTTACCGAGCTCTACATCGAGCCGACGCCGCTCCGGCGCGAGTGGCCGTGGACGCCCGGGCAGGCACGGCGCCTGAGCGACGACCTCGCCGGTGCCGCGGTCCCCTGGCGCTACTGCCTCGACTGGGGCCACGCCATCCTTTCGCCGCCCTATACGGGTGAGGAAGCGCGCGTCGAACCGTGGCTCGAGACGATCGGCCGCGAGATCGGCGCCATCCACATCCAGCAGAGCGACGGCCGCCTCGACCGCCACTGGGACTTCACCGAGCCCGGCATCGTCGATCCGGAGGCCGTCGCGGCGACGCTCGCACGTTTCGGGCTTGCCGACCGGCCCGTCTTCCTCGAAGTCTTCTACCCGTTCGAGGAGACCGATGCCGCGGTGCTCGACCGGGTCCGCCGCTCGGTCGCGGTGCTCGCGCCGGTGCTCGGTGGGGAATGACGCGATGAACGATCCCGTTGCGGGCACCACCATGACCGACCCTCCGCGCGCCGCCCAGCGCAGCTCCGGAGACGAGGTCGCGGCCCGCGTGGTCTGGTACTACTACGTCGGCAACCTGACCCAGCAGGAGATCGGCGACCGGCTCGGCCTCACGCGCCTGCGCGTCAACAAGATCATCGGCCAGGCGCGTGTTGACGGCTCGGTGCGTATCGAGGTGCGCCTGCCGCTCGCCTCGTGCGTGGCGCTGGAGGAGGAACTCGCCGCCCGTTATCGTCTCGCCGAGGTGGCGGTGGTGCCGGCCGTACCCGGCTATGAGGACCAGCAGCGCGTCATTGGCGAGGCCGCCGGCACCATGCTGAGCCGCCTGCTGGGCGACGGCCAGTCCATCGGCATCGGCTGGGGTCGCACGCTGAGCGCCAGCGTCGCGAGCCTCGGGCCACGGCGCCTGCCCGCGAGCCGCGTCGTGTCGCTCATGGGCGGGCTCACGCGCGGCTCGGGCACCAACACCTTCGAAGTCGCGACGCGCCTCGCCGAAGCCATCGGCGGTGAATGCCACTATCTCGCCGCCCCCATCTATTGCCCGAGCGAGCACAGCCGCAACGACCTGCTGACCCACTACGGACTCGCCGACGTCATGCGCCGGGCGCGGGAGGTGGATGTCGCCCTCGTCTCTTGCGGCGACGTCTCCAGCCACTCGCTGCTCGCCACCACCCAGACCGTGCGCCAGCACCAGCAGGCACTCGAGGCTGCCGGCACCATCGGCGACCTCCTTGGCACCTTTCTCGATGCGCACGGGCGGCCCATCGCCCATCATCTCAACCAGTGTGTTATGGCCCTCTCGCCGCAGGAACTGAAGGTCGTCCCGCGCTCCATCCTCGCCTCGGGCGGGCTCAACAAGGCGCCGGTCGTGCACGCCATCCTCTCGGGCGGCTACGTCAACCGCCTCGTCACCGACGAGGACTGCGCCCGCGCGATCCTCGGCATGCCACTGGAGAAGGTGCCATGACGTCCGCCCCGCAACTCCTGCTCGCCGTGGACGTCGGCACCCTTTCGGCTCGCGCCGGCCTGTTCGACCTCGCCGGCTGTCTCCTCGCCACCGCTGCACGGGAGTTCCCCTTGCTGCGGCCGGCGGAGCATCATGCTGTCTATCGCATGGACGACATCTGGACGGCGGTCGAAGAGGCGATCCGGACCTGTCTCGTTGCGGCCGGCACGGAGGCGGCCGGACAGGTCGCCGCCCTCGCCTTCGATGCCACCTCCTCCCTCGCGTTCTCCTACGAAGGACCGCCGCCGCTCGCCGGCGAGGCGGACGTATTCTGCTGGATGGATCACCGTGGCGAGGCAGAAGCCGAGGAGATCGGCGCAAGCGGCGACCGGCTGCTCGCCTATACCGGCAGTTCCATGTCGCCAGAAATGCACACGCCGAAGCTCGCTTGGCTGGCGCGGCGCGACCCGCAAGCCTTCGCTCGCGTCACCGGCGCCCGCGACCTGTGCGACGAACTCGCCCGCCGGGCGACGGGCGAGGACCGTCACTCCCTCTGCGGCCTCGCCTGCAAATGGGCCTACCTGCCGGCCGATGCCGAGCCCTGGCGGCACGACCTCCTCGCGCGCCTCGGCCTCGGCCGGCTGCCTCAGCTCGGCGCACTCGCGGCCCAGCCGCTACCTGTCGGCCACCGGCACGGCCGGGTGACGGAGGCCGTCGCCGCCCGCCTGGGCTTGCCTGCCGGCATTCCCGTCGCTGTCGGCCTCATCGACGCTGAGGCCGGCACGCTCGGCGTCCTGGGTCGCGGTTTTGCCGGCAACATGAACCGCACGGTGGCGCTTATCGGCGGCACGTCCACCTGCTACATGACCTTCGCGCCCGACGAGCGCCGCATCTCCGGCGTGTGGGGTCCGTTCAGGGACGCGGTCTTTCCAGGCTACTGGATGCATGAGGCCGGCCAGTCGCTCGCCGGCGCGGCACTCGACGCTGTGCTCGCCCACCATCCCGGCGGGCCGCGGTGTGCCTCGGCCGATGCGCACGCGGCCGCAGTCCGCGACATCCTCGCCTTCCTCGAAGCAGAGGGGCCGGCTTTCGCCGCGCGCCGGCATCTCGTGCCCGACTTCCTCGGCAACCGCGCGCCGCTCGGCGACGGCAGCGTGCGCGCCATCCTCGTCGGCGTCGGCGAGGATACGAGCCGCCGCGCCTTCCTCGAAACCTACTATGCCACGGCCCGCGCGCTCGCCCTGCAGGCGCGGCACATCATCGAGCACCTCAATGCCCACGGCTATGCGCTCGATCGCGTCGCCCTCTCCGGCGGGCACCTGCGCAACCCGCTCATGGTGAGGCTTTACCGCGACGCGCTCGGCGATGCCGCGCTCGTCCTCAGCAACAGCGCCGAGCCGGTGCTACTCGGCACGGCCATGGTCGCTGCCGTCGGGGCCGGCCTGCAGCAGGATCTCTTCGCCGCGCTCGACGCCATGGCTCCGGCGCAGGAGAGCCTCGCCCCCGACCCGCGCTGGCGCGCCGCGCACGAGGCCGCCTATGGCGTCTATCTGAAGCTGTTCGCCTTCCGCAACGACATCGAGCGGGAGGCGAAGGCTCTTGCCGCCTCCGGCCAGGACAGATGAAAGGAGCCCGCCCGACATGAGCTTTCTCAAGCTCGAGCAGATCGTGAAGCGCTTCGGCGATGCGACGGTCATCGACCATGTCGACATCACCGCCGAGCGCGGCGAGTTCGTCGTCTTCGTCGGCCCCTCCGGCTGCGGCAAGTCCACCCTGCTGCGAATGGTGGCCGGCCTCGAGGAGGTGAGTGAGGGTGCCATCTACCTCGACGGTGCCAACGTGACCGACACGGAGCCGGCGGCGCGGCAGGTCTCCATGGTCTTCCAGTCCTATGCACTCTTCCCGCACATGAGCGTGCACGACAACATCTCTTTCGGCCTTAGGATGGCAAAGACCCCGCGGGAGGAGATCGACCGGCGCGTGGCCGAGGCCGCGCGCATCCTGCAGATCGAGAGCCTCTTGCAGCGCAAGCCGCGCCAGCTCTCTGGCGGCCAGCGCCAGCGCGTCGCCATCGGCCGCGCCATCGTGCGCAACCCGAAGCTTTTCCTCTTCGACGAGCCGCTGTCCAACCTCGATGCCGAGCTGCGCAGCCAGATGCGTGTCGAGATTGCGCGCCTGCACCGCGACCTTGGCGTCACCATGGTCTACGTCACCCACGACCAGGTGGAGGCGATGACGCTCGCCGACCGCATCGTCGTGCTGCGCGCCGGCAGGGTCGAGCAGATCGGCTCGCCGGCCGACCTCTACGAGCGCCCCGACAACATCTTCGTCGCCGGCTTCATCGGCTCGCCGAAGATGAACTTCCTCAAGGTCTCCGTCGCGGCGGTGAACGGCGGCGCCGTCACCGTGCGGCACCCGGCGCTCGCCGCCGACCTCACCTTGCCCACGCGCCATGCGCCGAGGGTCGAGCCGGGTGAGGACGTGGTGCTCGGCCTGCGGCCGGAGCATCTTTCGGTGGGCGACGGCGGGGCCGCATGCCTCGCCCTCCGCGGTGAGTTCGCCGAGAGCCTCGGCGCCACCTCGCAGCTCTATGCGCAGACCGGCAACGGCGAGACGCTGATCCTGCAAGTGCCGGGCCGCCGTTCGCTCGCGCCGGGCGAGGGCATCCGCGCGGGCTTCGATCCTGCCCAGGCCTATCTCTTCGACGGCGCCGGCCGCGCCATCTGATCGGAGATCTCCATGCCGACCTATCTCGGGCTCGATATCGGCACCTCCTCGGTCAAGGCGCTGCTGCTCGACGAGAGCCAGACGACCATCGCCGAGGCCACCGTGCCGGTCGGCATCTCGCGACCGCATCCGCTGTGGTCGGAGCAGGATCCGGAAGAATGGTGGCAGGCGACACTTACCGCCACCGCCAGAGTACGGGACGCCGCGCCCGAGGCATGGCGGGGCCTCGCCGGCATCGGCCTCTCGGGCCAGATGCACGGCGCCGTGCTCGTCGATGTCGAGGGACGTGTGCTGCGCCCGGCCATCATCTGGAACGACGGGCGCTGCGCCGCGGAGTGCCGGGAGTTGCAGGAGAGGGTGCCGGACTTCACCCGCCGCGCCGCCAACATCGCCATGCCCGGCTTCACGGCGCCCAAGCTCCTGTGGGTGCGCCGGCACGAGCCGGATGTCTTCGCGGCGACGCGCAAGGTGCTGCTGCCGAAGGACTACATCCGCTTCCGCCTCACCGGCGGTTATGTCTCGGAAATGTCGGACGCCGCCGGCACGCTGTGGCTCGACGTCAACGCCCGCAGCTGGGACGACGTGCTCATCGAGGCCTGCAGTCTCACGCGCGCCCATATGCCCGAACTGGTCGAGGGCTCGGAGCTGTCCGGCCGCCTCTCGGCCGACACGGCGGCGCTCCTTGGCCTTGCCGGCCGGCGCGTGCCGGTGGCCGGCGGCGGCGGCGACAATGCCGCCTCGGCCGTCGGCATCGGTGCGACGCGCGCTGGCGAAGGCTTCCTCTCCCTCGGCACCTCCGGCGTGCTCTTCGTCGTCACCGACCGGCTGACCGCCCTGCCCGAGCGCACGCTGCACGCCTTCTGCCACGCCCTGCCCGGCCGCTGGCACGGCATGGCCGTGACCCTCGCCGCGGCCTCGGCGCTCACCTGGGTCGCGACCCTCGTCGGCCGCGCCGGCGACATCGCGGGCCTGCTCGCCGATGTGGAGCGCTTTGCGGAAAGCGAGCGCAACCGCATCCACGCGCCCCTGTTTCTTCCCTACATCACCGGCGAGCGCACGCCGCACAACGACGCCGACGCCACCGGCCTCTTCGCTGGCCTTCGGGCCGAGCACGGGCCGGACGCGCTCACCTATGCCGTGCTCGAAGGCGTCTCCTTCGGCCTCGCCGACGACCTCGACGTGCTCGACGAAGCCGGGGCGCGGCTGGATAGCTGCATGCTCGTCGGCGGCGGCTCGCGCAGCCGCTTCTGGGGGCAGATGCTGGCGGACATCCTCAACCTGCCGCTCGACCTGCCGGCGGGGGCCGAGGCGGGCGCGGCGCTCGGCGCGGCCCGGCTCGGCATGCTCGCCGCGGAGGCCGGCAGCGAGGCGGAGATCTGCCGCAAGCCGCCACTGCGCGAACGCTTTTCACCGCGCGGACAGGATGGCTATGCCGAACGGCTGGCGCGTTTCCGCAAGCTCTATCCGGCGGAAAAGGCGACGCGCGGCATGCCCTCCTGAGCCATAAAGGCGGCATTCGCCATTGTGATCGCGGCCGGCCAGCGTATATCGATGCGCACAGGTTTCTCGCAGGCAGGGCATCTCATGACCACACACCAGCGCACCATCGTCGCATCGATCGACCCCGTGAAGCTCGACCGGCTGGCGGAGGTCGCTGTCAGGGTCGGCCTGCAGCTGCGCGAGGGGCAGGACCTGTTCCTCACCGCGCCGGTCGCCGCCCTGCCGCTGGTGCGGCGCATCGCCGAGCACGCCTACAAGGCCGGTGCCGGCCTCGTTACGCCCATCCTGTCCGACGAGGAATTGACGCTCGCCCGCTACCGCTTCGCCAAGGATGCGAGCTTCGACCGCGCCCCGGTCTGGCTCTACGAGGGCGTCGCCAAGGCCTTCACCGCCGACACGGCTCGCCTCGCCATCGTGGGCGACAACCCCATGCTGCTCGCCGGTCAGGACCCCGCTAAGGTTTCCCGCGCCAACAAGGCCAATTCGCTCGCCTACCAGCCGGCGCTGGAGAAGATCGCCGGCTTCGACATCAACTGGAACATCATCGCCTACCCGACCGCCTCCTGGGCCAAGCAGGTCTTCCCCGGCGACGAGGAGGACGTCGCGGTCGCGCGCCTCGCCGAAGCCATCTTCGCCGCGTCGCGCGTCGACGGCGAAGACCCCGTCGGCGCATGGGAGGCGCACAACGCGGCGCTCAGGCTGCGCACGACCTGGCTCAACGGCGAGCGCTTCGCGGCGCTGCACTTCACCGGGCCGGGCACCGACCTCACCGTCGGCCTCGCCGACGGCCACGAATGGCACGGCGGTGCCTCGACGGCGAAGAACGGCATCACCTGCAACCCGAACATCCCGACCGAGGAGGTGTTCACGACCCCGCACGCCCTGCGCGTCGAGGGTCGCGTCGTCAGCACCAAGCCCCTCTCCTACCAGGGCACGCTCATCGACGAGATCGCCGTGCGCTTCGAGGGCGGGCGCATCATCGAGGCCAAGGCGAGCCGCGGCGACGAGGTGTTGGGCAAGGTGCTCGACACCGACGAGGGCGCGCGTCGCCTCGGCGAGGTGGCGCTGGTGCCGCATTCCTCGCCCATCTCGAAGAGCGGGCTCCTCTTCTACAACACCCTCTTCGACGAGAACGCCGCCTGCCACATCGCGCTTGGCCAGTGCTATGCCAAGTGCTTCGAGGGCGGCGGCGCGCTGAGCCCGGACGAGATCGCCGCCCGCGGCGGCAACAAGAGCCTCATCCACATCGACTGGATGATCGGCTCGAACGAGATCGATATCGACGGCATCAAGACGGACGGCACCCGCGTCCCCGTTTTCCGCAAGGGAGAGTGGGCGTAAATACGGCGCGCGGCGCCGTCACCGGCGGCGTAGCAGCACCGAGAAGCGCACGCCCCCGCCCAGCGCCGCCGGCTGCCCGAGGCCGATGGTGCCGGCGCCGTGCAGGTCAATGGCGTCGAGGTGCAGCGGCCGCTCCGGCTCGCCGTCGAAAGCGATGAAGCTGCCGTTGGTGCTGTGGTCGGTCAGCATCCACCGGTCGCGCCGCAGCCCGAGCGTGGCATGCCGGCGCGACACCCGGTCATGGGCAACGACGAGGTCGTTGCCCGCGTCCCGCCCGAGGGTCACTTCGCGCTCTCCTTCGAAAATGCGCACTATGCCGGCGCAATCGAGCTGCAGCAGCGGCCGCAGGACGGTGGGGGGCGAGCGGGACAGCACGTCGACGGCCGTCAACCCGCCGCTCTCCTGCCAGACCACTTCGACAATGCGTGTCGCCTCGCTCTTACCCTTGACAGAAAAGCGCGTCAGCTCCCGCGTCGCCGCACGCTGCGCCGGCGGGAGGAGCCCCGCGAGGTCGCCACTGGTGATGATCTGCCCGGCGCGGGCGATCTGCACCATGCGCGCCGCGACATTGACCGTGTTGCCGAAATAATCGGCCCCGGTGCGGATGGCCGGCCCGTAGTGGAAGCCGATGCGCAGCGCGAGCCGCTTCGCACCTTCGGGCCCCGCCTGGGTTTCCATGCAGCGCTGCATGGCGAGCGCCGCATCGAACATCGCTGCAGGATCGGGAAAGGCCGCCATCAACTCGTCGCCGATGGTCTTGACGACGGCGCCGCCGTGCGCCGTGACGACGCCTGTGGCAGCGCGCAGGCATCCCTCGATGGCGGCGAGGGCGGCGCGGTCCCCCAGCACCTCGTAGAGCTGCGTGCTGCCGGAGATGTCGCCGAACAGGATGCCGATCTCGCAGGACTGGCCGGCCATCGTCGCCACCATCCCCTTGTCGCCCGGGCCCATCACCACGCCCATGTCGCCTGCCGGTTGTAGCGGCCTTTGGCGCGCGGCGGAAGCGGGCCGCCCGTGCGCGCCGGCACCCGTCGGCGCCCCTCCTGTGCTATGAATAGGAAGAAGAAGCGGGGACACCGCCGCCTTAGAGAGGGGCGGGGACGGCAGACATGGACGACGCCCTGAGGCAGTTCCGGGCAGCGTTCCCGGAAAGCGCCTGTCTCGACACCATCATGGCGCTGCGCTTCGGCGGCACCGCCATCGACTGTCCGGCCTGCGGCAGGAACGGCGGCTTCGTGCGCGACGTGAAGCACCGCGCCTTCGCCTGCCGCGCCTGCGGGCACGCCCTCTACCCCTGCGTCGGCACGCCCTTCGAGCCGCTGCGCATTGCACTGTCGGACTGGTTCTTCGCCGTGAAGCTCGGCAGCGGTCGCAACGGCGGCCCCTCGGCACGGGCTCTACAGCGCCGGCTCGGCTGCCCGGCCGGCACCGCACGATACATGCACGACGCCTTGAAGCGCCTCGCGGCCGCGGACGCCGCCGGCCCCCTCGTCGGATGGTACGTTGCCATAGCCAAGCGCGTGGGAGACGGCGGCGCGGCAGCGGCATCACCGACTGCTGATCCCTCCGCTCTGGCAACGCAGGAAGCCGTGGCGCCCGTGCGGGCGCGCCTTCGTGGTCATCATCTCGTTGCCGCGGCGAGCGGCCTCATCGTCGTGGCGGCCATCGGCACCGCCGTGCTTGCGCTGCGGCAGGAAAGCGCCACAGTGCCGTCCGACAGCGCGCCGGCGCTGGTCGCGGCGCCGACCCCGCCCTCGATTCTGCTCTCCGCCGTCGAGGACGATCTCGCCGCCGCCCAGCAGGCGGTCGACTTCATCGAGAAGGAAGAGCCGACCATCGTGCCGCAGGAGCGGGCGGACCCCATCGTCACCTCCCCCGGCAACGCCAACCAGATCCTCACCTTCGGCCCCATCAAGATCCGCCGCCACCTCGTCGAGACGATCGTGCGCGCCGCCCGCGTGGTCGGAGCCGATCCTTCCCTGCTCATGGCCGTCGCAGACAAGGAATCGAGTTTCGCAACCGAGGTGAAGGCCAAGACCTCCTCGGCAACGGGCCTCTACCAGTTCATCGAGAGCACCTGGCTCGGTGTGGTGAAGGACTTCGGCGCCAAGCACGGTCTCGCCGGCGAGGCGGCGCTCATCCAGCGCGTCGACCGGCGCCATGTCGTCGCCGACCCCGGCGAGCGCGCCCGCATCCTCGACCTGCGCCGCGAGCCCTATCTCTCGGCACTGCTGGCCGCCGAGATGCTGAAGCGCGACACGCTGCGCATCGAACGCCGCATCGGCCGGCCGCTAACCGGCGGAGAGGTCTATCTCGTCCATTTCCTCGGCCCGGGCGGTGCCGAGCTGTTCATCGACGCCATGGAAGGCGCGCCCGACCGGGTGGCCGCGGAGCTCCTGCCCAAGCCCGCGGAAGCCAACCGGCCAATCTTCTACGACAAGGCCGGCGGCACCCTCTCCCTCGCCGAAGTGCACAAGAAGTTCGAGGCCATGATCTCGGTGCGCCTCGCCCGCTACCGCGAGGTCAAGCGCATCCAGGCGGCCGTGGAGCCGGCGCCGGGCAAACGCGTCGATTGAGGCCTATTCCTCCAGCCTGAAGTACTTCGCCGCGACGCCCACCTTCTGGCCCGTCCGGTCGATCTCGGCAAAAAGCAGCGGGAAGAGCGTCGCTGCATCCAGGGTCTTGCCGCCCGCAAGCGTGGCGAGCGGCGCCGGGCTCGCGAGTGCGAGGACCACCTGCGGCCGGGCCCCGGTGCCGCTGGTGCGCTCGACGCGCAGGCTGAAGGACAGCGCCTCGGCGTCCTTCTTCAGGAAGCTCGCCAGGTTGTGCACATAGCCGTCGTCGGAGACGAGCAGCACCGTGACCTCGCGGCCATCCGTACCGGCGACCGTGCCGCTCAGCGTCTCGCCGCTGCGCAGGCTGAAGGCGACGATGTCGAGCCGCGGCGGCTCCCCGCGCAGCGGTCCCATCTGGCGCAGGAAGGCGACGAGCGGGCATTGCGCCCCCGTCACCTGCCGAAGGCTGATCTGCGCCTCGAAGCCGTTGACCTGCCGGAAGGCCTCGTCGAACGCCACGAAGGGCTGCGTCGCGGCGCCGTAGCCCTCCACCTGCGCGGCATTGGCGCTCACCTCCACGGGATTGAGGAAGAAGCAGTCCCCGCCGCTGTATTCGTCGATATAGCGCGTGATCTCGGCGATGCGCGGCACCGGCCCGGCCGGCGCGGGCGCCGTCACGGCAGGCGTCGTGGGAACGAGCTCCGGCTGTGCCGGCCGCGCGGCAACATCGGTCCTGCTCTGCGACGGGGCCGGAAGCAGCGGCGGCGGATCGGCGCTGCCGGCCTCGGGCCGTCCCTCCGCTGGCTGAGCCGGGGGCAGAGCCGGCGCTGGAGCTGCAGCTGAAGCAGGCGCCTCCTGAGGCGTGCTGTCCACCTCCGTTGCGAGAGGCTCTGGTGCGGCAGGTGGCGCAGACTGCGCTGGCGGGGGCGCGGGAGGCGCGACAGTCTCGGCCGCCGGGGCGGCCTGCGGCACTGGCAGAGTCGCTGTGTCCTGCTGCGTCGGCGCACCGTCGTCGGGTACGAGGGCGGGCTGTTCGCCTTGCGCCGCGCTTTCCTCCACGTTCGGAGGGCGCGATGCCGGCGTCAGCACCGGGGCTTCGACCCTGCGTACGCCGAGTTGCGGACCAAGCAGCGATTGCAGCAGCGGCATGCCCGCGATCCCGGCTGCAACCGCCACAGCCGCCGCGCCGGCGAGCCCGGCAAGGGCCAGCGGCCGGCGCCCGGCAGGAGCCTTCTCCGCCGGCGGCTGCCAGGCGGCGACCTCGGCCATGGAGGCCGGCCGGTCCTCTGGCCGTGGCTGCAGCATGCGCGTGATGAGCGGCCGCATGCGCGCATCGATGCCGGCAAGATCCGGCACGGCCCGGCGCTTCTCCACGATCGCACTCTGGCTGCCGCCCATGTCGAGCGGCCGGCCGAGGAGCGCCTCCGCCAAGACGAGCCCGAGGCTGTAGATGTCGGACTTCGGCCCGACGTCCCCACCGTGGAGGCCGAGTTGCTCGGGCGAGACATAGTTGTACTTGCCGGCGAAGCCGCTGCCGATCACCGTCGCCTCGCCGAGCCTGGTCGAGCGGGCGATGCCGAAGTCGATGATCTTGGCGCGCCCCACGTTGCCGCCGGGCAGGATGACGTTGTCGGGCGAGAGGTCGCGGTGAATGATGCCGAGTTCGTGCGCGGCGGCGAGGCCGGCGGCGACGCGGCGGCGCAGCAGGTCGACCTCGGCAAAGCTGAGGGGCCCCGCCTTCACGCGCTCCGACAGCGCCTGCCCGTCGACGAATTCCATCGCGAGATAGGTGAGATCGAGCACCGGGTCGCGCGAGAACACGAAATAGCGCACGATGGCCTCGTGATAGAGCTCGTGCAGCGCCGAGGCCTCCTTGCGGAAGAGCGCGATGGCCGCCTCGTTCTCGGCAAGATCCGGCCGGATCGTCTTGATGGCGACCGCATCGCCCGTCTGGATGGCATGGCCCTTGTAGACCTCGCCCATGCCGCCGACCGCGACGAGCCGCTCGATCTCGTAGATGTCGTTGAGGCGCGTGCCCGCGACGATGCGCTGGCGGGCCGGCGCGATGCGCGTCTTCTCGTCCATGGCTAGCCTCCCGCCCGCGGCCCGGGCATGCAGCGCACCGCCACCACAGTGACGTTGTCACTCGCCCCGCGCTCCAGCGTCAGCGCGATGAGGTCATCGCAGGCCACCTGCGGCGGCGCGCCGGCGACATGGGCGAGGATCTCCTCGTCTGCAACATGGGCGGTAAGCCCGTCGCTGCACAGAACGAAGATGTCCCCCGGCGCGACCCGGCCCTGGTGGATCTCGAGCTCCGGCTCATCGCTAACGCCGATGGCCCGCGTGATCACGTTGCGCCGCGGCCAGACGCGCGCCTCGTCCGCGGTCAGGAGCCCCAGGTCCACCATCTCCTGCGCCTCGCTGTGGTCGCGCGTGAGCTGCGCGATGGAGCCGTCGCGCACGCGATAGATGCGGCTGTCGCCCGACCAGACGCAGGCCTGATCGCGGTCGAAGACGAGCAGCGCCGCGAGCGTCGTGCCGAGAACGCCACCACGCGCGCGGCTCATCTCCCGGAGCTGCCGGTTGGCGCGCAGCACCCGATCCTCCAGGCGAGCGAGGAGATCGGGCGCCGATGCCGGCGCGCCGATGGTTTCGAGCACAGTCATGAGAGCGGCGCTGGCGATTTCGCCGCCTTCGTGGCCGCCCATGCCATCGGCCACAGCCCACAAGCCGGCCTGCGGCCGGGCGAGGAAACGGTCCTCGTTGAGGCTCCGCACCTTGCCGGTATGAGTGGCGGCACCGGTTTCGAACGTTGCGGCCATCTGGTGCATCGGTAGCGGCTCCGTCACGCAATGGCTCGGTCGAAGGCGCCTGTCAGCATGCCGGCGAAGAGATGCGGGTCCGGCATGCGCCGGGCCACTAGCAGCAGGGGAGGAAAGCCGGGTCCGCCTGCCGTCCACCACATGCTGGCAGCGGCATAGGCGCGAGCATAATCCTCGACACGGAGGGTAGCCAGCGTCTCGGGCAGGGCGGCAAGCGGCGCCCTGATCGCGACGCTGCCATCGGCGAGGCGCATCATCCCCTCCGGTGGCGGCAGCGCAAGGTGCGCGACCGGCGGGCGCAAGGTGGCGAGCGCGGCAAGCAGGCCTTCGTAGGTGACGCCCTCGGCGAGCGCCGAGAGCAGGAGTTCCTCCGCCCCAGCGAACCATCCATCCTGCGGGTCGAGCTCGGGCGGGGGAAAGGCCTCGCCCGCCTCCGCCACGGCGAAGACGCTGAGCGGAAAATAGCGGCCGATCCCATCCACGGAGGGCATGAAGACGCCAGCGACGGTCGCGCCGCAGAGGTCGGCGCCGAGCCAGAAGCGCCACAGCGGCGCCTTCAGGAACACCTCCTGCCAGCCCGCGCCGAGCCTGAGGCGGCTGGTCGATAGCCCGCCCTCCATCCACTTCTCCCACAGGCCGATGAGGTCGCGCGGCAGCCCGGTGGCGACGAAGTCCCGCTTGGCCGGCAGCTTGCCGAAGAGGCCGAGGCGCATGTCACAGCCCCGTCGGGCAGCGGAACTCCCGGAGCGCCGGGAGCACGAGCGGGTTGAGCAGCGAGCCGACGTTGAACTGGTAGGACACCTCGCGGCCGCCGACGAGGAAGCTCGCGACGATGCTGTCGCCGCGCCGCAGGACGGAGCCCGCATCAAGCAGCCGGAAGAGGGACCACGTGCCCTGCCGCTCCAGCCGTGCTCCCTCGCTGAAGAAGCCGCCGCCGAGGGTGATCGACGTGCGGCCGATGCCGCCGCCCGGCCAGTTGACGTTGGTCGGCGTGTTGACGCCCTGCTGGCTCGCGACAACCGTGCCGTTGATCTCCAGCTGGGCGCTTTGCGCATCGCCGCTGAGCGTCAGCGGCGTCACCGCCATGGTGAAGGACGGCATATTGCCGCCGGTGGGGAAGAAGGCGTCACGCACTTGCGCCGCACGCTGGAATTCCCGCAATGTCGCCGCCGAGAGCGACTGCGCCACCCGGTTGTCGCCCCGCCACGTCCATTGGGCGGCGGACTGATCGGCATAGGATGCGAGGTTCTGGCTGAAGAAACGGTCCATGATGCCGCCGGGGGCGAAGAGGCGTGCGAAATCGGCAAGCGGCACCTCGCGCCCGCTGCCGCGCACGAAGGGATAGCGGTTGGTGACGATCTGCTGGCACACGCGCGTCACCTGATCGGCGAGCGCCTGCTGCAAATTGACCACCGAAGCGCCGGCCGCATCACCCTCGAAATCGCCCGCCGCCGAGCGGATCATCTGGTCGAACGGCGCGGGAAAGCGCGAGGCCGTGGCCCGCAGCACCGCGATCTGCGGCACGAGCGCGTTGTTGGCCTGCGTCGCTTGGGCCGGGTTGATGGCCGAGACGGCGAGGTTCTGGTTGATCTCGCTGAGGCTCTGCAGCAACTGGTCGACCGGCCGGCGGCCGAGATCGCCATCAACGAGCACGTGGAACTGCTTGAACAGCGCCTCGATATTGGCGCCGGGCGCCTGGCCATCGGAGGAGATGGGGGCCGGGCCGGCCGCCCCGCCAGTCACGCGTTGGCCGACGCCAGCCTGCCCGGCGATGGAACCGACGCGCCCGGCCGCAGAGCCGATGCGCCCGACTGAACCGCCAAGCTGCGAAGCAGCCCGCGCTGCCGCGTCGATGGCCATCGCGGCTGCCTTGCCGTTGCTGGCGCTATCGGCAGGCGCCGCCGGGCGCTCGCGCGTCAGCCTGGTCTCGTCGCGGATCGATTCGAGCAATTGCTTGATAGGCGAGGTCGCAGCCGCAGCCGCGCTCAGTGCGACATATTGCGGCTTGTCCGCCGTCAGCGGACGCAGCTTGAGGCGCAGCAAAGCCTGCTGCCATGCGGCGACGAAATCGCGCGTATAGAGGCGCAGGATATCCTGGAAGAGCGTCTGGTATTGCGTCGCCACCGCCGCTTGCTGGCCGGCGGGGCCGAGCACCCAGCGCTCGCGCTCGACCTGCGCGCCGATGTCCGGCAGGCGGGCGATCAAAGCCTCGTGAAAGCCGTCGTAGGTATAGAAATAGGGCACGCGGATGCTTTCGAGGTCCTCGCCGCCCGTGCCCTCGAAGACGAGGGCGGTATCCGCCCCGCCGCGGAAGGCGACCACCCAGTCCTTGTGACTCTGGCCGCGCGCCTGCGACTTCAGCAGCTCGTAGGCCCGCTCGGAGAGGCTCATCCGCGCCAGCGTCCGCTGCGCGTCCTCGATGAGCGCGTTATTGAGCGCAATCGTCGCCTCGCCCGTCTCGAGCTCCAGCATGGCGAGGAGGTGCTCCTCCAGCGCCTCGCGGCCGCGTGCGTTGGCGGCGCCAGGAAAGAGATTGTCCGCCCAGTCACGCCGCATCCAGGCGAGCACGAAATCGGCGTCGGTCGGCACCTGGCCGCCGATCATCAGATAGACCTTGAGCGCCTCGTAGAGGAAGCTCGGGTTGTTGCGATTGGCCTCGATCTGCTCTTCGAGACGGAAGATGAGGCGCGAGCGCAGCATGCGCTCGAGCGCGGCGTGATAGGCGGTCTCGGAGGCGGACTGCAGGCGCTCGCGCTGGCTGAGGCCGAAGGTGGCGGCAAGCGGTGTTGCCTCGTCCCGTTGGGCGTAGCCGGCCGGCATGTAACGCAGCTTGTGCAGAAGCGGCAGGATCTTGCCGAAGTCGCGCTCCACCACCGTCGTCTCGCGCAGCACGGGCGCGGCGATCTCGCGATATTCGGCAACGGCATTGCCGGAGAAGGCGATGAGGTCCCGGTTCCTGCTGTAGCTCAGCCACCACAGGGCGCCGGCGGCGACGACGGCGGCGGCGATCACGCCGAAGGCGGCCGCCCGCAGCATCCGCGCGCGCCGCACGGCGGCACGATTCGTCGACACCCAGCCGGCTTCGCCCAGCATGACCTTGCGGAAGAGATCCGTCAGGAAATAGCTCTTGCCAAGACCCGAATAGGCCGCGCCCGCCGCGGCCTCGGCACCAAAGTTTCTCGCGAGCGTGCCGATGAGCTGATCGATCGGCGTGCCCTGTTGCGTACCGGAGGTGAAGTAGAAACCGCGCAGAGTCGCATTGACATGATAGCGTGTCGGCTCGAAGACGCGGTCGAGAAAGTCGACCACCGCCCGCTTCAGCGTCGCCATCTGGCTCGGAAAGCTGAAGAGGGCGACCCGCGCCTGGGGCGTCGGCTCCTCGTGCAGGCGGTCCGGCAGCAGCTCGTTGAGCCGGGCGATCAGCGCGTCATATTCCCCCGGCACGTCGGCGATCATGTTGCGCGTCCTGTCGCCGGTCTGGAACGTATGGCCGAAGACCATGCGGCGCTGGCTTTCCGTGAAACTGCCGAAGAACTCCCGGAAGCCGGCGACGAGATCGGTCTTGGTCAGGAGCGCATAGACGGGAAAATCGACGCCGAGGCGCTGGTTGAGCTCCATCAACCGCTTGCGGATCGCCGCCGCATGGGCGGTGATCTCCTCCGAGCCGGCGGTCAGGAGATCCTCGACGCTGATGGCGACGAGGACGCCGTTGATCGGCTGCTTCGGCCGGTTCTCCTTGAGGAGATCGAGGAAGGCAAGCCAGCTCGCGCGGTCCCCCTTGGCGTCGCTATCCTGCGTCGTGTAGCGGCCAGCGGTGTCGATCAGCACGGCCTCCTCGGTGAACCACCAGTCGCAGTAGCGCGTGCCGCCGACGCCGGCGACCGCCTGCGGCGTGCCCCCGCGCGCGAGGGGGAACTTGAGGCCGGAATTGATCAGCGCCGTCGTCTTGCCGGCCCCGGGCGGGCCGATGATGAGGTACCATGGCAGATCGTAGAGATAGTCGCCGCTGCCGCCCTTCGACTGGCGGAGGGTGGCGAGCGCATCCTTCATCCCCTCCTTGAGGGCCTCGGCGTCGCTCTCCTCCGTCGCCTTGGCGGCAATCCCCTCCTCCAGCTCGCGGCTCGCCTTCCGGCGCCGGTAGAGGCGCCAGGCAAGAAGCCCTGCGACGGTGAGCACGACGATGCCGATGAGCGCGGCACGCGCCCAGGCATCTTCCAGCGGCCGTATCTCGCCCAAGGCGAGGAGCGGCCCCGCCAGCCACACCAGCAGGCCGAAGGCCACGAGCCCGGCGAGCGTCGCGCCGAGCGCCAGCGCACCTGCCAGCGTCAGGCGGCCTCTGCTTGTCCCTCTGGCGTCTGCTGCGGGCATGGCACGTCAATGGCTCCGCTCGATGAGGATCTCGACGCGACGGTTCTTGGCGCGCCCGTCCGCCGTGGCATTGGAGGCGATGGGCTGGTCGGCCCCCTTGCCCTCGGTGGCGACGCGGCCCGGATTGGTGAGCTGCGCCTTGATGACGTCGGCGACCGCCTTCGCCCGTTCCTGCGACAGTACGAAATTGGAGGGGAAGCGCACGGTGCGGATCGGCACATTGTCGGTGTGGCCGACGATCTTGACCGTTCCCGGCTCCTTCTCCACCGCCGCCGCGATGCGCGCCAGAAGCGGCTTGAACTCGTCGCGCACCATCGCCTGCCCCGGCGCGAACAGCGGCAGGTCGGAGATGCGGATGAGCACCTTGTTGCCGCTCTCCTGAACGAGGATCTTCTCGCCTTGGAGGTCCTGCTGCAGTCGGCTCGCCTGGGCGGAGGGCGGCGGAGGCGGCGGCGCCGAGAAGACGCGCCGCTGGATGCCGATCTCGGAGGTCGGGTGGACGGCGATGAGCGATGCCGCGACGGCCTCGGCATCATTGCCGAGTAGGCTGCGCAGAAGGAGGAAGAGACCGAGAAGGACGACCCCGGCAAGCGAGGCGACGGCCCACACCGGCACCCGAAGGCGAGCCGCCTCCGCCGGAACGGCCTGCCCCTGCCAGCGCGGCGACAGTTCCTCATTCGCCCGCTTCACACGGCGCAGCGTCTCGTAGAGACTGCGCTCGATCTGCTGCAGCGCCGCCACTCCGCCGGCCGAGGTGCGGTGCACGCCCTGGAAGCCCAGAGCAAGGCACGCGTGCATGAGCTCGAGAAGGGCGTAGTTGACGCTCGGATCGGCCCTCGCCCGCTCCAATTCGTCGAAGAAGCGCACGCCACCGACGCGTTCGCCGAAGAAGCGGCTCAGCATGCTGTACTGCGTCCACACATGCCGATCCTCGCCGGGAATGTTCTGGACAATGTCGTCGGCGGTGGCCGCAAGCACATATTTGGCGACGCGCGTCTCGTCCGCGGGAAGACCTGCTGCGCGCACGTCGCGCTCGAATTCCGAGATGCTGTCGGCCACCTGTTCCATCAGCTGGGCGTAGGGCGCCCTGAGCGTGCCCACCCGCAATTCGCCGAGAAGGAGAAGAAGCGGCCCGGCGGCCCGCATGAGGGGATTGTCGTTCGGGGTGAGAAGTTCCTCGCGCCGCAGCACGAGCGCCCGGGCCCGCCCCTCCTGCCGCTCCCCGCCCGCGGCCTGCGGCGGCGGGACGGCGGCGACCCACTCGTCGCCCGCATTCTGTCCTGGAGGCGGGCTCGCCGCCGGCGGTGGAGGCGTGGCCGGTGGAGGCGTGGCGCTCGGAGGCGGCGCCGCCGGGCCGCGCCCGGCCGGCCGCGGCCGGATGATGGTGCGCTCGCTGCGCCCGAAGGGATCGCGCGGGCCGTTGTCGTCGCCGCTCATCGCCGCCCCTCCAGCACCGCCCAGAGTTCGAGCTCGAGGCCCGGCCAGTCACCGGAGAAATGCATGCCGATGGAGGTCGCCGTGCTGAACTCCGGCCACAACGGCGAGGTGCGGTCGAGATAGAAATAGACGTGATCGGTGATCGCCCGAATCTGCGGCGGCGGCGTCGGCAGGTGGATGAGCGGCACACCCGGCAGGTGGGCATGCACGATCTCGTTCATCTTGGTGTTGGGCCCGACCTTGAAGAGATGCGGGAACTGGTTCTGGATCTCCGTCAGCGGTCGCTGTGCCGCCACTTCCAGCACGAGCGTCGCGTTGCGGAACAGCGCCCGGTCGCGGATGGTCGAGGTGAAGGCATTGTGCGCCCGCTCGACGATCTCGAGGCGGATGGCGCGGCGACCGATCTGAGCGCTGAGGAAGTCCTGGATGTCGCGGATGACCGGCGCGAAGACCGGCTCGAGGTCGTCGTGGTCATAGGCCTGGTAGTCGCGCGCCCTCCGCTCGGCCGTGACGAAGGTGGCGAGTTCGCCGGCAATGCGCAGCAGTTCCTCGTAGAGCCGCTCGGGATGCACGTAGCGCGAGCGGCGGAAGTGCTTGAGCACCGGGATGTGCCGGTTGAGCAGCTGCAGGATGAGATAGTCGGCGCTCTGCAGGCCGCCGCCCGCCGTCGGGTCGGCGGCATAGCGGGCGAGTTCCTCGAGCTTGTTGTCCATCCAGCCGATGACGCGGTCGATCCAGCCGTCGACGACCGGATGGGCGCTGCACGTCAGCACCGGCGGCGCGAATTTCTCGTCGAAGATGACCGCCCGGTCGCGCACTTCGAGGATGCGCGCCACGGCGAGGTTGACGAAGCCCGGCTTCGGCGTCCGGCGCAGCTCGTAGGCGAGGCGCGGATAGGCGACGTCGATCTCCTCCTCGACCCTGAGCGGCGAGGTGGAATCGATCATGAGGGCGCTCGCCGAGACGAAGCGGCTCGCGCTGTCGGCCTCGCCGTCCTCAACCTCGCGCGTGTTGGGCGCGGCGACCGGCAGCGACAGCCACACCACCTGCTTGGTGGCATCCTCCGGCACGTCGAGCGGCGCAGGCAAGGGACTGTTGTCGGGCACGCTGAAGGGCGTGCCATCCGGCATCACGCCGCTCGCCCGGCGCAGGCCGAACTTGCTCTGCTGCGCGAGATCCCGGTCGATTTCGAGCGCGGAAAAGCCCCAGGGATAGGGCGTGATATGGCGGATGCGGCTCTCGACCAGATTTTCGAGGTAACGATCACTCTGCTGCAGGTGATGCGGCCTCAGGAAGAGACCTTCCGACCAAACGACCTTGCTATACCAGGACATTTGCTTTCCCGCCGGTCTCGCCGAAGAAGTATAGACTGCACCCGCCCCGTCGTCACCTGTCGCCTGCAGGTTGTCGCGGGGCCGGCCGAAGTCGTCGCGCAAGCAGTGCGCTTGATCGCACGTTGGCCCGGGCGCAAGATGACTGACGTGCGGGCGCGCACGAGCCCTGAAGCCCATTTGTCGGGGATCGCCGGATGCCGAAAGGTTTCGCCGCGCGGGTCACAGACCCGGTTCTCCATCCTCTGCCGGGCCTGCTGTCGCCTGGGCCGGGCAGCCCCACGGTATTCATCGGCGGCCTGCCGGCCTGGCGCGGCGTCATCGCCGGAGCCGCGGCCGCCATCCAGTCGGCCAAGGCGGCGTCGGAAGCGACCATCCGCGCTGCCGAGGCCGCGACGATCGCCGCCGCCGGCACGCCGGGCGCCCCCGCGGCCAAGGCCGCGGAAGAAGCGGCCAAGGCCGCCGCCGCCACGGCGATGGGATCGACCATCACCGCAGCCGCTGGCGGCGCCGACATTCACTTGTGCGCGACACCGCTCCCGATCCCGCCGCATGGACCGGGAGTCGTCGTTGACGGCTCGATGACGGTGCTCATCAACAATCTCGCAGCCTGCCGCATGGGCGACACCATCGTTGAGGCGGTGGGCCCGCCCAACAAGATCGCCATGGGTCTGCCGACCGTCATCATCGGTCCGTAACGCGTGCCGTGGCGCACGGCGGGGCCGCGCGAACGAAGGTTGATGACTGCGGGGGCCGCGGCAAGGGAGAAGCACGATGGCCATGCGCAGGGTTCCCGATCGTGAGGCTGCCAAGGCGGCGCGGTTCACGCATCAGACCGTCGAGCATTTCGGGAGCGATCCGCAGCTCGCGAAATCCCATGCCGAGACGCGCAACGGCCATGTCGTGAAGGTGCTGTGCTGGCTCGCGCTGCTGCGCGATGCGCAGAACCGCTCGCTGGCATTGTCGCCCCTTCCCCGCGTCACATGCGAAGAGGCGCGGTGGCAGCATTTCCGCGAACGGCGCCCACGCCAGGCGGCGCACGTGCTGCCAGGGCAGGTCATGGTCGACGGCCGCTATCCTTGGCTCTATTTCAAGGACATCACCCGTGCTCGCACCCTGCAGTCGCTCTTCGCCGAGGTGCGCGCCCTGCCCGCCAATTTCAACAAGGCCGACAGCGCCGCCGAGAACAAAGGCCTGACCGAGGCCTTCCGCGCCGCCGCCGAATACGTGCTGCGTGGCCACGCTCCGCTCCGGCAGGACATTGCCGAGGCCTACCGCACGCTGTGGGTTCCTGGCGCCCGCGCCGCCTATGCGGCTGCTGAGGAGCAGAAGCGATCGCGCCCATCGGTGCCCTCACCCGTCTACGACATCGAGCGCAATATCGTGAATCTGGAGGAAATCGCGGAAGCTGGCCAGTCACAATGGGACGTGCACGATCAGATTCGCATCCTCATGCGCTATGAGGCGAGCCTCGACGAGGTGCCACCGGAACTGCAGCCGCACAAGATGGACGAGATCCTCGGCCGGTCCTGACTGCAGGCCCACAAAGGGACGCGCTTCAGCCGCCCCGTCTGCCCTTGTCGTAGCATTCGGCGAAATAAACCATGAAGGCATCGACGAGGCCATGCTCGTGCGGCGCCGTCTTCGCCTGCCAGCGCGCAACATAAGCATCCCACAGCCGCGCCTTGCGCGAGCCGATGAGGCCGCCGATCCCCACATCCCCGGTCGCCTCGTCGATGGCTTCGGGGGCGAGATCTTCCATCAGCAGGCGCAACGCATGCTGCATGGCCGAATAGGTCTTCACCTGGTGGATCTTGAGATCGCGAAAGCTCTGCGCCAGCGTCTGCCGCGCATCGAGATAGCCGCTCTCCGGCGACCCGAACATCCGGCGCAGCGCATCGTCCACCGTTGGCGAGAATTTGAGCGGGTTATTGTCGACGGCCTGGATCGTCGTCTGGCTGGCGCTGCGGGCAAGGCGCTTGCCCTCGGCGCGGGCGGCGAGCAACTGCTTGAGATCGTCGGCGACGAGGCGCATGAGCACGCCGAGATGCTCCGCGAATTCGCCCACATCACGGCCGGCAAGCGCCTCCTCGGGCAGGCCGGCGCCGCGCGCGAAGCGGGCGAGGAAATCGGCGCCTTGCGCGGCAGGAAACGGCACCGCTGGTGGCGGCCCCTGCTCTGCCGCACGCGCAGGCTCCTGTGCGGGGGGCGGCGCGGACGACGGCTCCGGCGGCTCGCTCCACGGATTGGCAGCTGCAGGCGCCGGCGGCCGACGCGGCGTCGGGACGGGCGGCACGGGCGCAACGGCCGGTGGCTGCGGCACGGGCGCCGCCGCCCAGGACAGATCCTCGCCGGCAGGGACGCCGCTACGGGCAGGAGCCGGCCCTGCCGCACCAGCGCCACGCTCTGCCGCGGCGACATCGGGCGTTTCGACCGCCCAGTCGAGAAAATCCGGCCGCACGGGACGCAACTCGCGCGCCGGCTGGAAGTCGCGCCGCGGCGCGGGGGGGGCGGCATCGGGCGCGCTGTTCCAGAACCCGGTCGCGCGTGCAGACGGTCCGGGGGCTTCCTCTGCCGGCAGCGACGCCGGCTCGGTCGCATTGAGCGCGACCGCGATGATGTAGTCGCCGATCTCGATGCGGTCGCCATGGCGCAGCCGGTGCGGCGACTGCATGCGCTGCCCCGAGCCATTGAGATAGGTGCCGTTGGTCGACACGTCGGTCAGCCAGTAGGCACCGTCGTGATAGCGCACTTCGCAATGCTTGCCGGAGACGGTGCGGGTCGAATCCGGCAGGGTCCAGTCGAGGTGCTGGTCGCGACCGATATCGAGCCCGCGGGGGCCGGAGACGGAGACGCTGAGCGGGCCGCCGTCGGGCAGGCTGGCCATGTTCTCGATCGTGAGCGTCAGGGCCATCGCCGGGCTCGCCCTCCTCGCATCGGCGCCGCGCACGTCGCATCGCCTGCCGATCCTAGACCAATTTGCGCGCCGGTTGTATCGGCTCAGCGCCTCTCGCCGTCGGGCGTCAGCAGCGACAGCCCGGTTTCGAGACAGGCCGCGATCTGGCCGCCGCGCTCGTGCGCATCCACATGTGCCAGTGCCGTAAGGACGGCAGTCTGCGCCGCCTTGGCGGTGAGGTGGGGCGGGCACGGCACCGTGTGCCCTTCCACCAGGCTGCCGCCGGACCAGGCCGCTGCCAGCGCCGCCCAGGTGGCCGGGCGGCCGTGGTCGCCGGCCGAACCGAGGGCGAGGGCGGCGCGGCGCCGCCCGTCCTCCGGCTCGCGCACCCAGTCTTCGGCGGCGGCGAGCGCTGCCGCCTCCTCTCCGGCCGACTGCGGCACGAGCGCCCGGACGCACCGGCATGCCCACCAGACCGCCTCGCGCCGCGGCAGGAGATAGGCGCAGAAGGTGATCGCCTCCTCCGGCGTCTCGCCTGCTGCGAGACGGCGGGCGAAGGTGAGCGGCGGCTCTTCCGTAGGCGGGGCGGCGATGTCCTCCCCCGCTTCCGGAAAGGCCTCGAACAAGCTTTTCGCCGTGGGAAAGCGCACCCGCTGCATGGCCGGCCTCAGTTGATCTGGACGATGCCACCCTTGATGACGACGGTCGCGTCACCCTTCACGCTGGTCTTCGTGCTCTTCACCGTCACGGTCGGCGACTTGATGGTCACCCCCGTCGGATCCATCGTGATCGTGCTCATGCCGACTTTGAAGCGGATCTTCAGCTTCGCCGTGACGTAGAGGCACCCCTGGTCGATGTCGAGGTGATCGTCGCCCTTCTTCAGGGTTGTCTTGCGTGCGAAATCGCCGGTCGGCTTCTTGAGATCCTGGCCGATCTCCCGCGTCTCCTGGTGCCGGATTACGGAGGCGAGGTCCTTCTGCGCGTGCAGCGTGACGACCTCCTCGCCCTTCTTGTCCTCGAACTTCAGCTCGTTGTAGCCCCCGCCGCCTTTCGTGGAATTGGACTTGAGGCCCGAGACGGTCTTGTTCGCCGGCAACTCATAAGGCAGGTCGTGCTCGTCGTTGTAGACTGTGCCCACGACGAGCGGCCGGTCCGGGTCACCCTCGAGGAAGGCGACGACGACCTCCTGACCGACGCGCGGGATGACCTGCCCGCCCCAGCCCTTGCCCGACCACATCTGAGCGACGCGCACGCGGCGCGACGTCGTCTTGTCGTCCCTGTCCCAGTGGAACTGGACATAGATGCAGCCGTACTTGTCGACGTCGATCTCCTCGCCTTCCTCACGGTTCTCGCCGACGACCCTGGCCGTCTGCAGGCCGGTGATGACCGGCCGCGGCGTCACCAGCGGCGCGCGGAAGCGGCGCTCGGTCGGCAGGAATTCGTAGGAGCCGCTGTAGATCTCGTCCTCGCCCGAGCCCGCCTGCGAGCGGTAGGCCTCGGTCGAGAAGCCGTGCCGGGCGCTGGTCACGAGATAGTCGCCCTTGTAGCTCTCGCCGGGCACCTCGCCGACGCGCACCAGAGCCCCGGGATAGAGGCTCACGGCATCGCCGCTGGCATGGCGCTTGTCGTCCTGCGCCTGCGCCGCCTGCACACGGATCTCGGCGAAGCGTTCGCCGTCCTTGCGATCGGTGTAGCGACCGGGATAGTCGTAAAGCTCGTAGGCCCTGGCCCGGGCGGCTCCCTCCTCCCTGGAACGCTTCAGGTCGGCGCCAGACTTCGTGTAGTCGTAGTCGTTGAGCTCGACGCGCCCGGTTCGCAGACGCCGCTCGCTGAGCCAATGCGTGAGGTGCTCGCACTGACGCTGATCGTGCATCCCGCGCGGCAGGAAGGGAAAGGCACCGCCAGCCGGCGCCCCGCCGCGCGCCGCCGAGGGGCGCAGTTCCTCGTGCGCCGATCGGGAATCCGCCAGCACCAGCGTGTGCCCGTCGGCCGTATGCTTGAAGTAATAGTAAATCCCGTGCTCCTCCATGAGGCGTTGCACGAAGTCGAGGTCGCTCTCCCGATACTGGACGCAATAATCCATCAACTGGTAATCGTCCGACAGACGCAACTCGTAGCGGGCGCCCCTTTCCTTGTCGAGAACGTCACAAATGATCTCGGGTGCACGCTTGTTGTGGAAGATCCGGCAAGTCGCCTTCTGAGACAGAAGCCACAACCAGGGCCTGAGCACAAAACGGTAGACCTGTTCGTGCTCGCGCACGTCGAGACGTTGGCATTCGGCTGCAATGCCGTTGAAATGCCGCTCGCTGCCGTCGCGCAACCGGAAGCTGACGGAGCACTTCTCGCCCAGGAATGGCTCGAGATTGGCGCTTCGCTGCTTACTAAGAGCATCTATCCTGTATTCGAATAGTTCACTCAGCCCCTCACGAGCATCGAAGCGAGTTAAGACGAATGCATCGTCGCCTAGTGGTGTCTTGAAGGAAGCAATACGCCGTGCCTGACTGAGATCGGTGCTCATGGATCAGCCTTCGACGCGTGTTGTGGCGCACGTACGGAACTTGACAATATAGGAAAATGGGAGCATCGTCGAGCAGTCAAAGACCGGGTGTGCTCCCATGCGCAGCAAGGTCCCTACAGTATTCGCGCTTGCGTTGCTTGTTCCCCTCTGTCAAACGGCAACGGCGCAGACAGCCTACAATGCCAACGACATCATCCGGCACTTCGCGCCGCAACCGGAGCTCGGCGCGACCCGCGGGCTGTGCATCGGCACCGAGGCCGAGTGCAAGCCCGCCCCGGCCAAGCCGGTGGTAGAGCCCTTCGATCTCGTCGTGACCTTCGACTACAACTCCGACGTGCTGACGCGCGAGGCGCGTCGCAACCTCGACGAGTTCGCCAAGGCGCTCAACGACCAAAGGCTCGCCACCGCCACCTTCCTCGTTGAGGGGCATACGGACGCGACCGGCAGCGAGGCCTACAATCTCGGCCTGTCGGAGCGCCGGGCGAGTTCCGTGGTGCGCTATCTCACCGAGAAGGGCATCGACGTCTCGCGGCTGACGGCGAGAGGCTATGGCAAGACACGGCCGCGCACGGCCAACCCCTATGATGCCGCCAACCGGCGCGTCGAGACGCGCCTGGAGATCCGCTAGAGCATTTGCCGCCGAAATGGACGCCGGCCGGCGAAGAACCGAAGGTCCGTTTCGGCGAAGACGCTCTCCGCTCGGCAAGAGCTGCAGCCGCGATCTCCGGCATTTCGGTGCCCCCTCGCAAGGAACTTCGCCCGCCGATGCCGGAGATCGACTTTTCCACCCTCACCGCCCCCGTCTCGCAGGATGCGCCCTGCGGGCCTGACCTCGAGCTCGCGGGCGATGCCAACTACATGAACTTCGTCGCCCGCCTCGAGGGCCTGCTGCCGGCCTCCTTCCTCAGCCACGACGCCGAGGGCCGGCTCGTACCCTTCGACAGGGGGAGCATCGACATCCCGGCGGAGATTTCGGCTCTCGCCGGCCTGCTCGCCGGCACGCGCGACCTGCGCCTCCTGGTGCTGCTGGCCAAGCTCCTCATCCTCAACCGCGATCTCGACCAGTTTGCTGCCTGCCTCGCCGGAATCGCCTCATTGCTAACCGAGCGCTGGGGCGAGGTGCATCCCGCCGGTGAGGATGGCGACTTCATGCTGCGCTGCGCGGCGCTGCAAACCCTCGACGACATGCCGACGGTGGTCATGCCGCTTCAGCATGTGCCAATCGCCCACAGCCGCCGCTTTGGCGCGATCAGCTATCGCGGCCACCTCGTGGCAAGCGGCGTCGCCGAACCGCGGGACGGCGAGGACGCTCCCGGAGTCGCCGCAATCGAGGCCGCCTTCACCGAGACGCCTCTGACGGACCTCGTCTCGACGCGCGATGCCCTCGCCGTCCTGCGTTCGGCACTCGCGGGCATCCGCCTCGTGACGCTGGAGAATGTCGGCGCCGCGGAGGCGGTGAGCTTCGAGCGGCTGTCACCCCTGGCGGACGCCATGTTCAAGCTTCTCGACGAGGCCGTTGCCCGGCGGGATCCCGGTGCCGCGTCCGCTCCGCCCACCAAGGCGCAGGATAACTCGCCGAGCGAGGCGCCGCGGCCACTCGCCGGCCCCGGTCCGGCAACTGCGGTCATCGCCGCGCCGCACGAAGCCTCCGCCGCGCTCGCCGCAGCAGCAGCCTATTTCCGCCGCGCGGAACCGTCGAACCCGGCCATCCTCCTTGTCGGCCTTGCGCGAGAGCTGATCGGCAAATCCTTCGCCGACGTGGTTCGCATCCTGATGCCGGAGTTCGCCGATCGGGCCGCTTTCCAAATCGGCAGCCGCCAAGTCCTGGAACTGCCGCTGGAGCGCCTGGCCGGCCTCCTGCCGGACGACGGCGGTCCCCTGGAGGACGAGGCCGCTTCTCTGGCGATGGGCGGCGAGGACGGCGACGAAGATCCGGGCAGGGGACAAGCCGCGACTGTTCCGGGAACGGCGCCGTCCGCGAACGACGCCGGCGGGCCGCGGCCGCAGCTGGCGGCGACGAGCCGGCGCGAGGCGCTCACGCTCATCGAAGCGGTCGGCACATATTACCGCGCTGCGGAACCCTCGAGCCCCATTCCGCTCCTGACCGAGCGCGCGTGCGGGCTCGCACAGCGCGATTTCCTCGGTCTGCTAAAAGATGTATTATCGGATCAGCTAAGGTCATCCGATGCCGAAGACTGACGCCGTGCTTGCGAAAACGACGTTGCTCTTCTTGGCTCGTCGAGTTGCCCGTGGGCAATCCGAGTAATTGCGCCCTGACGGACGCGCTGACGCGCAGAAGGGGATATCCGATGGCTGCAGACTCCGGACAGAAGTTCATCCGTCGCAACCGCGCGCCACGCGTGCACATTTCTTACGAGGATCCCTACGACGCCGAGCGGCAGATCGAGCTGCCCTTCGTCATGGGCGTGATGGCAGACCTGTCCGGCAACGACGCCGGCATGGAAAAGCCCGACATCGCGGACCGGAACTTCCTCGACTTCGACATGGACAACTTCGATCAGCGCATGGCGGCCATCGAGCCGGGCGTGTCCTTCAAGGTCGCCAACAGGCTCGGCACTGAAGATGGCGAGAGGCTCTCCGTCACCCTGCGCTTCCGCAAGATGGAGGATTTCGGTCCGGCCGCCATCGCGCGGCAGGTGCCGGCGCTCGCAAGGCTCCTCGCGGCGCGCGAGCAACTCGCCAACCTCCTGCGCTACATGGACGGGAAGGCGGCGGCGAGTGACCAGATCAAGGCCCTTCTGGCCGATCCGCAGCTGATGCTCGCCCTCAAGGAGCGGCTCGCCTCCGCGCCGGGCGGGAGCGAGGCAGCCAAGAGCGAAGCGCAAGAGTAAGGCGAGGGTGCCATGGCCACAGCAGCTGGACCCGAACGGCAGGCGAACGAAGCCGTCGTAACGACGCGCGATGCCGATGAATTCGCTTCGATCCTCAAGCAGAACTTCAAGCCCCGCACCGAGCGGGCGGCGACGGAAGTCGAGAATGCCGTCGCGACGCTGGTGCAGCAGGCTCTCGCCGACACCAGCGTGATCCAGGAGGACGTGCTCGACACCATCGAGAGCATGATCGCGCGCATCGACGAGAAGCTGACGGCGCAGATGAACGAGATCCTGCATGCGCCGGAGTTCCAGCAGATCGAGAGCGCCTGGCGGGGCCTCCATTATCTCGTCTTCAATTCCGAGACGGACGCGACCCTCAAGATCCGGGTGATGAACATCTCGAAGAACGAGATCTACCGCAACCTGCGCCTCTTTCCCGGCGCGCGCTGGGACCAGAGCCCGCTGTTCAAGAAGGTCTATGAGCACGAGTTCGGTCAATTGGGCGGCGAGCCCTACGGCTGCCTGATCGGCGACTATCACTTCAGCCACACGCCGACCGACGTGCAATTGCTGCGCGACCTCAGCAAGATCGCGGGCGCCGCCCATACGCCCTTCTTCGCCGGGGCCGATCCGACGCTGCTCGGTATGGACGCCTGGACGGAACTCGCCAATCCGCGCGACCTCGGCAAGATCTTCGACACGCCGGACTATGCGGCCTGGAAATCGCTGCGCGATTCCCCCGATGCGCGTTATGTCGGGCTCTGCCTGCCGCGCGTTCTGTCGCGCCTGCCCTACGGCGCCAAGTCCGAGCCGGTCGAGGAATTCGCCTTCGAGGAGGAGACGGACGGGCACAAGGGCGAGAAATACGCCTGGATGAACGCCGCCTATGCCATGGCGGTCAACATCAACCGCGCCTACAAGGAATATGGCTGGTGCACGCGCATCCGCGGCGTGCAGTCGGGCGGCGAGGTCGTCAACCTGCCCACCCATACGTTCCCCACGGACGACGGCGGCGTCGACCTCAAATGCCCCACCGAGATCGCCATCAGTGACCGGCGCGAGGCCGAACTCGCCAAGGCCGGGCTCATCCCGCTGGTCCACCGCAAGAATACCGACAAGGCGGCCTTCATCGGCGCCCAGTCGCTCTACAAGCCCAAGACCTATTTCGGGCCCAACGGGGTCGAGGCGACGGCATCCGACAACCTTTCCGCGCGCCTGCCCTACATGTTCGCCGTCTCGCGCTTCGCGCACTACCTGAAGTGCATGGTGCGCGACAAGATCGGATCCACCAAGGAGAAGGAGCAGCTCAAGAAGTGGCTGCAGGACTGGATCTTCGAATATGTGGACGGCGACCCCCTCAATTCGACAGAAGAGACGAAGGCGCGGCGACCGCTCGCGGACGCGCGCATCGACATCTTCGAGAACGAGGAAAACCCGGGCTATTACGCGGCGAAATTCTATCTCAGGCCCCACTACCAGCTCGAAGGCATGGATGTCGGCCTGAGTCTCGTATCCCGCCTTCCGGCACCTGTTAATCAGTGAAAGGTGCCTGACAACGACGGCAGGGCCGGGGCCCTGCCGCACAAGGTCCGCCCGATGCCGCAGTGGCGGCACGCGAGGGCGAGGGCCTTCAGTGTCTAGGGTCGAGCCGGGCTGCAGATAACCGTTGGAGACCTACGATGGCATCAGTCGACTACTTTCTGAAGCTTGACGGCATCAAGGGCGAATCGCACGACGACAAGCATAAGGAGGAAATCGACATTCTGTCGTTTTCCTGGGGCGCCAGCCAGTCGGGCACCGCCCATTACGGTGGCGGCGCCGGCGCCGGCAAGGTGCAGTTGCAGGACATCGTCTTCACCATGAGGATGAACAAGGCGAGCCCAACGCTCTATCTCAAATGCGCCAAGGGCGAGCACATCCCCAAGGGCAAGCTCACCGTGAGGAAGGCGGGTGGCAAGCAGGAGGAGTACCTGGTCTACGAGTTCGAGGACATCATCATTTCCTCCATCAACACGGCCGGGCACGACGGCGCCGAGTCGAGCATCCCCATGGAGCAGCTGGCGCTCAACTTCGCCAAGGTTAAGATGACCTACAAGGAACAGAAGGCCGACGGCTCTCTCGGCGCCCCGGTCGAGTTCAAGTGGGATGCGAAGAAGAACATCTCGGCCTAGAGCGGCGGCTGGCCGGCAGCGCCGCCTTGATGGCGGCGCCCGCGCCTTTCCGGCGATGCCGGGCAGGATGCGTGAGGTTCCATGGTGAACCCGAAGAGCAAGGACAGGCTGCGCCCGCCGCTCATGTACGCATTCCGGGAGGCGCATGCGGCCCGCGACGCGCGCAAGAAGCTCGACTTGAGAGACGAGGCGGGTGAGCGCATCGTCGCCGGGCGGCGCGGCGCCCCGCGCCTCGCCATCACCGATCCGAAACTCAGGCAGGAAGTGATCCGCGACCTCGAGATTCTTCTCAACACCGTCAATCTCGCGTCCTCGCTGCCGCTCGACGCCGCCGAGCACGTGCGTTGCTCGATCCTCAACTACGGCCGGCCGGATCTCGTGCGCCGCTCGATCGACGAGTTCTCCGTCGGCAGCATCGGCGCCGAGATTGCTGAGACGCTTGCCCGCTTCGAGCCTCGCCTTGCACGCGATTCCCTGACGGTCGTACGCGACGACAGCGTCGATGCCGCGGCGCTGCGCGTGCGCTTCCTCATCGCGGCCGCGCTCGGTTGCGAGCCCCTGGCCGCTTCCGTCGAATTCGTCGCCGACGTCGAGCTCGACACCGGCAAGGTGGTCGTCGCCCGCCGCTGAGGTTGCGACAGGGCGACCGGAAAGGAACGGACTGCCGATGAACAGGGAGTTTCTCGCGCTCTACAATCGCGAGCTTCAGGTGCTCAGCGAGCATGCGCGCGAATTCGCCGAGGAATATCCCGGCATCGCCGAACGCCTCGGCGGGCTCGTCGCCGAGCGCATGGACCCGATGGTCGCGGGGCTCCTCGAAGGCGCCGCCTTCCTTGCTGCCCGCGTGCAGCTGAAACTCAAGCACGAGTTTCCCGAGTTCACCAACAACCTCATCGAGCAGCTCGTACCGAACTATCTTGCCCCGACGCCCTCTGCGATGCTGGCGAAGATCGTGCCGCCCTATTCCGACCCGGGCCTGCGTGACGGCAGCCGCATCCGCCGCGGCGCCTATCTCGATGCAACCTACCGCGAGCGCGACCGGCGCGTGACCTGCCGCTACCGGCTCGCCGCCGACGTAACGCTATGGCCCTTCGACGTGGCGGCGGCCGAATATATCGCCAATCCCGCGAGCCTTCAGGCGCTCGGCGCTGCCGGCGGGGCCGACGCGGCAGCAGGCCTGCGGCTCACCCTCTCCCACCGCCTTGCCGCGCGGCGCGAAGACGAGCCGGCCGACAAGGATGCCAAGGAGCCCACGGGCTGGTTCGCCGGCTGCCGCACGACGGATCTTCCCATCCACATCCTCGGCGCGGAGGCGGACGCGATCGCGCTCTACGAGCAGATCTTCGGCCACTGCACCGGGGTCTATTTCCGCTATCTCGACACCTATGGGGACCCCATCGTCATACCGATGCCGGCCGACATCCTCGAGGCGGTCGGCTTCGGCGAGGACGAGGCGCTCCTGCCTCAGGACAAGCGGATCTTCCGCGGCTTCGAGCTGCTGCGCGAATATTTCCTCTTCCCCCGCAAGTTTCTCGGCTTCCGAGTGAAGCGGCTCGCCGAGGTGCTGCCGCAGGTCAAGGCCAGGTCGCTCGACATCCTCCTGGCCTTCGACGAGGCGCACACGCGCCTTCCGGCGGCGGTGGAGCCGGGCATGTTCGCCCTCTATGCGGTGCCGGCGATCAACCTGTTCGAGAAGACGACGGAGCGCATTCCCGTCCGGCCGAACCAGCATGAATATCACGTCGTGCCGGACCGAAGCCGCAACCTCGACTATGAGCCGCACCGCATCCTGGAGGTGCATGCCCATTACACGGGCGGGCGCGAGAAGGTGCCGGTGCGGCCGCTCTATTCTGCCGCCGCGGCCAGCCATCCCGGCGGCCCCTTCTACACCATCCGCCGGCTGCCACGTCGCCGCTCCACCGAAGAGCGCCGCTGGGGCGCACCATCCGACTACACGGGCACAGACGTCTTCATCACGCTCGGCGAGCCGGCCGGAACAGGCGACGGGGAGAGCATCGCCGAGCTCAGCGTGCGGGCCCTGTGCTCCAACCGCCACCTGCCGGAGCATTTGCCCATCGGCGAAGGCGGGGCGGACTTCCGGCTCATCGACAACGTGGCACTCGACGTCTTCTGCATCGCCGGACCGACGCCGCCGCGCGAGCCCGTCGTTTCCTACCGGCAGAGCCGCGGCGAGAACGCCTCGACCGGCACGGTCGCCTGGCGGCTTATCGACATGCTCAGCCTCAACCATCTTGGTCTCGTCCGCCACGGCGCAGGCCAGAATGCGGAGGCACTGCGCGAGATCCTGTCGCTCTTCGCGGATCTTTCCGACAGCACCACCGAGCGCAGGCTGCGCGGCATCCGTTCGCTGACCAGCCGGCCGGTTGTGCGACGGCTGCGCGCGCGCGCCGGCACCGGTGCCGCACGCGGGCTCGAAATCACGGTCACGATCGACGAGAAGGCCTTCGAAGGCAGCGGCGCCTTCCTGCTCGGCACGGTGCTCGAACGTTTCTTTGCCGAATATGTCACGCTCAACCATTTCACCGAGACGGTGATCTTCTCGACAGAGCGCGGCGAGATCCTGCGCGGGCCGCCGCGCACCGGATCGAGGACGCTGATGTGACCGCCGGGGGCCCGCCGTGAAAGAGAACCCGCGCACCGCAATGGCCGATGCCGTCGAACTGTCGGCCGCAGAAAACAGCCGCGCGGCTCAGGACCGTTTTCTCGACGCTCTTCGGCGCGAGCCCTGGCGCTTCGACTTCTTTACGGTCCTGCGCCATCTCGAGCGCAACCATCCCGAGTGCCCGCGCATCGGCGACAGCGCCACCCGCCGCGACGACTACGTTGCGCTCGGAGAGGATCCCTACCTCGACTTCCCCGCCTCGACGCTCGCCCGCGCCGACCGCGACAGCCGCGAGCGTGTCCGGCTCTTCGTGAAGTTCCTCGGACTGCTCGGCCCGCAGGGCGCCCTGCCGCTTGCCACGACCGAGGAGGCGCACGCCTGGCACCTGGCGCATGACGACGCCTTTCCGCGATTCCTCGACATCCTCAACCACCGCTTTCTGCAGCTCTTCTTCCGTGCCTGGGCCGATGCGCGGCCCATCGCCCAGCACGACCGGCCCGACCTCGACCGTTTCGGCGCCTATATCGGCGCGGCCGTCGGCATCGCCTCCCCGCATATGCGCGGGCGCGACACGGTGCCGGATGCCGAGAAGCTCGCCTTCGCCGGGCTCCTTGCGCCCCAGGCGCGCTCGGCTTCGCGGCTGCGCAGCTTCCTCGCCGGCCTCTTCGACGTCGATGTGGAGATCGAAGAATTTGTCGGCTCGCGCCTCGTCTTCCAGAAAGATGAGCGCACGCATCTTGGCCGGCAACACTGCGGCCTCGGCATCGATGTACTCGTGGGCGCCAGCGTCTTCAGCGTCGAGGACAAGTTCCGCGTCCGCCTTTTCACGGACAGCCTTGCCGACTATCGCCGCTTCCTGCCCGGTGGCGACCGCTCGGCCATGCTGGCGGATGCGGTTTTCCACGTCCTCGGCGACATGCTCGACTGGGACGTGGAACTCGCCCTGCCCGCCGGCCGCGTCGAGCCGGTGCGCCTCGGCCGCTCCGGCGAACTCGGCTGGACGAGCTGGATGGCTCCAAATTGGGCGGCGACCGACGAAACGGTGCGGCGGGATGCGCGCTTCCACCCCGCCGAGCGTCTGCGGCGCGCCCGCAACATCAACGCCCGATAGCAAGGGGGCGCCCCATGGCCGACATCTCGCTCGAAGCAGTCACCGGCAAGCTGAACCGCGTTGGATACGAGACCTTCATCCAGGCCCTCCGCCAGGCCAAGGGCGCCGGAAACCGCCATGTCGAACTGGCGCACTGGCTCTTCCACATCCTGCAGCACGACGCGGCCGACATCACCCTGACCATCGACCATTTCGGCCTTGAACGCGGCCGGCTGCTCGCCGACATCGGCCATGTCGTCGAAGGCTTCGCCAAGAACGAAACCGAGATGCCGGGCGTGTCCAACGCCGTCATCGATGCGCTTGACCGCGGCTGGCACTATGCCACCCTCTTCTTCGGCGAGACACAGATCCGCACGGGCCATATCCTCGTCGGCGCGCTGAAGTCGCTCGAACTGCGCCGCGCCCTGACGAGCGCCTCGCGCGAGTTCGGCAAGATCCCGGTCGATCAGCTGGCGAGCGAATATCGGGCCATCTGGGCCAGCTCCGAGGAGGAGAACCTGCGCCCGATCGACGGCGCGGGCCTCAGGGCCGCCGGTACGCCGGGGGCGGAAGCCGTGGCGGAGCAGGCCGGCACCACGGCGCTCGACCGCTTCTCGCACGACCTCACGGCGAAAGCGCGCGCGGGGGAGATGGACCCGATCGTCGGCCGCGACGAAGAGATCCGCCAGATCGTCGACGTGCTCATGCGCCGGCGCCAGAACAACCCGATCCTCACCGGCGAGGCCGGCGTCGGCAAGACGGCGGTGGTCGAGGGCTTCGCCCAGCGCATCGCCGCCGACGACGTGCCGCCGCCCTTGCGCGGCGTGCGCCTGTGCGCCCTCGACATCGGCCTGATGCAGGCCGGCGCCTCCATGAAGGGGGAATTCGAGCAGCGCCTGCGCTCGGTCATCGACGAGGTGCAGAGTTCACCGCAGCCCATCATCCTCTTCATCGACGAGGCGCACACCCTCATCGGTGCCGGTGGCGCGGCCGGCACGGGCGATGCCGCCAATCTGCTGAAGCCCGCCTTGGCCCGCGGCACGCTGCGCACCATCGCGGCGACGACCTGGGCGGAGTATCGGCAATACTTCGAAAAGGATCCGGCGCTGACCCGCCGTTTCCAGCCGATCCAGATCGACGAGCCCGACATTCAGCGCTGCTGCGACATGCTGCGCGGCATCCTCGCCCCCATGGAGAAGCATCACGGCGTGCGCATCTCGGACGCGGCCATCGTCGCCGCCGTCGAGCTGTCGCATCGCTACATCCCCGCCCGGCAATTGCCGGACAAGGCCGTGAGCCTGCTCGACACGGCCTCGGCCCGCGTCGCCATCAGCCAGACCACGACACCCGCGACGATCGAGGACACGCGCGTTGCCATCGCTGCGCGCGAGAAGGAGAAGGCCGGGCTCGTCGCTGAGCGCGACCTCGGCAGCGCCGATGAGGACCGCATCGCCGCGATTGACACCGAGATCGGCACGCTCACCGAAAAGCTCGCCCGTCTCGAGGAGGAATGGCAGGCAGAACAGGCGATCATCGCCGAAATCCACGCCCTGCGCGACAAGCTCGCCGCGCCGAAGGGAGAGGGGGAAACGGAGGCCGAGACAGAGCCCGAGGCCGAGGCGACGCGCGCGATGCTCAAGGAGAAATTCGCCGCGCTCGATGCGATGGAAGCCGAGGCGCGCAAGATCTACGCCCATGTCGACGAGGCGGCCGTCGCCTCCGTCGTCTCGGACTGGACGGGCATACCCGTCGGCCGCATGGTGCGCGACGAGATCGAGACCGTGCTGGCGCTGCCGGACATCCTCAACCGGCGCGTCATCGGCCAGTCACACGGGCTCGAGATCATCGCCAAGCGCATCGAGACCAGCCGCGCGCGGCTCGACAACCCGAACAAGCCCATCGGCGTCTTCATGCTCTGCGGCCCCTCGGGCGTCGGCAAGACGGAGACGGCGCTGGCGCTCGCCGAGGCGCTCTACGGCGGCGAGCAGAACGTCATCACCATCAACATGTCGGAGTTCCAGGAAGCGCACACGGTCTCGACGCTGAAGGGCGCGCCGCCCGGCTATGTCGGCTATGGCGAGGGCGGGCGGCTGACGGAGGCCGTGCGGCGCAAGCCCTATAGCGTCATCCTGCTCGACGAGGTCGAAAAGGCCCACCCGGACGTGCACGAAATCTTCTTCCAGGTCTTCGACAAGGGCCAGATGGAGGATGGCACCGGCCGGCGCATCGACTTCCGCAACACCCTCATCCTCCTCACCTCCAACGTCGGCACGGATGTCATCATGGAGCTCGGGCAGGACGCGGCCTATGCGGGCGATCCGGAAGCGCTCGCCGCCGCCCTGAGGCCGGAGCTGCTGCGCGTGTTCCCGGCGGCGCTGCTCGGCCGCATCGTTATCATTCCCTACCTGCCGTTGTCGCAGGAGGTGCTCGCCGGCATCGTGCGCCTGCAGCTCGGCCGCATCGCGCGGCGCATCGACGAGGCCCACGGCGCCACCTTCATCTACGACGATGAGGTGGTGGACCATATCGTCGCTTTGTGCCGCGACCCGGAATCCGGCGGGCGCATGATCGACAACGTCATCACCAACACGCTGCTGCCCGCCCTCTCGCGCGAGTTCCTGAAGCGTTCCCTTGGCAAGGGAGCGGTCGCGGAGGCGCGGGTCTTCATCGAAGAAGGCACCTTCGCCTATGCTTGGCGCTGATGAACGAGCAAAAGAAAACCCTCCGCCATGTGCGGCGGAGGGGTGAAAGTCGTGTCTTCTGGTCGAGACAGGCGTAGAATGCCTGACGAAGAGACCGGCAGCGGTGCGCAACAGCACGATGAGGGCTGATGGCACGGGAAGCCGGCGGGAACGGTCGGCGGGCCGGCATGTGCGCCGCCTCACGGCAGCTGGCGAAAGACCCGCCTAACGTCGGACTGCACCGGCAGGCAGGCGCGGCAGCCTGCGCGGCGAAATCGCCCGGAAGAGACGAGGCCGACAGCCTGCCATCCATGATGGATGCCCGGTGCGCGCGCGAGACGCCGTCTCGCAGGCTGAGGAGGGTATTTTCATGACCAGTCCAGCCGTGGTTCCCCGGCCGATGCGGCCGGGCCATCTCGTGAACTGGCTCGCCGCCGCCGTCGTTGCAGTCATCCTCACCCCATGGCCGGCGGAAGCCGCCAAGCGCGTCGCGCTCGTCGTCGGCAACGCGTCCTACGAGGCGATCCCCGCGCTGCCGAACCCGATGCGGGACGCGGCGGCGACGCGCGATGCCCTGACGGAGGCGGGCTTCGAGGTCGTCCACCTCGCTGACGGCACCCTGCCCGCCTTCCAGGCGACACTCGATGCCTTCGCCAAGAAGGTCGAGGCGGCGGGCGAGGATGCGGCAGCCGTCGTTTTCTACGCCGGCCATGCCGTCCAGCTCGCCGGCACGAACTACCTGCTGCCGATCGACGTCAAGCCCCGCACCGATGCCGACGTGCCCGGCCAGTCGGTCTCGCTCACCGACATCCTGAAGCGCCTCGACGCCACGAAAGCGCGCACCAAGATCGTCATCCTCGATTCCTGCCGCGACAATCCCTTCGTCAACCCGGCCGGAGCGCGCGGTCTCGCGTTGACGCTCCTCGACGGTGCCGGCGCCGGCCCCGCGGGCGAGACCGGCCTTGCGCGCATCGAATCGAAGGGCGGCACCCTCGTCGCCTTCTCGACCTCCCCGGGCGCGACGGCGGCCGACGGCACCGGCGAGCACAGCCCCTTCGCCGCCGCCTTCCTCAAGCTGGTACGGGAGCCGGGCCTGCCGGTGGAGCAGCTGTTCCGCCAGGTGCGCCTCGCCGTCTACGAGACCACCGGCGGCCAGCAGACACCATGGGAGACCTCGTCGCTGACGACGCCATTCAGCTTCTTCGAAGGACCGCCGCAGACGGCAGCCGACACGGTTGAGACCACCGGCTCGACGGGGGCCGCCCAGGTCACGACCGCCGCCCTCACCGGACAGACGGCGGCGGAGGCTTTCCGCACCGCCCTCTACTGGGACACGCTGGACGCCTACCGCCTGTTCCTCGCCGCCCATCCCGACGACCTGCTGGCGCTGCGCGTGCACCGCATCCTGACGCTGCGGCAGGAGGAGATGGCCTGGGCCGAGGCCGTGCGCGACGGCACGAAGGACGCTTTCGCCCTCTATCTGCGCCTGTTCCCCGGCTCCTCGCACGCCGAGGCGGCCATGCGCCTCGCCGCCACCGCGCCGGAGCGCGCAAGGCTGCAGCTGGCAGCCGTATGCCCCGCCCCGGCACCCGCGCTCAAGCCCACAAAGACCAAGTTGACGCCCGCGCCGGCACCGAAGAAGACGAAGAAGGCCACGACCAAGCCGCGCCGCGCGCCCGCGCCGGCGGACGACTTTGAAGAGCCTGTGTGGGTCGAGCGGCCCGTGCGCACCTATGACCCCGGCCCAGCCATCGCGGTCGACATCATCGGTGGCGCCATCTTCGGCGGCATGAGCCGGCCACGCCCCCCACGCATGCGCGATGACGGCGGTTATCGCCCGATGCCGCAGCGCCAGCCCATGCCGACCTCGCCGAGTTACGGGTATCGATAGGATCAGGTGACGCCGGGCCCGGCTGTGAGGGCCCGGCGTCAGCAGCCGGCAACGTCTTGTCAGGCGGGCTGGAGCGCCCGCCTATCCCTCAAGGCCGTCATGCCCGCGCTCGTCGCGGGCATCCACGCAGTGGAAGCAGCATGCAGGATCAAGGGCGTGGATGGCCGGGACAAGCCCGGCCATTACGGTAGGGACGTTGCACTTGGCTGGCTGTTACTTCTGCTCGCGGTTGAATCAGTAGCTGCAGCATTCAGCCCTGCCACCCACCGCCACCGCCGTCACTCCCGGGATCTCCGCCGCCGCCTGGACCACCACCGCCCGATCCTCCTCCGCCGGGGCCGCCACCTCCACCTGGTCCTCCTCCGCCGGGGCCGCCGTCATTTCCTCCGTTACCGGAATCGCTTGGTGAGAAGTACCGCGGCGCCCTCGTGGGTGCAGTAGTCCGTATCCGCGAGGTCGTTCCACGCCCGTGCCGCCGAGATAGGCAAGGCCGAGATTGTTGAAGGAATAGATGTCCTTGCGCGCCGCTCCGGCCCGGTAGAAGGCGACGCCCCGGCCCTCGTCCGGCGACATGTTGCGGCCGTAGAGGAAGATGGCGCCGAGCTCGTTCATCGCATAGGTGTGGCCCATCTCCGCTGCCCTGAGCAGCATCGCCAGGCCACCCGGCACATCCTGCGGCAGGCCGCGACCGTAGAAGAGCGCCCGGCCGTAGTTGTAGACGCCGTAGGGATCCCCCAGGTCGGCGCTGCGTCTATAGTAGTCGTTGGCTCTGGCGCGATCCATCGGCCGGCCGGCATTGACCGTGTACAGATACCCGAGCTGGTTGAGCGCCCGCACATGGCCGCGCGCGGCGCTCTCCTCGAAACTCGCCCAGGCCGCGTCGAGCTCGCGGCTCGCCAATTGGGCGCGACCGAGCTGGTAGAGGAAGCGCGTGACCTGCGGATAGTCGCGGCGCGCCTCGTTGCAGGCGGCGAGTGCCTTCGGCCCGTCGATCTCGTTGGGCAGGACGCCGGCCGTAACGCCGGCAAGGTCGAGCGGCTCGCCGGCCAGCACGTCGCAGGCGTGCAGCACGGGCTCGACGGCGACCTTCGCCACCAGGGGCGCGCGTCCCGCCGCCCTCGGCAGGCCGAGCGTCAGCGAAAAGGCCTGGGCCTGCGTGCCGATCTGCGGCTCGTAGGCGAGGCGGGCGAGGCTCGAAGCGCCGATGCGTGCCCCGGCGAGCACCGTCTTACCGTCGAGCCGCAACACACCCTTGGGCGGAATGGCATCGACCGAGACGATGGGCTCGCCCGCACCGGCCGGTGCCTCGAAAGCGGGAAAGCCGAGCGGCACGGGGCCGACGCCGATGGGCACGCGCGCCTTGTGCGCCGCGAGGCGCTTGGCGAAGCGCTCCATCACGGCGCCGTCTTCGGCCTCGGCGGAGCGGGTCGGCCCGGTTTTCGTATCGCGCGCTCCGGCCTGCGCGACGGTCGCGTCCGTCACGGTGAGCGCAACGAGCCCGCGGCTCGACTGCTCGAAGCGGTTGGATACCGTGTAGCCCAGAATGCCGACAAAACCGGGCGCGACCCCCTCGCTGCGGTAGACGATCCGCCCGAGAGCCGAGGCCGGATAGGGCTCAGCAGCGGCGACGGGCACGCCGTCGAGCAGGATCCGGCCCTGCTCCGGCAAAAGGTCGAAGGAAACCTTGAGGTCCGCCTCCTGGTAGGTCTGCGGCTCGGGGATACCCACGCGGATGGTGCTGCCGGCGGCAACCTGGACGTGCTGCATCGGCGCAACCACCGGTGCCACGTCGCGCGAGATGAAATAGAACGGGTCGGTCAGCGAGGAATTCTCCCAAGGCACCTGTCGGCCGCCGGTCGCCTTGATGACATCGCGGCGCACGTCCGTGAGGAGCGAGCGGATTTCCTGGTTGGGCGTCAGAGCCCGGGAGGTGAAGGCCTGCGTGAAGGGGCTGAGCGGCCCCTCGCCGTCATAGGAGACGTTGCCGGGCTCAGTGGAGAACGAGATGAGAGTGCCGATGCCCGGGCGAATGTCCGCAAGGCCCTGGCGCTGTTCCACCGGACGCAGCTTCTCCGCTACCCAGTAGCGCTCGGCCCGGAAGGGATTGTTGCGGCAGGCATCCAGAAAGACGATCTGCGTCTTCGCCGTACGCCGCATCTGGTCGAGGATCGCCTCGAGATCGACGGTCTGGATCTCCACGTCATAGGCCGTCGATAGGGTGGCATCGGTCGGTACCACATAGTTGCGGCCCGACAGCTGCACCGCATGGCCCGAATAGTAGAAGAGCCCGACATCCGCCCCGTTGAGGGAGCGGAAGAAGCGCTTGATGCTCTCCTCCAGCGCCAACCGGTCCTGGTCGATACCGGCGATGACATCGAAGCCTGCGCGCCGCAGCGTCGTCGTCACCTCCTCGACCTCGTTGGCCGGGTTCTTCAGCGCCGGCAGGGTGTCATAGCGTGCATTGCCGATGACGAGCGCGACGCGGCGGGTATCGGCCTGCGCCGGAAGGGCTAGAACGCCAGCGGCAAGGACGAAAAGAAAGGCACCGAGGAAAGTCACGAATCGGACCGGCCCGGAGCGACGAGGGCACCATGACGATCCGGCGAAAGGCAACGAGAGAATGCTTGCGATCACCGCAGCCCCCTTCTCATCGTCTGCCAATTCTACTCGCACGGGGTGAAGGAGGAAAGCGCGTTGCCGCACGGACAGGCGCGCCGGTCAGCTTCCGTCGCGGCGTTCCTTACTCTGCTGCCACTGACGCCAGGCCGCATAGAGGTCCGGACGCTCGTCGAGGCGGATGGGATCGTGGCTGATGGTCATCGACTGCGCGGCGAAGGGCCCGCAAGATCGGCTTCGATCGCCGCAGTCGACAGACCGTGGAGCGCGGCATCCTCGTTCGTATAGGCATAGACGACCGCACCGACGCCGGATGGGCGCATGGTGGCGAGGCACATCGGGCAGGAATGGCCGCCTTCCCTCACGGCGACGGCACCGAAGGGTCATCCGCCTTTGACGACATTCGCATAGGCGAGATCGACCGCCTCGCAGAGGAGCGCCCGGGCGGTATGTCATGCTCCCCGGCCATGGCCAGCGTTTTCCTCGGTCGGCCCCGCCGGGATTCTGGACACCATCGCCGGTGTGCTGAAACCACTACCCACGTCCCAATGTTGCGCCGCATCCGCAAGGATGAGATCCGCCCCCTTCTCGGCGATCATGAAGACCGCCGCCTGGGTGTTGGCGGAGACGATCGTCGGCATGATGGAGGCGTCGACGACGCGCAGCCCCTGGAGACCGCGCACCCTGAGACGCGGATCGACGACCGCCTGCTCGTCCGTGCCCATCCGGCAGGTGCCGCAGGCGTGATAGATCGTCTGGCCGTTGCTGCGCGCGAAATCGAGCCAGTCGTCATAGTTGCGGCAGTCGGGCCCGGGGCTCATCTCGTGGGCGCGGAAGGCGTCCATGGCCGGCTGCTCGACGATGCGGCGCGCGATGCGCATGCCCTCCACCATGCAGTCGCGGTCGACCTGCGCGGCGAGGAAATTCGGCCGGATCACGGGCGGCGCGAGCGGATCCGGCGAGCGGGCGTGGATGCTGCCGCGCGATTCCGGCCGCAGCTGCGTGACGCCGATGGTCATGCCCGGCTCGCGGTCGAGCCTGCGCTCGGCCGCATTGGCATAGCTCGCGTGCATGAAGAAATACTGGATGTCGGGCCCGGCAAGCTCCGGCCGCGTCCTGACGAAGCCGTGCGCAAGGCCGGTGCCGAGCGTCAGGATGCCCTTTCGCGTCAGGAAATATTGCGCGACGGCGAGCGCGAGGCGGTAGCCGCGTGTCGCCTCGTTGAGTGTCACCTTCTGCTTCACGCGCCAGTTCATGCGCGTGCAGAAGTGGTCCATGTAGTTCGCGCCAACCCCGGCGAGCGCGTGCCGCACCGGCAGGCCGAGCCCGGTGAGCACCGTCGGATCGCCGACGCCCGAGAGCTCGAGCAGCTGCGGCGTCTGCACGGCGCCGGCGGCGAGGATGACCTCGCCGCGCGCCTTGACGCTGACGTCACGGCCACCGCTGCGATAGGTGACGCCGGTGGCGCGGCGGCCGTCGAAATCCACGCTGAGCACGTGCGCATGGGTGCGGACGGCAAGGTTCGGCCGGCCGCGGGCCGGGCGTAAATAGGCATCGGCCGCGCTGACCCGGCGGCCATTCCGCTGGCTCACCTGGTAATAGCCGAAGCCCTCCTGGTCACGGCCGTTATAGTCGCGGTTGCGCGGAAAGCCGGCTTCCCCCGCCGCCGCGATGAAGGCCTCGGCCAGCGCTGGACGCTCGGTCACTGTCGTGACGGCGAGCGGGCCATCCCGGCCGCGAGTCTCGTCCGCTGCACCGTCGAAAGCCTCCAGCTTGCGGAAATAGGGCAGGACATCGTCGAAGGCCCAGCCGGTGCAGCCCATCTGCGCCCAGGTGTCGTAGTCCTGCGGCTGGCCGCGCACGTAGATCATGCCGTTGATGAGCGTGGAGCCGCCGAGCCCCTTGCCGCGCGGGATGGCGATGGAGCGGCCCTTGACGCTGTCCTCCGGCTCGGTGGCGAAGCGCCAGTTGTAGACGTCATTGACGAGAAGCTTGCTGAAGCCGGCGGGGATCGGGATCCAGAAGCCGCTGTCACGCCCGCCCGCCTCGAGGAGCAGTACGCTATGCCGCCCTCCGGCACTCAGCCGCTCGGCGAGGACGCAGCCGGCATTGCCGCCGCCGACGATGACGAAATCGAAGCTCTCCATGCTGTCTGCGGCTGTCCTGCCCGCCATCACACCAGCGCCCCCAGCGCCGCCGCATCGAGCGGCCTTCCCTTCTCGGCCATCGTCAGCGCAAGGCCTGCGGCAATCTCGACCGGCCCGGCGAAGGCGGCACGCTCCAGCACCCTGGAGATGGTGGGCGAGGCCTCGCGCCCGTGCACCCGCTGCACCGGCTGGTCCAGCCAGTCGAGATAGCGGCGCTGAATCTCGTCAGCGAGCATGCCGCCGTAGGACGTGCCGCGCGCACCCTGCTCGACGATGAGAACGTTGTGCGTGCGGCGGATGCTGGCACCGATCGTCTCCCAGTCGAGGCTCAAGCGGTCGAGCGTGCGCAGGTCGATGACCTCCGCGTCGACGCCGAGCGCGTCCACCGTCTCCAGCGTGCGATGCACCATGGCAGAGTAGGTGAGCACCGTCATCTCGGTGCCGGGCCGTACGATGCGTGCCCTGCCGAGCGGGACGAGATAGTCGAGATCGTCCGCCGGCACCGCACCCGTCATCTGGTAGAGATCGACGTGCTCGATGACGAGGACGGGATCGCGGCAGAGAAGCGCCGCGTTCATCAGCCCCACGTAGTCGAAGGGCGTCGCCGGTGCGACGATGCGCCAGCCGGGCGCGGTGGCGAAGACGCCGGCGGGATCGAGCGAATGCTGGGAGCCGTAGCCGGTGCCCATGGCGATCTTGGTGCGCAGGACGAGCGGCACGTCGGTGTCGTCCCCGAACATGTGGCGCGCCTTGCCGATCTGGTTGAACACTTGGTCGGCCGCGACCCACATGAAGTCGGGATACATGAGCTCGACGATCGGCCGGTAGCGCCCGTCGATGGCGAGCCCGCCGGCAAGGCCGGTGAAGGCGCCCTCGCTGATCGGCGTGCCAAGCACGCGGCCGGGGTGGGCATCGGCGAGACCACGCGTCGCCCCGTTGGTGCCGCCCTTGAGGCGATGCACGTCCTCGCCCATGAGAACGAGCGAGGGTTCAGTGGCGAAGCGGCGGTTGAGCAGGTCCGCAATGGCATCGACGAAGCGGCGCTCGGCCATGGGCAGGCCCCGTGCCTCCTCCTCGGTGCGGCGCCCGGGCGGGTGGGCCGGCAAGGGCGCACGGATGCCGACGTCGACGAAGGCCTTGTCCGGCCACAGGCCGGGGCGGATGCGCCGGCGATTGCCCTCCGGCTCGACGAGACGCCCGGCGATGTCGCGCATCAGCGCCTCGCAACGGTCCCTGAGATCGGCGACGGCCGCTTCGTCGATGAGCTTGCGGCGGATCATCTCGTCGGCGGTGCGCTTGAGCGGATCGCGCGCGCGCCACGCCGCCTCCTCCTCCTTCGGCCGATAGCCGAAGGCCGAGCCCGGGAAGGGCCCGTTCTGGTGGAAATAGCGGTAGACCTCGACCTCGATGAGCGCTGGGCCGCGTCCCGCGCGCAGCAGCGCCGCTGCCTCCTCGGTGGCGAGGTGGACCGCGAGCGGGTCCATGCCGTCGACGCGCCAGGCGGGAATGCCGAAGCCCGGCGCGCGGCCGGAGAGGCGCGCCTCGCGCGTCACCTCGTCGACACGGGTGGCGACGGCATAGAAATTGTTCTCGACGAAGAAGAGGAGCGGCAGCGACCAGGCGGCGGCGAGGTTCATGGTCTCCAGCGTCGCGCCGATGTTCATGGCTCCGTCGCCGAAGCAGGTGACGGCGATGTCGCCGGTCCCGGCGAGCTTGTGGGCCATGGCGGCACCGGCCGCGAGCGGCACCCCGCCGCCGACGATGGCATTGGTGCCAAGGGCCCCGGCCTCGGCCCAGCGCAGGTGCATCGAGCCCCCGCGCCCGTGGCCGAAGCCGGGCTCGAGCCCAAGGATTTCCGCCAGCGTGCGGTAGAGAACCCGGTCGACCGTCTCCGGGAGGGCGCCCGTCGGATCGAGCCCCGGCGCCGCATAAGCGAGCGCCTTGGCGAGGAACTGGTGATGCCCGCGATGCGAGCCATTGATCTGATCGCTCGGCCGCAGGCCGACGATGGAGCCGACTGCCCCGCCCTCTTGGCCGATGGAGGAGTGCGCCGGCCCGTGCACCAGACCTTCGCCCGCGAGCACCAGCACCTCCTCCTCGAAGGCGCGAATGAGATGCATCTGCGCCAGCATCGTCCCGAGGAGAGCCGGATCGGCCGCATCCCAGTCCTCCGGACCGGTGGCGAGCCTCGTCCAGGGCGCTGCTGCGGACAATGTCGTGCGGGTGACCATGGCAGCCCCTAAATGTACCCGTAGGCGGTCCAGCCGCCGTCGGCGCCTGCGACCTGGCCGGTGATGGCGGAGGCTTCGTCCGATGCCAGGAAGGCGGCGAGTTGGGCGATCTCGTCCGGGCGGATGAGGCGGCCGATGGGCGTACGCACCTCCATGGCCGCGGGGTCGAGCCGGCCGCGCGCGATCAGTTCCTCCAGGAAGGGCGTGCGCACGTAGCCCGGGGCGATGGCGTTGACGCGCACGCCGTGGCGCGCCCACTCGATGGCGAGCGCCTTGGCCATCATGGCAACGCCCGCCTTCGACACGCAGTAGCCAAGGCGCTCGGGCGCCGCGACCACGCCATACATCGAGGAGACGAGAAGGATGACGCCGCGCCCGCGCGGCACCATGCGCCGGCCCGCCTCGTGCGCCGTGACGAAGACGCCGTCGAGATTGACGCTCATCACCCGCCGCCAGCCGGCGAGGTCGAGCTCCAGCGTCGGGCCGTTCTGCGACACGCCCGCATTGGCGATGACGATGTCGAGCGGTCCGAACGCCTGCTCGACCGCATCATAGGCCCGCGCCACGGCGTCCGGATCCTCGACGCTGGCCGTATGGAGCGTGACGCCCGCGGGCAGGGCCCCGGCCACCTCCGCATCGCGGTCGAGCACCGCCACGCGCGCGCCGCGCGCCGCAAGGAGCCGCACCATGGCGAGCCCGATGCCGGAGCCGCCGCCGGTGACGAGCGCGACGCGGCCGGCAAGATCCTGCGAGCGATCCGTGCTCATGCGCGCATCCCCAGGAAATCGGCCATCAGGTCGAGCTGGCATTCGAGCATCGGCTTGCCGGGATGGACGTGGCAGCCGCGCGCCCGGGCCGCGGCCATGAGCGCCGTCTCCGCCGGCTGCATGATGACCTCCGCCACCGTCTGGCCGCTCGTCAGCCCCGCGATATCGACCGGCAGCGGATCCCCCTCGCTGAGCCCCAGCGAGGTCGCGTTCACGACGAGGGCGTAGCCGCCGACGCCGCCCGGCTCCGTCGTGACGGGCAGCGCGGGGAAGGCCTTGCTGAGGCGTGCGGCCAGATCATCGGACTTCGCCTTGGTGCGATTGGCGATGGCGAGGCGCTTCACGCCCGCCTCGGCAAGCGCGAAGGCGATGGCATTCGCCGCGCCGCCGGCGCCGGCGAGGAGGACGCCCATCCCCTCGGGATCAATGCCCTCGCGCTTGAGGCCGGCCACGAAGCCCTTGCCGTCGAGCATGTCGGCGACGAACCGGCCGTCCGCTTCGCGCCGCACGCAATTGGCCGCCCCGACGCGCCGGACGGTCTCGGAGGCTTCGTCGCACAGCGCGGCGATCGCCGTCTTGTGCGGCACGGTCACGACGAAGCCGCCGAAGTTGCGCACGTGCCGCATGGCGCCGACCACTGCGGCGAGCTCGCCGGCGCCGACATGCATCGGCACCATGACGCCGTCGACGCCGCGCGCCACCATCATGGGGTTGAGCGCCTGCGGCGTCTTCACGTGGTGGATCGGGTCGGCAAGGATGCCCCAGACCCGGGTGGTTCCGGTGATGTTCATCTTGAGTTCCCGCGGCTGTCAGATGCCGAGATAGGCGGTCTTGATGTGCGGATCGGCGAGCAACCCGGCGCCCGTGTTCTCGATGGCGATGCGGCCGTTCTCGATGACATAGGCGCGATGGGCGATCTTGAGCGCGTGGAACGCCTTCTGCTCGACGAGGAGCACGGTGGTGCCCATCTCGCAGATGCGATCGACGATGCCGAACATCTGCTGCACGATGATTGGCGCGAGGCCGAGGGACGGCTCGTCCAGCATCAGCAACTTGGGATTGGCCATCAGCCCGCGGGCGATGGCGACCATCTGCTGCTCCCCGCCCGACAAGGAGCCGGCGAGCTGGTCGAGCCGCTCGCCGATGCGGGGGAAGAGGTCGAGCACCTCGGCGAAGCGCCTGTCCGCTCCGGCCCGCGCGGCGGGATGGTAGGCGCCCATGAGCACGTTGTCGCGCACGCTCATCACCGGGAACAGCTGGCGCGCCTCCGGCACCTGGATGAGACCGCGGCCCACGATGTCGGCCGGCGCCATGCCGGCGATGTCGGTGCCGTCGAACGTGATGCGGCCGGCGCTCGGCTTCACGAGCCCCGAGATGGCACGCAGCAGCGTCGTCTTGCCCGCGCCGTTGGCACCGATGATGGTGACCACCTCGCCGCGCCCGACTTCGATGGACACGTCCTGAAGGATGACGGTGCGCCCGTAGCCGGCGGTGACATTAGAGACCTTGAGCATCGACGAAGTCCTCTCCGAGATAGGCCTCGATGACGCGGCGGTTGCGCACCACCTCCCGGGGATCGCCCTCCGCGATGACCTTGCCGGAATCGATGACGACGATGCGGTCCGACAGGCTCATGATGGCTTGCATGTTGTGCTCGATGGCGATGACCGTGACGCCCGTGTCCCGGATGGTGCGGATGAGCTCCACCATCTTCTGGGTGTCGGTCTGGTTCTGGCCCGCCATGACCTCGTCGAGCAGCAGGATCGACGGCTCGGTGGCGAGGGTGCGGGCAACCTCGAGGCGCTTCAGATCGCCGATGGGCAGGTTGCGCGCCTCGACGTCCTTCACGTGGAGGAGGCCGACGAGCCGCGCGATGCGCAGGGCCGCGGCGCGTGCGTCGTCCACCGACGTGTGGCGCATGAAGGCGCCGATCATGATGTTCTCGATCACCGTCAGCTTGCCGAAGGGCTGCACGATCTGGAACGTGCGGCCGACGCCGAGGCGGGCATATTCGTCCGCCCGCGCCGGCGTCACCGGCCGGCCCTCGCCATCATAGATGACCACCGTACCGGACGTTGGCTTCAGGAAGCCGGAGATCTGGTTGAACAAAGTCGTCTTGCCGGCGCCGTTCGGCCCGATGACGCCGAGGATCTCGCCGCGCCTGAGCGTGATCGACACATGGTCGGTCGCCGTGAGGCCGCCGAACTTCATGACGAGGTCGCGCGTCTCCAGCACCGGCTCGCCGGGCGTACCTTCGATGTGGCGCAGGGCCGGCGCCTCCCTGTCGGGCGCCACGCGCCGGCCCGGCAGCCTGTCGATGAGGGCCGTGACACGCGGCCCGAAGGTGCCGGCGAGGCCCCCCGGCAGCGTCAGGGTGATGAGCACGAGCACGACACCGTAGACGAAGCCGTGCAGGCCGTTGGCGGAAGCGCCGAGCCAGCCGCGCGCGAGCTCGGCGATCGGCACGACGAGAACGGTGCCGAGGAGCGGCCCCGCCACCGTGCCGAGCCCGCCGATGAGCGCGAACATGGCGATCGACACGGAGTTCGCCAGCGAGAACATCGTCTCCGGCTCGAGAAAGGTGAGATACATGGCGTGGAAGGAGCCGAAGAGGCTCGTCAGCCCCGCCGAGATCATCACGGCCTTGAGCTTGACGTCCGTATTGGAGATGCCGGCCGCCGAGGCGGCGTCCTCGCGCTCGCGCACGGCGGTGAGACAGTAGCCGAGGCGCGAGGTGCGGATGGCGTAGGAGACGGCGAGCGTTGCCAATAGCAGGCCGAAGGCGATGTAGAGATAGTTGATCTTGTCCTGGAAGATCATCCACGCCCAGCCGAGCTTGAGCGGCACGATGAGCCCGGCCGAGCCGCCGGTGAAGCCGTGGAAATGGATCGCGAGCAGGCGCACCACTTCAAGGAAGGCGATGGTCGCGAGCGCGAAGAACGGGCCGCGCAGGCGAAAGCACGGATAGCCGATGAAAACCGAGACCGCGACGGAGACGGCGGCGCCGACCCACATGCCGAGCCACGGCGTCAGCCCGAAGTGCTGGATGAGCAGCGCCGTCGTATAGGCGCCGATGCCGTAGAACACCATGTGGCCGAGCGACAACTGCCCCGCATACCCGCCGACGATGTTCCAGGCCGTCGACAGGCCGGCGAAGACGCAGATCGTGACGAAGACGTGCACGATGAAGGGCGAATCGACGACGATCGGAATGACGAGGATGAGCGACAGGGCCGCGAGCGACGTGTAGACGCGCGGGTTGCCGAGCCAGGCCATGAGCGCGGCGAGACGGCCGGCAGGGGGAGCTTCGCTCAACGAGACTCTTACGGTCATGGGCTCACTCCGTGCCGCGGCCGAAGCCGAACAGGCCGGTCGGCTTGAAGATGAGGATAAGGATGAAGATCGCGAAATAGACGACCTCCTTGAGGTCGGGCGCGATGTAGTAGCCGGACAGGCTGTCGACGATGCCGATGATCATGGCGCCGAGAAAGGCGCCGTACATGCTGCGCATGCCGCCGAGCACAACGACGACGAAGGCGGTCAGCACGAAATAGGTGCCGATGGTCGGCGTCACCGGGAACAGCGGCGAGATGAGCGCGCTCGCAAGGCCGACGCAGGCGGCCCCGAGGCCGAAGGCGATGACGTAGATGCGGTCGACGCGGACGCCCATGAGCTGGGCCGCGTTGCGGTTCTGAGCCGTGGCGCGGATGGCGCGGCCGAGCGGCGTCCTCTGCATGAAGAGGTGCAGACCGGCGACGAGCACGAGCGCGCTCGCGAGCATCACGACCTGGGCATGGAGCACGGTGTAGCCGCCGATCGACAGCGGCTGGCGCACGCCGGGCGCCTGCACCGAATAGAGATCGGCGCCGAAGACGAGGAGCGCGAGATTGATGAGCGCGGTGGAGAGGCCGACCGTGGCGAAGATCTGGATGTGCTCGTCGGCCCCGAGAAGCGGCTGGATGATGAAGCGCTGCACCAGCGCCCCCACGGCAAACAGCATGAGCACCATCGGCACCGCCGAGACGTAGGGGTGCAGGCCAAGATGCAGCGACAGAAGATAGACCGCATACATCCCGACCATCAGGAATTCGCCATGGGCGAAGTTGACGACCCTGACGATGCCGAAGATCAGCGTCAGCCCGACGCTGATGATGGCGTACATGCTGCCGAGCATGATGCCGTTGAGGATGAGCTGGACAAGCACGTCCATCGCGAGGCCTCCCGACCGCGAAAAATTGTTCTTCGTTGCTGACCGGGGCGCGGCAGGCACGCCCCGGTTCGGGCGGGCACGCTACTCGGCGCCGATGCCGGTCTTTATCTCGGCGACCGCGGCATCGGCCGGGAAGACCGTGACGAGTTCGCCGCCCTGCCACTGCATCAGGAAGGGTGTGGCGCGCTCGTTCTGGCCAGCCTCGTTGAACTTGGCGCCCCAGCCGGTCGCCGTCGTGCCCTCGGTGACATCGACCGCCATCACCGCCTCGCGGATGGCCGGGGCCGTCAGGTCCTTGGCGGCGGCCATGGCGTCGAGCAGCACCTTGGCGCCCATGTAGTTGGCGAGGCTGTGGCCGGAGCGCGGCGCCGTGCCGTATTTTGCCTCGTACTTCTTCACGAATTCCTCGATGCCGGGAGCGGCCTTGGGATTGGTACGATATTGGGTGAAGTCGACATTGAGCGCGCCCTCCATATTCTCGGGGCCCACCGCCTGCATGGTGTCACGGAGGGAATAGCCGCCGCCCGCACCCATCACGGCCTTGGGCTTGAAGCCCTGCTCCTTCATCTGGCGGAAGAAGAGCACCGTGTCGTTCTGGTAGGAGGTCTGCAGCACGACGTCGGCCCCGGCCGACTTGAGGCGCAGGATGACCGGCGTCAGGTCGACCGACTTCGCCGAATAGGGCAGCGTCTCGACGAGGTTGAGCCCCACCTCCTTGGCGCGCGCCTGCTGGTAGCCGGCGACCGTCTGGCCATAGAGCGAATCCTCGTGGATGATCGCCACCTTGAGGCTCTTGGCGTCGGTGCCGAGCGCCGGCGCCACCGCCTCGGCCACCGCATCGACCATGCGGTTGGCGAAGATGCGCGCCGTCGGATTGGTGCGGTAGACGTTCTTGAAGCCGCGCTCGGTGATCGGATCGGAAATGGCGCCGAGCTCGAAGTAAGGCACGCCGGCAAGTTCGGCGACCTGGGTCGCGGCAAGCGACAACGACGAGGAATAGGTGCCGAAGATCACCGACACCTTGTCGACGGAGGTGAGGCGCCGCGCCTCGCCCACCGCCTGGTTGGGATCGACGGCATCGCCCCGCACCATCTCGATCTTGCGCCCGTTGAGGCCGCCGGCGGCGTTGCGCTCCTCGATGGCGAGCTCGAGGCCGCGGAAGCTCTCGTCGCCGAGCAGGGCAAGGCCGCCGGAGAACGGATAGAGCGCGCCGATCCTGACGGCATCCTGAGCGAAAGACGGCGCTGCGGACAGCGCCAGGCCGGCGGCCAGCGCCGCCTTGATAAGAACCTTCATCGTTTCCTCCTTCTACCCCGCGGCACCCCGCGCAGGCAGCCCATCGCAGGCGGCCTCTTGGCAGTCCGTAGGCCGGCGGCCGGTCTTGTTTCTCCCGGTCCGGTGCGGATAATGAAGATAACCAAGTTGCCTGACAAGTAGCAAATTGCTACGAACGACAACGATGATTAGATGCGACGGTGGCCCGCTCCCGGGCCCGCCAAGTTGCACAGCCGGAGGAAAGTCCATGACCGTTCCCGCTTCCATGCGGCAGGCCCGTTTCGACGGCGCCGGCGGCCCCGAGGTGATCCGCGTCGAAACCGCGCCCGTCCCGACACCCGGCCCCGGACAGGTGCTCATCGAAGTGGCGGCGGCCGGCGTCAACCGGCCGGACTGCCTGCAGCGGGCCGGCAACTACCCCCCACCTCCCGGCGCGAGCAACATCCCGGGGCTCGAGGTCGCCGGCACCGTCGTTGCCGTCGGCGAAGGCGTGACGAGCCCGCAGCTTGGAGAGAAGGTCTGCGCCCTCGTCATCAGCGGCGGCTATGCGGAATATTGCGTGGCCGACGCGCCGCTGTGCCTGCCCGTGCCCGCGCCGCTCTCCCTGACCGAGGCGGCCGGCCTGCCGGAGACCTATTTCACGGTCTACGATAATCTCTTCACCCGCGGGCGGCTCCGGGAGGGCGAGACCCTGCTCGTCCACGGCGGCTCGAGCGGCATCGGCTCCACCGCGATCCAGCTCGCCAAGGCCTTCGGCGCCGCTGTCTACGCCACCGCCGGATCGCAGGAGAAATGCGACTTCTGCCTCGGTCTCGGCGCCGATGCCGCCATCAACTACCGCGAAAAGGATTTCGTCGCCGAGGTCAAGGCGCTCACCGGCGGGCGCGGCGTCGACGTCGTGCTCGACATGGTCGGTGGCCCCTATATCGCGCGCAACCTCAGCGTCCTCGCCGTCGAGGGCCGTCTGGTGCAGATCGCGTTCCTGCAGACGAGCAAGGTCGAGATCGACCTGATGCCGCTGATGCTGAAACGCCAAACCATCACCGGATCGACGCTGCGCGCCCGCTCCGTCGCGCTCAAGAAGGCGATCGCCGACGAATTGCGCGCGAAGGTGTGGCCGCTCCTCGACGCGGGCAAGGTGCGCCCCATCGTGCACGCCACCTTTCCCCTCGCGGAGACGCGCGCCGCGCACGAGCTGATGGAATCGAGCGCCCATCAGGGCAAGATCATGCTGGAGATGCGCCGTGACTGACGCGGGCTCCCATGCCGGTCGAGTGGCGCTGGTGACGGGCGCCGGGCGGGGCATCGGCCGCGCCATTGCCGATGCCCATGCGGCCGCAGGCGCCGGCGTCATCTATCTCGACCACGACAGGGCGCTCGCAGAAGAAGCGGCCAGGGTCGCGATGGCCCGGGGCTGGCGCGCCGTCGCCGTGGCGGCAGACGTCGCGGACGAGGCGTCGGTCGCGGCGGCCGTCAGGCACGGCACCGAGACGCTCGGTCCCGTCACGCTGCTCGTCAACAACGCCGGCATCTCGCCAAAATCGGGCAGCGCCGGCGGTAAGGCCTTCGTCTGGGAGATGCAGGCGGCGGAGTGGCGCCGCGTGCTCGACGTGAATCTGACGGGCGCCTTCCTGGTGACGCGCGCGGTCGTGCCGCAGATGCGCGAAGCCGGATACGGGCGCATCGTCAGCATCTCCTCCGTCGCCGGCCGCACCTATTGCGACATCGTCGGCGTGCATTATGCGGCGACCAAGGCGGCGCTCATCGGCTTCACCAAGCATCTGGCCGGCGAACTCGGCCCCTCCGGCATCACGGTCAATGCCGTCGCCCCCGGCCGCATCGACACGCCCCTCATGCGCGGCACGGCCGCGGAGGCCAACGAAGCCGTGCGGCTGGCAACGCCGCTGCAAAGGCTCGGCACGCCCGACGAGGTCGCCGGGATGTGCCTCTTCCTGACCTCCGACAAGGCCGCCTTCGTGACCGGCCAGGTCTGCGACGTCGCCGGCGGTTGGCTGATGACATGAGCGCGCCGATCATCGACTTCACCGGACGGACCCTGCTGCTAACCGGCGCCAATGGCGCCATCGGCCGCGCCATCGCCCGTCTCTTCCATGCCCTCGGCGCCAACTGCGCCCTGACTGACCTCGACGTCGAAGGCCTCGCTGCCTTCGCAGGCGAGTTCGACCCCTCTGGTGCCCGCATCCTCGTGCTGCGCCAGGACGCAGCGTCGCAGGCGGATGCCGAGGCGGCGGCGCAGCGCACGGCCGAACGCTTCGGCCGCATCGATCATGTCGTCACTGCCGCCGGCCTCTACCGGGAGCGGCTTGTGAAGGACATGGACGAGGAGCACTGGCGCCGCTCGCTCGCCGTCAATCTCGACGGCGTTTTCTACACCTGCCGGGCCGCCGTGCCGCATCTCGCCGAGGGCGGCGCCGTCGTCAATATCGCCTCCATGGCCGGTCACCGCGGCAGCCTCGCGCATGCAGACTATGCCGCCGCCAAGGGCGGCGTGCTCACCTTCTCCCGCTCGCTCGCGCGGGAGCTTGCGCCGCGCGTCAGGGTCAACGCCGTCTCGCCAGGGCTCATCGAAGGGCCGATGGTGCAGCATCTCATGGAGGTGCGGGGGCCGGCGCTCCTTGCTGAGACGCCCCTCAAGCGCCTCGGCACGCCGGACGAGGTCGCCCGCGTCGTCGCCTTCCTCTCATCCGACTGGGCCTCCTTCGTCACCGGCGAGACTGTGCATGTCAACGGTGGGCTGTACATTGCGAGCTGAAGGCGCCACAGGGGCGGAGAAGGCCAGTCGATGCCTGGAATGATGCGATGACCCAGTCCCACGATTTCCTCGACCGAGCCCCCTCGCTCGCCGACACGCTGGCGCACAGGCTGCGCCAGGAGATCGCCGCCGGGCGCATGCGGCCGGGCGAACGCCTGCCGACCGAGCAGCAGATCTCCGAACGCTACGGCGTCAGCAGGCCGACGGTCCGCGAGGCCATCGGCCGGCTGAAGCACGACGGCCTCGTCGTCACGCGCCAGGGCGCCGGCGCCTTCATCGCCGAGCCGGGCGCACTTGCTGTTTTCCGCCTCGACGTCGAGGATTTCACCAACCGCGACGAGATCCGCAACATCGTCGAATTGCTCATGGCCGTCGAGGCGACAGCGACGGAGCTGGCCGCCCAGCGCCGCGGCGAGGAGGACCTCGCCGCCATCCAGGCGCAGCTCGACGCGATGCAGGCCGCGATCGACCGCGGCGAGCCGGGTGTCGACGAGGACATGGCCTTCCATCGCGCCATCGTCGATGCGACCGGCAATCCCTTCTTCCGCGACCTGTCCGACTTCCTCGACAGGCGCGTGCGCCATTTCATCCGCACCGCCCGCGCCAACACGGCGCGCATGGGCGGCCTGACCCAGGCAGTCCAGGCCGAGCACCAGGCGATCTTCGACATGATCGCCAAGGCCGACCCGGTCGGCGCGCGGCGCGCGGCGGAAACCCACCTGCGCAATGCCGCCGAGCGCCTGTCGCTCTATTTCGCGAAATAGCGGCACGGATCGGCGTCCCGCGCCCGGCGCCACACCCCGGGAACCATTCGGCCTTCGTGACGTTACCCCACGGACGTAACGGAGGCTGCGAGTGTCCAGCGGGCGCGTCCCTGAGCGATACCTCCTGATATCCTCGACTGGCGACGGCAGGTCCGACCCGCCGGAAGTGGCGGTTGCGCGCAGGGCCATCCGCCCTCCGCGCGTCGAGCCGCGGTTCACGCGGGCGCACGCCGCCTCACCACCGGACCCTGCTGTTGGACGCCCGCGCCATGCCTGGCGTCGCGGCTGCCGGCAACCTGTGGAGGAGGGAGATTGCCATGAGAATGATCGGAGCTATCGCCGCAGCATTGGCCTTCACGGCCGGCGGGGCCCTCGCTCAGGAAGCGGCGACCGCGACGGCGAATTTCGTCGATGCCAAGGGCGAGGCGAACGGCAACGCCCGCTTGACCGCCGTTCCCAGCGGCGGCGTCCTGATCGCCATCGAGATCACGGGCCTGCCTGCCGGCCAGCGGGTCGCCTTCCACGTGCACGAGACGGGCAGCTGCGACCACACCACCGGCCATGATTCCGCCGGCGGCCATTTCAACCCGACCTCGAAGGAACACGGCTACAAGGTGGCGGGCGGGCCCCATGCCGGCGACATGCCGAACCAGTACGTCGGCAGCGACGGAACGCTGCGGGCCGATGTCTTCAATCCCGCCGTCACTCTGGACAAGGGCGAGGCCGGCATCGTCGGGCGCGCGCTCATGATCCACGCCGAGCCCGACGACTACGAGAGCCAGCCCTCCGGCAATGCCGGCAACAGGATCGCCTGCGCCGTCATCGAATAGCCGGCCGTGACACGGCCGCTCGAACGCCGAGGCCCATGATGGACGAGATCTACTGCGGTCCCGCGCCGACGCCAGCGACCCTGCCGGCGAGCTGGAATATCGACGCGCCCGCGGCCGTCCTGTGCCTTCTCCTCATCGCGCTCTACGCCGTGCGGGGCGAGCGCGACCGGCGCGCCGCCTTCGCGCTGGCGGTGCTGCTCGTCGCCGCGCTGTTCATGTCGCCGCTCTGCGCCCTGACGGCGGCGCTGTTTTCGGCCCGCGCTGTCCACCACGTGCTGCTCGTGGCCGTGGCGGCGCCCCTGCTCGCCGCGAGCTTCCCCACCCGCCGCAGCGGCGGCCGGCCAAGGGGCCTCGCGCTCCTCGTCGCCCTTCACGGCCTCGTGTTCTGGGCCTGGCACGCGCCGGCACTCTATGACGCCGCCATCCGCTCGCCGGGGCTCTACTGGCTGATGCAGCTGAGCCTGCTCGGCACGGGCGTCCTCCTGTGGCGGGCGGTGCTGCGCGATACCCGCACCGGCGCGGCGCTCCTCGTGCTGCTCGCGACGGTGGTGCAGATGGGCTTCCTCGGCGCGCTGCTCACCTTCGCCCGGGAACCGCTGTACCAGGCTCATTTCCTGACGACGGCGGCCTTCGGCCTCGACCCGCGGCAGGACCAGCAGCTCGCGGGTCTCGTCATGTGGGTGCCGGCGGCGCTGCCCTATCTCGCCGCCGCGCTCTACCTGGCATTCGTGCGGCTCGGTGCCGGCACGGCGGAGCCGCGGGCGGGATGATCTGGCTCAAGCTCGTGCATATCGCCGCCATCGCGCTGTGGAGCGGCGCCCTCATCAGCCTGCCGGCCCTCTACGTCCAGCGCGCGCATGTCGACAGCACGGCTTCCCTCCACCGCCTGCAGGCGCTCGTGCGGTTTCTCTACGTCAACGTGCTGTCGCCCGCCGCCTTCCTCGCCATCGCCTCCGGAACCGCCCTCATCTTCCTGCGCGAGACGTTCGAGCCCTGGTTTTCGCTGAAGCTCGCCCTCGCCGGGGCAATGACCGCCATCCACATCATGACGGGTCAGGTCATCATCCGGCTCTTTGACGCGGATGAGATCTACCCCCTGTGGCGCTTCACGGCCACAACACTGCTGACACTCGCCGTGGTCACGTCGATCCTGACCGTCGTGCTGGGCAAGCCCGACCTGCCGGCCCTGCTACCCGATGCCTTTGGCGAGCCGGGGGCGCTGCGCCGCCTGATTCTGCGGCCTCAGTCCCTGTCCGAAATCATGAGGCCGATACCGTGATCGAAAACGAGCTTGCCGCCGTGCCAGCCCGCCATCCCTGTCAGGACCATGGCCAGGGCCGAAACGAGCAGCCCGTGTGGCAGTACCTCGATGTCGCCGGAAAGGCGCAGGCCCCAGTTCAAGCCCATGACGGCGATGAGGCTCATCGCGGCCACCGCGTGGCTCCAGCTCGCCACGCGCACCCGGATGCCCGGCACGAGCAGCAACTCGGCGGTGCCGACAAGGCCCGCGCCGATGCCGGCGGCGAAGGCGCCGCCCGAGGACCACAGGCCCGCCCGCACCCAGAACGGATCCCCGCTCCACCAGTAGAAGACGTCACAGCCCAGGGTCACGACGACGAGCGCGATGGGGAAATGCACGGTCATGGCATGGATGGGATGGCCGGCCACCGCGACGGTGGAACTCGTGTCCTTCCCCGCGACCTCCTCCATGATCGGATTGGGCGCCTCGCTCTTGTCGTTCATCGCAGTCCTCGACCGATCTCGAACAACGTCGGCCCACATCCATGGTTCCACCGCGCCGCCGCCGGTGCCGCGGCCCTTCCCGCCGCCGGCTGCAGCGGCGACTACTCGACGCTCGCCCCCGCGGGCCCCGCGGCCGAGGCCATCGCGCTCATCTGGTGGATCATGCTCGCCGGCGCGACCATCATCTTCCTCGCGACATCGCTGGCGCTCGCGGGCGCCTTCATCCCTTCCATCCGCCCTCTCCTGACGCCGAAGCGGCTCATCCTGTGGGGCGGGCTCGTCGTTCCCTCGCTCGGGCTCACCGCGCTGGTCGCGGGCGCCTTCACGCTCGGCGAGCGCCTGCTGCCGCGCCAGGGCGCGGAGACCCTGCGCATCGAGGTCGTCGCGCGCCAGTTCGCGTGGGAGTTCCGCTATCCCGGCACGCCAGTGGCGACGCGGGACGTGCTGCACATCCCGGTTGGGCGTGACATCGATTTCGCCGTGACCAGCGAGGACGTCATCCATTCCTTCTGGATCCCGCGGCTCGGGGGCAAGATCGACGCCATCCCGGGCCATAAAAACATCGTGCGGCTGAGGGCCGACGCCCCAGGCACCTATGGCGGCATATGCGCCGAATATTGCGGCGAGGGCCACGCGCCGATGCGCTTCATCGTCATCGCCCACGCGCCGGAGGACTACGAGGCGGCGCTAACCTCCGAGGCCGCGCGGTGACGACGGCTCCGCCCGAATCGCGCGTGGCCCCGCCGGCCGCGCCTCCCTCCGCCCTCCGCCTGCACAGGGAGCTGTCGGCGATCTGGGGCACGCCGCCCGGCTGGGGACGGCTCTCCGCAGTCAACCACACCATACTCGGCAAGCGCTTCATCATCGCCGCTTTCGTTTTCTTCGTGATCGGCGGCCTGCTCGCCATGCTGATCCGCGTGCAACTCGCCACCTCGGGCAGCGCCTTCGTCGGACCGGAGATCTACGGCCAGATCTTCACCATGCACGGCACGGTCATGATGTTCCTGTTCGCGATCCCGATGTTCGAGGGCTTCGCGATCTACCTGCTGCCCAAGCTGCTCGGCACGCGCGACATGGCCTTCCCGCGCCTCACCGCCTACGGCTTCTGGTGCTACGTGCTCGGCGGCTCGATACTCGTCGGCGCCATGCTCGCCGGCGTCGCGCCGGCGAGCGGCTGGTTCATGTACACGCCGCTCTCCTCCTCCGCCTATACGCCCGGCATCAACGCGGACGTCTGGCTGCTGGGCATCACCTTTGTCGAGATTTCGGCGCTCGCCGCGGCGGTCGAGATCACCGTCACGGTGCTGAAGCTGCGCGCGCCCGGCATGTCCCTCGACCGCATGCCGATCATGGCGTGGTACCTGCTGATCGTCGCCTTCATGATGCTCTTCGGCTTCCCGCCGCTGATCCTCGGCTCGATCCTCCTCGAGCTCGAGCGCGCCGCGGACCTGCCCTTCTTCGACCCGACGCGGGGCGGCGATCCCCTGCTCTGGCAGCACCTGTTCTGGCTCTTCGCTCATCCCGAGGTCTACATCATCTTCCTGCCGGCGGCCGGGGCGATATCGACCATCCTCCCGACCTTCGCCCGCCATGAGCTTGTCGGCTACCGTATCATCGTCGTGGCCGTGATCGCGGTGGCCTTCCTTTCCTTCGGGCTGTGGGTGCACCACATGTTCACCGTCGGCATCCCGCATCTGGCGCTCGCCTTCTTCTCGGCCGCCAGCGGGCTGGTGGCGATCCCCACCGCCGTGCAGATCTTCGCCTGGATCGCCACCCTGGCGCAGGGACGCCTGCGCTGGGACGTGCCGATGCTCTATCTCGCCGGCTTCTTCGTCATCTTCGTCATCGGCGGGCTGACCGGCGTCATGGTCGCCATGGTGCCATTCAATCACCAGGCCCACGACACGCACTTCATCGTCGCGCACCTGCACTATGTGCTGATCGGCGGCTTCGTCTTCCCGATGATGGCGGCCACCTATTACTGGCTCCCGCACTTCACGGGCCGCCTCGCCGACCACCGCCTGTCCGTCCCGGCTTTCTGGCTGATCTTCGGCGGTTTCAACCTCACCTTCTTCCTGATGCATCTGACGGGCCTCCTCGGCATGCCGCGGCGCGTCGCGACCTATGCCGCCGAGGCCGGCTGGGACTGGCTGAACCTCCTGTCCTCCGTCGGCGGCTTCGTGATGACGGCCGGCTTCGCCCTCTTCGCGGCCGACGTTCTCATGCAGATCCGCTTCGGCAAGGGCTTTCGCCGCAATCCCCACCAGGCCCGCACCCTCGAATGGGCGATGCCCACGCCGCCCACGCCCTACGCCTTCGCCTCCCTGCCGGACATCACCGACCGGGCAGACAGGCTGGAGCCGGGGGGCCTCGGCAACCGGCTGGCGCGGGGCGAGGGCTATCTCGGCTTCGCCCGCAACCGCTGGCTCGAGACGCTTGGCGTCGACATGGTGTCCGGCAGGCCCGAGCAGCTGATCGTACTGCCGGGACCGACACGCCTGCCCCTCTGGAGCGGTCTCGCCACCTGCGCCTTCGTGCTCTGCCTGCTGTTCAAGCTCTACCTCCTGTCGCTCCTGCCACTCATCGCGGTGGTGTGGCTCTTTCTCGGCTGGACGGCGGCCACCGCCGCGAAGGCGGACCTCGGCCTTCTGCCGGTGGGCCGCGGAAGGGAGCTGCCGCCACACTGGGAGGCCGAACGACCGCCGTCATGGTGGGCGATGATCTTCACGCTCGCCGGCGACGGGACGCTCTTCCTCTCCCTCGTCTTCGGCGCGCTCTTCCTCTGGCTCGTGGCGCCGGGCTGGCCGCCGGGGGAGGTCGTCCTGCCCGCACCGGTGCCCGTGGCGGGCTGCGTCGCCGTCTCTGTGCTGGCCGCCATCGCGGGCAGGAAGGCCGTCACCGTCCTGAGAGCGGGTGGTTCGCCCGCCCTCTGGCTCGGGCTCGGCGCATTGATGCATGCGGCCACCGTCGCGCTTCTCGCCGCGCTGGCCGCCGCCGTGCCCGGCCCGACGACGCACAGCCTCCATGCCGTGACCTTCACCCTTCTCTTTTATGCCGGGCTGCATGCCGGCATCGGCCTCGTCTATGCGGGCTATTGCCTCTGGCGCCAGGGCGGCGGCTATCTCTCGCGCCGGCGCAGCCTCGACCTGCGGATCGCGGCGCTGTGGCACGACTACACGGCCGTCTCCACCATCGTCGCGCTGGCCCTTGCCGTCGCGCTGCCGCTTCTGGCCGTCGTCCCGGAGACGCGGCCATGATCGATGCAACGTCCGGCCGCAAGATCCTGCTCCTGTCGCTCGCCGCGGGCTTCGGCCTCTGGGCGGTCGCCTTCGTGGCGCTCTATGCGATGCTCTCCATCGGCTGCGCCTTCGGTTGGGACAGGGGAAGCCTCGTGCTCGGCCTATCGCTGCAGCGCCTGCAGCTCCTTCTGCTGCTCGGGATCTTCCTCGCGCTGCACGTCGCTCTCGTCGTCGGGCTAAGCGCGCGACAGCAGCGCTCTGACACCGCGACGGACCGTTTTCTTCATTCGGCTGCCCGTCTCGCGGCCATCGCCGCCCTGGCCGCAAGTATGTTCACCTATTGCGGCACCGTACTCCTGACCACCTGCAATCCGTGATGGCACGGTCCGTCTCAGTCGTCGGCACTGGCGACCGCCCCACCCGCCGACTTGCGGAACACCCGCCGCACATGACCTTGGACGAGGCGCGGCGGCGAGCCGCACAGCGTGTCAGAGGCGCATGCGCCAGAGATGCAGCCGCTTCGGAACGCCGTCGGAGGCAAGGGCCGCATAGACCGGCGGCACCGACAGGTCGGTGAGCCACCACCCCGGCTGACCGGACGGATCGACGTCAAAGAACGCCCGGAACGGCGCCGCCTCGGGCTCAGTGCCGACGAAGAACGCATGCAGCGGCAAGTGCAGCCCCACACCCATGGCCTTGGTCAGCGCCTCCTTGCGCGTCCAGCAGCGCAGGAAGACGTTTTGCTTCGCGGCAGGGGCACGTTCGCCGGCGATGGCCAGCCATTCATTCACATGGAAATGCTGACGCGCGATCTCGTCGATATCGTCCATGACGCGCGCCACCTCGATGTCGATGCCCACACGCATGCCGGACGCAACGGCGATCAGCGCCATGTCCGCACTGCGCGAGGTATTGAAATCGAGGCCCTGGACACGCGCCCCTTCCCGATCGGCAAGGCACGGCCGCCTGATCCCGGTCTCACCGAAGGCGATGTCGCCGGCCGCACAGCCCAGATAGCGAGCGAGCACGAGGCGGCGCAGGATCCGCGCACGGCTGAAGCGCGCGCCATCGTGCGCGAAGCGGTAACCCGCCGCCTTCGCCACCTCGTCGGAGCCAAGGATTCCCTCCGCCTGCGCCCAGTCGCCCTCGTCGAGAGCTGCACTCCAGACGTGCACTTCGCCGTCCGCGGGCCAGGGCGGCACGCCGGGCCCGATCGGCCAACGGTCAGGTGGTCCCGCATCATGGGTAGCTGGTTGGATCATCGTCACCGCAGGCAACAGACCGTTTCGGCACGCCGCCCCGCGAGGAAGAGCTGCACGGGCGAAGTGAGCAGGAACTGCCGATGTTCCTCACCTGTCTCTTCGCAGGGGAGCCTGGAGAAATTCATGATCAGCCGCAGCCCGAGCCTGTTGGCGCAATGGATCACATTTCGTCGGATGCAATCGATAGACCTCCCCGCCATGCCGCCGCTGCCGCCGCCGGTGAGCGGCGCGGGGCTCAGCAGTTCCGTCAGGGGAAGCAACGGCAACTCGACGATCTCAGTTGTTATTCTGATAGGTCAGTTTGCATCACTCGTCGACCGACCTCGGGAAATGAGGCGGTAACGATCGTGAACCGCCACCGAATGGTCGCTTGACCTTCCCACCGTGGAAGGGGCGATGCTTTGGCCACAACGCCAAGGCAGAGGACCGGCATGAGACATTCGCACGGTGGTCCTGACGGCCACGCCGACGATTGCGCACCTGGTGCCCACGCGGGGCACCACCATCGTGACGGACCTGCGGGCGAGGCCGGGACGGTGAAGGATCCGGTCTGCGGAATGATGGTGAACCCGCACACCACGCCGCACCGGGCGCAGCATGCCGGCCGCACCTTTTACTTTTGCTCGCCCGGATGCCGCTCGAAATTCGAGGCGGAGCCGGCGCGATACGTCGGGCCGGCGGCGGAGCAAAAGGCCGGGGGCACCCCCGGCAAGCAGGCGATCTACACCTGCCCGATGCATCCGCAGATCCGTCAGGCGGGGCCGGGATCGTGCCCGATCTGCGGCATGGCCCTGGAGCCGGTCGTGGCCGAAGGGGACGGTGGCCACAGCCACGAACTCGTCGACATGAGCCGCCGGTTCTGGATCGGCCTGGCCCTGTCCCTGCCGATCGTTGCTCTGGAGATGGGCGGCCACCTGACGGGCCTCGGCCACTATCTCGGCCAGCAGCAGTCCAATTGGGTCCAGTTGCTCCTCGCGACGCCGGTCGTGCTGTGGGCGGGCTGGCCGTTTTTCGTGCGCGGCTGGTACTCGCTCGTGAACCGCAGCCTCAACATGTTCACGCTCATTGCCATGGGTACCGGCATCGCCTGGCTCTACAGCCTTATCGCGACGCTCGCCCCCGGCATCTTCCCCACCGCCTTCCGCGGGGGAGACGGGTCGGTCGCCGTCTACTTCGAGGCCGCCGCCGTGATCACCGTCCTCGTCCTCCTCGGACAAGTGCTCGAGCTCAAGGCGCGCGAGAATACCAGCGGGGCGATCCGCGCCCTGCTCGATCTCGCGCCAAGGACGGCCCGCCGGATCGGACCGGACGGAACAGAGGAGGAGGTCCAGCTCGATGCCATCGTGGCGGGCGACCGTCTCCGGGTGCGCCCGGGGGAGAAGGTGCCGGTCGACGGCGAGGTCGTCGAAGGGCGCAGTTCCGTCGACGAGTCCATGGTCACCGGCGAGTCGATGCCCGTGACCAAAGAGGTCGGCACCAAGGTCATCGGCGGCACGATGAACCGGTCCGGCGCGCTCGTGATCGAAGCGCGGAAGGTTGGTCGCGACACCATGTTGTCGCAGATCGTCCAACTCGTGGCCGAGGCGCAGCGCAGCCGCGCGCCCATCCAGCGGCTGGCCGACGAGGTCTCGAGCTATTTCGTGCCGGCGGTGATCGTTGTGGCGCTCCTCGCCTTCGCGGCCTGGGGCGTCTGGGGGCCCGAACCACGCCTCGCCTTCGGCCTCGTCGCCGCCGTTTCGGTGCTCATCATCGCCTGCCCCTGCGCGCTCGGCCTCGCCACCCCCATGTCGATCATGGTAGGCATCGGGCGGGGCGCCCAGGCAGGTGTGTTGATCAAGAACGCCGAAGCCCTGGAGCGCATGGAGAAGGTCGACACGATCGTGGTCGACAAGACGGGCACGCTGACCGAAGGCAAGCCCGCCGTCACGGCGGTCGTGCCGGCACCGGATTTCACCGAGGACGAGGTGCTGCGCCTATCGGCCAGCGTCGAGCGAGCGAGCGAGCATCCGCTCGCCGTGGCCATCGTCGAGGCGGCCGAGCGACGCGGCATCGCGACGGCTCCGGTTGCCGACTTCGACTCGCCGACCGGCAAGGGTGCGCTCGGCACGGCCGACGGCCACCATGTCGTGCTCGGCAACAAGGCCTTCCTCGCCGAGCACGGCATCGATGCCGCGCCGCTCGAGCAGCAGGCGGACGACCTTCGGCAGGACGGCGCCACGGCCATCTTCGTCGGCATCGACGGCCGTATCGCCGGCGCCATCGCCATCGCCGACCCCGACAAGGCCTCGACGCCGCAGGCGCTCGCCGGCCTCGCCGCCGAGGGCATCCGCGTGGTGATGCTCACGGGCGACAACTGGACGACCGCCCGGGCCGTCGCGCGCCGGCTCGGCATCGAGGAGGTCGAGGCCGAGGTGCTGCCGGACGGGAAGAGTGCCGTGGTGGAGCGCTACAAGAGCGCCGGGCGCACCGTCGCCATGGCCGGCGACGGCGTGAACGATGCCCCGGCGCTTGCGACGGCCGACATCGGCATCGCCATGGGAACCGGCACCGACGTGGCCATGGAGAGCGCCGGCGTGACCCTGCTCAAGGGCGACCTGACCGGGATCGTTGAGGCACGGCGCCTGTCGCGCGCCACCATGGGCAACATCCGGCAGAATCTGTTCTTCGCCTTCATCTACAATGCCCTTGGCGTGCCGGTTGCCGCGGGCGTCCTTTATCCCTTCCTCGGCATCCTGCTCTCGCCGGTCATCGCGGCGGCGGCCATGGCGCTTTCGTCCGTGAGCGTCATCGGCAACGCCATCCGCCTGCGGGCGATGAAGCTCTGACGGCCGGGCGGGGACATCGCCGCAGGCCCGGCGAGCCCTTGCCGGTCGAAGCCGTGGCGCCGATGCTGATGATCGCCTCGCGCGTGCCGCCCTCATCGCACCGGTCGTGATCGGCGCGGGGCGCAAGCTCTCCTTCAAGCAGTTCGGCAACGGCACGGTGCTGATCGGCGGCGGCCATCTCGCAACGCCCTGCCCGCCCGCGCAACCATCGGCATCGCCGACCTCGGCGCCGGAGCGCTCATCGAGGTGGTTGCCGCCGCCGCGAAAGGCCGAGTGCTCATCCGCCCGGCGAGACGCCGCACTCGCAAGCTGATTGTCGTTACGGCTGCTGCCCTTGCTGATACGCGGCCAGTATTTCGTCCACGGCGCCTTCGCGAGCGACGCACCCTCCTTGGAGAAGGATCGCCCGATTGCAGTATTGCCGTATCATTTGCGCGGAATGCGAGGCGAGAACCATGATGCGCGCGTTGTCGATCATGTGCTCGAGGCGCTCCCGCGCCTTGCGGGCAAATGTCTGATCGCCGACGCTAATGAACTCGTCCATCAGCAGTATGTCCGGTACACGGGCCGTGGAGATGGCGAAGGCGAGGCGCAGGCGCATGCCGCTCGAATAGGTGCGCATCGGCAGATGCATGAAGCCGCCAAGTTCGGAAAACTCTTCGACTTCCGGAATCCGACTGCGCGCCTCGGCGATCGACATGCCCAGGAAGACACCGCGCAGCACCACGTTGTCTGCCCCGGTCAGTTCCATATCCATGCCCATCGTCATGTCGAGCAGGGACGATACGCGGCCCTTGATCTCGGCAGCGCCGGTGGACGGCTCGTAAGCGCCCGAGAAGACGCGCAAGAGTGTCGATTTGCCAGCGCCATTGTGGCCGACGAGAGCAAGCCGGTCACCCGGAGCGAGGTCGAGAGTGATGTTCTGCAGCGCGCGCACGGTGACGGCACCATCGTCGTCCGCCTGGACCGTGCCGCCAACACGGGCGAGAAGACTGCTGCGAAGCGACCTGCTGCGCGAGTTGTAGATAGGGAAGGCGACGGAGGCGTCGCGCAGCTTGATGGAGGGCATTGCCGCCTCCTTCACAACCAGTAGACGATGCGCGCGCGAAAGCGTGCAAAAAGCGGGGCCGCGACCAGCGCCATGATGGCGATAATGACGAAGGCCCGGCCATAGAGATCCCAGCTCGGCCATTTGCCGTGAAGCGGCTCTACGACGAGCATCAGGAAAATGGCAAAGGGGTTGTAGCCGACAATGTAATGGGCCTTGTCGCCAAGCTGCTCGACGCGCCACATGATGGGCGTCAGAAAGAAAGCAACCTGCAGAAGACTCTGGATGATCTGTGGCAGATCGCGAAATCGCGTGCACAGGAGACCGATCGTGATCGCAGCGAGGAAGGCCGCAAGCAGCAGGACAACCAGCGCCGGCAGGACGAAGGCGGCGGTGGCGGGAAGCGCCACCCCAAACGCCAGATAGACCAGCACGATGATAACTACGTTGTGCGCCAGCACGAGAAGCTGGCGCACGAGGACACGCATCACAAAGGCGGTTTTCGGAAGAGCCTGCTGTCCGAGATAGTGTCCGGCTTGCGTGAAGACCGTCGTGCTGTCGGTCAGGATACCTGCAACCAACGTCCAGAAGACAATGTTCACAGACAGATAAGGTATGTATTCGTCGACCGGATGATTGAACAGATACGCGTATACGATGCCGATTCCCGCCACGAAGATGCCGGTGCTTAGTGTAATCCAGAACTGTCCGAAACGGGAGCGCTTGTAACGCTGCCTGATGTCATTGAGGCCGAGCAGCAGCCACATCTGCCAGGCACCGAACCCCGCCAGAAGGTCGTCCACGGCACGCCGCCAGTCCGTTCTACTTGGTGTCAGGGCCATTCTGTCGCACGAGGATGGGAAGGTGGGAGAGCTTGGTTGGTCGGATCAACGTCGAGGCCACGGCAGACGGCTTGGCGCTCTTGCCACGGAGGGCTCAAGCGTCTGGCCTTCGCGGCGCCAAGCATGGGCCGTGACGTACGCCGCGCATGCTGGCGCAGGCCGTGGGCTGCGCGCAGGCATGCACCGCCGACGACAGGCAGCGAGGCGATATTGAGAATGGCCGCGCCGATGCGGCGGCGATTGGGCCGCAGATGGGACAGGAGTTCGCGCAGGCCGGCCCGGGCGAGCGCAGCCGCTTCCCGATTGCCGGCCCGCTCTGCCATTGCCCAGCGGGCCAGCAGGGTCCAGCAGAAGCGCGGGGCGATTAGGTCGCGTGACGGAAACCGTTGCTCCTCCGGTCGGTCCGGGAAGCCGGCAAGGAGCTTGCGCGCGTAGATCATCAGCGACCGTTCCATCCTGACCGCATGCGAGGCCGCCCCTTCGTGCCTGCGTCGCAGCACCGTGGGCGCGTCCACATGGATGTTGTGGAAACCGGCGCACATCAGACGCAGGAAGAGGTCGTCATCCTCATAGCCGCTGAGACGCTCGTCGAAGCCGCCGACCGCCGTGAAGGCGTGACGGGAGACGAGGGCCGCCGACGGAAGCACGAACATATCCTGCGCAAGGCATTCATCGAGGCTTCGTTTGGGATGCCGTCCCGGCCGGCCACGCAGGAGGGACGGCTCGAGCAGGCGCCCGCCCGCATCGACGACGGCAACGTCGCTGTAGGCCCAGCCGGTCCGGTCCGTGCCGCCGTCCACAGCTGCCTTGAGATTGGCAAGATGCTGCGGGCACCACACGTCATCCTGGTCGAGGAAGGCGATCCAGTCGCTGCGAGCTTCGGCAACGCCGATATTGCGGGCCGCGGATTGCCCGCCGTTCGGCCTGCGCAGGAGACGCAGCGGCAGACGGCCGACAAAGCGCAGGACCCGGTCCGGGCCGTCGTCGGTCGAGCCGTCATCGACGACGACGACCTCCTGCGGCGCAGCGCTTTGCGCGCAAACGCCCGCCAGAGCCTCCTCTATATGGGCCGCGCCGTTGAACAGTGGGATGACCACGGTCACGGACTCATGCACAGTGCTTGGCATCGTTTCTGCTGACCCCGACCGCGGGTGCATTCGGAACAGGAATAAACCAATCGCTCCGACTGTCCATCGGCAGCACGAGCGAATGGCTGTCGCGCTGCGGCGTGTCGGCGCGAGCGGCGGAAAAGTGCGAAACCGAAGGCACTAGCGGCCGCACCCGATTCGGTCTGCGGCGTTCCACGGCAGGCTTTGATTCGGGTCGCGCCTTGCCCGCTGCAGCGGCGCAGCGTAATTCGGCCGCAGGTGATGAGGGTACGGATGCGGTGATTCGGCCGAGGGGCCTCCGTCCTCCGGCTCGGCCGGTGACAATCGCGGAGCGGAGCTTGCTGCTATTTCCTCCACCGTCCGGCCGCTGGCGCCTCATCGACCGGCTGCGCCGGGCGGCGAAATCGTTTCCCCTGGCAGTCAAGGCCAAGCGCCGGCTCGATGCCCTGGTCGCGCGGCGGCGGGGACCGGACGCCCGCTATGCCGCCTGGGTGGCGCGCCAGAACCCGGGGCCGCAGGAGCGGGCGCGCATCGCGGCGGACGTCGCCGCCATGACCAACCCGCCGCTCATTTCCGTGCTGATGCCGGTGTACGAGACGGACCCGTGCTGGCTCGGCGCCGCAATCGGGTCGATCCGTGCCCAGCTCTATCCCCATTGGGAGTTGTGCCTGTCCGACGATGCCTCGACGCGCGCTGACGTGCGCGCCATGCTCACGGCGGCGGCCGCGGAGGACGGGCGTATCAAGCTTCATCTGCGCGCCGAACGAGGCCACATCAGCGCCAACACCAACTCGGCTCTTGCCCTGGCGAGCGGCGAGTTCGTCGCGCTCCTCGATGCCGACGACGAACTGCCACCGGACGCACTCTACTGGATCGCGCGCGAAATCGTCGCACATCCGGACGTCGACATGATCTTTTCCGACGAGGACAAGATCAATGCGAAGGGCCGGCGCTTCGATCCCCACTTCAAGGGCGACTGGAACCCGTCCTTGATGCTCGGCCAGAACGCCTTCTCGCATCTCGGCGTCTTCCGCCGCTCGCTTGTCGCCGCGGCGGGCGGGCTGCGTGAGGGCTTCGAAGGCTCCCAGGACCACGACCTCGCGCTGCGCTGCGCCGAGCTGACGGAGCCGGCGCGCATCCGCCACGTGCCGCGCGTGCTCTATCATTGGCGCGCCCTGCCGCAGTCGACCGCGTCGTCGCCCGCGGTCAAGCCCTATGCCTGGCAGGCCGGGCGCCGAGCGATCCTCGAGCACCTCGCTCGGCAGGGCATCGCGGCTGAAGTCGAGCCCGGCGTCGGCGGCTTCTACCGCGTGCGCTATGCCCGGCCCGCGGATTGGCCGCTTGTCTCCATCATCGTGCCGAGCCGCCTCGGCGAGGTCGCCCGCCGCTCGCTCGATGCGCTACTCGCCGGCTCCACCTATCCGCATTTCGAGGTGATCCTTGCCGTGGGAACGGGTGATGCCGCCCGGCCCGAGGCTGCGGCCTACCTCGCCGCCCTGGGCGGGCAAAGGCGGCTGCGCGTGGTCACCTACGAGCGGGCACCCTTCAACTATTCCTGGGTCAACAACCACGCTGCGCGCCAAGCGCGGGGAGATTATCTCTGCTTCCTCAACGACGACGTGACACCGATCACGCCCGACTGGCTGGAGGAGATGGTGCTGCGCGCCCGACTGCCGGGGGTAGGGGCGGTCGGGGCGATGCTCTACTATCCTGACGATACGATCCAGCATGCTGGCGTCATCCTCGGCATCGGTGGCGTGGCGGATCATGCCCACCGGCACGTGCGGCGCGGCAGCCCGGGCTATTTCGGCCGGGCGGCGCTCGACCAGGACCTATCCTGCGTCACCGCCGCGGCGATGGTGATGCCGCGGCGCCTCTTCGAGGCGCTCGGCGGCTTCGACGAAGCGCTGCCCTGCGCCTTCAACGACGTCGACCTGTGCCTGCGCATCCGCCGGGCGGGCCAGCGCATCCTGTGGACGCCGCAGGCCGAGCTCTATCACCACGAATCGCTGACCTTCGGCCCGCACGATTCGCCCGAGCGCACGGGCCAGTTCCTCAAGGACGTGGCCGAGATGCGCCGCCGCTGGGCGACAGCGCTCGATGCTGATCCGTTCTATAACCCAAACCTGTCGCGTGATATGCGCCGGCACTGGGAAGTGACGGGCTGACCGGCTTTCCACCAAGGGCTTGCCCGCATGCCGGCGAGATGCCAAAAAAGCCGCCCGCATTGCGCAGGAGGAAAGGACTTCCACCGGCTCCATGCGCAATCTGACGCCATTGCTTGAGCCATGCGGAACGCTCGTTTCAACAGCGCACAGGCCGTTCGGGAGGAGCCATGGCACGACGCTTTCTGGTCACCGGCGGCGCAGGGTTCATCGGCTCGGCAGTCGTGCGGCGTCTCATAGCGGAAACCGAGCACGAGGTCCTTGTGCTCGACAAGCTGACGTACGCCGGCAATCCCGATTCGCTCGCGCCCGTGGCGGGCAGCAACCGCTTCCACTTTCTCAAGGCCGACATCTGCGACCGCGCGGCCGTGGGCACGGCGATGGCGGATTTCTCGCCCGATGTGGTCATGCATCTCGCCGCCGAAAGCCATGTCGACCGCTCCATCGACGGGCCGGCTGCCTTCGTGACGACCAACGTCGTCGGCACGACCACCTTGCTGGAGGCGGCGCTCGCCCACTGGCGCACCCTGCCGGAGGGGCGTCGCCGGGATTTCCGTTTCCATCACATCTCGACGGACGAGGTCTTCGGCTCGCTGGGACCGGAGGGCTACTTCACCGAGGCAAGCCCCTACGACCCGCGCTCGCCCTATTCTGCCTCGAAGGCGGCGAGCGACCATTTCGTGCGCGCTTTCCACCACACCTACGGCCTGCCCGTCGTGGTGACGAACTGTTCCAACAACTACGGGCCCTACCATTTCCCCGAAAAGCTCATCCCGTTGATGATCCTCAACGGACTCGAAGGGCGGCCGCTGCCGGTCTACGGCACGGGCGACAATGTACGCGACTGGCTCTATGTCGACGACCACGCGCGAGCCTTGCTCATCTCGGTGCAAGAGGGAGCTGTCGGCGCCACCTATTGCATCGGCGGCCACAACGAGCGCAGCAACATCGAAGTTGTGCGCGCCATCTGCGCGCTGCTCGACGAGATGGCGCCCGATCCGACCATCGGCCCGCGCGAAACGCTGATCACTTTCGTGGCCGACCGGCCGGGCCACGACCGGCGCTATGCCATCGATGCGGGGCGGATCGCCGCCGAGCTCGGCTGGCGGCCGGCCGAGAGCTTCGAGAGCGGCCTCGCCAAGACGGTGCGCTGGTATCTCGACAACCGCGACTGGTGGCAGCGCGTGCGCGACGGGATCTATCGCGGCGAGCGGCTGGGCACGGGCGCCTGAGAGCAATAACGGATCGAGGAGCCATGCTGACCATCGAGGACACCGCCATTCCGGCGGTGAAGATCATCACCACCCGGCGTTTCGGCGACGAGCGGGGCTTCTTCACGGAGACCTGGAACCGCCGCCGCTTCGCCGAGGCTGGCATCGATCTCGATTTCGTGCAGGACAACCACTCGCTCTCCGGTCCCGCCGGGACCGTGCGCGGGCTGCACTTCCAGAGCCCGCCCTTCGCGCAGGACAAGCTCGTGCGCGTCGTGCGCGGCCGCATCCTCGACGTCGCGGTCGACATCCGCCGGTCTTCGCCCACCTACGGCCGCCACGTGGCGGTGGAGCTGTCGGCCAAAAACGGGCGCCAGCTCCTCGTGCCGGTCGGCTTCGCGCACGGCTTCTGCACGCTCGAGCCGGACACCGAGGTGATCTACAAGGTCACCGCCTATTACGCGCCCGAGCACGACCACGGCCTCGCCTTCGACGACCCCGATCTCGCGATCGACTGGCCGGTGGCACGCGCGGCGGCCATCCTGTCCGGCAAGGACCGCACCCATCCGCGCCTCGCCGAGCTGCCGGAGTATTTTTCGTGAGCGCGCAGCCGCTGCGCATCGCCGTCACGGGCCGCGAGGGCCAGGTGGCGCGGGCGCTCGTGGAGCGCGGCCGCGCCCTCGGCGTCGAGGTCGTTCCCCTCGGCCGGCCGGCGCTCGACCTGATGGCGCCCGCAACGATCCTGCCGGCCCTCGCGGCCGCGGCGCCGCAGGTCATCGTCAATGCGGCCGCCTATACGGCCGTCGACAAGGCCGAGAGCGAGCCGGAGCTCGCCCATGCCGTCAACGAAGCGGGCGCCGGCGCGGTCGCGGCGGCGGCGGCGCGGCTCGGCGTGCCGGTGGTGCATCTGTCGACGGACTACGTCTTCGACGGGCATATCGGCCGGCCGCACCGGGAGGAGGACGCGCCTTCCCCAGTGAACGTCTACGGCCGCTCGAAACTCGCCGGCGAAGCCGCGGTCGCCGCAGCCGCGCCGGACCATGCGATCCTGCGGGTCGCCTGGGTGTACAGCCCCGTTGGCCGCAATTTCGTCCGCACCATGCTGACGCTCGCGGAAAACCGCGACGTCGTGCGCGTCGTGGCGGATCAACGCGGCACCCCGACCTCCGCCCTTGCCATCGCCGACGGCATCATCGCGGTGGCGCGCAACCTCGTGGCGCGGCCGGGCGAGGTGGCCCTGCGCGGCCTCTTCCACATGAGTGCATCGGGGGAAGCGACCTGGGCCGACCTCGCCGAGGCCGTCTTTGCCGAAAGCGCGATGCGCGGCGGCCCATCCGCCCGAGTCGAGCGCATCGGCACGGCCGATTATCCGACGCCCGCGGCCCGCGCGCCGGACACGCGGCTCGACTGTAGCCGGATCGCGGCGGTGCACGGCGTTGCGCTGCCGCCCTGGCGCGTCTCGCTCGCCGGGGTCGTGGCGCGCTGCCTTGCCGCCGAAGAAGGGAAATGGAGAAGGGCATGAAGGGCATCATTCTCGCTGGCGGCAGCGGCACGCGGTTGCATCCGATGACGCATGTCGTCTCCAAGCAGTTGCTGCCGGTCTACGACAAGCCGATGATCTATTACCCGCTGACGACGCTGATGCTCGCCGGCATCCGCGAGATCATGGTCATCTCGACGCCGGCCGACCTGCCGCGTTTCCGACAGCTGCTCGGCACCGGCGAGCAGTGGGGCCTTGCCCTGACCTATGCCGAGCAGCCACGTCCCGAAGGGCTGGCGCAGGCCTATCACATCGCGGCCGATTTCGTGGCGGGCGGCCCCTCCGCCCTCATCCTCGGCGACAATCTCTACTTCGGCCATGGCCTGACGGATCTTCTGCAGCAGGCACGACGACAGGCCCTGTCCGGGGGCGCAACGGTCTTCGCCTACCACGTCAAGGATCCGCAGCGGTACGGCATCGTGGAGTTCGACGAGGACGGGCAGGCCCGCACCATTGAGGAGAAGCCGGTGACGCCGCGCTCCAGCTGGGCGGTGACCGGCCTTTATTTCTACGACGCCGATGTGGTTGACATTGCCCGCAATCTCAAGCCCTCGACACGGGGCGAACTCGAGATCACCGATGTCAACCGCGCCTATCTGGAGCGCGGCAAGCTGTCTGTCCTGCCCATGGGGCGCGGCTATGCCTGGCTCGACACCGGCACGCCGGATAGCCTCGTCGAAGCGGCCGAATTCGTGCGGACGCTCGAGAAGCGCCAGGGCTTCCGCATCGCCTGTCCGGAGGAAATCGCCTTTGCTATGGGTCATATAGACCGCGCCCAGCTGCGCGCTCTCGGCGAGGCCCTCGGCAAGAGCGACTATGGTCGCTACGTCCTCGCGCTGGCGGACGACAGCGGCAACGTTCGAGGGCGTCGGACGAAGGTTCGTACCGCTGACGCATAACCCGGGTAAGCTGCGCGCAAGAACGCCGGTACAGCGCCGATGAACAGGTCTCGGCCGTGAACATCGGCGCGCGACAGGATAGGGTTGCGATCACGAATCGCGGCCGGCGCTCGCTGCCGGCCCTTATCTGAACCATCTATCAGCGAGGTCATTGATGAGGCCGATCGCGCTTGCCATCCATGGCGGCTGCGGCGTCATGGCGAAGCTCGACCTGAGCGAGGACGAATGGATGGCCGCGCGCGCCGATCTTGCGCGATCTCTGCAGGCGGGCTGGGCGGTCCTGACGGGCGGCGGCAGCGCGCTCGATGCGGTCGAGGCCGCGGTGGTGGTGATGGAAGACTCACCCCACTTCAATGCCGGTCACGGGGCGGCGCTCAACGCGGCGGGCGAGCATGAGCTCGACGCCGCCATCATGGACGGCAGCACGCTCGCCGCCGGGGCGGTGGCCGCCGCCAGGCGCATCCGTAATCCGGTGAAAGCGGCGCGCGCCGTCCTGGAGAGCGGTGAGGCCGTGATGCTAGCCGGCGGAGCCGCCGACGCCTTTGCGCGCGAGTCCGGCCTCGCCGTCGTCGACCCCTCGTATTTCACCACGGAGCGGCGCCTCGAGGCGCTCGCCCGGATGAAGGCCCGCGCCGCGGCCGGTACCACGCGACTGGCGAGCGAGGCGGAGAAGCACGGCACGGTCGGCGCAGTGGCATGCGACGGCGCCGGTCGGCTCGCCGCGGCGACCTCGACCGGCGGCTATACCAACAAGCCCGTCGGGCGCGTCGGCGATTCACCCATCATCGGCGCCGGCACCTATGCGCGCGACGGCATCTGCGCCGTCTCGGGCACGGGCAAGGGGGAGTATTTCATCCGCCACGCGGTCGGCCACGAGGTGGCGAGCCGCATGGCCTATCTCGGCGAAAGCCTCACGGCTGCGGCGGCCAAGGTCATCCACGAGGACCTCGCGCCCTACGGCATCGGCGCCGGCCTCGTCGCGGTCGCGGCCGATGGCTCCGTCACGGCACCCTACAACACGGACGGCATGTTCCGTGGCTGGGTGACGGCGGAGGGACGCTTCCATGTCGCGTCCCATGCAGAGGTGTTCGAGGTGACGGAAGAATTCGCCCGGCCTTGAGACCGGGCGAGAGCGGGGCCGGTCACCGGCCCTCGAGCGCGGCCTCGATGTAGAGCTGGCGCAGCTCGCGGGTGAGCGGCCCCGGGCTGCCGCCGCCGATCGGCCGGCCGTCGATGGACGTGACCGGCATGACAAGGCTGGAAGCGCTGGTGAAGAACGCCTCCTCAGCCGCGAGCGCCTCCTCCACGGTGAAGGGACGTTCGACGAAGGTCAGGCCCTTTTCTGCGACGAGACGCAGCACGGCACGGCGGGTCACGCCCGGCAGCACGGCGTGGGACAGGGGGCGCGAGACGATCTCACCGGCCTTGGTGACGATGAAGGCGGTGGAGGAGGCCCCCTCCGTGACCGTCCCGTCCTCGACCATCCAGGCCTCGTTCACGCCTGCGGCAGCCGCCGCGCGCTTGGCGAGCACCTGGGCAAGGAGAGAGGTCGACTTGATGTCGCGCCGGGCCCAGCGCAGGTCGGGCACGGTGATGACGGCGGCGCCCTTCGCCAGCGCTGCACTGGTGCGCACGGACTTTGCCTGGGTGAACATCACCACCGTCGGCGTGAGGCCGGCGGGAGAGAGGAAGTCACGCTCGGCAACGCCGCGCGTGACCTCGAGATAGATGAGGCCCTCCGAGAGATTGTTGCGGGCGACGAGCGCCTGCTGGATCTCCGTCCACGCCTCGCGCGAATGCGGATTGGGAATGCCGATCTCGCCGAGCGAGCGCTCGAGCCGCGCCAGATGCGGCTCGTTGTCGATCAGGTGCCCGTCGAGGACCGCCGTCACCTCATAGATGCCGTCGCCGAAAAGGAAGCCGCGGTCCATGACCGGGATGGAAGCGGTCTCGATGGGGAGAAAGGCCCCGTTGACGTAGACAATGCGGGGCGCGGAAGTCTCTGCCATGGCTGGAATGTCCGATCTGTTGGCGGGCGTGGAGCGGCAAGGGAAGATCTGCGTCCTTGCAAGGGGAATGCGGCGCGTCAGCGCAGCATGGTCGACATCGCCGAGAGCGAATTGACGATACGCACCGCTGCCTCGACGGTTGGCGCCTCGAAGCCGATCTCGTCGCCGGACAGGCGGCTCAGCGTCGGCCACTGACAGAAGAGATCGGCAAGCGCGGGCGTCTGCGTGCGGATGTGCGCCGTGATGGGACCGGGCAAACGGAACGGCGGCGCCGGCGGGCAGACGAGCGCCTCCTTCACGCCGGCGCGGATCGCCGCACGCGCCCGCTCCGGCGAGAGGCTGATGCCGCTGTTGCAGCCGGTGGCGCGCTTGGTCTCGACGAAGACGGTGTGCGGGAACAGCTCGCGGTTCTCGTCGATGAAGACGTCATCGCCGCTCGCCATGACGACGGGCGCGCCATATTCGCCGGCAAGCGCGCCGTAGATGCCGGCCTCGCCGAGTTCCAGCCCGTTGAATGCGATGCGGGCGAAGGCGAAGCTGTTGATGGTGTGGGCGAGGATGCCGCGACCATGGGCCCGCGAGTGATAGCCGATGAGGCAGACGGCATTCACCCCCTCCTCGACGCCCGCAACCATGCTGAGATAGCGCGGCTTGCCCTGCACGACCCGGGCGCGCGCGTCGAGCCGCTCGGCCGGCATGTTGCGAAAACCGCCGTGGGAATCGTTGACGATGACCTCGCGCGCACCGGCCTCGAAGGCCCCGGCCACGGCCGCATTCGCCTCTTCCGCCATCAGCAGGCGGGCCCGCTCGTATTCGCCGTTGCCGGCGCGCGTCTGCTCGGGGTGGTAGACGCCAGCAACGCCCTCGATGTCGACGGAGATGAGAACCTTCATGGGGTGCGCTCCGAAAGGAGGGAGGGAAGATCGGGCATCACCTCGAGCAGCGCCTGCCGCCGGTGGCCGTCACGGCCGGTGACCGTCTCGGCCCGCCAAAGCGCATGGATGATGGCCTGCTCGGTGCTGTCGGCGACAGCCTGGAACAGTGGATCGATGAGCGCATCATTCAGCATGGCGATGGCCGGCATGGGGCGAGCCGCCTCCTGCGGCAGCGTATAGGCGGTGGAAAAGGCGAGCGCTATGTCGCCGCTGCCGTGGCCGAAGACGGAGCCGGTCCGCGCGAGGCCGGCGGCGCTGCGCAGCGAGAGTCGTCGCAGCTGGCGTGTGTCGAGCGGCGCGTCGGTGGCGATGAGGAGGATGATCGAGCCTTTCTCCTGTGCCTCGCCCTCCCCTCCGGCGGCGTCTTCCCTCGTGGCGGCGAGCCGCTCCGCGAGCACGGGTCCGATGGCCCGGCCAGCGAGTATGAGCTGCGCCGCCCGGCCGAAATTCGCCAACACCAGCGCGCCGACGGTGAAAACGCGGCCGTTCGCCACCTCGGCGCGGCGCGAGGCCGTGCCGATGCCGCCCTTGACGCCGAAGCTCGCCATGCCGCGCCCGGCGCCGACCGCCCCTTCCGCGACATCCGGGCCGGCGGCGGCGCAGGCGCCGCGGTAATGCAGATCTCCGACCGCCATGGCCTGAATGTCGTTGAGGTAGCCGTCGTTGCACTCGAAGACGAGCGGATTGACCGTCGGCAGGCGCCGCCCGCATTGCGGATTGGCCGCGATCGTCTGGCGGATCTGCGCCTCGGCCACGGCGGCGACCGAGAAGGTGTTGGTGAGCGCGATCGGCGTCTCGATGACGCCGAGTTCCTCCACCTGCACGAGGCCGATGCTCTTGCCGAAGCCGTTGATCACGCTCGCCGCCGCCGGCACCCGGTCGCGGTAGAGGTCCCCCGCGTGCGGACGCACCACCGTGACGCCGGTCTGCACGGAACCGTCGGCGAGCGTCGCATGGCCGACGCTGACGCCGGCAACGTCGGTGATCGCGTTGCGCGGGCCGGCTGTGAGCGTGCCGACATGCGGCGGGGTGGCATCCCGGACGGACATGATGCTCATTTGCGGTCGATCTTCGGGTCGAGCGCGTCGCGCAGCCCGTCGCCGAGCAGGTTGAAGGCGAGCACCGTGAAGAAGATGGCAAGGCTCGGGAAGAGCGCCACATGCGGCGCGTTGACCATGTCGGCGCGCGCGTCATTGAGCATCGCGCCCCATTCCGGCGTCGGCGGCTGGGCGCCGAGACCGAGGAAGGAGAGGCTCGCGGCCGTGATGATCGAGGTGCCGAGGCGCATCGTGAAATAGACCACGATGGAGGAGACGGTGCCCGGCAGGATGTGGCGCACGAGGATGGTCCAGTCGGAAGCGCCGATGCTGCGAACCGCCTCGACGTAGGTCATGCGCTTCAGGACCAGCGTATTGCCGCGCACGAGGCGGGCAAAGGCCGGCACGGAGAAGACGGAGACGGCGACGACCACGTTGAAAAGCGAACCGCCGAGAATGGCAACGATGCCGAGGGCGAGAAGAATGCCGGGGAAGGCGAAGAGCACGTCGCAGATGCGCATGACGATGCGGTCCCACCAGCCCTCGTAATAGCCGGCGAGGAGGCCGAGCGTCGTGCCGACGAGCCCGCCGAGCGCCACAGAGGCAAGGCCGGTGGCAAGCGAGATGCGGGCCCCCATCACGATGCGGCTGAAGATGTCGCGCCCGAGCGGGTCGACGCCGAGCCAGTGCGACCACGACGGGCCAGCATTGAGCTGGTCGTAATCGAAGTAGTTCTCCGGGTCGAACGGCACGATCCACGGCGCCAGCACGGCCAGTAGCGTGAGCAGCACCACGAAGGTGAGCGCTGCGAGCGCCACCGGTTGGCGGCGAAAACGGCGCCAGAATTCCCTTAGGGGCGTGCGTACGGCCTCGCCCGTGGTGCCGGAGGCGGGAGAGACGAGCTCGGTCGCGGTATCGGTCATGGCCGGCTCAGCTGTAGCGGATGGTGGGGTTGATGACGCCGTAGAGCAGATCCACGACGAGATTGATGAGGATGAATTCGAGCGAGAACATCAGCACCAGCGCCTGAATGACCGGATAGTCGCGCTGCGCCACGGCATCGACGAGGAGACGGCCGACGCCCGGCCAGTTGAACACGGCCTCGACGACGATGGAACCGCCCAACAGGAAGCCGAATTGGAGGCCCATCATGGTCACGACCGGAATGAGCGCGTTGCGCAGGCAGTGCTTCAGGATGACGATACGCTCGTTGAGACCCTTGGCCCGCGCGGTGCGGACGAAATCCTCGTGCAGCACGTCGACGAAGGAGGCTCGCGTGAAGCGCGCCATGACGGCCGCGACCGCTGCGCCGAGCGTCAGCGACGGCAGGATGTAGTGCTTCCAGCTGTCGGCGCCGACGGTGGGCAGCCAGCCGAGCCCGACGGAAAAGATTTGCATGAGCAGCATGCCGAGCGCGAAAGCGGGGAAGGAGATGCCGGAGACCGCCAATGTCATGCCGAGCCGGTCTGGCCAGCGGTTGCGAAAGACGGCCGAGGCGATGCCGATCGCCATGCCGAAGACAACGGCCCAGACCATGCTGGTGAGCGTCAGGAGCAGCGTCGGCATGAAGCGCTCGGCGATCTCGGTGGAGACCGGCCGGCGCGTGCGGATGGAGCGCCCGAAGTCGCCCTCGAAGAGGTGGGTGAAATAGCTGACGAACTGCTGCGGCAGCGGCTTGTCGAGGCCGAGTTCGCTGCGCACGAGGGCGAGCGTCTGCTCGTCCGCATCCTGCCCGGCGACGAGCCGCGCCGGGTCGCCCGGCAGCATGTGCACGAAGAAGAACACGAGCACCGAGACGATCAGGAGGGTGGGGATGAGCCCCAGCAGCCGTTTGAGGAAATAGTGCAGCATGGCTCCGGATCGACCTGGCTGGACAAGCTACGGGACGCGTTGCAAGCGGGCGGCGTCCTTCTCCCCCGCATCGGATCTCGGGTTTTCCCGAGATCCGCAATATTCTTGCGCAAGTTGGGCATGCCCGACTTGCGTGCGGGAAAAGGGTTCCCGCTCTTACTCCGAAACGGCGATCTCGCTTGCCTCGATATTGCCGTCAGGCATGACGTAGACGCCGGAGAGACGCTTGGAGGTGGCGTAGAGGTTTTTTTCCGTCACCAGCGGCGCCCAGGGCGCGTCCTTGAAGATCTGCTCTTGTGCCTTCCTGTAGAGCTCCGCCTTCTCCTCGTCCTTCACCGAGCGCAGGGCCTTGGCGATATAGGCGTCCACTTCCTCGTTGCTGTAATAGGCGGTGTTGTTGAGCTTCGGCGGCCAGGCCTCGGTGGACAGCAGCGGCCTCAGCGCCCAGTCAGCCTCCCCCGTCGAGGACGACCAGCCGGCGTAGTACATGCGCACCTTCGCCGTCTTGGGATCGGGCCATGACTGCACCCACTCGGTGCGCTGGCCGGGCTCGAGCGCCTGGATCTGCACCTTGATGCCGACCTGGGCCAGTTGCTGCTGCAGGAACTGGATGGCCTTCTGCGCCGTCGTGGTGGTGTAGGCGCTCCAGAGGATCGACTCGAAGCCGTTGGGATAGCCCGCCTCCTTCAGAAGCTCGCGGGCCTTGGCCGGGTCATAGGGCCAGGGCTTCATCTTGTGGGCATAGAGCACGCCCTCCGGCACGATGCCCTCGGCCGGCGAGGCGAAGCCGTTGAAGGCAACCTTGGCAAGGGCCTCCTTGTTGATGGCGTAATTGATCGCCTGACGCACGCGGATGTCGTCGAAGGGCTTCTGCAGCGTGTTGAAACTGACGTAGCGCTCGATGATCGACGGGCCGATGATCACGTCCAGTTTGTCGTTCGCCTGCAGGGCGGCTGTCTGCTCATAGGGCAGCGGGAAGGCAAAATCGGCCTCGCCCGTCTGCAGCATGGCGGCACGGGTGTTGTTCTCCAGCACCGGCTTCCAGGTGATGGAATCGACCTTGGGGAAATCCTTCTTCCAGTAGCCGTCGAACTTCTTCACCTTGACGTAATCGGTCTGCTTCCAGTCCTCGAAGACGAAGGGGCCAGTGCCGACCGGGTGGAAGGCGATATCCTTGTTCCCGTATTTCGCGAGGGCCGCCGGCGAGATGATGGCCGCCGAAGCGTGGGCGAGCGAGTTGATGAACGGCCCGAAAGCGTCCTTCAGCGTGATCTTGACGACGTAGGGCGAGACGACCTCGACCTTGTCGATGCGGTTGAACTGGTTGTAGCGAGCGAGCTTGTTCTCGGGATTGAGCACCCGCTCAAGCGAAACCTTGACGGCCTCGGCGTTGAAATCCGTGCCATCGTGGAACTTGACTCCCTCACGCAGCTTGAAGGTGTAGACGAGGCCGTCATCCGAGACGGTGTAGCTCTCGGCCAGCACCGGCCGCACCTTGAGGTCCTTATCGAACTCGAACAGGCCTTGGTAGAACGACTTGGTGACGGCGGTGGTCAGAGTCGTGTTGGTGTTGTAGGGGTCGAGTGTCTCCGGCTGGCCACCGATGGCGAGCACGACATCCTTGGCGGCGAGTGCTGGCGCGGTGCCGAGCACGAGGGCCAGAAGGCCGGAAGCGATTGTCAAACCTCGTGGAAGTGAACTTTTCATTGGAACGGCTCCCGTTGCAGTGAAGCGATCAAGAGGGGCAGTCATCGGCCGAAGGCGCCGATCGGGTGACGGGCGACGAAATGGCCGGGGCCGACCTCGACAAGGGGCTCGACCGTCGGCTCGTCGCCCAACGCGCGCACCGGGCTCGGCAATTCGTCCGTCACCAGCTCGCGGCGCAGGTGCCGGCGCGCCGGATCGGCGACGGGGACCGCGGCCATCAGCTTGCGCGTATAGGGATGTTGTGGGTTCTCGAAGATGGCGCGGCGCGGGCCGATCTCGACGATCTGGCCGAGATACATCACCGCCACGCGGTGGCTGACGCGCTCGACGACGGCCATGTCGTGCGAGATGAACAGATAGGCCATACCGAGATCGCGCTGCAGTTCGAGCAGGAGATTGACGATCTGCGCCTGGATCGACACGTCGAGGGCCGAGACCGCCTCGTCCGCGATGACCACCTTGGGGTTGAGAGCGAGCGCGCGGGCGATGGCGATGCGCTGGCGCTGGCCGCCGGAGAACTCGTGTGGATAGCGCTGGGCATGGGCCCGCGTGAGGCCGACCCGCTCGAGCAGCCAGTGCACGCGCTGGCGCGCCGCCTCCCCTTTCGCGACCCCGTGCACCAAGAGCGGCTCCATGATGGAATAGCCAACGGTGAGCCGCGGATCGAGCGAGGCGAACGGATCCTGGAAGATGAACTGGATGTTGCGCCGCAAGTCGCGGAAGGCGCTCGGCGGCAATTCACGGATGTTGCGGCCGTCGAACTCGATGGCGCCGCTCTGGCTCTCGACGAGGCGCAGCAGCGAGCGACCGGTGGTGGACTTGCCGCAGCCCGACTCGCCGACGAGCGACAGGGTTTCGCCGGGATAGAGATCGAAGCTCGCCTTCTCGACCGCATGCACACGACGCGTGACGCGGTTGAAGAGGCCGCCGCGGATGTCGAACCGTGTAACGAGATCCCTGACACGCAGGATCGGCGCCGCGTCCGGCTTCACCGTCGCCTGCGGGGCCGCCTCCTTGACGGGCGCCTCGTCGTCCATGCGCAAAAGCGCGAACTCGCGCGGCAGGTCGGTGCCGGCCATGGCGCCAAGCCTCGGCACGGCGGAGAGGAGCGCGCGCGTGTAACGGTGCCGCGGTGCCGCAAACAACCCGGCGGAGGCGCCCTCCTCCACCTTCTCGCCGCGACACATGACGAGCACGCGGTCGGCGATTTCGGCGACCACGCCCATGTCGTGGGTGATGAACACCACGCCCATGTGCATCTCGTCCTGCAGTGCACGGATCAGCTGCAGGATCTGCGCTTGGATGGTGACGTCGAGAGCCGTCGTCGGCTCATCGGCAATGAGGAGGGAAGGCTTGCAGGACAGCGCCATGGCGATCATGACGCGCTGCCGCATGCCGCCCGAGAGCTGGTGCGGGTAGCGGTCGAGCACGCTGCGCGCTTCCGGTATGCGCACGAGATCGAGCATGCGCAGCGCCTCGGCGCGGGCTTCCGCCATGCCCTTGCCCTGATGCACGCGGATCGATTCGGCAATCTGTTCCCCGGCGGTGAAAACCGGGTTGAGCGAGGTCATCGGCTCCTGGAAGATCATGGCGATATCGGCGCCGCGGATGGCGCGCATCGTCCTCGGCCCCGCCGTCGCGAGGTCGAGCACCGCGCCGGAGCGGCGGCGGAAGAGCATGCACCCGGCATCGATGCGCCCGCCGCCATGCTCGACGAGGCGCATCATGGCAAGCGAGGTCACCGACTTGCCCGATCCGGACTCGCCGACGATGGCAAGCGTCTCGCCGCGGTCGACGTGGAAGGAGACATCGCGCACGGCCGAGACCGTCCGCTCGAAGGTCGAGAAGCTCACCGACAGGCCATCGACGGCAAGGACCCGGTTCTCCGAAAGGTGAAGCGTCGGGTCCGGCGCGGGAGCGGTCAGGATCGCGGGGGACGTCATGGCGGGGCGGGTTCGCTCACGAAGTTGATTAGCCGGCAAGGGCCGGAGGAATGGCGAAGGTGGCAAGGGGGCCGCCGCGCACGGTCAGCGGCCCTGGCGTGGTTTCGGGCCCCGTCGGGGCGTAGAGGGCGACGGCGCCTGCCTGTCCCACGCGCTCGATGGCCTCAGCGCCCCCGCATGGTTGCCGTGCAGCCAGGGCAGCACGGCCTCCGCCAGTTCGGCCGCCGCCTCCACGGATCGGCCGGAGGCGTGGGCGACGGCGCTGCTCAGGGCCTCGATCAGAGCCAGCGAACTCGCCTCGCAATTGGCGAAGAACTGGCTCTCGCCGTGGGCGAAAAGCGCGATCGTGGCGAGCGAGGCGAGCGGCGAGCCGGGGCTCTCGGTCAGGGCCAGCACGTCGGCGCCCGCCTCCCGTGCGCGCCGGGTCAGCAGCAAGGTGTCCGACAGATAGCGCGGGAAGGCGATGGCAATGACGAGGTCACCCGGCTTGACCCGGTGCAGGATGCGGGCCGCGTGCGAAGAGCCCTCCATACTGGCGAGCAGTTGTACCTGATCGCAGAAGAGTTCGAGCTTGCGCAGGAGAAGACCGGCGAGCCAGACGCTGCTGCCAAGGCCGAGGATGAACACGCGCCGGGCGCCAAGAATGGCAGCGACCGCGCGCTTGCAGGCCTCCGTATCCAGGCCCTGCCGCGTCCTGTCGATATTATGGGCCGTCTCCGAGAGCGTTGCCGCCAGGATATCGGCGGCGCTCGCGGGCTTCTCCGGCTTTCCGCGCAGCTTCTCCACAGGCGCCAGCGCCGTCTCGAAGCCGAGCACCAGCGCGGTGCGAAACTGCGCATAGCCGTCGAAGCCGAGCGCGCGGGCGAAGCGGTTGGCGGTGGCCACCGACACGCCAACGATCGACGCCAGTTCATCGATGGGCATGGCCGCGACCCGCAGCGGGTGGTCGAGGACATAGTCGGCGATCCGGCGATGCGACGGCGACAGAACGGCGCGGGCAATGCGCTGCGCGATGGAGGGTTCGTCGAAAGCCGTTGCCATCCGGGATCGTTTCACCTTGCCGGCGCAACCGGCGCATGATCAGAAATTTTCATGTTCGGATTCGTAGCGATATTTTTTGATCGCGCAAGAGCGTACTGAACGCGACTTGTCAGCGCGTGCGGACGGCGACGGGTGCGGACCGTTGAAAGCGCCGAGGACCCAGGCGGAGGGTTTCAGCGCCCGCAAGTGCGAATGCTGCGCGGCCATTCGCTACAGCCGCAGCCTATGAAGGCACTGGGCTCGCAAGCTTCGTGGGCTACGGCTTCGGATATTTCATCGACAACCCGTTCGGCACGAGGTTGTCGCCCATGTCTTCGGTATGGTCTGTCTGTTAGCCTGGTGCCCGGGACGGACACCGCAGATGTGGTAGCGGAGGCCCGTTTCGAGCAAGCCCCCCACCGAGTGCCTGCCTTTTTTGATGTCCAACGCACGGCCTGATATCGTGCCGCTCGTCCCCACGAGGCCGAGCGATGTGCAACCTTTACAACGTCAAGAGCAACCGCGAGGCGATCCTTGCCCTCAGCCGCGGCATGGTGGATCGAAGCGGATGGAACGAGCCGTCGCGCGACATCTATCCCGGCACGCTCGCCCCTATCGTTCGCGTCGGTGCGGATGGCGGGCGAGAGCTGGTGATGGCAACGTGGGGGATGCCGACGCCGCCGGAGCGCATCCGGGGCAATTATGACCCCGGCGTGACGAACGTCCGGAACACGCATTTCAAGCACTGGCGACCGTGGCTCGGGCCGGAAAGTCGATGCGTGGTGCCCTTCAACAGCTTCGCCGAGCCAAACCCGGCCGCCAAGGTCGAGGGCGGCCGGACGCCGAACGCGTGGTTCGCCCGGAATGCCGAGCGCCCCCTGATGTTCTTTGCGGGCATCTGGACGCCATGGCGTGGCGTCAAGAAGGTCCGGGACGGAGAGCGGGACTTTGAGCTGTTCGGTTTCCTGACCTGCGCCCCGAACGACATCGTCAAGCCGATCCACGAGAAGGCCATGCCAGTGATCCTCACCGAACCCGAGGAGGTCGAGACCTGGCTGACGGCGCCGTGGGAGATCGCCCGGGAGCTGCAGCGCCCACTGCCGAACGATTTGCTTACCGTCGTCCCGGAAGAGGGCAAGCCGGACGACGTAGCCTAGACGACATAGGGGCTGCGCATCGCCACGCGCGGCCGTCCCTCATCCGGCGAAAACATCACCACCATCCGGGTCTGCCGGCAGCGGGGGCACCACAGCCGCTCGCCGAGGCGGCTGAGCGGGAAGCTGGGGCCCTTGGCCATCAGCAGCGTGTCCATGTCGAGCTCGGCCGAGAACGTGCATTCACGGTGCTTCTTCAGCCCGTCGCCCTTGCCGCTGTTGCACTTTACGTGCAGGCGCCAGCCGTGCTGCCATGCCTCTCCGAGCGTCTCCACCGTCATGACAAAACCCGCCAGCCAGCCTACGCCGCCGCCCCGTTGTCGTCGACCGGCGCCTCGGCCGCGCCGGTAGCCACGTCCATCCGCCCGCGCACGAAGCCGCGCGAGATGAGGCGCTCGGCGCAGTGCAGGCGCCGATCCTTTTCGAGGAGATCGGCCATGGCGTCGGAAGCCAGCTTGCGCATGGCCTTCGCCGCGTCGCCGCCGGCATCCTCGAGATAGCGCTCCACAACCTCATCAACGGGCGTTCGCATCCGGTCCTCCATGAGAAGACGCCATCATACTGCCGGCCTCGTGAGATGAGAACAAAAAAAGAACATACCGGGCGGGGCGGTGGACAACCCGTTGAAAAGCAAAGAGCCCCGCCCGGCCGAGGCCGAGCGGGGCAAGTCAGGCAACGTACAGAGTGGCGCTGGGAGCCACTCGGCATCCGGAGTGATCCGGATCGATGAGGCGCTGGAGCGCCGATTCTCAACAGCGATTGGTGGGAGGTAACGGCGGCAGGCTGTCGCGCAGCTTGCGCGCCCAGCGGATGGCGGCGTCGCACACCGTCATGCCGCACAGGCCGAGGAGAAAGCCGACGCTGCCCTCCACGTCCGTGAAGCCGTGCCCCCAGGCCTCCAGCCCGCGGCGCACGAAATGCGCCGCGGGCGGCGTGCCGTAGCCGGCCGTGAGGCCGCCGACGATGGCCGAGGAGAGGCGCGCCGTCCACGTGTAGGTGGGGTTGATCAGCCCGCGCACGATGCCGCCCGCGACGCCCGACACCAGGTGCACATAGCTGACGCCCAACATCATGAGGTCCCGCCCGGGCGGCTGCAGATCGGCCATGCTGTCCCCTTCCCTCATGGCGTCCAGCCGCAGGCGGCCTCGCCGGCGGCGTTGTGGCCCTTCACGCCGCGCACCGTCTCCGGCGTGTCGCGGGAGGACCAGCTCAGCGGCCTGAAGATCTGGCATTCAGTCGCGCTGCCAACGGTCCGGCTGCACCCCGCCCCGATCAAACTCGCGCTCAGCGCGGCCACGAGCATCATCAGCCTTGTTGCGCGCATCGGTGTCGCTCCTCACCTGCTCGGCCTCGCACAGGCCGCGTCCGTCGGATCGGCCCTGCCCATAGGCGAGGCCGACGAGAATGACCGCCGCCGCGCCGGCGGCGAGCCAGCGCACGGTCGGGGATGCGAGAAGGGACGGCATCACGCGTTCCCCTCGCGAATGCGCCGCACCGTGGCGACGAGCCCAAAGCCGATGCCGGCAAGCGTGAGGGCGAGGAAGATCCACTTCGCCACCTCGAGCGCGTCGGACAGCGGCGCGATTTGCTGCGCCGCCTCCGTACAGGCCGCGCCGAGGGCGCCGGCGCCGGCCACCGTCGCGCCCTTGCCCTCGGCCGTGGCGGTCGCCCGCGTCCCGGCCGGGTTGGCCTTGCCCGCCGGCACGATCGGCTGCACCGGCGCCGCGCCTGTGCCGCCGGCCGCCAGCTCCAGCGCATGCCCGACGACGCCCGGCTTGCGCGCATACTGCCCCTTCGGGTCGACGCCGGTGACGCGGATGGTCCATCCCCGGCCGAAGGTCGACCACGTCTTGAGGCGCTGCAGGAAGGCCATGCGCGCATCACAATAGGCGCGGATCAGCGCCCGCACGTCCCGCCGGGCGATGGCGGCGAGCGTCTGCGGCCCCATGATGCCGTCGGCCGTCACGCCGACGAGGCGCTGCAGTTCCTTCGTGGCTTGCGCCGGCCCGCTGTGCACGGCGAAGTCGAGGGCGGCATAGTCGAGGCCGCACGGCAGGTCATCGCCGCGGATCGCGCCCCAGTAGCCGGCCCGGTAGATCTCGGCCGCCTCGCCCTTCGTCAGCGCCTTCACCTGGGCGGCCGAAACGCTCGGCACGCCCCGTGCCGCCGCGAGCGTGCGGTGCGTGATGCCGAACTTGGTCGGGCCGCCGGGGTCCTTGGAGTGGTTGCTGTAGCCGCCCTCGTCGCCGAAGACGAGCGAAAGCGCCACGGGCAGCGTGGAAGATGCCATGGGGGTGCTCCAATGAAAAAGCCCCGCCGGAGCGGGGTTGCGTCAGTAGGACAGGAGGCCGGCCTTACTCATTCCAGCCGGTCCATATAGCTCTATGGCTGCCCGGCACTTCTGAGACAGGCCATGGGGATCGCCGGCGAGAAGGCCCCATTCGATTTCAGCCTCCCTCACGCGCCATTCCAGCTCGGATGACCTCCCCTTGCTCTCCACCCAATCCAAGAGTTTTGGCTCGTCTAGCCGGAGCTTGCACATCTTGGATGCCATGATGGCATCGGCCCCATAAGCCGCCGCAAGCCGAACTGAGCCATCGTCCCGAGAAGCGAGCAGCACGGAGGCGCCGACAGTGAGCAGAGCCACCGCGGCGGCGATGCGATCCGAAGGACTCACGTTGCCGGCCACCACTCGCGATAAAAGTCCTCGATCGTTCCGTCATACCAAGCGTCGTTGTTGAATGCCCACGTCGCCTGGTCGCCGGTGAAATAGGTGAAATACACCCGGCCCTTGTACTCGATGAAATCGCAGTCGGAGTTATTCACGCCTTCATAGGGGCTGTCCATCGGTGACAGGACCTGCGTCGTCACGGGCAGTTCCGCGTTGCCCGCAAACGACTGCACGTTCACGAAGTCCTTGGTGCGCGCAATGTTCGTGATCCAGTAGTTCCGCCCCTCATGGTTGTTGAGCCAAAGCCACGTCAGAAGAAACCACCCGTCCGTCGCATAACGGACGGTCTGGCAGGCATTATAGGCGTTTCCGCGCAGGAGGGCGCCGATAGGCTGCCACGTCACGAGGTCGGTCGACTGCAGGAAGCGGCCCGAGAAAGGCACGGGGCCTTCATCAGTCTCATAGACAACGACAAAGCGGCCCGGAGCCTTACACGCAGATGAATTGTATATCTTCACCCCTTGGGGCGCTGTGACCACATTCCGCTCTTCCCCGGCGAAGGTCCACGTTGCCGGGTTAATCTCTCTGATCTTCAGAGAGTTTCCCGGGTTCGCGGTATTTGTCGTGCCGAAGGCATAGACCCGATCACCATCCACTAGAATGCAGCCCAGCATCCTGTCCCAAGGGATGCGGCCAACCTCCCAGAAGACGTTTTTCTCATCATCATACTGTGAAATGATGATCGCCATGCCGTCCGTGGCCGTCCACTTTCGCTGAAAGCCGGCCTTGAAAAGCCTCCCCCCATACACGAAGGGGCTTTCTTCCCACGCCTTCGGGGTGGTCTTCTTTACGAACGGAGCCGTGGTGTAAACAGTCATGAAATTTCCCCAGCCAATATCCGGCAGATAGTCCTAGATGAACGCCCCGCCCGCAACTGGCGCATCACAAGCTCAACAGAAAACTCGCCCCAGACGGCGCCCTGCGCCGATCTATGCAAAGGCCTTCACTATCAGCCGCCAGTTGCCCGGCGTTATGACGCCGGAGGCAGAGCCGTCGCTGTTGTTGATGATGCGAATGCCGCTGGTCGCGATCCTCACCGTCACAGTCGTCGCGCCTGCGCGAGCAATAATGCCAAAATGCCCCTCCCCCGGAACAGAATTGCCATATGACGCCAACATAAAGCGATCTCCGGCACTCCATCCAAGCTGAGCCGTGACGCACTCCAAGAAAACCTGCACCAGCTTCGGCTCCTCGCCGAGCCCGTGATTGACGTTGACGGACCCGTTGTTGGCCCACGTTTGCGGGGCGCTCACGAACGACTTCGTCAGCGCCCCGGAGCCCGGCAGGTTCGTCAACCGTGATCCATCCACCGCCGGCAGGCGCCCAGAAGCATCCAGCTGCACAGCTTGGTTGGGTCCGGTTCCGAAAATCAGGTTGCCTGCGTGCCAAATGGCATTGTTGCCCACAGTCGCGCCCGCCGGTGTCAGCCGGAGGGAGTTCTGGATGGCGCCTGTGGCGTCGTGCAGTATTAGCCACACCTGGCCGAGGTTGCGGTCCCAATAGAGCGTGCCGCGATTGGTACCCGCCTCATCCCTCAAGCGGAACGTCGCGTTACTCCCAACCCCGGCGACGACGTAGAGATTGTTGCGCGCCGTCGCGCCGCCTGCAGGGGCGGCGATAAGCTTGCCGGTCCCGCTGCCGAAAACCGCCATCTCACCGGCGGCGACACCGCCATCCGGCCCCACCACGTCGCCCGTGCCGGTGCCGTCCTGCCCGGGCGCGCCGCGCACGTCGATGGCCTGCGCAATGTCCGCCACAAGGCCGCCGGCGCCGACGTAGAGCCCGGCCGGGGGCTTGTTTCCCTCTCCACCCTCCCAGTCGACCACCTGGAAGACGCGCCGCGCCCCGTCGGCTATGACGGCAAGTTCCGGCGACCAGCCGTCGAGCCCATCCACGCCGGGGGCGCCCTGTGGCCCCGGCGTGGCCTCGAGCCATTCCGCCCAGTCCGCAGCCGCCGCCTCGCTCGGCTCCACCCCGGTGTTGGCCCGCAGCGCCAGCCAGAGCGCGGCGGCATGTGAAACGACCGCGTCCTTGGGATAAGTCGTGGCCGCATCCCACGCGGGATAGGGATAGAGCCCACGCATGTTCTCCGGCAGGCCGCGCAGCGTGGCGAGATATTCCGCCACCTTGCGCCCGTAGTTGCGCGGGTCGGCATTGGCGATGCCGCGCCGTACGACATAAGGTCCATTGACCTGCGAAGGCCCCGCCCATTCGGTCGCGAGCAGCAGCTCGGTATCCGAAACCACCTCCTGAATGATGGCGAAGGCGCCGCCGGCCGAAATGTCGTCGCCCCATTCGAGCGCCGACTCCCACGCGCCGCCCAGGCCGGTGACGACGCGACTGCCGTTGGTGAGCGTGGCGACGGAGCCGAGCCCCGCGCCCTCGATGTTGGTGCCGTAGAGGTAGGGATAAACGAGGGACATGGGCGTGCGCTCCTCGGCCGCGCGGGCGCGGCACGGAAAGGACAGGCTGGGGATGGGTTCAGCGCGGCAGGGCGATGCCGGCGGATGCGAGGGCAGCCGGCCCGGTCGGGGCAAGCGATATCGCGTGCTCCGCGAGGATCGATGTCACCTCGGCATGGCTCGACGCGGCGGCAATCCGCTGCTTGATCGCAATGCGACGGTTCTTGACCGCCCAAACCTCGGCCAGGCGGTCGGACACGAGTTGTGCGAGATCGGCCTCACCCAGCCCCCTGAGCCGAGCCTCTGCGGCGAAGCCGGCAGCGGCCTGCTCGCCCTGCAGCACCCGGGCCGCCTCGAAGGCTGTCACGATGTCTTCCATGGGGGAGACGCGCCGTATCGGGTAGGTCCCGCCAAAATGCGCGTCGACGGCATCGATGGCCCGGCGCTTCATGTCCTCGAGCGGAATGCCGATGGTCCTCATGCGGTCACCGTGACGTCATGCACCGCCGGCAGGAACGGGAACAGCTCGAACCGCAGCGCGTACCTGCCCGGCACCTCGAAGATCAGCACATCCTCGGTGTCAGCCATCTCGAAAGCTTCCTCCATCCAGTCCGTGCGGATGGAAACAGTGGTGCCGGGCGGCGCCTTCACCATCATCGCGTGACCAACCGGCAGCGTTTCGGCGCCGAGTTCGACGGGCAATGCCTTCCGGCGCAGCAGGGCGCCGGAGCCACCGACATCCACATAACAGGCGTCGAGGATGACACCACCCGGGCCAGCCAGCTCGTAGGCCTCGGCCGCGCTCACCTCGAGAAAGCGCTCGCCCCGCGAACGGAGCAGCGCCTCGTAGCCGGCAACATCCGAGACCTCTGCCGTGTAGAGAATACGCCCCTGCTCATCATGGACGATGAACATCATGTTACCGCTCCGATCACGAAGAAGGTGAAGGTCGAGCTGAAGCTCCCGTACCAGGTGAGGTAGGTGGGATAGACATCCACGCGGAAGCTCTGCTCGTAACGGGTGTGCCACGTCGCCGGATAGCCGCCCTCCGACGCCCACTGCACCTCCCAATCCCAGAAGGGCGTCCGGTAGATGACGACGACGGGATTGGCGACATAGGGCTTGCTGAACGATATCGAGCCGGATGCGCCGCCGGCGACATACTTGTCGACCAATAGCGGGCGGAACTTGCTGCTGAAGATGACGTCGATGCTCATGTCGTCGGTCACGGGGCCAACGGAGCGCGAGAGGCGGAACACGTCCGCCGGGTCGCCTGCCGACAGGTACATCATGCCAGCCGGCTCCTGTACAACAGGTAGGCGGCATAGGGCGGCACCGTGTTGCCGTAGACCTGCGAATAGCGCGGGCTGCCGGAGGTATCGAGCGCGCGCGTATTCTCGAAGGCGTCAATGGTCAGCGTCGTCGTGGTGGTGGTCGCGGACATAGTCCACTTCTCGAAAAGCGTGTTGACGTTGGAGAAGGCGCCGCTGCTGCGCCTGACGGCCGGCAGGGCTTCCCATCGTCCGTTCCCGTCGACGCCCCACGCGAAGACCTGTGGCGGCGACGTGAACGGACCGATGGATGCTACCCCGCGCCGGTTCAGCCCCGCCCCGGTCGGGCTGAGGGTGAGCATCCCGTGCGCCAGCAACTGCCCGAAGGTGAAATCGAGACTAAGGAGCAACTGGCTGAACGTCGCTGTCTCGACGTCAAATCCCGGTTTCGACACCCTGAGCGTGTCGGCGCTCAACAGCACGCGCTTCATGTCGTCTATTCCGCGCCGAAGACGATGTATCGGATGGTTCTCCCCGCTCCGTCGTAGCCGTTCCGGCGGACGAACTGCATGTAGCGGGAGCCGGGGGCGCCGCCGAACTGGATGTCGTAGCGCGACGATGAGCTGTAGGTGTTCACGCCGCCCGCCCAGAACCAGAAGATCTCGACCGGATGCATGAGGTTGCCGTCGAATGGCGCCCACCAGACGGCCGGGCTCCCCTGCACCACGGGCGGCAGATAGACGGGCGTAAACAGCCCGACAGCGCCTGCCATGAGCAGGGCTGCGGATTGCCCCCACTGCGTCGAGAACGACAGGGACGTAAAGCTTGCGGGATCGGCCGTCGCCACATCGATACCGGGCCGGGAGATGAACAGCCCCACCGGCCCGGACGGGTGGCGCCCGAGAATTACGCGCCTAGTCATCCCAGATCACGATCCGTCTGTTGGTCGCGTCGATCAGGAACTTCTCGTCGGGGCTTTCGATCTTGCCCGTCTTGAGCGTCCCCATGTTGGCGGAGACGGCGGCCAGCTCCGCCACCTCCAGCTTCTGAGCCGAAATGGTGCCGTCGGCGACGAGGTCACCCCGGATCGAGACCTTTGCCTGCCCGCCCCGGTTGGCGATGGTGAAGAAATACTCCGGCACGATGCCCGGCTGGCTCACCGGCGGGCCGACGAGGAACTTGTCCGTCTGGATGCGGAACTCGTTGAACACCTCTCCCGGCCCGCCGGTGGCCGTGATGCTCTCGAATCCGGCGACGTAGCCGTTGACGTCGATCGACACCTTGTAGGAGCCGACCATGTTGCCCTGCCAGTCGGCGATAGCGACGAGGTTGTCGGACACGGTCACGCCGTTGTCGTCGAACTCGGCCGTCACCTCGGTGCCGAAGATGGCGAGAGCCTTCTCGGCCGTCGCCTGCGCCACCGCCACCTGCTTCACGGCGGCCCGCGCCGTGCCCTCGGCCGCGTCGGCGATCACGTGCCCCTCGGCCGCGAGGTCCGCCACCTCCTGCAGCAAAGGGTTGCTCTCGACGAACTTGCGCAACTCGCTCTTGAGGTCGTCCTCGTCGAGGCGGATCGTGATGAAGTCGTTGCGCAGCTCGACGTCGATGCCCGCGACATCGACCACCGACCACGGCCCCTCCAGGTTGTTCACCGTGAGCGGCCGCACCCGCAGCTTCAGGTCGCTCGGCGCCACGATCACCTGCAGCGCCGGGCTCGCGCCGCGATAGATCTCGCCCCAGCTCTCGCCCTCGTCGTAGGACACCTGCGCCACATAGGTGGCGGCCCCGTTCGGCGGCGTCCAGCCGGCCCGCAGCATGGCATTGGTGCCCTGCTGCAGCATCGAGGCCGCAAGCTCGGTGATGACCGGCACGGCCGGCTCAAGGAAGGGCGGCACCGGCGGCGCCGGCGGCACGCCGTCCTCGTCGGTGTCATACACCTCCGGCGCGTCGATGACGGTCTCGATATCCATGTAGACGCCGTCCGAGGACGACGTGCCGCGCGTGACGAGGCCGTGATAGGTGCGCGGCTGCCCGGCCGAGAACACAAACGAACATTCGTCCTCTGTCGGCTGGCGCGCGATCGCCGCCGCAGCCGTGATGCCCTGGTCCGCCTCCACCGCGGCGAGGTCCGCCTCGTCGAAATAGGCGATGTCGTCGGCGCCGCCGCGCAGCACGCGCACGGGGCCGAAGGGCCGCCCGTTGCGGCGGCGCACCTCGAGGTAATGGTTGCCGTCCGGCGCCCATTCCACTGGGCGGGAGAGCGTCACGCGCCGTAATTGCGCGTCATAGGCCGTGACGCGCCCGCCCTGCCCCCACGTCTGCGGCAGGTCCGACGCGATGGCGACGAGGTCGCCCCGCTTTAGGAGGCGCCCCTCCAGCTCCACCCGGCAGGACACCGTGCGCCGGCGAAAGCGGCTGACGGCGGCGAGGTGCCGCGCCACTCCGGTGGCCTGCGCCCGGCGCGTCAGCCCCGGCACCTGCACCCGCGCCGGCATCTGGAGCGTCTGCCCGATGGGCGCCGAGGACACGTCGGCGAGCCGCCAGGTGGTCTCGTCGAGATATTCGACGACGACGCCGTCGGCCCACTCCTCGTCCTGCAGGTTGCGGACGATGGAGAGCGAGCCGCGCACCATCTCCCGGTCGGTGATGAGCATGGCCGGAAGCCCGCGCGGCTCATCGCGCACCATGGTCAGCCGGTCGCCGACAAAGGCCGGGTTGGCGCGCCCGACGCGCAGGGCCGTCTCGATCGCGTCCTGCACCGAGACCGGCTCGGTGAATACGTGGTCGAAGGTGTGACCGAGGCTGTCGTAGAGCGCCGCGTAGCTGACGAAGGTCTGCAGGTCGACATGGGCGAGCGGCAGGCCGGCCGAATAGAGCGCGTTGGACCAGATGTCGAGCGCGGCCCAGACGGGGTTGCGCGTCGGCTGCTCCACCCAGCCCGCGCCGTTCCACACGGGGATGATGCGCGTGGCGATGACGCCGAGCTTGCGGCTGGAGAGGCCCGACAGCGTCGCGTCGGCCCGCATCCGCAGCGCGATGGTGGTGACGTCGGGAAAGCTCTGCGGCCCGTCGATATGGGCGCGCAGCGCCGACCAGACGACCTGGTTCGCCCCACGCACCTTGCCGCCATAGAGTGATTGGCCGTCGATCTCGTCGTCCGTGCGCCGTGCCCGCACCTCATAGCGGCCCGGCGCCACGTTGGCGCGCTCGGTGATGCGGATCTGCGACTGCTTCGTCAGCTGGTACTGGCGGAAGAAGATGTATTGCCAGTCGCCGATGGGCGCGCCGGCATCATCCACCCGCCGGGCCTGCACCTCGATATAGGTGCCCGCCCACAGCACCTGGTCCTTGTAGGTGGTGTAGGAGCCGCCGGGCCAGACGAAATCGAGCAGGATCTGCTTGGCCTGCGTGCCGGCCGCGTTGACGATGAAGCCACCCACCCAGGCGCCCGGCGCGAGCCGCTGGCCGCCGACTTCCGAGGCCGTCACGACATTGACCGGGAAGAGGTCTACCTGCTCGCCGGGGCCGTTGATCTCCACTGCGACCGAGCCGGCGAAGGAGGGCAGCACGCCCTGCCCCTTGCGCCACATGGGCGTGTCGTCGATGCGGATCTCCTCGACGTCATACCGGCCGCAGCCGAGCGCCAGCAGCTGGTAGAGCAGCTGGCTGTCGCCGGAGAACTCCGAATAGGGCGGCGCCGCGAAGTCCGGAAAGGCCAGCCGGCGGCCGTAGCCGACCGGGATCGGCTGCAGCGGCCGGGCGGCATTGCCGTCGGCGGCAATCGAGAACAGGTCCTCGTCGCTCTTCTCGCTCTTGCCGCCTGCCTTCGGCCGCATGAAGGCCGAGAGCAACAGCCCGCCCCCGGCGAGGATGAGCGCCCCCGCGATGCCGGCGGCCGTCGAGCCAGCCCCGCCGAGGCCGAGCGCCCCGGCGATGAGCCCGCCCGCCCACGGCGCGATGGCCGTGAGCGCCACCATGGCGACCACGGCCGCGATGGACTTGCCCGTCGACGCCCCGCCTCCGGCGCCGCCGCCGAGCGGCCGCGACAGGAAGACGACCTCGTCGCGCTTGCGCAGCCGGCGACGCGGCCACTCGCGCACCGGCAACGGCGCACCGTTGACGAGGCACACGGTCGGCAGGCCGGCAAAGGTCCACCCCTGCCGGCGCACGAAGCGGGCCACCGTCTCCCGGTGGTGGCGCTCCGCCGCATCGACGACGAGCAGCGGCGCTCCCGCCGGGTCGGCGAGTTGGTGCAGGACGAGGGTCATGCAGGATCCGACTGTCTCTTGCCGTCGCCGCCCATCAGGGCAAGATGCGGCGGGGCAAAATGGGGGATGACGATGCCTTACGATCCGAAGTCCGGGCAGTACACGATGGAAATGCCGGACAACCGCACTCAGGCACTGCTCATGGTCAGCGTGCTCGGCTCCGCCCTGCGATCAACGCTGGAGGCCTTGGCGGCGCAGAACGGCAACAAGCGCGGACCATGGTTCGACGAGCTTTCGGCGCACCTGCTGCAGGACGCCAAGAGCACGATCGCCGAAGGCATCGCGATCGGGGATGATGCCAAGGGCGTCGGCCTCGGCGTCGAGGTCCTGCAGGCTACGCTGGATGCTGTCGCGCGAAAGCTCACGGTCTGAGATGACGATGCGGCCGGGGGCGCGCTCCGGAGCGAGAATGTGCATCCGGCCATCGGAGCTCGAAACGAAGCCGCTCATGCGCACCTCCTGAAATACCGGACGTTGTGAAAGCCCTTGGCGAGCAGCGTCGGCCAATCGTCGGCGACGACGCCGGTCGGCGCATCGGTGTGCAGCACGAGCCGGCGCGCCCCGTCGGCAACGAAGACGCCGAGATGAAAGTCCCGGCCGTCGACATTGCCCATCAGCACGAGGTCGCCGTCCCGCGCCGAGGAGACGCGCTCCCACGCCGCACGCTCGGGATGGGCGAGGATCGCCCGCGCCGTGGCGCGCGGCTCCGCCGTCTCCCGCGCGATCGGCGGCAGGGCGACGCCATAGACCTCGCCGAGCACGTGCCGCGCGAGGCCGTAGCAATCGAACATGTCGGGACCGTCCGCCCCCACCTGGTAGGGCCGGCCGATCAGCGCCCGAAGGCGCGCAATTCTGTTGTTCATGAGGTCGCCAGGAGGCTCGGATATTCCTGCGCCGAATAGACCTTGCGCAGGAACTTCAGGTTCTGCGGATTGGCCAGGCTCACCCGGCCTTCGATGCGCGAGCCGGTCTCCGTCACCTCGCGCATGACGAAGCGGAACGGCCCGTAGGCGACCGTCGTCGGGTCGCTGGCGAGGTAGACGCGGAAGATGACGGTAAGCGTGGCGCTCATCGTCTCCGCCTGATCGAGATAGCGCGACACCTCGCGGCCGACGTTGTCGATCCGCAGCACGGCCTCGACGGGCCGGCCCTCCTCGAAGCCCGGCCACTCGATCTCGAAGGCGATGGCCTGAAAGGTCACTTCCTGCCCGCCGTCGAGGGGGGCGCCTGCCTCCAGCCGCAGGACCTTGTCCTCGAGCTGGTTGACCACCCGCACCGACTGCGCCCCGAAGGCCGGATGCAGCAGCTCGACGGTGACGAGCTGCACGTCCGTCTTCGGGTTCGCTGCGACGTTGACGGCATATTCCGGCGTCCAGAAGTCCACCATCACAGGCCCCGCACGGCGAGCTGGAACGAAACGAGCCGGCGCGCGCCGACCGGCTGCACCTTGACGGCATTGGCCCCGCCAGCGATGCGCACCGTCCGCACCGCGCAGCCCGTGCCGGTATAGACCGGCATGTCGAACTCGGCCGCGCCCTGCCCGAGCTCGGTCATGAGAAAGGCGACGAAGGCCTGATACTCCGCCGCGCTCATCAGGATGGCGTAGGGCATGGTGGCGATGGTGTCCGCGAACTGCCGCCGCGCGCGCGTGTTGCCGCCCTGCATGTCGGTTTCGAGCAACTCGCCGGCGAGGCTGTCGATGCCCCAGCCGGCAAGCTGCGGCTTGCTCGGCACCCCGGCCGGCCAGGTCGGGTTCGCCATCACCGCCCCCGCATCCGGCCGAGCCCAAACCGACTCTGCAGCCCTCGGGAGATGTCGCCACCCTTGGCCACATCCCCGAGCACCACATTGCGGATCATCACTTCGAGCGCCTTCCCATCCGGCCCGTTGGTCATGCTTGCCGTCGCCTCGGTTCCGGGCGCTTCGTGAATGACCACTTTCAAACCGTCGCCGCCCCCGCCGCGCGGCTGCACCGGCGCCGGGATGCGTGGCATGTCGACATAGCCCCCGTCGGCAAAACCGCGCGCCGCGCCTCGGCGCAGGGCCTCGAGGTTGCCCACGCCGAGCCGCGCGACGGCCGCCTTGTCGAAGACGTACTCGCCCCTGTGCACCACGCCGGCCGGCTCGTATTTGCCGCCAGCGCCGGTATAGCCGCCGCCGGCAAAGCCCTTGAAGAGCGCCCCGATGATCCCGCCGACCTGGCCGCCCGAACCGGAGAGGCCGAGGAGACTGGCGAGCGGCCCCTGCCCCAGCAATGCCGCCTGCAGCGCCGCATCCGCAAGGCGCTTCACGAGATTCATGAGCGCCTCTTCGGCGTTCTCGCCGCCGGAGACGATGTCCGAGAAGAAGCTCGAAATCTCCTGCCCGATGAACTGCTGGAGCTCGACGAAATCCTGCTGCGCCTGACGCGCGGTCTCCAGCGCCGCCTCAGCCTGGCCATAGGCCGTGGCGAGTTGCTCGATCTTGGCTCGATACTCGTCGGTCAGGGGCAGCCCGGCGCGCTTGGCGGCGAGCTCCAGCTCGAGGGCCTTGCGCGCCTTCTCCCGCGCCGCAGTCGTCAGGCCGAGGCTCTCACGCTCCCGCTCGAGCATCGCGATTTGCTCTTGCGCGCGGCGCAAGTCGTCGCCGAAGCGGTCGGCAGGCGACCGGCCCTTGCGATCCTTCGCACCCGGCACCTTGTAATCGGCGAGCGACACGGGGCTGACGGCCGACTTGGTCGCGCCGGGTTGATAACCGGCCATCGATCCGGCCCGCGCCTGCTCCTGTACCGACTTCCACGCCTCGGCAACACGCTCGGCCTGGTCCAGTGCGTCGTTCAGCGGCACGAGGCCTGCGGCGCGTATCCCTTCGGCGGAGAAGTCCGCCCCCGCCAGCTCGCCGAGACGACGCCAGAACGGGTGATTGCCGAGCGAGGTGAACCACCCCTGCAGGTTCGCCAGGCCGCCGGCGGCCGAGTTGATATACTCCGCCAGCCGCTCGATCGCTGACGCGACGGCATTGATGTTCTCCGCGACGCGCTGCGACGCACCCACGGTCTTGTCCAGCTCGCCGATGAAGACGACGAAGGCATTCGCGGCACGCTCCGTCGCCTGCGCCACGGTGCCCTGCGCCTTGGCCGCCGACTGCTCCAGCAACGGCATTCCGGCGAGGAAGGCGCGGAAGAACGCTTCCGAAGAGACCTTCCCGTCGTTCACCAGCGTCTTCAGCGTAGCGACAGAGCCGCCCGCCTCCTTCAGGCCTGCCGCGACAGCCTGAAGGATCGGCCGCGCCCCCTCGTTCACCGAGTTGAATTCCTCGGCCCGCACGACGCCGGAGCCGAGGGCCTGACTGAGCTGGAGCAGCGCCCCGGCCGCCTCCTGGCTACTGGAGCCCGCGACGCGCAGGGCGAGCGAGACGCCGTCCGTAAAGCGTAGCAAGTCGTCGGACGACGCGCGCAGCTCCTTCTGCGCCTGCGTCGCGCGGGAATAGAGGGTCGTCAGCGGGCCAAGGGCCGTGCCGTTGCGCTGCGCGATCTGGTACAGGCTGGCGAAGGTCCGCTCCAGCGCAGCCCCCTCCAGCCCGGCCACCTTCAGTGCATTCTGAAGGTTGACGTACTCGGCGGCCGCCGAGGTGATCGCGCGCGTCGCCTCGACGGAGCCGATACCGAGGCCGACCAACCCGAGACCGCGCGCAAGGCCGGAGCGGAAGCTACGGCCGATGTCGCCGAGGCTCGCCTCGACGCGTGCCCGCGACTTCTTCGCGTCGGCCTCGATCCCCCTCAATGCCTTGTCGGCAGTCGTGCGCGCCTTGTTCAACTCGCGCTCGAATTTCCGCACGCTCGCCTCGAGCTGTACGGTCAGCCGCTCCAGATCGGTCGCCATTGCTCACCCTCGGGAAGAGCCGTCCGCCAGCCAGGCGGAGTGCTTCTCGACGAGCGCGTCGTAATCGTCGCCCGTCATGGCCGGCGGCTCGTCGCGTCCGCCGTGCGCCCGGTTCCAACCCTCGACGGCCGCGGCGAATTGCCAGAGCGACATCGCATCGACCTCGGCGGGCGTGAACCCTAGGACGGCTCCACTGCCGTAGAGGACGTCGACGGGGAGCCGCCCGTCCGACGGCGCCGACGTCCTTCTTTTCCCGGCCGGGGCCCTGGCGGCCCCACGAGCGCGGCGAGCAGCACGCTCTGCGCTGGCGGCACGCTCTCCATCAGCGGCCTGGCATCCACATAGCGCTGCACGAGCACGAGAGCCTTCACCGGCTGCATGCCGCCGCCGATAAGGCCGAGCCGCAGCGTCTCGCGCAGGTCATCGATGCGCCAGGTGCCGTCCGTGATGCGCCGGAGGATCTCGGCCGGCCCTGCGCCGCACTTGTCCTGCAACTCGCGAAGCTGGCCGATAGCGAGGCGAAAGCGATGCTCGCCGTCGCCCCAGTCCATGGTGAGAGAGGCGTCGGCGCTCATCAGACCGCCGCCACCCAGACCACCGCGCCGTCGTTCTGCAGCTCGACCTCGACGGAGATCTTGCCGTCATCCTCCGATGCGCCGAGATTGAAGGTGGTAAGCACGAAGCGGCCCTCGTAGTGGCCACCACCATCAGCCGCAGGCACATCGAGCTTGATGCGGCAATTGCGCGCCTCGCCGGTCATGAACCACTCGCGCCACACCTCGTGGGCCGCGAGCGCCAGCACGCCGGAGCCAGAGATGCTACCGCTCAAAGCCCGCGCCACACGCTCCGTCCACGACGGCAGGGACGGATCATCGCAATCCGGCACCGTCGTATCCGACGTTTCGGCGGAGAAGTTGAGGCCCCGTGTCGTCAGGCCGCACGGCGCGGAGAACACCTCCGGGTCGGCGCCGTCGCCGACCTGGATGAGCATCTTGTACCAAGCTGCGGTTTTCGGGGGAGCCATTCCAGCCTCCAACAAAAAAGCCCCGCGGGAGGCGGGGCGGGTTGATCGATGGGGTTGCGGCGTTCAGGGGGCGTCGATTTGCGCCCGGAAGTTGACGATGCCGTGCGTGGTGAGCCCGTCGGGATCGGCGAGAAATCGCGTGTCGCGGTGCACGATGAACACGAGTCCGTAGCCGGGCAGATCGGCCTCGGCCCGGTGCAGGACCGCCACGATGGACTCCGCGATGGCTGATGCCTCGATCCTGCCGGGCTTGCGCGACCAGACATGGACATTAAAGAAGATTTCGACGGCGGCGATGCAGTCGGCATCGTCCCGCACCACCTGCCAGTCGGCGACGTGGAGATAGGGGAACGTCGGCGCGGGGGCCACCCGATCAAAGACACGGCCCGCGACTGCATGCACTCCCGCCTTCAGTGCGCCGACCGCGAACACCTGAAGGGCATAGTCGGCGCTCATGCCCCATCTCCGGCCACTCGCCTGGCGGCCTTCGTCACCGCGCGAGATACACGGGATCGCACCCGGCGCCGCAGCGCGCGGTAAGCCGGGAAGAAGAACGGAATGCCGCTCATGTTGACCGTCCCGAACTCCACCCAGCGGGCATAAAAGGCGTCGCTGCTACCGGCGTAGACGGTGACCTTGAGGTCTCCCGAGCCGCCGGTGGCGAGCGCCATGCTGCCCTTCGGCGCCTCGCCATAGGTCCAGCCGATGCTGTCGCGCAGTGCCCCCTTGTCGACCGGCACGAGCGATTTCGCCAGGGCGACGATCTCGTCGGCCGACCGCTCCAGCGCGACGCGAATGTCGGCCTTCACGGCCTCCGGCAACGCCTTCAGCTTGCGCATCAGCCGTTCGCGGTTCCTGACCCTAGCCATCGGCCACCCCCGCCTCGCACAGCAGGTCCAGATAGGCCCGGCGCTCATCCATGTTGGCGATGGAGCGGATGTTGTAGACCGCGCCCGTGCGGGCGTTCCGCGCCCGCCAGCTTGTGTCGATGGCCGCGGTCGCCACGCTGTAGCGGATGCGGATGACGACCGGCTGCACGCCGGTGAGCCGCGCCGCAATCACCTGCTCCCCACCCTTGAGAGGCTGGATGCGTGCCGCGACCGGCGCGATCCGTTCCCGCCATTCGCCGACATAATTGCCGGCGTCGTCATCGATCTCCTCACGCGCGTCGAACGCCACGCGCTCGCGCAGCGGGCCGGCTCCCGGTTTCGTCGCCATCGCCATCGTCCTTCCTGATCCGCGCGGCCCGCCCGGCGGCAACCGCCGCCGCGGCGCAGCGCGTCGTCACGAGAAGCCGGTGCCCGCGCTTGTAGGCGATGGTCACGCCCGGCCGCGGCGACCAGTCGAAGTCGGCAGTGAAGTGGACGCGGGGCATGTCACAGCCAGCAGCGAAACGGCGCCAGCAGCGCCCGGACGCCAAAGGGCAACTCGGCAACGGCCGGGCCTACGCTCTCGCGCGCCTCGTACCACTGCCCGACGAGCAAGAGCGCCGCGTGGCGGATGGGCTGCGGAACGTCGTCGGCGGCCCCATATCCGGCCCGATATTCGATCCGGACAGCGTCGGGCACGTTGTCGACCGTCGGCCACACCTTGCCGCGTGCCGGCACGACCTGCATGAGGCCCTCGGACGTGACAACGAGCCGATAATCGCCCGGGGGCACCGTCGTGGCATTGCCATCGACGTCGGTGTAGCGGACGGCATCAACGCCGACCGTCGGCGGCAGCGGCAGCACGATCCCGCCGCAGAAGCCCGGGAGTTGGAGCTCCAGCGTCTCCGTCACCAGCGAGCGCCCGAGCCAGCCCGTCGCGCCGCCGATCCACCGGGCCGCCGCGGTGACGAGGCTGCTGATGTAGTCGTCGTCATCCGCATGATCGACACGCAGATGCGCCTTTGCATCCTCGAGCGAGACGAGCGGCTCCTGAGCCGCCTGGATGACGACGACCGGCATCAGCCCTCTCCGCCCTCGCCGGCGCCCTTGTTCTCGCCCTCCGGCGCCTTCTTGTTCGGCGGCACCCGCGCGGCCTTGGCGCGGCCGGGCTTCGCCTTCTCGACGGCCCGAAGTTCCTTCGCCTTGCCGAGGTCACGCGAAGCGACCTTGCGACGGTCGACAAGGTCCTTCGCTCGCGCTTCCGTCACCTCGATCACGTCGCCGGCGCGCACCGCCTTGTTCTCGCTGGAGTAGCTCTCCCGCAACATCACCACCTTGACCATGACCTGCCTCCTCATGGATGAGACGGGCGGCTCCCGCCGCCCGTCCTTTTCATCCCGACCTCGCCGGGATCAGTCGGCGACGTTGCCGAAATCGCCGTAGATGAAGGCCTCGGGGCGGTAGATGGCGAGTGCCAGCCGCTCCTCGGCGAGGATCGTGACCATGTTCTTGACGAAGTTGTCCCGATCCTCCGTCGACACCTCGACGGAGGCCTCCTCGCGGTCGAAGATCTGCGCGCCGAGGCGGAAGGCGCCGGTCAGGAACTTGTCCTGATCGATCGCCTGCGTTTCGACGACGGGCAGCCGCCAGAGCGTCGGCGTCGTCCCGTTCTGGGGATTGCCGACGATGTAGCGGCCCTCGCCGTCCTTCGTCAGCTCGATCCGCGCCCAGTCGACGGGGTTGAGCACGTGCCCGGTCGCCGGATACTCGGCCAGCACCGCCTGCAGCATGGCGAGGCGAAGACGGTCGATCATCGTTTCGCCGTCCGGGGTGAACGGCGCACTATAGGCGCTCGCGACGGTGATGATGCCCTCGAGATTGGTGCCGGTGCCGTCGCCCTTGAGAAGCTGCAGTTCCTCGACGAAGGCGAGGCCGTAGCGCAGGCGCCCGTCGATATAGGACTGAAGCTGCGGCGCATCGGCGAGGATCTGCCTCGAGCCGCGCACCCAGTGCGCGATGGTGCGCACGGGAGTGTTGATCAGCTCGAAGGTGATGTCCGACTCGGGCTTCGGCGCCGCCGGGTTCTCATCCACGGTGGCCGCATTGTTCGTGAAGCCGCTCTCACGCACATACTCGATGGAGTTGGACGCGGTGGTGCCTGGCGTGAGGAGATCGCGCACCGTCATGCGCCGATCCGGCGTCGAGATGATGCCGGGCTGCCGCTGCGGCTCGACGAGAACACCGGCCGACGTGGGGGCCGAGGTGATCGTCTTGACGCCCACCTTGACCGAACCGCGCGAAGGCGCCCGCTGCATGAAGGACTTCACGTCCTCGTTCTCGATCACGAGCATGCCGGTCGACTTCACGCCATCCGGATCGGACCTGCCGCGGCGGGCCATCTTCTGCTCGATCTCGTCGACGCGGGCCTTCATCTCGTTCATCGACGAGAGCGCCTCATCGGTCCGCTGCTTCAGCTCGTCGCTGACGGTCTGCCCAGCGGCCATCTTTCTCGCCACGTCCTCGCCGAAGTTCTTCACCTGGTCCATGACCTCGGTGAGTTTCTTCGACAGGGCGCCGATATCCTCCTCAGCCGAGCCGGCCGACTTGAAGCCCATGCCGACCATGCCCGCGGCGATGGTCGCGGCACCGAGGCCGGAAGCGGAGCCGCCGGCGGCGAGCGCGGCGGCGGCAGGGTCCGTCATGACGAAGGCGCAGGCCGCGACGAAGGCGACGGCGAGCGCGAGAATGCACATGCGCTTCATGTTCAGTCTCCGAGTTTCGGGAGGGAGAAGCCGTCGAGCAGGCTGTTCATCTGCTTCAGCACGGCATGGTGTTCGCCTTCGCCCTCGGACTCGCTCCGGAGCAGGTGCTTGAGGCCGCGACTGGCGACGATCGCGGCCTGCGTTTTCGAGAAGCCTGCCTCGCGCAGGAACCGCTCGAATTCGGGAAGATCGGGCAACGTGCCGCGCGCCAGCTTCATCTTGATGGCGTCGACCCGCGCCTCGTCGTTCGCGGGGAAGGTGACGAGGGAAACCTCGACAAGGTCGAGTTTCTTCAGGGTGCGGATGCGCTCCTTCTCGTCCCAGCTGTCCTCGCGGACGTAGTAGCCGATGGAGAGGCCTGTCACGGCGCCTGCCTTCATGAGGGCATGCGCTTCCTTGGCGAGGCCGACATCGTTGACGAGGAGGCGCCCCTCGGCGAAGAGGCCATGCCCGTCCTCGACGAGCTTTTCGTAGACACCGATCGGCTGCCCGCTGCGATGCTGCCACAGCACCGGCACCGGGCGGCCCTTTGCCTTGATCGCCGCAAGGCTCTCCGCGAAGGCGCCGGGCGCCACAATCTCGCGATAGCTGTCCACGACGCCGAAGACGGAGCCGTAGCCGGAAAAAAGGCCGTCATCGCTGACGGCCTTCACCGAGAGGTCGAAGTCCCTGATCTTCAGGGACGCATCCTTGCGGAACATGATCAGTCCTCCAGCGGCGGGCCGCCGTTGTGGCCCATCAGCGCCTTCACGCGCTCGTCGACGAACCTTCCGAGCTGGTCGAGCGGAACGAGGTTCGACTGCACCGTCAGCACGTCGCCCCCCGGCATCGGAGGCAGGTTCTCGCGGGCCCGGATCTCGTTGCGGGTGTTGATGCCGTTCTGGGCGAAGGTGTTGTAGAGGGCCGCGCGGCCTTGGCTGTCGGCCCGCAGCAGGCCCTCGAGGTTGAACTCGGCGAAGAAGCGCAGCCGCTCGACAGGCGAGAGCAGCTGACGTTTCACGGCCTGTTCGATCCGGGCGAGGTACGGACGCAGCGCGAAGGTCAGGAAGGCGATCATCTGCTGCTCGAGGCCGGTGCCCCAGCTCGTCGACTTCTCCGAATGGCCGATCATGAACGGCGGCACCCGGAACCAGCGACAGATCTCCTCGACGTGGAAGGCGCGCGTTTCGAGCATCTGCGCGTCTTCGGGGTTCATCGTGATCGGCTGGAACTTCATGCCGGCTTCGAGCGTGAAGATGCCGCCCGCGTTGGCGCTGCCCGCCATCGGCTCGACGATGGCCTTCTTCAGCTGCTCCCGCTGTTCCGCCTTGAGAACCTGGTCGATCGTGAGGACGCCCGTCGGCCGAACGCCGTTGGCGAACATCTTCGCCGCCGCCTCGTCGGCCGCCATGGCGGTGCCGAGCGTCTGGCGAGCGAAGGCGATGGGCGAAAGCCCCGTGTCGAGGCCGGCGCCGAAGCCGCGAACGTGGAAAATGCTGCCTTCGCGATAGACGCGACGCTCGCCATCGCCCGTGTAGGTGTAGCGGAGCGCGCCGTTCTCATCGCGATCCACGGTCATGCATTCAGGCCTGAGCAAAGTCAGGGCGCGGATCTCTCCGGCGGAGGTCGACTTCTCCGCATAGGCATTCCCCCACAGGCATAGGCAGGCCACGACGCCTTCCCAGAACTCGACCGCGGTGAAGTCCGCATTCGGCTGGTCGTGCAGGAGCTTGTAGAGCGGATGCCCGGTCGCGGCCTGCTTGTGCCCCTCGGCGTTCTTCTCGAACACGCCGAGCGGAAGCGTGGCGATCGTTTCAGACAGAAGCCGGACGCAGCTCCACACCGTGGCGAGCTGCAGCGCGCGGTCGGGCGTGACGGGCTTCCCGGCATAGCTGTCGACGCCGAGAAACGTCGCCCAGAAGCCGCCATCGGTGAGCTTGATGCGCTTTCCGCGCCACCGGTCGAGCAGGCCCATCAGGTCACCACCACGGGGTTGGAGAGGAAGTCGTCCAAATTGCCGCCCTCCCCCTCGTCCTTGGCCGCAATGCCGAGCGCCATCGCCATGGCGACGATGCCGTCGATGCGTTCCGTCGACTTGTTCTTGGCCGGCTTGATGTTGCCGGCCGGGTCTTCCTCGACGGCCACCACCTGCGCATGCCGGCGCAGGATGGGATGGCCGCCATGGTGGAAGCCGTTGCAGAGCACGAGGCGCTCGATTTCCTTCGACGGCGCCGACATGGAGGCGAAGCCCTGCCCGTAGAGCACGACGGGCAGGCCCTCCTGCTCGAGCTTCACGGCCGTCTCAGTGGCGTTCCACCGATCGATGGCGAGTCCGCCCTCATGGGCTTCGCGCTTCGAATTGCCGACATGGGCAATGCGATAGCGCTCGGCGTCTCTGAGGATCTGCGCCTGGATAAAAGCGTAGTCGACGACATTGCCGGGCGTCGTCGTCAGCGCGCCCTCTTTCGCCCAGCGATCGTAGGGAAGACGATCGCGCTTCGAGTGCTCCTTCAGCCACGCCTCCGGCTTGAAGAAGCGCGGCAGCACGATCGGCACCGGCAGGCCCGGCTGCGCCGGGAACCACCACACCAGTGCCGACAGGTCGATGATGGCCGAGAGGTCGAGGCCGCCGAAGCAGCGCTTGCCGACGAGATGCCGCTCCAGTTCCTGCCAGGCCAGCGGCCCGCGGCAGTGATCCCAGCCGAAGCGGTTCCCCTCGTCGTCGATGCCGTCCATCGGCAGCCAGCGGACGGCCTGCTCCGTCCACATGTTGAGGTGATAATTCTTGAAGTGGTTCTCCAGACGCGGCAGCTGCCGCGCGCGGCGGGCGTTGGCCCGCATCGTGTCGAGCTTCTTCGATACGCCGAGATTCGGGTTCGCCTTCCGCCACACCTCCTCCGACTGCCAGTCGTCCTCCGGATCGGCGGCATAGACGACGACGAGCGTCTCCGGATCGTCGAGCGTGCCGTCGAGGATCTTCTGGCACTCATCCCAGACCTCCTCGCCGTACGTTCCCTTTTTTCCCGCCGTCGAGATGAGGAACTCCAGCGGCTGGCGCCGGGCATCCTCGCTGTCGTGAACGAACTGGTAGAGGTCGCCCGACGTCCACTCGTGGATCTCGTCGCCGATGAGGCCCGACGCCGAAAACCCGTGCTTGCCCTCCGCCTTGCCCGACAGCGGCTTGAACGAGGCGTTCAAGGCGGGGCAGTAGATCGACGACTTCAGGCAAATGAGGTCGCGCGACAGCGTGTCGGACTTGCCGACCATCGTCGCCGCCTGCCCGAACACGAGCCGCGCCTGGCCCTCGTGCGACGCGATGGAATAGACCTCGCCGCCCTCCTCGCCATCGCCGAGCAGGATGAGCAGGGCGATGCCGGCGGCGAGCTCCGTCTTGCCGTTCTTGCGCGGCACCCAGACGTAGCAGCGCCGATAGCGCCTGGTGCCGTCCTCCCGTTTCCAGCCGAAGAGCGGCCGGACGATATCGTTCGCCTGCCACGCCTCGAGCTCGAATGGCCGCCCCGCCCATTCGCCCTTGGTGAAGCAGAGATGCCGCGGGAAGAACGCGACGGCCTTCTCCGCCGCGGCCTCGTCGAACCAGAATTCGCCCTCGCGCCAGACGAGCCCGGCGCTATCCCACTGCGCCTTGGGACCGACGCCGGCCGGCCGGGTTCGCGGCATCTTCCGCCGCGCCGGCCCGCTTTTGAACGCCATGGGTCAGTTGAGGAAGCCGACGGCCGAGTTGGGCTTGGCCGGCTCCGGCGTCGGGGTGGGCCGCTTCTCCGGCGCCGCCGGACGCGCCCCGCCGAACAGGTCGCCCGGCGCGCCGGCAGCGGCACGCGCCGCAAAGATCCGCTGCCGCTCGGCCGGGTTGAGGCCGAAGCGATCCTCGACCGACTCCAGCTTCCGGTCGAGCCGGTCGGCGATGAGGAACGCCGGATGCGCCCGCTTCAGCTTGCCGTGCGCGCTCTCGCTCTCGTAGGTCTCGCCCTCGGCGTCGAGCGTCTTCTGCATCTTCAGCCAGCGCGCGAAGTTGCGGCAGTACCGGCCGAAGGTCTCGACGTCCGTGGGGCTCAGCAGCTTGAGCGCGACGAGGCGCGGCGCCAGCCGGTTCCACACGTCGAGCCCTTCGCCCTTCAGCCAGGACGGCGGAACGACCTCGTTTGACGCATCGACCTCCGGCGCCGGGTCGGCACCGATCGGACGCCGCCCCGAATTGCCCTTCGCGATCTTCACGCTGGCCGGCTCCGGCTTCGGTCCGCGACGTCCCATGTGACTGACCTCAAAGAAAAAAAACTTCCGGAAACCTGCGCGCAAAAAAAGACGAGGTGGCCGCCGGTCCCGGCGGCGAGGGCTCCGGACTTTTGACCCGCCCCCCCTAGCCAGCGCGGCGGGCTCGATCGAACATCGCCATGAGCACAGGGTCATCGGCGTGCTCAGAAACCCAGCTCATGAAGAGGCCGCGGGTCGAATTGCAGCGGTGACACGACGGCACAAGGTTAGGCGGAACGTTGTTCAGCTTATCCCCGTCGAGGTGGTCCACGACCAACTTGGCGCGACCCTTCGCCTTCCAAGCGACCTCGACCCCGCACCAGTGACAGGCATGCGGCCCAAGCCCGATTGCGTTGAAGAGCTCCAGCCTATGGACGTAGACAAGGCCGTCCTTCTGCGCCAGTTCATGATCCGGTTTCCACGCGACCTGGTAGCCATGGTTTGTGGTCACATGCTTTCCGAACGTCGGCGGATCGAAGCTTCCGTTACGGTATTGCCGCGCATAGTGCATCTCGCACAGAGCGCCATGCCTGGTTCGAGAAGGCTTGCCACATCCGGGCCGAGTACAAGTTCCCCAATTAGTCATCGCAAAGGCCGCCCATCCCCGCTAATGACACCAACGCTACCACTCTCCTGCCGCTGTTTGTGCCTTGAGTGACACGAAACGCACAAACTCTGCCAGTTGCCCGTGTTCCAAAACAGCCGCTGGTCGCCACGATGCGGCACGATGTGGTCGACGACGGCTGCCGCCGTCACCCGCCCTTCCCGCTCGCACATCACGCACAGCGGATGCGCCATGAGGTACGTCCGCCGGGCCTTGTCCCATCGCGTGTCGTAGCCGCGCTGGCGGGCCGAGCCGCGGCGGGCGTCGTGCTCGCGGTCGCGCTCGCGCTTGTCGCGCTGCGTCGCCGGTCGGAATGTCGGGGGAAGCTGCGGCATGAGGCGCCAGAAACGACGACGCCCGGGGCCGTGTCCGGCTCCGGGCGCAGTTCTGTAACGAAGCAAAATATGCTCGTCTTAATGTCCAAACGTCAAGCGCGGCAACGCCTCGGCAACGGCCGCTCCTCCACCTCGACGGTCTCGATACCGCGCTTGCGGAAGTAGCGATCCTGCACCTCCCGCATCACGTCGTCGGACGGATCGGGGAAGAACACGCCGAGCGCCCGCGCCACGAAACGCCGACGCCGCAACACTTCCGGGCCGGCCGCGCCCCACAGCTCCGAAAGATCATCGAGCGCGCACACCAGCTTTTCCATCACGATGTCGCCGGCAGATCGCGCTCGCATGGCCGCTTCGCCATCCACAGAAATCGCATAACGCCAACGCTCGGCCACCTCGGCCACAGGGCGCCCTTGGCCGATCACGGCGGCAACGATAGGATAGCCTTCCTTGCCGAGAGCCCGCGAGATGACCCGAAGTTCGGCCATCGCCTGCATCACCTGCGCCGAGAGCGGCGCGGCCAATGCCCCGCCGTCCACCCGCACCTTGCCCGGGTCGAAGGCCTTCAGCGCCCCGATCTGCGCCCGCTCGTAGATCTCGCGGAAGCGCCGGCCGGCTGCATACTGCGTCTCATTGAGCCGCGCCTTGCCCTTCCGCCCCCGTGCCGAGGCGAGGTATTCCAGCGGGTGCTCCCGCCGGTTCACCTTCACTGCCAGCTTCGCCCCGGGCTGATAGGGATCGTCGACGATCCGCTCGCCCGGCTCGAAGCGCCCCTCGCTGCCGTGCTCCGGCAGGCCGAGCCGCTTGCGCCTTTCGCGCTCGCGCCGCGCCTTCTCGTCGGCCTTGTCGCGCTCCGCCTTCGCCTCGAGGCGCGCCGCCACCTCGTCGAACGTGCTGGAGGCCGTCTTCCCGTCATATCGCGCCATGCCCGCCTCCTCACTCGCCCGCCAGTGCCGCAAGGTCCGCATCCGCCACGCCCTCATCCGGCGGCACCTCGCCGGGCAGGAAGACGTACACCCGCTTGTCCCGCCAGCTCGGCAGGTTGGCGCCGTGCCGCTCGAACCACGGGCGCCATGCGCGCATCACGTCGCCGTCGGAGGGATACGGGCGATAGGCCGCAATCGTCGCCTGGTCCGGCAGCTCGTGCCCCTGCACGCCGATGGGCTTGCCGCCGATGGCGAGGCTCAGGGTGAAGCCGGCCGGCTTGCCTGCGCGGATGCGGGCGATGAACACGGCCCACCAGTCCCGCGTCCACGGCTCCACGGACACCCACGCGGCGGCCCCGCCCCGCTGGTCGATGCGCAGGTCGCGCCACGGCCGGTCGCGCAGATAGGTCGAGACCGGGGGAACGGTGCCGCGCCGGTGCCGCCGCAGCTCGGTGAGATAGGGCTCGACGGCCTCGATAGCCTTGCGACGCTCCGCCTCGTCGAGGCAGGCCCACAGCTTCTCGGTTCGCCCCCTGCCCGGGTCGACATGGCCCGTTGGCCAGGCGGCGAGCAGGTCGGCGAGCGGCGGCGTGATGGCCTGCTCCCCTTCCCCGTCCGCGCCCTCTCTCTCGTCCCCCTTGGGGGGGACTATAGGGGGGGAACCATCCCTGATGGTTCTATCTGATGGTTGGGGTGACACAGTTGTCACCCTCCCCGGTGACACCTGGTGTCGGGGGTAGGTGACAGAGCTGTGTCGGGGCGCCCCGACAATCTGTCGCCCCTCCTCGCCGCCCTCGGCGTAAACCCCTTGCGCCGCCTCGCTTTCCGGCGCCTCGGCCGGGTGCCCCGACAGATTGTCGGGGCTAGATGCTGCGCGCGCGGCATCGTCGAACACCAAGAAATAGGTGTTGGCGCGCCGGCGCCCGTCCGCCGCCGTGCTGGGCACGACGCGGACATAGCCGTGCTCCTCCAGCCAGCGCAGCTTGCGCTGCACCGAGCGGTCCGACTGGCGCGTGCGGCAGGCGATTTGCTCCACGGTGGGATAGCACCGGCCCGTCTCGTGGTCGGCATAATCCGCCAGCGCCAGCAAGGTCACCTTGGCCGCGAGGTCGTCGATTGGCTGCGCCCACGCCCAAGACATCGCCTGGATGCTCACGCCAGCACCTCCTTCCAGTCGGCGGCCAGCAGCGCCTCGGCCCATTGCTCCAGCGTCGCCTCCAGCGGCATGGCGGGACGCATCCGGTCGGCCACGGCGCCTACTTTGCGCACGGCGTGCAGCACGGTGGTGTGGTCGCGCCCGCCGAACTGCCGGCCGATCTCGGGCAGGCTGCGGCCGGTGAACTCCTTGGCGAGCCACATGCCCACCTGCCGGGCACGCACCACGGGCGCCTGCCGCCGCGCCGACCGCAACTCGGCAATCGTCAGCTGTGCCGCCGCCGCAGCCGCGCGGCAGCAATCCAGCACCCGCACCGGCCGCACCGTGGCTGCCTCGTCGAACAACAGGGCCCGCGCCACGCCCTCCGGCCCGACGAGGAAGGAGATCGCCCTGCGCCGAAGCTCCGGCAGGAAGACGGCCTGCGCCCGCCTGGCCGCCCCGGCGGCCATCCCGAGCGCCCCCTCCACCGCGGCCGGCGGGAGGCCGCGTCCGCACGTGAGGATGACAAGCGCAACTTGTCGCGCGGCAACGGCAAGGCCGGTGTCCTCGAAGATCATCGCATCCACGGTCAACTCGGCCGCCTTTGCAACGGCGGCGAGCGTGTCCGCCACCGAGGGCGAGTCGATGGTGAGATGCAGTGCAACGTTCTCCACCGGCGCCGGAGCGGCGGGCGCCGCCGCCGGCTGCTCCGGTGGCTTCTTTGCGCTCGCCGGGGCCGGCGGGTTCCACAGCTTGGAGCCCGGCCGCATGCGCGGCCGCGCCAAGGGTCCGAAAGCGACGAAGCCCATCACGCCACCTCGAACAGCTTGGGCGCGAGCGCTTCCGCCTCGGCCTCGCGCAGGTATTTCACCGCCTGCCGGAAATAGCTGTCCTTCAGCTCGGTGCCGATGAAGCGCCGCCCTCGTCGCAGTGAAACGTAGCCTTCGGAGCCCACGCCCATGAACGGCGAATAGACCGTCTCGCCCGGGTTCGTGTACTGCAGCACCACCCGCTCGGTGAGGTCGAGCGGCATCGGGCAGAGGTGCTTCTCCGCCTCGTCATCGCGAGCAATCTTCGTGTTGAGCACCTCCGTCTCGCGCGTGTCCATCCACACGGGTGCGGCCCACGCCTGCCACGTGTCGAGCGGGAAGTCGTTCGGCGGATGCACCACGGGCGGCACGTCATCCATGCCGTCTGCCCACTTGCGGAAGACGACGATGTATTCCGGCAACCCGCCGCCGGTGCGTGCGGCATCCTCGCGGAAGTGCTTGTAGAGAAGGCGGTCGGCCTTCGTCTTCTGCATCTCCTTCACCGGGTCGCGGTTGATGGTGATGCGCCGGTGGTAGGTCCACCCCTCCTCGATATGCGTGCGGATGCACTCGCCGGTGAAGTCGCGCAGGCCGCGGTCGCCCCGGTCCGACGAATTGGAGTAGTAGACGAGGTCCTTGACGTGGATCGCCGTGAGCCGGCCCGGCCGGGTGACGCGGAACAGTTCGCGCACGAGGTGGCGATAGGTCTCCTGAAACTCCTCGTCGCCGGAGACGTTTCCCATGTCCCGCGCGCTCTCCGAATAGATGTAGAGCGAGGAGAAGGGCGGCGAATACACCGACAGGTCGATGCTGTTCGCCGGCATCCCGGCCGTGAATTCCACGGTGTCGACGTGATAGGCAGAGAACCGCTCGCCGTGTTCTTGAGCGAATACCTTGGTCATGCGGCAATCCACGCCGGCAGGCGTGCCTCCTCTTGCGGGTCGTAATCGTGGAGAACGCGGGCCACGCGCGCGGCCCGGCGCATGGCAGCCGTCATCTCGCGCTTCATGCCGTCGTGGTCGCCGGCCTTGCGGGAGACGATGCGCCAGGCGGCCGCCTCGGCATCGGAGCAGACGACATGCGCCGCGACCGGTCGCCGCTGGCCGAAGCGCCAGGAGCGGCGCACCGCCTGATAGAAGGCCTCGTACGAGAACGAGAGGCCGATGAAGGCCATCCGGGCGCAATGCTGCCAGTTGAGGCCGAAGCCCGCGATGGACGGCTTGGTGATGATCCCGCGCGCCTGTCCACTCGAGAAGGCGACGAGTCGCTCCTCCTTCACCTCCGGACGGTGCGAGCCGCGCACCTCGACGAAGCCCGGCAGCCGCACCGCCAGGGCATCGGCCTCGTAGTCCGTGTCGCACCACACGATCCACGGTTCATCCGGATCGGCGGCGACGATCTCGGCCACCTTGTCCGCCCGCCGCTCGGCGGTGCGGCGCTTCTCCTTGTGGATCGAGGTCGCGGAAGCTTTCACCGTGCGGATCAGCGACAGCTGCGGCCCGCCCTCGTCCTCGCCGGGCATCCAGTCGCTCTCGACGAGGTGCTGGCGCACGTCGAGCGGCGGCAGGTCGTATCCCTCGTCGGAAAAGCCGAGATCCGACGGCTTCGACACGCACCGGGCCCACGAGGCCACCCAATCCCAGAAAGGCCGGATCGCCGGGCGCTTGAGGCGATAGCGGCCCATCTCCGTCTGGTCGGCGATGAACCAGCGCGACAGCATTTCGTTCGCCGGCATCACGCCGAGGAAGGCGGAGTGCTGCCCAAGCTCCGTATGGTCGTTCGGTGCCGGCGTCGCCGTGGCGGCGAGGCGAAACGGCGTCTGCGCGAAGGCGTTGATCAGCTTTCGCGTGGTGACGCCGGTGAAGGACTTGAGGATGGACGATTCGTCCAGTGCCACCCCGCCGAAGGCGTCGGTGTCGAAGAGGTCGAGGCGCTCGTAATTGGCGATGTAGACGCGTGGCTCGCGCACCGCGAAGCGGTCCCGCGCCACCCGTGCGTCGATGCCGAAGCGCGCGGCCTCGGCCGCGTGCTGGTGCCCCACGGCGAGCGGCGCCAGCATCAGCACGGGCCGGTTGGTGGCGCGCACCACCTGGTGGCCCCACTCCAGCTCGCAGAACGTCTTGCCGAGGCCGGTATCGAGAAAGGCGCCGGAGCGCCCGGTGCGCAGCGCGAATTCCGTCACCGCCCGCTGCAGCGGGAACATCTCCGGGTGCAGCTCCGGCACCTCGGCGAGCCCCGCCCCGTCGAAGGAGACGGCCTTGCGGGCGATGAGGTCGCGATAGGCGGAGAGATCCGTCATGCGCCGCGCCTTTCCATCAGGTCGAACAGCGTCGGGGCGGTGGGAGGCGGCGGCTCGGCCGAGATCTTGCGGGGCCGGTAGTTGGCCGCGATCACGGCGGCCGCGAGCGGCGGCGGCACGGAATTGCCGCACATGCGGCCCTGCGCCTCCACGGTCAGCGGCTTGCCGTTCACCTCGGGGTCGATCACGTAGCCGGGCGGGAAGCCCTGCGCGTTGAACCGCTCGCGCGGCGTCAGAATGCGCATCCCGATGTCGACGATGATGAAGTCGCCGACGGTCGCGAACTCGCCGTCGACGGCCACGCCGTGCGCGCGCAGGAAGTCCGCCACCTGCCGCGCGCGGGCGGCCTGCGCCTCGCTCAGCGGCGGGCGCACGCCGACGGCGTCGATCAGTCCGAAGCGCGGCTTCGTCGTGTCGGTGTGCAGCGGCTCGCCGACGCCCTGCGACGAGCCGCCCTCGGAATAGTACTTCGCCACCACCGGCAGCGAGACGACAGCCTGCGTGCAGCCCTTTCCCACGATGGTGGAGACGGGCTTGCGGGCGTCGTGCCCGATCATGTCGGTGTTGTGCTGGGCGAGGAAGACGGCCGCGAGTCTCCCCTCGTTGCCTGTCGGCACGATGACCGGCGCTGGGCGGTCGACCGAGCGCGAGCGGGGCTCCTGTCCCAGACGTTCGCCATAACGCGGCACGAGGAAGGGCATGACCACGCCGTAGGCATCGCGAGTCGCCGTCACCGTGCGGAATGGCTCGTGGATGGCGTGCCCGTGAAATCCCTCGCCCGCATGGTTACAGACGACCATGAAGGGCTTCGGCTCCATGAGCACGTGCCGCTCCACGCCCTTTGCGATCCGCGCCATCGTCGCCGGCGCCAGCGGCCGGCGGCATCCCGCCGCCTTCGCCTCCTCCCGCGTCAGGAAGATCGACGGGCACGGAATGCTGAAGTCGATGATCTCGGCCGCCGACACCCACGGCTTGAGGCGGCCCTTGCGCACCGCGGCCGACTTCGGGTCGCCGTGCGTCGGCTTCGGCCAGACGATCGGTTCGCCGTCGCGGCGCATCACGATGAAGAGGCGCTTGCGGATCGTCGGCGCGCCATAGTCGCAGGCCCGCAGCTCGCGCCACTGCACCCGGTAGCCGAGCCGCCGCAGCGCCCGCACGAATGCGCGAAACGTCTCGCCACGCCGCTGCGGGTCGGGCACCAGATGGCCCGTCGCCGGGTCCAGCCACAGCGGCCCCCACTGGCGGAATTCCTCGACGTTCTCGAGGATGATGACGCGCGGCGCCACCTCCTGCGCCCAGCGCACCGCCACCCACGCGAGGTCGCGGATGTTCTTGCGCTTCGGCACGCCGCCCTTGGCCTTGGAAAAATCCTTGCAGTCGGGCGAGAGCCAGAAGAGCCCCACGGGCCGGCCGCCGGTGACGGCGAGCGGCGCCGCCTTCCACACGTTGTGCGGCAGGTGGATCGTGCCCGGGTGGTTGACGGCGTGCATGATGAGCGCCGCCACGTCGTGGTTGATGGCCACGTCCGGCGCGCGGCCGATGGCCATCTCGCACCCGGTGGAGACGCCGCCCCCGCCCGCGAAGCTGTCGATGGTCAGCTCCTCGTCGTGCGGCCAGATGATCGGCGGCGCGCCGGTGAGCACGTCGAGCCCGAAGGCGAAGTCGAGCGGGCGCATCTAGTCGCCCACCACCCGGAGCCCCGCCCCGGCGCGCACGGCGGCGAGGTCGCGGCGCAGCTGGCGCACGACGCCTTCCATCTCCGATGCGGCCCGGTCCACGTGCTCGGCCTCGGCCGGGGTGAAGCGCCCGTCGGCGAGCGCCGCCGCCATCTGCGACGCCATCTCGCCGCTGCTGCGCAGCACCTCGGCGTGGCGCGCGAAGAGGTTGGATGCCTCCCGGCCCTCGGCATCGGGGTCGGACAGCCGCCGCCCGTTGAGCTCGGCCATCACGGACGTGACGAGCGGCACGCCGCATTCGCCCTCCAGCGCCAGCGCCGCCGGAAGGGAGATGACGTCGGCATCGGTGGCGGATTGCCAGCGCGACACCTCGGATTTGGAGGCGTTGGCGATCTCGCCGGCGCGCACCACCCCGCCGGCCATCTTCACGAGGTCGCGGGTGGCGCTCTTGATGCGGTGGAACCAGGCGTCGGAAATCGGTCGGGACATGGGAGGCGGCCTCGGCGGACAAGGCTTTCCCGTGCCGGGAAAACGCCGTCGCGTTTCCCGGAGCGGGAAGGCCGGAAACGTGGTGATGTGCGCGGGTTCGAAACGCCTACGGAGGCCCGCGGTTATGCGTGAACATGTGGACGACGGGCCGGGCGCTCTTCGCGCGAGCGCCCGGCCGCTCCACCATCGGGGCGCCAACCGAACCGATGGAGGAAGTGATGGACACACCCCCGCAAGGGCCGCGCACGCTCGAAGAGCATCTGGAGCAGGGCTTGGCCGCGCAGATTGCGCTGGCGGAGCTCGTTCGGCTGCTCCTGTCCGAGTTCTGCTTCGACGAGCGCGAACAGGTCTTCCGGCGCAAGCTGGAGATCTTTCGCGCGGCAGCGGCCGACGGGCTCGAGGGCCGCAGAATTTGGCCGCATGCCAATCCGGCCACGGAGGACGCGGTGAAGGGGATGGCGATCTCGTATATCGATCGCATCATTTCCTCCATTCGCCACCCGGGCGAACCCGCAGGCGGCCGGCCACGCAGACCCCGAAATTTGCAGTGAGGGCCGAGAGGCGGGAGACGTTGAAGCGTTCCGCTCCGCCGGGCTTTGCCCGTGCGCACCACACGCCGCCCTCACCCGCGAGCCTGGCTTCCACCTTCGCCATCACGTCCCCTCCCTCGAAAGCGCCGGAGCGGAGACGCGCTCCGCTCCGGCGAAGTTGGCCGGGTCTCGGCCGGGAGGAGCTGGTTGCCGCAGGCAGATGGCTATGAACTCGCTCGCGGTGACCTCGCCGTCCGTCCCGCGTTCAACGTCGCGCGCGAGATCGACGCTCGGGTTGCGGGCGCCTGAGAGCGCTCGCGTGAGCGTGCTCGGAGAGCGACCGATGCGACTGGCGAACGCCGAAAGCCGCTCGCCGCGCGCCGTGAGGTAGGCCATGAGTGCGTTCATAAGACGGAACTTGCCAAATAGGCAAAATCAATGCAAGTCAGAATTTGCCTATTTGGCTCTGGAGCGAGTTTGCCAAACCGGCAAAGTCGCTGGCATGGATGCGCCGAACCGAATTCGAGAGCACCGCGAAGCGCGGGACATGACCATTGAGGAACTCGCGGAGGCGACCGGCCTTTCCGTCTCCTACGTCTCGCGCCTTGAGAAGGGCGGGCGCAATCTGTCAGTCAGGAACCTGAACCTCTTTGCTCACGCTCTTGGCGTCGAAGCGGGCGATCTGTTGCCTTCGGAGCGCCCTCAAAGGAGCAATGCCGTGGCAGTGATGGGCCTCATTGGCGCCGGCGCGGAAATTCAGCCGGAGTTTGAGCAGGTTCCGCCTGAGGGGCTGTACGAGGTTGAGGTGCCGTTCCCGGTTCCGGAGGATGCGCTTGCCTTTGAGGTGCAGGGCGACTCGATGTGGCCTCGCTATGATCCGGGCGACGTCATTATCTGCTGGCGCTTCGGCAACCACCCGGAAGAAGTTATCGGGTGGGAGGCGGCAGTTCGGACAACCGATGGCCGCCGGTTCCTCAAGCGCGTGCTACGCGGCGCGGCACCCGGCACCTTCGATCTAGAGAGCTTCAACTCCAGCCCCATTCGCGGGGTCAACCTCGACTGGGTCGGAAAGGTCCACGCGGTCGTTCGGGCTGGCGATTGGCGGCGGCTGGAGCCCGGCCGCCAGGAGAAGCTGCTCAGGAAGCTTGTCACCTAAATTTGCCAATTAGGCAAAAACACGCTTGACCTGATTTTGCCCATTTGGCAACTTCCCTCCATCGACCCCGATGGAGGGCCTCATGCTTGCCACCCCCGATTATCTCGCCAGCCATGACGAGCGCGCCCGCGCCGGCAAGGATGCGCTGCGCGATGCCACCTTCGCGGCTTCCGCCAAGGCGGATCGCCTGCGCGACCTCGCCGAATTCCTGCGCACCCGCCGCGCCGTCGCCGGCGGCGTCACGCGCGAGGACCTGACCGCCGAGGGCTACACGCCCGGCGAGATCGAAACCCTCCTCCCCGAAGCCATTGCCCTCGCCGAGCGCCCCCGCGCGGCGACCACTGGGGCCGGCCCGCGCTTCCCCCGGCCGCGGTCCGGCCCCTCTTTCCTCCCCGACGAGGCCGAGGCCCCCGGCACCCCCTGCCGCCCCCGCCTCGTGCTCGTGCCGGCGGAGGGCTGAACGATGGCGAGCGAATTGTGCGCCGGCCCTGATTTGCATGCCGATGGCGAATTCCTCTGCCTCGGCTTCTCCGGCCCGCGCATCGGCCCCTTCTCCTCTCATTGGGCTGCGTGCGCCGCGATGATCCGGGTCTCAAATCGGGATTTCACGTCCATCGGCGGCGACAGTGAAGACGACCTTCGCTTTGAGCGGACCGCGTTGCGCGACGCCCTCGCCGCTTACGCGCGGGAGGGTCAGTGAGATGCCTGTCCGGACCGCCACTCGTATCGTGAACCCGGACGACGTCGAGGTGACGATAGAGGTCACGATGACGCTGAGAGAGTGGGAGAAGCTGAGCGTTCAACTCGGCGGGGACCACCCCTCGTGGCAGCTCGACCGCGCCATCTGCGCGGCCGTTGCCGGCGCCCGGCGCATCGTCCTCGGCGAGGAAGCGGCGGAGGCTTCGGATGCCTAAGCGCCCCCGCCGCCGCGCGCCCGACTGGACGCCCACCACCGCCCAGCGCCGCGCCGCCTGGCTCGGCGGCATTCTCGCCGCCTGCGGCCTCTCGCCCGCGCGGCCGCCGCTCCATCCCGCGCTGCGCGCGGAGTGGGAGACCGGCGCCTGGGCCGTGCGCGCCGGCTTCGTCCGCCCCGTGGAGGCGCCGCATGGCTAAGGCCGGCCTCGCCCTCGCGCTCATCCTCATCCCCGTCGGGCTCATCGCGGCGACCGTCGCCGCCATCTGGCGCGAGCTGCGCCAGCGGCCCGACCCCATGGCCGCGCCGCACGGCGACGTGCCGCATCAGCCGGAGGGCATCGACTGATGGGTGCTCGCAAGGAAACTCTTGGCTACCCCAGTCGAACGGAGGCTGTTCTGGCGCTCCGCTCATCTGGTCTGGCGACGGCAGAAATCGCGCAACGCATCGGCATTCTTCCGGCCACGGTCGTCGCGCTGGAGCATTCCGCCGCGAGATCACGAAGGCGGATGGAAGCGCGCGAGGCAGAAGCAGGCCGAGCGGTCCTGCTACCCAACGACGTCTTTGACAAGCTCGCGCGCCATGCCGCGAAGCGAAACATGGCGCCGCACAAGCTCGCTCGGCTGATCGTTGCCATCGTCGTCGACGACGACATGGTCGAGGCCGTGCTTGATGACGAATGCGACCCGGAGGGCTGGGCATGACATGGCTGCAAACCCGCTCCGGCCGCGCCTTCGACCTGCTGCGCCCCGAGCCTCACATGGTCGATTTTGAGGAGGACGTCGCCGTCGTCCTCGGCCGCATCCCGCGCTTCACCGGCCACACCGAGCACAGGGCCTATTCCGTAGCGCAGCACTGCGTCATCGGCGCCGATGTGCTCCTGCGCGAGACCGGGGACGCCGCGCTCGCCGCCGCCTTCCTGCTGCACGACGCGCACGAGGCCTATGTCGGCGACATCGCGACGCCCATCGTGGACGCGCTGTCCATCTATCTCACCGTCGACGACGGCCGCGACGTCGAGGTGGCCGTGCCGATCGTCAAGGCGCAGATCGCCGCCATGAAGGCGCGCATCGATCGCGCCATCCATCGCGCGGCCGGCGTGCCGTGGCCGCTGCCACCGCAGCTGCGCCGGGCCGTGAAGGTGATGGACCTGCGCCTTCTGCGCGCCGAGCGCGACTGGTTGCTCGGCCCCTCGCCCAGACCGTGGGGTGTCGACATCGACCACGCGCCGCCGATGCATCTCTCCGGCTTCCTCGCCTGGAGCGCCGACGGGAGCGCCGATGCGTGGCTCCAGCGCCTGCGCCAGTGGTGCCCCGACGCCTTCCGCTTCCCCCAACCGGAGATTGCCCAATGACAACGGACATTGCCGACACCGGCGTCGCCGCCGACCAGCTCAAGCAGTTCATCGAGCGCATCGAGCGCCTGGAGGAGGAGAAGGCGGCCATCGCCGGGGACATCAAGGAAGTCTACGGCGAGGCGAAGGGCTGCGGCTTCGACACCAAGGCCCTGCGCAAGGTCGTCAGCCTCCGCAAGAAGCCCGCCGCCGAGCGGCAGGAGGAGGAGGCCATCCTCGAGCTCTACTGCCAGGCGCTGGGGATGTGAGATGGGCAACCCGCTTGTCGAGGCCTGCGACTGGGCCGCCTTCCTCTTCGACGAAGCCCGCGAGGCGCTGGCGAATGGCGACATCGCTGATGCGGCAAGCCTTCTTGCCGATATCGAGGACCTCGACGAGGCGGATTTTGCCATTGCCGGGGACGACGATGATGAGGATGACGAGCTTGAACCCGTCGCTAGCGACGGCGCCATTTCGAGAGCGGACCTCAATCTCGCCTACGCCATGGCCGGCGAGTGCCTCAACCTCCTGAGAAGCGGCGCCCCCCCATCCGACATTGCCCGGCGCGCCGAGTGCTTCGCGCGCCCCAAGTTCCCGTCCCTTGACCATTGCCGCGAGCGCTACGCCGCCGCCATGGCCGCGCGCTCCGCCCCGGAGGCCTCATGATCACTGTCGACCGCGATGCCCTCCTGCCCGCCCTACAGGCGGCCAATCGCATCTCGCCCTCCAAGCACCCCGTGCCCATCGTCACGCACCTGCTCGTCGCGGGCGGCGCCGGCGCCCCCCTCACCGTCGTCGGCACGGATCTCGACGGCGAGGTCGAGGCGCGCGTGTCCCGGGCCGATATCGAGGCGCCCCTGTCCCTCGCCGTGCCGGCGAAGCAGATGGTGGACCTCGTCTCCGGCGCCCCCGCCGGCTCGGTCATCCGCCTGGAGGCTAAGGAGGGGCACAATCTCCTCATCAGCGTCGGCAAGGCGCGCTATCGCCTCCCCGGTCTGCCGGGCGAGGACTTTCCCCGCCTCGTCATGAGCGAGGACATGGTGTCGCTGCCGGTGCCCGGCGCCGAGCTGGCGGCGGCGCTCACAAGCACCGCCTGGGCGCAGGCTACGGACGAGAAGACGGAATGGACCATGTGCGGCACGCGCCTGCGCGGCCTCGGTGGCCAGCTGGCGGTCGAAGCGTTGAACCGCGCCAACTATGCCCGCCGCCTCGCGCCGTGGCCCGAGGGCGTTGAGGCCGAGGCACTCGGCCTGCCCATCATCCCCCGCCACGTCGTCGGCGACATCGCCAAGCTTGCGGCCGATGTGGCGCTGGTGGAGCTGCGGCTGTCGCAAACGCTCGTCGCGCTGTCGGCCGGCGAGGTCACGCTGGCATCCAAGCTCATCGACGGCCGCTGGGGACCGATCGACACCAAGATCGAGGCGCTGCCCGCGCCCATGCACACCGTCACCGTGGGGCGCGAGGCCCTCTCCGGCGCCCTCTCCCGCCTCAGCACGGTGCTCTCCGGCCGCAAGACGGCCGAGCGCAGCGTCACGATAGACCTGACGGACCCGGAGCGCCTCAACATCACCGCCCGCGACAGCGAGGGCGGCGACGGCCTCGAGGAGGTCGAGGCCGCGGTGACGACGGCGGAGGGCGCCGAGATCCCGATGGAGGAGCTGAAGGTGCAGCCCGACGGGCTGGTGAAGGTGCTCGCCTCCATGGAGGGGCGTGCCGTCCGCCTGCTGCTCTACGGCCTCGGCGAGCCCTTCCGCGTCGAGCCGGCCGAGGAGGCGCGGGCCGGCGACTTCTGCCTCTGCGCGCCGATGAGGGGGTGACCATGGCAACCCGCGCGAAGCCGGCCCAGGCCGGCACCGTCATCCGCCACCTGGAGGCGGAGCGCAACCGCCTCGCCGAGGCCTACGCCCGCGCCCGCCGCGCCAAGCGCGGCGAGGCCGGCGAGAGCGGCGCCGCCCTGCGCCGCGCCACCACCGCCGCCCTCCGCGCCGACCTCGCCGACCGCAAGCTGCGCGCCCGGCAGACGAAGGCCCGCCTCGCCGAGGCGCTCGGGGCGCAACAGCCGCAGGTCGTGCTGTTCGGCCTCGACTTCGGCAGGGAGATGGAGGCGCGCCATGTCGGGTGAAGTTCTGAGGGACAGCGCCTGCCAGTGCCCGCCCATGCCTGACATCGACACGAAAGAGCTGCGGCGGCTGATGGAGGAGGCGACGGCGGGGAAATGGCAGCCGGCGATCAGCTCGGTCCGCAGGTCGTTATGCATCGTAACGGACGACGCATGGATTTGCGGGGAGTTGTCGAACGGCAACGGCGAACGGCCGGGGGAAGGGCAGGCAAACTGCGATCTCATCGTCGCCATGCACAACGCTCTCCCCGCCCTCCTCTCCGAAGCAGAGGAGGCAGCAAGACTGAGGGAGGAGAACGAGCGACTGTCGAAGATCATTCGCGGATGCCAGTGGTACTGGCCGGCCGACGACACTTCAGGCGAGTCCTGTCACGACGGGCCTTGGGACGCTGTCGATTACGCCGGTGTCGGAGACGGCGACGTAATAGCAGTGGCGCGCGGCGGAATTGTCGAGGTGACTTACTGCGGGCGCCTGCCACCAGCACATGACAGCGACAGAGATGATGACTTTTGGGTCGAGGAAGCCACAGAGGCTGAAGCTCTCCGGAAGATTGCTGCCGAACTTGATCGCCGCGAGGGCATCACCACCGGAGGCGACGATGCACGTGACTGAGCTCCAACGTCAGACGCTCGCGCAGAAAACCATGCGCGACATCCTCAAGGACATCACGGACCGGCGTGGTTGGCGTCAGGAATGGGAACAGTTCGACGAGGATGTGAAGGAAGAAATTCGACAGGCGCTCGCGACGGTTATTGAGGGCCACCTGCAAACGGGGGCAGCCCTCCGCGCCGCGCCGGCCGCTGAGCCGGTGGCGGATTGGAGCGACGTAGCCTCGCAAATCATCGGCGAGATCGAACAGCGTTTCCCGAACTGGCGATCTTACCGCGACCTGATCGACTGCATCGATTGCACATTGCACGACCTCAGATCGCGTGCCGCGGAGGCGGGACGATGAGCGAGACGCGGTGGACGATCTTCTGTGGCGACCATTTCGAGTGGGATATCGGACCCATTCAGAACGAACGCGACAGCCTCATAGGTGGCGACTTTGAAAGCCGCGAGGCCGCGCTTGAGGACGCCATTCGCCGGCTTTCAACAGTGATTGCCCGAGCCACGCGTCGCCGATCGCTCCTGCGCCGGCAGCTTGGCCGCCTGCGCCGGCGAAATGGCGCCGGCCGCGCCGCCCTGACGGAGAGGCAAGATGCCTGATATCCGCCTCATCGCCGCCGTCGGCAGGCGCGGCCAGCTCGGCCTGCAGGGGCGCCTGCCGTGGCACGATCCAGAGGATCTCGCCTGGTTCCGCGAGCAGACGCTCGGCGGCGTGGTCGTCATGGGGTTCCGCACCGCGCGCATCGTCGGCGCCCTGCCCGGCCGTGAGGTCGTGCCGTGGCTCGGCGACGATCCGCAGGCCATCATCGACAGGATCGCGCGCGAGCATCCCGGCCGGATCGTCTGGATCGCAGGAGGGGCGAAGACCTATGCCTGCTTCATGTCCTACGTCCGCCGCGCGGTCATCACCCTCGTCGACTACGACGGCCCGGCGGACGCGTGGATGCCGCCGCTGTGGCGCTGACAATGCACGACCTGCGGCCGGGCGCCCCCACCAAGCTGAAGCCCCGAGAGGAAGAAGACCTCGACCCTGCGGTGCTGGAGCTGGTGCGCGCCCTTGCGCGCCGGGCGGCCAGACGGGATTATGCGCTCGCCCGCGAACGGGCCGAGGAAAAGAAGCGCACTGCCCATGACGCGAGCCCCTAAGACCGCTGCCGTATACGCCCGATTTTCGACGGACCGGCAGAACGAGCGGTCGACAGCGGACCAGATCGACCTTTGTCGCGCCTATGCCGCGCGCGAGGGGCTCGCCGTTATCGCCACTTTCGAGGACAAGGCCAAGTCCGGTGCCTCCATCATCGGCCGCAGTGGGCTGGGCGACATGCTCCGCGAGTCGCGCATGGGGCGCTTCGACGTCATCATCGTCGAGGCGCTAGACCGCCTCTCGCGCGACATGGAGGACCTGGCGGGCATCTACAAGGACCTCTCGTTCCTCGGCATCGAGATCCGCGCCGTCCACGAAGGCGTGGCCAACACCATGCTCGTCGGCCTGCGTGGCCTCGTTGGCCAGCTCTACCGCGAGGACAACGTCCACAAGGTCCGCCGCGGCATGACGGGCCTCGTCAAGCAGGGCCGCTCGGCCGGCGGCCGCGCCTATGGTTACAGGCCGAATCCGGCGCGCAAGGGCGAGCTCGTCATTGTCGAGACCGAGGCCGAGACCGTCACCCGCATCTTTGAGGAGTATGCCGCCGGCAAGAACCCGCGCGATATCGCCCGTGATCTCAACCGGGACGGCGTCCCTCCGCCGCGCGGCAACGTCTGGAATGCCTCGACGATCAACGGCAACAAGACGCGCGGCCACGGCATGCTGCTCAACGAAATCTATGCCGGCCGACTCGTCTGGAACCGCGTCCGCATGGTGAAGGACCCGAAGACGGGCAAGCGCATCTCGCGGCCGAACCCGCGCGAGGAATGGCATGTCGTGGATGCGCCGCACCTGCGGATCGTCAGCGACGAGCTTTGGGCGACGGTTCAGGCGCGCAAGATGTCGCGCTCGCACGAGATGCCGGAGCGCCGCCAGAAGCCGCGGCATGTGCTGTCGGGGCTGCTGCGCTGCGGCGCCTGCGGCTCCGGCATGCGCGTCCATGATCGGGATCGCTCGGGCCGCACGCGCATTCGCTGCTCGCGACATTCGGAAAGCGGCGCTTGCGACCATAGCCGCCGCTACTACCTCGACGCAATCGAGCGCACGGTGCTCGACGGCCTGCGCGAGACGCTGGCGAGCCCGAAGGCGCTGGCGGAGTACGTGCGCACCTACCATGAGGAGATGCGTGCCCTCTCGGCCGCCGCCCGCCGAGATCGCGTCCGCCTGGAGCGCCGACTCGGCGAGGTGAAGCGATCGCTGGATCGCTTGGTCGACGCGATCGCCGACGGCAGCGCCCTCATGTCGTCGATCGCCGGCCGCATCAACGACCTCGAGGCGGAGAAGATCGAGATTGAGCGCGAGCTCGCCTCCTGCGGCGAAGAGGAAAAGGTCATCTCGCTGCACCCCGGCATCATCGCCCAATATGAGCGTGATCTGGAGACGCTGGCGGAGGGGCTGACGGGCGCGTTCGGCGACGGAGACCAGAGGGCCGTCGAGGCACTGCGGTCACTCGTGGAGAGCGTCACCGTCATGCCGGCCGAGCTACGGCAACCCGTCGACATCTGCATTCGCGGGAGACTGACCGCCCTCATCGATCACGATGTGTTCCCCACGAAGCGCATGGTGGGGGGGCAGGTGGTAGCGGAGGAGGGACTCGAACCCCCGACACGCGGATTATGATTCCGCTGCTCTAACCAGCTGAGCTACTCCGCCCCGTTCGGGCACGGCGCCTGACACCGTGCGGCGGGATATAAGGAGGTGGCGCGGCGGCTGTCAAGGAAGCTCGCGCGCTTTCCACGCATTGTGCAGCAGGCGGTGCGCCCTTGGATTGCCCGCCGGGAGAGACCCGCGGTGTCTCGCCTTCCCCGATGGTCAGGCAAACTTGCGCAGTTGCATGACCTTGAAGAAGCCGCCGGGGAAGACCGACTCGAGCGAGACGACTTCGGCCACCCCGCGCGAGCGCGCCCAGCGGGCGATGCGCTCCGCCTTGAAAGCCGAGCTCCAGCCCACCTTGCTGGCGAGCGGCGCCACCGCCTCCTCGAGGCTGGCGAGCGCGCCGCCGGCAGCACCGAAATGATTGGCGAGGACGATTTCGCCGCCCGGCCGCAGCACCCGCGCGAATTCGTCGAGCGCGGCCTCGGGATCGGGCACGAGGGTGATGACGAACTGCGAGACCACGGCATCGAAGGTCCCGTCTGGGAAGCCGAGGCGGCAGGCGTCCATCACCGCGAGCGCCTCGACCTGGCGAAGGCCGAGCCGGTCGACCTTCTGCTGCGCCCGCCGCAGCATGTGTTCGGACAGGTCGACGCCGGTCACCCGCGCGCTCGTCGGATAAGCCTCGAGCGACAGGCCGGTGCCCACGCCCACCTCGAGGATGTGCGTGCCGCAGGCGAGCGCAGCCGCAACCGCCCGCTGGCGCGCCGGCGCCGTCAGCTTGTCGTAGACCACATCGTAGACCGGCGCCCATCGCGCGTAGGCCTTGCGCATCGAGGCCGTATCAGGCCCCCGGATGTCGGCCGCTGCCATCGTCCCCCTCGTCGAACCGTCCGCGTCAGGCCGCCGCTCCCTCCCCGAGCGCTTCACGCATCGGCATCGGGCGCGTGGCGCGGATGGTGCCGCCGCCCAGCACCTGCGCCCGCCCATCTACACCATCGTAGATGACACAGGCTTGACCGGGTGCAACACCCTCCTCGGCGCTGGCCAGCACGATCTCCACACCTTCCGCATCGCGTCGCAGGAAGGCCGGGCAGGGCTGGCGCGTGGAGCGCACCCGCACGGCCACCTCCAAGCCCTCGGGCGGCAGCGCGTCGAGCGCCACCGGGCCAAGCCAGTTGACGTCGCGCAGCCTGATGCTCTCGGTGCCGAGCATCTCGCGCGGACCGACGATGACCCGGCCCTTCTCCGCATCGAGCTTGAGGACGAATAGCGGCTCGCCGACCGACAGGCCGAGGCCGCGCCGCTGGCCGACGGTGTAGTGGATGATGCCCTCGTGCCGGCCGAGCACCCGGCCGTCCACGTGCACGATGTCGCCGGGCGCCACGGCGCCGGGCTTCAGCCGCTCGATGATGTCGGTATAGCGCCCGTTGGGCACGAAGCAGATGTCTTGGCTGTCGGCCTTGTCGGCCACCGTGAGGCCGAATTCGTGGGCGAGCGCCCGCGTTTCGGTCTTTGCCATGTCCCCGAGCGGAAACCGCAGGAAATCGAGCTGCGCGGCTGTCGTCGCATAGAGGAAGTAGCTCTGGTCACGGTCCGGGTCGGCGGCGCGGAAGAGGCCGCGGCGGCCGTTCGCCAGAAGGCGGCTGGCCACGTAATGGCCGGTCGCCAGCACGTCGGCGCCGAGGTCGCGCGCCGTCTCCAGAAGATCGGCGAATTTCACCGACCGGTTGCACTCAACGCAGGGGATCGGTGTCTCGCCGGCGAGATAGCTCTCGGCGAAACGCTCGATCACGGCGTCACGGAAGCGCGATTCGTAATCGAGCACGTAATGGGCGATGCCGAGCCGCTCGGCCACCCGGCGCGCATCGTGGATGTCCTGGCCGGCGCAGCAGGCCCCCCGGCGGTGGACTGCGGCGCCGTGGTCGTAAAGCTGCAAAGTGATGCCGATGACATCGTAGCCGTCGCGCTTCATCATCGCGGCGACGACGGAGGAATCGACCCCGCCCGACATGGCGACGACCACGCGCGTCTCGGCGGGTGGCTTGGCGAGATCAAGGCTGTTGAGCATGGCTCATCCTCTCCTCCCCGCCCGGCAATGCGGGGGTGCAGCTGGCTTGGGCATACATATAATGCCCGACAAGCGCAGTAAAACCCGGTGTTCCCCTTAGGCGCGCCGTGTGTCGGCTTTGCGGCGGCGGACGTCTCGCTCCGCCAGGACCGGGCAATTCCTGCCGCCTTCGCAGCGTCGTGACGGCTTCATCGGCCGGGAAGCGTTGCAGCCTTTGCTTTAGGCAAATCTTAAATCACGCAGGTCTAAGCTCCCTCTCGACGTTGGTCAGTCGAGTTAGTGTGAGCGTATCATGACCGAACCCCAACGCCCGAGGGTGAAATACGTCATCGGGCCCGACGGCAGTCCATTGACGATTGCCGACCTGCCGCCGTCGTCCACCAAGCGCTGGGTCATCCGGCGCAAGGCGGAGGTCGTCGCCGCCGTACGCGGTGGCCTGCTGAGCCTCGACGAGGCTTGCCAGCGCTACACGCTGACGGTGGAGGAGTTCCTGAGCTGGCAGCAATCCATCGACCAGCACGGCCTCGCCGGCCTGCGGACGACGCGCATCCAGCACTACAGACAGTGAACCGTCTCCGCCGGATGGTGCGGTCCCGGACGCAACCTCGGAAAGACAAGGAAACGCCGGCCCAGGGGTCGGCGTTTCCGCTTCCGAAGCAACGGCAGGCGCCCTCGGTGACCGGTTTCCATCCGGACACGACAATTGTCGCGAGCCGTTTAACCGCTCCCTAACCATAAGCGCGAAAACATCCGCACGCACAGCGGCGGGGGCTTGCGGCTCGCGCCATCACGCACGGAGACGGTGGTATGGGAATGAAGCCCTCACGGCACGCAGGGTCGCTTCGGCAGGGATGGGCATATCGGCAGGCATGGGCCTATCGGGCACATGGCCGGTTCGTTGTCGGACCTTCGCTGATGACGGCATGCGATGCCGGTGCGGCCCGATGAGCGATGCGACCCCACGGGAGTTCCCGCCCACCCTCCCCGCCGCGCTTGCGCTCGTCGGCCAGCCCATGGCCGTCGTCGAGCGGGAACTGATCCTCGCGACGCTCGTCCACTGCGGCGGCAACCGAACCCATGCCGCGCGCATGCTGGGCATCTCGATCCGCACCCTGCGCAACAAGCTCGCCGATTACACGGCCGCCGGCTTTGCCGTGCCGGAGGCCGGCAGCGGCATCGCGCGCAACGCTCCCGCCTGAACCAGCGGATTCCTCAGCGCTTGCGCAGCCACAGGCTCGTCTCGAAGGCACCGTCCACCAGCGGCAGCATGCCTGCGGCGCTCGCCGCAACCGCCCCTTCGAGGCGGGTTGCGGCGTAGTGGCTCGTGAAGACGATGTCATAGCCGCCGCCCTGTAACAGGGCTGCGACGAGCATCTGCTCGTTGTAGCCGCGCCAGCCCCACGCCTGCGGATAGGCGTCGGGCAGGAAGATGTCGTGCACATGCACGAGGACGCCGGCCGGCAGCCCCGGCAGGATGTCGAGGAACAGCCGGTCGACGTCGTTGCCCGGCATGGCAATGTGGCTCGAATCGATGAACAGGACGTCGCCCGCCGCCAATGGCGGAAAATCGTCGCTCTCCACATCCTCGACCACGACCGGCCGGTGCGTCACGGTAAGGGCTGTGATGTCGGCGCGCGGCGCCGGATCGATGCAGGTGATCGCGGTCGCGAGGCCGCCGTCCGCGACGGCACGGGCCATGAAGCGGGTGGAATGGCCGGAGCCGATCTCGACGATGCGCGTCGGCTTCTCGCGGCGCACGATGGCATAGGCCGCCGCCGCGTCGAGCCTGGGAAACCACATCTGCCGCCACCGCAGCCCCGCTCCCTCGGCCGGAATGGCGGAAAGCTCCGCCGCCACCGCGTCGATCGCCGCGAGCGTCGCCTCCATTGCCGGCTCGGCGGCCGCGAACAAAGGTTCGAGCGCGGCATAGGGTGCGGAGCGTGCCTCGCGGGCGTGCCGGTAGGGGATGAAATAGCCGCGGCGCGCAAGACCGGTGACGGTACCGAGACCGAAGGCGAGCCGGCGCAGGCGCGTGTGCAGCGCCGGCATCAGGACGCGCCGTCTCCCGAACGCGACGCGCCGGCCTTGCCGGTGCCGACCTTCGCCGTGACCCGCTCCTTGAGCGTGCGGGCGATGCGCGAGCGCTCGAACAGCACCACGACGACGATCGAGAAGGCGAGCGGGATCAGCAGGTAGAACAGCCGGAAGACGAGCAGCGCCGCGAGCACGTCCGCCGGATCCATGTCCGGCATCGCCTTGAGGAAGACGAATTCGAGCACCCCGAGGCCGCCGGGTGCGTGCGAGATGAGCGCCGCCGAAAAGGAGGCGAGGAAGACGCCGAGGACGACGAAATAGCCCGGGTTGCCGGCTTCCGGCAGCGCAAAATAGATGATGCCGGCGGCGCCGAGCAGCTCGAGCGGAGCCGCGAACAGCTGGCGCAGCGTGATGTTGAGCCGCGGATAGTAGATGGCGAAATTGCCGATCTTCAGCGGCTTGAACTCACGCCACGACCCGAGCACGTAGAGCGCAACGAAGGCGAGCATGGCTATGCCAGCGAGCCGCGACAACCATATGGGCGCGTCCTCGACGAGCCGGTTGACGATCTCCGGCTCACCGACGAGCACGAGCCCGCCGAGCAGGACACTGCCGAGACCGAAGGTGAAGGAGCACAGAGCGACGAGTACACCGACCTCGGCGAGGCTGAGCCCCATGGTGCCATAGGCCCTGAGGCGCACCATGGCGCCTGACAGCACCGAGGCGCCGATGTTGTGCGACAGCGCGTAAGTCGTGAAGGAGACGAGCGAGATGACAGCCCAGGATAGCTTCTTGCCAAGATGCAGGAGCGCTATGCGGTCGTACCAGGCCAGCGCACCATAGGCGATGATAGTGGACAGGCCGGCGAGCAGCCACTGCTTCGGCTGGATGGCGGCGATGCTGTCGAGCACCTCGCTGGCAGAAATGTCCTTCAGCTCCCGGTAAAGGAGCCAGACGGAAAAGACGACCGCAGCAAGGCCGATGACCGGCCAGACATACTCGAGCTTCTTCTTCATCGATCCTTGAGCTTCGCCCCTGCTGCCAAATGCTTCCGCAGTGCAGTCCCGGATGCACCGCGGGGTGCACTCTTCGCCAATCCCTGCCGGCATCTGTGCCCGACCGGGGGCGCGCCCGCAAGGCTTTCTTGACGCCAGGGCACCTTGTCGTGCAAGGGCTGGGACAGGCTCCCGCCACTGACTCCAGGGGCTGCGGCAAAAGGGCCCGATCAGGATCAGGAGAAGCGCCGGCCATGCTTTGCGACGGCTATACCGACATTCCCGCCGGCAAGCTCGCCACGGTCGTCACCTACCTCGAGATGACCGCGCCGCCGGCGGTCGGCAGGATGGGCAGCGTCGATTTGTCCCTGCTGAGGCTCGATGCACCGGATGTCGAGCATTATCTTGGGCTGTTCAGGACCGTCGGCGGACCGTGGCTGTGGGTCAGCCGCCTAGCAATGCCGATCCCGGAGGTGGCCCGGATCCTCGCCGATCCGGACGTCGAGGCCTATGCCGTCGTGCTCGCCGGCGAGGACGCCGGCCTGCTGGAGCTCGACTTCCGTGGCGGCGACGAGGCCGAGATCGTCTATTTCGGGCTCGTGGAAGCAGCCGTGGGCCGCGGCGCCGGGCGAGCGCTGATGCAGCTTGCCCTCGCCCGGGCGTGGTCTCGGCCGATCCGACGGCTGATGGTGCACACCTGCCATCTCGACCACCCCGGCGCCCTGCCCTTTTATGTCCGGATGGGGTTTCGTCCCTACAAGCGGGCCGTCGAGGTCATGGAAGACCCGCGTCTCGCCGGCCTGCTGCCGCCAGAGGCTGCGCCACACGTTCCGCTGATCGCGCCGCCGCGCTGAACCGCCGGCGCGTTCAGGCGTGGGCGACGATCTCGCGGTTGGAATCGCGAACCGCCTCGCGATCGTCGAGCAGTTCGACCTTGCGCAGTTCCTCCAGAGCCTCGTCGAGTTCGGCCCGGGCGTCGTCGAGCTGACCACGCAGTTCCTCGGCCGAGCGCACCAGGTTGTCGCGCCGCTGCGCCGCCGCCTTCGCATAGGTCGGATAGGCGAAATGAGCCGGATCGGTGATGCCGGCCCGCGCTTCCTCGGCTGCAATCTCGCGTGCCAGTTCGTCGGCCATGCGCGTGAACTCGGCCGACATGGTCTCGATCTGGTGGACCCTGCGGCGCTTCTCCTCCACATGGAAGCGCTTCAGGCGAATAAGCGTGTTCCGCGACTTCATCGCTTGTACTACTCCTCGACAAGCCGCCAAAGACGGGGGCACAGCCGCCGCAAAAAGGCCGCTGACCTGTCGAACCATCGCCGACGGAGGTTAGTTCTTCCTTACTCTCCGGCATTCGCCGCCGTGGCGACGGCGATGACATCGCCGTTGCGACATTCCTGCAACAGCGCAACCCGGAGAACCCCTGCGGGAGCGTCCGCAAGTGCGCGAGTTATCCAACGGGGGGCGAGGATGGACCCCCTCCTGTGGCGAGGATGGGCCCGTCAACCTTTCATTTACCGAGGTCGTTAAGACTGCGGCTACGTCGGCTCTGCCGGCAGCGCGGCCTGCCGTGTCGGAGCAAGCGAGTCACATGAATCACTTGCGCCGATTTCCTCATGCGTTGCGTTAACTGTGTAGAGACTGGAAACCGACTGCGATTCAATCTTTTACGTCGACTTTCACATGTTTCGACGAGAGGTTCTTGCAAGAGGGAATCAGTTTTTGTTAACCATTTGGGCGTAGCGTCGCGAGTCGGAACGAGTGGGAAGATCGGACGCCAGCACCGCGGCGTAACGCGGGCAGCGTCGGAAAGCCGGGACACCGCCAGCGCGGGCCTCGGGGCGAGGTTGGGGACCTGACATGCGCGTATTGCTCATCGAAGACGACAGCGCCACCGCGCAAAGCATCGAGCTCATGCTCAAGTCCGAGAATTTCAACGTCTACACGACCGATCTCGGCGAGGAGGGCGTGGATCTCGGCAAGCTCTACGACTACGACATCATTCTCCTCGACCTCAACCTGCCGGACATGTCCGGCTACGAAGTGCTGCGGAGCCTGCGTGTCGCCAAGGTCAAGACGCCGATCCTGATCCTGTCCGGCCTTGCGGGTATCGAGGACAAGGTCAAGGGTCTCGGCTTCGGCGCCGACGACTACCTGACCAAGCCCTTCCACAAGGATGAACTCGTCGCGCGCATCCACGCCATCGTGCGCCGCTCCAAGGGCCACGCCCAGTCGGTCATCACGACCGGCGACCTCGTGGTGAACCTGGACACCAAGACGGTGGAGGTGGCAGGCAACCGCGTGCATCTCACCGGCAAGGAGTACCAGATGCTGGAGCTCCTCTCCCTGCGCAAGGGCACCACGCTGACCAAGGAGATGTTCCTCAACCATCTCTACGGCGGCATGGACGAGCCGGAGCTCAAGATCATCGACGTCTTCATCTGCAAGCTGCGCAAGAAGCTCGCCAATGCCTCGAGCGGCAAGAACTACATCGAGACCGTCTGGGGCCGCGGCTATGTGCTGCGCGAGCCCGGCGAGATCGAGGAGCGCATCTCCGCCTGAGGCCGCCTCCCAACCGGCAAGAGGCGCCACGACAGAAAGCCCCGCATCGCGGGGCTTTTTTCTTGTCCACCTCTCACCATGGAGGCCGGCAGCGACGATGGCCCCTGCCGGCTGCCCCGTTCACGCGGCCCGGGTCGCGCCGCGCCGCCGCGGCACGTAGACGCCGCGCAGGGTGGGATGCATCTCCACCTCCTCGCCGAGGCCGATCACCGTCTCGGCCGCGCCGAGGAACAGGCAGCCGTCCGGCGCAATCTGCCGCCCGATCCGCGCCAGGATGTCCGCCTTCATCGCCATGTCGAAATACAGCAAGACGTTGCGGCAGAACACGACGTCGAACGTGCCCAGTGGCGCGAAGTCACGCATCAGGTTGAACGGCCGGAAGGTGATGCGCCCACGCAACTCTGGCGCGATCTGCCATTGATCGCCCGCTTGCGTGAAATAGCGCAGCAGGAGCTGGACGGGCAGGCCGCGCTGCACCTCGAACTGGCTGTAGAGCCCGGCGCGGGCTCGCTCAAGCGCCTGGGTGGAAAGGTCCGTCGCCAGGATCTCGATGCGCCAGCCGGCGAGCCGTTCGCCCATCTGATCGAGCATCATGGCAAGCGAATAGGGCTCCTGTCCGGTGGAGGCCGCGGCGCACCAGATGCGCAGCATCCGTGTGCTGGCCCGCGCCTCCAGAAGCCGGGGCAGGACGTCGTTGCGCAACGTGTCGAAGGGCGTCTTGTCGCGGAAGAAGAAGGTCTCGTTGGTCGTCATCGCCTCGACGACGGCCCGCTCGAGGTCCGCATCGCCGCCGGCCCGCAGCGCCCTCACCAGCGCCCCCAGCGTCTCGAAGCCCCGCGTGCGACCGAGCGGCTGCAGGCGGCTTTCGAGGAGATAGCGTTTTTCGGGCGTCAGCGCGAGGCCCGAGCGGGCGCGGATGAATGTGCACAGGTAATCGAAATCGGCGTCAGTCATCGGCGCCCCCCTCCATGAAAACGCAAATCGCCGGCGCGATGCGGTCGAGCGGCAGAATGGCGTGCGCCAGCCCTTCGCGCGCGATCGCACCCGGCATACCCCAGACAATGCTGGTAACCTCGTCCTGCACCACGACGGGCGCGCCGGCGGCCGCGAGGCTGCGCGCCCCGACAAGCCCGTCCCGGCCCATGCCCGTGAGCACGATGGCGAGCGCCGCGCCACCGTAGACGGCGGCCGCCGCCTCGAACAGGACATTGACGGACGGCCGGCAGACGTTGGTCGGCGGGCCATCATGGACGTGCAGGAGAACGTCGGCTCCCCGCCGGACGAGCCCCGTGTGCAGCCCGCCGGGCGCGACATGGATCACGCCTGGCCGCACAGCCTCGCCGTCGCGCGCTTCGCGCACCTCGCAGCCTGCGATGGCGGCGAGGTGCTCTGCAAAAACAGCCGTGAAAATCGGCGGCATGTGCTGCACCACGACAACCGGCAGGCGCGCGAGGACAGATGCCGGCAACTGGCCGATCAGGCGCATCATCGCCCGCGGGCCGCCGGTCGAGGCGCCCACAACAAGACAAGCCGGCCTCGTGGCAACGGAACGGGACGCGGCAAGGCGCGGAGGCCCGGCAGCGGCATCCGGATTCGCCCCACGCCCTGCGATCGCCCGGATCTTCTCGACGAGTTCGTTGCGAAAGGCAACAAGCGCCTCCGCATCCCCACGCGAAGAGGGCTTCGGCACGTAATCCGCCGCGCCGCGCGCCAAGCAGTGCAGCGAGATCTCCGCATTGCGTCGCGTGAGCGTCGAGACAACGAGAACGGCGACGCCGGGCCTCGCCGCGAGCAGCTCAGGCAGGGCGGTCAAACCGTCCATGTCCGGCATGTCGAGGTCGAGCACGATGACGTCAGGGTCGGCGCGCGCGACAAGGGCCAGCGCGACGCGGCCGGTCTCGGCCTCGGCCACCACGTCGATGCCCGGCTCCTCGCTCAGCCAGCGCAGCGCAAGGGCGCGCGCAACGGCCGAATCGTCGACGACCATGACCCGTATCACGATACCGCCCCCGCCGATGCCTCTGGCGCGGATCGGCCACAGCCGGCCCTGCCGCCCTTGCGCAGCGCCTTAGACCAGCCCGACTTCCCGAAACTTCGCTTCCACGATGTCCTTGTCGACGGGCTTCATGATGTATTCGTCGGCACCGGCTTGCAGGGCCTTGGCGATATGGGCGACGTCGTTCTCTGTAGTGCAAAAGATGACCTTCGGACGATCACCACCGGGCAACTGGCGCAACGCCTTGAGGAACTCGTAGCCGTCCATCACGGGCATGTTCCAGTCGAGCAGCACGGCCTCGGGCATGGCCTGCTGGCATCGGGCGAGGGCCTGGGCCCCATCTTCGGCCTCACTCACCTCGAAGGCGAGCGCCTCGAGGATGCGGCGCGCCACCTTGCGAATGACCGCCGAGTCGTCGACGACAAGACAATGCTTCATGCTGCGAGACTCCCAGTCAACGCTCGATCATATTCGGCCAGGGCGGCATAGGGGACAAAGATCAACTGGCCCCTCCCTCCCCATCGAAGGCAAGCACCGCATCCACATCGAGCACGACGAGTAGGCGGTCGTCCAGCCTGTGGATGTGCGACGCCAGGGATGCCCAGCGGCCGCCGAGATGGGGCGGTCTGGGCTCGCGCGTCTCGGCCGGCACGCGCAACACCTCACCCACCCCGTCGACGATCAGGCCAAAGCTCTCATCGCCCTGTTCCAGGCCGACGGCCATCACGGTCCCCCCCGCCCCCTCCTCACGTGCCGGCAGACCCAAGCGGCGGCGCATGCACACGGCTGTGACGACGCGGCCCCTGAGGTTCACGAGCCCCCGGATCTCGGGCGGCGCGAGCGGGACGGGCGTCAGCCCACCGACGACGAACACATCGCGCACCCGGTCGATCGGAATGCCGAATAGCTGCTCGCCAACCGTCACCGTGACATACTGGATGCCATCGTCGACGGCGCTGGCGCTGATGGCGGGATCGATCGCGCTCATGCCGCCGCTCCATAACCATCGACGGTCGCCGCCAGCGCCGCAAGCAGGCCGCCGCGGTCGAACTTCGCCACGAATTCCACCCCGCTGTAGCGCCTCGCCCGCTCGACGATGGCCGGGCTGATATAGGACGACAGAGCGATCACCGGCAGATGCCGCGTGCGCTGGTCGATCCGCATGCTCTCGATGAGATCGAAGCCCGTTTTTCCGGGCATTTCTATGTCGCTCACCACCACATCGATGACACGTTGCGAGGCAAGCACCTCGAGCGCCTCGTCGACGCTGCTGGCAAGCACCAGGCGATAGCCGGCCGCCTTGAGAACCGGGGCCAGCATGCCGCGGAAGAAGTCGGAATCGTCGACGAGCAGAACGGTGCGCACCGGGGCATTAGGCAGCGCCGCCCGGCGCAGCCAGTCTTCGTGCGCGAGCGGCAGGAAATGTGCGATATTGAGGAGTTCCGTCGCCTGCCCACGCACCACGGCCGAACCGACGAGGTCCGGACGCTGCGGTACCGGATCGATGGCAAGCCGCTCGTCCACGATGTCGACGATCTCGTCGACGATCAGCCCCATGGCCCGCTCGGCATCGGAGAAGACGAGGATCGGCTGCATCCCCTCCTTGCGGATCACCAGCCGCTCGCTGGCTGTAACGAGTGGCATTAGGCGGCCACGGTACTGAACGAAGGGGCGGTCGCCGATCCACTCGATCCTCGTCGCATCGATCTCTTCGAGCCGCGTGACGAGGGAGAGTTGCACCGCTTTCTGCCCGGGCCCGCCGGCGCGGAAGACGAGCAGCGCCGTGGCCTCGACCTCCTCCTCCCGCGTCTCCTCCATGTCCGCCAGGGCATCGGCAAAGGCCGCCGCATCGCCCCCCTGCGCGCCGAGCATGCGCGACACGCCGTTGGGATCGATGATGAGGACCACGGCCCCGTCACCCAGGATGGTGTTGCCGGAGAACACCTGCAGATGCCGTAGCTTGCGCGACATCGGCTTGACCACGATCTCCTCGGTATGGAAGACGCCTTCGACGAGCAGCCCGAAGCGCTGCCGCCCGACCTGGATGACGACGATGAAGCCATCGTCATCCTCTTTCGTACCGGCGCGGCCGAGGAGGCGCGCAAGGGACATCACCGGCAATAGCCGCTCGCGCAACCTGAGCACGGGCGCGCCGTTGACCGTCTCGACTCGTTGCTCGGCACCGGGCCGCACGCGCACCAGCTCGAGCACAGCCATCTGGGGAATGGCAAAGCGCTGGTCGCCGACGCTGACGATGAGCGCCGCGATGATGGCCAGTGTGAGCGGGATCTTCACAGTGAAGATCGTGCCGCGTCCGGGCTCGGAATGAATGTCGATGACGCCGCCGATGAGTTCGATGTTGGTCTTGACGACATCCATGCCGACGCCACGCCCCGACACCGCAGTCACCGCTTCGGCCGTCGAGAAGCCGGGATGGAAGATGAACTTGGCGGCCTGCGCCTCGCTCATGCGCTCCACCTCGGCAGCCGGCGCGAGCCCACGGGCGATCGCCTTGGCCTTGATGGCTGGAAGGTCGAGGCCGCGTCCGTCGTCGGCGATCTCGATCGTGATGGTTCCGCCTTCGTGATAGGCGTCGAGGCGAATGGTGCCGCGCTCCGGCTTGCCCAGCGCCCGCCGCTCGGCAGGACTCTCGAGCCCGTGGTCCGCAGCGTTGCGCACCATGTGCGTCAGCGGATCCTTGATGATGTCGAGCACCTGACGGTCGAGCTCGGTGTCGGCGCCGCGCATGACGAGATCGATCGGCTTGCCGAGCTCGGCCGAGAGGTCGCGCACGAGCCGCGGCATCTTCTGCCAGGCCGTACCGATGGGCTGCATGCGGGTCTTCATGACGCTTTCCTGCAGCTCCGCCGTTACGTGCGACAGGCGCTGCAGCGGCACATTGAAGGTGTTGTCCTCATGCCGGCGGGCGATATCGAGCAGTTGATTGCGCGTCAGGACGAGTTCCGAGACCATGGTCATCAAATGCTCGAGCGTGTTCACCGCCACGCGGATGGTCTGCTGCCGGCCGCCCGCGGCATCCGCGCTTTCGGCGGCGACCGCGCCCTGCTGCGACGGCGCGGAGCTCCCCTCACCGGGGGGCTGCACATCCGGCTCGTCGAAGGCGACGAGGATGGCAGGATCGATGCCGCGCCGCCCGGGACCGCCGCTGGAGCGCTCGAGGGGAAGGATGAGGTCGTCGTCGCGACCCGGCGGCTCGACCGAGGTGCGCTCGAGCTCGGTGATGATGTGCTTGATCCGGTCGATCGTCGCCAGGATCAGCGTGACATCGCGGCTCGTGACCGCCTGCTCGCCGTCGCGGAAGCGCCCCATCAGCGTTTCTGCGGCGTGGGCGAGCGCCTCGAGCCGCGGCAGGCCCAGGAAGCCGCAGGTGCCTTTGATGGTGTGAACGAGGCGGAAGATGTTGCGGAGGATGGCGCTGTCGTTTGGGTTGCGCTCGAAGCGCACGAGTTCCATGTCGACGGTGTCGAGATACTCGCTCGTCTCCGTCAGGAACTCGCGCAGCAGTTCATCCATGACGCACACCCGAAAAGCGCGCGCGCGGCCAATGGCGGCCGCCCACGCCTCTGCGATCCGAGGGGCAGTGTCAGGGCTAAGAGTTTAAGTTAGGTTGAAATCCCGCGCCATCCTGCACGGATGACGCGCAGGTGCTCAGTCACCAGCCGGGCCGGCCTTGATCAGCACGGTGTCGTCCACAAGCGAGAAGCGCGCGTCCATGCCCGCCGCCCGCGCCACGAGCCCGGTGTAGAACGGCTGGATCGCATGCGCATCGACGCTGCCGCCTTCCGCCTTGCCCGCGAGCAACTGCTCCGCATGGGTCGGAATGCGCGCACTCACGCCCTTGGCGGCGATGGTGAAGCGCGCATCGTCGCCGTCCACCTCGGCGTCGACCGTGATAGAGCCGCCGCGCGGGATCGCGTTGGTGGCGAGGAGAATGAGGTTGAGCAGCAGCTTGACCTTGTTCTTCGGCAGGAGCAGGCGCGGCACGTTCCAGATGAGCGCGACCTTGTCGTCCTGGATGAAGCCCTTGGCGACGTTCTCCGCGTCGCCGAGATCGATCGAGGCTCCGGCGGAGCCGGCCGCGCCGAAGGCAAGGCGCGCGAACTGCAACCGGGCCGAGGCTTGCCGGGCGCTCTTCTTGATGAGGTCGAGCGCGAATTCCTGCATCGCCGCATCGTTCTCGTCCTCGAGCACTTCAAGCCCGTTGACGATGGCGCCCACCGGGCTGATGACGTCGTGGCACACGCGGCTGCACAGGAGAGCGGCGAGATCGAGCGCATCGAGCGTAACGGCGGCGGTCATGGCGGCTCCGCGAAAGGGGCTAACGCGAGGTGGATGCACCCCGGAACGGGGCGCGAACGATTTTCGGTGATACACTGCTTCGCGCGGGGCCGGAAGCCCCGACAAGACCTAGAAGAGCGCCCCGTGCGCAGCTTGCAATTCGTTGCCATTTTGCGCACAACCGCCCCTGTTCGCCATGACCCAGCGCCTCTGATGCCGTCCTTCCCTGCCGACGCCGACGCCCTCGCCTTGACCCTCGCCGCCATTGCCCACGGTGCCGGCGCGCGGATCCTCGAAAGCCGTGCCCAGGGTTTCGCCACCCGCACCAAGGACGACGGCAGCCCCTGCTCGGACGCCGACATCGCAGCGGAGACCTTCATCTCGGGCGCGCTTGCCCGCGCCTTCCCGCACGTGCGCGTGATCTCGGAGGAGAGCGCCGATGCTGCGGCGCCTCTGGGCGAGGGGCAGGCCTTCTTCCTCGTCGATCCGCTCGACGGCACGCGCGATTTCGTGGCCGGCGGATCGGAATTCACGGTTAACATCGCTGCCGTCGTCGCGGGCCGCCCGATCGCCGGCGTCATCCATACGCCCGCGGACGGCCGTTTCTGGATTGGCGGCGCAGCAGCCTACGCGACAACCGCGCCTGCCGGCGGCCCACCGCCAGCGCGACATAATCTGCGCCCTATCCGCACCCGGCCAGCCTCGCGCGAGGGGTTGACGGCGCTGGCCAGCGCCCGCCACGGCGATCCGGAAACGGACCGTTTCCTCGCCGCCCTTGCCCCGCGCGAGCGGCGCAGCGCTTCCTCGGCCCTCAAGTTCTGTCTCATCGCCGCGGGCGAGGCGGACGTCTACCCCCGCTTCGGACGTACCATGCAGTGGGACGTCGCCGCGGGCGATGCGCTCGTCAGCGCGGCAGGTGGCCTCGTGACGACGCCGGACGGCGTGCGCCTTACCTACGGCAACACGACGGGCGGCTTCGCCAACGGCCCTTTCATCGCCTGGGGCGACCCGGCACTTGCCCGCGACGCCGCACCGATCGCCGCAGCAGGCCGCAGGCCCTGAGCGCGCTGCCTTCGCACCGACATTTTTGGCGCAGAGCGTATCGTTCGCGATTCGCTGCCACAATACCTCGCAGAAGGGCTGCCGGAGCGATCCTTGCGGGAAACGAACGGCCTTTCGCCTCCGTTTAGCAATCTCGTTAACGATTTGTGCGCCATGATGGGAAGCGGGCGGGCTTAAGTGAATGGAGTATTGCTGATGCGAGCCAGCTGGAAAGCGGCCTGGCGTGCCGCCATGACGATCGTCGCGGCACTCCTTCTCGTGGCGCCCGGTGTCGCACTCGCCCAGGGCGCGCCGGCACGGCAGGACACGTTCTCGCCCCAGGAACTCGTCCAATCGGGCCACAAGGCCTTCGGCAACGTCTCGCGCGGGCTCGCGCTGACGATCGAGGAAGCCGTACGCCGCTGGGGCGAGCCCAATGGCTACATCGTCGGCCAGGAGGCGTCGGGCGCCTTCGTCGGCGGCCTGCGCTACGGCGAGGGCGTGCTCTACACCCGCAATGCCGGCGATCAGCGCGTGTTCTGGCAGGGCCCCTCGGTGGGCTTCGACTTCGGCGGAGACGGCGCGCGCACCATGATGCTCGTCTACAACCTGCCGACGGTGAACGCGCTGTTCCAGCGCTTTGCCGGCGTCAACGGCTCGGCCTATCTGGTCGCCGGCTTCGGCATGACGGCATTGAATGCCAACGGCATCACCATTGTCCCGATCCGCACCGGCGTCGGCGCCCGCCTCGGCCTCAACCTCGGCTACCTGAAGTTCACGCCCGAAGCGACGTGGAATCCCTTCTGAGCGTCCAGCCGCAGCGGTTCGCTCGACGGAGGCCTGACTGGAAAGAGCGGCAGAGGCGTGCCATTTTCAGGAAAAGCCGGCCTGGGGGCGGGCCGGTCGCAACGGGCGTGAAGGGGAAGCGGGGCCGTGATCGAAGCGCTGATGATCTTCGCGCTCGGGTTCCTCGCGGCCACGCTCCTGGCGGTCGTCGTGCTTCCCGCCGTAAACCGCCGGGCCGAGCGCCTGATCCGCCGGCGACTCGAAGCACAGTTTCCCCTGTCGATCGCGGAGCTGACGGCCGAGAAGGACCACCTGCGGGCCGAGTTCGCCGTGGCGCTGCGCCGTCTCGAGCAACAGCTCGAACGGGCGCGGAACCGGCATGCGTCGGCGCTCGCGGACATCGGCCGGCGAACGGCGGAACTGAAGCAGCTCGAGGATGAAGGCGCGACCCTCGCCGCCACCATCGCCGATCTCGAAAGCCGCCTCGCGGAAACCCTCGCCACGCTGGAGGCGACGCGCGAGGAAGCGGCGCGGCTCGAGGCGGCTCTCAAGGAGACGACCGACAGGCTCGGCGCCCGCGACGAGGCCTACCGCGCGCTCGATGCGGCCCACAAGGATGCGCTGATCGACATCGATACGAAACGCATCGCCGTGGCGGGCCTCGAAACACAGCTCGCCAACCATAGCGATCGTATCGCCGATCTCGAGCAAACACTCGCCGCCACGCGGGCCGATCTCGCCGCCGCGCAGGCCGGCCTTGCCGAGCGCGACCAACTGCTCGAGAGCGCACGCACGCATGAGGAGGTGCTGTCGGCCCGCATCCGCTCGCTCGACGAGATGCGCCGCGAGCAGGCGACACGCATCGAGGTGCTGGAGGCGAGCGAGGTCGATTATGCCGCGCGCCTGACCGAGGCATCGGCCGCCGCCTCGCGGCGCGAGAACGTCGTCGCCGAGCGCGATGCGGATCTGGCCCATGCGCACGATCTCATCGCTAAGCTCCGGGCCGAGGCGGCAGCGGCTGACGAGAGGGGGCGGTCGACTGTCCGCGCCTTGGAAGAGGAGGTCGAACTGATGCGCGCCGAGAAACTGTCGCTCGAAGGGGCGTTGCAGCAGGCCCGCGCCGACCGGGCCCGCCTGCAGCGGGAACTCAACCGCCTGCAACGCGACATTCGCAAGCTGCCGGCTGAAGCGGACGATGATGCCTCGCTGCTGCAGCGCATCGACCAGTTGGCCGACGCGATCATGGCAGCTCCGCAGCCCGAGCCCGACCGGCCGGATGAGGAGAAGAAGCCGGTCGCGCGCCAGACGGCGTGAGGCCGTTTCCGCGGGCCGGCGACGCTCACAGCGCCGCCGAATCCTCCGCCGTCAGGCTCGCGCCCGAGATACGCGGCTCGATGAAGGCGACGACCCGCTCGGCGAGTGCCTCGGCATCGGCCGCGGCCGCGTCGAGCACGAGGTCCGGCGACAGCGGCGGCTCGTAGCCCTGGCCGACGCCAGTGAAGGTCGCGATCTTTCCGTCCTGCGCCTTCGCATACAGCCCCTTGGGATCGCGCGCGGCGCAGACCTCCGCCGGCGTGTCGACGAAGACCTCGACGAACTCGCCCGGCGCGAAGCGCTCGCGCAGCCGCTCCCGATCCGCCCGCACGGGCGAGACGAAGGCGCAGAGAACGACGAGGCCCGCATCCAGCATCAGCCGCGCCACCTCGCCGGCCCGTCGCACGTTCTCGGCGCGGCTCGCAAGGTCGAAACCAAGATCGGCGTTGAGCCCCTGGCGCAGGTCGTCACCGTCGAGCACCGTCGTATGGCGACCGAGGGCGTGCAGCTTGCGCTCCACCAGATTGGCGATGGTCGACTTGCCGGAGCCCGGCAGGCCGGTGAACCAGACGGCGAGCGAGCGCTGGTGCTTGAGCCCCGCGCGCGCCGCCCGATCCACATCGAAGCCATGGCGGTGCACGTTCGTCGCCCCGAGGGCCTCGACCGCCATGCCCGCCGCGACCGTCGCATTGGTGAAGCGGTCGATGAGGATGAAGGCGCCCGTGGCGCGGTTCTCGTCATAGGGGTCGAAAACCACCGGAGCCACGGTGTCGATCTCGACGACACCGATGCCGTTGAGGGCGAGACTGCCCGCCTCGCGCGCGTCGAAGGTCTCGACATCGATGGCGCTGCGGATCGTCCGGACGGTGGCCGGCACGGTGCGCGTCCCGAGCCTCATCAGATAGGACCGGCCCGGCGCGAGCGTGTCCTCGCTCATCCACACGAGCCGGGCGGCGAGGCGGGAGGCGACCGCCGGCCGCGCCTTCGGGTCGGCCAGCACCTCGCCGCGCGGGGCGTCGATCTCATCGGCGAGCACCAGCGTCACGGCATCGCCGGCACGGGCCGTCTCCCGGTCGCCGTCGAACGTGACAATGCGCGTCACGCGGCTCGTTTTGCCGGAGGAGGAGGCCACCACCTCGTCGCCGACGCGCACGACGCCGCCGGCGAGCGTGCCCGAGAAGCCGCGGAAGTCGAGATTGGGTCGGTTGACCCACTGCACGGGAAAGCGCAGCGGCCCGTCCGTGCGCGCCGCCTCGACCTCCACCTCCTCGAGGTGGCCGACAAGCGTCGGCCCGTTGTACCAGGAGGTGTTGGCGCTCGGCGCGGCGATATTGTCGCCGAAGCGCGCCGAGACCGGGATCGGCACGATGGACGCAAAGCCGAGCTTGCCGGCGAAGGCCGCGTAGTCGGCGACGATGGCGTCGAAGCGCTTCTCGTCGAAACCGACAAGGTCGATCTTGTTGACGGCGAGGATGACGTGCCGGATGCCGGTGAGCGCCGCGATGACGCTGTGGCGCTTCGTCTGCGTCAGGACGCCCTTGCGCGCATCGATGAGGATGATGGCAAGCTCGGCGTTCGAGGCGCCGGTTGCCATGTTGCGGGTGTACTGTTCGTGGCCGGGCGTATCGGCGACAATGAAGGAGCGGCGCGGCGTCGAGAAATAACGATAGGCGACATCGATGGTGATGCCCTGCTCGCGCTCGGCCTCGAGTCCATCGACGAGCAGGGCGAAGTCGATGTCGCCGCCCGTCGTGCCGTGGCGGCGCGAGTCCTTCTCGAGCGCCGCGAACTGGTCCTCGAAGATGGCGCCCGTTTCGTGGAGCAGACGGCCGATCAGCGTCGACTTGCCGTCGTCCACCGAACCGCAGGTAAGGAAACGCAGGAGGCCGCGCGCGGGCGCAGCCGGCAAGGGGGCGGGGCGGGCGAGCGTTGCGACGGCGTTCATCAGAAATACCCCTCGCGCTTCTTGCGCTCCATGGAGGCCTTGTCGTCCCGGTCGATGACCCGGCCCTGCCGTTCCGAGGCGCGCGACGCCATCAGCTCGTCGACGATGGCCTCCAGCGTCTCGGCATCGGATTCGACGGCACCGGTGAGCGGATAGCAGCCGAGCGTGCGGAACCGGACCTTCCGCATTTGGGGCTTTTCGCCAGGGTTGAGCGGCATGCGCTCGTCGTCGACCATGATGAGTGCGCCGTCGCGCTCGACCACCGGCCGCTCCTTGGCGAAATAGAGCGGCACGACGGGGATTTTCTCGGCGAGGATGTAGTGCCACACGTCCCGCTCGGTCCAGTTGGACAGGGGAAAGACGCGCATCGACTCGCCCGGGTTGATGCGGGTGTTGAAGAGGTTCCACAGCTCCGGCCGCTGGCTGCGCGGCTCCCAGCCGTGCTGCGCGTTGCGGTGGGAGAAGATGCGCTCCTTGGCGCGGCTCTTCTCCTCGTCGCGGCGCGCCCCGCCGAAGGCGGCGTCGAAGCCATACTTATCGAGCGCCTGCTTCAGGCTTTCCGTCTTCATGACCTGGGTGTGCAGGGACGAGCCGGAGCGGAACGGGTCGATACCACGCGCCTTGCCCTCCGGATTGATGTGGACGATGAGCTCCCAGCCGAGCTCACGCGCCGTCTGGTCGCGGAAGGCGATCATCTCGCGGAACTTCCACGTCGTGTCCACATGCAGGAGCGGAAATGGCGGCTTGCCCGGGAAGAAGGCTTTGCGGGCGATGTGCAGCATCACCGACGAGTCCTTGCCGATGGAATAGAGCATCACCGGATTGCGGAACTCGGCCGCCACCTCCCGCATGATGTGGATCGCCTCCGCCTCGAGGCGGGCAAGATGCGGCGTGAGGCCGGCGTGGGCCGCCTCGGCCCGGGCCGGTTCGAGGATGGAGAGAGCGGCGGCGTCGGAGCGATACATGGTCGTTGGCGTCCTTCGCGAAATCAGAGACGGCCGGCGGAGCTGCGGCGCCAGGGATGCCCGCCGGCAGTGGGCGGGGCAGCCTCGTCGCGGCTCGCGGGCTGATAGTGCAGGGAGACGAGGTTGATGCGGCCGTCGCGAAGCGCCGCAATCGTGCCCTCGTGCGTGATCTCGAGCGCATCGAAGCCACAGCGCAGCATGAAGCGTAGCTGGTCGCGCAGCACGTTGCCGATGGCCCGCAATTCGCCGCGATAGCCGAAGCGCTCACGCAGGATGCGCGCCGTCGAATAGTTGCGCCCGTCGGTGTACTTCGGGAAGGTCAGGACGACGAGCGACAGGCGGTTGATGTCGTCCTCCAGCCCGTCGTGCCCCTCCCCCGCCTCGATGACGACGCCGAGCGGCGCATTGCGCCCGGCGAGCCCGTCACGCTCGGCGATGAAGCGCGCCTTGGGCAGCGCCACCGGCCCCTCGGCCGGCAAGGCCTCGTCCGCGCCGAGGATGCGCCAGGGATCGTCCGCGACGAAGGAACCGTTCCTGTAGAGGGCCATCAGGCGCTCCTCCTCTCGACACCCGCCCTGGAGACGTGGATGCCGCATTCGATCTTGGCCGAACCGCGCCAGCGCCCGGCGCGCGGGTCCTCGCCAGCCACAACCGGCGTGGTGCAGGGCGCGCAGCCGATCGAAGGATAGCCGCGGCTGACGAGCGGATGGACCGGCAGGTTATGCGCGCGGAGATAGGCGCGCACCTCCTCCATGCCCCACGCGGCGAGTGGCGTGACCTTGATATGCGTCGCATCGGCCTCGAAGACCGGCATCGCCGTTCGCGTCGCGGCCTGGTAGCGCTTACGGCCCGTGATCCAGGCCTCGAACGGCGCGATCGCGCGCGCCAGAGGCTCGACCTTGCGCAGCCGGCAGCACTCATCGGCGTCGATGGCGAACATGGCGCCATAGGGGTCGAGCCGCTCCGTCGCCGCAGCATCGGGCCCGACGGTGCGCACATCGGTGAGGCCGAGCAGATCGACGAGTTCGTCGCGATAGGCGAGCGTCTCCGGGAACAGCCGGCCGGTATCGACGAAGGTCACTGGCAGGTCGCGGTCGATGGTCGCGGCCATGTGCAGCAGTACCGCCGATTCGGCGCCGAAACTCGACACGAGCGTGATGCTCCCGGGAAAGAGCTTGCGGATGGCGAGGCGCATGATGGCGAGCGCGCCGAGGTCGCCATGAGCGGCCTCGAGTTCGCTCGCCCGTGCAGCGAGCGCAGGCGCGGCGCTGCCGGGCGTCAACTCCTCAAGCGTCGGCATAGAGCGCCTCCCGGAACGGCGCTTCGCCGAGCCTGCGGAAGGCGGAGAGGAAGGTCTCCTGCGGCCCTTCGCGCAGCCTGAGATAGGTCTCGACGATGGTTTCCACCGCGCCGACGACCTCGTCCGACGAGAACCCCTTGCCGACGATCTCGCCGATCGAGCAGGTCTCGTCGCCCGAGCCGCCGAGCGTGATCTGGTAGAACTCCTCGCCCTTGCGGTCGACGCCGAGGATGCCGATGTGGCCGACGTGGTGATGGCCGCAGGCGTTGATGCAGCCGGAGATTTTGATCTTGAGCTCGCCAATCTCCTTCTGCCGCTCGATGTCGGCGAAGCGCTCCGCGATGCGCTGCGCGACGGGAATGGAGCGGGCGTTCGCCAGCGAGCAGTAGTCGAGCCCGGGGCAGGCGATGATGTCGGTGACGAGCCCGGCGTTCGGCGTCGCAAGGTCGGCCTCGGCGAGCGCCGCGTGGACGGCCGGGATGTCGTCGAGCCTGACGTGCGGCAGCACGAGGTTCTGCTCGTGGCTGACGCGCACCTCGTCGAAGCTGTAGCGCTCCGCGAGGTCGGCGATCAGTTCCATCTGCTCCGCCGTCGCATCCCCGGGCGGGGCACCGATGGCCTTCAGCGAAATGGTGACGATGCCGTAGCCCGGCACCCTGTGCGGAGCCACGTTGCGCTCGACGAAACGGGCGAAGCTGCGGCTGTCGGCTTTGGCCGCCTCGAAGGCGGAGGAGCGTGCGGGCAGCTCCGCGAAGGCCGGCGGCGCGAAATAGGCGCGGATGCGCGCGATCTCCTCCTGCGGCATCGTCAGGGCGCCGCGGGCGCGGATGTCCTCGTATTCGGCCTCGATATCGCGCGCGATCTCGTCGACGCCCGTCTCGTGCACGAGGATCTTGAGACGCGCCTTGTACTTGTTGTCGCGCCGGCCGTGCATGTTGTAGACGCGCAGGATCGCCTCGCAATAGCTGAGCAGTTCCGCCTCGGGCAGGAAGTCGCGCACCTTGCGGCCGATCATCGGCGTGCGACCGAGGCCGCCGCCGACGAAGACGGCAAAGCCGGTCTCGCCGGCCTCGTTCCGCTTCACCTGCAGGCCGATGTCGTGCACCTGGATGGCGGCGCGGTCCGCCTCCGCCGCCACGACGGCGATCTTGAACTTGCGCGGCAGGAATGTGAACTCCGGGTGCAGCGACGACCACTGTCGGAGGATCTCGGCATAGACGCGCGGATCGGCGATCTCGTCCGCGGCCGCGCCGGCGAAATGGTCCGCCGAGACGTTGCGAATGCAATTGCCCGAGGTCTGGATGGCGTGCATCTCGACCTCCGCGAGCTCCTTGAGGATCTCCGGCACCTCCTCGAGCTTGATCCAGTTGAACTGCAGGTTCTGGCGCGTCGTGAAATGGCCGAAGCCGCGGTCGTAGCGCCGCGCGATATGGGCGAGGCGCCGGAGCTTGCGGGAATTCAGCGTGCCGTAGGGAATGGCGATGCGCAGCATGTAGGCGTGCAACTGCAGATAGACGCCGTTCATCAGCCGGAGCGGCTTGAACTCGTCTTCCGTCAGCTCGCCCGAGAGGCGGCGCGCCACCTGGTCACGGAATTCCTCCACGCGCTCGGCCACGAACTGCCGGTCGAATTCGTCGTAGCGGTACATGGGACTGTCGTCTCCGGATGCGCAGGTTCAGGCGGCGATGACGGACGGATCTTCGCCCGGCATGACGATGGTGGGGCGCCGCGCGGCGCGGATGGCCTCGCGCAGCAGCACCGGCACGAGCCGACCGTCGTCGCTCTCGGTCATGGCAACGAGATAGACGTCGACCACGAGATTGCGGGCGCTGTCCGCCTCGCCCTGGGCGAGCAGGGCCTCGGCTGCCTCCTTCGTCTCGGCCACCTCGGCTTCGGCGATGTCGGTGGACCAGCGCCCGTCCACCGTGCGGAAGACCACGAGGCCGCTGTCGAGGGCATTGGCGGTCACGACCTTGGGACCGGCGCCCTTGGCATCCTTCTTCATCAGGCGCTCCTTCAGGCGGCGCCGGCGAGCGCCGGCTGCCTGCGGGGGATCGGTTCGGCGATGGGTTCGGCCCCCTTGAGTTCGCTATGGGCGAGCGTGGGGCCGACGAGAATGAGAACGGGACCGTCGACATCGGCCCGCGCAGAGAGCGCCGGCAGGTCGGCGAGCGTGCCGGCGAACAGCCGGCGCGTCATCCGCCCGGCGTTTTCCACGGCGACCACCGGCGTATCCGGCGCGACGCCGGCGGCGATGAAGCGCGCCTGCGTCTCCTCAGCCACCGTGCGTCCCATGTAGACGGCGACGGTGCCGCCGGCAGCGGCGATGGCCGGCCAGCCGGCCGGCTCGCCGCCCTCGGCGCCGTGGCCGGTGGCGAAGGTGAGCGAGGAGGCGACGCCGCGCAGCGTCAGCGAGACCTGCGCATCGGCGGCGGCCGCGAGCGCGGCGGTGACGCCGGGCACCACCTCGGCGCGGATGCCGGCGGCTCTGAGCGCGGCGAGCTCCTCGCCGGCCCGGCCGAAGACGAGCGGATCGCCCGCCTTGAGGCGCGCCACGCGCTTGCCCTGTCGGGCGAGGCGCACCATGAGAGCATCAATGTCCGACTGAGAAACGGAATGTCGCCCCTTGGCCTTTCCGACAGCGATGCGTTCGGCGTCGCGGCGGCCCATATCGACCACCTCCTGCGGCACGAGCCCGTCATGGACGATGACGTCGGCCTCGAGCAGCAAGCGCTGCGCCCGGAGGGTCAGCAGATCGGACGAACCGGGGCCGGCGCCGATGAGCCAGACGACGCCGTCTTCTGCAGCGCCGGCGGACAGGGCGCTGAGCGCGGCCCGACGCGCCGCACCGAGATCGCCGGCGAGCGCGAGGCGCCCCGCCGGGCCGTCGAACAGGCGATTCCAGAACCTGAGGCGCGCGCTGTTGGTGGGAATGGCCGCCGTCACGGCCGCGCGCAACGCGCGGGCAAGCTCGCCCAGCCGGCCGAATTCCGGCGCCAGCATCGCCTCGACGGCGGCGCGGATGCGCTGGGCGAGGACGGGGGCAAGCCCGTCCGTCGAGATGGCGACGGCCACGGGGGCCCGATCGACGATGGCCGGCACGGCGAAATCCGACAGATGCGGCCGGTCGACCACGTTGACCGGCACGCCGACGGCGCGGGCGTGGGCGGCGAGCCGGGCGTCCTCGCCCTCGTCTCCCGTGCCGATGAAGACGAGCGCCGCCTCGGCGAGGTCCTCGGCGGCGAGAGTGCGGGCGCGGTGATCGATGCCGTTCGTTTCGACGAACGCGGCGAGGGCCGGTTCCAGCGCCGGCGCGACGAGCCGCAGCCGCGCCTGCGACCGTCCGAGCAGCCGCAGCTTGGCGAAAGCCTCGTCTCCGCCGCCGACAATCACGACCAGCCGGTCGCCGACATCATAGGAGATCGGGAAATAGCGCAGGCCGCTCACGAATTCACCGTCAAGTTGCGTGAATTTGATCTTTAAACACAGTAACACGTGATAATTGGATAAAAAATACAAAACTGATATGTTATTAATCTCGTTGCGAGATGGCTTGCGCTGCAGCCGCCGGACCCGGCCCCACGGCAGCGTGACCTTCGCCGCCCGGCCGCGGCGCCCCATAGGCGAGCAGCAGGAAGACGAGCCAGGCACCGAGGATGATGACCGCATGGCGGAGCAACGAGAGCTGTTCGGGCGTGAGCACGATATTCCACATCCCAGTCTGATATTTGCCCGATCGTACAATTCTTTGCGCTAATGTGAATAGAACAATTTCACGTCAAAAATGAGTATTATGTTTCTTAGAAAGGCACAAACCGTCCGGTTTAGCGGAATTTTTCGATTGACAGGCCGGTTGGCCGGATCGATAGTGCGCCCCGTGTCGGCTGCCCGTGCGGCCGCACCGCGGTGATTTGACCCATGCAGCTTGCGCCGCGTCACCAAACGCTAAAGCGCCACGAACGGTCTTCGTGGCTCGAGGATCGGAGATGACGATGACGCCTCTGGCGAAGTTCCATGACGAAGCGACACCCCGGCCCCGCCGGCGAATGTGTTGTCGCGCCATGATGGGCTGACGGACCCTTCCGCAGCCGGCCCGGTGCGGCCGTTTTCTGAAGCTACCTTTCTTTCATCAGCCGGAATCGCGCCTTCTCAGCCGATCCGCTCATCCGTGACATTCCGGGTGCCTCGCCGGCTTGGCGGGACCGGCACGGACAACGCACGAGGACATCATGATCCGTTTCGCTCTCGACCGCCGCGCCTTCGGGGCGCTCGTCGCAGCCGGCCTCCTCCTTGGCTCCACGGCCCTCGCCGCCGCCGAGACCATCAAGCTCGGCGTCATCGGCGGCGACGAGGAGGAGATCGCGGAGGTCGCCAGGAAGGTCGCGGCCAAGGACGGCCTGACCATCGAGATCATCGCCTTCTCGGACTACACGCTGCCCAACGAGGCGCTCGACCGCGGCGACATCGACGCCAACGCCTTCCAGCACAAGCCCTATCTAGATGCACAGATCGCCGCCCGCGGCTACAAGATCGTGCCGGTCGGCTACACTATCGTCGAGCCGATCGGCTTCTATTCCGCAAAGCACAAGGACTTCGCCGCCCTGCCCGAGGGCGCCAAGATCGGCATCCCCAACGATCCGAGCAACGGCGGCCGTGCGCTGCACCTCCTCGCCGGCAACGGCCTCATCAAGCTCAAGGACGGCACGGGCCTGACGGCGACGCCGCTCGACATCGCCGAGAACCCGAAGAAGGTGAGCTTCGTCGAGACCGACGCCGCCCTCCTGCCGAAGCAGCTGCCGGATCTCGACGGCGCGGTCATCAACACCAACTACGCCCTTGGGGCCGGTCTGAACCCCATCAAGGACGCACTGGTGCAGGAAAGCCGGACCGACAATCCTTACGGCAATTTCGTCGCCGTGCGCGCCGCCGACAAGGACAAGCCCTTCGTCGCCAAGCTGGTCGCCGCCTACCAGTCCAAGGAGGTGGCCGACTTCCTCGCCCAGCGCTTCAAGGGCGCAGTGCTGCCGGCCTGGTAAGGCCGGGCGATCCTCGCCGAGCCGGACCGTCCCTCTCCGCGCAACGTTGGGATAGGGGCTGCGGTCCCGCCGCTCGCATGCACCACGCCCCGGGAGAACGCCATGTTCCATGCCTACATCATCGAGGTGGGCGGCGAGGCGGCCGGCATCCTGGCGCGCGAGGGGGAGCGGTTCCGCTTTCACGCCACGGCGCGCGCCTACGCGCCGCTCGACGGCCGCATCTTCGCCGACCCGTGGACGGCCCAGCGCGCCGCCCGCCTCGCGCTGAAGGATGATCAACGGGGGGCTCGCGCCCGCGGCCGAATGACGGCATAAGGCGGCAAGGCTACCGCACGCCCCCGGAAAAGAGAATGACCGTGAACGCCCATTCCCCCATCACCGCCGACGCAGCGATCCCCGCGAGCGACGAGACGGAAGATGCCATCATCCGCTTCGAGGGGGTCGCCAAGTCCTTCCCGGCGCGCAAGAGTTCGGCCGCCGTACATGCGCTCGCCGGCATCGACCTTGCCGTGCCTCGCAGCTCCGTCGTCGGCGTCATCGGCCGCTCCGGCGCCGGCAAGTCGACGCTGATCCGCCTCGTCAACGGGCTCGAGAAACCCACCGCCGGGCGCGTCATCGTCGACGGCACGGACGTTGCCGGGCTCGGCGAGGGCGCGCTGCGCTCCGTGCGCCGCTCGATCGGGATGGTGTTCCAGCACTTCAACCTCCTGTCGTCGCGCACGGTCTTCGACAACGTCGCCCTGCCGCTCGAGATCGCGGGCACCGACGCCGCGACGATCAAGGCGCGGGTCACGCCGCTGCTCGATCTCGTCGGCCTCGCCGACAAGCGCGGGCGCTATCCGGCCGAGCTCTCCGGCGGGCAGAAACAGCGCGTCGGCATCGCCCGCGCGCTCGCCACGCAGCCCAAGGTGCTCCTGTCCGACGAGGCGACCTCCGCGCTCGACCCCGAGACGACGCGCTCGATCCTCGACCTCCTCGGCACCATCAACCGCGAGCTCGGCCTCACCATCCTGCTCATCACCCACGAGATGGCGGTGATCCGCGCGATCGCGCAGCGCGTCGCGGTGCTCGACGCCGGCCGCATCGTCGAACAGGGCGACGTCTTCGACCTGTTCACCCGGCCGCAGCACGAGACGACGCGGAGCTTCCTCGCCGCCGAATCCGGCCGCGAGCTGCCGGCCTTCGTCGCCGACCAGATCCGGGACGAGCCGATCCCCGGCGGACAGGTGGTCGTGCGCATCGTCTTCCGCGGCCCCTTCGCCACCCATCCCGTGCTGTCGCAGGTGACGCGCGAGCTCGGCATCGACGTCAACATCCTCGGCGGCGCGGTCGATTCCATTGCCGGCCGTCCGTTCGGCACGCTCATCGTCGGGCTGCCGAACGACGGCACGTCGCTCGACAAGGCGCTCGCCTTCCTCAAGGAGCGCGATCTCGATACGGAGGTGCTCGGCCATGTCGCCTGAAATCGCCCGCCTCATCCTGCAGGCGACCGCCGATACGCTCTACATGGTGCTCGTCGCGACGGCGCTCGGCACGCTCTTCGGCCTGCCGCTCGGCGTCTTTCTCGCCACGAGCCGCCGCGGCGAGCTCCTGTCGGCGCCGTGGCTCAACGGGGCGCTCGGCTTCATCGTCAACGCCACGCGCTCGACGCCCTTCATCATCCTCGTCGTCGCCATCATTCCCTTCACGCGCCTCGTCGCCGGCACCTCAATCGGCACCACGGCGGCCATCGTGCCGCTGACGGTGGCGGCGACGCCCTTCATCGCCCGCCTGATCGAGGCGGCGGTGCGCGAGGTCGACCAAGGGCTTATCGAGGCGGCCCGCGCCATGGGTGCCTCGCCCCTGCAGATCGTCGCCAAGGTGCTCGTGCCCGAGGCACTGCCCGGCATCGTGCTGGGCCTCACCCTCGCCATCGTCAGCCTCATCGGCTACTCGGCCATCGTCGGCGTCGTCGGCGGCGGCGGGCTGGGCGACCTTGGCATCCGCTACGGCTACCAGCGCTTCATGCCCGAGGTGATGGCCTCCGTCGTCATCGTGCTCATCGTCCTCGTGCAGGGCGTGCAGAGCCTCGGTGATCGCCTGGCGCTCAGGCTCAACAAGCGCCTGCGCCACGCCTGATCTCGTTTCCGCAGTTCCACACCACTGGGGGTTATTCCTTATGTCCATCCGCATTCTCACCGCCGCCCTTGCCGCCGCCATCGGCCTCGGCGCGGCCTCCGCCCAGGCGGAGACGATCAAGATCGGCGTGACGCCCGGCCCGCACGCCCAGATCCTCGAGGCGGTGAAGCCCGTCGCCGCCAAGAAGGGCCTCGACATCGAGATCATCGAGTTCTCGGACTATGTCGTGCCTAACACCGCGCTCGACGCCGGCGAGCTGCAGGCCAACTCGTTCCAGAACCAGCCCTATCTCGACAACCAGGTGGCCGACCGCGGCTTCAAGATCGAGAGCGTCGGCCTCACGGTGAACTTCCCGCTCGGCATCTACTCGAAGAGGCACAAGTCGTGGGACGAGGTGCCGGACGGCGCCACCATCGCCATCCAGAACGACCCGACGAACGGCGGGCGCTCGCTCCTCCTCCTGCAGGACAAGGGCGTCATCAAGCTGAAGGACGGCGTCGGCTTCAAGCCCACCGTCGCCGACATCGTCGAGAATCCGAAGAAGCTGAAGTTCCTCGAGGTCGACGCCGCCCAGACGCCGCGCTCGCTCGACGACGTCGCCGCCGCGGCGGTCAACACGAACTATGCCGTCTCGGCGGGCCTCAAGCCGCAGGATGCCATCCTGCGCGAGGACGCCAAGGGTCCCTATGTCAACCTGATCGCCGTGCGCAGTGCCGACAAGGACAAGCCCTGGGTGAAGACGCTGCTCGAATCGTACCACTCACCGGAGGTGAAGGCCTTCGTCGAGGAGACCTTCAAGGGCGCCGTCCTGCCGAGCTGGTAAGCGCTGTCTTTTCCTCCCGAGCCTTGCCCCGGCCCCTGGCCGGGGCTTTTTTGTCCGGCGCCCTCGAAGGCGCAGGCGTTGCACCGTGCGCCGGGGGCTCTATCCTGCCGCGGGAAGGCAATGGGGAGGCAACACTTGTCGATCGCGCGGGTCCTGGCCTGGTCGCTCGCCTATTTCGTGCTGGCGTACTACGCGCAGATGTTCGCCGGCGGCGCCGACGGCATCGTGCCGGTCTGGCCGGCCATCGGCATCGCACTGTTCCTCGTCCTCCGGCACGGGCCGGCCGGCCTCCTGCCGGTGGCCATCGGCGGCGCGGCAACGGTCGCCAACGCCTATGCGGAGCCGCTGCGCCTCGCCGCCGAGCTCCTCCTTGTCGGGGCGACGATCGTCGGCGCCCTCGCCGCCCGCCATGCCTGCCGCCTGGCCGGCGGTGCCGACGACATGTTCGGCCGCACGCGGGACATGGTCGTCTTCCTCATTGCCGGCTGCCTCGTCATCTCCGCCGTCGCGGCCCTGATCGGCGTTCTCGTCCTCTACCTGACCGGCGCCTTCCCGGGCACAGAGCGCCTCGTCGACCTGCCGCCGCGCTTCATGACCTGGTTCATCTCGGACCTTGCCGGGACCGTGCTCGTCACGCCGCTGCTGATGGCCTGGAACGGCCGCGAGGAGTTCGGCCGGCCGTCACTCGTCAGCCTCGCCTGCTGGCTGGCGCTGATCGTCGCTGCCGTCGCCGCCTGGCTTGTCGACTTCACGCCCGATGTCGAGAATGCGGCCATGCTGCTCCTGTTCGGGCCGACGCTCGCCGCAGCGGCACTGACCACAAAGCCGCGCGCCTTCACGGCCATCGTCCTGTCCGGCGCGTTCATCGCCGTGACCGTGGTGGCGGACAATATCTACGCCGCGCAGCAGGGCCTGCGCCGGGAGACCGTGGCGCTGCTTCTCGTGCAGCTCTACCTCGTCTCCATCGTGGAGACGCATCTCGTGCTCTATGCCGCGATCACGGAGAGCCGCCGCTCCATTGCCGAGCGGGTCAACCTTTCCAAGCACTTCTCGCCCAACATGGTCGATCTCATCGCCCGACTCGGCCGCCCCTTCGAGAAGCCACACCGCCAGCCGGCGACCGTCCTGTTCTGTGACCTGCGCAACTTCACCCTCCTGTCGGAGGCGGAGGGGCCCGAGGCGACCATCGCCCTCCTCAGGGATTTCCACGCCAGCATGACGGACATCGTCTTCCGCCACGAGGGGACGCTTGACCGCTATCTCGGCGACGGCCTCATGGCAGTGTTCGGCATGCCCGAGCCATCGCCCGACGATGCGCTGCGCGCGATCGCCTGCGCGCGCGAGATGCAGGAGGCGCTCGCCGGCATCAACGAGCGGCGGCGCGCGTGCGGCGAGGCGCCGCTCGACATGGGCATCGGCCTGCATACGGGCGAGGTGATGCTCGGCGACATCGGCTCGGAGACGACACGGTCGGTGACCGTCATCGGCGACACGGTGAACGTGGCGAGCCGGCTGCAGAGCCTGAGCAAGGAAATCGATGCCGCCATCGTGCTGAGCACGGAGACGCGGGCGGCGGCGCTGAAGGCCTGCGATGGCGATGCGGGCCCGCTGTCCGGCCTCGTCCATGTGGGCATCATGACGCTGCGCGGGCACAGCCGGCCGACCGATACCTGGTCGCTGCCGCGCTTGCGCCCGGCGGTGCCCGCCGCCTGAGGCGGCAGGCTCGCTTGCTGCATCTCGCGCCCGTCAGTCCTTGGCGCGTTCCACGTAGGAGCCGTCCGCCGTCATGATGACGATGCGGGTGCCGGTGCCGATGTGCGGGGGCACCATGGTGCGCACGCCGTTCGACAGGATGGCCGGCTTGTAGGACGACGAGGCGGTCTGGCCCTTCACCGTCGGCTCCGTCTCGACGACCTCGAGTATCACGCGCTGCGGCAGGTCGATGGCAACGGCATTGCCTTCGTAGATGGAGATCATGCAGGCCATGCCCTCCTGCAAGTAGACGGCCTGATCGCCAACGACGTCCGCCGGCACGGGCAGCTGGTCGTACGTCTCGGGGTTCATGAAGATGTAGTTGTCGCCATCCTGATAGAGATAGGTGTGCTCGCGATCCTCGACATAAGCGCGCTCGACCTGCTCGGTCGTCTTGTAGCGCTGGCTCGTCTTGGTGCCGTCGGACAGGCGGCGCATGTCGATCTGCGTGGTCGGCGTGCCCTTGCCGGGAAAGAAGCTCTCGGCCGAAAGGACGACGTAGAGCTGACCGTCCACCTCAAGAATGTTGCCCTTGCGCACGGAACTGGCGATGACCTTCACTGAAGTAACCTCTGTTGTCGCTTGTCCTTGGGCAGCCCCGGTTCGAATATCCGACCAGCCCGCGAAACGTCGGCGCGCACCATAGAGCATCGGAGCGGAAAGTGGGAACCGCTTTTCGCTTCCCCCACGTCGCGCGGCTTCTCACGCTCGCCCGGCCGCGCTAGAAGTCCTGCCATGCTCGACACGACCGCCTGGTGGCGCCCCCATTTCCATGCCGATCGCCGGCCGCTGCTGCTCACGCGCGGCCGCGTGAAAGAGGCCCTGCGCCGCCTGTTCGCCGACGAGGGCTTCACCGAGGTCGAAAGCGGCATCCTGCAGGTCTCACCGGGCAACGAGACGCACCTGCACGCCTTCGCCAGCGCCCTTCTCGGCGCCGATGGCGCGCCGCGCCCGCTCTACCTGCACACCTCGCCGGAATTCGGCTGCAAGAAGCTGCTGGCGGCGGGGGAGACGCGGATCTTCGATTTCGCCCGCGTCTTCCGCAACCGCGAGCGCAGCGACCTGCACCATCCCGAGTTCACCATGCTCGAATGGTACAGGGCCGAAACCGACTATCGCGCCATGATGGCGGACTGCGCCCGCCTCCTGCCGCGCGCCGCCGAGGCGGCGGGCGCCACGCGCCTTGCCTTCCGCGGCCGCGAGGCGGACCCCTTCGCCGAGCCGGAGGAACTCACCGTCGTCGAGGCCTTCGCGCGCCATGCCGACATCGATCTTGCCCCGACCCTCGGGCCGGACGGGGCGGACAACGACCGCGACCGGCTCGCCACGCTCGCCGGCGAGCGTGGCATCCGCACCGCCGCCGACGACACCTGGTCGGACATCTTCAGCCGCATCCTGTCCGAGCGCATCGAGCCCGGGCTCGGCTGCGGCCGGCCGACCCTCCTCACCGACTATCCGGCAAGCGAGGCGGCCCTTGCCCGCCGCAAGCCGGATGACCCGCGCCTCGCCGAGCGCTTCGAGCTCTATGCCTGCGGCGTCGAGCTCGCCAATGCCTTCAGCGAGCTGACGGACCCACACGAGCAGCGCCGGCGCTTCGAGGCCGACATGGCCGAGAAGGAACGCATCTACGGCGAACGCTACCCCATCGACGAGGAGTTCCTTGCCGCGCTTGCCCTGATGCCGGCAGCGAGCGGCTGCGCGCTCGGCTTCGACCGGCTGGTGATGCTGCTCGCCGGCGCTCGGCGCATCGAGGACGTCATCTGGACACCGATGCCGCGCGAAGAGGAGGGCCGGCCATGACCGCTCCGTTCAGGCGCCCGCTCACGCGGGCCCGGCAACTCGTCGACGCCGGTCTTGCGCCCCCGGAGAAGCTCGAAGCGCTCGAGGCCGTCGCCGCGCGCTATGCCGTCTCCATCACGCCGACCGTGGCGGGGCTGATCGACGCGGACGACCCCGACGATCCCATCGCCCGCCAGTTCGTGCCCGATGCAGCCGAGCTCGTCACAAGCCCCGAGGAGAGGGCCGATCCCATCGGCGACGATGCCCATAGCCCCATCGAGGGCATCGTCCACCGCTATCCCGACCGGGTGCTCCTGAAGCTCGTGCACGTCTGCCCGGTCTATTGCCGCTTCTGCTTCCGCCGCGAGATGGTGGGCCCCTCCGGCCACGGCACGCTCTCGGGCGACGCGCTCGCCGCGGCCCTCGCCTATATCCGCGACACCGAGGCGATCTGGGAGGTCATCCTGACCGGCGGCGACCCGCTCGTCGTCTCACCCCGCCGCCTGGGCGAGGTGATGCAGGCGCTGGCGGGCATCGATCATGTCAAGGTGGTGCGCTTCCACAGCCGGGTGCCCGTGGTGGAGCCCGGCCGCATCGACGATGCGCTGGTTGAAGCCCTCAAGGTGTCGGGCAAGGCGACCTATCTCGTCGTCCACGCCAATCACCCGCGCGAACTGGGTGAGGAGGCATGCCGGGCCCTCGCCCGGCTGGTGGATGCCGGCATCGTGCTGCTCAGCCAGACGGTGCTGCTCGCGGGCGTCAACGACGATCCCGCCGTGCTCGGGGCCCTGATGCGCCGTTTGGTCGAGAACCGCATCAAGCCCTACTACCTGCACCACGGCGATCTCGCCCCGGGCACCAGCCATTTCCGGACGGGTATCGGCGAGGGACAGGCCCTGATGCGCGCACTGCGCGGACGCTGGTCGGGCCTGTGCCAGCCCACCTATGTGCTCGACATTCCCGGCGGCCATGGCAAGGTGCCGATTGGCCCGTCCTATATCGAGACATCCCCTGACACAGAACGGCTCACCATCCGCGACACCGATGGTGGCAGGCACAGCTACCCGCCCGGAACGGATCAGGACGGGTAGAGCGGCAGGCCGGAAATCGCTGCGCCGTCTTCGCTCAGAACCACGTAGCGGAAGCCGGCTTGCCGTGCATGAGCAAGCACGAGCGCGAGGTCCGGAGCCGCTGCACACAGGTCGGCATCCTCGAGCGTTGTCACGGGAAGGGCATGCCCGTCCTTGACCGAGATGACGGACCACAGGCGCGGATCATAGTCGGCGATGCGCCGTCTCGTCTCGCCGCACAGGTGCAGGATGGAACAGACCAGCGCGCCCTTGCGGACCCGCTTGCGCCGGCCGGCCGGCCGGCTGCGTTCGTAGGCCGAAGTTGACGCAGAACCCATCATCGGCACCTCCCCTCATGAAACATCGAGAGGAAGCTCAGCACGCGCCGTGCCAGGCCGCCTGTGCGAGACCGCACCGGCATCCGGGTGGACGCCGATGAAGGGGCCCGCCGTGTGCGGGTGATCACGCGCGCCGGCGGCGGCCCATCCAGCCGACGATCATCGGCAGCGCGATGCCGATGCCGAGGAAACGGGCAAGATGGTGCGACCCGACGAATATCGGATCGAGCCCCATGATGAGCGCGAGCACCGTCATCGCCTCCAGCCCGCCGGGCGCGAAGGCAACCAGTGCCGTGCCGAAGGGCACGTGGGCGAGGCCCGCCGCCGCGAAGGCGAAGACCGAGGCGACGATGATGGACAGGACGAAGGAGGCGAAGGCGGCCGGCATGCTGGCGACGAGCGCGTGCCGGTCGACCGAGCGGAAGCGCGCACCGATGAAACAGCCGAGCAGCACGAGGCCGAAGGTGGTGATGCTGGGCGGCATCAGCCCATCGACGATGGATAGCGCATGCGCCGTGCCGCTGACCAGCGTGGCGCCGAGCAGCAGCGGCGCGGCCATGCGCAGCCGGCGCAGGACCTCGCCGACGCCCCAGCCGAGGAGGAGTAGCGCGCCGAGCGACAGGGCACTCATCGCCACGCCGCCGAAGACGATGCCGCCCTGCCCGCCCTCGAGCGCGAAGAGCACGCTCGGCAGGACGACGACGAGGACGGCGAGGCGGAAGGACTGGACGACCGCGATGGGGCCGACGCTGGCGTTCCTGTCGGCCGCGACGGCCATGACGGTGGACAATGCACCCGGCATGGAGGCGAGGAGCGCATCGAGCCGGTTCCACCGCGACAGCCGCACCAGCCACAGGCCGGATGTGATGACGACGGCCGCGACGCTCAGCGCCAGCAGCATGAGGCTCGCCGGATAGCGGGCGAAGGCGGCCATCGCTTCCGGCGTCGCGGCTGCCCCCATGGAGGTGCCCGCGAGCAGCATGGCCGCATCGGCGAGGCCGGGCGCCATCGGCGCCGCGCGGCGGGCGGCGCACAGCAGTCCGACCGCGACGACGGAGCCGGACAGCCAGGCGGCCGGAACGTCGAGGAGATGGAAAACGAAGCCGCCGGCCGCCGCAACGAGGATCTGGCCAACCTGCCGAAGGCCGTTTCGCACCGTCTCGCGATCGCGCAGCATTCGCCCGTCCGTCTCCCTGTCTTCGGCGATGTCCCTTCAATGCACCGCCCGAACGGCTTCGCCAAGGGCGCCCGGCGCAGGGCGGCCCTGCCGGGGGCGAAGGACGCTCAGGTCAACGCGCGGGCGAGGCGGGCGACAGCCTCCTCGAGATCCTCCGCCTTGCGGGCGAAGCACAGGCGCAGGAAGCGCTCGCCGCCGGCGCCGAAGGCCGTGCCGGGCGCAAGGCCGACATTCGCCTCGTCGACGAGGCGGATGGCGAGGCGGCGCGTATCGTCCTCGCCGTCGACGCTGAAGAAGAGATAGAAGGCCCCGGCCGGCTCCGCGAAGCGCACGCGGCCCGTCGCGGAAAGGCCCCGGCAGACGATGTCGCGCCCGGCCCTCGCCCGCGCGATCTGGTGGGCGATGAAGCCCTCGCCCTGGTCGAGCGCGGCGATGCAGGCGCGCTGGATGAAAACGGCAACGCCGGAGGTCGCATATTGAATGAGATTCTCGATCACGTCGCCGAGGGCGGGCGGGGCCTCGAGCCAGCCGACGCGCCAGCCGGTCATCGCCCAGTTCTTCGAGAAGGTCTGCACGAAGACGATGCGGTCTTCCGCATCCATCACGTCACGGAAGGACGGCGCGCGCTCCGAGCCGTCATAGACGAAGCGGCCGTAGATCTCGTCGGCGATGATCCACAGGCCGTGCCGGCGTGCGAGCGCCAGGATGGCGGCGAGTTCCTCGCGGCTCGCGGTCCAGCCGGTCGGGTTGGCGGGGGAATTGACGCAGATGACCCGCGTCGCCGGTGTGATTGCGCCCGCCAGCCGGTCGAGATCCAGCGTCCAGCCGGCATTGCTGAGCTGCATCGGCACGGGGACAGGCGTCGCGCCGGCGATGCCGATGGCTGCCCCGAAATTCGGCCAGGCCGGCGTCGGCACGACAACCTCGTCGCCGCTGCCGACCAGCATGCGCACGGCGATCTGCAGCGCCTGCATGCCGGAGCCGGTGACATAGAAGCGCTCAGCCTCATAGGTCTTGCCGTAGAGGCGCGAGATGTAGCGTGCGAGAGCCTCGCGCAGCTCCGGAATGCCGCGCTGCCAGGTGTAGAAGGTCTCGCCCGCCACGAGCGAGCGTGTCGCCGCCTCGGCGATGAAGGCCGGCGTCGACATGTCGCCCTCGCCGACCCACAGGGGGATGAGGCCGGGGCGCGTGCGGCCGTGGTTGACGACGTCGACGATGCCGCTGGCGGGGGCCTCGCGGGCTTCGCGACGCAGGCTGGACAACAGGGAAAGATCAGTCACGAGGGTATGCTCGCCGGCAGTTTGGACTGCCGCGCTCCTACACCATCGCAGAGCCACGAGCCATGAATTGTGGCGATGAACCGATCAAACTTCATGAAGGATGCGCGGGCGACGGCCGCCGCACGCGCTCTCAGACACTCCGGCTCCTGAGAAGGTCGCGGATCTCGGTGAGCAGCTTGACGTCCGCCGGCGGCTCGGGGGCCGTCTCCGGCGCCTTCTCCTGCTGGCGCTTAAGCCGGTTCATCGCCTTGACGACCATGAAGAGCACCCAGGCAATGATGACGAACTTGAGCGCGATGGTGAGAAAATTGCCCCAGGCGAGCACTGCTCCCTGCCTCCGCGCCTCCTCCAGCGAATTGGCCGTCACCTCGGATGCAAGCGGCAGGAAGTAGTTGGAGAAATCGAGCCCGCCGGTGATGGCGCCGACGATCGGCATGATGATATCGTCGACCATCGACGATACGATCGCGCCGAAGGCCGCGCCGATGATGACGCCTATGGCAAGGTCGACGACATTGCCCTTGAGCGCGAATTCCCTGAATTCCTTCAGCATCCTGCCCCTCCCTGCCGAAAGCGACGTGGTGTCGTGACGCGCCGCAGGTTACTCCAAGCACGGAGGCGATACACGGGCAAATTGCACATGCCGCCTCGTCGCCGACCCTGGCGGCTGCGCTTTAGTTCAATGGCCATCGCCGCGCGGCGGCGGTAGGCTTCCTGAAGGTCGCGCGGCGCGACCGGGTGTCGTTGGAGGCGTTGTCGGACATGCTCGCCGGCTGGGTGGTCGTTCTCGCAGCCCTCGTCTATCTGTGCGGTCTCTTCGCCGTCGCCCATGCGGGCGACACCTTCGCCCGAGGCGTGATGGACGGGCGTATGCGCGCCACCATCTACGCGCTCGCCCTCGCCGTCTATTGCACGAGCTGGACCTTCTTCGGTTCGGTCGGCCTCGCCGAGCGCTCAGGGCTCGATTTTCTCACCATTTATGTCGGGCCGATCCTCGTCATAGGGCTCGGCCATCGCCTTGTCGGACGCATCGTGCAACTCGCCAAGGCGCAGAACATCACCTCGATCGCCGACTTCGTGGCCGCGCGTTACGGCAAGAGCGACCGCGTTGCCGCGCTTGTCGCCGTCATCGCGGTGGTCGGGGCCGTGCCCTACATCGCCCTGCAGCTCAAGGCGGTGTCGTCCTCGCTCGAGGTCTTCCTCGCGGCGACGGAGGATCATGGGCTCGGCCGCTCGATCTTCGGCGACCTCGCCCTCCTCGTCGCCGGCGTGCTCGCCGCCTTTGCCGTCGCCTTCGGCACGCGCCAGATCGATGCGACGGAGCATCACGACGGCCTCGTCCTCGCCATCTCGCTCGAGAGTGTCGTCAAGCTATTCGCCTTCCTCGCCGTCGGTTTCTTCGTCACCTTCTGGATGTTCGACGGCCTCGGCGACCTGTGGCGGCGGGCGGGCGAGGCTGCCGACCCCGGCATTGTCGCGCGCACGTCCGAGCCGGTGAGCTTCCTCACGCTCACGCTGCTCGCCGCCGGCGCCGCCATCCTGCTGCCGCGCCAGTTCCACATGATGATCGTCGAGAACCGGCATCCGGCCGACATCCGGCGTGCCGCCTGGATGTTCCCGCTCTATCTCGTGCTCATCAACCTCTTCGTCATTCCCATCGCGCTCGCCGGCGAGGTGATCTTCCCGCGCGGTTCCATCGACTACGACATGACGGTTCTGGCCCTGCCGCTGCACGACGGCGCGGTGCTGATGGCGCTCGTCGCCTTCATCGGCGGCCTCTCGGCCGCCACCGCCATGGTCATCGTCGATTCGGTAGCGCTCGCCATCATGATCTCGAACGATCTCGTCATGCCGCTCGTGCTGCGCCGGCGGGGCCGCCGCGGCGAGGACGAACGGACGGATGCCGGCGACCTCGGCCGCTTCGTCGTCATGGTCCGGCGCATCGCCATCGTCGCCGTCATCCTCTTCGCCTATGTCTATTATCGCGCCTCCGGCGAGGCGGCGCTTGCCGCCATCGGCCTCCTGTCCTTCGCCGCGGTGGCCCAGATCGGCCCGGCCTTCTTCGGTGGCCTCGTCTGGCGGCGCGGCACAGCGCTCGGCGCGAGCGCCGGCCTCGCCGCCGGCTTTGCCATCTGGGCCTATACGCTGCTGCTGCCGAGCCTCTCCGGCAGCGAGGGTTTCTGGCACGACGTCGTCCGCAACGGGCCCTTCGGGCTCGCCGCCCTGAAGCCCACGGCCCTTCTCGGCACCGACCTGCCGCAGCTGACACACGGCGTCGTCTGGAGCCTCGCCGTGAACCTCGCCGCCTATGTCGGCTTCTCGCTCATGCGCCCGGCCAATCCCATGGAGCGGCTGCAGGCCAACGTCTTCATCGCCCGCGACAGCGCCCCCATGGCCCAGGCCTTCCGCCTGCGCCGCTCGGCCGTTACCGTCGACGACCTGCGCTCCACCGTCGGACGCTATCTCGGCACGGAACGGACGGACGCTGCTTTCATGAGTTTCGCCGCCAGCCGTGGCGTCACTCCAAACGGCAACGCCGAGGCGGACATCCACCTCCTGCGCTTTGCCGAGCATTTGCTCGCCTCGGCCATCGGCGCGGCCTCCTCGCGCCTCGTGCTGTCGCTGCTGCTGCGCCGGCGCAACGTCTCCACCAAGGCGGCTCTCAAGCTGCTCGACGACGCCTCGGCGGCCATCCAGTACAATCGCGACCTGCTGCAGCATGCCCTCGACCACGCGCGCCAGGGCATCACGGTGCTCGACAAGGACCTGCGCCTGATGTGCTGGAACCGGGCCTTCCGCGAGCTCTACGACCTTCCGGAGGAACTCGTGCACGTGGGCGTCGGTCTCGAGGAGATCGTGCGCTTCAATGCCGAGCGCGGCTCCTACGGCAAGGGCAACCCCGATGACCTCATCGCCGCGCGCCTCGAGAGCTTCGTCAACGACACCGAGCCGGTCCGGCTGAGGCTCTATCCCTCCGGCAAGGTCATCGAGATCCGCTCCAACCACCTGCCCGACGGCGGCCTCGTCACCACCTACGCCGACATTACCGAAACCGTCGGCGCCGAGGAGGCGCTCGAGCGCGCCAACGAGACGCTGGAGCGGCGCGTGCGCGAGCGGACGGAAGAGCTCATGCGCCTCAATGAGGAGTTGCGCGGCGCCAAGGCCGCTGCCGACGAGGCCAATGCCTCCAAGACCCGCTTCCTCGCCGCCGCCAGCCACGATATCCTGCAGCCGCTCAACGCGGCGCGCCTCTATGCCACCTCGCTGGTCGAGCGCGACCGCAAGTCCGGAGACGCGGCGCTCGCCGAGAACATCGACGGCGCCCTCGACGCGGTGGAGGAGATCCTCACCGCCCTTCTCGACATCTCGCGCCTCGACACTGGCGCGCTCAAGGCCGAGCCGTCGCTCTTCCGCCTGGACGACATGTTCCGCGCCCTCCGGCGCGAGTTCGGCCCGATGGCGCGCGAGAAGGGCCTTGAACTTGCCTTCGTCGATACCTCGGGCACGGTCAGGACCGATCGGCGGCTTCTGCGCCGCCTCCTGCAGAACCTGATCTCCAACGCCATCAAATATACGCCGACCGGCAAGGTACTCGTCGGCTGCCGCCGGCGCGGCAACAGGCTGCGTATCGAGGTGTGGGATACGGGTCTTGGTATACCGGCCTCGAAACAGAAGGTCGTCTTTCGTGAGTTCCTGCGGCTCGAACAGGGCGCGCGCGAGGCGCGCGGCCTCGGTCTCGGCCTCTCCATCGTCGAGCGCATCGCCCGCGTGCTTGACCATCCGCTGTCGCTGCGCTCGATCCCTGGCCGCGGCTCCGTCTTCGCTGTCGAGGTCCCTCTCGTCACGGCCCTGCCGGCGGGTCAGGTCGCCACCGAGGTGGAGCCCGCGCCGGCCGCCCCGCTCGATGGCCTCGTCGTCCTTACCATCGACAACGAAAAGCAGATCACGCAGGGTATGCAGGTGCTGCTCGGCGGCTGGGGTTGCACCGTCCTGGCCGCGTCCGGCCTGAAGCAGGCCCAGGACGTGCTGCGTCGCAAGGGCGCCCGGCCGGACGTCATCATCGCCGACTACCACCTCGATGAGGGCGACGGCATCGAGGCGATCGTCGCCCTGCGCTGGAAGCTTGCGCGCGAGCTGCCGGCGGTACTGCTCACCGCCGACCGCTCGCCCTCCGTGCGCGCCGAAGCCGCCGCCAAGGACATCCACGTGCTGCACAAGCCGCTGAAGCCGGCGGCCCTGCGCGCACTGCTGACGCGCTGGAAGGCGCTCAGGATCGCCGCGGAATAGGGCTCAGACGTCGCTCGAGTAGGCCGGCCGCCCGCTCGCCAGCATGTCGGCGAGAAGGTCGAGCCGGTCTTGACCCCAGAACACCTCGCCGTCGATGACGTAGGACGGAGAACCGAAGACCTCCGCTGCGATGGCGTCCGCAATGTTGCCGGCATAGGTGGCCTTGGCCGACTCACCGTGGGCGCCCGCGAGCATCATCCCGGCATCGACACCGACCTCCGTCGCGATCGCCGCCAGTACCGCCTCGTCGGCAAGATTCTCGTCTCGCGCCCACACACCGGCGAAGGCGCGCGCGGTGAAGGCGGCCGGATCGATGCCCGCCGCCTGCAGGGCGATGACGCAGCGGTCGGCGAGCGACACCTCGAAGGGCCAGAATGCCGGCTGGAGATTGAGCGGCACGCCCCGCTTCTCGCGCCAGCGCTGCAGCTCGACGAGCCGGTACCGCTGGCGCACGGGATGGCGCCTGGCGAGCGGCAGCCCGCCCGTCTCGGAAAAGACCTCGCCGAGGAAGACAGGCTTGTAGGTGACGGTGCATCCGTGCCGTTGAGCGGTGGCGAGAAAGGGCGCGTGGCCGAAATAGGCCCAGGGGCTGACGAGCGAGAAATAATAATCGATCTGGCGCATGCGGCGGGGCCTCCCGATTCCATTAGGGGACAGGTTAGCCGCCCGGCGCCTCGGTGCCAGCCCGCTTCGGCGCATCCCTGGCTGTGTGTTTCATCGCCGCCTCCGCAGCGAGGAAGGCCCGGACCTCCTCCGGCGGTTCGGGTGAGGCGGCATTGACGCCCACCGTTGCAAGCAACTGCGCCACGGACACGAAGGCCTTGGCGCGGCGATCGTAGAGCCCGCCGCGCAGCAGCGCGACGGCCGCCACCATCTCCTCGCCGCGGCGGTTGCGCGCGATGAAGCGCTGCTCCATCACGAACCAGCTGTCGCCCCACGCAACGATGCGGCTGTCGAGCCGGAAGCGGCGGAACAGCCGCAGCTCGCGCCGGTAGCGGATGCTCGCCGCCGACAATACGGGCGTCCATTTGTTGGCGAGCACCGCCCGCCACAGCCCGCTGCGCAGGATGAGGTCCATGCGCCCGAGATCCATGAGCGTGAGATAGCGGCCGTTGTTCATGTGGCCGTTGGTGTCGAGATCAAGGAGCCCGACGTGAAACCACAGACGCGAGACGCCGTCGGGCACGGCGAGCCGGCCGCGGAACGGCGTCGCGAGGAGGAGCCAGAGAAGGCGCAACCAGAGGTTCATGGAAAATAGCCGCCGGGCTATGACACCTGCATCGCGGCGTCATGCCCGCGCTTGTCGCGGGCATGACGCCTTTGCGGGTTGAGCAACGACGAGGCGTGGATGGCCGGAACACGCCCGGCATGACACGCCTACGACGCCTTCTCTTACGCTGCCTTCTTCCGGTCTGGCTTCTCGGCGGGTGCCGCATAGAAGCTCGTGCGCTCGCGGGCCATACGCATCAGGAGGCGGCAGGGTTTGAAGCGCTCACCGTGCTTCTTCGCCAGTGACTTGGCGAGATCGACGAAGGCCGCGACGCCCATGCCGTCGATGTAGGACAGCGTGCCGCCGGTGAACGGCGCGAAGCCGAAGCCGAGGATGGAGCCGACGTCCGCCTCGCGCGGATCGGTGATGACCTTCTCCTCGACCGCCCGCGCCGCCTCCAGCGCCTGCGCCACGAGGAAGCGCTGCTTCAGCTCCTCGATGTCGATGGCGTCGGGGTCGAGCTTCGTCTCCTGCAACTCGGCAAGGCCGGGCCACAGCCGCTTTTTGCCGCCTTCGGGATAGTCGTAGAAGCCCTTGCCGTTCTTGCGGCCGAGGCGGCCGCGCTTCTCTACCATCTCGACGAGAAGCTGCTCCTGCGCCGGGTCGATAGCCTCGGGCCCCACCTGCGCCTTCGTCGCCTTGAGGATCTTGAGCGCAAGATCGAGCGCCACCTCGTCGTTGAGCGACAGCGGGCCGACGGGCATGCCTGCCATGCGCGCCACGTTTTCGATCATGGCCGGCGGCACGCCCTCGACGAGCATCTGGTGTCCCTCGCGCACATAGGCCATGACGCAGCGGTTGGCGTAAAAGCCGCGCGCATCGTTGACGACGATGGGCGTCTTCCTGATGGCGCGCACGTAGTCGAGCGCCACGGCGAGCGCCCGGTCGCCCGTCTTCTTGCCGAGGATGACCTCCACCAGCATCATCTTCTCGACCGGCGAGAAGAAGTGGATGCCGACGAACTGCTTCGGCCGCTCCGAATTGGCGGCAAGCCCAGTAATGGGCAAGGTCGAGGTGTTGGAGGCGAAGATGGCGCGCGGGCGCATCGCCGCCTCCGCCTTGGCGATGACCTCGGCCTTGACCTTCGGGTCCTCGAATACCGCCTCGATGACGAGGTCGCAGTCCTTCAGGAGCCCGTAGTCGTCGCTCGCCGTGATGCGGGCGAGCAATGCCTCGCGGTCGGCCGTCTTGGCACGCCCCTTCATGATCTGGTCGGTCATCAGCTTGTGCGAATGGGCCTTGCCCCTCTCGGCGGCCTCCACGCTCTGGTCGATGAGCACGACCTCCATGCCGGCGAGCGCGGTGACATAGGCGATGCTTGCGCCCATGAAGCCGGCTCCTATGACGCCGACGCGGCGCAGCTTCGCCTGAGGCACGTCCGCCGGCCGACGCGCACCCTTGTTGAGCTCCTGCATGGAGACGAAGAGCGTGCGGATCATCGCCGCCGCCTCCTTCGAGCGCAGGATCTTAGCGAAATAGCGGCTCTCCACCTCGAGCGCGAGGTCCATCGGCAGTTGCAGGCCCTCGTAGACCGCCTGCAGGATCGCCTTCGCCGCCGGATAATTGTCGTGCGTCTCGCGCCGGTAGATGGCGTTGGCCGCCGGCCACACCTGCATGCCGACGGGCGAATAGACGCGGCCGGAGGGGTTCTTGAAGCCCTTCTCGTCCCACGGCGCAACGGCGCTGCCGCCGGCACGCAGCCATTCCTTGGCTGTCTCGACGATCTTGTCGCGCGGCGCCACGGCGTGGACGAGGCCCATGTTGCGCGCCATCAGCGGGCGGATCTGCTCGCCCTTGAAGAGCATCTGCAGGGCATCGCCCGTCTGCATCAGCCGCGCCACGCGCTGCGTGCCGCCGGCACCGGGGAAGAGGCCGACCTTGACCTCCGGCAGGCCGACCCGCGTCGCGTCGACATCCGAGACCACGCGGAAGTGGCAGGCGAGCGCGAGCTCAAAGGCGCCGCCCAGGCACACGCCGTGGATCGCGGCCGCGAACGGCTTGCCGCAAGTCTCCAGCCGCCGATAGAGCTGCGAGAGCTTGCGCGATTCCGCAAAGAAATGGGCGATCGCCGCCTCTTCGCCTTTCGTCCTCGCGAGCTTCGCATATTCGGCGCCGAGACCTTGCAGCATGGTCAGGTCCGCGCCGCCGGAGAACGCTTCCTTGCCGGAGGTGATGATGCAGCCCTTGATGGCGGCATCGGCCGCCACCGTGTCGATGATGGCGGCGAGTTCCTCCATCACCTGAGGCGTGATGACGTTCATCGAGCGGCCGGGCATGTCCCAGGTCGCGACCGCGATGCCCTCGGCGTCGGTCTCGAAGCGGAAGTTCTCGAACTTCATCTTGTCCTCACACCCGTTCGATGATGGTGGCGGTGCCCATGCCGGCGCCGATGCACAGCGTCACCAGGGCAGTCTCCTTGCCGGTGCGCTCCAGTTCGTCGAGCACCGTGCCGAGGATCATGGCACCCGTGGCGCCGAGCGGGTGGCCCATGGCGATGGCGCCGCCGTTGACATTGACCTTGGCCGGATCGAGCGCAAAGGCCTGCATGTAGCGCAACACGACGGAGGCGAAGGCCTCGTTGATCTCGAAGAGGTCGATGTCGGCAATGGTCATGCCGGCACGCTTCAACACCTTCTTCGTCACATCCACCGGCCCGGTGAGCATCAACGCCGGCTCCGAGCCGATGTTGGCGAAGGCGCGGATACGCGCCCGCGGCTTCAGGCCGGCCGAGCGGCCCGCCTTGCGCGAACCGACGAGCACGGCCGCTGCCCCATCGACGATGCCGGACGAATTGCCGGCGTGGTGCACATGGTCGAGCGCCTCGACCTCGGGATGGGCATCGATGGCGACGGCTGAAAAGCCGCCCATGTCGGCCATCTGGACGAAGGAGGGCTTGAGCTGGCCGAGCGTCTGCATGTCCGTGCCCGGCCGCATGTGCTCGTCCTTGTCGAGGAGGACGATGCCGTTGACGTCGGTGACCGGCGCGACGGACTTCTTGAAATAACCCCTCTCCCAGGCCTTGGCAGCGCGCTTCTGGCTTTCCACCGCATAGGCGTCGCAATCGTCGCGGGTGAAGCCGTATTTGGTGGCGATGAGATCGGCCGAAACGCCCTGCGGCATGAAATAGGACTTCACGGCGATCTCCGGCTCGACCGGCCAGGCCCCGCCCGAGGCGCCGATACCGACGCGGCTCATGGATTCGACGCCGCCGCCCACCACCAGGTCGTGCTGGCCGGACATGACCTGCGCCGCGGCGAAGTTCACCGCATCAAGGCCGGAGGCGCAGAAGCGGTTGATCTGCACGCCCGGCACGTGGTGGCCGTAATCGGCATTGAGCGCCGCCGCGCGGGCGACGTCGCCGCCCGCCTCGCCGACGGGATCGACGCAGCCGAGCACCACGTCGTCGACGAGGCGCGTGTCGAGGTCGTTGCGCTCGCGCAGCGCCCTGAGCGCCGTCGTCGCGAGCTGCAGCGTCGTCACCTGGTGCAGCGCGCCGTCCGCCTTGCCGCGGCCGCGCGGCGTACGCAAATGGTCATAGATGTAAGCGTCAGGCATGAAGGCCTCCCGGCATTGGGCTCCCCTCCCCTTGGGGAGGAGCAGGGCTTGGGGTGGGACCGGCAGAGCCCGGCCTTCCCACCCCGCTCGCTTGGCTCACTGCGCCTCTCCGCGATGGGAGAGGCCGAACTCAGAACATCTCCGCCGGCATCGCCATCATCGTGTCGGCGCCGGAGGAGATCCGGGCAAGATGCACGGCGCTCTCCGGCATCGTCCGCTCCATGAAGAAGCGGCCGGCGAGCAGCTTCGCCTCCATGTCCGCCGCATCGCCGCCGTTCGCCTTCTTCGCGAGCGCAGTCCTGGCGATCTGCGCCCACATGTAGCCGAGGGCCACGAGCCCGAAGAGATGCATGTAGTCGTAGGACCCGGCGCCCGCATTGTCCGGCTTGGCCATGGCGTTGTTCATGAACCACATGGTCGCCTGCTGCAGGTGGCCGAGCGCGGCCTCGAGCGGCTTCACGTAGGGCGCCATGGCCTCGTCGCCGGCGTGCTGCTTCACGAAGCCGCCAACCTCATTGAAGAAGGCCATGACGGCCCGCCCGCCGTCGCGCGGCAGCTTGCGGCCGACGAGGTCGAGCGCCTGGATGCCGTTGGCACCCTCGTAGATCATGGCGATACGGGCATCGCGCACGAACTGCTCCATGCCCCATTCGGCGATATAGCCGTGGCCGCCGAACATCTGCTGCGCCTTCACCGCATTGTCGAAACCGACATCGGTGAGGACGCCCTTGAGGACCGGCGTGAGCAGGCCGAGCTGGTCGTCCGCCGCCTGCTTCTCCGCCGCATCGCCAGAGCGATGCGCGACGTCGCTCTTCAGGGCCGTCCATAGCACGAGCGCCCGCGCCGCCTCGTTGAAGGCACGGATGGAGAGAAGGTTCCGCCGCACGTCCGGGTGGACGAGGATGGGGTCGGCCGGCTTGTCCGGATCCTTGGCGCCGGTGAGCGAGCGGCCCTGCAGGCGCTCGCGCGCATAGGCGACGGCGTTCTGGTAGGCGACCTCCGACTGGGCGAGGCCCTGGATGGCGACGCCGAGCCGCGCCTCGTTCATCATCACGAACATGGCGTTGAGGCCCTTGTTCTCGGTCCCGACGAGCCAGCCCCTGGCCCCATCGTAGTTCATGACGCAGGTGGCGTTGCCGTGAATGCCCATCTTGTGCTCGATGGAGCCGCAGGACACGCCATTCGCCGCGCCGAGCGAGCCGTCGCCGTTGACGAGCCGCTTCGGCACCACGAAGAGCGAGATGCCCTTGGTGCCCTCCGGCGCCCCCTCGATGCGGGCGAGCACCAGGTGGACGATATTTTCGGTGAGATCATGCTCGCCGGCCGAGATGAAGATCTTGGTGCCGGTGATGGCATAGGAGCCGTCGCCGTTCGGCACGGCCTTTGTCTTGATGAGCCCTAGGTCGGTGCCGCAATGCGGCTCGGTGAGGTTCATGGTGCCGGACCAGGCGCCGGCGATCATCTTGGGCAGATAGGTCTTCTTCTGTTCCTCTGTGCCGTGGGTCATCAGCGCCGCGATGGCGCCCATGGTCAGGCCCGGATACATGGCGAGCGCCATGTTGGCCGAGGAGGCGAATTCGTTCATCACCGCCGCGAGCGTATAGGGCAGGCCCTGGCCGCCGTAGTCCGGATCGGCCGCGAGCCCGATCCAGCCGCCCTCGACGAAGGCGTCATAGGCCGCCTTGAAGCCCTTCGGCGTCGTCACGCGCCCGTCGTCGTGGCGGGTGCAGCCTTCGAGATCCCCGGTACGGTTGAGCGGCTGTAGCACCTCCTCGCAGAGCTTCGCGCCTTCCTGGAGAATGGCCGCGATCAGGTCCGGGCTCGCCTCGGCGAAACCCGGCAGATTGTTGTAGCGCTCGATCCCGAAGACGTCCTCGAGCAGGAAACGGACATTCTCGACTGGTGCCTTGTAGCTCGGCATTCCGTGGCTCCTCCCGCATTGCGCCCGCCCGGCAACCGCCAGCAGGGCGGGGGCGGGGCACATCATGGTTCATATATAAACCATATCGGCGCCTGTCGAAAGGGCGTGCGTCGGGCCGCCTTCATTGCGCTGCCTTCCCGGCGCCCCACGCGCCCCGCGGACAGGCCGTACGCGCAATCCTGTCTGTTATGGTTAACGGCTTCTTTACCATAATCAGGAGAACTTGACCCACCGGCAGCATCGCGCAGGACGTGCCTGCGGCAGCGCAGTGGGATCACGATGGCACAGACCGCCCCCTGGAGTGTGAAGGGCATCGACCCGCAGGCGCGGGATGCGGCCAAGGAGGCGGCGCGCAAGGCGGGAATGACGCTCGGCGCATGGCTCAGCACCGTCATCGCCGACCAGGCGGCCGACGGCGACACCCGCGTGGCCGCATCGGGACACGATTCGCTCGCCGAGGTCAGCGAGCGGCTCGCCCGGTTTGCCCGCGAACGCATGCAAACCGCCGCCGCCCCGCGTCGTCCCGAGGCTGGCGCCGGCCTCGACATGCCGAGCCTCGACGAGATCGTGGCGCGCGTCAGTGAGCGCACCCTCGCCGAGACGCGGGGCGCCGCAGCACGCACGGCCAGCGCACTCGACTCGATTGCCCGCTGGATGGAGCGCACTGAATCGCATGTCGCGCAAAGCACCCGCTCGATGGCCGAGCGGCAGGACGAGACGACCGGCGCCATTGGTAAGGCCCTTCTGGCCATCGGCCGGCGGCTCGACGACATCGAGCGGCATCTCACTGCCGACAGGACACCTGCTGCCGTCTCGCGCTGGTACGAAGACGCCGCCGCGCTCCGCGACGCGCTCGACGACGTCGGGGACCGGCTTGAGGCCGTCGCCGCCGGGGCGGGAAACGACGCTGGCGAAGAAGAGACCGTCGGCCCGCTGATAACCGAGGAGCAAACGGCCCGTCGGCGGCTCGAGGCGGCCGTCGCCGAGATCCGGCGTCGGCAGCGCGAACTCGACGACAGCCCAACCCTTGGCGAGCGCTTTGCCGCCATGAACCGGCGGCTCGACGAGCGGCCGCGCCGCAACCAGACGCCGATTGCACGGGAGGTCGGAACGCCTGGCCACGTCGCCCCCCGCCTCGAACAGGAGGCCGTTGTCGCCCGCCTGGAGGCGCTGTCGCGCAAGATCGACGAGGCCCTGCGACCAGTGGCGGCGATGCCGATCGGCGACGTCCTCGCCCGGCTCGACCGTCTGAACGAGCACCTGGAGCGCCCGAGCCCCGCTCCCGATCTCGCGCGCATCGAGGGCATGATCCACGCCTTGACGGCACGCATCGAGGAGGTGCGCGCAGCCGAGACCGATAGCGCTGGCCTCGACGCACTCGAACGGCAGATCGGTCAGCTGGCCGAGCGGATCGATGCGGTGGGCGCGGCCCCGGCACTCGCCGAGCGGGAGCGCATCGCGCACGGCATGTCCTCGCTCGAAAGGACGATGGCCGACCTCCTCGCCGACCTGCGCCATCAGCTGCGTGAGGAGATGCGCGAGTTGCAGGACGGCACGGCCGAAGCCATCGAGCAGGTAGCTCGCCGCGCCGCCGAAGCGGCCCGCAGCGCCCTTCCCGATGCCTACGAGACCATGCCCGCCGAGATCGGCCAGCTCAAACGCGACTTGGCCGCGCTGAGGACGACCCAGGCGAGCACCGACCTGAGGACACAAGATACGCTGGAAGCCGTGCACCAGACGCTGGAGCGGATCGTCGACCGCCTCGCCCTGCTGGAGGAAGACATGGCCGAGGGGCGGCCGGCGCCGGGCACCCTGCCGCGCCTGCCCGACGACGATCCGGCCGATTCGGCCGAGTTCGAAGACCTGCGCACCAGCCTCGACGCTTTGCTGAGGGCAAACCAGCCTTCCCACGGCCGGGAAGACGAGACCGATCGGCCGGCACCGCCGCCTACTCTCGATGCCGCCACGCCATCCGCCGCGTTTCTCGCGGCGCAGCCGACCCTGACGGCCGTGCCTTCGGAGAAGGAGACAGCGGCTGCCGCTCCGGCTTTCGACGAGGCGCCCACCGCGGCGGTCAAAGCAAGCTTCATCGCGGCCGCCCGGCGGGCCGCGCAGGCTGCGGCGGCGGAGACCGCCGCCGCGCTGCCCGATCCGGCCTTGCACGCCAACAAGGTCGAGGTCCTGTCCCGGTCCGAGGACGACTCCGCGCCCGCGCTCAGGGCCGAGCCGCGGCCGACGGCGGCTACGCGCCGTCAGACCGTCGCCTCCCCGGTCGCGCGGCTCAGGAACGGCGTCGCCGCCCGGCGCAAGCCCCTGCTGATCGGTCTCGCCGCCATCGTCATCGCCGTCGGCGCGGCGCAGGTGCTGGGTGGCCTCGCCGGCAAGCCCCACCCCGCTGGCGATGCGGAACCCGCCGCGGCCCATGACGCCACGGCGCCCGCTGCCCGCGAGGAGGCCGAGGCGCGATCATCACCACCGGCACAGGCGGATGCTCCCTCCCCCGACGTCTTGAACCCCTTCGCCGCGAACCCGTTCGTCACCGACAGCGGCCCCGCGACGACGGGTTCCCTACCGGTAATTCCGGCCGTCCCTGACAGCGCCTCGCCGGCCCCCGCCCCGGACCGGAATTCGCGCCTCGAGGAGAGCCCACGGGCCCCCCTTTCCATCCCGCCGAGCAAGGTCGCCGACCTGCCGGCGGAGGGCCTGCCCGCCCCGTTGCGCAAGGCGGCGGCCGCGGGCGACGCCGCCGCCGTCTACGAGGTCGCCAGCCGCCTCGCGGAGGGTCGCGGAGTGCCGCGCGACATGGCCCAAGCCGCCCGGCTGTTCGAGGCGACGGCGACTGCCGGTCTCGTGCCGGCGCAATATCGTATCGCCAGCCACTACGAAAAGGGTATCGGCGTCCCGCGCGACGTCGGCACGGCGCGCATGTGGTACGAGAAGGCGGCTGCGGCCGGCAATGCACGGGCGATGCACAATCTCGGCGTGCTCTATGCCGAGGGCATCACCGGCAAACCGGATTACGAGACGGCCGTGCAATGGTTCCGCAAGGCAGCGGAGTTCGGCGTGCGCGACAGCCAGTTCAATCTCGCCGTTCTCCTAGCGCGCGGTCTCGGCACCGAGCGCGACCTCGTCGCCTCCTATACGTGGCTGTCGGTCCTCGCCCGCGACGGCGACAAGGATGCGGCCGCCAAGCGGGACGAACTCGCCCGCAGCTTGACGGCGAGCGAACTGGCCATCGGCAAGGAGGCTTTCGCGCGCTGGCAGGTCAAGGTGCCCGACCGCATCGCCAATGAAGTGCCCGCGGGCGGCTGGGAGCTGAGCACCGCTGCCCCCTCGCCGGGGGCGCCGAAACCGCCCGGGACGGTGTCACAACTCTGACGGCCCGTACGCGCTCACGGCAGCCTCCGGGCTGTGGCGACGGGACGGCACACGGGCTTGTGCATAACCGTGGCTGTCATGCCTTGGTTTTGACCCCACGTTAAGGGACGCTCCCTAGACTGACGAAGCAGCCGCGTGCCGACGGCCCGCGGCCGCTGTCGCATTCGACCGAGCGTCCGAGTACCGTGCCGTGCACATCTACCTGCCCATCGCCGAAATGTCCGTCAACATGTTCACCCTCCTCGCCATGGGCGCGGCGGTGGGCTTCATCTCGGGCATGTTCGGCGTCGGCGGCGGTTTCCTGATGACGCCGCTTCTGATCTTCCTCGGCATCCCGCCGGCGATCGCGGTCGCCACCCAGGCCTCGCAGATCACGGCTTCCTCGGTCACCGGTGCGCTCGGCTACTGGCGGCGCAAGGCGCTCGACTTCAAGCTCGGCGGCGTGCTGGTCGCGGGTGGCTTCGTCGGCACGCTGCTCGGGGTGTGGTTCTTCAACGTGATGAGCCGCCTCGGCCAGCTCGAATTCGTCATTGTCGTCAGCTACGTGACGCTCTTCGGCATCATCGGCTCGCTGATGCTGGCCGAAAGCCTCAAGACCATGTGGGCGACGCGCCGCGGCGTCGTCCCCCTCTCGCGTCGCTCGGGCGAGCATCCGTGGTATCTCGGCCTACCGTGGAAGATGCGTTTCCACCGCTCCAAGCTTTATGGCAGCGTCATCCCCATCGTCACGCTCGCCATACTCATCGGCTTCGCCGGAGCGGTGCTCGGCATTGGCGGCGGCTTCATTCTCGTTCCTGCGCTCATTTATCTCTTCCGCATCCCCGCCGCCGTGGTGGTCGGCACATCCCTCTTCCAGATCCTCTTCACGATGATGGCGGCGACGCTGCTGCACGCCTTCACCAACCAGTCGGTGGACGTGGTGCTGGCGATGCTGCTCATCATCGGCGGTGTCATGGGAGCGCAATTCGGCGCCCGCGCCGGCCAGAATCTCAAGGGCGAGTCCTTCCGCCTGCTCCTTGCCATTCTCGTCCTCGGGGTCGGTATCCGCTTTGCCATCGATCTCGTGGTGAGACCGCAGGAGCCCTTCTCGCTCGTCACCGTGGGGGCACGGCCATGACGGCGACGAGGTGGGCAAGAACGGCGATGCCCCGGCTGCTGTTCGCCGCGGCCGCTCTCGCAGCGGTCTGCGCATCGCTCGCGCCGGCGGCTGCCGAGACACTGATCCTGTCCCTGTCGACACACAGGGTCGCGATCACGTCCACCTACACGGGTTCGTCCATCGTTGTCTTCGGCGCCATTGAACGTGATGAGCGCACGGTGGCACGGGCCGCACCTTATGACGTCGTCATCACCGTGCGCGGCCCCCGGCGCACGACCATCGTGCGCGAGAAGGAGCGGGTCGGGCCGCTCTGGCTCAACACATCGCAGCGCCGCTTCGTCGACCTTCCGACTTATCTCGCCGTTCTCTCGTCGCGGCCGATCGACGAGATCGCGGGCGGGGCTTTTCTCACGCGCTACCGGCTCGGCCTCGATATGCAGATCGCGACGCCAGGCATGGAACATCTGGCGAGCGAGGAGCCGTTCCGGGAGGCCCTGCTGCGGCTCAAGAACGACCAGGGGCTGTTCACCGAGGAGCCGCGCGGCGTCACCTTCCTGACGCCGTCAATCTTCCGCGCGCCCATCACTCTGCCCGCTGTCGCCCCCACCGGCAATTACGACGTCGAGGTGGCTCTCTTCGTCGACGGGGCGCAACTCGCCCGGCAGACCACCAATTTCGAGGTGGTGAAAACCGGCTTCGAACAGGCGACGGTCACCCTCGCCCACGATCACGCCATATTCTACGGCCTCGGCGTCGTCGCCATGGCGGTGCTCTTCGGCTGGCTCGCGACGATCATCTTCCGGCGGGACTGACGAAGCTCAATCCGGCAGCAGCAGCGGCCAGCCGATGGCGTAGAGCCGTTGGCCGAGCACGTGGGCCGTGACGCCTTGGGGAAAGAGCGGCCGGAAGGCGGCATCGCGCAGGTTGAGCCCGCCCGTCAGAGCACCGAAAGCCGGCATGACGATGCGCCGCGCCCCCACAGCGAAGCAGCGGCGACGCAGGGAGCGGCCGGTGAGCCGCACCTTGGCCGCCGGATGCATGTGCCCGACGATCTCCGCCGTGCCGTCTTCGGCAGGCTCGTGCCGCAGCACCACGTCGGCGAGGCGCAGCTCCGCAGCGCTCTCGCCGCCAGCCGTGCGCGGCATCCGCGGATCGTGATTGCCTGTCACCCACAGCCAGTCGCGGCCGCGCTGCAGGGCGGCGAGCGCTTTGCGGTCGCGTGGATCGAGACGCGCGTGCGCATCCGCATCGTGGAAGCTGTCGCCGAGCGCGACGACGGCCCGAGGCGCATAGCGGGCGACGAGGCGCGCCACCGCGGCGAGCGTGGCGCGCGTGTCGTACGGCGGCAGGAAGATGCCATGGCTGGCGAAGGATGACGCCTTCTCGAGATGGAGGTCGGCGACGACGAGCAGCCCCTGGTCCGCGACGAAGAGCGCACCGGCGGGATCGGCGACAAGATCGAGCCGCCCGAGGCGCAGAACCTGCGCCGCGCCCGCTGTGCCGGTCTCGCCATCCATCGCGTTCACTGCATCGCCTCGTCCATCATCGCCGCCTCGGCCTCCGCCAGCATGTGCTCGGCGGCCTCGCCATAGACCATCTCGCGGCCGATCTCGAGCATCACCGCCACCGATAGCGGCGAGAGATGATCGAGCGGCGCATGCACGATTCGCCCCGCGACGCGCACCAGCATATCGCCGAGCCGGCGCACGTCGAGCAGCCCCGTTGCGGCATCGGCGCGCGCCGCGCGCAGGAGGACGTGGTCCGGCTCGTGCCGGCGCAGCACGTCATAGACGAGGTCGGTCGACATGGTGACTTGGCGGCCGGTCTTCTCCTGCCCAGGAAAGCGCCGTTCGATCATGCCGGCGATGATCGCGCAATGGCGGAAGGTGCGCTTCATCAGCGCCGATTCCGCCAGCCAGTCCTCGAGGTCGTCGCCGAGCATGTCGGGGGCGAAGAGCTCGACGAGCGACAGGCGCCCCTGGGTGACCGCGAGGCCGATGTCGGCGATACCCCAGGCGGCGAGGCCGTAGTCGTTGGCGACGAAGCCGAGCGGCTTGAGGCGCGCCCGCTCCAGGCGCCGCGTCAGCAACATGCCGAGCGTCTGATGCGCGAGCCGCCCCTCGAAGGGATAGGCGACGAGATAGTGGCGCCCGGCGCGCGGGAAGGTCTCGACGAGCAGTTGCCCCGGCCGCGGCAGACGCGACTTCATCTTCTGTGCCCTCAGCCAGTTTGCCACTGGCCTCGGCAGGCGGTGCCAGTCGTCCGGGCTTGCGATCATCGTGCGCACGCGGCTCGCCAGGAAGCTCGACAGCGGGAACTTGCCGCCGGCATAGGACGGCACCTTCGGGTCCGTGCCCGCCGCCGTGCGCGAGGCGATCACCTCGTTTTCATAGATGCCCTCGAAGCGCAGCACCTCGCCGGCGAAGACGAAGGTGTCGCCCGGCGTCAGCCCCTCCGCGAAATATTCCTCCACCTCGCCGAGCACCCGTCCACCGCGCACGACGGTCATGCCGCCCGCCCGGCGCGGGCGGGCGAGGCGCACGCGCAGCATCGGCTCTTCGACGATGGTCCCGACGTTGAGCCGATACTGCTGGGCAACGCGCGGGGTGGTGACGCGCCACAGCCCGTCCTTACCCTTGACGATCCGCGCGAAACGCTCGTAGCTCCTCAGCGCATAGCCGCCGGTGGCGACGAAGGCGAGGACATCGTCGAAATCCCGGCGCGGCAGGTCGGCATAGGGCGCAGCGCCGCGCACCTCCTCGTATAACGCATCGGCATCGAAGGGCCCGGCGCAGGCCCGGCCCAGCACGTGCTGGGCGAGTACGTCGAGGGCGCCGGTGCGCGCGTCCGGCGTATCCTGCGCCGCCTCCGCAACGGCGTCGAGCGCGGCCCGGCATTCCAGCACCTCAAAGCGATTGGCTGGCACCAGGAACGCCTTCGACGGCTCGTCGAGGCGATGGTTGGCGCGGCCGATCCGCTGCATCAGCCGGCTCGCGCCCTTCGGCGCGCCGACATTAATGACGAGATCGACGTCGCCCCAGTCGATGCCGAGGTCGAGCGTCGAGGTGCAGACCACTGCCTTGAGCCGCCCTTCGGCCATCGCCGCTTCGACGCGCCGGCGCTGGCCGGCGTCGAGCGAGCCGTGATGCAGCGCGATGGCGAGGCCATCGTCGTTCATCCGCCACAGCTCCTGGAAGACGAACTCGGCCTGCATGCGCGTGTTGACGAAGACGAGCGACAGGCGATGCTCCCGGATCGCCCGGTAGATCTCCTCCATGGCATGCAGCGCCGTGTGGCCCGCAAGCGGCGGCGCGAGCCGGCTCTCGAGGATGCCGATATGCGGCCGCGCGCCCTCCTTCACCGTGATGATGTCGGGTGAAGCCACCCCCTCGCGCTGCGGCACGAGATAGCGGGCGAGCACTTCCGGCTCGCGCACCGTCGCCGAGAGGCCGACCGTCGTCACCTGCGGCGCGAGCGCGAGCAGCCGCACGAGGCCAAGCGACAGGAGGTCGCCCCGCTTCGACGTCACGAGCGCGTGCAGTTCGTCGAGCACGATGCGCCGCAGGCCCGCGAAGAACGCCTCGGCCTCGCGATGCGCGATGAGCAGCGCGAGTTGCTCGGGCGTGGTGAGGAGGATATGCGGCGGGCGCTCGATCTGCCGCGCGCGCTTGTGGGCCGGCGTATCGCCGGTGCGCGTCTCGACCTTGACCGGCAGCCCCATCTCCGTGACCGGCGCCTCGAGGTTGCGCGCGATGTCGACGGCGAGCGCCTTGAGCGGCGAGATGTAGAGCGTGTGGAGGCCGGCCCGGTCCGGCGCCTCCGCGAGCTCGACCAGACTCGGCAGGAAGCCGGCGAGCGTCTTGCCGGCCCCCGTCGGGGCAACGAGCAGGGCCGAGCGCCCGGCCCGCGCGCTCGCGAGGAGATCGAGCTGGTGCGCACGCACGTGCCATCCGCGCCTGGCGAACCAGGCGGAGAAGGCAGGCGGCAGAGCAGCCGCGGCGGGCGACGGAAGATGCGGCGTCACCCCCAAGAGGTAGCGCCTCGTGCGCGATCCGTCATCCCGCGCCCACTGTCAAAGGGGCCGGACCGGCTTCTGCGCCGCGACGACGAAACCAGGCACCGGCCGGCCGCCGTCATGGCGCAGGACAGCGGGATCGCACGCCACGCCATCGAGTCCGACCGCGGCGAGCAGCGTCTCGACATGGCCGGTGCTGTGGGCGAAGCGCATGTCCTCGCCGAGCACGAAGCCAAGCGGCGCGTCACCGACGTCCTGCACGGTGAACAGGAAGAGACCGCCGTCGCCGAGCGCCCGGGCAGTCGCTTCGAAAACGGGTGCGAGGTCGCCGACATAGATGAACACGTCGGCCGCGAGCACGAGGTCGGCGCTGCCCGGTGCCTCGCCGTCGAGGAACGCGGTCAGTTCGGCGACCGCGAGCCGGTCGTAGCAGCCGCGCCGGCGCGCCCGCTCCACCATGCGCGGGGCGATATCGCAGCCGGCAAGCGTGACGGCATAAGGACGCACGGCCTCGCCCATAAGCCCCGTGCCGCAGCCGAGGTCGAGCGCCAGGCGGAAATGAGGCGGCCGGCCGGTCGCCCCGCAGATGCCACACAGCGTCTCGAGGATGAGATCGGGGCCGCGATAGGCCAGCTTCTCGACGAGATGACGGTCGAAATGCCCCGCATACTCGTCAAAGAGCGCCCGCACATAGCCGGCCGACATGGCGCCGGTCGGGGGCAGCGCACCGAGGCGGGCGAGGCGCAGCCCAGCACCGAGCTCGTCTTCAGGCGACAACCTGAGCGCCGTCGTGAAGGCATCGCGCGCCTCGTCCTTCCGGCCGAGCGCCGCCAGCGTTTCGCCGAGGCTGATCCAGGCCGGCGCCCAGTGCGGCGCAAGGCGCACAATCTCGCCGATGAGTTCGGCGGCCGCCTCCCAGTCCTTTTCCCGCATCAGGCTCTCGGCAAAGGTGTAGCGTCGATCGACGAGAAGGTCGCCGGAGGTCATCAGCTTCGTGGGCCGCATGGGGGTGGGGGTCATGAGGTTGGAGGCGGCGGAAAGAACGTCAGGCGGTCGTCTTCGTCAAGCCGAAAGTGACGGCACCCGGGACTCGCGGGCTTAACCGGTCCGGAGGAAGCACCTATCTTGCGTCCATGCAGGCGCGCGACATTCTTTCGCTCACTCCGGCCGGGCTCTATTGCCCCCTTGCGGACGTCCATATCGACCCGCTGCGGCCGGTGCCGCGCGCGCTGATCACCCACGGTCATTCCGACCACGCCCGCGCCGGCCACGGCGCCGTGCTCGCGACGGCGCAGACGCTCGCCATCATGGCGGCGCGCTATGGCGAGGGCTTCTGCGGCACCGCCCAGGCGGTGCGCTACGGCGAGGCGGTGACGCTCGGGCCCGTGCGCGTCACCTTCCTGCCGGCGGGTCACGTGCTCGGCTCGGCGCAGATCCTCATCGAGGCGAACGGCCTGCGCATTGTCATCTCCGGCGACTACAAGCGCGTGGGCGACCCCACCTGCGCACCCTTCGAGCCCGTGCGCTGCGACGTCTTCATCACGGAGGCGACCTTCGGCCTGCCGGTCTTCCGTCATCCCGATGTCGTCGGCGAGATCGACAAGCTGCTGCACTCCCTGACGCTCTTTCCCGAGCGGGCGCACCTCCTCGGCGCCTATCCTCTCGGCAAGGCGCAGCGGCTCATCGCCCTCCTGCGCCAGCGCGGCTACGACCGGCCCGTCTACCTGCACGGCGCCATGGAGCGGCTGATGCAGCTCTACGGCGAGCTCGGCATCGCCCTCGGCGACCTGCGCAAGGTCGAGCCCGGCAGTCGCGAGAGCCTCGGCGGCGCGGTCGTGCTGTGCCCGCCGGGCGCCCTACAGGACCTGTGGGCGCGGCGCTTCCCCGATCCGGTCGCCGCCTTCGCCTCGGGCTGGATGCGGGTGCGCGCTCGCGCCCGCCAGCGCGGCGTCGAGCTGCCGCTCGTCGTCTCCGACCATGCCGGCTGGGACGAATTGTGCGCCACGATCCGCGAGACCGGCGCCGGCGAGGTCTGGGTGACGCACGGCGAGGAGGAGGCGCTGGTGCACTGGTGCACGCGCGAGGGGCTCGCGGCACGTCCCCTCAACATGCTTGGCTACGGCGACGACGAGGCGGAGGCGGAAGCCGTCGCGGAGCCTTCGGCATGAACGACTTCGCAGAGTTGCTCGACCGCCTCGCCTTCGAGCCGCGCCGCAACGCCAAGCTGCGGCTGATGGAGGACTTCTTCCGCACGACGCCGGATCCCGAGCGCGGCTATGCCCTCGCCGCCCTCACGGGCGGGCTCTCCTTCCGCAACGCCAAGCCCGGTCTCGTGCGCGCGCTCATTGCCGAGCGCACCGATCCGGTGCTCTTCGCCCTCTCCTACGACTATGTCGGCGACCTGTCCGAAACCGTCGCTCTCATGTGGCCGCCGCCATCGCAGGCGGGCACTGGCCACAACGCCCCGCCGCCGCGCCTCGCCGACGTGGTCGAGGGCCTCTCGATGGCGGCGAAGACCGAACTGCCCGGCCTTCTCGCGCGCTGGCTCGATGCGCTCGACGAGACCGGGCGCTGGGCGCTGCTCAAGCTCATCACCGGGGCGCTGCGCATCGGCGTCTCCGCCCGCCTCGCCAAGACGGCCGTCGCCGGGCTCGGCAGGGTCGATCCCAATGCGGTCGAGGAATTGTGGCACGGCCTGACGCCGCCCTACGAGCCGCTCTTCGCCTGGCTCGAAGGTCGTGCGGATCGGCCGGAGGGGCTTGTGGTCGCCCCCTTCCGCCCGCCGATGCTGTCGCACCCGCTCGACGAGGAGGAGCTTTCGCGCCTCGACCCGGCCGAATTCTGCGCCGAATGGAAATGGGACGGCATCCGCATCGAGGCCGTGCGCGAGCTGACGCCGGAGGGCCGGCGCATCGTCCGGCTTTATTCCCGTACCGGCGAGGATATCACCGGCTCTTTTCCCGACCTGTGCGAGGCCCTCATCGCGGAGGACGCCTTCGTCGGAGCGCTCGACGGTGAGCTTCTCGTCCTGCGCGGGGGGCGCGTCGAGAGCTTCAATGTCCTGCAGCAGCGCCTCAACCGCAAGGCGATCACACCGCGCCTGATGCAGGAATTCCCCGCCCATATCCGCGCCTATGACCTGCTCGGCGAGGGCGAGGAGGATCTGCGCCCCCTGCCCTTCGCGGAGCGGCGCCGGCGGCTCGAGGCGCTCGTCGCGCGGCTCGCGGGCGGGCGCGTCGACCTCTCCCCCCTAGTACCCTTCGTCAGCTGGGAGGAACTGGTCGCGGCGCGTGCCCGGCCAGGCGAAGCCGGCGCCGGCATCGACGCCGAGGCCGTCGAGGGCGTCATGCTCAAGCGCCGTGACAGCCCCTATGTCCCCGGCCGGCCCAAGGGCCTGTGGTACAAGTGGAAGCACGACCCGCACCTCGTCGACGCGGTGCTGATGTATGCCCAGCGCGGCCACGGCAAGCGCTCCTCCTACTATTCCGACTACACTTTCGGCCTGTGGCGGAGCGGGCCCGAGGGCGAGGAGCTCGTGCCCGTCGGCAAGGCCTATTTCGGCTTCACCGACGAGGAGCTGAAGGAACTCGACCGCTTCGTGCGGCGGGAGACGGTCAACCGCTTCGGCCCGGTGCGCGAGGTCGTCCACACGGGCGAGCGCGGCCTCGTGCTCGAGGTCGCCTTCGAGGGCGTCCAGCAGTCGACGCGCCACAAGTCCGGCGTCGCCATGCGCTTTCCGCGCATCAGCCGCATCCGCTGGGACAAGCCGCCGCGCGAGGCCGACCGGCTCGACTATCTCGCCGGCCTCCTGCCGCGCGGGGAAACGATGAAGACGAGGGCGGGGAAGACATGACACAACGCGACGCCATCGAGACGACGCCCCTCGGCGCCGGGCCCGTGACGCGCCAGGCGAGCGCGCGCCTCGTGGTGCGCACGCGCGGGCCCGGCTTCACCGATATCACCCATGCCATCCGGCGGTGGCTCGCGACGAGCGGCATCGCCGACGGGCTCCTCACGGTCTTCTGCCGGCACACCTCGGCCTCGCTGACCATCCAGGAGAATGCCGATCCGGATGTGCGCGCGGATCTCGCGACGGCCCTCGACCATCTCGCCCCGCGCAACCGGGCCTATGTGCACGCCATCGAGGGGCCGGACGACATGCCGGCCCATATCCGCACCATGCTGACCGACGCCTCGCTCGCCGTGCCCGTCGTCTCGGGGCGGCTGGCGCTCGGCACCTGGCAGGGCATCTATCTCATCGAGCACCGCGAACGTCCGCACGCGCGGGAGGTGCTCGTCACGGCGATCGGCGCCGCTCAGGACGATGCGAGCGCCTGACCGGCGGTGCCGCCCCGCCAGCGCGACAGCGCGAGGCCGAGCGCCATCACGGCGACGGTCCAGGCCGCCGCCCACAGCGGCGCCGCCGAGCCGAGCCACGCGGCAGGCCAGGCGAGCGCTGGCGTGCCGGCGATGAGGGCCGGCGCCAGCGCGGGCAGCTCGGTCGAGGCGACGATCGCCGCACCGCCGAGAATGGCGATCGCGACCGCCCAGCCCCGCCCGCCGGGAAGCAGCGCGAAGAGAAGCGCCGGCAGGAGCGTGCCGGCGGAAACGCCGAGGATGAGGTTCACCGCGACCGCTGGCGCAATGCTGCCCGCAAGCGGACCGGCTGCCGCGGCGCCTCCCAAGGCCGCGAGCACGGCGAGCCGCGCGATGACGGTCTTGCGGGCGGTGGAGGCCCGCGGCGCGCTGATCCGATAGACGTCGCGCGACAGGATGAGGCCGAGAAGGAAACCGAGGGCGGCGACGCCCGCCAGCATCGTCGACAGATGCGCGACGGCCGACATCTGCCTGAGCAGCCAGGAGCCTTCGAGCAGCGCCCCCGGAAGATAGACCGCGGCGGCGTCGGCGATGAGGACGACCGCCGCAAGCACCACCGCCGCCCGCAGCGAGACGCGGCCGGCAAGGCCCCTGCCCGGCAGGGCCCCGGAAAGGCAGGTCACGATGGGCAAAGCCGCGACGCCCAGCATCGCGACGAGGAAGGGCGCCAGCACGATCTCCTCCCCCGGCCCGGCCGCGAGCCAGGTCAGAAGCGGCGCGCCCGCCCGGGTAAAGGGCATCACGGTGTCCATCCCCGAGCGCAGGCTTGCGACGAAGGTGTGCCACCACGCCGCGGCAAGGGCCGCGGCCAGCAGTCCGGCAAAGCCTGCCACCAGCCCACCCTGGACGGCCAGCGTCGCGGCGACGGCCCTCAGCCCGCCCACCATGGCGACCACCGCGGCGAGGACGAAGAGAAGGCGCAAGGCGGCGGGATAGCCGACGGCGAGCGATTGCGCGAGGACGACGGCCGCATCCTGCAGCATCAGGGTGAGCGCGATGAAGGTGACGGGCACGAGGACGACGACAACGGCGAAGCGCGCCGGCGCGCCGAAGCGCCCGGCGAGGGTGCCGGCGGGCGTCGGGGCGGCGACATCGTGGAGGAAGGGAGCGAGGACCGCATGCAGCACGAGCCCGGCGACGGCGCCCCAGCGCAGGGCGGGTGCGTTGCCGGCGAGCACGAGGAGTGCCAGCACGACGACCGGCAGGGCGAGGGTCGCCACCGCCGCCGGCAGGCTGCGGTCGGCGGCATCGAAGGTGGCGAGGCTCATCGTCCGCGCCCCCAGACCGACGAGGAGGAACAGCATCAGCGGCAGGCTGAGCAGCACGGGGGTCAGGAGCGATTCGGGCACGCCGACCCGCTCGAGCAGCCACATCAGCCCGATCACGGACGCCATCGCCGCCGCGAGCAGAAGGCGCTGCGCCTGACCCACCGGCCTGCCGCCAGCCATCATGCCCCGAGCCTCCCGCTCCCGCTATTGTCCGCAGTATCTTGGTGTGACATGACGCACCGCTCATGGCAAACTCGTGCTCGGCTCAGTCCCGCAAGGTTCGGCGATTGTGCGGATTTTGCCTGACGGGTGCGGGACCGACGAACGCGGGGCTTGCCGTCTCGTCGCCCCGGGGCGAAAAATAGCACGGCAGAGCATGGGGTGGGCCGTGAGCGATTCCGCAGCACGCATCATCATAGCGGACGACCATCCGCTGTTCCGTGGCGCCTTGCGCCAGGCGCTGGCGGGGGTGGTCGCCGACGCGAGCATCGTCGAGGCCGGCTCCTTCGCCGACATGTGCGCCGCGCTCAATGCGGACGCCTCCGCCGATCTCGTGCTGCTCGACCTCGCCATGCCCGGCGTGCAGGGGTTCTCCGGGCTGATGTACCTGCGCGCCCAGCATCCGGACATCCCGGTCGTCATCGTCTCGGCCAACGACGAACCCTCGGTCATCCGCCGCTGCATCGATTTCGGCGCCGCCGGCTTCATCCCCAAGGCGCTCGACGCCGAAGACATGCGCACGGCCATCCGCACCGTGCTCGCCGGCGGCAACTGGACGCCGGCCGACATCGACCTCGCCGCCCCCGTCGACCGCGAGACGGGCGAGCTCGTCAAGCGCCTCGCCAGCCTCACGCCGCAGCAGGTGCGCGTGCTGATGATGCTGTCGGAGGGCCTGCTCAACAAGCAGATCGCCTATGAGCTCTCCGTGTCCGAGGCGACCGTCAAGGCCCATGTCTCGGCCATCCTGCAGAAGCTCGGCGTCGAGAGCCGCACGCAGGCGGTGATCGCCGCGGCCAAGATCGCCGCCGCCGGGCAGGTGCCCGCGCCGAGCGCGGCCTGATCTAGAGCAACGCCACAAAACCTTCCATCCGCGCCAGCGCCTCGCGCGTCAGGCCGATGTCGAAGCGCGTGAAGACATGGCAGCCGCCCGGCCAGACGGCGAGTTCGCTGCGGTTGCCGGCCGCCGCCCAGCGCCCTGCCATGAAGAGCGAATCGTCGATGAGCGGATCGCGCGTGCCGATGGTGAAGAGCGCCGGCGGCAGGCCGGAAAGATCGGCATGGATCGGCGAGACGTCGGGAGCGCGCACGTCCCCCTCCCGGCGCAGGAAGCTTTGCACGAAGAGGAAGATGTCGCGCGTGTTGAGGATGAGCTTCTCCTCCCCCCAGCGCCGGACGCTCGGCGTCAGCGCGAGGTCGTAGACGCCCGCGATGAGATTGGCGCCGGCAAAGGGCGTGAGGCCGTGCCGCTCCCTCAGGCGCAGCATCGTCACCACCGACAGGTGCGCCCCGGCGGAATCGCCGCCGATGATGAAGCGCTCGGTGCCGAAGCGCTCGCGCCCCTCGCGCACCAGCCACAGCGCCGCCGCCTCGCAATCGTCCGGCCCGGCCGGGTAGGGATGCTCGGGCGCGAGGCGATAGTCGACAGATACGGCGGCGAAACCGAGCCGCTCGGCGAAAAATTCGAGGAAGGGGTCCTGCTCGTCGGCCGCGCCCAGCATCCACCCGCCGCCGTGGATGTGGAGGAAGACGCCCCGCGGCGTCTCGGGCGCGATGACGCGCAGGTGAAGCGGCCCGCTTGGCCCGTCGATGGTGACGACCTTCGCCCGCGGGCTCTTCGGCAGCGGCGGAAAGGGCCCGAGCCCCTTGGCGCGGTTCTCGCGCACCACGGCCGCGGGTGCGCTCCACTGGTCGGGCGCGCCGGTGAGTCGGGCGAGGATTTCCGCGTTGAGGGCGGCGGTTTCGGCATCGACGGCATCGGGATGGAAGAGGCGGGGATCGAGCATCGGGACCTTGCGCGCGAGGAAGGGATCGTCCATGTCACGTTGCATGCGACATGCGCGGCGGCCGGCAGGCGCCGATGCGAGGAAACCATGCGAGGCCAGCCCGGTCCAGAGCGAAGGGCCGGCCGCAGCACACAGGGGATTGGACGATGGCGAACGGCTCGCTTCAGCGTTTTCTCGGCGGCTCGCCCCTGTCGGTCCTGATCAAGCTCATCTTCCTGTCGATTCTCGTCGGCGCCATCATGGCCTTCCTCGGCATCACGCCACTCGGCCTCATCGACGGGACCGTCGACTTCATCCGCCGCGTCGTCGGCCGTGGCTTCGCGGCCCTGCACGAAGTCGGCCAATGGCTGCTGTACGGCGCCATCATCGTCGTGCCGGTCTGGCTGATCGTGCGACTGTTCGGCCGCCGCTAGGGGTGCGCCGGCCGTGAGCGGAGTCCGCGCCGTTCCCGCCATCGCCGCGCGCCGGTTCGAGGCCACCCATCGACACTTGGTGTTGCTGGCGCCGCCAACACGCAGGCACATGTAACGACGCAACCGCTCGGTCTCGCAACGGCGCTCGTCGGCGCCAGCAGCGTCGTGGCCGCAGCATCGGCCAGGGGCTCCCTCCCCTCACCTTGCCCGCGCGGCCCTCTCCTCCGGTGGCTGGCTGAACCGCTCAGGCCTTCAGGGCGAGGTCGGCCGCGTTTCGGCCGACAACAGCCGACAGGCTGTCTAGTTTCTCGCGCGCCAGCCGCGCGCGCAGCCCTGCCTTGATGTCGCGCACGAGGCCGGGCCCCTTGTAGACGAGGGCCGTGTAGAGTTGCAGCAGCGTGGCACCGGCAGTGATCTTCGTCCAGGCCGTCTCCGCCGAATCGATGCCCCCGACGCCAATGAGCGGGAAAGCTCCTTCAACGCGCTGGTAGGTGGCCGCGAGCATCGCCGTGGCGAGCGGAAAGAGCGGCTTGCCGGACAGGCCCCCAGCCTCCTGGCCGACCATCGTCTCCACGAGGCCGGGCGGGCGCGTCACCGTGGTGTTGGATACGATCAACCCGTCGATGCTGCGGCGGCGCGCCACCGAGACGACGGCATCGAGCTCCGGCAGCGTCAGGTCCGGCGCAATCTTGATGAGGACGGGCCGTCGCCCCTGCTCGCCGGCCACGGCATCCCGCATGTCGAGCACACGGGCGATGAGGTCATCGAGAGCTGCGGCATGTTGCAGGTCGCGCAGGCCGGGCGTGTTCGGCGAGGAGATGTTGACGGTGAAATAGGCGGCATGCGGCGCGAAGGCACGGATGCCGGCAACATAGTCGCTGATCCGGTCCTCGGTATCCTTGTTCGCCCCGATGTTGACGCCGACGACGCCGGGCCGTCCGCCACGGCGGCGAAGCCGCGCAACTCCGGCCGCGTGGCCCTCGTTGTTGAAACCGAGCCGGTTGATGACCGCCTCGTCCCGCACCAGGCGGAACAACCGCGGCCGACTGTTGCCCGGCTGCGGACGCGGCGTCATCGTGCCCACCTCGACGAAGCCGAAGCCGAGGCCGAGCGCCCCCTCGATCGCCTCGGCGTTCTTGTCGAAGCCCGCCGCCAGGCCAACGGGATTGGGAAATTCGAGCCCAAAGGCCCTCACGCTCAGCGCCGGCGCGTCGGGCTCGGGCGTCGCGGCCGAAGCCATCGAGAGCGCCCGGATCGCCAGGCGATGGCCGAGTTCCGGATCGAGGGCGAGCAGCGCCGGCCGCGCCAAGGATGCGAGGAGCGAGAACATTTACGGGTCGTCCGGAAACTGATGGAGCCCATCCGCGCCGAGCGGCAGCGGCCTGACCGAGCGGACCGCCGAAAGGGCAAGCGGCCCGTAGAGATGCGGAAAGAGGTCCCCGCCGCGCGATGGCTCCCAGCGCAGCGCCTCACCAAGGGCCGCTGCCTCGATGGCTACCAGCACGAGGTCATTCTGGCCGGCGAAGTGCTTCGCCGCCGTCTCGCGCATCTGCGCGGCCGTCGAGAAGTGAATGAAGCCGTCCGCGACATCGACGGGAGCGCCGGAAAACACACCGGCAACCTCCGCTTCGGCCCACATCTGCCGCGGACAGATCTTGTATACCAACGCCACCGCCATGCTCCCGCGAGTGCCCTCCCGCTGTAGGGGCTCGCGCTGCGAAGATCAATGCGCAGGCCCCTCCATTCAGGGGCTCTTGCGTCAAGAATTCGCACGAGACAAACGGGGCAATAAGTCCTATAGTTAGATTGTCATCCTAACGTGGCGGTGCCCCCGCTGCGCGATGCGCCATTCCCAAGGAGCGGGAGGTGGGCATGCTGTCGCACGAAGCGATCTGGAACGCGATCGACGCCCTGGCGTCCCGGCACGGCCTCAGCGCCTCAGGCCTTGCGCGCAAGGCCGGGCTCGACCCGACGGCCTTCAACCGCTCCAAGCGTACCGGAGCGGACGGACGGCCGCGCTGGCCCTCGACGGAATCGATCGCCAAGGTGTTGGATGCGACTGGCGCGACGATCGACGACTTCCTGTCGGTCGTCCGCCATCAGGAACAGGTGCCTCACCGTACAATTCCGCTCATCGGCTTCGCCCAGGCCGGACGCGGCGGCTTCTTCGACGACGGGGGCTTCCCCGTCGGCTCCGGCTGGGACGAGGTGTCCTTTCCCGACGGCATCGACGAGAAGGTCTATGCGCTGGAAATCTCCGGCGATTCGATGCTGCCGCTCTACCGTGACGGTGACGTCATCATCGTATCGCCGACATCGAGCGTCCGACGCGGCGACCGGGTCGTCGTCAAGACGACCGATGGCGAGTTCATGGCCAAGGAGCTGAAGCGCCGCACCGCCCGCACGGTGGAGCTGCGCTCGCTCAACCCCGAGCACGAGGACCGCGCTCTTCCCCTCGGTGACATCGCCTGGATGGCTCGCATCATCTGGTCGAGCCAGTAGCCGGGGTCGGAAGCCTCCCGCAAAGGAGAAAGCCGCCGGATCACTCCGGCGGCTTTGTGTCAGTCGCGTCGTCTCCGCCATCATGCCCGCGCTGGTTGCAGGCATCGACGCCCTGCAGGCTGGAGCGACAGGCACAGGCGCCGCGGCCGCGACGAGCATCGGTGAGGCCGATAGGAGCGCTTCCCCCAGGGCCGGACAGCACAGGTTTGCCCGGACCCTGGCCGATCGTTACTCAGCCGCCGTCTCGGCGTCGGACTTACCCTTGGCCTCGAGGTCCTCGCCCGTCTCCTGGTCGACGACCTTCATCGACAGGCGCACCTTGCCGCGCTCGTCGAAGCCGAGCAGCTTGACCTTGACCTTCTGGCCTTCCTTGACGACGTCCGTCACCTTCTGCACGCGCTGCGGCGCGAGCTGCGAGATGTGGACGAGGCCGTCGCGCGAGCCGAAGAAGTTGACGAAGGCGCCGAAGTCCGTGGTCTTTACCACCGTACCCTCGTAGATGACGCCGACTTCCGGCTCGGCCGCGATGCCCTTGATCCAGTTGATCGCCGCGGTGATCGACTTGAGGTCGGACGAGGCGACCTTGACGGTGCCGTCGTCGGAGATGTCGACCTTGGCGCCGGTCTTCTCCACGATCTCGCGGATGACCTTGCCGCCCGAGCCGATGACCTCGCGGATCTTGTCCTGCGGGATCTTGATGGTCTCGATGCGCGGAGCGTACTGGCCGAGCTCGGCGCGGGCGCCCGAGAGCGCCTTGCCCATCTCGCCGAGGATGTGCATGCGCCCGGCCTTCGCCTGGTCGAGGGCGACGCGCATGATCTCCTCGGTGATGCCGGCGATCTTGATGTCCATCTGCAGCGCGGTCACGCCCTGGTCGGTGCCGGCCACCTTGAAGTCCATGTCGCCGAGGTGGTCCTCGTCGCCGAGGATGTCCGACAGCACCGCATAGCGCTCGCCCTCCAGGATCAGACCCATGGCGATGCCGGCCACCGGACGGCGCAGCGGAACGCCCGCGTCCATCAGCGACAGCGAGGCGCCGCACACCGTCGCCATCGACGAGGAGCCGTTCGACTCGGTGATCTCGGAGACCACGCGGATGGTGTAGGGGAACTCGTGATGCGGCGGCAGCATCGGGTGGATGGCGCGCCAAGCGAGCTTGCCGTGGCCGATCTCGCGACGCCCGGGCGAACCGATGCGGCCCGTTTCGCCCACGGAATAGGGCGGGAAGTTGTAGTGCAGCAGGAAGGTTTCCTTATAGGTGCCTTCCAGCGAGTCGATGAACTGCTCGTCATCGCCCGTGCCGAGCGTCGCGACCACCAGGGCCTGCGTCTCCCCGCGAGTGAACAGCGCCGAGCCGTGCGCGCGCGGCAGGAAGCCGGCCTGGGCAACGATCTGGCGCACGGTCGTGACGTCGCGGCCGTCGATGCGCGTGCCGGTATCGAGAATGTTCCAGCGCACGATCTTGGCCTGAACCTCCTTGAAGACGGCCTTGACCTTTTCGGCCTCGAAACGGGCCTCGCCCTCTTCGGGGCAAAGCGCGGCCATGACCTTGGCCTTGGCGGCGTCCACCGCGGCGTAGCGGTCCTGCTTTTCGACGATCTGGTAGGCAGCGCGCAGGTCCGCCTCGGCGATCTCGAGCACGGCCTTTTCCACATCCGAGACGTCCGCCGCCTCGAGGTTGCGCGGCTCCTTCGCGGCCTTCTCCGCAAGGCGGATGATGGCGTCGATCACCGGCTGGAAATGGGCGTGGCCGTGCATGACGGCACCCAGCATCACGTCTTCCGGCAGTTCCTTGGCTTCCGACTCCACCATCAGCACCGCATCGGCCGTGCCAGCGACGACGAGGTCGAGGTCGGAACCTTCCATCTCGGCGGAGGTCGGGTTGACCTTGTACTCGCCCCCGATATAGGCGACACGCGCCGCGCCCACGGGGCCCATGAAGGGCACGCCCGAAAGGGTCAGCGCCGCCGAGGCTGCCACCATCGAGACGATGTCGGGATCGTTCTCGAGGTCATGGCTCAGCACCGTGATGATGACCTGGGTGTCGCAGCGCCAGCCGTCGACGAAGAGCGGGCGGATCGGCCGGTCGATGAGGCGCGAGATCAGCGTCTCGCGCTCGCTCGGCCGGCCCTCGCGCTTGAAGTAGCCGCCCGGGATGCGGCCCGCTGCATAGGCCTTTTCCTGGTAGTTGACGGTGAGCGGCATGAAGTCGACGCCGGGCTTGGGCTCCTTCGCCGCCACCACGGTGGCGAGCACGGTGGTCTCGCCATAGGTCGCGAGCACGGCGCCGTCGGCCTGGCGGGCGACGCGGCCGGTCTCGAGGGTCAGCTTCTTGCCGGCCCAGTCCAGTTCCACGCGTTGGATATCGAACATGTCTTTTCTCTCATGGTCGGGCCATGTGGTCGACGCCATGAGCAAGACGGCGAGAGGCTGCCCGCCCCGCCGGCCCTGAAGGGCGCGAACGGCGGGAAGCGTCTGGCGATCCTGCCATGGTCGTCAGCCTGGCCGGTTCGCGGCCCCTCCCCATGGAAGGACCTGACGCAGAGCCGAAGGGTTGCATCGACATGCAACGGCCCTTCCAGCTCGAGGTGCTGCGCCCCGGGAGCGCCACACCAGTCTTCGGCCGCATCACATGATGCGGCACCTGGCAAAATGCCCGGAGCGCGGACGCTCCGGGCAGAAGTCTCAGCGACGAAGGCCGAGACGCTCGATAAGGGTGCGGTAGCGGCCCTCATCCTTCTTCTTCAGGTAGTCGAGCAGCGAACGACGCTGCGACACGAGCTTGAGAAGGCCACGCCGGGAATGATTGTCCTTGGCGTGGACCTTGAAATGCTCCGTCAGGTTGACGATGCGCTCCGTGAGGATCGCAACCTGCACTTCCGGGGAGCCCGTATCGTTCGCCTCGCGGGCATATTCCTTGAGAAGCGCCTGCTTGCGCTCGGCCGTGATCGACATCGGTTCATCCTTTCGCTTGATGTCATCCATGCCGCCGCCGCTCTCGCGGGAGGCGGTTTGCCGCCGGCCGGGCCGGGATGTCGTCCAGCGCGGTCGGCATGCTGCGCGCGAAGACATGCCCCACGCGAAGCGGTCTCTATATACCCATTGGCGCGCCAAGGCCAGAGCGGCCGTCAGCGCGCCTGCGGCAGGTTGAAGATGCGCCGCGGATGCAGCTCCCCGTGCTCCAGATCCCCCAGCGCGATCAGCGCTCCGTGGGCGAAGACGGCGACACAGCCCTCGTCGAGCGGCGCATCGCGCCCGCGCAAGAGCACGGACTGGCCGCGCATCAGCCGGCCGGCGTCCGAGCGTGTGACCGTGACCTGCGGCAGGGCCCCAAGTCCGACAGCCACGGGCCTCAGACCCTTCTCGGCCCGGGCCGCATCGTCGAGCCCCTCGAGCTCGCGCAGGGCGTCGATGGAAATGCCGTCGGCCTCCTCGAAAGGGCCGACGCGCGTGCGCCGGAGCGTCGCGACATGGCCGAGGCAGCCGAGCGCCCGGCCGAGATCGCGGGCGATGGCCCTGACATATGTGCCCTTGCCGCATTCCGCGGCGAAGACGCTCGACTGCCCGTCATGCGCAACGAGGCTCAGGCGGTCGATCTGCACCGGGCGGGCCTGCAGTTCCACCACCTCGCCGTCGCGGGCAAGGTCGTAGGCCCGCTCGCCGTCGATCTTGATGGCGGAGAAACGCGGCGGCACCTGCATGACGGTGCCCGTGAAACGCGGCAGCAGCGCCTCGATGGCGGCGCGGTCGGGCCGCGCCTCGCTCGTCGCCACCACCGTGCCCTCGGCGTCGTCGGTGTCCGTCTCCGCGCCCCAGCTGACGGTGAAGGCATAGGCCTTGCGCCCGTCCATGACGAAAGGCACGGTCTTCGTCGCCTCGCCCAGTGCCACGGGCAGGAGCCCGGAGGCGAGCGGATCGAGCGTGCCGGCATGGCCGGCCTTCTTGGCGTTGAAGATGCGCTTGATGATGGCAACCGCGTGGGTCGAGGTCATGCCGACCGGCTTGTCGAGCACCACCCATCCGTGCACGTCGCGCTTCTTTGGCCGCGGTGGCCGCGGTCCACGCTGGCCCTCGCGCGGCTGAGGGCCGCCTTCCCCGGTGCCCGGCGCGACGCCGCCGCCCGGCCGTTCCTTGTCCTGGCTCATCGAGAGGTGATCCATGCCCGTCAGGCTTCGTCGTCGTCATTGTCGTCCGCCCCTTGGGGGCGGGCGATGTCGCGTCGGACCTTGTCGCTCTGCAGGAGCGTGTCGATCCGCCGCGCCTCGTCGAAGCTCTCGTCGAGACGAAAGCGCACGTCGGGCGCGAACTTGAGGTTGATGCGGCGTGCCAATTCACCGCGCAGGAAGCGGCGGTTGCGCTCGAGCGCAGCGAGCACCGGCTCCGCGTCCTGCCCGCCGAGTGGCATGACGAAAACCGTCGCCAGCTTGAGGTCCGGACTCATCCGCACCTCGGGCACGGTGATGACGTGCGAGGCGATCACCTCGTCCATTACCTCGCCGCGCGCGAGGATCTCGGCGATCGCGTGGCGCACCGCCTCGCCGACCCGCAGTTGCCGCTGGGACGGGCCGGCGCCCGTGTCGAAACGTGATTTGGCCATGTCTTCTCCCCGGGATCGGACCGGGTCCTGCAGCCTCGCGGCCGGTTGCAACAATACGCCCGCACCGCGGCCGAAGAAGGGGCCGCAGGTCGCGCGCCAATATCCGCCGGGAAGAGCCTCTGCCCTGCCCGGCGGACCTGCCTTCTATGCAGCCCTTACAGCGTGCGCTTGATTTCCTCGACGCGATAGCACTCGATGACGTCGCCCGCGCGCATGTCCTGGTAGTTCTCGAAGGCCATGCCGCATTCCTGGCCGGCAAGGACTTCTTTGGCGTCGTCCTTGAAGCGCTTGAGCTGGCTGAGCTTGCCCTCGTGGATGACGACATTGTCGCGGATGAGGCGCACGTTGGCCCCGCGCTGCACGACGCCGTCGGTGACGCGGCAGCCCGCGATCTTGCCGACCTTCGTGATGTTGAAGATCTCGAGGATCTGCGCATTGCCCAGCATGTGCTCGCGCAGCGTCGGCGCCAGCATGCCCGACATCGCCTGCTTCACGTCATCCACGAGGTCGTAGATGATGTTGTAGTAGCGAATCTCGATGCCGAGGCGGTCGGAAGCCTCGCGTGCTTCCTTGTGTGCACGCACGTTGAAGCCGATGACGGCCGCGCCCGAGGCCTCCGCCAGCGTCACGTCGCTCTCGGTGATGCCGCCGACGCCCGCATGAATGACGCGTGCCTGCACCTCCTCGTTGCCGATCTTCTCGAGGGCGCCGACGATGGCCTCAATCGATCCCTGCACGTCGCCCTTGACGACGAGCGGGAACTCCTTGCGGCCGGCGCCTTCCTTGAGGTCGCGCATCATGTCGGCGAGCGAGCGGGCCTGGCTGGCGCCGCGCGCCGCAAGGCGATCGCGCTTCAGGCGCTCGCGGTAGCCGGTGATCTCGCGGGCACGGGCCTCGGATTCGACCACCGCCACGCGATCGCCGGCCTCGGGCGTGCCATTGAAGCCGAGCACCTCGGCCGGCATGGACGGACCGGCCTCCTTGAGCTGCTCGCCATTGTCGGCGACAAGCGCGCGCACTTTGCCCCACTCGGCGCCGGCGACGACGATATCGCCGACCTTGAGCGTGCCGCGCTGCACGAGCACGGTGGCGACGGGGCCGCGGCCGCGATCGAGCTTCGCCTCGATGACGGTGCCTTCGGCCGCGCGTTCGGGGTTGGCCTTGAGGTCGAGGATCTCGGCCTGCAGCTGCAGTCCCTCGAGCAGCTTGTCGAGATTGGTGCCGGCCTTGGCCGACACCTCGAACTCGAGCGTCTCGCCGCCCATCGATTCCACCACCACCTCGTGCTGCAGCAGCTCCGTGCGCACGCGCTGGGGATTGGCGTCGGGCTTGTCGATCTTGTTGATCGCCACGATCAGCGGCACGCCGGCCGCCTTGGCATGGTTGATGGCCTCGACCGTCTGCGGCATGACACCATCATCGGCAGCGACCACGAGCACCACGATGTCCGTCACCTTGGCACCGCGGGCGCGCATGGCGGTGAAGGCCGCGTGGCCGGGCGTGTCGATAAAGGTGATCTTGCCGCCCAGCGGCGAGGTCACCTGATAGGCGCCGATGTGCTGGGTGATGCCGCCGGCCTCGCCCGCCACCACATTGGCGTGGCGAATTGCGTCGAGCAGCGACGTCTTGCCGTGATCGACGTGGCCCATGATGGTGACGACCGGGGGGCGCGGCAGGAGCGTGCCCTCCGCGTCCGGCTCGTCGAAGAGACCCTCCTCGACATCCGCTTCGGAGACGCGCTTGACCGTGTGACCCATCTCTTCGGCGATGAGCTGCGCGGTGTCGGCATCGATCACGTCCGTGATCTTCATCATCTGCCCCTGCTTCATCAGCAGGCGGATGACGTCCACGCCCCGCTCCGACATGCGATTGGCGAGTTCCTGGATGGTGATCGTCTCTGGAAGGACGACCTCGCGGCTGATCTTCTCCTTCGGCTCGTTGTGGCCGTGACCCTTCATGCGCTGCAGGCGGCGGCGGAAGGCGGCGGCCGAGTGGGTGCGCTCCTCGTCGCCACCCGTCAACGCGGCGGTCACCGTCAGGCGGCCGCGGCGCCGCTCCTCGCCTCCGGCACGGCTCGGCTTGGGAGCGGGCGCCGGGGTCGGACGCGGCGCGGCACCGGGTGCCCGGCGCGGGGCGCGGCTCTCGCCATCGTCCTCGGCGCCGGCCCGACCGGCAGACGTCCCGGCGGGACGGCGCGGCGCCTCGGCCTGGGTCGCCAGACGCATCTCGCCGCGCGGGACGGCGGCGCGCGGCGCCTCAGCGGCAGCCGGGCGCTCGTCCGTCCCGAGCCGGCGGCGTGCCTCGTCCTCAGCCTTACGCTTGCGCTCCTCGTCGAGACGGCGCCGCTCGTCTTCCTCACGCTTGCGCGCCTCGGCGGCCTCGCGCTCGCGACGCTCCTGCTCCTCACGCTCGGCGCGGCGGCGCGCCTCTTCCTCGGCGCGCTGGCGATCCTCGATCTCGCGACGCTTGGCGTCCTGCAGGGCCTGCAGGCGCGCATCGCGCTCGTCGTCGGTGAGGGAACGCAGCACGACGCCGGACGGACGCTGCCCCCCCGGACCGCGCCCCTGCGCCGGCCGGCCGCCCTGCGGCTGAGCCGGGCGTGGGGCCGGCGCGGCGGGCGCCGCCTGCGGTTGAGCCGGCGCCGGCTGGTCGCCACCGGGCCCGATGACGCGACGCTTCACCTTCTCGACCACGACCGCCTTCGAGCGGCCGTGGGAAAAGCTCTGGCGCACCACGCCCTGTTCGACGGGGCGCTTCAGCGTGAGCGTCTTGGACGGCGTCACGCTCAGCGTCTTGTCGGTCGGGTTTTTCGTGTCACTCATTCGGCTCGAATCCTGCGCCTTCGTGTTTGTCCAAATCTCGTTCGCGCGGCGCGCCCGGGGCTTCCTCCCCGGGCGGCGTGCCGCCTTCTCCATTGCGGTAGCGCGCCAGCCGGCGCCACCGCGCAAGAAATCCCTCGCTGCCCGGCCCGGCAATCAGGGCAGCATGTATCACATGAGAGCGCCCCAATGCCAAATCCAAATCGTGGCCAGCAAAAACTTCGACCACGTCGACCTCTGCGGCGCGCTCGCCGAGCCCCCGGAAAAGCGCCTGCGCGATCTTGCGCCGCCCATCGGCCGCCGCCTCCGCGGCATGGATGATGGCCTTGACGCGTCCGGCCGCCGCCGCCTCCTCCACCTTGCCGAAGCCGGCGACCACGAGACCCGCCTTGTTGGCCAGGGCGAGCGCCTGCACGCTGTCACGCTGCAGGAGCCCCTCCACGTCGCCCGCCAGCGTCTGGGGCACCGTCACCTGAGCCTTGAGCCCCCTGGCGAAGGCCTTGCGGCGAACAGCTTCCTCGACCAGCGCACGACTGGCACCGACCCATACGCCCCGCCCAGGCAATTTGCGGCGCAAATCGGGCACGATCATGCCGTCCGGCGCCGCGACGAAGCGGATCATCTCGTCCGGATCGCGCTCGGCCCGCGTCACAATGCAGCGCCGGTGCGGCCCTTCGTCCCTGCTGCGCGGCACGTCCAACTCCTCAAGCGGCCGGCGGGAATCCCCGCCGGCACCCGCAGGATACCTCGCGTCAGCCTTCCTGTTCCTGCACCGGCGAGCCGCTGCCGTCGGCCTCACCTTCTGCCTCATCCTCGGCCGGGGGCTCGATCCAGCCCGCCTTGACACGCGCGGCCATGATCATGTCCTCGGCCTGCTGGCGCGAGACCTCGAAGTCATCGAGGATGCCCTTGTGGCGAGTCGTCTCGGAGCCGTTGCGCTCGGTCCAGCCGGCGAGTTCATCCGTGGCGCAGCCGGCCAGATCCTCGATCGACTTGATGCCGTTCTCGCCGAAGGCGACCAGCATCGCCGTCGTCACGCCGTCGATCTCGCGCAACTCGTCAGCGACGCCGAGCTCCCGGCGCCGGGCGTCGAGCTCGGCCTCGAGCCTGGCGAGATATTCCTCGGCACGGGTCTGGATCTCCTGCGCGGTCTCCTCGTCGAAGCCCTCGATGGTCGAAAGCTCAGGCAGCTCGACATAAGCGATCTCCTCGACCGAGCTGAAACCTTCCGAAGCGAGCAGTTGGCCAACGACCTCGTCGACGTCGAGCGCTTCCATGAACAGCTTGGTGCGCTCGACGAATTCTTTCTGACGGCGCTCCGATTCCTCGGCCTCGGTGAGGATGTCGATGTCCCAGCCGGTGAGTTGGGAGGCGAGGCGCACGTTCTGGCCGCGCCGGCCGATGGCGAGCGACAGCTGCTCGTCCGGCACCACGACCTCGATACGCTCGGAATCCTCGTCGAGCACCACCTTCACCACCTCGGCTGGCTGCAGCGCGTTGACGATGAAGGTCGCCGCGTCCTGCGACCAGGGGATGATGTCGATCTTCTCGCCCTGCAGCTCCTGCACCACGGCCTGCACGCGCGAGCCGCGCATGCCGACGCAGGCGCCGACGGGGTCAATGGAGCTGTCGCGCGAGATGACCGCGATCTTGGCGCGCGAGCCCGGATCGCGCGCCACGGCCCTCACCTCGACGATGCCGTCGTAGATCTCCGGCACCTCCTGGGCGAAGAGCTTCGCCATGAACTGCGGATGCGTGCGCGAGAGGAAGATCTGCGGCCCGCGCGTCTCGCGGCGCACATCGTAGAGATAGGCGCGGATGCGGTCGCCGGGGCGGAAGGTCTCGCGCGGGATCAGCTCATCGCGGCGCACGATGGCCTCGCCCCGGCCGAGGTCGACGATGACGTTGCCGTATTCGGCGCGCTTGACGGTGCCGTTGACGATCTCGCCGATGCGGTCCTTGTACTCCTCGTACTGCCGGTCGCGCTCCGCCTCGCGCACCTTCTGCACGATGACCTGCTTGGCCGACTGGGCGGCGATGCGGCCGAAGTCGAAGGGCGGCAGCGTGTCGGCGATCACGTCGCCGACCTGGGCGGCCGGATTGTGGCGACGGGCATCGTCGAGGCTGATCTGCGTCGCCATGTCCTCCACATCCTCGACCACCTGGAGGTGGCGCGCCAGCCTGAGCTCTCCCGTGCGCGGGTTGATCTCGGCGTGGATGTCCGTCTCGGCCCCGTAACGCGAGCGCGCCGCCTTGGCGATCGCATCCTCCATCGCCGCGAGCACGATGGTGCGATCGATCACCTTTTCCCGGGCAACCGCGTCCGCGATCTGCAAAAGCTCGAGCCTGTTGGCGCTGACGGCCATGTCCGTCACTCCTCCTCCTGATGCCCCGCCGCCCGGCATACCGCCCGGCCGGCAGGATGAAATGCGCTGCCGCAGCCCCGCTGCGGCTAGTGGGTTGCGTCCCCTGTGCCGTCGCCCGCATCCTCGCCGGCATCGTCGCCCGTCTGGGCAGCCTTGCCGCGACGCAGCGCCTCGGTGATCAGGGCGTCTGTGAGGACGAGCCGCGCCTCCGCGATATCGGCGAGGGCGAGCGTCACCTCGGGCTCCTCATCCGGCCTTGCGTCGCTGCGCCGCAGCCTGACGCCGCCGTCGGCCAACCCAAGAAGAATACCACGAAAACGCTTGCGGCCCGAAACCGGCAGGCTGGTTTCCACCTTGGCCTCGTGGCCGCTCCAGCGCTCGAAATCGGAGGCGCGCACCAGCGGCCGGTCAATGCCGGGCGAGGAGATCTCGAGGTGATAGGCGCGCTCGATCGGATCCTCGAGGTCGAGCACCGGCGAGACCCCGCGGCTCACCGCCTCGCAGTCATCCACCGTCATCGTGCCATCCGGCCGCTCGGCCATGATCTGCACGGTGCAGCCGTTCTGGCCCGTCACCTTGACGCGCACGAGTCTATAGCCGAGATCCCCGAGCACGGGCGCGACGATCGCGGCGACGCGCGCGGCAACGCCCGTCTCCTCGATGATGCGGGCCTCGTCGAGCTCCATGATACGGCGTCCTCCAGCCGGTGGCGCGGCCCCGGAAGAGGCGCGCAGCAAAAGATGCCGACGTCCAGAACGAAAAAGAGCGGACCCGCCGGGGCCCACTCCGTCACGGTTCCATCCGAACCATTCTGGATGTCAGGATGGCCGCAACATAATCGCGCCGCCGCGCCGACGCAACCCCCGCAGCCGGCAAAGCGGCGTCGCCGCGCCCTAGAGAAGCCCCATGGGGCGCTCGCCCGCCGCCCAGGCAAGCGCCCTTTCCAGCCGGTCGTTGCCCCAGAACATCTCGCCGTCGGCGGTGAGGAAGGTCGGCGCACCGAAGATGCCGCGCGTGCGCGCCTCCTCCGTCTCGGCCCTGAGCCGTGCCTTCACCGCATCGCCCTGCGCAGACGAAACGGTAGACGCGACATCGACGTCGAGGTCGCGCAGGATATCGCTGATGACGGCCATTTCCGAGATCGAGCGCCCCTCGCCGAACTGGGCGGCGAAGACGGCGCGCGTGAAGGCCGGCGCCAGCCCCTTCTCGCGCAGCGCGATGGCGAGCCGCGCCACTATCAGGCTGTTCTGCGGGAAGGGGTCGGGTCGCGTCAGCGACAGGCCGAGCTGAGCGGCCTCTCGCGCCACGTCCCGCCACATGTAGCGCCCCTTGCTCGGATAGAGGTTGAAGGGCGAGGATGTCCAGCCGTGGCTGGCGAAGATCGGCCCGAGCAGGAAGGGCCGCCACCTTAGCTCGACGCCCGCCGCCTCGGCGAGTGGCTCGATGCGCATGGCGGCGAGATAGGAATAGGTCGAGGCGAAGTCATACCAGAAGTCGAGGACGGGACGTTGCGGCACTGAGAACTCGAAACGCTGGAGGAGGCGGGGCGGGGAAGCGACGTTCCCTCACCCATAATCGCGGCTTTCGCGTGGCATGCACGCGCCACCGCTCTCCGTCCCCGCTATCCACGGCTTGCACCCGGCCGCAGCCTCACTATAGTCCGCCCGCTTTCACTGCTTCATGGCGGCAGCGGCCGCTCACACGAGCCTCACGAGTTCCCGATCATGTCCGACAAGCGCGTGAAGAAGGTCGTCCTCGCCTATTCCGGCGGCCTCGACACCTCCATCATCCTCAAGTGGCTGCAGACGACCTACGGCTGCGAGGTCGTCACCTTCACCGCCGACCTCGGCCAGGGTGAGGAACTGGAGCCCGCGCGCCAGAAAGCCCTGCTCCTCGGCATCAAGCCGGAGAACATCTTCATCGAGGACCTGCGCGAGGAATTCGTGCGCGACTACGTCTTCCCGATGTTCCGCGCCAATGCCCAGTACGAGGGCCTCTATCTCCTCGGCACCTCGATCGCCCGTCCGCTCATCGCCAAGAAACAGATCGAGATCGCCGAGAAGGTCGGCGCCGATGCGGTCGCCCACGGCGCCACCGGCAAGGGCAACGACCAGGTGCGCTTCGAACTCGGTTACTACGCCCTCAAGCCCGACGTCACCGTCATCGCCCCCTGGCGCGAGTGGGACCTGACCTCGCGCACCAAGCTCCTCGAATTCGCCGAGCAGAACCAGATTCCGATCGCCAAGGACAAGCGCGGCGAAGCGCCCTTCTCGGTCGACGCCAACCTCCTGCACGCCTCCTCCGAGGGCAAGGTACTGGAGGACCCGGCGCAGGAGGTGCCGGACTATGTCTACTCGCGCACCATCGACCCCGAGGCCGCGCCCGACACGCCGACTTACATCACCATCGATTTCGAAAAGGGCGACCCCGTCGCCGTCGACGGCGTGAAGATGTCGCCGGCGACCCTGCTCGCGAAGCTCAATGAGCTCGGTCGCGCCAACGGCATCGGCCGCCTCGACCTCGTAGAGAACCGCTTCGTCGGCATGAAGAGCCGCGGCATGTACGAGACGCCCGGCGGCACGATCCTTTACGTCGCACACCGCGGCATCGAGTCGATCACGCTCGACCGCGGCGCCGCACACCTCAAGGATGAGCTGATGCCGAAATATGCCGAGCTCGTCTATAACGGCTTCTGGTTCTCGCCCGAGCGCGAGATGCTGCAGGCCCTCGTCGACAAGAGCCAGGAATTCGTGACGGGTCAGGTGCGCCTCAAGCTCTACAAGGGCGGCGTCCACCTCGTCGGCCGCGACAGCCCCTATTCGCTCTACGACCAGGAGCTCGTGACCTTCGAGGAAGGCGCCGTCGCCTACGACCACCGCGACGCCGCCGGCTTCATCAAGCTCAACGCCCTGCGGCTCAGGACGCTCGCACAGCGCAAGAAGAAGCTCGGGCTCTGAGCCGCCCTTCACGCCCGCGCCTGTCGCGCGGCCGTCCGTCCCCCTCCCATCATGGCCGGGCTTGTCCCGGCCATCCACGCCGTTGACGTGCTCAACCCTGAAGGCGTGGATGCCCGCGACAAGCGCGGGCATGACGGCGCAGAGGCGAGCCGGGAAAAGCGCCGGCCGAAACGTGTGACCGCTCAACACCTGCGTGACGGCTGAAGCGTTGCCCGAGGAAGATGCCCGTACCGCACCGCACCACGGCCCCTCGTTGACAAACCCCGGCAAAAGCCCAAGACTCTCGCCCCATGTTCCGAGGGGGGCCCCGCTAGGGGGCTGAGATACCGCCGGCGACGGGCGCGAAACGTCCAGACAACGCGGTGACCCTTAGGACCTGATCCGGGTCATGCCGGCGAAGGGACGGAAACGCGCGATCGACGCCAATCCCAAACAAATCGCTGATGCCCGGGTCTCCTTGTCGAGCGAGGAGGAGATCCACATGACAGTGCATACCAAGCCCGCCACCGCCAAGACGGCAGCTGCAACTCCGGACGCCGTCACCACCGGCCCCATCGCCGGCTCGCGGAAGATCTATACGAGCCCCGAAGGCCGCCCCGACATCCGCGTGCCCTTCCGCGAGATCGCGCTTGCGCCGACCTCCGGCGAGGAACCGTTCCGCACCTACGACACCTCCGGCCCCTACACCGATCCCGAGGCGGTGATTGATCTTGCCGCTGGTCTCGCCCCGGTGCGCGGCGACTGGATTGCGAAGCGCGGCTTCGCCAGGGTCGAGGCCCGTGCCGTCAAGCCGGAGGACAACGGCAACGTCTCGGCCGACAAGCTTGTGCCGCACTGCCCCGCCCGCCGCGAGGTGCTCGCGGGCAAGCCGGGCGAGCCGGTGACACAGCTCGAATTCGCGCGCGCCGGCATCATCACCGAGGAGATGGTCTACGTCGCCCACCGTGAGAACCTCGGCCGCGCCGCCATGCTCGCCGGCGCCGAGGAGCGGTGCGCCGACGGCGAGGCTTTCGGCGCCGCGATTCCGCCCTTTATCACGCCCGAATTCGTGCGCCAGGAGATCGCGCGCGGGCGCGCCATCATCCCCGCCAACATCAACCACCCGGAACTCGAACCGACCATCATCGGCCGCAACTTCCTGGTGAAGATCAACGCCAACATCGGCAATTCGGCCGTCACCTCCTCGGCGGCGGAAGAGGTGGAGAAACTCGTCTGGGCCATCCGCTGGGGCGCCGACACGGTGATGGATCTTTCCACCGGCCGCAACATCCACAACATCCGCTCCTGGATCATGCGCAATGCGCCGGTGCCGATCGGCACCGTGCCGATCTACCAGGCGCTGGAGAAGGTGAACGGCGAGCCCGAGAAGCTCGACTGGGAGGTCTTCAAGGACACGCTCATCGAGCAGGCGGAGCAGGGCGTCGACTATTTCACCATTCACGCCGGCGTGCGCATCGCCTACGTGCCGCTGACGGCCAGGCGCGTCACCGGCATCGTCTCGCGCGGCGGCTCGATCATGGCGCGCTGGTGCCTCGCGCACCACAAGGAGAGCTTCCTCTACGAGCGCTTCGACGAGATCTGCGACATCATGCGCAAGTATGACGTCTCCTTCTCGCTCGGCGACGGCCTGCGCCCCGGCTCCATCGCCGACGCCAACGACGCGGCCCAGTTCGCGGAGCTGGAGACGCTCGGCGAACTCACCAAGATCGCCTGGGACAAGGGTTGCCAGGTGATGATCGAGGGCCCCGGCCACGTGCCGATGCACAAGATCAAAGTGAACATGGACAAGCAGCTCGCCCATTGCGGCGAGGCGCCGTTCTACACCCTCGGCCCGCTGACGACGGACATTGCCCCCGGCTACGACCACATCACCTCGGCCATCGGCGCGGCGATGATCGGCTGGTTCGGCACAGCGATGCTCTGCTACGTCACGCCCAAGGAGCATCTTGGCCTGCCCAACCGCGACGACGTGAAGACCGGCGTCATCACCTACCGCATCGCGGCGCATGCGGCCGACCTCGCCAAGGGCCATCCCTCGGCCAAGCTGCGCGACGACGCCTTGTCGCGAGCGCGCTTCGAGTTCCGCTGGGAGGACCAGTTCAACCTCTCGCTCGACCCGGACACGGCGCGCGCCTTTCACGACGAGACCCTGCCCAAGGACGCGCACAAGGTGGCGCATTTCTGCTCCATGTGCGGCCCGAAATTCTGCTCTATGAAGATCACGCAGGACCTGAGGGCCGAAGCCGAACGCATGGTCGGCCTCGAGCAGAAGGCGCAGGAGTTCAAGGACAAGGGCGCCGAGATCTACGTGCCTGCCGAATAGGCGGGGGAGGATCGACCTGCCACGTCGCGGGGCGGCCCTCCCCCGCGACTTGACACCGGCAGCACCGCTGCCACAAAGCCTCGACGAATGCCGCTGAGGAAGAGCCAAGGAACAGCCATGACGCACGCCGATCTCGCCACCACCATCGACACCGCCTGGGAAGAGCGGGCCGGCATCTCGCCCGCGACGCGCGGCCCCGTGCGCGAGGCGGTGGAGACGGCGCTCGCGCTGCTCGATTCCGGCAAGGCGCGCGTCGCCGAGAAGGTGGACGGCGCCTGGCAGGTCAACCAGTGGCTCAAGAAGGCTGTGCTGCTCTCCTTCCGCCTCAACGACATGACGGTCATCCCTGGCGGGCCGGGCAAGGCCACCTGGTGGGACAAGGTGCCCTCGAAGTTCGACGGCTGGGATGACACCGCGTTCAAGGCCGCCGGCTTCCGCGCCGTGCCCGGTTGCGTGGTGCGCCGCGGCGCCCATGTCGCGCCGGGCGTCGTACTGATGCCCTCCTTCGTCAATCTCGGCGCCTATGTAGACGAGGGCACCATGGTCGACACCTGGGTCACGGTCGGCTCCTGTGCGCAGATCGGCAAGAACGTGCACCTGTCCGGCGGCGTCGGCATCGGCGGCGTCCTGGAGCCCCTGCAGGCGAATCCGGTCATCATCGAGGATGACTGCTTCATCGGCGCCCGCTCGGAGGTCGTCGAGGGCGTCATCGTGGGCGAGGGTTCGGTGCTGTCCATGGGCGTCTTCATCAGCGCCTCGACCAAGATCATCGATCGCGCCACGGGCGAGGTCTTCGTCGGCCGCGTGCCGCCCTATTCCGTCGTCGTGCCCGGCAACCTGCCCGGCAAGCCGCTGCCCGACGGCACGCCCGGCCCCTCGCTCTACTGCGCCGTCATCGTCAAGCGCGTCGACGCCCAGACACGGGCCAAGACCAGCATCAACGAGCTTCTCCGGGACTGAGGCTCGTCGATCGTCATTTGGACGTCGTGGCCGGGACAAGCCCGGCCATGACGCCGTAAAGCCGCCTATCCGAGGCTCCCCATGACCTCAGCCGACCCCGTCGCCCTCGCCGAGGCGCTGATCCGCTGCCCCTCCGTCACGCCTGACGAGGCCGGGGCGCTCGCCTTCTGCGAGAAGGTGCTCGCCGAGGCGGGCTTTGCGACCGAGCGCGTCACCTTCTCGACGCCCGGCACGCCGGATGTCGAGAACCTCTATGCGCGCTGCGGCACGGGTGCGCCCTATCTCCTCTTCGCCGGCCACACCGACGTGGTGCCGCCCGGCGACGCCGGACGCTGGCGCCACGATCCCTTCTCCGGCACCATCGAGGACGGTGTCCTCTACGGCCGCGGCGCCTGCGACATGAAGGGCGGCGTCGCCGCCATGCTCGCGGCCGCCATCCGTTTCGTGATGGCCAATCCCGGCTTCGGCGGCTCCATCGGCTTCCTGCTGACGGGCGACGAGGAAGGCCCGGCCGTCAACGGCACCGTCAAGCTGCTCGAATGGGCCAAGGCGAGGGGCGAGCGCTTCGACCACTGCATCCTCGGCGAACCGACGAACCCGAAGCATCTCGGCGATATGATCAAGATCGGCCGGCGCGGCTCGCTGACCGGCCACCTGACGGTGCACGGCCGGCAGGGCCATGTCGCCTATCCGCACCTCGCCGACAACCCTGTCCACGGCATGGTGCGCCTCATCTCGGCGCTGCTCGCCGAGCCGCTCGATGCCGGCACCGCGCATTTCGCGCCGTCGAACCTCGAGATGACGACCTTCGACGTGGGCAATCCCGCCTCCAACGTCATCCCGGCCGAGGCGCGGGCGACCTTCAACATCCGCTTCAACGACACGTGGCTGCCCGCAACGCTCGCCGCCGAGATCGAGCGCCGCCTCGCCGCGGCGGCCGGCAATGCCGTGCGCTACGAGGTCGCTTTCGCGCCCACCAACGCCACTGCCTTCGTGACCGAGCCCGGCGATTTCGTCACCCTCGTGCAGGATGCGGTCGAGGCCCATACCGGCCGGCGGCCGGCGCTGTCGACCACGGGCGGCACGTCCGACGCGCGCTTCATCAAGGACCATTGCCCGGTGATCGAATACGGCCTCGTGGGCGAAACCATGCACCAGGTCGACGAATGCGCCCGCGTCAGCGACATCGAGGCGCTCACCGCCATCTACGAGACGGTGCTCGGCCGGTATTTCATGCCGTCCTGACGGGATCCACCGGCATGGACAAGCCGGCGCGGCGCGGGCACCCTGCGGCGGCACGATTCAGGCGCCGGCACGGCGCATTCCCGACGAGGCGCGCATGGGCTTTCTGCCGCAGGAAATCATCCGCAAGAAGCGCGACGGAGCGGCGCTCACCGAGGAGGAGATCTTCTTCCTCATCGAGGGTCTGACCCGTGGGCGGGTCACCGAGGGCCAGGCGGCGGCCTTCGCCATGGCCGTCTTCTTCCGCGGCATGGGCCTCGACGAGCGGGTGGCGCTGACCGAGGCCATGATGCGCTCGGGCGAGGTGCTGCAGTGGGACCTGCCCGGCCCGGTGCTCGACAAGCATTCGACCGGCGGCGTCGGCGACACGGTGAGCCTCGCCCTCGCGCCCGCCGTCGCCGCTTGCGGCGGCTACGTGCCGATGATCTCCGGCCGCGGCCTCGGCCATACCGGCGGCACGCTCGACAAGCTCGATGCCATCCCCGGCTATGTCTCGCAGCCCGATGCCGGCACCTTCCGCGCCGTCACGCGCAACGTCGGCTGCGCCATCATCGGCCAGACGGGCGACCTCGCCCCCGCCGACAAGCGGCTCTACGCCATCCGCGACGTCACGGCGACGGTCGAGTCGATCCCGCTCATCACCGCCTCGATCCTGTCGAAGAAGCTCGCTGCCGGGCTCGAAGGCCTCGTCATGGACGTCAAGGTGGGCTCCGGCGCCTTCATGGCGAGCCTCGAGGAGGCGCAGTCGCTGGCGAAAAGCCTCGTGACCGTGGCGAACCGCGCCGGCCTGCCGACGAGCGCGCTTCTCACAGACATGGACGCGCCGCTCGCGAGCGCGGCGGGCAATGCGGTCGAGGTCGCCTATGCGGTCGACTATCTCACCGGCCGCCGGCGCGAGCCGCGCTTTCACGAGGTGACCATGCGGCTCGGCGCCGAGATGCTCTTCCTCGGTCGCATCGTGGCGAGCATTGGCGACGGCCGTGTGCGCATGGAAGAGGCCATCGCCAGCGGCCGGGCGGCCGAACGGTTCGGCATGATGGTCGCGGCGCTCGGCGGGCCGGCGGATTTCGTCGAGGCGAGCGAGCGCCACCTCGCCCGCGCGCCGGTGGTGCGCGCCGTCCATGCGCATCGCACCGGCTTCGTCACGTCGGTCGACACGCGCGCCGTCGGCATCGCGGTCATCGCGCTCGGCGGCGGCCGCACCCGCGCCGAGGATGCGATCGACCATGCCGTTGGCCTCACCGACCTTGCCGGCCCCGGCGACGAGGTGGGTCCCGGCCGGCCACTCGCCATCGTGCACGCCCGCGGCGAAGGCGCGGCCGATGCGGCCGAGGCCACGCTGCGCCGGGCCTACGTGATCGGGCAGGACAAGCCGGCCGGGCGCGGCATCATCCTCGAGCGCATGGCGGAGCGTGTGGCATGACCATTCTCGTCGCCCTCACGGGCTGGCACGTCGATTCCTGGGTCGAGCGGCTGGAGCGGCTGCTGCCCGGCCGGCGCGTCGTGCGCCTCGGCGATGCCTATGACCCCGCGGCGGTTACCTATGCCGTGGCCTGGAAGCACCCGCCCGGCGCCTTTCGCGGCCTGCCGAACCTGAAGGCGATCTTCTCCCTCGGCGCCGGCGTCGACCACCTGATGGGCGATCCCGACCTGCCGGACGTGCCGATCACACGTGTCGTCGACGACGACCTCACCAACCGCATGAGCGAATATGTCGTCCTGCACTGCCTGATGCACCTGCGCCAGCAGCGCCGCTACGACGCGCAGCAGCGCGCGCATATGTGGGAGGACGACCGCCACCAGCCGGCCGCGCGCGACGTCAGGGTCGGTGTCATGGGGCTCGGCGTCCTCGGGCAGGATGCCGCCCGCAAGCTCGCCGTCATGGGCTTCGACGTCGCGGGCTGGAGCCGCACGCCCAAGGACTGTCCGGGGCTCCAGGTCTTCACCGGCGAGGCGGAGCGCGCCGCCTTCCTCGCCCGCACCGACATCCTCGTCCTTCTCCTGCCGCTCACGCCGGAGACGCGCGGCATCGCCGATTACGCCCTGTTCGGGGGCCTCGCCCGTGGCGGGCGTCTCGGCGGCCCGGTCTTCGTCAATGCCGGCCGCGGCGGGCTGCAGGTGGAGGAGGACATCCTCCGGGCGCTCGACGACGGCACGCTCATGGCAGCCTCGCTCGACGTGTTCGAGACCGAGCCGCTGCCCGACAGCTCACGCTTCTGGGACCATCCGAGCGTGATCGTGACGCCGCACAATGCCGCCATGAGCGACCCGGACAGCATCATCCGCCTCGTCGCCCGCCAGATCGCGCGCTTCGAGGCCGGCGAGCCGCTCGAGCACCTCGTCGACCGGCAGCGGGGATATTGAGGCTCAGAGCCGCTTGATGCTGGTGACCGGCCCAGCGCCGGCAGCTTCGATCCGCGCCGCCGCGACGGCAAGCGGCTCGATCACCGTCGCCATGTGGTGGCCGTTGGCGTGCAGCAGGTTGGCACTGTCGACCATGATGCCGACGTGCCCCTTCCAGAACACGAGGTCGCCGCGCCTGAGCCCCGTGAACTCCTCGGTGATCGGCAGTGGCGAGCCGAGCGTCCGCTCCTGCAGGTCGCTGTCGCGCGGCGCCTCGACGGCGGCAGCCGAGAGCGCGAGCTGCACGAGGCCCGAACAGTCGATGCCCAGGCTGGTCTTGCCGCCCCACAGATAGGGCACGCCGACGAAGCGCTCGGCGATGGTGACGAAATCATCGGCAAGCGGCGGGCCGACGAAGGCGAGGTGCCGCGCGAAGATGGCGCTGCCATCGGCAAGCCGCGCGAAATCGCCCTCGAAACCGCTCACCGTCACGCCCGCCATGAGCGATAGCGCCCCAACCGGCGGCAGCTTGATGGACGGGCCGGGGTAGACGAAGGTACGCAGCACGGCCACCCGATGCGTCGGCGCGGGCTCGAAGGCGCCGAGCGCCGACACCGGCAGGTAGCCGACATAGCCGTCGCCGGCGAGTTGCGCCCAGGCCCAGCCCTCCTCCTCCTCGAAGACGCGCACGGCCTCGCCGGCGAGCGCCTCGGTGTCGAGCGGCGCATCGGGCCGCGGCTCCCGCCGGAGCGGTGCGCTCGCCGCGACGATGCGCCGCTCCCGCGCCCTGACGTAGCGCGTGGCCACCACCGTGCCCGCGAGGAAATCGGCCGCGAGGTCGGGTCGGGCGGGGGTTGTGCGCGGATCGGTCAGCATCATTTCCGTGTATCCCTCTATCGCGGCAGCACCCTGCCATGCGCGACGATGAGGTCGCCCAGCCGCTCCACGGCGAGCGCGCCCTTCACCGTCCGCTGTATCACGACATTGCGGCGGTCCGCATCATCCCTGCGGCGGGCGACGAGATCCAGCCGGCCCATTGTGTCGAGCGCGCGTGTGATGACCGGCTTCGTCACGCCGAGCTTGCCGGCGAGCCCGCGCACCGTGTGCGGCGGCGGCTCCAGATAGATCGTGAGCAAAATGGCAAGCTGCCGCGCGGAGAGGTCATGCGACAGATCCTGCCCGTCCTCGCGCACGAGATCGAGTGTGACGCGATGCCAGAGGGTGAGAGCTTCGAGGGGCCGCAGTTCGACGGGCATGGAACGCAAGGGGGCCGGATCGTTTCGGTTCCGTATTATTTCGGCCGGGCGATCGGCGGGCAAGCACGACTCGTGCGCGCGGTTAAGAAAGGCCTCATGCAGCCTTCGCGAGCAACATTCGGGCACCTGTCGCTTGGCTCTTGCCCCGGCTCGCCACCAGACGTGAAGCGGCAAAGCGCGACGCTTCCCTGTTGTCATGGCCGCGCCTGTCGCGGGCATGACGGCTAAGCGGGACGCGCCACCTCTAGACAAAAGGCCTACGACTTTCGTATTATATGCAACGCAACATCCGAGGCTGACATGCTCATCACGGCCGACGAGGTGGCCCGCTCGCTACGCGGCTGCTGGCAGGTCCTGAACCGCAGCAAGGGCGCGCTCGAAACCTTCGACGTCAGCTTCACCGGCTTCTGGCACTCGTTCCTCGCCATGGCGCTCGCCGCGCCAGCCTTCGTCGTCGGCGTCGCCGCCGCCCGCTTCACCCGCTCCGGCCCGGACTGGATGCACGACGGTGGGCTCTTCGACATGCCCGACATCCTGTTCGCCCAGGCGCTCGTCATCGCCTCGGCCTGGCTGCTCTTTCCGCTGCTGATGCTCGGCTTCGTGCGGCTCATGGGGCTCGAGCGGCGCTATGTCGGCTATATCGTCGCCTACAACTGGTCGAACGTGGCGGCCCTTCTCCTGCTCGCCCTACCGCCGGCGCTGCATGTGCTGGGCCTCGCCACGGCGGGCCTGGCCGTGTTCTACGCCCTCGCCTTCGGCTTCATCGTCTTCTATTTCCGCTGGGTCCTCGCCCGGATCGCGCTCGGCATCTCCGCGGGCCTTGCCGGCTTCATCGTCGCCATGGACATCGCCACCTTCGTGCTGGTGCGCACTTTCGTCGGCTGACGATCAGTAATCGACGCCGACGAGATACAGCCCGCACGCCGGCGCCATCGGCCCGCACGCCTTGCGGTTGCGCGCCTGAAGGGCGCGGCGCACGTCCTCCGGCCGCCACTTGCCAGCACCCACGCGCTCCAGCGTGCCGACCATCGAGCGCACCTGGTGGTGCAGAAAGGAGCGCGCCGAGGCCTCGATGCGGATCTCGTCGCCGAGGCGGCTGACATCGAGCCGGTCAAGCGTGCGCACGGGGCCGGATGCCTGACATTCGGCGGCACGAAAGGTCGTGAAATCGTGTCGGCCGACGAGGTGCTGCGCCGCCTCGTGCATCGCCGCAGCGTCGAGCGGCCCGGGCACATGCCAGACGAGGCGCGCATCGAGCACCGGCTGCGGCCGTCGGTTGAGGATGCGGTAGAGATAGTGCCGCTTCACGGCGGAGCGGCGGGCATCGAAATCCGCCGGCACCTCGGCGGCAAGGAGCACCGCCGCCGCATCGCCCATGAGCTTCAGATGCGCATTCGTCGCATCGCGCAGCGTATCCGTGCGCCACGGCCGGGAGAGGTCGAAATGCACCACCTGGCCGATGGCATGCACGCCGGCATCGGTGCGCCCGGCGCATTGCACACGCGGGCTTTCGCCGCAGAAGCGGGCGAGCGCCTCTTCCAGCGCCTGCTGCACGGAGCGCCCCGTCTCCTGCCACTGCCAGCCGACATAGGGACTGCCGTCATATTCGACGATGAGCCTGTAGCGCGGCATGATCACGCCAGTACGGTGCCTGGCGCGAGACGGGCGCCACGCAGAAACTCCTCGCCGCTCGTCACGTCGCGCCCGGCGCGCTGCACCTGCAGAAGCTCGACGGCGCCCTCGCCGCAGGCGACGACAAGCCCGCCCGCAAGCAATTTGCCCGGCGGCCCGGCGCCGTCAGCGCGGCGCGTGCGCAGCACCTTCACGCGCTCGGCCCCCTTGCCGAGGTCGACCATGAGAAAGGCGCCGGGAAAGGGCGACAGGCCGCGCACCAGGTTGTGCACCTCGCCGGCCGGACGCGACCAGTCGATGCGCGCCTCCTCGTTGGTGATCTTGGCGGCATAGGCGACACCCTCAGCGGCCTGCGGCACGAAGGAGAGCGCATCGCGTGAAAGCGCCGCGAGCGCGCGCACCATCAGGTCGGCGCCGAGCACGGCAAGCCGGTCGTGCAGCTCACCGGCCGTCATGTCCGGAGCGATGGCGATCCGCTCCACCATCGCGACAGGCCCGGTATCGAGCCCCTCCTCCATCTTCATGACGGCAACACCAGTCTCGGCATCGCCTGCCATCACGGCGCGCTGGATGGGAGCGGCGCCACGCCAGCGCGGTAGCAGCGAGGCATGCAGGTTGAGGCAGCCGAGCCTCGGCGCCTCCAGCACCGGCACGGGCAGGATGAGGCCATAGGCGACGACCACCGCGACATCGGCCGCCAGCGAACGCAAGGTCTCCTGTTCCTCCGGGCCGCGCAGACTCCTGGGCGTATAGACGGGGATGGCGAAACGCTCGGCCATCTCGTGCACCGGCGAGCGCTTCTCGCCCATGCCGCGCCCGGCCCTGGCCGGCGCGCGGGTGTAGACGGCGACGACTTCGTGGCCCTGGCCGACGATTTCGGCGAGCGTCGGCACGGCGAAATCGGGCGTGCCCATGAAAACGATGCGCAGCGACATGGCACCTGCCGGATGTGGGGCGGCGAGCGGCGCCGCAAGCGCCCTTCCCTAAACGCCTGCGGCAGGCAAGGGCAAGCCCCATGCTCCGCGGCCGCCGCACTCTGCTGCCGCTCACAGCCGAAAGCCGCCGTTGCCGACAGAAACAGGATCTGCGCGATGGCCCGCCTTCCACCCGTCATGGCCGGGCGCGTCTCGGCCATCCACGCCCTCAACGTTGCGCAATGAGGCGTCATGCCCGCGGCTGGGGCGGGCATGACGGGCAATGGTGCTGATTACCCTGCCGCCTCGCGCCGGGCCACCTTGGAGAACTTCTTCATCACGCGGTCGCGCTTGAGCTTCGACAGGTGATCGAGGAAGAGAATCCCGTCGAGATGGTCGATCTCGTGCTGCAGGCAGGTGGCGAGCAGCCCGTCCGCCTCGATCTCCTGCGCCTTGCCGTCCAGGTCGACATAGCGAACCCGCACGCGCGCCGGCCGCTCCACCTCCTCATAATATTCGGGGATGGAAAGGCAGCCTTCCTCGTAGGTGCTCGTCTCTTCCGAGGACCACACGATCTGCGGGTTGATGAACACCATCGGGCGCTTGTCCTCGCCCTCGCGCGAGACGTCGAGCACGAGGATGCGCTTCATGACGCCGATCTGCACGGCCGCGAGGCCGATACCCGGCGCGTCATACATCGTCTCCAGCATGTCGTCGGCCAACTGGCGGATCTCGTCCGTGACCGCCTCGACGGGTGCGGACGGCTGCTTCAGGCGGGGATCGGGAATGACGATGATGCGACGGATGGTCATGGCACACGCTGGGTTGGAAACACAGGCGACATAATCATTCCCGTCGCGCCGGTCAACGTGTTCCGCTTTCGTTCGCATCGGGCGCACGAATCGGCTAGCGTTAGGTGCATGAACGACATCGCCCTCACCATCGGCGCTCACGCCTTCACCTATGCCCAGGTGGCGCTCGGCTTCGCGCTCGCCGTCATCCTGCTGCTCGCGCTGCTCGCCCGCAGCACCGCCCGAGCGGGGCGCGAGCGCTCGCTGGAGGCGGCCGCCGCGGCGGAACGTGCGCGCGAGTTCGACGACAAGGTGGCGGAGATGACGCGCCTGCAGGCGGAGATGCAGGGTCGCATGCAGACGATGGCCGAGATCTTCGGCACCCGCCAGGCGGATCTCGCGCGCCTCTTGAGCGAGCGGCTCGACGGCCTGCAGCACCGGGTCGGCCAGGGGCTGGAGACGACGGCCCGCCAGACGAGCGAGAACATCGCCCGCCTCAACGAGCGCCTTGCCGTCATCGACGCCGCGCAGAAGAACCTCACCGATCTCACCGGCGAGGTGGTCGGCCTCAAGGACATCCTGGCCAACAAGCAGGCGCGCGGCGCCTACGGCCAGGGACGGATGGAGGCGATCATCCGCGACGGCCTGCCGGCGGGTGCCTATACCTTCCAGGCGACGCTGTCGAACCGCACGCGGCCGGACTGCCTCGTGCACCTGCCGGGCGACCATCCGCTCGTCATCGACGCCAAGTTCCCGCTCGAGGGCTTTTCGGCCTTTCGCGAAGCCAAAAGCGAGGAGGCGCGTCGGCAGGCCGGCCAGCGCGTGAAGGCGGATGTCGCGACCCACGTGCGCGACATCGCCGAGAAATACCTCATCCCCGGCGAGACGCAGGACATGGCGCTGCTCTTCGTGCCGTCCGAGGCCATCTATGCCGACCTGCACGAATATTTCGACGACGTGGTGCAGCGCGCACACCGTGCGCGCGTCGTGGTCGTCTCTCCCTCGCTCCTGGCGCTCGCCATCCAAGTGATGCAGACGTTGGTGCGCGACGCACGCATGCGCGAGGAGGCGCAGAAGATCCAGGTGGAGGTGCGGCGTCTGCTCGACGACGTGAAGCGCCTGAGCGACCGAGTGGAAAGGCTCGATACTCACTTCCGCCAGGCCCAGGAGGATGTGGGCCAGATCCGCATCTCGACCGACAAGATCGTCAAGCGCGGCGAGCGCATCGACGCCCTCGAGTTCGACGATGCCGAGCAGCCGCGCCCGGCCATTGCCAGCCCCGTCAGGGCGGCGGAATAGGGCACCGTTCGACAAGCGGTGCACCGGCCCATCCGGGGTCTCTTTGCGTTTCCGCCGCTCCGTCATGGCCGGCGCGTCCCGGCCATCCACGCCCTTGCGTTGCGCGATGTTCGGCGCGGCGCGGATGCCCGCGACAAGCGGGGGCATGACGGCCCATGGAAGCCGCCGGCCTCACATCCTCAAACGAACTGCCCCGCCACCAGCGCCTCGATCGCCGCCTTGTCCGGAATGCTCGGCTGCGCGCCGGCCTTCGTGCAGGCGAGGCTGCCGGCGGCAACGCCACGTTGCAAGGCTCCGGTGAAGCCGTAGCCACCGGCGAGCGCTGCGGCGAAAGCGCCGCAGAACGTGTCGCCCGCCGCCGTCGTGTCGACCACCGCGACCGGCGGCGCCGGCATGGTCCGGCGCACCCCGCCCGTCCAGGCGACGAGCCCTTCGGCTCCGAGCGTCACGATGGCCGCGATGCCGTGGCGGGCGTCGATCACGCGGGCGATGGCATCCGGGTTGCCTTCCGCGATGCCAAGGGCGTCGGCCATGACACGCGCCTCGTGCTCGTTCATGACAAGGATGTCGAGGAGGGCCACGAGTTCCGGGTCCGGCCGTCCTGCCGGGGCGAGGTTGAGCATGACGCGCGCGCCATGAGCCTTGGCGATGCGCGCGGCGGCGATGCACTCGGCTTCCGGCACCTCGCGTTGCAGGAGCAGGATCGCTCCGTCCTCCCAGGCAATCCCGGCGAGCGTCTCGGCGCGTGCGTGGCCATTGGCGCCGGCCGCGACGACGATGGCGTTCTCGCCCGCCGCATCCACCGTGATGAAGGCAGCGCCCGTCGGCTCATCGAGACGCGCGACAAGGGAGAGATCGACACCCTCGGCGGAGAGGAGGCCGAGCGCCGCCTTGGCGAGCCCGTCATGCCCGACCGCCCCGGCCATGATCACCCGCGCGCCCGCCCGGGCGGCGGCGAGCGCCTGGTTGGCACCCTTTCCCCCGGGGTGCACGGCATAACCGGGACCGATCACGGTCTCGCCCGGCGCCGGAATGTGCCCGACGCGCGTGACGAGATCGGCGTTGAGCGAACCGAAGACGACGATCATGGCTGCAGTCACTTGGTGCCGTACATGCGGTCGCCGGCATCGCCGAGACCCGGCATGATGTAGCCGTGGTCGTTCAGTCGCTGGTCGATGGCTGCTGTCCAGATCGGCACGTCCGGATGCTCTCCACGCAGCTTCTCGATACCCTCCGGAGCGGCCAGCAGACAGACGAAACGCATCTCCTTGGCACCGCGCTCCTTCAACCGGTCGATGGCGGCCACGGCGGAATTGGCCGTCGCCAGCATCGGGTCCATGACGATGACGAGACGCTCGGCGAGATTGGCCGGGGCCTTGAAGTAATATTCGACGGCCGTCAGCGTCTCGGGATCGCGGTAGAGACCAATGTGAGCGACACGCGCGGAGGGCACGAGATCGAGCATGCCGTCGAGGAATCCGACGCCGGCGCGCAGGATGGGCGCGAAGACGAGTTTCTTGCCCGCCAGCATCGGCGCGCGCATCGGCATCAGTGGCGTTTCGATGTCGACGTCCTCGAGCGGCAGATCGCGCGTTACCTCGTAGCACAGCAGCATGCCGATCTCGTTCAGCAGCTGGCGAAAGCCCTTGGTGGAGCGCGACTTGTCGCGCATCAGCGTCAGCTTGTGCTGCACCAGCGGATGGTCGACGACGGTAACGCCTTCCATGGATCGGCTCCGGCCTCTGGATGGTTGACACGTGCGGTTCTGCGCCGCTTGCCCGACAATAAGCACCGGCGCGCCACCGCGGGAAGGCGGAATCAGAACACCGTGCCGTCGCTGGCGATGGAAAGCGGTGGAGAACCGTCGCCGCGAGTCTCGCGCGCGATGCGGCGGCCGGCCGCCCAGGTGCCGCCCTCGAGCACGCGGGCAAGCGGCATCGCCCGCTCGTCGCAGCCGAGCCGTTCGCGCACGAGGCGAGCCACCGCGTCGAGCAGGGCCACCGTCAGCGCCCGCCACTCGACGACCAGCGGCGAGGACACCTCGTGGGTGCGCGCCAGATCCTCCGGATCCTTCAGGCGAATCGCGCCGAGGTCGATGAGGAGGCCACCGTTGCGATATTCCGGCAGGCCCGTGAGCCCATCGATGCCGGTGACGACAAGCCCCGCCTCCTCCAGCGGCTCGATGAGCGAATAGGCCAGCCATTGCGACAGCTTGTGGAAGGGTACGAGGCCGGCCGTGCCCCCCTCGCCCGGCATCAGCGGGTGCATCCACGTGTCGCCGAGTTCGATGCCGGCGATGGTGAGCCGCGCCGGCCAGACCGCGGACAGATGGGCGAGCAGCATGTGCAGGATCAGCTCCGCCGGCACCTCGCCGCCAGCGCCCTCGGCCACCAGGGCATCGAACAGCCCGCCGGGGCGCGGCCCGTCGGCGCGGGCGAAGACCTCGGGCTTGGCCGCAGCCACCGTGCCGAGGCCGTAGAGCAGCGCGGCCCGGCCCTCGAGCCCGACGAGCGCGTTCTGCTCGCTCGCCTTGAAGCCGGTGGCGAGGTCGCGCGCGGTCACGTCGCGCAGCCGCTTGGCGTCGGCACGCAGCGGATCTTCGGCGCAGAAGGAGAAGAGCCCCGCCTCGAACATGCGCAGCGAGGCGACCGCGAGGCCCTCGGAGCGGGCATAGGCCTCCCCCGTCTCGTCCTCCCGGTAGCGCCAGACGGGACCCGCGCCGGCGTCGAGGAGTACGCTGAGGATGGCGAGGTCGAAGGCGGCCCGGGCCTTGCCGGCGGCATCCGGCCAGCGCGTTCGCGCCGCGAGCGCCCCCCAGCGGTCATGGCCGCCCGCCGCGAAATGCCGCCAGCGGGCGTGGAAGGGGATGGCGAGCGTCGGGTAATTGGCCCGGATCGTATCGACGACATAATCCGCCACGAGGGGCAGCCGGTCCATATCGACGGCGCAGTGGAGGAGGCGTCCATCCTCAGCGAGGCCGAGCATGGTGCGAGCCCGCTCGCGCACCGCCCGCGCCGACAGCAGCGCCCTGACCGCATCGGGCGAAACGCCCCCGGCCTCGCTCGTACGCACCGACAATTCCGTCATCACCCGCCAGTCCCTCAATAGCGATCGAGGTCGCGGCCGACCGTCGCCTTGAGCGCGGCCTCGTCCGGCGGCGTCTCCGGCGTATAGTAGCCGGCCGCCTTCTTGGCCGCGAGTTCCACCTGCGCATCGGGCGGCACGAGTTCGTCCGGGATCGGCACCCGCTCTCCGATCTCGATGCCCGAGCCGGTGATGGCGTCGTACTTCATGTTGGACATGGAGACGAACCGGTCGATGCGGCGGATGCCGAGCCAGTGCAGCACATCCGGCATCAGCTGCTGGAAGCGTGCGTCCTGCACGCCGGCAACGCATTCCGTGCGCTCGAAATAGGTGGCCGCCTGGTCGCCGCCCTCCTGGCGCTTGCGGGCGTTGTAGACGAGGAACTTCGTGACCTCGCCGAGCGCCCGCCCCTCCTTGCGGTTGTAGACGATGACGCCGGCGCCGCCCTTCTGCGCTTCGCGCACGCATTCCTCGATGCCGTGCACCAGATAGGGGCGGCAGGTGCAGATGTCGGAGCCGAAGACGTCGGAGCCGTTGCACTCGTCGTGCACCCGGCAAGCGATGGTGCGCTTCTCGTCGGTCAGCGCCGCGACCTCCCCGACGATATAGACCGTGGTACCCCCGATGGGCGGCAGGAAGACGTGCAGGTCCGGCCGCGTCACGAGCTCCGGGAACATGCCACCCGTCTGCTCGAACAGCGTGCGCCGCAGCTTCTGTTCGCTCGTGCCGAAGCGCTCGGCGACCCCCGGCAGGTGCCAAACCGGATCGATGGCAATCTTGGTGACGGCGATGTCGCCGGAGGCGTGCAGGATGGTGCCGTCGGCCGCGAGGCGGTGGCCGGCGATGGCGGCGAGGATCTCGGGCAGGTTGAGCCGCGCCCGGGTGACGGCGATGGAGGGCCGGATGTCAGCCCCCTCCGCCACATCGCGAGCAAAGGCGCTCGCCACCATGTGGCCGAAGGGATCGAGCGAGACGATGCGGCCGGGCTCGCTCCATTGCGGATGCGGCCCGATGGCGACAACGGGATCGGTGTTGGTGAGGTCGGGCCGCACCAGCGGGTTGAGCGCGCCGGACGAGACAGCGAGCGCGCGGTAGAGCGCATAGGCACCACCATGGGCGCCGATGACATTGCGCAGGCCCGGATTGGTGACGGTGCCGATCACCGGCCCCCGCTCCGCGGGCGTGTCCGCGCCCCAGCGGATGGGAAAGCGCGCAGGCGTCTCGGGCTCGGGATGGGAGGTGAGACGGATATGGCTCGACCGATTCGGCGTCGTCATGGCCTGTGCCCCGAAGAGAACGAGCCCTCGCCGAAAAGGCTGGAGGGCTCGAAGGGTCTCGACCGGAGGGAGCTTGCTGCACCGCGGCGATGGCGTCAACTCGCAGCGCAAATGGTGCGCGTGTGACCTGCATCAAACCAAACGGCGTCGCCTGCGCCGAACATGGCGGCCCTTATCGATGGGATGAGTGCATGCGTAAGATCACCATTCTCCAGGGCCACCCCGACAATGATCCCGCCCGCCTGTGCCGCGCCCTGGCGGCCGCCTATGCGGAAGGCGCCCGCGCCGGCGGCCATAGCGTGAAGGAGGTCGATATCGCCCGGCTCGACGTGCCGTTCCTGCGCACGCAGAACGATTTCGAGCTCGGGCTGATGCCGGAAGGCCTTGCCGAGGCGGGCGAGGCACTCGCCTGGGCGGACCACGTCGTCCTCGTCTTCCCCCTCTGGCTCGGGACATTGCCGGCCCTTGCCAAGGCCTTCCTCGAGCAGGTGCTGCGCCCCGGCACTGCCTTTCGCTACAACGACGGCGGGGTGCCCGAGAAGCTGCTCACCGGCCGTTCCGTCCGCATCGTCGTGACGATGGGCATGCCGGCCTTCGTCTACCGCTGGTGGTACGGTGCCCACGGCCTGCGCGGCCTCGAGCGCAACATCCTTTCCTTCGTCGGCCTGGGGCCGATCCGCCGCAGCCTGTTCGGCGGCGTCGGCACGGCCAACGAGGAGAAGCGCCGGCTCTGGCTCGCGCGCATGGCGAGCCTCGGGCGCGAGGGCCGCTAGCGGCAGATATCAGATGAAGGACCACGGCCTGCCAGGCCCCGAACCTGGCAAGCCGAGATGGGCGGCGAGCGTCTCGCCGATATCGGCGAAGGTTGTCCTGAGGCCGATCGACCCCGGCGCGACGGCCGGACCGAAGGCAAGCACCGGCACCTGCTCGCGGGTATGATCGGTGCCGCGCCAGGTCGGGTCGTTGCCGTGATCGGCGGTGACGACGGCAATATCCGCGGGTCCGAGCAGGGCCTCGATCTCCGGCACGCGCCGGTCGAAGGCCTCGATGGCGGCAGCATAGCCGGCCACATCCCGGCGGTGGCCGTACTCGGTGTCGAAATCGACGAGATTGGAGAATACGAGGCCACCGTCCGGCAGCGTGCGGAAGGCTTCGAGGGTCGCCGTCAGCACGGCGTCGTTGCCGTGCGGCTTGATCTCCCGCCCCGTGTGCCGATGGGCAAAGATGTCGCCGATCTTGCCCACCGTGACGACGGCGCGGCCGGCATCGTCGAGCCGGTCGAGAATTGTTCCTTCCGGCGGGGGAATGGCAAAATCCTTGCGGTTGCCAGTGCGGGTGAAGCCACCGTCCGGCGTGCCGACGAACGGCCGAGCGATGACGCGGCCGATCCTGAGCGGGTCGACCAAGGGGCGGACGATGCGGCACAGCTCGTAGAGCCGCTCGAGGCCGAAGGTCTCCTCATGCGCGGCGATCTGCAGCACGGAATCGACGGAGGTGTAGAGGATCGGCTTGCCGCTCGCTACGTGCTCGGCGCCGAGCTCCTCGATGATGGCGGTGCCGGAAGCATGCCTGTCGCCGAGGATACCGGGCAGCTTCGCCGCCGCGACGATCTTCGCCACGAGCTCCGGCGGGAAGGCGGGGCGCGTGTTCGGGAAGTAGCCCCAAGCGAAGGGTACCGGCCGCCCCGCGATCTCCCAGTGGCCGGAGGGAGTGTCCTTGCCGATGGAGGTCTCGCGCGCGACGCCCCACTGCCCCGCCGGCTCGTCCGGCCGCGCCACGCCGGCGAGCGGGCGCCCGGTCGACAATTCGCAGGCCTGCGAGAGCCCGAGGCGGGCGAGGTTGGGGATCGCGAGCGGCCCCCGGCGCAGGCCCTGCCTGTCCGCCTCGCCCGAGGCACAGGCCGCGGCGATATGGCCGAGCGTGTTGGCCCCCTCGTCGCCGAAGGCCGCGGCATCGGGGGCGCCGCCGGCGCCGACCGAATCGAGCACGATAAGCAGGGCGCGTGGCATGGCGTCGGGTCTCAGAGGAATGTGTGGGAGGCCGGTTGTAAGGTGCGCCCGGCAGCCTGCGAAGTCATTTAACTTTGCAGATTGTTTCAGGTCGCCTCTGCGGCTCGCGCGAAGGCCGCGGCGAAGAGCCTGCGCGTGTATTCGTGCTTCGGAGCCGCGAAGATCGTCTCCGCCGGCCCCTCTTCCACGACGACACCGTCCTTCATCACGATGAGCGCATTGGCGAGCGCCCGCACCACCTTGAGGTCGTGCGAGATGAACATGTAGGCGAGGTCCCGCTCGGCCTGCAGCTTGCGCAGCAGATCGACGATCTGCGCCTGCACCGACATGTCGAGCGCCGAGGTCGGCTCGTCGAGCACGACGAACTTCGGGTCGAGCGCCATGGTGCGCGCGATGGCGATGCGCTGGCGCTGGCCGCCGGAGAACTCGTGCGGGTAGCGGTCCATCGCCACCGGGTCGAGCCCGACATCGGCGAGCGCACGGGCAACGATCTCGCGCCGCTCATCGTAGGACAGGCCCGGCTTCTGCACGTCGAGCCCCTCACCCACGATCTCGGCGACGGACAGACGCGGGCTCAGCGACCCGTAGGGATCCTGGAAGACCACCTGCAGGTCCTTGCGCAGCGGTCGAATCTCCTTCTGCCTGAGGCCGTCGATGTTCCGGCCGAGGAAGACCACGGGCCCCTGGCTGGCGATGAGCCTGAGGAGCGCAAGCCCGAGCGTCGTCTTGCCGGAGCCCGATTCGCCGACGACGCCGAGCGTCTCGCCGGCGCGGATGGACAGCGAGATGCCGTCGACCGCCTTGACGTGGCCGACCGTTCGCCTGAGCAGCCCTTTCTTGATGGGAAACCACACCCTGAGCGGCCCGGCCTCGACGACGACGGGCGCCGTCTTGGCCACCGGCCGCGGCTCGCCCTTCGGCTCGGCTGCGAGCAACTTGCGCGTATAGGCGTGCTGCGGCCGCGTGAAGACCGCTTCCACCGGGCCGGTCTCGACGATACGCCCCTCCGTCATCACGCAGACCCGGTCGGCGATACGGCGCACGATGCCGAGATCATGGGTGATGAAGAGCAGCGCCATGCCGAGCCGTGCCTTGAGTTCGGCGAGCAGGGCGAGGATCTGCGCCTGCACCGTGACATCGAGCGCCGTCGTCGGCTCGTCGGCGATGAGCAGGTCCGGCTCGTTGGCGAGCGCCATGGCGATCATGACGCGCTGGCGCTGGCCGCCCGAGAGCTGGTGCGGATAGGCTTCGAGCCGCTCGCCGGCCGACGCGATGCCGACGAGCTCGAGCAGCTCGAGCGTGCGGGCGCGGGCGGCTTGCCCGCTCATGCCGCGGTGCAGCCTGAGGATCTCGCCGATCTGCCGCTCGATGGTGTGGAGCGGATTGAGCGAGGTCATCGGCTCCTGGAAGACCATGGTGATGTCATTGCCGCGCACGGCCCGCATCTCCGCCTCGCTCGCCGCGATGAGGTCCCGCCCCTTGAACAGCACCTGCCCGGACGGATGACGCGCGGCCGGATAGGGCAGCAGCTTCAGCACCGACAGGGCCGTCACCGTCTTGCCCGAGCCGGATTCCCCGACGATGGCCACCGTCTCGCCCGGCGCGACGTCGAAGGACACGCGGTCGACGGCAAGCGTCTCCTGCTCCGCCTGGCGGAAGGCGACGGACAGGTCCTGGACGGAGAGGAGGGGGGCAGTCATGGCTCAACCGAAGGTCTTTCGCGGGTCGAAGGCATCGCGCACCGCTTCGCCGACGAAGATCAGCAGCGACAGCATGATGGCGATGACGAAGAAGCCGGTGAGGCCGAGCCACGGCGCCTCGAGGTGGTTCTTGCCCTGCGCCAGCAGTTCCCCGAGTGACGGCGAGCCCGGCGGCAGGCCGAAGCCGAGGAAGTCGAGCGACGTCAGTGTCGTGATCGAGCCGTTGAGGATGAAGGGCAGGAAGGTCAGCGTCGCCACCATGGCATTCGGCAGGAGGTGGCGGAGCATGATGGTCCCGTTCGGCAGGCCGAGTGCCCGGGCGGCGCGCACATATTCGAAATTGCGCGCACGCAAGAATTCGGCCCGCACCACGCCGACGAGCGCCACCCACGAGAACAGCAGCAGGATGCCGAGCAGCACGAAGAAGCCCGGCGTGATGACGGCCGAGATGATGATGAGGAGATAGAGCGCCGGGATCGCCGTCCAGATTTCGATCAGCCGCTGGAAGAGGAGGTCGATCCAGCCGCCGAAATAACCCTGCACCGCGCCCGCCGCGACGCCGATCAGCGAGGAGACGACAGTCAGGGTCAGGCCGAAGAGGACGGAGATGCGGAAGCCGTAGATGAGCCGCGCCACGACGTCTCGGCCCTGGTCGTCGGTGCCGAGCCAATTCCATTCGATGTCGGCGCAGGTGCTGCCGCCGACGCGCTCGGCGGAGGGGCGGCACTCGGCGTCGCTGAGCAGCCACGTCGGCGGCGACGGCGCCGGCACCGGCAGGTTGCGGTTGTGCGTGTTGTAGGAGAAGCGGATCGGCGGCCACAGGGACCAGCCGTTCTCGGCAATCTCTGAGGCGATGGCGGGGTCGCGGTAGTCGGTGACGGCGAGGAAGCCGCCGAACTTCTCCTCCGGATAGTCGATGAGCACCGGCATCAGGAACTCGCCCTTGTAGGAGACGAGAATCGGCCGGTCATTGGCGATGAACTCGGCGAAAAGGCTGAGAACGAAGAGCGCGAGAAAGATCCAGAACGACCAGTGGCCGCGCCGGTTCGCCCGGAAATTGGCGAGACGACGGGCGTTGATCGGCGACAGGCGCAAAACCCCTCGGCGCGGCAGCGGCGGGGCGAGCTTGGCCGTCTTCTCGGGCTTCGTGAGGGTCGAGGTCTCGGCCACGTCACACCTCGCGCGTCTCGAAATCGATGCGCGGATCGATCCACATGTAGGTGAGGTCGGAGAGGAGATTCACGAGAAGGCCGATGAGGGCAAAGATGTAAAGATTGGCGAAGACGACGGGATAGTCGCGGTTGACGATGGCCTCGAAGGACAGGAGCCCCAGTCCGTCGAGCGAGAAGATGGTCTCGATCAGCAGCGAGCCGGTGAAGAAGGCACCGATGAAAGCGCCCGGAAAGCCCGAGACCACGATCAGCATGGCGTTGCGGAAGACGTGCCCGTAGAGCACTTGCCGCTCCGACAGGCCCTTCATCCGCGCCGTCAGCACGTAGTGCTTGCGGATCTCCTCGAGAAAGGAGTTCTTGGTCAGCAGCGTCGTCGTCGCGAAGGCGCCGAGCGTGAGCGCCAGCACTGGCAGCGCGATGTGCCACAGATAGTCGCCGACCTTGGCCATGAGCGACAAGTCGCGCCAGTTGTCCGAGGTCAGCCCCCTGAGCGGGAAGAGCTGCCAGAAGGAGCCACCGGCAAGGAGCACGATGAGCAGGATGGCGAAGAGAAAGCTCGGGATGGCATAGCCGACGACGACGACGGCCGAGGTCCAGGTGTCGAAGCGCTCGCCGTCGCGCACCGCTTTGGCGATGCCGAGCGAAATCGAAATGGCATAGGAGATCAGCATCATCCACAGCCCGAGCGAGATCGACACGGGCAGCTTTTCGGCGATAAGGTCGACGACGGCGATGTCGCGGAAGTAGCTGCGGCCGAAGTCGAAGGTGACGTAGTCCACCATCATCTTGGCGAAGCGCTCGGGCGCCGGCTTGTCGAAGCCGAACTGCCGCTCGAGCTCCTTGATGAAGGCCGGGTCGAGCCCCTGCGCGCCGCGATAGCGCGACTGGCCGGCATCCCCCGCGCCGCCGCCTGCGAAGCGGGCCGTGGCGCCGGCGTCGGTGCCCTGGATCTGTGCGAGCACCCGCTCCACCGGGCCGCCCGGTGCGAACTGCACGATGACGAAGGAGACGAGCATGATGCCGAACAGCGTCGGCACCATGAGGAGAATGCGTCGCAGCGCGTAGGCCAGCATTTACGACGCCACCGCCTTTCTGCCGACCGGGCCGAGATGTGTATCGCAAAAGCCGCTTGCGTATTTCAGCCCGTAGCCGAGCGTCCTGTCGAAACCGATGTGGGCGACCCAGATCGCAGCCACCGCAAGCACCTCCTGTGCCCCCAGCGCAAACCCGACCGCGGCGAGCAGAACGGGCGCGATATGCGAGTGAAGAGCATTGTAGGCGATTGCCCCGATCCGCGCACCGGCCAGATAGCCAAGGAAACTGACGTCCGGCACGAAGAAGAGCGCCGCATAGAGCCACCAGGGAGCCCCGGTGAGGGAGAACGCGAATGTCGCAGCCCCCCAGGTCAGCAGCGCTTCGATCTTCAGGATCGTTCGCGGCAAGCCGGCAACGCCTCTAAATTCGTCCGACATATTCATCGCTCGACGCCGATCCGCCTTGCCTTCGTCGTGTCGTACCACCACGTGCCCGGCGCGCCCGAGCCGTATTTCGGCGTCTTGTCCGGCCGCGAGAAGACATCCCAGTAGGCGACGAGCGTCTGGTCCTTGTACCACATCGGCACCCAGTAGCGGCCGGCCCTGAGGACACGGTCCAGCGCCCGGCAGGCGATGGTGAGCTCCGGGCGCGTCTTGGCCCGGCCGATGCGCTCGATGAGCGCGTCGATGGCAGGGTTCGCGATGCCGGCGACGTTCCGCGAACCTGGCGTCTTCGCCGCCTCCGAGCCGTAGACGACGCGCATGCTGTCGCCGGGCGTCAGGCTACCGGTCAGTGCCATGCTCGCCATGTCGAAGTCGAATTCGTCCATGCGTCGCCGGTACTGGGCCGCATCGACGATGCGCGAGCGCGCCTCGATGCCGAGCCGCTGCAGGTTCTCCTGGAAGGGCTGGGTGTGCGGCTGCAGCGTCGGCTGGAAGTCGAGGAATTCGATGGTGAAGGGCTGCCCATCCGGCAAGAGAAGCCGCCGCCCCTCGCGCTTGCAGCCCGCATCGCGCAGGAGCTCATCCGCCCGCCGCAGCAGGGCGCGGTCGCTGCCGGAGCCGTCGGACACCGGCGGCACGTAGGGCTCGCCGAAGACCTCCTCCGGTAGATCGGTCCGGAACGGCTCGAGGAGCGCCAGTTCCTCCGGCGATGGCATGCCCGTCGCCTTCATCTCCGAGGCCTCGAAGAAGGAGGTCAGCCGCTTGTAGGCCGAATACATGATGTTCTTGTTCGTCCATTCGAAATCGAAGGCGAGGCCGATCGCCTCGCGCACGCGCGGGTCGCGGAACTGGGCGCGGCGCGTGTTGAAGTACCAGCCCTGCGTCGGCACGGCCGAGCGCGTCGGGATCTCCTCGCGCTTGACACGGCCTTCACGCACGGCGGGGAAGTCGTATCCCGTCGCCCAGATGCGGGCCGTATATTCCTCATGGTAATTGAAGGCGCCGGACTTGAAGGCCTCGAAGGCCACCTGCCGGTCGCGGAAATACTCGTAGCGGATGCGGCCGAAATTGTTGCCGCCGACATTCACCGGCAGATCGCGCGCCCAATAGTCCTCCACCCGCTCGAACTCTATGAAGCGGCCAACCTCGAAGCGCCCGACCCGGTAGGGACCGGAGCCGAGCGGCGCCTCGAGCGTCGTCGCCTCGAAGTCGCGCCCGTTCCAGTAGGCCCTGGAAAAGACGGGCAGGCTCGCCACGACGAGGTGCAGGTCGCGGCTGCGCTGCGGCGACAGGCGGATGGCAACGACATCCTCGCGCTCCACCGCCGCGCCGACGACCTCCGTGAGAATGGCGCGGTAGTTCGGATGCCCCTTGGTCTTGAGGGTATCGAGCGAGAAGGCGACGTCCTCGGCCGTGATACGCGAGCCGTCGTGAAAGCGCGCTTCAGGCCGCAGCACGAAGCGGTAGGTCAGTTCATCCGGCGAGATGCGCACGGCACGCGCCACGAGGCCGTAGAGTGCATCGGGCTCGTCACCCGAGCCGGCCATCAGCGTGTCGTAGGTCAGGTCCATCCCCGCCGCGCCGTCGCCGCGCAGCACGAAGATGTTGAGGGTGTTGAAGGTGTCGAAATTCTGGTTGCCGCCCGCCTGCTTGATCTGCAGCGAGAGCGTGCCACCCTTCGGCGCGTTTGGGTTAACGTAGCTGAAGTGCTTGAAGTCCGGCGGATAGGCGAGGTCGCCGAAGGCGGACAGGCCGTGCACCTCGGCCTCGTCGGCCAGCCCCATGCGCGGCATGAACAGTCCGGCGGCCGTCGCGCCGCCCGCCGCGAGCAGGGCGCGCCGGGTGAAAGAAAAGCGCGTCGGGTCGAACAGCGGTCCGTTCACGTGTCTCGTCTCCTACGTCACGAAGCCGGGTGCGCCGATCAACGGACCAGGCGGCCAGCCTCCTGCGCGCCCCTGCTTTTGACGGGCGCGATGATCGGCACACTAAGACGGCCGGCAGGGTCAGCGGAACCCCGGTTGTCGAAATTGTGTGGCGGGAGAAGCGCCGGCGCGGCGTCCAGAAACGATTCGGCCGGGCTAATGGCCCGGCCGTTTCAACTGTCCCGGATATCCCTCTCACTCTGCCGGCAGGGGCGCCGGGTTGTCGGAGAGGGTGCGCAGGTAGGCGAGGATATCCGCCCGCTCTTCCGGCTTGGCAACGCCGGCGAAGGCCATGATCGTGCCCTTCATATAGCCGCGCGGGTTGGCGATGAACTCGTTGAGGTGCTCAAAGGTCCACTTCTCGCCGTTGGCGCCGTGTTCCTTGAGTGTGGCAGAGTAGCTGAAGTCCGACACTTCCGCGATCTGCCGGTCAACGACGTCCCACAGGTGCGGGCCGACCTTGTTGGGGCCACCCTTCTCGAAGGTGTGGCAGGCCTTGCACTTGGCAACCGCCTTCTCACCGCGGGCCGGGTCGGCCTTCGCCAGGAGTTCGGGCAGCGGCACCGTCGGCGCCTGGGGTGCGGCCTCGCCGCCACCCGCGGTCGCTTCCTCGGCCGAAGGCAGGTCGTAGCCGGGCACTGCGGGCCGGTGCGGGGCAAAGACGATACCCGCCACGATATTGAGGCCCATGACAAACAGAAGGGTGCCCAGCACGGCGCCCGCGATCTTGTTGAGCTCGAAGGAATCCATCGGTCGGCAGCTCCGGTCCGTCGCTACGGACGAGGTGTCGGCAAAGGCAAGGCGCCGCACGGGGCGAGCCCCCTGCGGCGGCGGATGATTACCCGCTTTGGCGGGCGCTTGGCAATAAGGCGCGTGCGGTTATGTCGTCGCACCGCCCTCGCGCGCGCAATTGTCCACCGCGCGTCGGGGAGGACGGACGGCGCAGCGCCTGCTATAAGCGCCCGGCGCACCGGCCGCTCCAGGCGGATATCCGGCGGCCGCAACGAGAACGACCAGCGAAACGCCGACATGCCCGATCCCATCGTCCTCATCCCCGCCCGCCTCGCCGCGACACGCCTGCCGGATAAGCCCCTCGCGGACATCCACGGGGAGCCGATGATCGTGCACGTCTTGCGGCGGGCCGAGGAAGCGGGCATCGGCCCGGTCGCCGTGGCAACCGACACGCCCGCGATCGCCGAGGCCGTCACGAAAGCCGGCGGACGGGCGGTGATGACGCGCTCGGACCACCAGTCGGGCTCGGACCGGATTTACGAGGCTCTCGAGCGCCTCGACCCCGATGGCCGGCACGACATCGTTGTCAACGTGCAGGGTGACCTGCCAACCATCGATCCGCGCGTCATCGTGGCCTCGGCGCGCCCCCTCGCCGACCCCGCCGTCGACATCGCGACACTTGCCGCGGTCATCACCCGCGAGGAGGAGCGGACGGAACCGAGTGTGGTCAAGGCCATCGGCAGCGAGATCGCGCCAAGGCACCTGCGCGCGCTCTACTTCACCCGCGCCACCGCACCCTACGGCGAAGGGCCGCTGCTGCATCACATCGGCCTCTATACCTATCGCCGTGCCGCGCTCGCGCGCTTTGTCGCCCTGCCACCCTCGCCGCTGGAGCGCCGCGAGCGGCTCGAGCAGCTGCGGGCGATCGAAGCCGGAATGCGCATCGACATCGTCGTCGTGGACGACGTGCCACTCGGCGTCGACACGCCGCACGATCTCGAACGCGCCCGCGCCATGCTCGCGCCGCGCCGCTGACCTTTTATCCGCGAGGACTTCCCCAATGGCCAAGAAGATCATCGCCTATCAGGGCGAGCCCGGCGCCAATTCGCACATTGCCTGCAAGGACGTCTATCCCGACTGGGAACCCCTGCCCTGCGCGACCTTCGAGGACGCCTTTGCCGCGGTGCAGGAGGGGCGAGCGGAGCTCGGCATGATCCCGATCGACAACTCGATTGCCGGGCGCGTCGCCGACATCCACCACCTCCTGCCGACCTCCGGCCTTCACATCGTCGGCGAATATTTCTTGCCCATCCACTTCCAGTTGCTCGCGCCGAAGGGAGCAACGCTCGCCACGATCAAGACGGTCTACAGCCACGTGCACGGGCTCGGCCAGTGCCGCAAGATCATCCGCAAGCTCGGTCTGAAGGCCGTGGTCGCGGCTGATACGGCAGGATCGGCCCGCATGGTCGCGGAATGGAACGATCCCGCCTCGGCCTCGCTCGCCACGCGGCTCGCCGGCGAGATCTACGGCCTCGACACGCTCATGGAGGACGTCGAGGACGAGGCCCACAACACCACCCGTTTCGTCATCCTGTCGCGCACGGCGCAGTGGACGGAAGCCGGCAACGGAAAGGCTGTCACCAGCTTCGTCTTCCGCGTGCGCAACGTGCCGGCGGCGCTTTACAAGGCGCTCGGCGGCTTCGCCACCAACGGCATCAACATGACGAAGCTCGAGAGCTACATGATCGAGGGACATTTCTTCGCCACCCAGTTCTATGCGGAGGTCGAAGGCCACCCGGATGACGGGTCGCTCAAGCTGGCACTGGAGGAACTCGGCTTCTTCTCGCGCGAGCTCAACATTCTCGGTGTCTTCCCCGCCCATCCCTATCGCGAGAATATTCGCGAGGCGGCCGAGTAGAAGCCGCGGGCCGCGGTGCTGCGCGGCCTGCCGCAACGTGATATGGTACCGCAACAAGATGAAGCTGGCCCCGTCAGCCGGCTCAGCGAAAGTCGTGTTGTCGTACCAGTGTCGCCCTTTTGTGGCCGTTCTCCTGGTCGAGGCTGCACGCCAATCGCTAGATCAGGGAGCCGCGCCATGTCGATCATCATCAGACGTGCCACACCGGCCGACATCGAGGCCATCGGTCGTCTCGTCATCGACGTTTGGCGGGAGACCTACCGCGGCATCCTGTCCGACTATGTGCTCGCGACCCAGACCGTGCCGGTCGGCGAGCGCAGCATCCGCTTCGTCGGGCTCGACAGCGACGGCAGCGGCCGCGCCGCGCTCGTCGCCGAGCGGGCCGGCGCAATTGTAGGCTTCGCCGCCGCGGGTCCCGCGACTGACGGCAGCCTCGGCACCGCAGCCGAGATCGCGCCCCCCTATGTCGCCCGACGGCTCCAGTTCCGCGGCATCGGCGGACGCCTGATGGGCGGCCTCGCCCATGCGCTCATGGCCTCTGGTCATGCCAGCGCCGGCCTTTGGATTCCGCGCGACAACGTGGCGGCGGTGGCCTTCGCCCGCGCGCTGGGCGGCACCGTCGCCGGCACGCGCAGCACCTGCGCCGGCGAGACGATGCTCGAGGAAATAGCGGTCATCTGGCCCGATCTCAACGATCTCGCCGTCTGGCACGAGGAGCCGGTCGCACTCTCCCGCGCCGGCCGGGCGGCACCGGGCCTTGCGGCATCCGACATCGTCGCCGCCGATGCGCTCGCCCGACTGCGGCCAGGCGGCTGATCGGCGGCTCAGAAGCTCTCGCCCTCCTCGACGAAGGCCTTGAGGATGTGGTGCGCGATGGCGAAGGGCAGCGGGGCGGTGAGCCCGTCCGGGTGCTCGCCGCGCAGCATGGCACCGACCTCCGCCCGCGTGAACCAGCGCGCGTGCTCCAGTTCGATCGCATCCACCACGAGATCCTCGTCGAGGGCCTCGGCGAGGCAGCCGACCATCAACGACGACGGAAACGGCCAGGGTTGCGAGGCGAGGTAGCGCACCCTCCCGGTGCGGATGCCTGCCTCCTCCATGGTCTCGCGGCGCACGGCGTCCTCCACCGTCTCGCCCGGCTCCACGAAGCCGGCGAGGCAGGAATACATGCCGGGCGCGAAGCGCGCCTGCCGGCCGAGCAGACAACGGTCTCCACGAACCGCCAGCATGATGACGACCGGGTCGGTGCGCGGAAAGTGCTGGGCCCCGCAGGCGGCGCAATCCCGCCGCCAGCCGCCGCTGGCGCTCGCCGTCCGCGCTCCGCAATTGGCGCAGAAGCCGTGCCGGCGGTGCCAATCCATCAGGGCCTTGCCTTCGCCGAGCGGGCCGAGTTCGTCCTGCGGCAACAGACCCTGCACGGCGATGGAGCGCAGGTCGATGGCGAACAGGCCGGTCTCCTTGAGCCGCTCCACCTCGCCGGTTGCGATCAGCGTCGCGAACAACGGCGTACCGTCGAGCGTGCCGAGCAGGGCCGTCTCGGCGACCGGGGCGAGCGCCCCGGCCTCGGCCATGGTGAAGCGGGGCGTGAAGGCCTCGCCATCGCGCCTGAGGATCGGGACGTCTCCGGCGATGACGAAGGAGCGCGCCTCGGGCAGCGCCATCATCGCTGCAATGTCGCTCGCCTTCTCGCGCCGCTCGGAGTGGCGGACGAGACGGTTGCGGGAGAAGCCGATCCGCGCCGACCGTTCAGGAAAGATCTCGCCGGCCGGTAAGGCCGTGTTGTCGGACATGTTGCGGGCCATACATTCCATTCCTGTCATAGGCCAAGCCGGGCGCGCAGTCCCGCCATGAGGCGCTCGGCCGCGGCGACATCATAAGGCTCGGCACGGCCGGCGCCCCAGACCGGGCCCGGCCAGGCGGCATCGCCCCTCGTACGCGCGATCACGTGGACATGCAGCTGCGGCACCATGTTGCCCAGCGCCGCCACGTTGAGCTTGTCCGTCGGCACGAGATCGCGCAGCGCCTGCGACACCTGCCTAATCTCGGCGCTCAGCGCCGCGTGGTCCGCTTCCGACAGATCGACGAGTTCGCGCGCCTGCGCCCGGCGCGGCACGAGGATGAGCCAAGGAAAGCGGCTGTCGTTCATCAGGAGGAGACGCGACAGCCCAAGCTCGCCAATGGCGCGCGTGTCCGCCTCAAGGCGTGCATCGAGCTGGAAGGCATCGGTGGCGCTGTCTGGCATGTCGGGGAGGTCCGCATCCGGTCGGTCCGGCAATTGCCCAATCTATAGGCCTGCCGCGGCGATCGGCCAACGACGAAAGTGGGCGGGCGCGCATTCGCGCGCCCGCGCTGTGGAGCGGCTCCCGCTTGAAGCTTGCACAAGCGGCCACGATCCCCGATATAGGGGGCGGGAGGTTGGCGTTGGACGTTCCACTCGCCAACCGGGTCAGGTCCGGAAGGAAGCAGCCCTAACGAGCACGGGCGGGTCTTCGTTCAGCCTCCCACCTATCAGACCGGGATCTGGCCTCGCTCTCGGGACGTCGCCCACGGCGTCGGACACGTGGTTGCGGCCACGCTCCCCGTGAGCCGCAGCGTGAAGGGGCCGATGACGGATTTCGACACCGTGACGGACGAAAGCGGCGCACCGGACGATGCGCCTGCCCTGCCGGGCCTGCCGCAGCCGACCCCCGCGCCACAATCCGGCGCCTACCGCGTCCTCGCCCGCAAGTACCGCCCCCGCGCCTTCCCCGATCTCATCGGGCAGGAGGCGATGGTGCGCACGCTCTCCAACGCCTTCGAGACCGGCCGCATCCCGCAGGCCTGGATGCTGACCGGCGTGCGCGGCGTCGGCAAGACGACGACCGCGCGCATCCTCGCCCGCGCCCTCAACTACGAGCGCCCCGGCGTCACCGGCCCCACCGTCCACATGCCCGAGCTCGGCGTGCACTGCGAAGCCATCATGGAATCGCGCCATGTCGACGTGATGGAGATGGACGCCGCCTCGCACACCGGTATCGACGATGTGCGTCAGATCATCGACGGCATCCGCTACGCCCCCGTCTCGGCCCGCTACAAGGTCTACATCATCGACGAGGTTCACATGCTCTCGGAGAAGGCATTCAACGCCTTCCTGAAGACGCTGGAGGAGCCGCCGCCGCACGCCAAGTTCGTCTTCGCGACGACGGAGATCCGCAAGGTCCCCGTCACCATCCTCTCGCGCTGCCAGCGCTTCGACCTGCGCCGCGTCGAGGCGGGCACGCTCGTCGCGCATCTGACGCGGATCTGCGCTGCCGAGGCGGTGGAGGCCGAGCCGGAAGCCCTCGCCATGGTGGCCCGTGCCGCCGAGGGCTCGGTGCGCGATTCGCTTTCGTTGCTCGACCAGGCCATCGCCCACGGGGCGGGCCGCGTCGGCGTCGAGGAGGTCCGCGCCATGCTGGGCCTCGCCGACCGCGGCCGCATCATCGACCTGTTCGAGCATGTGATGCGCGGCGACCTGCCGGCCGCGCTCGGCGAGTTGAAGAGCCAGTATGACGCCGGTGCCGATCCCGCCGTCATTCTCACCGACCTGGCCGGCTTCACCCATTTCGTCACCCGCCTCAAGCTCGTGCCGGCCGCGGGTGAGGATGCCGCCATAACGGACGTCGAGCGCACGCGCGGCGCCGACTTTGCGGCGCGGCTCTCGGTGCGCATCCTCTCGCGCACCTGGCAGATGCTGGTGAAGGGCATCGCGGAGGTGCAGGCGGCGCCCCGACCCATCGCGGCCGCCGAGATGGTGCTGGTGCGTCTCGCCTATGCCGCCGACCTGCCGACGCCCGACGAGGCGCTGCGTCTCCTGCGCGAGGGCAGTGCCTCCGCCCCCCCGGGCAGCGGCGGTGCCGGGCCCGCCGGTGGCGGCGCGACGATGAGCGGCACCGAAAGCCCGCGCCCGATGCTGGCCGCGAGCGGCCCTGCCCTCGCCCGGGCGCCCGCCGCGGCCCCGGCCATGGAGCCCGCCGTGCCGCAGATGCGGCTCGCCCGCTTCGAGGACCTCGTGGCCCTCGCCGGCGAAAGGCGCGACATCGCGCTGAAGCGCGCGCTGGAGCGCGACGTGCGCCTCGTCCATTTCGAGGACGGGCACGTGGAATTCGCGGTCGTCGACGGGGCGAGCAAGACGCTGGCCGGCGATCTCTCGCAGCGCCTGCAGGAGTGGACGGGTCGGCGCTGGGTCGTCTCCATCGCCCGCGAATCCGACGCCCCGACCCTGCACGAGAAGGCGGAAGCGGAAGCTGCCGAGCGCCTCAGCGGCGTCGCCGGCCACCCGCTCGTCCAGGCGGTGATGCAGCGCTTCCCCGGCGCCGCGATCGTCGACGTGCGCGACATCGCGGCCGAGGAGGCCGCCCCGCCGCCCGTGGAGGAAGGGCTCGCCCCGGCGGACGAAGAGCCATATATCGAGGATGATTTCTGATCGGACCCATGTCCGGTCGCCCGATGTTCTGATCGCTTGAGCGGGAGCCACGACCATGAAGGACCTGATGGGCCTGATGAAGCAGGCGCAGGCCATGCAGCAGAAGATGGCCGACATGCAAGCCGAGCTCGGCAACCTCGAGGTCGAGGGCACGGCTGGCGGCGGCGTGGTCTCCATCCGTATGACCGCCAAGGGCGAAGTCCGCGCCGTCAGCATCGACCCGAGCCTGATGAACGCCGACGAGAAGGAGATCCTCGAAGACCTCCTCGTCGCCGCCAGCAACGACGCGCGCCAGAAGGGCGAACGCCTCGCCCAGGAGCGCATGGCCGAACTGACCAAGGGCCTGCCGCTGCCGCCCGGGATGAAGCTGCCGTTCTGAGGGGTATTTCGTGTTCCTAGAACAGAGCCTTGCTGCAATTCTCGGAGGTATCGTGGCGGGCGTATTTACGCTTGCGGGTGCCTATTGGTCTTTGCGTTGGCAGTTCACCAGACAGCAACGTGAGCGTGACCTAAGCGTGAGAACGCTTTGTAAATATACAATATCATATGTCCATGACATGGCTATTGAGCTTGACAATATTTATAAGATCAATGGATTTATATCGTACAAGATTATCGACATAATAGAAACAACTATACAGATTTTTAATAGAAATATGGAGCATATGATTTTTGTAACAGACGAAAAATTACGGGAAGAAGTTCGATATTTTTTGTACGAGATGTTTTACAGGATTCAGACGGCAAAGAATATACAGATTTCCCTTGACCAGGTACTGCGACAGGCAGGACTGGATGCTACAAGCGGAAAGATGGAAGAAGCAGCCGCCGCCGAAAAGGTGAACGAGCTTAAAGGCGCCGCGCAAGAAGCTATACTTCAGATTGTCCGCCATTCACTCGCAGGGGCGGAACTGAAAACAAAATTGCAGTAAGAATAATGCCCTCACCCGTCGGACCCGAGATCGAGCGTCTCATCCAACTTCTCGCCCGCCTGCCCGGGCTCGGCCCCCGCTCGGCCCGGCGGGCGGCGCTGCATCTCATCAAGAAGCGCGAGCAATTGCTCGCGCCGCTCGCCGAGGCTGTGCGCATCGCCGCCGAGCGCGTCGTCGTCTGCTCCAGCTGCGGCAATGTCGACACCAGCGACCCCTGCGCCATCTGCGCCGATGCGCGGCGCGACCCCTCCGTCCTCATCGTGGTCGAGGACGTGTCCGACCTGTGGGCGCTGGAGCGCGCGGCCGTCATGAACGCGCGCTACCATGTTCTCGGCGGCGTGCTCTCGGCGCTCGACGGCGTGCGGCCGGAGGATCTGAACCTCGAGGGGCTCGTTGCGCGCGCCGCTGCGCCGGAGGTCAAGGAAGTCATCCTCGCCCTCAACGCCACCGTCGACGGCCAGACGACAGCCCATTACATCACCGACCTCCTCTCGCAGCTGCCGGTGAAGATCACGCGCCTCGCCCATGGCGTGCCTGTCGGCGGCGAGCTCGACTATCTCGACGAGGGCACGCTCTCGGCCGCCATCCGCCAGCGCACGTCGTTCTGATGTCCACGCCGGCAGTTCACGCGCCGTTCATGCTTGCCCCGCATGATGGCGCCGGACGTCGCCGCGCGCGAGGAAGGGCTGCATGACGGGGTTCATCGTGAAAACCACGGCGGCGGCGCTCGTCGTGGTCGCGCTCGCCCTGTTCGTCACGGCCGATCTTGCCGGACGCCTCTCGGGGCCGGGCGGACCCGCCGACACGGAGGCGGCCGCCTCAGCCGTCGACATCCCTGCCCCATCGCCGGCGAGCGGCACGAGCGAACACCTGACCAAGGACCGCAACGGCCATTTCGTGGCCGCGGCGCACATCAACGGCGTCGCTGTGCGTATGCTGGTCGACACAGGCGCGAGCCTTGTCGTCCTCAACGAGGACGATGCGGCGCGCGTCGGCATGCGCCCCTTCCCGAGCGACTACAGGCACCGGCTGAACACCGCCAACGGTGTGACGCTGGGCGCTCGCAGCATCTTGCGCGAGGTGCGGCTCGGAAGCATCGTCGTGCGCGACGTGGATGCCGTCATCCTCAAGCGCGAGGCGCTCGCCACCGGCGGGCTCCTCGGCATGTCGTTCCTCTCCCGCCTCGGCGGCTTCGAGACCACTGCCGACACGATGGTGTTGAAACCTTGAGGCAAAAGCGACGTTGATCCCCTCGGTCCAGCTTCCGCCGCCATTGGCGGCGAGGCTTGGAGCCGAGCCATAGCCCGTTATCCCGAGTGCCCATCAGAAGGACGAAGCCAACTCCATGTTTCCGAAGCCTCTGCCGGCCCTGACGCCGAACACCTACGACTACGAATCGCTGCCGATGGTGAAGCCGACCGGCTTTCGCGAATATGACGCCCGCTGGCTGTTCCAGAAGGAAATCAACCTCATGGGCGTGCAGGCGCTGGGCATGGGCCTCGGCACGCTCATCAAGGAGATGGGGGTCAAGCCCGAGATCGTGACCGGGCACGACTTCCGCGGCTATTCCTCGGCCATCAAATATGCCCTCGTCTCCGGCCTCATGGCCGCCGGCGTCCGGGTGAAGGACATCGGCCTCGCTCTGTCGCCGATGGCCTATTTCGCACAGTTCGACCTCGACGTGCCGGCGGTCGCCATGGTCACCGCCTCGCACAACGACAACGGCTGGACGGGCGTGAAGATGGGCGCGCGCCGCCCCGTCACTTTCGGCCCCGAGGAGATGGGCCGGCTCAAGGACATCGTGCTGTCGGCAAGCTTCGACCTCACCGGCGGCGGCGCCTATGAATTCGTCGAGAACTTCCCCGCCCGCTACATCGCCGACCTCACCGACCGGCCGAAGCTGACGCGCAAGATCAAGGTCGTCGCCGCGTGCGGCAATGGCACGGCCGGCGCCTTCGCGCCGAAGGTGCTGGAGGCGATCGGCTGCGAGGTGATCCCGCTCGATGCCGAGCTCGACCACACCTTCCCGCGCTACAACCCCAACCCCGAGGACATGAAGATGCTTCATGCCATGGCGGAGAAGGTGCGCGCGACGGGCGCCGACGTCGGCCTCGGCTTCGACGGCGACGGCGACCGCTGCGGCGTCGTCGACAACGAGGGCAACGAGATCTTCGCCGACAAGATCGGCGTCATGCTCGCGCGCGACCTGTCGAACCTCCACCCCGGTGCCACCTTCGTGGTGGACGTGAAGTCGACCGGCCTCTTCAACACCGATCCCGCCCTGCAGAAGAATGGCGTGAAGGTGGATTACTGGAAGACCGGCCACAGCTACATCAAGCGCCGCGTCAGCGAGCTTTCGGCGCTCGCTGGCTTCGAGAAGTCGGGCCACTTCTTCTTCAACAAGCCGGTCGGCCGCGGCTATGACGACGGCATCCTGACGGCCCTCGCCGTCTGCGACATGCTGGACCGCAACCCGACGAAGTCGATGGCCGATCTCTACCGCGACCTGCCGAAGACCTGGGGCTCGCCAACCATGGCGCCCCACTGCGCCGACGAGGTGAAGTACGAGGTCGTCGAGCGCGTGGTGAAGCGCTTTGTCGCAATGAAGGACGCGGGCGAGGCCGTCGCCGGACAGAAGATCGCGGACCTCGTCACGGTGAACGGCGTGCGCGTCGTCGCCGAGGACGGCACCTGGGGTCTCGTGCGCGCCTCCTCCAACAAGCCGGAACTCGTCGTCGTCGTCGAGAGCCCGGTGTCGGAAGCGCGCATGCGCGAGATGTTCAAGGCCGTCGACACGGTGCTGCGCGAGAACCCGGAAGTCGGCACGTACAACCAGACGATCTGACCGTCTGTATCACACGGGCAGGCCCTCGGCCCTGAGGGCCTGCGCCAGGCGGACAGGATCGGTGAAATGGTGCGCGGCCATGCCGACGGCACGGGCCGCCGCCACATTGGCCGGGCTGTCGTCGATGAAGAGGCACTCCGCGGCAGTGAGGCCGTAACGCTCGACGAACAGGCGGTAGATCGCCTCGTCCGGCTTAACCAGCTTCTCCTGCGCCGAGACGACGGTGCCGAGGAAGCCCTCGAGGAAGGGAAAGCGCGCACGCGCGAGGGCGAACTTCTCGGCCGAGAAATTGGTGATGGCATAGGTCGGCACACCGGCGGCGCGCAACGCCTCCAGGATGCGCACCGTGCCCTCGATGGCACCCGGCACCATCTCGTCCCAGCGCCGGTCATAGGCCTCGATCTCCGCCCGCCACTGCGGGAACGCCGCCACGCGTTCCGCAATTGCCTCGGCGAAGGAACGGCCGCGATCCTGCTCCAGGTTCCATTCCGGCGTGCAGACCTCCGCCAGGAAGCGCTCGACCCGCTCCTCGTCACCGTCGAAAATGCGGCGGTAGAGGTGGCGCGGATCCCAGGAAATCAGAACGTTGCCGACGTCGAAGACGACGGTGGTGATGCGCGTCCTGGTCGCGACCTCACGGTCGATCATGGTGCGGCTGGCTCCCTGAGGCTGAATCGCGGGCTGCAATCTGCGCCACGGCGGCGGCGCGCACAAGTCGCCGGCGCGGGTCCGCGTTCAGCTCACCTTGCAGGTCGACTGGCCGTCGCGCGCGACCTGCGCCACCGAGCGTGGGCGCATGTAGGTCGTCTCCGTCATGCGCAGGACGCCGTTGTCGAAGACATTGCCGAACAGGCCCAGCATCTCGAAGACGCCGGCAAGACCGGTGGAATAGGGGTAGGTCACCTGGCCGACGATGACGGAAGAACTGACGTTGCTGGCAAGATCCGCCGCCGACGCGGGGAAGGTGTATGCCGACCCCGCCGCCGGCGCGATGCCGGCCTTGTTGGCATCGGACCAGCACACGCGCGCCGCCCCCTTGCTGTCGATGTAGACGCTGAAGAGGGCAAGCTCCGCCGCGGCCGGAGAATAGGGCGCCATCACCGCCGCCGCGGCCGCGAAAATGTTGTCCTTCTCGCTGTCGCTGATGCGGCTGCGCTGGGCGGTGAGATCGGCCAGCGCCCGCGAGGCGATGGTCAGCTTACGATCGATGCTGATGCCGATAGTCGTCACGGCCATGCCGAGATACATGATGAGCATGAGCGGCAGCACGAGCGCGAACTCGACCGCGGCAACGCCACGCCGATCGCACCTGAAGGCACGGAACCGCGCTGTCAAACGGGTCGGGGCTGCGGAGATTTTGCCGGCAACGCTCATGCACTCATGCCCCCGAGGCCTGCGGCTGCGGAAATGGCTCGTTGCGGAAGGCCGCCGAGGACATGATCAGCCGGTTGCCGTTGGCGAGATTGCCGAGGCCGGGATTGAGCAGCGGCACAAAGATCCGCACCTCGAGCGCGACGCGCACCACGACGATGTCGCCCGCCTGGCCCGGCGAGAAGGTGAAGTCGCGCGTGTCGACCTCGCCCCGGTCGTTGATGGGTAGCGACGTGTCCGCCCCGGCAAAACCGGCGACGGTGCGCACGTCGATGGCGGCGCGCGCGCGGCACTCCTCCGCGCTGACCAGCACGAAGGGGCCCTGCGCGCACACGTCCTCCTTGAATCTCTTCAGCTTTTCATCCATCGAGCCGCCGTAGGCGCCGGCCTGCACCTGGCCGGTAAGGATGAGCCGCGCCGAATTCTGCACCGCCGTCTCGAGCGACTGTTCCGTAAAGAAGACGAGCGCTGTCTCGATCAGCGTGAACATCAGGGCTATAAAGGGGATGACGACGATGGCGAATTCGACCGCCGTCGCGCCCTCGTCATTGCGGCCGAACAGCCGCAACAGGGATATGAAACGGCGGGAACGTTGCCTGGTCGAGCCCATTTGGCTTTCCCCCTGCCCATCGTCATCGCCGCCGCCCGCACCGGCCGACAGTGCCTTCCTTCAACGGGATGCAAGATATGGCCATGCAATCCGCAGCGCCAGCAAAAGCCGGAACGATGGTTACGGCAACTATTCGCCGGTGGCGAGCTTGTTGCGCTGCTTGGCCTGTTCTGTCCGCTCGGAGAAGTAGCTCATGTCGTCGCCGAGCGTCAGCATGGGCTGGCAATTCGGCGTGCACGACAGCGACTCCCGCCCGGTGCCGCGCATGACGGTGACGACCGTCGCCGCCGGCGCCTCCACCTGGATCAGGGATTCGGCAACGACATTGCCGCCCGCGTCGATCGCGATGAGATTGGTGGTGCCGTAGCTCTTGCCGGTGACGACGAGGACGCCGTTGCGCTGCAGGTTCACGTCCGCGATGGCCGGATTCCCGACGACGACCGTCTGCGCGCCGGCCGGCAGGCGCACGAGCCGCGCCTGGTCGGCCGTGACCGTGACCGTCTCGCCCGCCGTCAGCGCTTGCGCCGGCGAGGAGGCCGCAAGACAGGCAAGCGCTACGGCAACCGCGGCAAGTCCGACCCGGCCATAGGCCAAGCTCATGTTCCAGCGCCCCATCATGCCGCCAATCCCTCACCTTCCCACGAATATTGCCGACAACTTGCCGGAGAATGGTGAAACTTTGCCTAACGCACCTCGCCCCCATGTCCATTGATGCAAACAGTGCAACAGCACGGCGCTGGAGTGCGCGACCGCCTCCAGCCGTCATGCCCGGGCTTGTCGCGGGCATCCACCTCCCGGAAGTCGCGCAACATCAAGGCGTGGATGGCCGGGACGAGCCCGGCCATGACGGGAGCGGTGCGCCCAGCGCCGCCGAAACGCTCACATGCGGAACAGCTTCGACAAACCCGGCGCAGGACCAGATTGGGCATCCCCGCCGCCCCTCCTCCGGACGGGACAGTTACTATTTGTCGACAATTGTAATAACCTACGTTTAACTATGTTGCGCAAGTCGTCAGCATGTGCCACTTTCTCTGATCACTTTAACTTTGCCGAAAGAAGCAGGCGATAACGTCGACGCCAGTTCCGAGCGGTGCAGCGAAAACAACCGGCGGACAGTGCAGCAGTGATAGCAGGAGTTCATCCATGAAGATGCTGTTTTCCCGTTTTGTCAGCGACGAGTCCGGCGCCACCGCCATCGAATACGGTCTGATTGCCGCTTTAGTAGCCGTTGCCATCATTACCGCGCTTACTACGCTCGGAACGGATCTCGGCAGCATCTTCGGCAAGGTCAGCGGAGAATTGCAGAAGGCGGCAAATTAAAATTTGCGCTTTGTAGGATAACGGCCCTATGCGGGGCCGTTATCCCTATTTGAAGCTCCGGATGTCTGGATACAGATCAAACATCCCTTGGAGTCGCAGCCATGATCGACATCGCCATCCTTACGCTCTTTCCTGCGCTCATGGCCTTCGCGGCCGCGAGCGACATTGCGACGATGACGATCTCGAACAAGGTCAGCCTCGCGCTTGTCGCCGGTTTCTTCCTCGTCGCCTTCGCCGCCAGCCTGCCGCTGCCGGTGATCGGCTGGCATCTGGTGGCGGGCGGTCTCGTTCTGGGGATCACCTTCGCCCTCTTCGCTGCAGGTTGGATCGGCGGGGGCGATGCCAAGCTCGCGGCGGCGACCGCGCTCTGGTTTGGCTTCGGCCACCTGGTGCCTTATCTCATCGTCACCTCAGTCCTCGGCGGCCTTCTCACCCTCGTGTTCCTGAAGCTGCGCAGAACGCCGCTGCCGGCCTTCGCCCTCGGCTGGGGCTGGGCGCAGCGCCTGCATGCCGCCAACCGCGGCATTCCCTATGGCGTCGCCCTCGCCGGCGCCGCGCTTTTCGTCTATCCGCACACGGACATCTGGCAGGCAGCGCTCATAGCCCGTTGAGGGATCCACCCACGCGCACCATTCGAGCGGTCGGACATACGTTCTGTTAACCATAATTTGACGATTGGCTGATCAGATTCGCGACAATGGGGGAGTGACCCTCGTCCGGGTCTCTGATCGACATGAAACCAGCCCGTCTCGTCATCCTCGGCGTCGCGCTCGTCGCGGGCGTGGCCGCAGCCTATCTCGCTGCAGGCCGCAAGCCGCCGCCCGCGCCGGCTCCCGTCGCGACCGCCCCGGCGCAGAAGATTGAAGAAGTGCTCGTCGCCGCCGTCGACGTACCCATGGGCAACGGCCTCAAGGCGGCGGACCTGCGCTGGCAGGCCTGGCCGGAGGATGGCGTACCAAAGGGCGCCATCACCCGCGCGGCAAGCCCCGGCGCCATGGAGGACATCTCCGGCGCGATCGCACGCACCGCCATCCTGGCGGGCGAGCCCGTCCGACACGAGCGACTGATCAAGGCCGACGGCTCGGGCTTCATGTCAGCCATCCTGCCCACCGGCAAGCGCGCCATCGCCATCAGCATCGACAACCGCGGCGCCTCCTCCGCCGGTGGCTTCATCCTGCCCAACGACCATGTCGACGTCATCCGCACCTGGCGCGACGAGGAGGCCTCGAAGCAACAGGGCGTCGACGTGACGGTGGCCGAGACCGTCCTCACCAACATCCGCGTGCTCGCCATCGGCCAGACCGTGCAGGAGAAGGACGGGGAAAAGGTCGTCACCGGCGAGACGGCGACGCTTGAGGTCGATCCCGCCCAGGCGGAAGTCCTGACGCTCGCCCAGAAGGTGGGGCAGATCTCGCTCGCCCTGCGCTCCCTCGCCGATGCCAACGATACCGGCGCGATCACCCGCGGCGACGATGGCCCGCTCACCATCGTGCGCTTCGGCGTGCCGGTGCAGACCCCGAGACGCTGAGCCATGGCAGCCCCGATGCACAAGACAGCACAGCCGGCGGCGCCCGGGCCGCAAGCCACCGGAACCGCCGAGCGGAGGAGCCTGCGGCTTCTCCTGCTCGCCGGCCTCGCCGCCGCGGCACTCGCCCTGCCGGCGGCGGCTTCCCCGCAGGGAACGATGGCCGCCCCCACGCTCGCTGTTGGCGGCGACGAGCATGCCATCGCCCGCCGCATCGACCTCTCCATCGGCCGTTCGATCGTGGTCGATCTGCCGCGCGACGCCAAGGAGGTCTTTGTCGCCGACCCCAAGATCGCCAATGCCGTGGTGCGCTCGACGCGCAAGGTCTTCCTCATCGGCGTCGCCGACGGCGCCACCTCCATCTTTGTCATGGACGCCGCCGGCCGGCAGATCGCGGCCTTCGAGATCACAGTGGGCCGGGACCTCAACATCCTGCGTCAGACCTTGCGCACGGCCATGCCGCATGCCCAGATCGAGGTGAAGCCGGCGGGCGAATCCGTGCTCCTCGTCGGCTCCGTCGCCAATGCGGGCGAGGCCCAGCAAGCGAGCGATATCGCCGGTGCCTTCCTCGGCGACACCGGCGGCGCCAATGGAAGTGGCGGCCAAGGAGCGGGCGGCTCCCCGAGCCGAGTCATCAACGCGCTCACGATCCGGGGCAAGGATCAGGTCATGCTCCGCGTCACCGTGGCGGAGATCAAGCGCAACGTCGTCAAGCAGCTCGGCATCGACACGACCGGTGAATGGCGGCTCGGCGACATGACATTGACCGGGGCCGTCACCAACGCCTTCGGTCTCGGCAATGAATCGCCGGCGAGCAGTATCGGCGTCAGCGGCGGCGGCAATTCCGCGACCTTGCGCGCCCTCGAGCAGGCCGGCGTCGCCCGCACCCTCGCCGAGCCGACGCTCACCGCCGTTTCGGGCGAAACGGCGACCTTTCTCGTCGGCGGCGAGGTGCCGATCCCGACCGGCTACGACTGCCAGGGTCCGAACGGCAGCAACTGCACGACGACGGTGACCTTCAAGAAGTTCGGCGTCGCCCTCACCTTCACGCCGGTCGTGCAGTCGGAAGCACGCATGAGCCTGCGCGTCGCGACCGAGGTGTCGGAGATCGACAACCAGAACACTTACCGCAGCAACACCCTCATCATCCCCGGCTTCACCGTGCGCCGGTCGGAGACCACGGTCGAACTGCCTTCCGGCGGCACGCTCGTCACGGCCGGCCTCATCCAGCAGAAGTCGCGCCAGGCCATCAACGGCTTCCCGGGCCTGCTCAACATCCCGATCCTCGGCACGCTCTTCCGCTCGCGCGACTACCAGCGCGACGAGAGCGAGCTGATGATTGCCGTCACGCCCTATATCGCCAAGCCCATGAGCGCCAATGCCGTTACCCGGCCTGACGCCGGCTTTGCCGACGCCATGGATCCGCAGACGGTCTTCCTCGGACGCCTCAACCGCGTTTACGGCAAGGGCAGCAACGCTCCGCAGCCCGCCGTGGCGCGCGGTATCTTCGGTTTCATCAATGACTGACGGGACCAGCCACTCGCGCGGAGACGCCGCCATGCCCCGCACCCGCTCCACAGCCCTCCCTCGTCTTGCCGCGGCGCTCCTCGCCCTGCCCTTCGCCGCCTGCGGAGCCGACCGCTACGTGACCAACGCGACCTATCCGGCCGACTTCCGCGAGCGTCACCCGATCACCCTTGTCGACGCGCCGGAGACACTGGACGTCTTCGTGACATCGGCCCGCGGCATCGATGCCCGCCAGCGCGCCGATATCCTCGCCTACGCGGCCGAATACCGCCGCCACGGCAAGAGCCTAGTCACCGCCTACATGCCGGCCGGCACCGGACAGGAACGCGCCCTCCACGGGGCGCTGCAGGCGGTTCGGCAGGTCTTTTCCGAGGCTGGCGTACCGGCCTCCGCCCTGACCGTGGCGCGCTACAATCCGACCGAGCCGATGCTCGCGGCGCCCATCCGTCTGAGCTATGCCAAGCTGGGCGCCCGCGTCGACAGCAAGTGCGGCGAGTGGCCTGAGGACCTCGCCAGCGGCAGCAGCGTCGACGGCTGGAAGAATCGGCCCTACTGGAATCTCGGCTGCGCCTACCAGGCCAATTTCGCGGCGCAGGTCGCCGATCCGCTCGACCTTGCCCGGTCGCGGCCCGAGGGGCGTGTCGACACTGTCAAGCGGCTCAACGCCAACGAGAAGCTGCGCCAGGGGCAGGATCCCTCGACGAAATACACCATCGACGCCACCCAGATCAGCGACGCGGCCGGAGGCAACTGATGGCGAGCGCCCATGACCCTGCGCGCAACGAGACCGGAGAGCGCCTGATCGCGCCGGTGCCGCGCGTCACCATCGAGGCCTTCTGCGAGACGCCGGCCGTCGCCGCGGTAATGGAGATCGTCGCTGCCGACCGGCGCCTCGCCCGCGCCCAAACCAAGCTCGCCATGGGCGGCGCCTCGGCGGCGGTCGAGGCCTTCCGCCACGCCCCTACGCCCAACGTCATCATCCTCGAGACGAACAGCGACCGCGAGGCGATCCTCACCCATCTCGACAGTCTGTCGGAGGTCTGTGACGTCGGCACCCGGGTGCTCGTCGTCGGCCATGTCAACGACGTTCAGCTCTATCGCGAGCTCGTGCGCCGCGGCGTCAGCGACTATCTCATCGCCCCGCTCTCCGTCGTCGACACAATCGCCGCCATTTCGGATCTGTTCGCGACGCCCGGGGCCGAGCCGCTGGGACGCACCATCGCGGTCATCGGCGCCAAAGGCGGCGTCGGCGCCTCCACCGTGGCGCACAACCTCGGCTGGTCCATCGCCCGCTCGGCGCATCTGGCCACCGTCATCGCCGATCTCGACATCGCCTTCGGCACCGCCGGCCTCGACTTCAACCAGGACCCGCCGCAGGGCATCGCCGAGGCCGTGTTCTCGCCGGACCGGGTCGACGCCAATCTCGTCGACCGCCTGCTGTCGCGCTGCAGCGACAATCTCAGCCTGCTGGCCGCCCCGGCCGTGCTCGACCGCACCTGTGACCTCAACGAAAGCGCCTTCGACCAGCTTCTCGACGTGTTGCGCGCCTCGATCCCGGCCATCGTCCTCGACATGCCGCACGTCTGGACGGCCTGGCTGCGCCGGGTGCTGATCGCCGCCGACGAGATCGTCATCGTCGCCGAACCGGACCTCGCCAACCTGCGCAACGCCAAGAATCTCGCCGACCTCCTGCGTCAGACGCGCCCGAACGACCGCAAGCCGCGCCTCGTGCTCAACCGTGTCGGCGTGCCCAAGCGGCCGGAGATCACGGCTGCCGACTTCCTGAAGGCGTTCGACGCCGAGCTCGCCGCCACCATTCCCTTCGATGCGCAGCTTTTCGGAACGGCGGCAAACGGCGGGCAGATGCTGTCGGAGGTGCAGCCCTCCGGCAAGGTGCCCGCCGTCTTCGACGAGCTCGCCGCAGCCATCACCGGGCGGGCCGAGCAGCGGCGGGGGCGGGCTAGTGCCTTCCTGACGCCTATCATCGCCCGGCTCGCCCGGCGCAAATCATAGCGGCGGCACAGAAACGGGACGCGACATGTTCGGCAAGCGGACGAGCCAGAACGGCCCCCTCGGCGGGGCGGCACCGGCCTTCCAGCCGGCGCGGCCCACTCCGGCCGCCGCGCCGGCGCGGGTCGATCCGCCGCCACGCGCCGCGCCGGCGCCATCGACCCCGCAGCCCGAGCCGCCGCGGCCGGAAAAGCGCCACTCGGAGGAATATTACCAGACGAAGAGCATGATCTTCGGCGCCCTCATCGAAGCGATCGATCTGTCGCAGCTCGTCAAGCTCGACACAGAGACGGCGCACGACGAGATTCGCGACATCGTCACCGAAATCATCGCCCTCAAGAACGTCGTCATGTCGATCGCCGAGCAGGAGGAACTGCTCGACGACATCTGCAACGACGTGCTCGGTTACGGCCCGCTCGAGCCGCTGCTCGCCCGTGACGACATTGCCGACATTATGGTCAATGGCGCGGGCCACACCTACATCGAGGTCGCCGGCAAGATCCAGCGCTCCAACGTGCGCTTCCGTGACAACCAGCAACTGATGAACATCTGCCAGCGCATCGTCAGTCAGGTCGGCCGGCGCGTGGACGAGGCGTCCCCCATCTGCGACGCGCGCCTGCCGGATGGCTCGCGCGTCAACGTCATCGTGCCGCCGCTCGCCATCGACGGGCCAGCGCTCACCATCCGCAAGTTCAAGAAGGACAAGCTGACGCTCGACCAGTTGGTGACCTACGGCTCCGTCTCGCAGGAGGGCGCCGAGGTGCTGCGCATAATCGGCCGCGTCCGCTGCAACACCATCATCTCGGGCGGCACGGGTTCGGGCAAGACGACCCTGCTCAACTGCCTCACCCGCTACATCGACCACGACGAGCGCATCATAACCTGCGAGGATGCGGCCGAGCTGCAACTGCAGCAGCCGCATGTGGTGCGCCTGGAGACGCGCCCTCCCAACCTCGAGGGCCAGGGCCAGGTGACGATGCGTGACCTCGTGCGCAACTGCCTGCGCATGCGCCCCGAGCGCATCATCGTCGGCGAGGTGCGCGGCGCGGAAGCCTTCGACCTACTGCAGGCCATGAACACTGGCCACGACGGCTCCATGGGCACGCTCCATGCCAATTCGCCACGCGAGGCGCTGTCGCGCCTCGAATCCATGATCACCATGGGCGGCTTCGCTTTGCCCTCGCGCACCATCCGCGAGATGATCTGCGCCTCGGTCGACGTCATCATTCAGGCCGCGCGCCTGCGCGACGGCTCGCGCCGCATCACCCACATCACCGAGATCATGGGTATGGAGGGTGATGTGATCATCACACAGGACATCATGACTTACGACATCACCGGCGAGGACGCGAACGGGCGCCTCCTCGGCCAGCACCGGTCGACGGGCATCGGACGGCCGCGCTTCTGGGAGCGGGCGCGCTATTTCGGCGAGGACCAGCGCCTTGCCGCCGCGCTCGATGCCATGGAGCGCACGGGCGGCGAAGCCATCGCGTGAAGGCCGCACCATGGACGAGATGCTGCTGACCCTCTTCGGTTCCTTCGCCCCCGCGAACCTCGCCGTCGCGGCGCTGGTGACGGTGGCGGTCGGCGGCGTCGCCTACGTCCTCGTCTATCCCTGGCTGTCGGGCGAGAAGCGGGCCGAGGCACGGCAGAAGGCGCTCGTCGGCACCTCCGCCCAGCGCGCCGCCGAGCGGCTCAACGCGGCCACCGCCAGCAAGCGCGAACAGGTGGCGCAGAGCCTCAAGGAGATCGAGGCCCGCGAGAAGCGGCGCAACAGGCTCTCCCTCGAGATGCGCATCACCCAGGCCGGCCTTGCCTGGACGAAGCCGCGCTTCTTTCTCGTCAGCGCCGGGCTCGGCCTTGCCACGGCGCTCCTCCTCTTCCTCATGACGCATCGGCCCGCCATGGCACTCGCCGGCCTCTTCGTCGGCGCCCTCGGCCTGCCGCGCTGGCTGCTCGCCCACCTGCGCGGCAAGCGGATGAAACGCTTCGTCGAGGAACTGCCGAACGCCCTCGACGTCGTGGTGCGCGGCGTGCGCGCCGGCCTGCCACTCGGCGACTGCCTGAAGATCATCGCCTCGGAGGCGGCCGAGCCGGTGCGCTCCGAGTTCCGCGCCATCGTCGAGGCGCAGGCGCTCGGCCTCTCCGTGACGGACGCCTGCGCGCGACTGCCCGAGCGCATGCCCATTCCCGAAGCGAATTTCTTCGCCATCGTCATCGCCATCCAGCAGAAGGCGGGCGGGAACCTGTCGGAGGCGCTCGGCAACCTCTCGCGCGTTCTGCGCGAGCGCAAGAAGATGAAGGGCAAGATCCAGGCGATGAGCATGGAAGCCAAGGCCTCCGCCGGCATCATCGCCTCGCTGCCCTTCGTCGTCGCCATCCTCGTCTACATCACGAGCCCCAGCTACATCGAACTTCTGTGGCTCAAGGACACGGGCAAGATCGCCCTCGCCGTCTCGGGCGGCTGGATGCTGGTCGGGATCATCGTGATGCGCAACATGATCGACTTCGACTTCTGAGGAGGCACGGGTGGCGATCGTCGAGGCCCTCACCGACCGGCTGCTCGACAGTCAGTTCATGCTGGCGCTCCTTGCGGCCATCGCCGCCGCCGGTACGGTGCTGACGCTCGCCCTGCCGCTTGTCGAGCGCAACGCGCTCGACAAGCGCATGAAGGCGGTGGCACTGGAACGGGACAAGATCCGCGCCCGCGAGCGCGAGCGCATGATGGGCCAGCAGCGCGCTTCCCTGCGCCAGCAGCCCAAGGCCTACATGAAGCAGGTGGTCGACCGGTTCAACCTCGGCCACTGGCTCGGCACCGACACGGCCCGGGCACGCCTGACAATGGCCGGCTACCGCGGCCAGCAGGCGGAAATCGCCTTCTTGTTCTTCCGCATGGTGCTGCCCATCGGCCTGTGCCTCGTCACGGCCTTCTACGTCTTCGTGCTCCTCAAGCTGCATCAGCCGCTCGCCATCCGGCTCGGCATCGTCATCTTCGCCGCCTATGCCGGCATCAAGCTGCCGGAGCTCTTCGTCTCCAACGCCATCCAGAAGCGGCAGACTTCGATCCGCCGGGCTTGGCCGGACGCACTCGACCTGCTGCTGATCTGCGTCGAATCCGGCATGTCGATCGAGCAGGCCTTCCGCAAGGTGGCCCAGGAGATCGGTCCCCAGTCCGTGCCGCTCGCCGAGGAGCTGACGCTTGCCACGGCGGAACTCTCCTACCTGCCGGACCGGCGCGCCGCCTTCGAGAATCTCGGCACCCGCACGGGCCTCGACATCGTCAAGAACGTCGCGACCGCGCTCATCCAGGCCGAGCGCTACGGCACCTCGCTCGGCCAAGCCCTGCGCGTACTCGCGCAGGAGAGCCGCGACCAGCGCATGAACGAGGCCGAGAAGAAGGCGGCGGCCTTGCCGCCCAAGCTCACCGTGCCGATGATCCTCTTCTTCCTGCCGGTGCTCTTCGTCGTCATCATCACCCCGGCCCTTATCCAGGTCTTCGGCTGGAAGTGACGGATCGGCCCGCCGGAGGAAGGCAGCCATCACTCCGTGCCTGGTCGCGTGCTCGAAGGATCGCGCGCAGCTGCGCCGGCACAAAGCCGGCCTGCCACCTGCGAGCCTTACAGCACGGCATGCATGGCGCGAAAGAGTCGCGGCGCGACACCGAACCGGCGCTCGAAGGCTTCCGTGAGCCGCGCGGGCGGAAAGAGGCCGACCTGCGCCGCGACCGCTTTCAGTGAGAGCCCCCGCGACAACAGCATGCGCGCCGCATCGAGCCGCGCGGTCTCCACGAAACGGGCGGGCGTCTCGCCCGTCGCGGCCACGAACCGGCGGTGGAAGGTGCGCTCGGTCATGCCAGCGCGGGCGGCGAGCGATGGCACATCGAGCGGAGCATCGAGGTTGGCCTGAATCCATCCGATGAGGTCCGCGAACGGGCTGTCGCCCTTGACCTGCGCCTTGAGGACGGGGCTGAACTGGGACTGGTAGCCGGGGCGGCGGGCATAGAGGATGAGCCGCTTCGCGACCTCGCCGGCGATCGTTGCGTCGAGGTCGTGCGCGATCATCGCCAGCGCCATGTCGATGCCGGTCGTCACCCCGGCCGAGGTCCAGAGCCGCCCGTCGACGACATAGAGCGCGTCCGAATCCACCGCGACCTTCGAAAAGGCGTCGGCAAACCGTCGGCATGCATCCCAGTGGGTCGCGACGCGATGGCCGTCGAAGAGACCGAGCGCCGCCAGCACGAAGCCGCCGGTGCAGACGGAGCCGAAGCGCTCGGCCTGCCGGACGAGTGGCGGCAGAGCGGCCCGCAACACCGGGTCCGCCACCGCCGGCAGGAGGTGCTCCCGTTCCGCGCCGACGACCAGCACGGTCTGGAGGTCCCCAGGGCGCACATCGGTAATGGACCGCGTCTCGACCGCGACCCCGCTGCTGCTCTCCACGGCCCCGCCTGCGGCCGACAGCAGCGTGACTCGGTAGAACGCGGACCTCCCGTTCTGACCGAGAGCACGATTGGCGCCGGTGAACACGGATGCCGGCCCCGAGGGATCGAGCAGTTCGAAACCGGGATAGACCACGAAGGCCACGTGATGCATTGGCAGAAATTAGCGGTTATTTGTCATTCTTGCCAGAACGGACGACATCTAGTGTTGCTCGGGAAGCGCTGGGAGGCGCTCGATGCCGGAGCAGCTGCGTATGTCGAAGGTCCACCTCTTGTCAGGCGTTATGGTGGTCCTCATCCTCTGCCTCGCAGGTTTCGGAGGCTGGATCCTCAGCCTGCCGGCAGCACCGGCAGCTGTCGCGGCGCCGCCGGTCCCACGGGAGGAGGCGGAGGCCATGCTCGCTGCACTGAAACCCGCGAAACGCGCGCGTCCGCTCATCGCCGTCATCGCCCTCAACAACGCCACGGAGACGACCGACTATCTGGTGCCCTCGGGAATCCTGCGGCGCGCCGGTGTTGCCGATGTGATGATGCTCGCAACCGGCCCGGGGCCGGTGACGCTCTATCCGGCCCTCCGGGTCGTCCCCGATGCGACGCTCGCGCAATTCGACGCCGCGCATCCCGAAGGGGCGGACTATGTCATCGTGCCCGCCATGAGCCGCGACGACGACCCGGCCGTGCTCGCCTGGCTTACGTCCCAAGCGGCCAAGAAGGCGCGGATCATCGGCATCTGCGCCGGTGCCAAGGTCGTCGCTGCTGCCGGCCTGCTCGATGGCAGGCGCGCGACGACCCACTGGTATTATCTGCGCGAAATGCTGCGATGGAGCCCGACGACCACCCATGTCGCCGACCGGCGCATGGTGAGCGATGAGGCCGTCACGACCACCACGGGCATCAGCGCCTCCATGCCGATGATGCTGACGCTGATCGAGGCGATCGCTGGCCGGACCAAGGCAGAGGCAGTGGCCCGCAACCTCGGCATCGGGGCTTGGGATGCCCGGCACGCGAGCGGCGCGTTCAGGCTCACGCGCCCCTTCGCGGTGACCGTGCTCGCGAACAGGATCGCCTTCTGGAACCGGGACGAGTTCGGCCTCCGCCTCGAGCCGGGCGTGGACGAGGTGTCGCTGGCGCTGATGGCCGATGCCTGGTCGCGCACCTACCGGTCGCACGTCACGAGCTTCGCCGCTTCGGCGGATGCGATCGAGACCCGCAGCGGCCTTCGGCTCATCCCGGAAAGCCTTGCCGATGACTGGCCGGAAACCCGGCGCATCCTGCCCCTGCCGGCCGAGCGGCCGGCCCATGCGCTCGACCGGACGCTCGACGCGATCGCCGCGCGCTACGGAGGCGCCACCGCCGACGTGGTCGCCATGCAGCTCGAATACCCCCGCATGACGGCAGGCCGTTAGGCCGAACACGTGGCTCCCCCACGGCCTCCGCCTCGCGGGTCCGGCAGTGAACACCAGCAGGAGCAACCGACATGAGAAGGATCATCGCAACCGCCTATGTGTCACTCGACGGCGTCATGCAGGCTCCGGGGGGCCCGGAAGAGGATACCACGGGCGGCTTCGCTCTTGGCGGATGGCTCGTGCCCTATTGGGACGACATGATGAACAAGCGCATCATCGACAGCATAGCCGAGCCCTTCGACCTTCTTCTGGGGCGCCGGACATACGAGATCTTCGCCGCCTACTGGCCGCACGCCGGTGACAACCCGATCGCCAACCGTTTCAACGCGGCGACCAAATACGTCGCCACGCGCAGCCTCGACCATCTCGACTGGGCCGGTTCCATCCGCATCGGCGGCGACGTGGCAGCCGAGATCCCGCGGCTGAAATCGGGCGACGGCCCGGACATCCAGACCTGGGGCAGCAGCGATCTGTTGCAGACGCTGACAACCGCCGGGCTGATCGACGAATACCGCGTCTGGATCTTTCCGCTTATCCTGGGGCGCGGAAAGCGCCTGTTCGAGGACCGCCTCCCGGCGCGGGCGCTCGCGCTCGCCGACACGACGACCTCATCGACCGGCGTGGTGATCAGCACCTACCGGCCGGCGGGGGAGGTGAAACCGGGATCGTTCGTCGCCGACGCGCCGTCCGACGCGGAGCTGGCGCGGCGCAGGAAGCTGGCGGACGAAGCCCGCGCATCGTGAGCCCGGGCGGTGGCGGCGAAACGGCCTCGCCGAGGCGCCGGGCACCCGACGAAGAGGAGCACCAGCCATGTCGCTCGCCCGCGTTCAGAACTTCTCCGTCTCGCTCGATGGTTTCGGCACCGGCGAAGGCCTGAGCCGTGACGAACCGTTCGGCCACGCCGGCGAGCGGCTGCACGAATGGATGTTCGCCACCCGGTGGGGCCGCGAGATGTTCGGTCTGCCGCCCGGCGGCACCGGCGGCGTCGACGACGCCTTCGCGCGGCAGTTCTATCCCGGCATCGGCGCCGAGATCATGGGCGCCGGGAAGTTCGGCCCTCCCGGCTGGCAAGGGAACCCGGAGTGGACGGGCTGGTGGGGGTCGAACCCGCCGTTTCACACGCCGGTCTTCGTCCTCACCCATCACCCGCGCCCGTCGATCGCGCTCGGAGGCGGCACGACCTTCCATTTCATCGATGCCCCGCCGGCCGAAGCGCTGAAGCTCGCCCGCGAGGCGGCCAGCGGCAGGGACGTGCGCATCGGCGGCGGATCGATCGTCGTTCGAGACTTCCTGGCCGCGCGGCTCGTCGACCATGCGCATATCGCGGTGGTCCCGATCCTGCTCGGCCGGGGCGTACGTCTCTGGGACGGACTGGAGGGCCTCGAGAGCGATTACCAGATCGAAGCCACTTCCTCGCCCAGCGGCGTGACGCACATGACCTTCACGCGGAAAGATACGTGAAGCGCACCGTGAACCCAATCTCGCCAACGGATTAGCCGTGCGAGCATCGCGGTCCCGTGCCGCAGCGTCGCACTTCAACGGCATTTGCCACATGGTGGCCGCCGGCGAGGGCGTCGGTGTCGCGCCCGAGGTCGCGGTACGCCGCTGCGGACGGTTCATGAGGCTCCAGTGGCTTCGGCGCACCGATGCCTGGGCCACGCACCGGCTGGCGAACTACGCCCGCCACAGGGCGGACCCGCGTCGCCGGTGCGGGCTGTGTGCGTCCCCCGCATGCGGCGGTTGCGCTCTGACGTCTCCGGGCAACTGAATGCGGCGGTTTCGGAACCCGATGGCGGAGCAGCGGTTTCAGGGACGCATTCACTCCACTTTTCGCCCGTAGGGATCTTCCACCACGACCAGACCGAGGAGGCCGGCCGATGCTCGTGCAGATCGGAACGCTCATTGCTGCGACGAGCCTTGTTCAACTGGCCAACGGCTTCTTCAATACCTTCCTCTCGCTGCGCCTGACCATGGAGGATTTCGGCCCGACAAACACCGGCGTCGTCCTCAGCGCCTATTTCATCGGCTTCACCGCCGGCGCCGTCTGGTCGGGACGGCTGATCCGGCGCATCGGCCACATCCGCGCCTATGCGGCCTTCGCCGGCATGGTCGTGGCCGCGACGGCCGCCATGCCACTCGCCGTCTCGCCCACCGTCTGGATCGCCTGCCGGGCCGCCATCGGCCTCGGCTGCGTCGGCCTCTTCATCACCACCGAGAGCTGGCTCAACGCCAAGGCGGAGGCGAGCCAGCGCGGCCGCGTCTTCTCGGTCTACATGGTCGGCACCTTCACGGCCCTCGCCATCGGGCAGCTGCTGATCGGGCAATTGACGATCCAGTCCGCCGCCCCGTTCTACGTCATCATCGTGCTCTTCGCCCTCGCGCTCGTCATGGTCACGCTAACGCGGGCGGAAGCGCCCGGGATCATGCCGGAGGCGACGCTGCCCTACGGCGATCTCACCCGCCAGGCGCCGGTTGCCGTAACGGGCTGCGTCATCGGCGGCATGATCACCAGCGCCTTCTATGCCCTGGTGCCGGCCTGGATGCTGCGCGACGGCATCACGCAGGACACCATCGCCGTCTTCATGCTGGTGGCCGTGCTCGGCGGGCTTGCGCTGCAGGTGCCCGTGGGACGCCTGTCCGACCGCAATGACCGCCGCCTGGTCCTCGCCGGCCTTGCGGTGGGCTTTGCGGTTTCGGCCCTGCTGCTCGCGGTGCTACCGCCCAACCCGGCCGCGGTCCTGCCGGTCGCGGCGCTGCTTGGCGGCTTCATGTCGACCCTCTATCCGGTCAGCGTCGCCCACGCGCTCGACCGCATGCCCGCCGACCGCGTGGTGGCGGTCAGCGGCCGGCTGGTGCTCGTCAGCGGCTTCGGCTCGGCCCTCGGCCCGATGATCGGCTCGGGCGTGATGGCGCGGCTCGATATCGACGGCCTCCTGTATTTCATGGCATCGGTCGCTCTCCTGCTCGCTGCCGTGGCCCGGATACGCATCGCCTCGCGACCGCCCCCGGCCGTGCGCGCCGAGCGGCCTTTCGACATCCTCGACCCGACGACTGCCCCCATCTCGCAGGAGCCCGAGGCCACCGATCCCGACGGCGGCCCACGCGCCGTACCTAACTGAGCGCCTGCTCCGGCTGCTATTTCGGTACCGCCCCATGCACTTCGCGTCCGCGAGTGTGATTGACGGCGTGAAAGGCGAGTGCTTTCCTTCGCCCGGCAAAGTCGACGCGCCGGAAAGACTTGGACTCGCTCAACTTTAATTCAAATGCCGGCGCAATCCAGAAGCGGGAGGCAGTTGTGAGCCGTATTCGACCGTTCCTCTGCGCCGTCGCTGCGCTGTTCGCGCTCACGACCCTGGCGCAGGCCGAGACCGTCTATCACCGCGGCAATGCCGGCGACCCGAAGACGCTCGACGCGCACCAGACCTCGATCGACGTCGAGGCCAATATCCTGTGGGATCTGCTTGAGGGTCTTGTCGCCTATGACGCGGCCGGCAAGGTAGTCCCCGGCGCGGCCAAGAGCTGGACCATGTCGCAGGATGGGACGGTCTACACCTTCAAGCTGCGCGCCGACGGCAAGTGGTCGAACGGCGATCCCGTCAAGGCCTCCGACTTCGTCTTCTCCTTCCGCCGCATCATGGATCCGCAGACGGCGGCGAAATACGCTTCGCTGCACTACCCCATCAGGAACGCCGAGAAGATCAACAAGGGCGAGATCAAACCCGAGGAACTCGGCGTGAAGGCCGTCGACGACCTGACGCTCGAGATCGCGCTCGAGCGGCCGACGCCCTATTTCCTCGAATTGCTCACGCACCAGACGGCGCTGCCGATGCATCAGGCGAGCGTCGAGAAATTCGGCAAGGACTTCGTGCGGCCGGGCAACTTCGTCTCCAACGGCGCCTACAGCCTCGCCGAGAACGTGCCGGGCGACCACATCAAGGTGGTCAAGAACCCGCACTACTGGGATGCGGCCAATGTCAAGGTCGACGTGGTCATGTTCTACCCGACCGAGGACAACGCCGCCGCGGTGCGCCGCTTCATGGCCGGCGAGCTCGACACCAACTACCAGTTCCCCATCGACCAGCTGCCCTTCCTCAAGGAGAAGCTGGGCGGCCAGGTGAGGACCTCGCCCTATCTCGCCATCGAATATTACGCCATCAACAACAAGAAGGAGCCGTTCAGCGACCCGCGCGTGCGCCGCGCCCTCGCCATGGCCATCGACCGCGACTTCCTCGCCGACAAGATCTGGAGCGGGGCCGCCGTGCCCGCCTACAGCCTCGTGCCGCCGGGCATCAACGGCTACACGCCGGCCGAGGCCGAATTCGCCGCGCTGTCGCAGCTCGACCGCGAGGACGAGGCCAAGAAGCTGATCGAGGAGGCCGGCTACGGCCCGGGCGGCAAGCCGCTCAAGATCGAGATCCGCTACAACACCAACGACGCGCACAAGAAGGTGGCGACCGCCATCGCCGACATGTGGAAGCAGGTGTTCGGCGCCGAGGTCACGCTGCTCAACACCGACATCAAGACGCATTACGCCCATCTGCAGAACAGGGGCGACTTCGATGTCGCGCGCGCCGGCTGGGTCGGCGACTATGCCGATGCGCAGAACTTCCTCTATCTCGGCGTCACCGGCAATGCCGTCGGCAACTATTCGCAGTTCAGCAACGCGAAGTTCGACGAGCTCGTGAAGACCTCCGACGCGACGCTCGATCCCGCGGAGCGGGCGAAGATCATGGCCGAGGCCGAGGCCATCCTGCTCGCCGAGATGGGTCTCATCCCCATCCTCAACCGCACGTCGCTCCACCTCGTCTCCGACAAGGTGAAGGGCTGGACCGATAATGTGCGCAACGTGCATCGCAGCCGCTACATCAGCATCGAGCGTTGATGAATCCCGGGCGGCCCCGCCGGGGCCGCCGTTCGCTGCGGAGACTTCATGCTCACCTACACCCTGCGCCGCCTCCTCAGTGCCGCCCCCACGCTTTTCGTCATCGTCACCGTCGCGTTCTTCCTGGTGCGCTTCGCCCCAGGCGGCCCCTTCGACCTCGAGCAGCCGCTCGCCCCGCAGGTGCTCGACAACCTGCGGCGCGCCTACAGCCTCGACCAGCCGCTCCACGTCCAGTACCTCGACTATCTCGGCAAGCTGGTGCGCGGCGACTTCGGCCCGAGCTATGTCGCGATCGACTTCACGGTCGGCGAGATGCTGCGCCGCGCCCTGCCCTATTCCGTCACGCTCGGCCTCAGCGCCCTCGCCCTGGCGATCTTCGGCGGCGTCGCGGCCGGCGTCTTCGCCGCCCTGCGCCAGAACAGCGCCGCGGACTATTCCGTCATGACCGTGGCGACGGTCGGCGTCACGGTGCCCAATTTCGTCGTCGCCCCCGTCCTGCAGCTCGTCTTCGGCCTCATGCTCGGGCTGCTGCCCATCGGCGGCTGGGGCGACGGCGGCCTCGCCCACCGGCTGATGCCGACGGTGGCGCTCGCCCTGCCGCAGATGGCGGTGATCGCACGGCTCACTCGCTCATCCATGATCGAGGCCTTGCGCGCCGACCACATCCGTACGCTCAGGGCGAGCGGCCTGCCCGGCCATGTCATCATCCGCCACGCCCTCAAGGGGGCGCTCTTGCCGGTGATCTCCTATCTCGGGCCGGCGGCCGCCGCCCTCGTCACCGGCTCGGTGGTCATCGAGAAGATCTTCGCCATTCCCGGCATCGGCGCCTATTTCGTCGAGGGCGCGCTCAACCGGGACTACACCCTCGTCATGGGCACGGTCGTGACGCTGGCCGGCTTCGTCGTCGTCTTCAACCTCCTCGTCGACCTCGCCTATGCGGCGCTCGACCCGCGGGTGCGCTATGACTGACGGTACGCTCGCCACCGATGCCGCCGCGGCGAAACCCGCCCCCGCCGGCCACAGCCTCTTGGCGCTCGCCATGCGGCGCCTCCTGCGCAACCGCGCGGCCGTCGCGGGCAGCATCGTCCTTGCCCTCATCACCCTCTTCTGCGTCGCGGGCCCCTGGCTGTCGCCGCATCCCTACGACCGCGTCTACCGTTCCTATGTCGCGATGCCGCCGAGCCTCGAGCTTTATCCGAAGGAATCGGCGCTCGCCGGCGCCATGGGCGAGGCGCTGGAGCGGGCCCGCCTCGCCATGGCCGACTTCTCTGTCGACGGCGACAGCTTCCGCGTCACGCTGCGCTCTGACCGGCCGATCGACCCGCGCAACACGCGCTACATCGAACGGCTCGACGAATTTGCCGATCCGCGCGTGGTCGAGACGCTGGACGAGGGGCGCACGCTCGTCGTCGCGGGCCGCGTCAACCGCCAGCTCTTCCTGATGGGGACCGACCGCAGCGGCCGGGACCTGATGACGCGCATCATGGTCGGTGGCCGCATCTCCCTGCTCGTCGGCCTGCTCGCCACCTTCGTCAGCCTCGTCATCGGCGTCGCCTACGGCGCCATCGCGGGCTTTGCCGGCGGGCGCGTCGACAATCTCATGATGCGCTTCGTCGATGTGCTCTATTCCCTGCCCTTCGTCTTCTTCGTCATCCTGCTCGTCGTCTATTTCGGCCGTGACTTCGTGCTCATCTTCGTCGCCATCGGCGCCGTCGAATGGCTCGACATGGCGCGCATCGTGCGTGGCCAGACGCTGGCGCTGAAGCGCCGCGAGTTCGTGCAGGCAGCGGAGGCCCTCGGCGTCGGCACGGGCGGCATCCTGAGGCGCCACATCGTGCCGAACCTCCTCGGCCCCGTCGTCGTCTTCGTGACGCTGATGGTGCCCAAGATCATCCTGCTCGAGAGCTTCCTCTCCTTCCTCGGCCTCGGCGTGCAGGCGCCGCTGACGAGCTGGGGCGTGCTCATCTCGGAAGGCGCGGCCAACATCCAGAGCGCGCCTTATCTCATCATCTTCCCGTCCATCTTCTTCGTCGCCACGCTCTTCGCCCTCAACTTCATCGGCGATGGCCTGCGCGACGCGCTCGACCCGAGGGACCGCTGATGGCCGATACCGTGCTCAGCGTCCGCGGGCTCAGCGTCCGCTTCGAGACCGAGAGTGGTGCGGTCGAGGCCGTGAAGGGCATCGACCTCGACGTCGACGCCGGCGAGACGGTGGCCATTGTCGGCGAATCCGGCTCCGGCAAGAGCCAGACCATGATGGCGGTCATGGGCCTTCTTGCCCGCAACGGCCGCGCCGACGGCTCCGTCCGCTACCGCGGCGAGGAGATCCTCGGCTTGCCGGCGCGCGCGCTCAACCGCTACCGGGGGCGCAAGATCACCATGATCTTCCAGGAGCCGATGACCTCGCTCGACCCGCTCTACCGCATCGGCGAGCAGATCGCGGAGCCGCTGATGCGCCACGCCGGGCTCTCCCGCACGGCGGCCCGTCGGCGCGCCGTCGAGCTGCTCGACCTCGTGCACATCCCTGATCCGGAGCGGCGCCTTGCCGCCTATCCGCACGAACTGTCCGGTGGCCAGCGCCAGCGCGTGATGATCGCCATGGCGCTTGCCAACGATCCCGACATCCTCATCGCCGACGAGCCGACGACGGCGCTCGACGTCACCGTGCAGGCGCGCATCCTCGAGCTCCTGTCCGAGCTCAAGACGCGGCTCGGCATGGCCATCGTCTTCATCACCCATGACCTCGGCATCGTCCGGCGCTTCGCCGACCGCACCTACGTCATGAAGAGCGGCGAGGTGGTGGAGAGCGGCGCGACCGGCACGCTCTTCGAGCGGCCGCGGCACGACTATACGCGCATGCTGATCGAGGCGGAGCCGAGCGGCCGCAAGTCCCCGCCGCCGCCCGACAGCCCGACCGTGCTTACGGCCGAGGACGTGCGCGTCGTCTTCACCAGGCACGAGGGCCTGTTCGGCCGCAGGCGGCACGACCTGCGCGCGGTCGACGGCGTCGATCTCACCGTGCGCCGCGGCGAGACCGTCGGCGTCGTGGGTGAATCGGGCTCCGGCAAGTCGACGCTCGGCCGCGCCCTGCTGCGCCTGATGCCGGCGGCAGGCCTCGTGCGCTACGAGGACCGCGCGCTGATGCCGCTCGACCGGGCCGCCATGCGGCCGCTGCGCCGGCACATGCAGCTCGTCTTCCAGGACCCCTTCGGCTCCCTGTCGCCGCGGCTGACCGCGGGCGAGATCGTCACCGAGGGCCTCCTCGTGCACGAACCGGGCCTGACCCGCGCCGAGCGCGACCGCCGCGCCGCCTTCGCCTTCGAGGAGGTGTGGCTCGACCCGGCGACCCGCCACCGCTTCCCGCACGAATTCTCGGGCGGTCAGCGCCAGCGCATCGCCATCGCGCGCGCCATGATCCTCAAGCCGGCGCTCGTCGTGCTCGACGAGCCCACATCAGCCTTGGACCGTTCGGTGCAGAAGAGCATCGTGGAGTTGCTTCGCCACCTGCAGGAGAAGCACGGCCTCGCCTATATCTTCATCAGCCACGACCTCGCCGTGGTGCGGGCGCTCTCCGACGAGATCATGGTGATGAAATCGGGCAAAGTGGTCGAACGCGGCCCGATCGAGGCAATCTTCGATAATCCGCGCGAAGCCTATACGCGCGAATTGATCGCCGCCGCGTTCCTCGATGGGCGCGGCGTGCACATGGAGGCCGCCGCCGGACCAGGGCTCTGAGGCCAGCGGAGGAAGTCTTCCCCCTCCGTCCGAAGGCGGCGCCGCGCCTCAGACCCTGCGGCCGTCCTCGCCGAAGACATGCGCCCGCTCCACGTCGAAGCCGAGCGGCAGCCTCTCGCCGGCGCGGATGTGGCGCTGGCCGTCGAGCAACAGCGTCGCGCTCTGGCCGTCGGCGGTGCTGGTGTAGACCACCGTCGAGCCGCCGAGATGCTCGACGAGCTGCACCGAGGCTTCACCGAGGCTCGCGCCGTTGTCGCGCGCTTCCACGTGCTCGGGCCTGAGGCCGAAGACGAGCGGCTCGCCCGTCCGCGCCGCGAGCGGCCGCTCCAGGGTGAGCGCGCGCCCGGCCACCTCGATGGTGCGGCGCGAAGGGTCGCTGTCGGCGAGACGGGCCTTCAGGAAGTTCATCTTGGGCGAGCCGATGAATCCGGCGACGAACTGGTTGGCCGGGTTGTTGTAGAGGTCGAGCGGCCGGCCCACCTGCATGATGCGTCCGTCGCGCAGCACCACGATCTTGTCGGCCATGGTCATGGCCTCCACCTGGTCGTGCGTCACGTAGATCATGGTGCTGCCGAGCGTCTGGTGCAGCTTGGCGATCTCGACACGCATCTGCACCCTGAGTTCGGCGTCGAGGTTGGACAGCGGCTCGTCGAAGAGGAAGATCTTCGGTTCGCGCACGATGGCGCGGCCGATGGCGACGCGCTGGCGCTGGCCGCCGGAGAGCGCCTTGGGCCGGCGCTGCAGGAGATGGCCGATCTGCAGGATGTCGGCCGCCTTCTTCACCCGCGCCTCGATCTCCGCCTTCGGATAGCCCGCCGTCTGCAGGCCGAAGGCGAGGTTCTTGTAGACGTTCATGTGCGGGTAGAGCGCGTAGGACTGGAACACCATGGCGATGCCGCGCTTGGAGGCCGGCACTTCGTTGACGCGCTCCCCGTCGATGCTCAACTCGCCCGCCGAGATGTCCTCGAGCCCGGCGATCATGCGCAGAAGCGTGGACTTGCCGCAGCCGGACGGGCCGACGAAGACCGTGAACTCGCCCGGCTCGATGGCAAGGTCGATGCCGTGGATGACCTCGACGGAACCGAACCTCTTCTCGATCTTCGCGAGATTGATGCTGCTCGCCATGGTTCTCGTCCTCCCGTTCAGGCGGCGGGCCGCCAGCTCAGGTATTTGGGATGCGCCGCATCGAGCGGCAGGGCAACGTCCTCGCCCGTCGCGGCGGAATGGTAGAAGGCCGTCACCAGTTCGAGCGCCCGGCGCGCGTCGAGGCTCGTCACCGGCGGCGGATCGCCGGCGAGAAGCGCCCGGTGGAAGGCCTCCATCTGGCCGTTGAATCGCCGGCCAACAGGCGGGAAGCCGGCCAAGAGCTCCTCGATCTGCCGGCCCACCGCCTCGTTCGCCGGGATGACGCGCCAGGGGCCGTCGCCGGGCGAATAGGGCGCGTGCGTGCTCTCGAAGGTAACGTTCTCGAAGGATAGCCGCAGCCGGCTGATCTCCTCGTGCGAACCGAGGGTAGCGGTCGCGGAGACGAGGGCGCCCGAGGCCATCAGCCAACTCGAGGAGACGCAGTCCTCCACCTCGATGGTGTTGACCCGCGTCGCCGTGCGGGCGAACAGCCGCTCCACCGGCCCCATGAGGAAGGTCATGAGGTCGTGGATGTGGATGGCGTGAGTCATCAGGACCCCGCCGAGCTCGGTCGCCCAGCGGCCCCGCCAGGGATTGTCGTAATAGTCGGGCCCCCGCTTCCACAGGGTCTCGCAGGTGCCGACATAGGGCTTGCCGGCAAGGCCGCTGTCGATGATGCGGCGGGCCTGCATGGCGCCGTCGCCGTAGCGGTACTGGAAGATCGGCATCAGCCGGCCTTTGGCCTTCGCCTCCGCCGCGATGATCTCGTCGACCTCGGCAAGCGAACCGACAAGCGGCTTCTCGCAGACGACATGCTTGCCTGCGGCGAGTGCCTTCAGAACCATCGGCCGGTGCGTCGCCGGCGGCGTCGAGATGTCGATGATGTCGACGTCGTCCATGGCGAGGAGCTCATCGAAGTCGCGGCAGCGCCGCGGCACCTCGAATTCCTCGGCGACGGACGAAAGGCGCGTTTCGTCGAGGTCGCAGACGGCGAGAACGCGGTATTTGTCGCCATGCGGCTGATAGCCCTCGACGATGTGTGAGCGGCCGATGTTGCAGCCGACGACAGCGACATTGAAACGCCTGGTCATGATTGCGCCTCCGCGAGGGCCTGGGCCTTGAGGGCGATCTCCATCGCGGCGAAACAGCGTGCCTGCGGCATCGCCGTCTCGGTGCGGTAGCGGATGTCGGACACGAGTTGATCCCCGTAGGGCAGGGCTGTCTGCGAGCAATCGATGTAGGTCACGCCCTTGCGGTCGGTGAGGAAGAGGTGATCGGTGCCCGGCCGCCCGGCGATGTCGATATACTTGCGCAGCTCGATCGTGCCGTCCGTTCCGGTGAGGAAGAGACGCCCGTCACCCCAGGTGGGCAGGCCATCGGGCGTGAACCAGTCGACGCGAATGAAGCCGGTGGCGTCCGTCGTGGCGAGATGGATGTCGCCATGGTCCTGCAGGCCCGGCCGGTCGGGATGGGCGCGGTTGGCGACGCTCGCCGACAGCACCTCCGCCGTCTCGGCTCCGGTAAAGAACAGGAATTGCTCGCACTGGTGCGAGGCGATGTCGACGAGGATGCCGCCGTAGCGTCGTCGCTCGAAGAACCAGGCCGGGCGCGTCGCCTCGCGCAGCCGGTGCGGGCCGAAGCCGGTGACGGAGACGACCTTGCCGATGGCCCCGGCGGCGACGAGCTCGCCCGCCTTCACCGTGGCGCGGTTCTCGAAATGCTCGGAATAGAGGATGGAGAGGATGCGCCCGGTCTCGGCCTGCACCGCCTTGACCTCGGCGAGTTCCTTCAGCGTCACCATGCCCGGCTTGTCGAGCATCACGTCCTTGCCGGCGCGCATGGCGGCGATGGCGAGCCCCGCCCGCTCATCGGGGATGGCCGCGGAGACGATGAGGTCGATCGACGGGTCCTCCAGCGCCCGGCGCCGGTCGTCGAGCTGCGGCGCGTCGGGATAGCGCGCGCCGAAGGCCGCCGCAAGGTCGTCTTCCTCGGCGAAGTAGCCGGCAAGCTCGGCCCCGGCTCTCAGAAGGCAGTTCACCTGCCCGTAGATGTGATCGTGGTTGAGGCCGACGGCCGCGAAGCGAACGGGTTTCATGGGACGCGGGGCCTCAGCGTTTCATGCCGGTGGTGGCGATGCCCTCGATGAGCAGTCGCTGGAAGAAGAGGAAGAAGAGGAACACCGGCACGAGCGACAGGTTCGACATCGCGAACAGGGCCGACCAGTCAGACGTGCCGGTCGAGTCGACGAAGGAGCGCAGGCCCAACTGCACCGTGTAGGTGTTGATGTCGTTGAGATAGATGAGCGGACCGAAGAAGTCGTCCCACGTCCAGATGAAGGAGAATATCGCTGCTGTCGCCAGCACGGGCAACGAGAGTGGCAGCATGATGCGGAAATAGATGCGGAAGGGACCGCAGCCGTCCATTACCGCCGCCTCGTCCAATTCACGCGGGATGCCACGGAAGAACTGCACCATCAGGAAGATGAAGAAGGCGTCCGTGGCGAGATATTTCGGCACGATGAGCGGCAGCGGCGTGTTCACCCAGCCGAGCTCGAGGAACAGGATGTACTGCGGGATGAGCACCACGTGATAGGGCAGCATCAGGGTGCCCAGCATCAGCGCGAACCAGAAGTTGCGCCCGCCGAAGCGCAGCCGCGCAAAGGCGAAGGCGGCGAGCGAGCAGCCGAGCACATTGCCGATGGTCGCCAGCACCGAGATGACGAGCGAGTTCCAGAAGAACTGGCCGAAGCTCACCTGCAGCCCCATCCAGCCGCGCAGGTAGCTGCCGAAATCGACGCTCGAGGGAATGAGCGAGGTCGTGCCGAAGAGCTCGTCCTGCGGCCTGACCGAGCCCGAGACCATCCACAGGATGGGATAGAGCATGGCGATGGACGCGGCGATGAGCGCCCCGTGGATCAGCAAGGAGCGTGTGCGGGAGCGCCGGCCGCGTGACGGCGGGGCGGCCGTGACGGTGGCGTCAGTCATCGTAGTGCACCCAGTAGCGCGCGCTGAGGAACGAAAAGGCCGTGAACAGCGCGATGATGACGAGCAGGATCCAGGCGAGCGCCGCGGCATAGCCCATGCGGAAGAAACCGAAAGCCTCCTGGTAGAGGTAGAGCGTGTAGAACAGCGTCGAATTGATCGGCCCGCCGGTGCCCTCGCTGATGATGAAGGCCGGGGTGAAGGCCTTGAACGCCTCGATGGTCTGGATCACCGCGTTGAAGAAGACGACCGGCGTCAGGAGCGGCAGCGTGATCTTGAAGAACTGGCGCACCTTACCCGCGCCGTCGATCTCCGCCGCCTCGTACATGTCGGTCGGGATTTGCCGGAGGCCCGCGAGGAAGATGATCATCGGCGAGCCGAATTGCCAGATGGAGAGGACGACGAGCGTATAGAGCGAATAGTCCGGATTGGAGACCCAGCTCGGCCCCTCGATGCCGAAGGCCTTCCACAGCAGCATGTTGACGAGGCCGTCGGAGGCGAAGAGCTGGCGCCACAGCACCGCGATGGCGACCGAGCCGCCGAGCAGCGACGGCAGGTAGAAGATGGCGCGGTAGACGGTGAGCCCGCGGATGCCGCGGTTGAAGGCCATGGCCACGGCGAGCGCGAAGACGAGCTTCAGCGGCACCGACAGGACGACATAGATGAAGGTGACGCGCATCGCGGCGGCGAATTTCGGATCGTCCGTCGCGATGCGCACGTAATTGGCGGCTCCCACCCAGTCCGGCGCCCGCAGGAGGTCGTAGTTGGTGAAGGACAGGTAGAGTGAGACGAGCGCCGGTCCCAGCGTCAGGCCGAAGAAGCCGATGAGCCAGGGCGCAAGGAAGAGATAGCCCGGCGCGTTGCGGGCCAGCATCCGCCTCAGGGTGCCCCGTCGCGGTGCGGCGGCGGGGCGGGTCTCGTCCACCCAGACGGTGGGATGAACCGTCATCACCGGCGCCTCAGCCGCGCTTCAGGATGGTCTGGGCTTCACGCACCAGCTTCTCGCCGCCGGCCTCCGGCGTGGCCCGACCGAAGCCGACCTCCTCGGCGACGCGCTTCAGCGCGAAGGCGAGCTCACCCGCGCCGGGAGGCGGCGGCGGCGGCAGTGCGCCGACACCGGGCGTGATGTCGGCGATGTATTTCACCATCACCGAGTCGAGGTCGTTCAGCTTCGGTGCCAGCCCGTTTCGCATGGATTCGGAGGCCGGCACGCCGCGCTCGACGCCGAGGATCTCGACGCCTGTCGAATTTGCGACAAGGAAATTGGCGAAGGCCACCGCAGCATCCGGGTGGGCCGAACCGCTCGCGACGCTGATGAGCATGGATGGCTTCAGATAATGGCCCGATGGCGAATCTGCGCTCACTTTCGGGTAGGAGCTAACGCCGAGGCGAGACTTGTTGAGCTTCTGATAGCCGATGTACTGGTTGGAATGAGCAAAGGCGGTGGCCGCCTTGCCGGTGGTCAGCGGATTGGTCTCGATGTTGAGTTGGTCCAGCGCCTGCACGTCGGCGGGCACGCAGGCTCCGCTCTTGCGCATATCGGCCCACATCGCGAACCACTTCGCCGCGTCCTCCGGCCCGAACCCGAGCGCTCCGTCCGCGGTGAACAGGGCCTTGCCCTGCTGCCTCAGCCAGTTCTCGAGCGCCGGCTCGACGCCACTCGCATCGGCCGAGGCATAGAAGCCCGGCTTCGTCTTTTTGGCGCTCAGCGCCGCACCCTTCTCCGCGAAGGCCTCCCAGGTCATCCCGGGCTGGGGCGGCTCGATGCCGGCCTTCTCCCACGCCGCCTCGTCGTAGAGGACGATGCTCGAGTTGACCCCGAGATTGACGCCATAAAGTTTGCCGTCGACCCGCCCGGAATCAATATTCATCTGCCCGAAGTCGGCGATGTTCAGGGATTTGTCGAGATAATCGTCGAGCGGCTTCAGCGCCCCGCGCCGCGCGTATTCGAAGATGTAGCGGTAGTCCATCTGGATGAGGTCCGGCGCGTTGCGCCCGGCGACCTGGGTGGCAAGACGCGGCCAGTAGTCGCTCCAGCCGGCGAACTCGCCGGTGATCGAGACGTCGGAGGCGACGCCCTTGTAAGCCTCGATCGCCTTAAAGGTGCGGTCCGCCCGCTCCTGCGAGCCCCACCACAGGAAGCGCAGGCGCGCCGCCTGGGCCCATACCGGACCGCTACCGAACGCCGCGAGCGACAGGGCCGCCGCGCCACCGGAAAGTACACTTCGCCTGCTGAGCGTGATCGACATTCGCGTGTCCTCCCTCAGGACATCCCCGCCGGAAGCGGGACGGGTTACCGGCTTTCTCGCCGATTTATAACCGTTCAGTTACTAACGTGACGGTGGCCGGACGCTTTGTCAAGCGCTGATCGCACCCGGCGCAGAATGCCCGCTTCGGCCATTGGAGCATCTTGCGCACGACCACGTCCATCACCGCCGGGCACTTGCCATTTCTGCCGCTGCCAAGCGTCCGCGCTGGCGAGTGCATGGCCATGCCCAGCGCTTGCCCGCTTTTCGAGTGGCCCTGGCGCCCCTGCACCCGCGAGAAATCGCTCGTCTCGGCGCCGCGCCCGATGTCGCGTCGTGGCGGGAGCGCCCAGTCGCCCCTTGACAGGGAGCGCTTTCGGCTTCCACAAATCACCAACCAGTTACAAAATACCGCTGCGAACCGCTCCCCGGGGAACGCGGCGGATGCAGCCCCGGATGGCGTCTAGCGCCTCCGGCGGAGGAGGAAGCGGCCATGGCTGAGGGTTCCAATCGCACCCGTTACGCACTCGTCGGCGTCGGCAATCGCGGCACCACCATGTGGGGCCGCGAACTGCTCGCCGGTTGGGGCGACTATGTCGAACTCGTCGGCATCTGCGACCTCAATCCAATGCGAGCGGAGCGAGCCCGGGCCATGATCGGCACGGCCGCGCCGCTCTATGCGGATTTCCCGCAGATGATGGCCGAGCTGAAGCCGCAGCTCGTCGTCGTCTGCACGCCGGACGACACCCACGACGACATCATCGTCGAGGCGCTCGAGGCGGGTGCCGACGTCATCAGCGAGAAGCCGCTGACGACGACGGCCGAGAAGATCGAGCGCATCCGCGCGGCGGAGCAGCGCACCGGCCGGCGGGTTGACGTGTCCTTTAACTACCGCTTTGCGCCCACCGCCGCCCGTATCAAGGAGCTGATCGATGCCGGCGCCATCGGTGAGGTCGTCTCGGTCGACTTCCACTGGTATCTCGACAATCAGCACGGAGCCGACTACTTCCGCCGCTGGCACGCTTTCCGTGCCCGCTCGGGCAGCCTCTTCGTGCACAAGGCGACGCACCATTTCGATCTGCTGAACTGGTACCTCGATTCCGATCCCGTCGAGGTGAAGGCCTTCGGCGAGTTGCTGCACTACGGTCGCAAGGGGCCTTTCCGCGGCGAACGCTGCCGGACCTGTCCGCACAAGGCAAGGTGCGACTACTACCTCGACCTCTCGGCCGATCCCTTCCTCGACGCGCTCTACGAGGAACCGTCCGCGGTCGACGGCTATTTCCGGGACGCCTGCGTCTATCGCGAGGAGATCGATATCCCCGACACGATGACGGCGACGATCCGCTACGCCAGCGGCGTGCAGGTGTCATATTCGCTCAACACCTACATGCCGGTGGAAGGCCACCACATCGCCTTCAACGGCCACCGTGGCCGCATCGAGCTGCGGCAATACGAGAAGCAGCCGTGGGAAGCGCCGGCGGTCGACGAGATCCTGCTGATCCGCAGCTTCGGCGGCGGCGTCGAGCGCATCCGCGTGCCGCACGAGCCCGGCGGCCACTACGGCGGCGACAATCGCATGCGCGACATGATCTTCAGGCCCGGCGCGCAGGACAGGCTGCGCCAGCGCGCCGGATCCCGGGCTGGCGCGATGTCGGTGCTGTGCGGCATCGCCGCGCTCGAGAGCGCGACGAAGGGCGGCGCCTGCGCCGTGCCGGCCCTGCCCGCCTGAGGTCAACTGCGACGGCCGGCCGCCTGGCGCAGATAGGCCATGTTGGCCGCGACCTCGGCCGGCGGTAGGCTCTGGGCCAACACCTGCTCGGCCTCGCCCATCTTGCCTTGCAACGCTAGCACCAGCGCCAGGTTCTGCTTCACGCGCCCATCCGCCTGCGGATGTGCGGCCGCCTGCCGCAGCACGCGCTCGGCCTCGGCGGGCTGCTTCGCGAGGGCATAGGATAGGCCAAGGTTTGACAAGACGCTTGGCTCACCCGGCACGATCTTGAGAGCCGTGAGATAGTAGCGCTGGGCCGCCACATGGTCGCCGAGCTGGTCGGCCACCGTGCCCTGCGCCGACAGAACGCGCCAGTCGGGCTTGTCGGGCGTATGGGCGCGAGCGAGCACGCCCTCCGCCTCCTTGAAACGCCCGACGTCGATGAGCGCCTTGCCGTAGGCGGCCAGCACGTCGTGGTCCGTGGGACTGTGCAGCGCCGCCTGCTGCAGCACCGCAACGGCCTGCGAACGCTGGTCGAGCGCGCGCAGCGCCTGCGCATAATTGAGCGCAGCCTGCCTGTCCGTCGGTCGCGCCTCGTAGCGCTTGCCCCACTCCTGCGCGGCGGCACGCCACTCGGCCTCGCCGCGCGCCGTCGGCGCTTGCGGCTCGGCCGCACGCGAGCCGATGAGACCGATCGAGCCGGTGACGTCGTCGCGCGACAGGCAGCCGGCAAGCGACAGGGCGAGAGTCGCCACCGCCCCAGCACGCCAGACGCCCATGAACATCCGGCGCAGCGCAGCCGGCCTGCACGATTGAGCCGCCATGATCGCCCCCATACTGACATCGCATCAATGCGCCCGATGCAATTGATAGATCGTTAACCCTAACGAGGCGTTAACCGGAGCGGCGGAGCGATGAACCGCGCCTCGCGTCGTCTCTCCGCTGCCCAGCGGCCCAAGAGACCGGCAGTGTCAATGCCTATTGTGCAGGCATCCCTGCCCATTCTTCGGGCTTCCAGATTCCAATATACGAGAAGATAATTCTCATATGATGGAAAAGCAGCTGACCGACGACGATATCGCCAGGGCGCTCGGCCGCAGGCTGAAGGGGCTGCGCCGCAAGGCGGGGCTGACGCTCGAAGCGCTCGCGGAGCAGGCAGGCATCAGCCGTGCCATGATCTCCCGCATCGAGCGCGGGGAATCGAGCCCCACCGCCGTGCTGCTGGGCCGGCTGTGCGCCGGGCTCGGCGTGAGCCTCGCTTCACTCTTCGCCCGCGAGACGCCGGTGGCGAGTCCTTTGCAGCGCGCCGGGGATCAGCCCGTCTGGCAGGATCCTGAAACCGGCTACGTGCGGCGCGCCGTCTCGCCATCCGGCACCGGCTCGCCGGTCGAGATCGTCGACGTGACCCTGCCGCCTGGCGCGCGGGTCGCCTTCGACCACCCCTGGCTGTCGCGTGGCATCGACCAGCATGTCTGGGTGCTCGACGGCACGCTGGAGAAGACGATCGGTGACGAGGTCTTCCTGCTCCACGCGGGCGACTGCCTGCACATGCGGCTCGACCGCCCCAACGTCTACCACAACCCGGGCACGCGGCCGGTACGCTACGCCGTCGTGCTCGCCCCGATCGATGAGCGCAAGGGCTGAGACGCCATGAACGAAGTCGCCACCGTCACTGACGGGTCGCCCACGGGATCCGTCGCCATCCGCCCGCTGACGGCCGGCGAGGCGACTGCCCGGCTCGGCGAGCTCGCCGCCGTGCTCGTCGATGCCGTGGTGCACGGCGCCTCGGTCAACTTCCTCGCCGGCCTGACGGCGCAGGAGGCTGCCGCCTTCTGGCGCAGCCAGTTGCCGGGCATCAGTGACGGCAGCCGCGTGCTCTTCGTCGCGGAGGAGGGTGGCCGCATCGTCGGCACCGTCATCCTCACCTATGCCCATCAGCCCAATGCGCCGCACCGAGCGGAGATCGGCAAGATGCTGGTGCTCGCGCGCCACCGCCGCCGCGGCATCGGCAGGAGCCTGCTGAGCGCGGCGGAAGAGGCGGCCCGCACCGCCAGGCGCACGCTCCTCCTCCTCGACACGCAGACGGGCAGTGCCGGCGAAGCCCTCTACCGCGCCTGCGGCTGGCAGGCGTTCGGGGTGGTGCCGGACCATGCGCTGGCGACCGACGGCGTGCCCGCAGCCACCACTTTCTTCTACAAGAAGCTCTGACGCATGCCGACCATCCGTCACGCACGCGAGGCGGACGTTCCCGCCATCCTCGCCCTGCACAACCACCACATCCTCAACAGCCTCGCCATCTGGCGCCACGAGCCGGCCGATCTCGACGAACGGCTCGGCTGGTTCCGGGAGCGCACGCACAAGGGCTTTCCTGTCCTTGTCGCGGAGCTGCCTCCGGCCAGCGACACGGCGCAGGTCGCCGGCTTCGCCACCTACGGCCCGTTCCGCAGCGGGGCAGGCTATGATCTTACGGTCGAGAGCTCCATCTACGTGGGCGAGGCCTTCCAGCGCCGCGGCGTGGCAACCGCGCTGATGGAGGCACTCATTGCGGAAGCGAGGCGCGACGGACGCGCGGTGATGGTGGCCGCCATCGGCCTGCCGAACGATCCCTCGCGAGCCCTCCACACCCGCTTCGGCTTCCGCGAGGTCGGCCGCCTCGAAGGCATCGGCCGCAAGTTCGGCCGCGCGCTCGACCTGCTCATGATGCAGAAGGATCTGTGATCCGGTGCCCCGCGGCGGCGCAGATGGAATGCCGCCCGGAGGGCTCTCCCTCCCTTGCCGGGGCGCGTCGGCCCCGCCCGCAGGCCCCACCGCCCTCGCGGCGGCGCTACGCCCGTGCTATCGACGACGGGTTCATAGAGGAGGACCCGTGACCGTGCACGCGCTCGTCGCCGCCATCGACACCCCTTCCATCGCCATTCACCTCGTGCAGCCGGAGAGCTGGCCGGGCGTGCGCGACAGCCTGCCGGCGAGTGCCCGCGCCTTCGCCGAGGCGCACGGTTTCGCGCCGAAGCCGGGACGCTATCTCGCGCTGCCCGATGCCGAGGGCGCCATCGCCGCCGTGCTGTTCGGTATTGATCCCGCGGACAGCCGCCGGGCGGATCCCTTCCTGGCCGGCAAGCTGCCCGGCCTCTTGCCCGAGGGCACCTATCACTTCGCCACGCTGCCGCCCGGCACGGCCGAGACGGCCACCCTCGCCTTTCTCCTCGGCGCCTATCGCTTCGACCGCTACCGGGACAAGAAGGATGGCGGCTGCCGTATCGTCCTGCCCGAAGGTGTCGACGGCGACGAACTGGCGCGGATCGCCGAAGCGGTGACGCTCGGGCGCGACCTCGTCAACACACCCACCAACGACCTTGGCCCGGACGGCATCGAGGAGGCGATCCGGGCGCTCGGCACGCGCTTCGGCGCCGAGGTGCGAACGATCGTCGGCGACGAACTCCTGAAGCAGAACCTGCCGATGATCCATGCGGTCGGCCGCGCCTCGGCGGTGCCGCCGCGTCTCGTCGACCTCACCTGGGGCGCCGCCGATGCGCCCAAGATCACCCTCGTCGGCAAGGGGGTCGCCTTCGACACCGGCGGGCTCGACATCAAGCCCTCCAGCGCCATGCTGCTGATGAAGAAGGACATGGGCGGCGCCGCAGCCGCCATCGCGCTCGCTCAGATGATCATGGACGCACGCCTGCCCGTGCGTCTGCGCCTCATCGTCCCGGCGGTCGAGAACGCCATTTCCGGCGCCGCCTTCCGCCCCGGCGACATCCTTCGGAGCCGCAAGGGCATCACGGTCGAGATCGGCAATACCGACGCCGAGGGCCGGCTCATCCTCGCCGATGCGCTCGCCCTCGCCGACGAGGAGGCGCCTGAGCTCATCGTCGATTTCGCCACGCTGACCGGCGCCGCGCGCGTCGCCCTCGGCCCGGACCTGCCGCCGCTCTTCACCCGCGACGAGGGCCTCGCCGGCGACCTGCAGCGCCTCGGCCTCGCCGTCAACGACCCGCTGTGGCGCCTGCCGCTGTGGGGCGCCTACGATTCCATGCTGGAATCGAAGGTCGCGCAGGTGAACAACGTCTCGAGCGGTGGATTCGCAGGCGCCATCACCGCCGCCCTCTTCCTCCAGCGCTTCGTCGAGAAGGCGACGGCCTACGCCCATCTCGACATCTATGCCTGGAACCCCTCGACGAAGCCCGGGCGGCCGGAGGGCGGCGAGGTCCAGGGCGCGCGGGCGCTCTACGCCTATCTCCGGGAGCGCTACGGCTCGCTCGGCTGACCTTCGCCGGCCTGCGCATGGCGCCGCAGGCCCTCGACGACACGCTCGGCCGCGCGTGACAGGGGACGGTCGATCAGCGTGATGATGCCGACCGCCCCAAGATCGAGCGACAGCTCCACCGGCAGAACAGCGAGAAAGCCACGCTCGATCCAGGGCGCCACCGTGTTGCGCGGCAGCACGGCAAGGAAGTCGCCCGCCAGCAGCAGGTTGATGGTGATGTCGACAGAATCGGTCTCGATCGCCTTCGCCGGCGAGGGTAGGCCCGCCCGCCGCAACATGTCCTCGAAACGTGCGTGCAGCACACTGCCGGGCGGGTGCACCACCCAGGGCGCGCCCATCAGATAGCGCAGGTCAAGGTCGCGCAACGCAAGGTCCGCCGCCCGCATGGCGATGGGGTGATCGGCCCGGCAGACCACCACCTGCCGCTCGTCGACGAGGAATTCGAACGACAGGTCGTGCCGCTCGCTCGTCACGGGGATGCGCCCGACGACGAGGTCGAGCCGCCGCTCGCGCAGCGCCGCGAGCAATGTGCCGCTCGTGCCGAGAACGAGCGACAGGGCGATCGGGTCGCTCGCGCGGTGCAGCGACACGGCCGTGGCGCTGATGAGGCCCGGCACCGCACCGACGATGGAGCCGAGGCGCACGCGCCCGCCGCGACCGCTGGCGATGGCCGCCAGTTCCTCGCCCGCTGCCGACAATTCGGCGACGATGTTGCCCGCCCGGCGCAGCAGCGCGTCGCCAGCCGCGGTCGGCCTGAGGCCACGCGGCAGGCGCTCGAAGAGGCTGCTGCCTAACGCCTCTTCCACTTGGGCGAGCAACTTGGACGCCGCAGGCTGGCTGATGTGCACCGCCTCCGCCGCGCGGTGCAGGTTGCCGTACTCGCCGATCGCGACGAGCAGTTGCAACTGGCGCAGCTTGAGCCGCCGCACGGCCGCCTCCAGCGCTGGTAACGCAGCAACCGTCACCCGCTCCCCTGTCGTCATATCGATATCCATTTTTATATCGATTGATCGAAGAAAGCGATTAGGCGGTTATCGATCTTTCGTCTAGAGCCATTCTCAAGAGCTGCGCCGCCAACTGGCAGAGCCGGCCGGATGTATCGGAGGAATGTGCGAGGATGGATCGATGACCGACACCAAGCCGACCGTCGCCTTTCTCGGCCTCGGCCTTATGGGCGCGCGCCAAGCGCGCCGCCTGATCGAGGCCGGCTGGCCGCTGGTCCTGTGGAACCGCTCACGCGAGAGGGCCGAGGCGCTCGCCCCGCTCGGCGCGCGTGTCGCCGGCAGTGCCGCCGCGGCGGCGGCGGAGGCCGAGATCGTCATCACCATGCTGGAGAACGGCCCCATCGTCGAGGACGTCGTCTTCGCCCAGGGCGTCGCCGGCGCCATGCGGCCCGGTGCCGTCCTCATCGACATGAGCTCGATCAAGCCGATCGAAGCACAGGACCATGCAGCGCGTCTCGCCGAAAAGGGCATCGCCTATCTCGATGCGCCTGTGTCCGGCGGCACGGTGGGCGCCGAAGAGGGCACGCTCGCCATCATGGTGGGCGGCGACGAAACGGTCTTCGACCGCATCGCGCGCGTCTTCGCACCCATGGGCCGGGCGACGCGCGTTGGCCCCCATGGTGCCGGCCAGCTCGCCAAGCTCGCCAACCAGATCATCGTCGGCGTCACCATCGGCGCCGTGGCCGAGGCGCTGATGCTCGCCGCGCGCGGCGGCGCCGATCCGGCCAAGGTGCGCGAGGCCCTGCGCGGCGGCTTCGCGGAGAGCCGCGTGCTCGACCTGCATGGGGCCCGCATGGTGGAGCGCGACTTCACCACCAAGGGCCGCTCCGTCACGCATCTCAAGGACCTCGACAACGCCCTCGATGCCGCCGAGCGCCTCGGCTTGGCGGCAACGCCCTTCACGGCCGCGACAGCCGACCTCTTCCGCGGCCTCCTCGCCAATGCCGGCGACCTCGACCACTCGGGGCTCCTCGTCGAGCTCGAGCGCCACAACCCCGCCAACTGATCGACGCCGGGAAAAGGACCCTTACCCCATGAGCAACGGCACAAAGAAGAAGCTCCGCAGCCAGGAGTGGTTCGGCAAGCAGGACAAGCACGGCTTCCTCTACCGCTCGTGGATGAAGAACCGCGGCTTCCCGCAGGACCAATTCGACGGGCGCCCGGTCATCGGCATCTGCAACACCTGGTCCGAACTCACCCCCTGCAACTCGCACTTCAAGACCATCGCCGAGCACGTGCGCTGGGGCATTCTGGAGGCCGGCGGCTTCCCGCTCGAATTCCCGGTGATGTCGCTGGGCGAGACGCTGCTACGCCCCACCGCCATGCTCTACCGCAACCTCGCCTCGATGGACGTGGAGGAATCGATCCGCGCCAACCCGCTCGACGGCGTCGTGCTGCTCATGGGCTGCGACAAGACCACGCCCGCGCTCCTCATGGGCGCGGCGAGCGTCGACCTGCCCACCATCGGCATCTCCGGCGGCCCCATGCTGCGTGGCATCTACCGCGGCAAGCACATCGGCTCGGGCACCAACACCTGGTCGATGAGCGAGGACGTGCGCGCCGGCAAGATGACGCTCGAGGAGTTCCACGAGGCCGAGGCCTGCATGCACCGCTCGCACGGTCACTGCATGACCATGGGCACGGCCTCGACCATGGCCTGCATGGTGGAGGCGCTCGGCGTCGGCATGCCGGGCAACGCCGCCATCCCCGCCGTCGACGCGCGCCGCAATCACCTCGCGCGCGAGGCCGGCCGGCGCATCGTCGAGATGGTCAACCAGGATGTGGTCCTGTCGAAGATCCTGACGCGCGAAGCGTTCGAGAATGCCATCCGCGCCAATGCCGGCATCGGCGGCTCGACCAATGCCGTCATCCATCTCATCGCCATGGCGCGCCGCATCGGCGTCGAGCTCGACCTCGACGACTGGGATGAGCTCGGCCGCGACGTGCATTGCCTTGTCGACCTGATGCCGTCGGGCCGCTTCCTGATGGAGGACTTCTACGAGGCCGGCGGCCTGCCGGCGGTGCTGCGCGAGCTCGGCGAGCGCGGCCTCCTCAACAAGGATGCGCTCACCGTCAACGGCCGCACCATCTGGGAGAACAACGAGAACGCGCCGTGCTGGAACCGCGAGGTGATCCACAGCTTCGATGCGCCGTTCAAGCCGGACGCGGGCATCGCCGTGCTGCGCGGCAACCTCGCCCCCGATGGCGCCATCATCAAGCCTTCGGCGGCCTCGCCGCATCTCATGAAGCACACCGGCCGGGCCGTCGTCTTCGAAGACATCGAGGACTTCCACGCCCGCATCGACGACGAGAACCTCGACATCGACGAGACCTGTGTCATGGTGCTCAAGAATTGCGGGCCCAAGGGCTATCCCGGCATGGCCGAGGTCGGCAACATGCCGCTGCCGCCCAAAATCCTCAAGAAGGGCATCACCGACATGATCCGCATCTCCGACGCGCGCATGTCGGGCACGGCCTATGGCACGGTGGTGCTGCACACGGCGCCCGAGGCCGCCGCCGGCGGGCCCCTCGCCCTTGTTCGCAGCGGCGACATGATCACGCTCGACGTCGCCGCGCGCAGCCTCACCCTGCACGTCTCCGACGAGGAGCTCGCCAGCCGCCGCGCCGCCTGGCAGCCGCCGGCGCCGCACACCGACCGCGGCTACGTCAAGCTCTATGTCGACCACGTGCTGCAGGCCAACGACGGTGCCGACCTCGACTTCCTCGTCGGCAAGAGCGGCTCGGCCGTGCCGCGCGACAACCACTGATGACGGGAGGAATGCCGATGTCCCTTCGCCTCGTTCAGTTCTTCGATGAAGCCGGCATGCGGCGCGTCGGCGTGCCGTCCGACGACGGCCGCCGCCTTGCCGTGCTCAACGATACGCAGAGCGTCTATGCGCTGGCGCTCGACGCGGTGGCGGCGAACACGCCACTCGTCGACCTCGTGCGCAGACGGCTCGGCGACAAGAGCGTCGACTACGACGCCGTCATCGCCGACCGCCGCCTGCTGCCGCCCATCGACCATCCGGACGAGACCCGCTGTCATGTCACCGGCACGGGCCTCACCCATCTCGGCAGCGCCGACACGCGCGACAAGATGCACAAGGCGACGGTCGAGGCCGACGAGGCGGCACTGACGGATTCCATGAAGATGTTCCGTTGGGGGATGGAGGGCGGGCGCCCGGCCGCGGGCAGCGTCGGTGTACAGCCCGAATGGTTCTATAAGGGCAACGGCCGCTTCATCGTACCCCCGGGTGCCCCGCTCGTCTCTCCGGCTTTCGCCGAGGACGCAGGCGAGGAGCCGGAGCTCGCCGGCCTCTACGTCATCGCCCCGGACGGCACGCCCGTGCGCGTTGGCTTCGCGCTCGGCAACGAGTTCTCCGACCACGTCACGGAGCGCAAGAACTACCTCTTCCTCGCCCATTCCAAGCTGCGCCAGAGCAGCTTCGGCCCCGAGGTGCTCATCGGCCCGCCGCCCGCCGACATCCGCGGCACGAGCCGCATCCGCCGCGACGGCGCGGTGCTGTGGGAGAAGCCCTTCGTCACGGGCGAGGCCAACATGTCGCACAGCTTCGCCAACCTCGAGCATCACCACTTCAAGTATGCCGAGCACCGTGTCCCCGGCGACGTGCACGTTCACTACTTCGGTACGGCGACCCTGAGCTTCGCCGACGGCGTGCGCACGCAGGAGGGCGATATCTTCGAGATCGAGGCTGAAGGCTTCGGCCGCCCGCTGCGCAACCCGCTCGTGGTCGCCCGTGAGCCGAAGGGCCTCGTTGCCGTCCGCGAGGCCTGAGAGCGCGTTTGCCGATCGGACCCCGTCCGCACCACGTGCACAGGCTGCCTTCAAGTCGACTGCTCCGCCCGCGCCTGCCGGCGGGGCAGTCCGCTAGCAATCGACACGACGTCTGATGTGCGGCGCTGCCACGCGCCGCCTGTGTCGATTGTGGGAGGGGCTGCATGGTTCACGGGCCTGGATCACCGGCGACGGCCGCATTCCTCGCGATCTGGCTTGGCGGCTGCATGACGGCCGGCCCCGGCACGCAGGCGGCCGCGACCATCGCGGCTGAGACATCGCAGGCCGGACGCCTCATCTTCCTCGCCGAGGATATCGCCCGACGCGGCGAGACGCAGACCGCGCTCGCGCTCTACGATCGCGCAGGCGAGATCGCCGGCGACGATGCCGCGCTCCACACCCGCCTCGCCGACGCCTATTTGGGGCTTGGCGAGAACGAACGTGCCGAGCGCGCCTATTCCACCGCCCTCAGGCTGAAGCCGGCGGATGCCGCGGTCCTGCTCGGCCTCGGCTCGGCCAAGTTGCGCAAGGGCGAGACGGCGCAGGCCCTGGCGCTCATCGCCAAGGCGGCGCCCCAGGTCGGCAGCGCCGCCGCCTACAACCGCCTCGGCGTCGCCCACACGCTCGCCGGCGGTTTCGCCGAGGCCGAGGCGGCCTATCGCAAGGCCCTCGCGCTCGATGGCCAGGACCTCGATATCAAGACCAATCTCGCCCTCGTCGCCGCCCTCGCCCGCCGGGACGTCGAAGCACAGGCGCTCATCGCCGAGGTCGTCGCCCAGCCGACGGCGGAGGAGCGGCACATCCGCGCCCGGGTGCTCGTGCTCGGCCTGACCGGCAAGGCCGCCGAGGCCCGGAAGACGGCCCATGGCGGCCTCGGCCAGGGCGACGTCGACAAGCTGCTGTCCCAGGCGAGGACAATCGCGACCTCGGGCGATGCCAGGGCCAAGGGCGCGGCCCTCGGCGCCGTGATGATCTGAGACGTGAGGGACGGTCCGTCACTTGTCGGCCGACACGCTCTTGCCGGGGTCGCGCTCACCGCCCGTCAAGTATTGCTGTGCTGCGCGGAAGGTCGGCAGGCCGGGCGCGCGGCCCATGCGGCGGCCGTAGACGAGATCGCGCTGGCGTTCCGACATGCGCATCAGGTTGTAGGCATTGGCGCAGCCCGGCGGCAGGAAGGGCCCTAGGTCGCTTGTCTCCGTCGGGTCCGGAATCATGCACGCCTCCGGGACGAGGCCGCTGACCGGCACGGTCACTGCGGAGCGCCCGGCGCGTCCGGCCGCATTGCCGTAATGCGGCGAATAGTCGGGCGGCGTCCGCGCGCAGCCGGAAACCGCCAGGACTGCGGCAAGGCCGCCTGCCAACGCGGCGGCAGCGCGGTGTCGCGCAATCATCGTCATGGTCCCTTCTCCGCGTTACTTGAAGATGAGGCCGGAGGATGGCCCCTTGACCACCCGCGCAGCGGCCTGCTGGCCAAGCGCCCGTCGTGGCCTGTCGAGTGGCGTCGCCAGGCGCTTGTCGCCCACCGGGGACACGATGTAGGGCGTGATGAGGATGACGAGTTCGCTCTCGTCCCGGCGAAAGCTTTGCGAGCGGAAGAGCGCCCCTAGCACCGGCAGATCGCCGATCATCGGGATCTTCTCCAGCGACTGGGCGAGGTTGCGCTGGAAGAGGCCGGCGATGGCGAAGGTCTGGCCGCTCGCCACCTCCACCGTCGTTTCCGCCCGGCGCACGGAAAGGGCGGGAATCTCGAGCCCGCGCAACTGGACGGCACCGGCCGCGGACAGCGTGCTGACCTCCGGCCGCACGCGCAGCGCGATGCGGTCCTCCTGCAGAAGGATCGGCGTGAAGGCCAGGGAAACGCCGAACGGCTTGTAGCTGATGGAGAGCGCCTGGTTCTGGCCCGGCACCGGGATGGGAATCTCCCCGCCTGCGAGGAAGGTCGCCTCCTGCCCCGTCACGGCCGTCAGGTTGGGCTCGGCCAGCACGGTCATGATGCCGTTGCGCTGCAGGGCCTGCACCAGCACGTCGACATTGACGGAACCGACGCCGCCACTCCCGCCGCCCCCCTTGTTGACCGTGCCGAGCGAGAAGAAGCCGGCGCGGAAGGCGAGGTTCCAGTCGATGCCGAGCACCGTGAGATCGTTGCGCGAGATCTCGGCGAAGCGGACGCGGATGTTGACCTGCTGGGATCCGGCGACGGTCGTCCTGTTGTAGGGCGTCTGCCCGTCCGGCGAATAGGCGTTGGCCACCTCGCCGACATCGATCGCCTCGGCCACGGAGCCCGTGTTCCCGCGCGCGACGAGGCGCTTGCCGAACAGCGAGACGTCGACGTTCGACTGCGGCTGAAGCGCGCCGACGGCCTCGTTCGGCGGCGTACTGTCGACGACGACGCGCAGCCTCACCTCGGCCTGCAGCTCGTTGTTGGCCGACAGGGCGATGAGATTGGTGACACCCGGTTTCTTGCCGAAGACGTAGACCGCATTGGGCGTGACGACCTTGAGGTCGGCGATGTCCGGATCGGCCACGAAGACCGAAGCGGCTGGCCTGTCAAGTTGCAGCATCCGTCCCTGGCTGACGGAGAGGTCGAGAGTTCGCGACGGGGCGGCCTGCAGCCCCCGTGCACCGATCGCGATCGCGAGAAAGACGCCGGAAACGATGACGAGGCGCAGCACCACGTATGTCATCGTCTGCCGGTCTATGCGCGCCGGGCCGACGCAAAGCCGGTCCTTGCGCTGCCACCTTCTGTTCAGAAACATGGCGATCCCCTGCTGAAGTCGCAGCCGAAGGGCTGCTGCCAGCCCGATTGTGCCAGCCGGGCATGCATCACCGATCGGCGGCGGACCCGCTCGGCGTTCGCCCCGGTGTGCCTGTTACCTGCTGACAGGAAGCGGGAGCATCGGACCCGGCCGGCATGCGCCGGTCGGCGGCTGAGCCCTCGCGCCGGGACTGGCCCGACAACCGTGCGCAATTGGCATACAGATGCGGGCACGGGTCATGGCGGCACCCGGCGGGCAGCTTGCAGATGCTGTCACCGCGCCGGTCGTCCACAATAAACCCAGTCATCCACAGGCGGGGCCGCGGAATCATCGGTCATAGCGCGCCGGCGCGGACGAGCATCATGGCGACGGGGCGGAAGAGGTTTTCCCGCAGCGGCTCGCCGAGGCCATGGGTGGCGAGGCCCGCGACGACATCGGCTTCGGCATCGGCCTCGATGCGCAGGCCGCGCTGCTGCGCCTCCTCGAGGGCCTGGGCGACCCGCGCGCCCTGGGCCTTGAAGACGACGGACGGGATCCCCTCCTCCGGCGTGTATCTGAGGCCGATGAGATGCTTGCCGTCGGTGACCACCAGCGACGTGGCGGCGAGGCCGAGCCGCACCGGCATGCGCGCCTGCTCCTGCCGCAGACGCCGCCGCTCGGCCTGCATGTGCGGATCGCCCTCCTGGTTCTTGCGCTCCTGCTTCATCTCCGTCTTGGTCATGCGCATCTCGTGCAGGAAAAGGCGGCGCTGCAGGAGGATGTCGGCGATGCCGACGGCGGCGAACACACCCACCGCGACATAGGCCGTCGCCTTCAGCATCGCGACGAGCATCGGGCCGAAACAGGCAAGGCCGCAGGCCGGTATCTCCATCAGCGGCGAGAGCCACAGCCGGACGACGGAGACGAAGGCGGCCGCAAGCACAATCACCTTGACGAGGCTCTTGCCGATCTCGATCCATGCCCGCATTCCGAAGATGCGCTTCAGCGCACTGGCGGGACTGAAGGTCTCGGGCTTCGGCTTGATCGCTTCCATGGCAAAGAGCGGCCCGCCCGTCGCGGCCATGCCCGCCGCCAGGGCCAGAATGAGGGAGACTGCCAGCACCGGCAGCACCAGCGCGATCCAGGCGGCTCCTGCCTCGATAAGCGCCGGCAAGAGGTCGGTCGGCGCGGTCGTGGCCCGTACCATGGCATCCGTCAGCGCCAGCAGCCGCTCGCCCCAGCCGTGCCAGAGCCAACCCACGAGCAGCACGATTCCCGCCACGATGGCAGCCGATACGATATCGCCGGCCTTTGCCACCTGGCCCTTCTTGCGTGCATCCTGAAGCTTCTTGTCGGAGGCGGGGAGTTCCTTTTCTTCGGAAGAATCGGCCATTGCGTGGCACCCTTGTTTCACAAGCCGTCGCTTGACGGCAAAGCCCGGCGATGCGCGACGTGGCACCGCAGGGGCGAGCCCGCCGGCCGCGCCGATCGATTAATACACCGTTCCGAATTCATTATTCACGAATACAGTCAATGTATTTATTGATATGAACACATCCGATGTTATGCTATACACGCTCGGCTGAGCGCATTGAATGATATATAGCTCTCACTCAACGCCGAGACGTAATCTGTTCACGACGATATATATTACAATTGAAAGGATTTACTGATGACCATAAGCGCCCCTCCTATGACAACCCAGAGCGCGTCGTCGAGTGCTTCGGAACTGGAGCAGTTCAGCACGCAGATGCGGCAGCTCCAGAAGGACCAGATGGCCTTCCAGCTCAAGGAAGCGCAGCGCACGATGATCGACAAGCAGATCCAGACAGTGATCGATAACAACAAGGACCGCGCGAACGCCGCCATCCAGGGCGCCCGCGTTCAGTAAGACCGGACGGCCTGCCTGTCTGCAGCACTTATACGGTGTCGACTTCATGCCGGCACCGCGCCATTGCGATACGCCCTTTTCATTCACGTCGACGGTCTCTCGAGAACGGCCATGCAGCTTCGAACCGCCACATCCAGCGGCCGGGCGAATGTCATCGGCGCCGGGCGGGCCGTCGCCACCCGCCTCGCGGCGGACGCCGGCAACCCGCAGGAGATGGCCGACCAGCCTCCGGCCGGCCCCGCCGTGGCCGTCGTGAACGGCTGCCATGCCGGCGCCTCGTTCCAGCTTCTGGACAAGGTCTACCGCATCGGCTCCACGGCGGAGGCGGACATCGTCCTTGCCGACCCGGGCATTGTGCCGGACCATGCCACCATCCGCATCGGCCGCGGCTCGATGAAGGTCGAGGCCCGCGGCGGCGACATCGATATCGCCGGCCATGGCCTCCTGCCCGGCGGCTACGGTCGCGTCGTCCGCCTGCCCGCCGAGATCAGTCTCGGCGGCGCGACGCTGCGCATCACCGACAGCCGCATGCCACCTCTTTCGCATGCCGTGCAGTTCGCCCGCCGCGCCGCCAGCAACCCGCTCCATCTGGCGGGCATGGTCCTCGCCCTGGTCCTCGCAGCCGCCCTGCCGCCCGTTTTGATGGACAGGGGCCGCAGCCCCGGCGGCGAGCCCGCGGGACGGACTGACGGCGTCGCGCCGCCGATGCGCTCGACGCCGGCGGAGGCCGCGGAGCAGCTGAGGTCCCGCCTCGCCGCCGCCGATCTCGCCGGTCTGCAGGTCGCGGTCGACGGTAACCGCGTCGTCGTCGCCGGCATGGTGCCGGAGAAGAAGATGCCGGCCTGGACCGAGACGCGGAGCTGGTTCGACGCCACCTATGCTCCGAATCCGCTCCTGGTGTCCCAGGTGACGACGTCGGATTCCTTCCCCATTCAGGGCCTGCGCCTGCGTGCGGTCTGGTTCGGCGACACGCCCTATGTTGTGACGGGCGACGGGCGCAAGCACCACGAGGGCGCTGTCGTCGAAGGCGGCTGGCGCATCGAGCGCATCGATCGCGAGGCGATCACCTTCGCTCGGGAGGGCAATGTCGTGAGGCTCACCTACTGAAGCGTCGTGCCCGTCGGAGCGGAGGAAGGAACGACGATGACCACGAGCAACATCGACCAGGTGCGGCACACCGTCCAGCCCGTTGCGAGGCCGGCGCCCGCGCCGCCGGCGAACCGCGACGTTGCATCCTCCCCTGGCCGCGACGCACGGTCCCAGGTGAAGGGCGAGGTCCGATCACATCCCCTCGCCCCGGTCAGCCGTCGCCAATCCTCGACGCGAAGCAGGGCTGGCGTCAGCACGCCGCTGCCGAACACCGCCGAGGGGCTGGTCGAAAGCTATGTGCGCCCGCCGCCGGAGGACATGTCCCTGGTCGCCGGGCCGGCCTGCCTCGGGCTGCTCGACGCCATCGTAGCGGAGATCGTGCCCTCGCTCGAGGGCCTTCCCGGCGACACCGCCGCCATCCTCGCGGCCGAGCGCGACCAGCGGCGCGATCTTCTCACCCGTCTCTACGCTATAGGGGGCGCCGTCTGAACGAGAAGCGGCATGAAGCGGCGCGCCTCCTGCGCGCCCTCGGACATTTCTACAGCCGCTACGGCCAGCATGACCGAGCGCTAGAGCTGCTAAGGCTCGCCGAGCATCTCCTGCCCGACGACGTGGGCGTGCAGCGCAGCCTCGCACAGGCACTGCTCCTCGCCGGCCGGCCCGAAGGCGCGCTAGCGGCAATCGAGCGTCTCAAGCATCTGGAGCCGGCCGTGCCGCCGGCCCTCAGGCTCCTCGAAAGCCGGGCGCTCTGGATGCTCGGGCAAGCGGGCCGAGCGCGCCGCGCCTTCATGGATTACGTCGAGCAACGCGGACCGCCCTGATGCCGGCAAGCTTCCTCAAGAAGATCCTCCTGGCCGCTTCCCAGCGGGGCGACATCGCCTTCGCGTTGCTCGTGGTGGTCGCGGTGATGATGATGATCATCCCGCTACCCACGGCGCTCGTCGATGTGCTCATCGCCTGCAACATCGCCGCGAGCACGCTCATCCTGCTCGTCGCCTTCTACATCAAACGGGCGACCGACCTGTCCTCGCTGCCGACCATCGTGCTGATGGCGGTGCTGTTCCGCATCGCGCTCGCCATCACGACCACCCGGCTCATCCTGCTGCAGGGCGACGCCGGCGAGACGGTGGAGGCCTTCGGCACCTTCGTCATCGGCGGCAATGTGGCCGTCGGCCTCATCGTCTTCCTCATCATCACCGTGGCCCAGTTCGTCGTCATCACTAAGGGCGCCGAGCGTGTCGCCGAGGTCGGCGCGCGCTTCACCCTCGACGCCATGCCCGGCAAGCAGATGAACATCGACAACGACCTGCGCAGCGGCGCCATCGACCAGCCGGAGGCACAGCGGCGGCGCAGCCTGCTGGAGCGCGAGAGCCAGTTCTACGGCGCCATGGACGGATCGATGAAATTCGTCAAGGGCGATGCCATCGCCGGCCTCGTGGTCATCATCATCAACCTGCTCGGCGGCCTGACCATCGGCGTCCTCCAGCGCGGCATGAGCCTCGGCGAGGCGGCGCTGCGGTACTCGCTGCTGACTGTCGGCGACGGCCTCATCGCGCAGATCCCCGCCCTTCTCGTGTCGATGGCCGCCGGCACGGTGGTTACGCGCGTCAGCGGCGACGGGGATCAGGATGTCGGCTCGGCCATCTTCGGCCAGCTCTCGCGCGACCCGCGCGCCTTCGGGCTCGTTGCCGCGGTGCTCGCCGCCCTTGCCCTTCTCCCCGGATTCCCGACTCTTGTCTTCCTCGTGTTGGCCGCCGCTTTCGCCGGGGGCACATGGCTCATGCTGCGTGGCACCGCGCACACGGCCGCGGCCGCCGATGGCCTCAAGGCGACCACCAGAGCGCTCGAGCCGCGCCTCGTCCTGCGGCTCGGGCCGGATCTTGCCGCCGCGATCCCGCCGGCTCCCCTTACGATCGAGATCGACCGCATCCGCGCGACGCTCTTGACACGGATCGGGCTGCGCGTGCCGAACCTCGTCGTGCGCTTCGACGCCGCCCTGCCGGTCGATGCCTTCAGTCTCGACCTCGACGGCACGCCGGAGGAAAGAGGGACCCTGCCGGCGGGGCACCTCGCCGTCACGGCCGGCGCGATGGACCTCGACCTCGCCGGCCTGCCCTTCGAGGAGGAGGGCGCGACGCAGCATCATGCCGAGACCCTTTGGGTGCCCGAGGCGCATCGGGCGGCCCTGGAGGCCGCCGGCTTCACGGCCCGCGAGCGCGGAGAGGTTCTCCTGCACCGGGTGGAGGAGACGCTCCGAAACACCGCCATGCACTTCCTCGGGCTGCAGGAGACGCGCAACCTCCTGGCGCAGATCGAGGGCGAGTACGGCGAGCTCGTTGGCGAGGTGCAGAAGCTCATTCCACTACAAACGCTGGCCGAGCTGCTGCGCGGCCTCGTCGCCGAGCAGGTGCCGATCCGCAACCTACGCCTCATCCTCGAGGCCATCGTGGAATGGGCGCAGTATCACCGCGAGATCATCACGCTCGAGGGCTTCGTGCGCAGCACGCTGCGGCGTCAGATCTGCTTCCGCTGGGCGGACGAGAACCGCGTCATCGCCGCCTATGTGCTGGAGCGCGAGATCGAGGAGCTCGTGCGAGTGGTGCTGCAGCAGAGCTTCGGCAGCACCGGCGCGCGCGATTCGCTTGCGCTCCTCGCCGCGCGGATCCGCGAACACCTGCACAATCCCGTGCCCGCCCCCACGCCGGTCGTCCTCGCCCAGCGCGACATTCGCCTCGGTTTGCGCCAGATACTGTTGCAGGAAGGCTTGCGGCTGCCGGTGCTCGCCTATGACGAGATCGCGCCCGATTATTTCGTCCAGACGGTCGCCACCGTCACCGTCACGCCCGACGGTCTCCTCGTCCTGCAGGCCGCCGCGCAGGAAGCGGCACGGGAGTCACCACAGGAGGCCGGGATCGAGGCCGCCGGTGCCTGAGGAACCGGATCGGCCAGACCATCACCGCCGTGGCGCCAGTTCGCCGAGCATCTGGGCGCTGTTGAGACCATAGGCGAGGCCGTCGCGCATGTAGGTGACGAGGAAGGCACAGTACATCGCCATCAGCAGCATGAAGACGAGGTTCTTCAGCGCCAGCGAGAGGCTGAAGGCATTGAGCTGCGGCGCGGCCCGGGCCACGAAGGCCAGCACCACGTCGGCAAGCAGCATCGCGGCGATGATCGGCGCCGCCATCAGCATGCCGAGGAAGGTGACGTCGTTGAGCAGCCGCAGCACGACGTCGGCGTGAGAGAGCTCGAACTGCGGCCAGAGCCGGTCCAGCGGCCACAGCAAATAGCTGTGGTACACGGCGGCGACCATCGCGTCCACGCCGTTGGCACTGAAGAACATCGCGAGCATCGCAAGCGTCAGGAATGTGCCCGTGACGCCCGCATCCGTTCCAGAACTCGGATCGACGAGCGTGGCCGATGTCGCGCCGCGCTGCAGGTCCATGATGTCGCCGGCGGCCTGGGCGGCCCAGAACGGAATGCCGAAGATGAAGCCGATGAGGAAGCCGACCATCGCCTCCTTCAGGGCGAGCCCCACGCCGACGAACAACGTCGGAAGGCCGGTTTCGAACATCGACGACGGCGCCAGCGTGACCATGGGCGCGGCGAAGGCGATGGCGGCGGCGCCACGCATCGTGTTGGTCAGGCCGAGCCGTTCGAACGCCGGCGCGATCGCCATGGCGCCCAAAAGACGCGCCGAGACGAGGGCGAGCGTCAGAACTTGGGCGTGGATGGCGTGGATCGCCTGTGACAGGAGTTCGAGGGTCAAGGCATCCCCCTGCGGCTCGACCCAGGCGAAACGGACAGGGCGCTTGCCTCTTGGGAATCGGGCACTGTCTTCGCCGAACCGGCATCCGCTTCGACGGACGATGCTCTGAAGCCGGATCCGATCAGGTTGCTCCGACCTGATCGGATCCCGTTCCAAACTTCAGGACAGAAATCGTTCTGCAGACCGGATCGCGATGCAATCCGGTCCGAACCGGCTCTAAGGTACCACGAAGGGAAACTCGTCGAGGATCCTGTTCGTCTGCGCGAGCAGCACAGCCGAGAGCGCCGGCCCGAGGATGATGACGAGCACCACGACGACCACCAGCTTCACGGCCTGCGGCAGCGTCTGATCCTGGATCTGCGTGACGGCTTGCAGAAAGCCGACGACGACGCCGAGGACGACGGCCGCCGCCAGCGGTGGCCCTGAGAGTATCAGCATGGTCACGAGCGTATCGACCATCTTGGTGGCGAGATAGTCTTGGCCCACGGGCACCTCCGGGCAAGGCGGCACGCAGCGACATGGCGGCAGCGGCCTCCTTCTTTCAGGCGTAGCTCAGGATGAGGCCGTGCATCAGCCGCGACCATCCGTCGACCGCAACGAACAGGAAGAGTTTCAGCGGCACCGAGATCAGCATGGGCGAGACCATCATCATCCCCATCGCCATCAGGATGTTCGAGACCACGAGATCGATGACGAGAAAGGGCAGGTAGAGCAGGAAGCCGATCTGAAAGGCACGCGTCAGCTCCGAGCTGATGTAGGCCGGGAGCAGGATGACGAAATCGTTCTCACTGAGGCCCGCCTGGGCCTGCTGCGGCCAGATGCGCTGCGTCGCCGACAGGAAGAACTGCCGCTCGCGCGGCGTCGCAAAACGCGCAAGGTGGTCCCGGAGAGGGCCGGCGACCTCCTGGCCGACGGTCATGAGCCCCTGGACGGAGCGGACATCGATATCCTGCTCGCTCAGCTTCTGGTGGATCGCGGCAAGGAGCGGCGCCGACACGTAGACCGTGAGGACAATCGCAACTGCATAGAGCACCACGTTGGGCGGCGTCTGCTGCACGCCCAGCGCGTTGCGCACGATCATCAGCACGATCGCTATCTTCAGGAAGCCTGTGGTCAGCACGGCGAAGAAGGGCAGTAGGCCGAGGGCGACCGAGACGACGGCAATACCGAGGAGGTTGACCTCGCCGCTACCCATGGCCGGCCAGCCTGACGATCCGAACGCCGATGCTTTCGCCGATCCGCACCATCACGCCGCGCCCGATACGCCGGCCGTTGCCGAGAATGTCGACCTCGCCGGCCACCGGCACAGCGAGTGGCAGAGTGACGCCGGGCGCCAGCCGCTGCACCTCGGCGAGCGGCAGATCGATCCGCCCGAGCTCGAAGACGAGGTGGACCGGGACCATGGCAAGCGCCGTATCCTCGGCATCGGCTCCGTGTCCCTCATTCTGCGCCGCTGTCGTCATGCACCACTCCAGCATCGATCCGGCCGCCGGCCGCGGGAAGTCCTCGAGACGGATGCCAGCCTCCCCCACCACGGCCGGCGCCGCGAGACAATCCGCGACCACCGCCACGGCCGCGTCGGCCCCGGCCACGCAATCGACAAGTACCGCATCGCCGACCCGCAGCGAGGCGACATCCGCCACCGGAAGCGTCGTGGCGCCGATGCGGACCGCGACGGAACACGGCAGTTCGTCGTGCCCGCCCGGCGGGGGCCCGTCGCCGAGCGCGGCGATGATCTCCTCGCCCGTCTCCGGCGGCAACAGCAGCCGGGCGGGAACCTCCTCCCGTCCGTTCCGGATGATCCTGACATCGACCCAGGGACCCCGCGTCTCATCGGGGGCTTGCGATTGCAGCGAAACCAGCACGATCGCGGCCCCGAGCCGGTCCTCCAACGCGCGAAGCCCGGGCAGCATGGCGAATTCGGCAAGCATGGCGAGGTGTTGCGGCGACAGGCGCGCAGGATCGAACTGCGACGGCAGCGCCTCCAGCACCTCCTCGGCGAAGGCTGCCGGCACCCAGACCGCCGCCGGCCGCCCCCCGATCGTCAGATCAACGGTGACACCCGACACGACCGGCACCGGGCGGGGAGCGAACACGACGTGCGCCGGCACGCCGGCGAGGCTCACCTGCCAGGGCCTGCGCAGGCGATAGGCCACGTTCCACAGGTGCATGGCCTCGACGTCGAGCGCCGCCGGCACGAAAGGCAGGGGCGACGGCAGCGACGCCGCCTCCGCCGCAGCGGCGACCGGCCGCTTGCGCGGGGCGGCCCTCTTGCGCGGCGCCGGCGCTTCAGCTGCGGGGGAACGGCGTGCCATGGCTGCTCCCGGCCAGTGCGACCGCGCGATCCTCGGCCTCCGCCTCCACGAGCGCCTCGTCCCGCCGCAGCTGTTGCATCTTCCGCTCGTCGAGCAGCAGGTCGAGCTTGGCGAGCTTGCGCCGGCGCCGCTGCAGCTCCTGCCGCGCTGCGGCAAGCGTCGCCGCCTGCGCCTCCCGTTCCTCGCCCGCCGCGGCAGCGCCGGCCCGGCGACGCCGGGCCTCGGCGGCGACCCCATCGAGCACCGCCTGCTGGCGCGCAATGTCGGAAGCACCGGCGAGGCGCACGGCCATGCGGCCGAGCAACGTCTTCTCCTCCTGCCGGGCCGTCGCCGCGTGTTGTTCAACCGCCGCCTGCGCTGCGCGCACAGCGGCCTCGGCCTCCCGCAGCCCGCGTTCGGCGCGCATGATGCCTTCCTCCGCGCGCGTGAGGCCGCGCTGCCGCAGGCGTCGCAGCAGCATGAGCGTCCGCTCCTGCGTCATGGCACGAGCGTCCGCATGCGCTGCTGGACCTCGGCGAGGGTCGACCGCTCGGCCTGCCCCTGGCGCAGGAGGGCATTGATGGCATCGATGCGGTCGATGGCCTCGTCGGCCCGTGGATCGCTGCCGCGCTGGTATTCGCCCACCCGCACCAGCAGCTCGACCTCGGCGTAGCGCGCCATCAGGTCGCGCACGCGGCCGGCGAGGCGGGAATGCTCCGGCGTGACCACCGCATCCATCAGGCGGCTGCGGCTCTTCAGGACGTCGATGGCCGGGAAATGGTTGCGATGGGCGAGTTCCGCCGACAGAACGACGTGGCCGTCGAGGATGGAGCGCACCTCTTCCGCGATGGGGTCCTGTGTGCCGTCGCCTTCCATGAGAACCGTATAGAGGCCGGTGATGGCACCGCCCTGCCCCGGGCCGCTGCGCTCGAGCAGTTGCGGCAGCACCGCAAAGAGCGACGAGGGAAAGCCGCGCCGCGTCGGCGGCTCGCCCGCAGCGAGGCCGATCTCGCGCTGGGCTCGGGCGAAGCGCGTGACGCTGTCCATGAGCAGCAGCACGCTGCGACCCTGATCGCGGAAGTATTCGGCGATGGCCGTCGCCACATAGGCCGCCTTGACACGCTCGATGGCCGGTCGGTCCGAGGTGGCGACCACCGTCACCGACCGGCGCCGGCCCTCCTCGCCGAGCTCGCGCTCCAGGAATTCGCGCACCTCGCGGCCGCGCTCGCCGATGAGGCCGATGACGACCACGTCGGCTTCGGTGCCCTTGACGATCTGGGCGAGCAGCGTCGACTTGCCGACGCCCGGTTCGCCGAAGATGCCGATGCGCTGGCCCCGCGCGCAGGTCACGAGCCCGTCGAGCGAGCGGATGCCGAGCTGCAGCGGTTCCTTGATGATGTCACGCGCCATCGGCGGCGGCGGCGGCGCCTGCAGGGGATAGGTGCCAACCATGCCGGGCGGCGGCCAGGCACCGCCGTCGAGCGGCTCGCCGAGCGCGCTGAGCACGCGGCCGAGCAGCCCCGGCCCCACGGGCACACGCAGTTCACTGCCAGTGGGGATGACCTCGGTCGCGCTGGAGAGGCCGGAAAGGTCGCCGAGCGGCGTCAGCACCGCCGCATCTTCCAGCAGGCCGACGACCTCGGCCAGAACCGCGACGCCGGAAACGGGGTCGCGAAGCCGGCAAACCTCCCCCAGCCGCACCTGTGCGACGCTGGCGTGGATGGTAACGCCGACGGCACGCAGGATGCGCCCCTTGACGACGCGCGGGCTGACGGTCTCCGCCTGCCGTCGCAGCTTCGGGAGAATGCCCGCGATACGCGCATCGATGTCGAGGGCGTCGCCGCTCATCACCCCCGCGCCTCCCGTCGCGGCAGGGCACGGGCCAAGGCGGAGAGTTGCGTCTCGAGATCCGCATCGACGATGGCGAAATCGCTCGCGAGGCGGCAATCCGTTGTGCCCAGGGCTGGATCCCCCGCAACCGCGATGGTGACGGCGAGGCCCTCCCGTTCGGCGAGGGCGCTGACGGCGTCGCGCACCTTGGCGCAGGCGTCGGGATGTACGGTGATCTTGAGGTGCTTCGCTCGACGGAAATTGGCCAGGGCCTCGCTGGCAAGCCGTGCCACGAGATCGCCGTCGTCGAAGGAGCCCAGCACCTGGCGCACGATGCCCATGGCGAGGTCGGCCACATCACTTTCGAGCGAACCGAGATAGCGATCGACGGCCGCGACTGTCCGGGCCAGTTGCTCGGCCGCTGCGGCCTTCTTCTCTTTCACGCTGGCAAGGCCATCGCGGACGCCTTTCTCATGGCCCTCGCTGTACCCGCGGCTCATCTCCGACGACGCCAAGTCCTGCGCCTTGCGGAGGGTCAGCGCTGCCTTCTGCCAGATGTCCACCTCCGGGCCGCGCACGATCCGGCTGCCGCCGCCCAGGGTCGATAAGCGATCCATGCTGCTCATGTTCATCCTGCTGCCTGACGATAGAGCCCTGGCCCGATTTCCCCGAAGGGATCGGGAACCGGCCCGGGCGTGATCGCCCCATCCTCGAATTTGAGCATCAGCCGCCCCGCCACCGCTGCCGGGAGCTGCGCGACCCATGCCAGAAAGCTGTACCAGCCGTCGCGCGCCACAACCTCCGCCGCACCGGTGAGGTCGTCGAAGCGCAGGCCCTGCGCCCCGGCGGCCCGGTTGGCGAGGCCGAAGGCGATGAGATCGCCATCAAGCGACCGGCGCAGCGCTTCCACGTCCGGGGCGAGAACCACGTTGGCGATGGCGTCCGCCCAATAGAGCGCACCGGCGCGAAGAGCGGCGGCCGTGAGCTCGTGCGGCCCGCGCACGGCGATCGACCGATCGACGTCCGCGCAGTCGAGCGCGGCGCCGGCCGGCGGCACGAGACCGGCGGTGTCGAGCAATGCCGTCAGCCGCGCAGCAAAGCGCGGTTCCGCTTGCAGCGCGGCGCAGAGGTCCGGCGTCATGGCCCCGCCGAGCGTCTCGGCCAAACGCTGCGGATGGGCATAACCGCCGGGCAGGCGCAGAAAGGCGCACCACCGGCTCTCATCCTCGCTGACGGGGGCGGGCATCGTCATCACGCCGCCTCCCGCGGCAAGACGGCCCCCTGCCCGGCCTCAGGGGGCCTCTCGGCCTCCCGCCGCGTCGTCCCCAACGCGTAGACGCTGGACCGGCTCCGCCAGACCGCATAGCCGAGCCCGGCAGCAAGGACCGCGATGGTGAGCGCGGCGAGGCCCATCAGCAAGCGGGCCCAGCCGAGGCTGTCGGGACGCAGCCACATGCCGAGGAAGGAGACCGGTGCTGCCTCCGCTAGCGTATCCGGCCGCTCCGGCGCGGGGACGAGCACGACGGATACCCCGTCATAGGTGAGCCCGGCAATACCGTTGGCCACCAGCGTCTTGATCTGCGGCACATATTCGCCCATCGGCACGCCCGCCCTGTGCCGGATGAGAACAGAGGCGGAGGCCGGCGTGGACGCGTGCTGCAGCGGGGCATATTCGGGCAGGACGATATGCACCCGCGCCGACAGGACGCCGTCGATCTCGCCCACCGACCGCGACAGCTCCTCGCTCAGGGCATAAGTCATGCGCGCCCGCTCCTGCAGCGGCGAGGCCACCAGCCCTTCCGGCTTGAAGACCTCGCCCAGCGTGGCATGCGCGCGACGGGGCAGGCCATTGTTCCTCAGGATATCGAACGCGCGTGCGAAATCGCGGCCGTCGACGGAGACGGTGATGCGACCCTCCTTGTCGGCGCCCCGGCTGGCGGCGATGCCATGGTGCTGCAGGGCCGCGACGATCTCGTTGGCCTGCCGCTCGTCGAGATTGCCGTAGAGCTCGGCCTTGCAGGCCGCGACGACGAGCGCGAGCGCAATGGCGGCTGCGATGCGGAGCCGGCACGGGCGGGACGACGAAGCGGGCACGACCGGCATGGCTCAGCCCCTCAGCAGCATCTTCAGCGTGCTGATCAGACCCGTGAATGCTGCAATGATGAGCTGCATCGAGAGGTGATGCTGCCGCTCCTCGCCAGCCTGTTCCTTGATCTTCTCGAAGAAGGCGTTCGCGTCCCCCTCAGCCCGGCCGGTATTCACCTCGCCGGACAGATCCGCATCGTTGCGCCGCCGCTCGAAGAAGGGCAGAATGCCGTCACGCACCGCCCCAACCACAGCCGGCAGACCGTCGCCCGCGTCGGAGGATGCCTGTTCGGCTGCCCAAAGCGTCTTCACCTCGTTCAGCGACCACTGAAATGCCTGCACCGGCTGCGTCGGCTCGGCTGGATCGAGCGGCTTCACGGCGTCGCCCAGAAAGCCGCTGATGGCTGAAGTAGCGTTCATGACCAGTTCCATGGCGAAAGCGGATGCGCCGTCGGCTGCCGGATGGCGCGCAGAAGAAGTCGGATCGACGTCGGCTCACTCTCTTCCGTCGCCGGGCACGGCGGGTGCCTCGGCCGAACGAAGCATGGCGAGCGGAGCGGCATTCGCGGTGTCGCCCGCCCTGGGACGCTCATTCTTTGCCTGCTCGATGAAGATCTGCATCTTTTCAATAAGTTCCTGATCGAGCCCGCCGGACTGTCGCCGCTCCAGTTTGTCGATCCCGCGCATCTCGTTCATGCTGCCTCGCTTCCCCGCAATTTAAGATAATGAATACAATCGATTACAAGGATCATACCGGCGACACCCCGCCGGGCGACAGTCGCTACAGGCATAACTCTGTCTACACGCGCCACGAACAATCGAAAGATCACGACGAACTCTCAGCACCGGCGCGAAAGACCCGAACACGTGCCTCCGGCGTGCCCCCCTTCATCAGCGACGCCAGCGTCTGGCGCACCAGGGCTCGGTAGACCGGCGGTCCGGAAATCGAAAGGACGCTCCGCCCCTGCGCGAGGCGGACGGGATAGCGCGCGTCGGCCACCCCGAGTTCGCGCAGCGCTTTCAGCAGCTCCTCCGGGGAAGCCGAGCCATATTCGACAATCTCCGTCCGCTGTTCGTCGCTCGACGAGATGTGCAGCGTCGTGCCGTCGTAGTACCAGGAGAGCCCGAAACGGCCGCACAGGTCGTCGAGATATGTCCGCGGCGCCGCGGGCATGATGCCGCCGCGCACGCGGCCCCGCACGCGGTCGCTGAGCTTCACCGGAATGCGCATGTGGTTGCCGAACTCCGTCAACACGTCCCGGACATCCTCGTCGAGCGCGATGTAGTCATAGGACAGGGTGGGCCACGCAGGCTCGGTGGCCCACGCTCCCGGTGCAGCAAGCCCCGCAATCACGGCGGCCAAGGCTGCCCGCCGGTAGCGCCGCGCGCGCAACATGCGAACGCCTGCGCTCCATCCGTGCACGATCATGGTCGTTCCTTCCCGATCGCGGCAAAGCGATCGATGTTCGCGGCGCGCCACGCTCGCGCCGGATGGTCCGGGCCCGCGGCCGCGAGCCGCACTGCATTCAGCTCATATAATTGGATGGCGGATATCTACGATCGCCGGATGGATATGAGAATAGAGACGCCGGTGAATTGATTATTCAGGGCATCGTGCAAAGTAGATGCGAGGATGGACTTGCAGAGAGTGCCTGTTGAAGGGCATCAAGCGCCAGCCGCCACCTCTCACCGCTCGTCACGCGTCGCGAGGAAGGCCCGCAGCAGCCGCCGCAGCGTCACGGCGGCGAGGGTTGCGACGTCCTTCGTCTCGCCGTGGCTCGGGGTCGCTCCCTCGAGGCCGGCGGCCAGGTTTGTCACCACCGACAAGGCCGCGACGCGCAGGCCGAAGCGGCGGGCGAGGATGACCTCGGGCACAGTCGACATGCCGACGAGATCGGCGCCGACCATACGGGCCATACGAATCTCCGCCGGCGTCTCGAAGCTGGGCCCCGAGAACCACATGTAGACGCCGGAATTGAGGGTGATGCCGGCCGTCTTCGCCGCCAGCATCATCCGCTTGCGCAGCATCTTGTCATAGGCGTGCGTCATGGGCACGAAGCGCCCATCGCCGGTGTCGCCAATGAGCGGGTTGAGACCGGAATAGTTGATGTGGTCCGTGATCAGGGCGAGGCTGCCGGGGCGGATATCCGCCCGGAGCGAGCCGGCGGCATTGGTGAGCACGAGCGGCGGGCTGCCGAGCCCGGTCAGGAGATTGATCGGCGCGCGCATGACGGCCGCATTGCCGGTCTCGTAGTAATGCGCCCGCCCCCCGTAGATGAGGACCCGCCGCCCCTCGACGCGGCCGGCGATGAGCCGCCCCGCATGGCCCGAGACGCCGCTGACCGGAAAGCCGGGAATGTCGGCATAGGGCACCTCGCGCGCCTCCTCGACATCCTCGACGATGTTGCCGAGGCCGGTGCCAAGCACCAGCGCGGCGTCGAAGGGCCCCGCGATGCCGCGCTCCGCAAGCAGGCCGAGGGCCTCGTCCCGCAGCTTCACGTCGCTCTCGGCCGTTCCGGTCATGGCCTCACCCGTCGTTCGTCAAATTGTCCGGCCCGAAGGACAAGGGCAGCAGTTCCCCGAGCGTGAAGCTGCGCCGCAACCCTTCCGGCCCGCAGACATGCACGGGCGTATCCTCGCGCGCGAATTCGCGCAAGCGTTGCCGGCAGGCGCCGCAGGGCGTGACGAGCGCCGTGCCCTCGCCCACCACGAGGGCCGCTGCAATGCGCCGCCCGCCTGCCGCGATCATGGCGGCGATGGCGCCGGCTTCGGCGCAGGAACCGACCGGGTAGGACGCGTTCTCCACGTTGCAGCCGGCGAAGATCCGCCCGTCCGGGGTCGCCACCGCGGCCCCGACGCTGAAGCGCGAATAGGGCGCATAGGCCTTCTCGCGCGCCGCACGCGCCGCGCGGAAGAGGTCGTCGAGGAGGCTCATCTCACCGCTCCTTGACATAGGGGATGCCGGAAGCCCGCGGCGGCACCGCCCGGCCGATGAAGCCCGCGAGCAGGACGACCGTCATGAGATAGGGCAGCGCCTGGATGGCCTGCACCGGCACTCGGCCGATGACAGGCAGCGGCACGCCCTCGATGCGGATGGCCACCGCGTCGAGCAGACCGAAGAGCAGGCAGGCGCCGAGCGCCGGCCAGGCTCGCCACTTGGCGAAGATGAGAGCGGCGAGCGCAATGAAGCCCTTGCCCGCCGTCATGTGCGGCAGGAAGCCGGCGGCCTGCGCCAGCGCGAGATAGGTGCCGCCGAGCCCGCACAGGAGGCCGGCAAGGACCACCGCGGCATAGCGCAGCCCGGCGACGGAAATGCCAGCCGTGTCAACCGCGGCCGGGTTCTCGCCGACCGCTCTGAGGCGCAGGCCGAAACGCGTGCGCGCCAGCGTCCACCATGTGGCGATAACAGCAAGAATCGCGAGATAGACAAGCAGCGAATGGCCGGACACGACCTCGCGGTAAAGCGGCCCGAGCAAAGGAATGCCCGACAGCGCCTCAGCGCCCGGCAGCGTGATCTCGCCGAAGCGCGCCGCCCCGTCCACCGGCGGGGTGCGCCCGCCCTGGTGATACCAGGCATTGCCGACGATTGCCGTCAGGCCTGCCGCCAGCATGTTGATGGCGACGCCCGAGACGATCTGGTTGCCGCGCTGGCTGATGGCCGAGAAGCCGTGCACCAGTGCGAACGCGACGGACGCCGCAAGGCCGGCGAAAAGCCCCACGATGGCCGATCCGCTCGCATGGGCGGCGGCGCCCGCCGCGAAGGCGGCGACCAGCATCTTGCCCTCGAGCCCGATGTCGACAACGCCCGAGCGCTCGGACCAAAGCCCGGCGAGGCAGGCGCACAGGAGCGGTATGGACAGCCGCACGGCCGAATCGAGCACGGCGAGGAGCGAGACGAGGTCCATGGCTCACCCCTCCTCGGCCGTGCGCACGCGCCGCGCCGCCACAAACCCCGTGCCGAGTGCGACAAGCCGCGCCGCAAGGCGCCTGAACAGCCCCTCGAGCGCGCCGGCGAACAGAACGATCACGCCGCCGATGACGACAACCATGTCACGGGTGATGGCCGGCATGTCGAAGGCGAGTTCCGCCCCGCCCTGGTAGAGCACGCCGAAGAGAAGCGCCGCGAAGATGACGCCCGCCGGATGCGCACGGCCCATTAGCGCCACGGCGATGCCGACGAAGCCGTAGCCGGAGGTGAATTCGAGCAGCAGCCGGTGCTGCACACCCATGAGCTCGTTGACCGCGAGCCCGCCGGCGAGCGCGCCCGACAGGGTCATGGCCACCATGATCATGCGCGCCGGCGAGATGCCGGCATAGACGGCGGCGGAGGGATTGGCGCCGACGGTGCGGATGGCGTAGCCGAGGCGTGAGCGGTAGACGAGCGCCCACACGCCTGCCGCCGCGGCGAGGGCGAGGAGAAAGGTGAAGTTGAGCGGCGAGGTTGGCGCCGCGATGCCGAGCGCCCGCAGCGCCTCGTGCACATAGGGGATGACGGCGTGGCGCGCGAAGGCGCGCGTCTCCGTGACACCCCGCTCGCCAATGACATTGACGACGAGATAGACGATGAGCGTCGCGGCGAGGAAGTTGAACATGATCGTCGTGATGACGATGTGGCTGCCCCGTCGCGCCTGCAGGTAGCCGGGCACGAAGCCCCACAGCGCGCCGAAGGCCGCCGCGCCGAGGATGCCGGCAGGGATGAGGAGGACACCGGGCAGGAAATCGGCGTAGAGGCAGACGAGGGCCGCGCCGATGCCGGCGACCGTCGCCTGCCCCTCGCCGCCGATGTTGAAGAGGCCGGCGTGATAGGCGAGCGCCACGGCAAGGCCGGTGAAGATGAAGTTCGTCGTGTAGTAGAGCGTGAAGCCGACTCCTTCGACCGAGCCGAGGCTGCCGGCGATCAGGAGGCGCGTCGCCATGAACGGGTCTTCCCCGATGCCCGCGACGACGAGACCGGCGACCGCGAAGGCCGCCGCGACGCTGAGCGCCGGCACGAGGATGACGTCCGCCCAGCGCGGCAGGTCGATCGGCGTGCTCATGCCCGCCCCTCCACGCCCGCCATCAGGAGGCCGAGGTCGCGCTCGTCCGTCGCCTCCGGCCGCCGCTCGCCGGTGATGCGCCCGCCGCACATGACGAGGATCCGGTCGGCGAGGCTCATGATCTCTTCGAGCTCCACGGAAACGAGAAGAACGGCAACCCCGGCGTCGCGCAGCGCGATCAGCCGGCGGTGGATGAACTCGATGGCGCCGATATCGACCCCGCGCGTCGGCTGGCCGACGATCAGCACCTTCGGCGCCCGCTCGATCTCTCGCGCCAGCACGATTTTCTGCTGGTTGCCGCCGGAGAATTTCGAGGTCTTCAGCAGCGGGTCGGGCGGACGCACGTCATACGCCGCCATCCTGTCGGCCAGGTGGGCGATCATGCGGCCGCGTTCCAGCAACAGGCCGCGCCCGTAGGCCGGATCATCGGTGAAGCCGAGCGCGGCGCTCTCATAGGCGGGAAAGGCCGGCACGAGCCCGGTGCGCAGCCGGTCCTCCGGCACGTGCAGAAGGCCCAACCGGCGCAGGTTATGCGGCGTATGCGCCTCGCGCGTCAGCACCGTGCCGTCGAGCGCGATGGTGCCGAGCGTCGGCCGTCGCATGCCGGCGATCGCCTCCATGAGCTCGCTCTGACCGTTGCCGGCAACCCCGGCGATGCCGACGATTTCGCCGGCCCGGACGGTGAAGGACACGTCCGCTACGCGCAGGCAGTCTCGCTCGTCGACGACGGAGAGGTTCTCCACCGCGAGCCGCGGCTCACCGGCGGCAAGCGGGCGCTTATCCACCCGCAGCAGCACCTTGCGGCCCACCATGAGTTCGGCGAGTTCGGGCGGGGATGTCGCGGCGGTGTCGAGCGTGGCGACCATCTGCCCGCGGCGCATCACCGAGACCCGGTCGGTCACCGCCATGATCTCCTCGAGCTTGTGCGTGATGAGGAGCACGGTCTTGCCTGCCTCGCGCAGCGTGCGCAAGAGGCCGAAGAGCGCCTTCGCCTCCGGCGGCGTCAGCACCGCTGTCGGTTCGTCGAGGATGAGCACATCGGCGCCGCGATAGAGCGCCTTCAGGATTTCGACGCGCTGCTGCAGGCCGACCGGCAGGTCGCCGACGCGCGCATCGACGTCGACGGCAAGGCCGTGGTCGGCGGCGAGGCGGTCAAGCTCCGCCCGCGCCCGGGCGAGGCCCCGGTCGAGAAGCGCCCCGCCCTCGGCGCCGAGCATGACGTTCTCGACAACGGAAAGGCTGTCCACCAGCATGAAGTGCTGGTGGACCATGCCGATGCCGAGGCGGATCGCATCAGCCGGGCTGCGGATGCGGGCCGGCGTGCCGTCGACACGGATCTCGCCGCCATCGGCCTCGTAGAAGCCGTAGAGGATCGACATCAGCGTCGACTTGCCGGCGCCGTTCTCGCCGACGATGCCGTGCACCGTGCCCCGCGCCACCGAGAGGTTGACACGGTCGTTCGCCCGCACGGGCCCGAAGCGCTTGTCGATGTCGACGAGTTCGATCGCCGGAGGCTCGACCGCTGCGCTCATCACGCGTGACGACCCTGGCCGCTCAGACGGGGCATTTGTTGTCGGAGCGATAGTCGTGCACCTTGATGGTACCGGCCTTGATCTCCTCGGCAGCCTTGTCGACCGCCTCCTTCATCTCCGGGGTAATGAGGGAGCGGTTGTTATCATCGAGCGCCCAGGCCACGCCCTCCTCAGCGAGCCCCAGGTTCACGACGCCAGACTGCCATTTTCCGTCCTTGGCATCCATGAAGGTCTTGTAAGTCGCCGTGTCGACGCGCTTCAGCATCGAGGTCAGCACCTTGCCCGGGTGCAGGCCGTTCTGGTTGGAATCGACGCCGATGCCGAGCTTGCCGGCATCGGCCGCCGCGCGCAGCACGCCGATGCCGGTGCCGCCGGCGGCGTGGTAGACGACATCGGCGCCACGGTCGATCTGGCTCTTGGCAAGTTCGCCGCCCTTCACCGGGTCGTTCCAGGCCGCACCCGTCGTACCGGTCATGTTCTGGAAGATCTCGGCCTGCGGGTTGGCGTGCTTGACACCCTGCACGTAACCACAGGCGAAGGCGCGAATGAGCGGCACGTCCATGCCGCCGACGAAGCCGACCTTACCGGTCTTCGAGGCCATCGCCGCCAGCATGCCGACCAGAAAGGAGCCTTCCTGCTCCTTGAAAAGGATCGACTGCACGTTCGGCCGCTCGACCACCATGTCGATGATGGCGAACTTCAGGTCGGGAAATTCGCCGGCCACCTTCTCTACCGCGCTTGCCTGGCTGAAGCCGACGGCGACGATGGGGGAATAGCCGTCGCGCGCGAAGCGGCGCAGTGCCTGCTCGCGCTGGGCGTCGTTTTGCGGCTCGAAATCGCGATAGGCGACACCGGTCTCGGCCTTGAACTTCTCGGCGCCGTCATAGACGCCTTCGTTGAAGGATTTGTCGAACTTGCCGCCGAGGTCATAGACGATGGCGGGCTTGAAATCCTGCGCGAGCGCGGCTGCGGCGCTGGCGGCGAGACCGGCGAGCGCGAGGCCGAGGGTCCTGAAACGCATGGAAGCTTCCCCTTCGTGGCATGCGGGCGTCGGCTTCCTGGCCGCGCCCGCTTGGCATCTACGATGGCACGGCTCGGCAGCGGATTCCAAGAGCCGCCCGACCCGCCCGGCAGGCACCATGCACAGCCATCACCGCGCCGCCTTCCGGCCCGCCGCGCCCGGGGCTATTGTCGCGCCATGACGAATGCTGCCAGCCTGTCCCCCGAAGAGATCGAGCGCTATGCCCGCCACATCGTGCTGCGCGATGTCGGCGGCCCCGGGCAACTGAAACTGAAGAAGGCGCGCGTTCTCGCCATCGGCGCCGGCGGGCTCGGCGCGCCGCTGTTGCAATATCTCGCCGCGGCCGGCGTCGGCACGCTCGGCATTGTCGATGACGACGTCGTCTCCCTGTCCAACCTCCAGCGCCAGATCATCCACGGCACGGCGGACGTCGGTACGCCGAAGGTCGACAGCGCCGCCGCGGCCATCGCCCGGCTCAATCCTCATGTCACCGTCGCGCGCCACCCGCTGCGCTTGAATGCCGAGAATGTGCGCGCCCTCGTCGCGGCCTATGACGTCGTTGCCGACGGCTCCGACAATTTCGCCACGCGCTATGCCGTGGCGGATGCCTGCTATTACGAGAAAAAGCCGCTCGTCACGGCGGCGCTCGGCACCTTCGACGCGTCGCTGACGACGCTGCGCCCCTTCGAGCGCGGCCCGGACGGCACGCCCAACCCCACCTACCGCTGTCTCTTTCCGAGCCCGCCGCCCCCCGGCACGGTGCCCACCTGCGAGGAGGCCGGCATCCTCGGCGCGCTCGCCGGCGTCATGGGCTCGCTGATGGCTCTCGAGGTCATCCGCGCCATCGTCGGCTTCGGCGAGCCGCTCGTCGGCCGCCTGCTGATGGTCGATGCGCGCTCCATGCGCTTCGAGACCCTGACGTACGGATGGGACCCGGAGAACCCGCTGAGCGGCACGGCGGCCGTCGCCGCCGACGGCTGAACTTCAGCGCTTGCCGGGCGTCACGTCGAAGATGACGAAGGCCTTGCCGTCCTTGCGGCGGCCGGAGGAAACGGCGCCCTTCATGCCGCGCGCCGGCGCTGCCCGCTGCGCACTTTCCGCCGCGGCTTCTCCTGCCGGCACGAAATTGCGCTGCCCCTGCCTGGGGCCGAAGGAGGCTAGACAGGCGTTGTAGGCGAGCGGCTCGTCGATCCGCTCGCAGTCCGCGATCGTGCGCGGCTTGCCCTGGGCCAGCGCGGCGCAGGCAAGGCAGACGAGGGCGAGGACGGCGAGAAGGCGCACGACGTTCGGCTCCGGAGACGGCCCCTTATACAGGGCGCAACAGCCGGAGCGCCACACCTCGCTCCCCCCGCTTGCGGCGAGGAGGGAGACAGGTCGCTCGGCTCCGAAGACTCGATCGCGCCTATCCGGCACAACGAGAGACGCGGGCCAATGATGCCGCCCTATCCCCTGAGCGTCGCCCCGGTCTTCTTCGCCACCTGCTCGACGATCTTCGCCGAGACGGCCTCGATCTCAGCATCGGTGAGCGTCTTGTCGGTCGGCTGCAGCGTCACGGCGATGGCGACGGACTTCTTGCCCTCGCCGACGTGCGGCCCCTCGTAGACGTCGAAGACCGTGACCTCGGTGACGAGGTTGCGGTCCGCCGCGCCGGCCGACTTGACGATCTCCGCCGCTGCGACCTCGCGGTCGACGACGAAGGCGAAGTCGCGCGTCAGCGGCTGGAAGTCCGACAGCGCCAGCTTCGGCTTCATCTTCGTGGGCTTCGCCTTGGGCGCCGGCAGCGCATCGAGCGTCAGCTCGAAGGCGACGAGCGGACCCTTGACGTCGAGCGCCTTGAGGATGCGCGGATGCAACTCGCCAAAGGCGCCGAGGACCGCCCGCGGGCCGAACTGCAGCGTCGCCGAGCGGCCCGGGTGGTACCAGTCCGGACCGCCGGGCACGATCTGCAGCCCGCCCGTCGGGATGCCGAGCGCGGCGAGCAGCGCCATGGCATCGGCCTTGGCGTCGAAGACATCGACGGGCTTCGCTTCGCCGTCCCAGCGGCGGCCGACACCCTCGGCCCGTGCCGTGCCGCGGCGCAGGGCGCAGGCGACGATCGTCTGCCCTTCCGGCTCGTCGGAGGCGAAGACCTGGCCGACCTCGAACAGCGCGACGTCCGGATGGCCGCGGTCGGCGTTCTTCTGCGCCGCCCTGGCGAGGCCCGGCACGAGGCTCGGCCGCATGTCAGACAGCTCGGGTGCGATCGGGTTGGCGAGCGCGAGGCGCGGATCGCCGCCGCCGAACAGCCCCGCCTCGGCCTTGCCGATGAAGGACCAGGTGACGGCCTCCACGAGCCCGCGCGCGGCGAGCGTGCGCTTGGCGAGGCGTGTGCGCTTCTGCAACAACGTCAGCACGGGCTTGGCGACCGCCGCCTCGAGTCGGGGGAAGGGCACGGCCGGCACGTTGTCGAGCCCGGTGATGCGCATCACCTCCTCGACGAGGTCGGCCTTGCCCTCGATATCCGCCCGCCACGACGGCGGCATCACCTCGACGACGTCGCCCGTGCCGGCGACGCCGAATCCGAGGGCCGCGAGCGTGCCGCGCACGGTCTCGGCCGGCAGGTCGAGGCCGGTCAGGCGCTTGACCTCGGCAAAGGGGAAGGCGAGCGCTCGCCGGGTGTCGGGGATGGAACCGGCGAGCGTCGCCTCGCTCGCCTCGCCGCCGCACAGGTCGAGCACCATCTGCGTCGCGAGCGCGAGGCCCGGCTCGCAGAAGGCAGGATCGACCCCGCGCTCGAAGCGGTAGCGCGCGTCGGAGACGATGCCGAGCTTGCGCCCCGTCTGGGCGATGTTGAGCGGGTCCCACAGCGCCGATTCGATCAGCACGTCGGTGGTCGTCTCGTCGCAGCCGGAATGCTCGCCGCCCATGATGCCGCCGATCGATTCGACGCCGTTGTCGTCGGCGATGACGACCATGGACGGGTCGAGCGCATAGTTGCGCCCGTCGAGCGCCAGCACCTCCTCGCCGTCGCGCGCATGACGCACGACGAGGTTGCCCGTGACCTTCTTCGCGTCGAAGACGTGCAGCGGCCGCCCGCGGTCGAAGGTGATGTAGTTGGTGATGTCGACGAGGGCGTTGATGGGCCTGAGGCCGATGGCCTTCAGGCGCCGCTGCAGCCACGCGGGCGACGGGCCGTTCTTCACGCCGCGCACGAGGCGCAGCGCGAAGGCCGGGCACAGGTGCGCGTCTTCGCCCGTGAAGGCGAGCGAGACGGAGACCGGACACGGGCCTTTGCCGGGAACGGCCGTGACCGCTGGCGTCTTCAAACGGCCGAGGCCCGCGGCGGCGAGGTCGCGTGCGATGCCGGCGATGCCGAGCGCGTCGGCCCGGTTCGGCGTCACGGCGATCTCGATCACGGGATCGTCGATGCCCGCATAGGCCGCGAAGGGCTGGCCGACCGGCGCATCCTCGGGCAGGTCGATGATGCCCTCGTGGTCGTCCGACAGTTCGAGCTCGAAGGCCGAGCACAGCATGCCGCGGCTCTCGACGCCGCGGATGGTGCCGACCGTCAGCGTGATGCCCTTGCCGGGAATGTAGGTGCCGGCCGGGGCGAAGACGCTCTTCATGCCAGTGCGCGCGTTGGGCGCGCCGCAGACGACCTGCACCGGCGGCTCGCCGCGGCCGGTGTCGACCATGCAGACGCGGAGCCGGTCGGCATTGGGATGCTGCTCGGCCGAGACGACATGCGCGATGACATAGGGCGCGAAGAGCGCCGCCTTGTCCTCCACTGCCTCGACCTCGAGGCCGATGCGGTTGAGCGTGTCGGCGACGTCCTGGACCGTCGCGTCGGTATCGAGGTGGTCCTTGAGCCAGGAGAGGGTGAACTTCATCTGTCTTCCCTCCTCACACGCTCAGGCCGCCGGCCAGCGTCGGCAGGTCGAGCGGGCGGAAGCCGTAGTGCGACAGCCAGCGCACGTCCGCCTCGAAGAAGGGACGCAGGTCCGGCATGCCATATTTCAGCATCGCGATGCGGTCGATGCCCATGCCCCAGGCGAAGCCCTGGTACTCGTCCGGGTCGAGCCCGCAGTTGCGGAGCACGTTGGGGTGCACCATGCCGCATCCCAGGATCTCCAGCCAGTCGTCGCCCTCGCCGAAGCGGATCTCGCCGCCCTTGCGCGAGCACTGGATGTCCACCTCCGCCGACGGCTCGGTGAAGGGGAAGAAGGAGGGGCGGAAGCGCATCTTCACCTGGTCGACCTCGAAGAAGGCCTTGCAGAACTCCTCGAGGATCCACTTCAGGTGGCCGATGTGGGAGGACTTGTCGATGACGAGCCCCTCCACCTGGTGGAACATCGGCGTGTGCGTCTGGTCCGAGTCGCAGCGGTAGGTCCGGCCCGGGATGATGACGCGGATCGGCGGCTTCTGGCCGAGCATGGTGCGGATCTGCACCGGGCTCGTGTGCGTGCGCAGCACCTTGCGCTCGCCGTTGTCGTCAGGCGGCAGGAAGAAGGTGTCGTGCATGTCCCGGGCCGGATGGCCGGCGGGGAAGTTGAGCGCCGTGAAGTTGTAGAAGTCGGTCTCGATGTCCGGCCCCTCGGCGATGGAGAAGCCCATGTCGGCGAAGATCGCCGTCAGTTCGTCGATGACCTGCGAGATGGGGTGGATGCGCCCGCGCGTCTGCGGCCCTTCCTGGAGCGGCAGCGTGACGTCGACGCGCTCGGCCGCGAGGCGCGCGGCGAGTGCCTTCTCCTCGAGCTTGGCCTTGCGCTCGGCGATGGCGGCATTGACACGGTCGCGCAGGCCGTTGATGAGCGGGCCCTTTTCGCGTCGCTCTTCTGGCGTCATGGCGCCGAGCGTCTTCAGGAGCTCGGAAACGCTGCCTTTCTTGCCCAGCGCGGAGACGCGCACGGCTTCGAGCGCGGCCTCGTCCGCCGCGGCGGCGACGGCGCCGATGAGCGTGCGTTCGAGAGTAGGAATATCGGTCATCGGTCCCTCGGGGTGGTTACCGCTTGTCGGCAACGGCCGAAGGACCGTCAAGCCCTCGGGCCGCGATGAGGCGAGCGGCGCAGGGCGCCGCTCATCGCTTCCAGGGCCTCGGTAGGGCGGATGCGCTGCTGCGGCACGGCCGCGGGGCGGGATCGGATGATCCTGCCCCGGCAGGCGCCACAGGCATCAGGCTGCGGGCAGCGCAGCCTTGGCTTTCTCGACGATCGACTTGAAGCTCTCCGGCTCGCGGATGGCGATGTCCGACAGAACCTTGCGGTCGATCTCGATCCCGGCCTTGCCGAGGCCGTCGATAAATCGGCTGTAGGTCAGGCCGTGCTCGCGCACCGCAGCGTTGAGGCGCTGGATCCACAGGGCGCGGAACGTGCGCTTCTTGTTCTTGCGGTCGCGATAGGCGTACTGCATCGCGCGATCGACAGCCGCCTTGGCGGTGCGGATCGTGTTCTTGCGGCGGCCGTAGAAACCCTTGGCGGCCTTGAGGACCTTCTTGTGTTTGGCGTGAGCGGTCACGCCACGCTTGACGCGGGCCATGAGCTAATCTCCTGGAACTGGGGGCGTTTGGCTTCAGCCGTTGGGCAGGAAGAACTTCTTGACGTTCTTCGCGTCGCCCTCGAAGAGCACGGTGGTGCCCCGCTGGTTGCGGATGAACTTGTTGGTCCGCTTGATCATGCCGTGGCGCTTGCCGGCCTGCGCGGCGATGACCTTGCCGGTCCCGGAGATCTTGAAGCGCTTCTTGGCGCTCGACTTCGTCTTAAGCTTGGGCATTTTGCTTCCCTTGTCCGCCGCTGCCGGTGCCTTCACGAAGCCTTTGCCTCTCGCGGACAATCCCGCGAGCCCGCTCCCCGAACGGCGCCGATCACCGGCCCATGTGCTCGAAAGCGCTGCAGACCGCCACGGCAGCCCGTAACGAGCCGGGCGATCTGAACGAGGCCGGGCTTATGCCAGAGATGGACGAGAAAGGCAATGGGTGCCGTTCACGCGGCGGAAAAGATCGCCATCGTGCGATCGGATGTTTCATTCAACCCCGCTACGGAAGGTAGGGTCTCGCTCCATTCCCAGCGAATGCCCGATTTTGTCATGAACGATTATTTGTTAAGCCTTTCTACAACTGCGTGGAGACACCCCCATGGACAGAGCCCGCACCACGTTGGTCGACGGAGCACTGGCAGCAAGCCCCGTAGCTGTAATATACTTCAGCGGATGGGCATATATTACATCATATATCGGCCAGTTTGGCATAGACGCCACTCAAATCGATATCACACTTCCCGTTGTTTTGGTTTATTCATTCATACCCCTGAAATCGATCTGCACAATAACTATAGTAGCAATCATGCTACTTCTTATGTCAATGCCATATATATTAGAGAATAATAAAATTGTCAGGGACGTAAATTTTAGGCCGTAGACTCATAACCGCGTAGCCAGATGCGGATGGACGCGAGCTTCACGGCGGCGAGGAAGTTTTCCGCCGTCTTGTCGAAGCGGGTGGCGATACGGCGGAAGTGTTTGATCTTGTTGAAGA